>Ga0209211_10000222_pt1 | contig 126648 bp, 157 predicted proteins | sample RifGroA2_FD_183992 | JGI IMG/M metagenome (GOLD analysis project Ga0209211, IMG submission 183992) | Groundwater microbial communities from Rifle, Colorado, USA - Groundwater A2 (SPAdes) (version 2) | ecosystem: Environmental > Aquatic > Deep subsurface > Groundwater | place: Rifle, Colorado...
TTTACGCGGGAATCTTCTCCTGCCAATCCTGCTTCATGCCTTCTGGAACATGACGGTCAGTTTGTATTTATGAGGCAGAAGCCACTTTTTTAATAATAGTATTTCCTTCGGGGTTATGAATTTTCCCCAAAACGCTATCGGGAACTCCCTTTTGTTTTAGCCACTTTATCAGCTTTAAAGCAAATTTCCGTCTTATTGGAAAATCACGAATAAGCGTACTTTTTTCAACGGAAGATGTCAGCGGTCCCAGAGATTTAATATCGGTTTTCATTTCTTCCATTGTTTCGTCAATATAATCTCTAAACTCTTCCAGCCAAACCTTCGCATCGGGATATTGATGATCTTTCGGTTGAGGATACCGGGTGCGGAAATAAGCTTTATTAGATGATGATCTGTAATAAAAGCCGGCATGGGATAGATTGACATCAGTTTCACCGTCGGTATAGGCGGCCGCCACAAGCGGAAGATAAGCCGAATGAGCAATACTTTCTTCAATATTATCCCTTATGTAATCAGCCAATTTATGCGGTAGGCCATAAAAAGTTTCTGGATTTAAAGTTCCTGTAGAGACAATTAATTGGGTGAGTTTGTTGTTGTTACTATCCGTTACATTTTTTTTAATATGTTCTACGGCTTCAGGTGAAAGGGCGGAATCCGGAATAACCATTATCCGGTTATTTTCATTTTCAATTACAAAACCCTGAACATATTCAGCCGGCAGGCCTCCGGTGTGAGGAATTTCAATGGCTGAAATTTTTGCATTGGTTATTTCTCTGTATCTCCCCGGTTGATTATCGTCTTTAATCCATGATTTTAATTCAGCCTTGTCCAAATTCAGGTTATTATAACGGAGACCGATGTTTTTTTCCGGGTCAGCCGTTTTTCCACTTAAGGTTTTTAGCCTTTTAAATAATTTGTCAGGCATATAATTTTTGGTCGGTTTTTCACCCTTTTCACCCATTGATTCTAATGAGTGATGTTTGGCGATTTCAGTCTTCCAGCTCAAAGGCCCGAAAACTTCCAAGTTTTCATTAGTTTCCATCATGGTTCTAATAAGTTCGAAGTCATAATGATCGGCATCTAGGTGAGAAATAAGTACGGCATCAATACGGTCTGCCAAAATCCGACCAACTCGGGAGGTATTGGTTTCATCGGCATTGCTATTTTCATCAGGGGGAGCTTCGATCATGGTATGAGTATATCTTTCAGCGTTTAGTTTTACCGAATGGGAAGCAATTCCACCTGAAGGTGGGATAAGTTTTCCTGACTCACTTTTTTTGAAACTTCTGCCAATTAATGCAGGATCAATAGCAATTTTTTTACCGCCGATACTGATGATAAAAAATGAAGCTGATATCTTAAGGATGTCTCCATCCTGAAGCCTGTCTATATTATTAAGAACATCATATATTTTAAATTGATCCGGTTTAAAATTTTTGGGCACTTCACGTGGATTAGGCAGAGAAATTGATACTTCGGACATATATTTTAATTAATATTATAATACCTTATACTTTAATCCCAAATATAAGATAACTGAAATACCCGACAGGATTCTTCGGGAACTGTTGGCTTATATCAAAACGAAATATCCCAGCGTGTATACTATCGGGTGCGGATGTCCGCTCGGTCCGGTCGATGAGATTCCGGCAACTTGAGGACAATTTGAGAGTTCGGAGGGAGGCAAACAGAATATGGAATATCGATCCGGATGTTCTGGTGGAGAGGAAGGCGACCGGATTCTCGACAAGGCAAACTGAGAAACTGAGGACACTGATTGAAAATAGCGGAGGACTCTATTTTCTAGGCGATGATTTAACAAAGTCTGCCGATAAATTTCCCGAGGTGTGCTATTTGGCGGTATAGCCTGCCTTTTTGATGATTGCCTCTATTTTTTTCTCGTCCAGAATATCAGGATCGTATTCAACTTCAGTCAAACCCTTAATTTTCGTAGTCCCTCCCCTATTTTTAGTTTGGGTTTGGGAGAATAAAAAGCTAAAGGAATTGGGTTTGAGTTTTGAAGTCAAGAAATTCCTGACGGATTTATATATTGGTGTTGTCTTGGGGATAATTCTGGCGGTCGAAGGGTTGATGGCCAATTATCTTAAATACCGCAGGTTTTCTTTTGAACCGGTGGACGCGGTCATTATTGCCGGAGGCATCGGCTCTTTCCTCCTGATTAACCTGGTCACAGCTGTTTCTGAAGAAATTTTGGGTCGCGGCTTTCTCTACGGTAGGCTTTATAAAGCCACTAAAAAACAACTTTGGTCAGCCATGATTGCCAGTTTTCTCTTTATGCTTCTGCATTTCCCGATTATGTTTACCAGACTTCACCTGACAGGTTCCGCTTTATTATTTTACCCGTTATCTATTTTTCTGATGGGAGTGACTAACAGTTACCTCTATACTTTACGCGGGAATCTTCTCCTGCCAATCCTGCTTCATGCCTTCTGGAACATGACGGTTTCGTTGTACTTGTAGGTTTTAAGCCAGATTAAGACCGGGGATCAATTTAAAATGCCTTTTGTTGGCAGTCAATAATTTTCCTCCAAGATAGATTGAGGTAGCCGCAATCAGAAGATCACTAGCCCCGATTTTGCCGTATAAGTGGTATTTCCTATTAAGAGAAGCCGCTAATTTGGCAATTTCATCTGTCACGGGCTGACGGAAAAACTGGGAAAAAAGAAGGTCCGAATCCTCCATTTTTTCTTCAAACTCATTTGTGCCTCCTGAATAAAATTCAAAGAGAGTTATGGTCGAAACTACCAATTTGAGCTTGCCCAAAGCATGCAATTTCAATTTCTTGAGAAGTACAAGAGACGTTTGCCTGACATAATTAATGATAATGTCAGTGTCAACAATGATTATTTCATTATTCATTATTTGAGGGGAATGTTGGCTTTTTTCTCCTTAGTGATTATTTTGGGATCTTCATAAGGGAAATATACTTTATCATTCCTGAACATGCCGTATGTTCTTTTAATTACTTCATCAATTGTGGCTATAGAATAATTTTTTTCCGGAATAATTCTGGCAATGGGCATATTGTTTTTGGTAATAACAGCCTCTTTTTTCTCAAAGTTGATCCAGTTGAGAATTTCAAAGAGGTTATTTCTCAAGTCAGTGGCATTGACAATTCTGACATTTTTCATAATATGTACATTTTATACATGAATATGAAGTCTGTCAAGAATATTGTGACGGTTGGGCATTATAGCCGGTTTTTTTGATGATTTCCTCTATTTTTTTCTCGTCCAGAATATCAGGATCGTATTCGACTTCAGTCAAAGCCTTGGCGTAATTGGTTTTGGCTGATTTGACTCCTGGGGCATCCTCAAGCTCAAAATCAATATTTATGGCGCAGGCCGTGCAATGCATATCGCTAATTTTCCAGATTTTTTTGATCATTGATTTTTTAATTAACTTTTTATTCCAAAGAAGTCTGTTAATTCCGACGGAAGCCCAATAACCATTTGTTTATAATAATCCAGTGTATCTCGAACATATTCTTCTCTGTCATTCGGGGTTAATTCCACTTGCATGGGGGAAGAAAATCTATCACAGAAAAATCCGGCTGCCACTCTTATTCTAGTTTCATCTAATGCAATTATGTCATCCCTTATAGGTACAGTTAAGACAATTGCAGATGCAAGTTCGATTGGTTCTATTTGATATATCCGTTTAGGTCTCCTACCCCAAGCATTGAAGACTGCCTGCTGAAGAAATTCTAGAATTCTATCATCGTATACCTCTAATTTTTCCTGTTCTTGAACTGGTTTTTGGGCAATATTTAATTTTTTAGTATAATTTCGAATTTTATGGATAATATCTTTTAATTCTTTCTCACCATATCTTCCAGGCTCTGGTCCAGATTTAAAGCCAAACTCTTTTCTTTTAGGTTGTTGTAAACCCCCTTCTAGCATATAGTTTAATAATAGTTAAATATCATTCAAATCACATTAATTACACCGCTGTACATGCCCATGCTGCAGGAAAAGGTCAGATCCCCCGGTGTTTCCGGAGCCTGGAAACTTACGCTGGTTTTGGTGCCGGTTCTGACAATTTTCTGAATGTTCAGTTTGGGGATGACAAACGACTGGATGCAGCCTTCACCGTTTTTGTTGATCAGATTAAGAGTTACTTGTGATCCTCTTTTGACGGTAACAGTATCTGGAGAGTATCCACCGGAATTGAAGTAGATAATGGGTGTGCTCGTTGCCTTTTCTTCAGCCGCGAAAACTTTGCTTGGGCAGTTACTGAGGACAGTACAGCTGAAATCACGCCAGACATAAGTCAAATTGAAATTGCTGCCGGATAAAATCAGGGCGGCATTGATATTGAAAATGGCCAAGATGATAATTGCGGCTGCCGCAACTTTACTAAATGAAGTTTGGAAAAGGTTGCTTAATCTGGTTGTCAGATACCCCAGAATAAAAAAGACAGGCGCGGTACCCAGGGTAAAGGCAAACATGATCATGGCGCTATAGAAGGGATTAGCCGTAGCCAAAGCCAGGGCCATCATGGCTTGGGTGGTGCCGCAGGGAATAAAGACCGTTAAAGCCCCAAGAAGTGCCGGAGCAAAATAATTGCCGCTTCGCGATTCCTTTCTAATGATTCTTAAGAGGAAGCGGGGAGCAGGGACGGCGAAGTAACGGAAGAGGGGATGGACGTTTAACAAATTCAAAGCTGTGCCGATCATAAAGACAGCTACCGTGATTTGCAAAAAGATTTGAGTGGTAATCGACAGTTGGAAAAAGGAGCCGAAATATCCCAGTAAAGCACCTAATATGGTATAAGCGATGATTTTAGCAATCAGAAAGGCGAAAATAGGCCAGGCCCGATTCGCAGATAACTGCGTCCTAATCCTTTCTTCCTCTTTTTGGGCGAGAGTGGCTGCCAGAAGGCCTCCCTGGACAGCCATGCAGCTTAAACCACCTGTCAGAAGCCCGGTCAAAAAAACAGTCCAGAGATTCATCGATAACTATCAATTTTAACATTGATGGAGACTGATGCAAAGACTTTATTTCTTTTTGTTGATTTCTTTCCAGAAATAGAGAATGCCTAAAATCAGGAAAGTAATAACCAGAAGCCAAGTTAAAGCTCCAAATATGCCCCAACCGGCCATCATACCCGAATAACCCCAGTTACCCATCATTGAACATCACCTCCTTCAATTCCATTATAAAATATTTTGAGAAATTAAATTTTTCGTTGAAGATAAATCAGGTAGAGAATGCCGCTGAGATTGGAAGCGATAGCCACCAGTAAAATTACTTTTTGGTATTGGATCAAAAGCGCCGTCAGAAAACTCAAGCCCAGGATTGGCAGGACGTCGGTCAGGTGATGGGCACAGCAGGCAATCATACCCAGAGTCGAAGTTGAGGTATTGCCCAGCATCATTTTCCGGCCGCCCTGAACATGTTTAATTTTATTTTTCAATTTAGTATAAAGTCCGGTCTGCAAACCAAAGCCGAGAGATAAAGATATCATGTACGGCCAGAGTGCTGAGAATTGCCACCAGGCAGCCTCAAAAGTGCCGCTTAAAACTGTCATCAGGGTTAAATAAAGAAGTAAAAGAAAGGATGAGGCTATAATCCCCATTGTTAGGGGAGATGAGAGAAATTTAGTCATAGTCTTTCAATTTTTTTTGGCCAGGTAATTATAGGTGGCGGCAATAAAATAGCCGGTGACCCAGGAAGCCAGTGAAAAAGTCAGAAAGCCTGTGATAACTGTTCCGGCAACAGGCGGTTGTGAGTTCCAAACCGCATTTACAGCCAGCCCGTGCATCCATGATTGGGCAATCTGACGGTATAATCCAGGCGTCAGAAAGACTAAAAGAGTACAAATAAGATAATAGGCAGCTGCCACAACGGCTAAAGTATTGGCTAATACCGATTCCTTAAATTTCATATTTCACCCCCTTTCCCCTTCAACCTTAAATTCCCTTCTCGGTATGGCTGATAAATTCTTAATTATTATGGCGAAAGGAAGTTCAATTTTTTCAAAAACCGCCTCTGCCTTTTTATGATGGGTTTGTCCAGAAACTTCAATTTTTAGAGACGGATAAAGCCCCCCGTTTTTTTCAAGATAAATCCCTTTCTGATAATCATAAGTATCCAGGTTGACGTTATGGGTATCAAAATTGAAATTAAAATTCCAACCCTCCTCATCACTTCCCACATAAGCGACGGAAACGCTGACCCCGCCGGCTGCACCGGCCGAAGGACTGACAACCACAGAGTCAGTGATTTGATTAGAAGTGACCAGGCTTGAAGTATCTGTATCTTTTGCTTTAGTTAGAGTAAATAGAAGAAGAATAGCTAGAATCCCGCTGATTAAGAATAAAAACCAATATTCCCAGGATATTTTTTTCATCTATTGTTCCAGTGTATCAGACGCCGCAGCCGCCGCCGCCTTCGACTTTCGGCAGCAATCCTGACTCCGTAAGCGTCTTATTGATTGCCTGATAGCCGGCCCCTGAAGAGTAGGGGCTGCCTAAAACTTCCTTGGGATTGACGCGATTCCACTCCTGATTCTTTTGGGTTTTAAAATAGACGGCCAGTTCCACATAAGTCTGCGGGAACCATTGGGAATTTAACAGCAGGGCTTTTTTGTATATTTCATCCCGGCTTAAACCCTGGACAACGGCCAGTTCGATAAAACCGAGCATGGCCGCCCCGTGATTGCAGTCGGGAAAATAGGTGGAATTGCCGCAGCAGGGACGGTAAATATTTTGGGCAATCTCAACTACTTCCTTTTCCTGACCCTCCGTTAACGGCAGGATAGGGAAGCGGTTGAAAAGTTTGCCGCCATCTTCGCGACCGAGAGTCCAGCCGCCGGTTGAAGCGTAATTTGCGGAATCCTCCTTCATGGGGCCTGCCGCCAAAAAATCAGTTTTGTTGGCAATGCCCAGCGGCCAAAGGAGATTGAGGAGAATGGCATTGTTTTCCTTGGTAACGGTAATTTCTTCAGCGGAAGCTTCATCAAAAAGGTTTTGGAATTCGGCAGGTAAACCTCCACGGTTTTGATAAAGATCCATAAATTTCTGCCTGTCTATTGCGCCTGTTTCAACCAATTTTTTGACTGTATCGCCGAAGGAGACACCAAGGTCAAATTTTTCCGGCAGAACTTTTTGGGTTACTTCTGATATTAATTGCTCGGATTGGACAGAAGCAGTTTTTTCTGCCGTAATTGCCTGATTAGTTGGGTCTGTTTTTTTGATTTTTTCCTGTAGTTTGGGAATCAGTACGAAAAACAATAATCCCAACAAAAATCCGGTCAGAAGGCCGGTCAGATAGGATTTGTTTACCAGGAAGTAGTTTAGTTTGGCAGTAATTTGGGTCCGGGATTTACTTTTTTTGACCACGGCGGGCCTCCTTTATCATAATTTTGATAAATATAACCAAAAGGACAATCAGTAACAGGTCGATAAAGGGATTGGTCAGGCGGCCCGACAGATTGAAAATGAAACGGCGCAGTTCCTCTCCATAAGCCATGTTGCGGTCCATCTCGATTTTGCCTGCCAAAGCCAGGGAAGCGATTACAACTGCTGAAATCATAAAAGTGAGAGAGGCGGCGATCTTGATTGGTTTTTCCCATCTGCTTTTGATTTTATAGAGGTATTTATTGCTTAATTTTTCATAAAATAAAGAGAGGAAAAAAAGCGGGAAGACAATGCCTAAGACGTAGGTTATCGAGACAATCAGGGAAGACAGAAGGGTTGGTGAGAGCGATGACAGGGTAATGGCGGCAAAAAGCACGGGGGCGCAGCAGGATGAAGTAATGCCTGAAAATAGCCCCAAAAGATAAGTCGAGAGAACGGTCGTTTTCCGGGGCATGGTGTAATGGGGCAATGGCAGCATCAGTTTCACTTCAAAAAGAGTCATCAGACCGACCAAAAACATAATTAAGGCGCCTAACAAATAAGTGGTGGTATGAAATTTATCAAAGAATGAAACAATAATTGAAGCCCCTAATGCTACCGGTACTAAAATTGAACCTAAGCCCGCGGCAAAGATAAGTGTCAGAAAAACCACCCTTTTTCTTTCCTTGAAAATGGTGCCCAAATAGGAGGGAAAAAGAAAAGTGATGCAGCAGGGGGCAAAAAGTGCTACCATGCCGCCCAAAAATGAAGCAGTCAGGGAAACTCCGAAGAAAAGATTCATAAAAATTATTCGACCGTCGCGTTGATGGTGAAAATCAGGGTTTCGTTATCAGGATCGTTGGTAGACAGAGATGCCTGGCGAGAGACTATACCTTTGACCGGCATAATAAACGGCCGGTAGGTGACAACCAGTTTGGCCGTATCTCCCGGCGCAATTTCCGTTTTCCAATCGCTTTTGGAATGCATGGTAAACTCCGGACTGATTTGCCCATTAATATCCAGTTTGGCAAAAGTACAGTCACAGGAAGTCGATAATTTAAAGAGTGTCAAAGGCTTGGTACCGTCATTTTTAATACTGAATTCGGCTGCCTTTTCATCATTAACGTTCATTTTGCCTAAATCCCGGAAAGAGGAGTCAGCGGTTGCTTTCGGCCGGTCAGAGTCGCTTTTGGCAAAATTGGCTGTTTGAGAACTGACCGAACCTTTACCTTCATTGACTGCGAAAATGACAATAACCAATAAGACCAGGAGAGTAAAGCCGCCGATAGCGAAAAGTATTAATTTTTCTCCGGAAAGGTTTTTAAGATTAAACATATAGCCTTTATGATACAGTTTTATTTATTAAGATTTTATGAAGATATTAACGTCCGGTCATAGCCTGCGAGGAGCTTAAGCGGGCGAAACCGCCGAAAATCAAGCTGAACAGGAGAATCATGGCAATTGGAGCAATCAAAGAAATATAATTTCTTCTGCCCGGCCGGAAATATTTCAGAGTCAGGGAGTTTGAGACGACCGAGATTGAAGAGAGAGCCATGGCCAGCCCTGCCAATTCCGGTTTAAGCACCAGCCCCATGAAGGCCAACGCTCTGGCGGCAATCGGGATACCTACGACATTATAGAAAAGGGCAAAGAACATATTCTGTTTAACTTTACTCATGGTATCACGCGAAAGGTTGATGGCGGTGACTACATCCCGCAGATCATTTTTGACAATAACTATACCGCCTGCTTCCATGGCCACGTCAGTGCCTGATCCCATGGCAATTCCCAAATCCGCCTGGGCCAGAGCCGGAGCGTCATTGATGCCGTCGCCGACCATGGCCACAATCTTTTTTTGGTCCTGGAGCTTTTTAACCTCTTGGGCTTTGTCTTCGGGCAGTACCTCTGAAAGTACATTTTTTATACCGACCTGGTCGGCAATAGCTTGGGCTGTCCGCTCGTTATCCCCGGTGATCATATAAATTCCGATGTTTCGCTTTTGGAGTTTCTCAACCGCTTCGCGGCTGTTTTCCTTGACAGTATCGGCGACAGCAACACTTCCTAATATGCGGTTTTGGTCGGCAAGCAGCATGGCGGTTTTACCCATATTTTCCAGACGGATGAGTTTGTCATTTGCCTGCCCGACTTCGATTTTGGCAACATCGGTCATCAGTTTTCTGTTGCCCAAATAATAGGTCACACCGTCAATTGTACCCGTCACTCCGTGGCCGGGAACAGCCCTGAACCCTTCGATTTCACTCAGGGTAATTTCTTTTTCCCGTGCTTTATCAACGATTGCCTCAGCCAAAGGATGCTCGGAAGATTTTTCCAATGATGCGGCAATTTCCAGGATATTGTCCTCGTTTCTGTCTGTGTAACTTTCGATATCGGTAACAACTGGCTTGCCGTTGGTCAAAGTCCCGGTTTTATCAAAGATGATGGTATTTATTTTGCAGATTTTTTCCAAAGGTTCGCCGCCCTTTATCAGGATGCCGTGTTCCGCTCCCTTGCCTGTTGCCACCATCAAAGCTGTGGGTGTAGCCAGTCCCAAAGCGCAGGGACAGGCGATGACGATGACAGCCGTAAAGGCCATCAGGGCAAAGGAGAGGGTTGAGCCAAAAATAACAAACCAGACAAAAAAGGTAGAGATGGCAATGGCAATGACGGCCGGGACAAACCAGGAGGAAATGCGGTCGGCAACAGCCTGGATGGGCGCTTTGGATCCCTGGGCCTCTTCAATCAAACGGATGATTTGGGCCAGTGTTGTTTCATTTCCTACCCGGGTAGCCGTAAATTCAAAACTACCCATTTTGTTGATGGTTGCCCCGACAACCGTATCACCGGGATTTTTTTCAACCGGAATGCTTTCGCCGGTAATCATGGATTCATCAACGGCGGATGAGCCTTTTGAGATTATACCGTCAACCGGGATTTTTTCACCGGGGCGAACCAGAATAATGTCGCCTTTGACTACGTCATCTATCGGCAAATCAAGTGTTTGCCCGCTCCTTATTACACGGGCGGTTTTCGGCTGAAGACCCATCAGTTTTTTGATTGATTCGGAAGTTTTGCCTTTGGCCCGAAGTTCCAGCCATTTGCCTAAAAGGACAAAAGTAATCAAAAAAGCGGATGTTTCAAAATAAAGTTCCGGTATTTTTTCCATAAATGGAGCAAGAAAAGTGCCGGTTGCAGTGACGTAACTTAAGTAATTGAAGGTACTGTAGAAAAAGGCGGTTGAGGTGCCGATGGCAATAAGAGAGTCCATATTGAAAGTATTCATCCTGAAAGCGGACCACATGCCCTTATAAAATCCGTAGCCTAAGACAAACTGTACCGGGGTGGAGAGAATTATGGATAAGAGACCGACATACGGCCCGAAGAAGGACCTGCCGATGAGATTCGGAAAGAAGTCAAAGAGCATGAAATAAAGCATCGGCAAGCTCAACAGGAAGCTGGAGATAAACTTCGAGTAGAGCTGTTTCGTTTCCGCCTCCCTTTTGCGCGCTTCAAATTCCGTATCTTTTTGATCGACCAAGCTTGCCTTGTAACCGCTGTTTTCCACAGCCTTGATAAGGGTTTCGACTGTTGTTTTCTGGCTGTTGAAGTCAACCATGGCCTTCTCGGCAGCGAAATTGATATTGGCAGTTGCGACTCCATCGACTTTTTTAAGCGAACGTTCGATAAGTTGGGCGCAGGAAGAGCAATGCATGCCGGAAAGGGAGAGGGAAACCCGTGAATTTTCAGTTTTTATTTGATCAGGTTTATCCGGCAGGCTGTCACCGGAAGATGGGACCGGGTTTAAGAAGCGGGGATTATCCAAAGAAGCGGAGAGTTTTGTCATAAAATTTTTAACCTCTCCATTGCCCAAGGATTGTTGGTATTCGGATTTTTGGAATTTAATGATTTTGCCATCAAAAAAAGGCTGACCCTGATCGTCAAGAAAGACTTTGCCTTCCGCTTCAATGCGTGATTCAATTTTAACCGGAATGCTCTTTTTTGTCACTTTCACTTCCTCCACACTTTTATCTGCCGCAGTTTCAGCAGTTTCTTCCGCCATGGCTTGATAGCCTGCCCGTTTGACCGCTTCAATAACCTCAGATAAATGATTCTTGCTCCGGTCAAGTGTTAGAGTGGCTAATTGTTTTTGGAAACTGACACTGATATCCGAAACACCCGGCAAAGCCTCCAATTCCTCCCTGGTTACTATCTCGCAGGAACGGCAGTGCATGCCCTTGATTTTTAATTGCAGCTTTTTTTTCATAAAAGAAATTTCTTTAAGCGGAAACCCGGTAGTCGGTGTCATCCAGCGCTTTTGTTATTTCCATAATATCTATTTCCCGGCGGGCAGTAAGTGTAGCCACACCTTCAGAATCCAGATTTATATCCATAACTCCTTCAATTGCATTGACCCGGCGTTTGATAAGTTTAAGACAGGCATCACAGGTAATGCCGGAAACGGTGAATTTCAGGGTATGGATATCTGCCATATCAAAACTCCTTCATTTTACGTTTACGTTAAATTCCTCACCCCGAATTTTTTCGTGCTCACATCCTCTACGAGATCGTTGCGCGCGAAAAAATTGGGTTCGGACTTTAAATACTCTAGACAACCTTTATAATTCCCCTGGGCACGCCCATGGCGCAGGTGATGGGATATTCACCGGTTTTTTCAGGCGTGAATTCAAAAACAATTGTTTCTCCCTTCTTCAAAAACTGGGGATTGTCAGCCAAACCCGGTACAGCGATCGTCGCCATACAGCCGGAACCGTTGTCCCGGACATCAATTTCCATCCTGACAGCTTTGCCGGCCTTAACTTCAAAAGCATTGGGACTGATATCAGTATTTTGGGTATAGACTGTTTTAATAAATTGCTGTTTTTGGACTGTCTGAGCTTTCACCGGCGTGATATTGGTGTTTTGGACCTGCCTTTGCCCGCCCCCGCCGCAGCCGCAGCCTCCACTACCGCAAGCACCTGCGGCAGAATCAGCGGTTTTAACGGCGGTGTCATCGGGGGGAGCAGCAGCTTGTACTTGGGCGCTATTGATCTCATTAACCACCCTGATTGATCCGGAAAACATGCCCATACTGCAGGTAAAGCGGATAATTTCTTCTTGGGCCGGCGTAAATTCAATCACATTTTCACCCGGATGGAGCAGTTTTTGCACGCCGATTTTATCAGCCAGAATAGAAGCGGCGCAGGTATTGGGATCTTTGGAATCGATAAGCCAGCGGACAGGTATGCCTTTTTTAACCGTGAAGACTTTCGGATTATAACCTCCGGCATCCTGGACCATGCGGATTATCTGCACCCCGTTTTCAATTTGGGTCGGATTATCATCAGCAGCCAAAACATCGGTTTTTGCCTGAAAATTGGCATAACGGGGGTTTAAACCGGTCAAATTCAAGCCGTTGTTAAGATTGAAGAGGCTTAAGAACATGACAACAACCCCGGCGATACGGAAGAAACTTTGGGCAAAAGCGCCTTTAACCAGCGAGGTCAATCCGCCGATGCCCAAAAGGCCGGGAGATGTGCCCAGAGCAAAAGTGCCCATGATAAGAGCGCCGGAGAGGGGATTACCGGTCGTCATGGCAAAAAGCTGCATAGCCTGGGTAAAGCCGCAAGGCAGGAAAAAGGTCAGGCCTCCCATTAAAGCGGAATTTTTATTGCTGTATTCAACTTCTTTTTTTGAATTTATTCTCAAAAGCTTTCCTATACCTGCAGGCAGAGTCAGTTTAAAATCTTCCAGTCTGGGGGAGAGACCAGTCAGCTGTATGCCCATCAAGAGCATAACCATGCTTACAAAAACCGTCAGCATACCAAGGCCGAAGCCGGATAATTGAAAAAAAGAACCGGCAAAGCCGATAATAGCGCCAAAAAATAAATAGGAAACAATACGGCCCAGATTGAAAAAAAGATGCGGCTTGAATTTTTCAAGAGGTGTGGCCAGAGGATGCTTTTCGGCAAACCTGGCAGAAACACCTAAAACCAAGCCGCCGATAAGGGCCATGCAGGTGGAGAAGCCGGCTGTCAGACCGATGGCCAGGACGATCAGAAGACTGGACGGGTGGTTAGCGACAGCCGGCAAAGCTATTTTGATGCCGAAGATGTCCAAAAGGACATAGCCCAAAAAGACGGCAATCAGAAAAACCAGTATTTCCTGGTAAACATTGAAATCGCGGGTAAACAAAGGTTTTTTTTCGGGAAGGCCGATTGAATAGCCCGCTCCCTCAATGGCAGAACCAACCGCTTCATAATTTAATTTTCCCTCGTAGGCTACTTCCGCCAACCCCCGTTTTTGGCTGACTTCAACCTTTTTAATTCCTTCAATGGAACAGAGTTCTCCTTCAATTAAAAGTTCACAGGAGCGGCAGTGCATGCCTTTGATGGGAACAGAAGCAGTTTTTATCATGTTAAAAATCTTAGCAGACGGTTTATTAAGATTTTATGAAGAGGATTTCAATCCAAACCCAGCCTTTTATAACCATTCTTTCGAAAAATTTGTATTCATTCCCCGTAAAGGTATTTATCGATATTGGAAGAAAGATCCTTCGGTCCTCGGGCTTTAATTGTAGTCAAAGACTTTAGAGCTTTGCCGATGGTAGGTTTAAGCTTGGTAATTTTACGTTTCTTTTTCATCGAAAATCTATTAAATCAATTTATAAAAAAAATAATGAGTTTCAGGGGTAAAACTTTCCGGCCAGCCTTCTTGCGGAGCAACTTGAGTTTTGATATAGCCATTTTTTTCATAAAAACGAATAGCCCGAGAATTGTCTTTGGAGACATCCAAAATCAGTCGTTTAAGGCCAAGTAATTTGGCTTTTTTTATCAATTCATACAGTAATTTTTGGGCAATTCCTGTACCCCTGTAGGATTTGGCAACATAAAACCTTTTTATAAGGCCATCATAGTCGTTTAAGACAATAAATCCCCCTGTTCCTATGACCTTTTCTTTTTCTTTGACTAAAAAAAGTATACCCTTTTCCGGTAAATGGAAGAGAAGATGAGGTTTATCCATATGGTCTGAATCCCGCTCCTCCCAGCCCAATTCCCGGAAAATTTCCCGGAAAAATGAAGCAACAGGGGTACTGTCTTTTGTTTTATAAGGAATTATGCTCATAAATTAAACGCGGCTCAATACTAGAAAATTATATCAAATGGGTTTATGAAACTCGGCAATCTCCAAGTTTGATAGGGTTTAGTGATATTGGGCGGGGTTTGATTCAAACTCTTTTTGACAGTTGGGAGAGCAGAAATAATAGGTTTTGCCCTCATGGTCGCTTTTATATTGGGTTTTTTCAGGGTCAACCATCATTTTACAAACAGGATCTTTAACCTTATTTTTGCTGCTGGAAAATAATTTATCTAAGAAACTCATGGATTTGCCTCCCATTCTTTTTGCCACATTTTCATTTGTTCGATTTCCTTCTCTTGAGCTTCTATTATATCATCTGCCAAATTTCTGATCTCTTCATGCATGCCTTTTGCTTTCGCTTCTTTAGCCATTTCAATGGCGCCTTCATGATGGACCATCATCGAGTTCATGAAAGCCAGGTCAAAATCTTCCCCTTCTGCCTCATCCAGTGATCGCATCATGTCATTCATGCTGGAATTCATGGTCATCATGCCGCCGACGCCCATCATGTTAGCAGGTTGAGCCTGCTGTCTGTTGTAGCCGCTGACTAGCAGAGTCAGAAGGACACCGGCAATAAAGGTTGTTACGGCTAACAGGTAATTATTTTTCATTTGAAGTTCAACGCTTTACTATAGATATTGATCTATATTAACACGGAAATCATTAAGATTCCATGAAGAAAGAAAGATTCAGTCAGACGCGATGGTGATCGATGCCGCGGTAGGCTTTAATGAATTTATTTTAAAGCTGCATCAATCATCGGCTTGATACTTTCATAGGGAAGAGCCCCGGGGATAAGTTGAGTGCCGCCATTTTCCGCCAGAATGATCGTACCGGGAGTTCCGGTAACTCCTTCTTCACTTCCTTTGGCCATCTGATCCTGCACTTTTTGGGTATACTTACCGGAGTCAAGACATTTTTGGAATTTAGTCTGATCGACACCTACTTCTTTTGCCAAGGGACCCAACTTATCCAGGGCAAAGCCCGTGCCGTTGGAAGTGGTGCGTTCAAAGATGGCATCAATATATTTCCAGAAAACGTCATTGCCCCCCAGTTCATTGATACACCAACCGGCTTCCGCTTCCTTTTGGGCATTCTGATGAAAGTTTAAAGGGTAATCGCGGTACACCCATTTTACTTTATCGCCGTATTCTTTCATTACCTGCTGCATAGTGGGATGAAACATTTTACAGTAGGGACATTCCAGATCAGAGTATTCGATAAGTGCTACTTTGGCGTTTTTATTACCTCTTACGCGGTCATCACTGGCCAATTCCGGCTTTTTGGCTGCAGGTTGGGGAGAGGGGGGTTGTGCGGCAGCGGTGTCATTTCCCCCCGTCTTGGCCTGGATTTCCGTTACGGCCGGGTTTCCTTTTTCCAGAAGTTTAACTTTGGTGTAAAGGGATCCGATAACAAACGAGGCAACAACAAGAAGGACAACCAGAGCTAGTGAGCTTTTGGATTTTACTTGTGACATACTACTACAAAGTGTAGTAGAGATAAAATTGATTTGTCAAGAGACAAAATGATTCAGTGTAACAGAGTGAAATAGGCCGGACTATAAGTAGGTTCAGAGCATTTTATCTTTTCATGATGATTATCAAGGTGATATTCCAAAGCTTTTGCCGGACTAAATGTCAATCCGAAAAAAATAATCAGGGAAACAAAACTTATAAAAATATTTATGACCGGTAACTTTTTTGCAGGCAACTCAAGCTTAAGAAGCGATTTTATTCTGGCTTCGAGGGTATCTGCATCGCTAATAGCGGCAACTCCCGGCAGTGGAGCATAAGAATAGCGGAGGAGTTTGGTAAGAACCGACGACAGAGCCTGTTTCTCCCGGGTTTCCCTGGCAGCCTGACGGTCAGCAGTTATTTCCCTGTCATACCGATATATACGGATCAGATCGGAAATGACAGGGAAGAAGGGAAACAAAGATTCGATAAGAACGGCCAGGAGCTGAGTTGCGCTATCCCTGTTTTCCAGATGATATTTTTCGTGGCGCAAGATGATTTTCAATTCCCGTCTGTTAACAAGACATAATAGTCCTATGGAGATATAGATTTTCGGATTTATGATACCAAAGCAATAGGCTACAGGTTTATCATTCCGCAGAACAATGACTTTATTTTCCAAATTTAACTTTTTTAAGAGCGGATAGACAGAATTATTATTCGTGATAAAAGGAGAGAGATTTTTGCGGAAGCGAAGAATTTTCATTAAAGAAACCAGCAGGGCAAGAATCGCGTAAATGACGGAAAGGGCTAGAGCCGCAAATACCAAGCTGCCAAAATTTTCTGGAAGTCCCAGAGACAAGGATTTTATCATTTCCCGGCAGAAATATACCGCGTGATGGAAAAGTATCGGGAAAAACCTGAAAAAAATAACAGAATAGCCCAAAAGAAGAAACACAAACAGTACGGAAAAAAGCAGCAGGTATTTATTCAGTCTCATTTATTCTTTTCCAACAATTTTAAAAGAAACTTTTTTTTATCTTCGGGCAGCTTTTCAATCGATTCAGCAAAAGAGGCAATTGCCGAATCGCCAAAAGAGGAGAAAAACTTACGGAGAAAAAGGAGAGCAGTGTTTTTGCCATATGCTTCTTTGGATATTTTTGCCGAGTAGTAAATAAGAGAACCTTGAGTTTTCCTGCGGACCAGACCTTTACCGTAAAGACGATTGAGAACAGTGGCAATGGTCGTATAAGCAAGTTTTTTCTTTCGGGAGATTTTCTTAAGAACATCACGAACGGAGCAGTATCCACACCCCCAAACGATATTCATTACTTCCTGTTCAAGCCGGCTGAGAGTTTTGGTTTTCATACATACTACATAGTGTAGAAGAAAACGGAGAGTTTTTGCAACTCAGACCGTCAAGAGTTCCTTTTCCGCGCGGTTGAGAAGGACGGCGTTGGTAGCCACAATAATGGAGGAGATACTCATCAGAAGTGCCGAGATTTCCGGCCTTAAGATAATACCGTATTTGGGATATAAAACTCCAGCGGCGATAGGAATGGCCAGCAAATTATAGATTGAAGCCCAAAAGAGGTTTTGTTTCATTTTGATGACGGTGGCTTTGCTTAGACGGATTGCCCTTAAAATATCTGCCGGATCGGACTTCATCAGGACGACTTTGGCGGTTTCAATGGCCACATCGGTGCCAGCGCCGATAGCAATACCGATATCCGCCTGGGCCAGAGCGGGAGCGTCGTTGACCCCGTCACCGACCATGGCCACGAATTTGTTCTCGGCTTGAAGTTTTTTAACGTATTCAGCTTTATCCTGCGGTAAAACTTCGGCAAACACTCTGTCGATTTTCAGCTGTTTGGCAATCGCCCCGGCTGTTTTACGGTTATCACCGGTGATCATAGCAACTTCTATGCCAAGCCCTTTCAGACGTTCAATGGCTTTGGCGGCATTTGGTTTGACAGGATCGGAAGCTGCCGCCACACCGGCGACTTTGTAATCTCGTCCAAAGGACGATCGGCCTTTGGCCGAAACCGCCAGAATCATGATGGTTTTGCCTTCATCAAGCAGGCGGTTAAGCTCTTTTTGTATAGGGGCAAGGTCAATCTGCCTGTCTTTCATAAGTTTTGCCGTACCGACGAGGACTTCCCGGCCGGAAACTTTGGCTTCTACCCCGTGCCCTTCCAGGTTTTTGAAGCCTTCGACTTTTTCAGGTACAGTTAACTTTCTTTTTTTAGCTTCCTCTAAAACGGCCAGACCTAAAGGATGGGAGGATTGCCTTTCGGCAGCAGCATCAAGCTCCAGAATTTTTTCTTCTGTGAAACCGGCAGCGGGGACGACGTCGGTTATTTTCGGTTTGCCTTCAGTCAGCGTCCCGGTTTTATCAAGAACAACAGCCTCAATTTTTGACACCTGCTCTAAAGTCGGGGCATCTTTAATGAGAATATTATGTTTAGCGCCAAGGCCTGTTCCCACAGCCACAGCTGTAGGTGTGGCCAGTCCCAAAGCATCGGGACAGGCGATGACTACGGTTGAAATGGCAAAAGTCAGAGCGATAAGAAGAGGCTGTCCTAAAATAAAAAACCAGACGGCAAAAGTCAGCAAACCTCCGCCGACTGCTACAATCACTAAATACTTGGCAAAACGGTCTGCCAGTTTTTGTCCCGGAGCCTTAGAGTTTTGGGCGGTTTCGACCATTTTGACAATCTGGGCCAAAGCGGTATCGCTGCCTATTTTGGTAGCTTTGAATTTAACGGAACCGGTAGTATTGATCGAGCCGCCGATAACTTTGTCACCGGGTTTCTTGGCAACAGGTAAACTTTCACCGGTAACCAGCGATTCATCAATTGCCGTTTCACCCTCAATAATTTCGCCGTCGACCGGAATTTTATCTCCAGGTTTGAGAATAAGAATATCCCCGAGTTTGACTTCCGATGTAGGTACCAAAGTCTCTTGCCCGTCTCTCCAAAGCCTTGCTTGTGGAGGAACAAGATCAAATAATGCTTGAAGAGCATCTGTGGTTCCACGTCTACTTTTCATCTCCATCCAATGACCAAAGAGAACAAAGGTAGTGAGCATGGCCGCGGCTTCATAAAAAGATTCTTCACTGCCCAAAAGTGTTAAGACAACACTGAATACGTAGGCGGCTGTGATACCAACAGCAATCAGAACCGCCATGTTCAAGGTTTTGGCTTGCAATGCTTTGTATGTTGAGTAAAGAAATATCCATCCTGAATAAAAATAAACAGGAGTTGCCAACAAAAACATAATCCAACTGGCAGAAATCGGTTCGGGGAGCCTTATTCCTAAGATATTTGTTCCAAGAGGTGAATAAGCAATTATCGGCAAAGTCAAAATTAGAGAAACAAAAAACTTATTACGGATGTCCTCTTCCATGAGCCGTGCCATCTCCCGGCCGGCCAGGCCAGTATGTTCCATGCCCATACTCATAGTCATACTCATCTTGAACTTTTCCCAAAAATTCATTTGAGAGAAGGGTTTCATTACGTGCCCGTTATGTTTCATAACGTCATGGTCTATCTGGTTGTTTTCATCTGTTGTCGGAACTAAAGTCATTCCGCAGATGGGACACCGGCCGCTTTTTTCCTGGCTGATTTTTGGATGCATCAGGCAAGTGTCTTTTTTTATTTCGGACTTCACAGTTTAATCATGCAGAAACATTATTAAGAATTTATAAATAATTCGTTGTTTTCAGAGGATAACCTTTGGATTGCCAGTCGTGCATGCCTAAGATGTGATTGTAAACATCAGTGTAGCCGAGTTCTGTCAGGCGTTTGGCGGCGATCGCGCTCATTCGACCACTTTGACAATATAAAACGATTTTGGCATTTTTATCCTTGGGAAGTTTATTGAGATTTTTATCGATTTGGTCATAGGGGATAAAGGCGTCAGTTTTTTCAATTTCTCCCTGATAGGGAGTATGGACGTTAATAAAATAAAAATCTTTATTCGAAAGCATGGCTTTCAGTCGGATACTGTCGATATCAGTATATATCGGTGTTGAGACAATATTTTTATTATTTACGGCAGACTGGCTATTTCCCTTAAGCCACAGCCACACGCCGGTAAGGACAAGGGCTATCAACAGGCAAAAGTACAGAAATTTATTCATAACATAATATTAACAGTTAAAAGCAATGACGGAGTCTTTCCTCGAATTTTTCCAGATTGGCAATCCCTCCGATTATGATTTTATCCCTGTAACCGCCTGAGGCCGAGGTTTCAATCACCACATCTCCAAAATGCAATAATTTTTCCATAAGTGACTGTTTAACTGTTACGGAGCAAAGTCATGCTTCCTTTAATTGCTTCCGGCAGTGATGGCGAGAGCTTCTGTTCCATAATTTATTAAGGCAGCAGCATACCGCCGCGGTAGCCGGGGATCCACCAGGGGAGAAAGATATAGATAATAAAAATAAACCCGGCAGTCAGGGACAACAGCAAATAAAGAGCTAGTCCCGCAAGGCGGTCATTGAAAGTTTTATACCCTTTGAAGGTACAACTGCGGTGATGGTGCAGATACAACCAAAAAAGCAGTGCCGTCAAAAGCAGTGCCGGAAGAAAAAAGATTTTATTGCTTGCTTCCCGGCTTAACAGAAGCAGATAACCCGAGGACACAAGGAAAAAAAGGAGGGCGCCGCAGCAGATCAGGTGGATGAACAGAAAAGGTGTAATCGCACCGATAAAATGTTTCATTAATGACCAGATGATTTTTCGTTGTCTTTTGCCTTACCGTGGTCTTTCATCATGACCAGATGGAGGAGAGGACAGGCAAGAATTACCCCGTAAGTTAAAATATTCGCCGGAGGAATTTTAAAAACAGTCAGTGCCACAAACCCCGCCCCCAGACCGGCAGCGCAAAGATACGGCCACTTAGCTCCAAGTCTATTTGCAGACCGGCTTTTTGGCGGTTGATGGCCGGATGAAGGCTCAGACTTATTACAGCAGTGCATTTACCTTAACAATACAATATGAAAGATTAAGAAAAGATGAATTTACCTTCAGACCAAAGGTAAACTTATGGTAACTGTTGTTCCATTGTTTAGAACACTTTCGACTTTTATTTTTCCGTGATAAAGATCGGTGATGGACTTGGAAATAGCCAAGCCTAAGCCAGAGCCAAGATGTGCATGCGTTTTCGAGCCGCGGTAAAACCGGTCAAAAATATGGGGCAGGTCAGTTTCAGCAATACCGATGCCGGTATCCTGTATGGTCAGGACGGCTTTTCCCCGCTGTTTTGTCAAGCTTAGCGATATCCGGCCGTTATCCCGGCCATATTTAACGGCATTATCCAGACAATTAAGAATCGCCCGGCCCAGTTTGTCTTCCCGGCCTGAAACAAAAATATCAGATTGAATCTGATGTTTAACCCGGATATGTTTAGCATCAGCCATTTTAACGGCGATTTCTTTCATATCTAAGACCAGGGCGCTTAAGTTAACCGTCTTTTTTGGAGATTTGACCTGATCCGCCTCACTCCAGGCTAAATCAAGAATATTCTGCAAAGTTGCGGATAGCTGGTGGTTATCGACGATTGCTTCGTGGATGACTTTTTTATACTCATCTTTTGAACGGTCTTTCTGCAGGGCAACTTCCAAACCGCTTCTTTGGGTAGCGAAGGGTGTCTTAAGTTCATGCGTCACGTCGGCAATAAACTGCCGTTCGCGTTTAAAAGCTGAATTCAGGCGATCCAGTAATTTATTGAAAGTGGTTGCCAAATGGGCAATTTCGTCACTTGTCCCCGGATTGTCTACCCGTTCCCCGAGATTTTCACTGGAAATTTTATTCAATTTATCGCTGATTGCTGAAAGCGGCCTTAATGCCCGGACAGCCAAAAAATAGCCGCCGAGAAGAGTGGGGAGCAACATTATTAAGAAAGTGGCTACCAGGGCAAGCGACAGTTTATTTAATGACGATTGGATAACATCGATCGGATGACCGACCAGAACAACTCCGAGAAGTTGACTATTCGCATAAACGGGTGAGCTGTAAAATCTGAGGCTTTGATTTCCAAGCTTGGTATTGGTCAGGATATATTTTCGGGATGATACGGCATCCCGATGCATGACGGCAAAGGAATTACGGTCAAATGAGTTCATCAGGGAACTGGAAATGATATCACCCTCCGGATTCATAATGATGACCAGCATGCCGGGAATCTCGGAAAATTCGTAAATAAAAGCCCTTTGGGCGAAGATTTCATGCATATCCCGGCCTTGTTTAGCGACAACCTCGACCACTTTATTGCCGTGGGAGATCAGGGAGGAATCTGTCTGTTGGAAAAGAACCTGTCCGGTCAGCCAGAAAAAGCCGGCAAAAATGATGGTTGCCGCCAGCAGAAAGGCCAGGGTATACCAAAGAGTCAGGCGGAATTTAATACTGCGATAGTTCATGTCAGAAATGAACTGCTGATTTTATAACCGACCCCATGCAAAGTATGAATCAGTTTAAGATTGGATTTACTATCGATTTTTTTCCTTAAAGCGGCCACAAAGACGTCAACCACATTACTTAAACCCTCAAAATTATAATCCCAAACATGCTCGATGATCATGGTTCTGGAGACAACTTCATCTTTATGCTGCAGCAGTAATTCCAAAATGGCAAATTCTTTGGGGGTTAATTTAATCTGATGTTTATGTCTATTGACAGTATGTTTTATCGGGTCTACAGCCAGATCGGCAATCTTTAAGATGGGAGAGCTTGCACCGCGGCTTCGTCTGATAAGAGCATGGATTCTCGATTTCAGTTCGAGAAAAGAAAAAGGTTTGGTAAGATAATCATCGGCTCCGCTATCCAAACCCTCAACTTTATCTTCAACCGTTGTTTTGGCTGTCAGTATCAGAATGGGAATATGGATATTTTTCTGCCGCAACTCCCGGCAAATCGCCAGGCCGTCTTTTTTGGGCAGCATGATATCCAAAATAATTAAATCATAAGGTTCAGTTTCCCCTAAATAAAAACCCTCTTCACCGTCAAAAGCCAAATCAACGGCAAAACCGTCCTCGATCAGGCCTTTTTTGATGATATTGGCAAGCCTTCTTTCGTCTTCGACAACTAAAATACGCATAAGTTCAGGGTATTTTACTATAACGAAGATTAAAAAAACATGAAGAAATAGTGAAGACAACCGGTGATATATATGTATCTATAAAAGATATAAAATAATTTAAATGAGAAAAATAAAGAGACGGAAACGGATAAAACACTTACCCGTAAAACGCTATATCCTGCTGGTTATTCTGATGATGGTGATCGCTAATGCCGGAGTGGCCATAACCGTCAGACTGTTAACTTTCTCCCAAACCTGTTTTACCAAGGCACAGGTAGCTGCGGATTCCCGCTGTCTGTATATTTGGGACAACAAAGTCTTTGAAAAAGGAACAAGATCGAGTCCTCACAAAGGACATCCCTGCGGCATGGATGTTTCTTCACTGATACCTTCATTTCATACTGCTGACATGGCCAGATATCTCGACCCGAATTACAAAGGCACTATTTGCCCGGCGGCTCCGACAGCCACAGTTACTCCGAGACCGACATTGCCTCTGTCTTTAACTCCACTGCCTCCTGCCAGTCCTACGAAGGCAATTGCAGCCAGTGCGACACCAAGTCCGGCTGCCAGTCTGACTCCGACCGTCACGATTGTAGCTGCTACAATGACACCAATTCCAACATTAGCTGTCAGCCCGACACTGGCAATAGGTTGCCAGGGAGGCCGGATCACCGCTGACTGTTACAGCGTCTGGGTCCAGGAATATAGCGGGGTGGTATCAACAAAATTGACTGATTTCAACGCAGACGGTTTGGTCGATCTGGTTGATTTTGAAATTTGGAGGAGATACCAATTGAAGTGATTTTACTTGGGCAATGAAACATAAGCTGACCCGTCTTAAATTCCTTTTCCTGATAGCCGTGATGATTGTGACCGCCAATTTAGGCTTGGCTTACGTCATCCGCTATTTCAGCCGGGCACAAACCTGTTTCACCAAAGAAGAAGTCGCCTCTGATTCCCGCTGCCTATATATCTGGGACAATAAAGTCTTCGAAAAAGGAACAAGATCGAGTCCCCACCAGGGTCATCCCTGCGGCATGGATGTTTCTTCCCTGATCCCCTCATTCCATATGGCTGATATGGCTAAATACCTTGATCCCAATTACAAAGGCAATATTTGTAGCGCCAAATCTTCTCCGACGACCACACCCTCACCGATTCCAAGTTCCACTCCGACCCTCACACCGGCACCGACTGTCACCCCGGTTCCCACAGCAACCGCTGCTCCGACCATTACACCGACTGTAACATATACACCGACTCCGCTCCCAACTGTCACATCCGTACCGCCAACACCGACGGCCGTAGTCCCTCCCGTCGGGGGTATTTTACCGACAGCAATATCTTCGATAACTGTTACTTTATTTCCGACTCCTACACTGACGGTGACTCCCGCACCTGTTTGTACGCTGCCCGCGCCGGTTGTCAGCATTAAAGTCGTTTGTCCATTATGCCAATGAAATCTTTTACCAATCAAAAAAAATCTGCTTTAATTTACCTGGTATTGGTCGTTTCCGGTTTGGTGGCAGCCGTATCCATGGTGCAGTTACCTCAGGATCTGCGGAAAAAGGCTCAAAGCCCGATCTGTCCTGTTAACGGAGCCAGCTGCAGTTGGGATAAATCAGTCGACGCAACGAGCTATTATGTTGAGATCAGGGATTTGAATACGGGATCAGTCATTGCCAAGGGTAACACCCGTAAGACAATGGTTAATTTTAGCGCCAGTTTCGGGCACAGCTACAGTTGCAGCGTGTCAGCCCAAAACAGCTGCGGGACAGGTCTGTCCCAAACAGACCAATCGCCGGACTGTACCTACCTATCTGCCGTTACAGTCACTCCCACGGAACCGGCCGCGACAGCGGCTCCGGAGGAAAACTTCAGTAATCCCGAACCCGAAAAAGAAACCGGGGAATCGATTACGGAACCAATGGCGGCCAGTCCGTATGTGACAAGCCCGCCTGAAGCAAAAAGAGAAATCAAAAGTTTATTTGCCGCCACAGGAGGAAAACAGCTGTCGTTAATTATTAGCGTCATCAATTTTGCAATCTTTATACTTGTTTTGATTTATTGGATTTATAAAAAAAGCCGCCGGCATGAAAATGAAAGTCATAAGTAAGGGATATCTGATTATTGTCATTCTGGCATTGTTACCGGTTGCCCGGTGGCTGGTTATCATCCCCTTAAAATACCGCTTCAGCAATTTCTACAATTCGGCTACCTCAATCGGTCAGCTAATGAGTTTGCCCGGCATGGTACTTTTTTCCTTGAATTTAATTTTGGGAAGCCGCTGGAAATTTCTCGAAGATCTCTTCGGAGGCATGAACAGGGTCTATATTGCCCATCATCTAATCGGCGGTCTGACCTTAATACTACTGATCTTTCACCCGTTATTTTTGGGATTATCATTTTTGACCGTCTCTCTCAACCGGGCAGCCTTGTTTTTCCTGCCGGGAGAAAATTGGGCCATCAATCTCGGCATCGGAGCTTTACTTCTTTTAATGGCGCTTCTTATTTTAACTTTTTATGTTGAATTGCCTTATGAGATCTGGAGATTTACCCATAAATTCCTGGGGATTGCTTTTTTCCTGGGCAGTCTGCACGCCCTGTTTATCGAAAGCGATATTTCCCGTGATACAATCCTGCGGAATTATTTTATGGTTATAATTGCCGCCGGCACCGGGGCTTATGTGTTCAGAAGCCTGTTGGGAAAGTTTTTTATTCCCAGACACCGCTATTTACTGAAAAAAATCAATCCTTTGCCGGGCCAGATTACTGAACTTGAGATGGAGCCCGTGAAGGAATCCATGTCATATCTGCCGGGGCAATTTATTTTTGTCAACTTCATCTCTGCCAAAGTCAAAAATGAGAAACATCCTTTTTCCATCACTTCACCGCCTTCTGAAAGGGAATTGAAACTGACGGTGAAATCTTTGGGGGATTTTACAGGTAATTTGAAGCTGTTGGACACCGGTGATGCGGCTGAAATCGAAGGACCATACGGGCGGTTCAGTTATTTGAATTTTACCAACCGCAACCAGATCTGGGTGGCAGGCGGCATCGGCATTACTCCGTTTTTAAGCATGGCCAGGACGCTGTACCGGCTGGATTTTAGCATTTGCCTTTTTTACAGCGCCGCTGAACAGAGCGAGGCCGTTTTTCTGGAAGAACTGCTGGGAATTGCGGCGCAAAATCCCAATTTTGTCGTTTACACGATTTTTACAAAAACCCAAGGCAGGCTGTCGGCAGAAATCATTCAAGCGACCGTCGGAGATTTAGCTAATTTTGAAATTTTCATTTGCGGTCCACCTCCGATGATGATTTCCCTGAAAAGACAGCTGAAGCGGTTGGGAGTATCCAAAGACAGAATTCACAGTGAGGAGTTTCAGCTTTTATGAAACGCATTATCGCTTTCTCTTTAATTCTGTTTTGGCTTTCCGTGGCCTGTTTACTTATTTTAGCCTTTGTTTTTAAATGAAAATGCATTTTAAGCTGATATTTATCCCTTTTCTTCTTCTATTTATTGTCGTCCTATTAAGAGTAGATAATAAGGATAAGAATTGTCATAAATGGCTATACCTTACAAGTACCAAACAACGGGTAAACGATGTTGCCGGGGCTATTAAAGTTTTATCACCTGTTTTGAAAACTGAAAATAAATATAAGAATTATGATTTGCCCGGTGATCCGGACGGCTTTCTTAAGAAATACAATATCCTACCCTATAAAAGAACGGAAACCGTCATGGATAAAAGCGGGCGATTTGTCCGGAAAGAAGTCTTTGATATGCTGTTGGCTTATGTTATTGACTCAGAGGGTAATGTTTATAAATACAATATGTGCCGGACAATATAGCTCAGTTGATATCAGGTAGAGTTGAAGGTGTGATGAAAGGATAGCTTTTTAGCGCTTCTTTTTTAATTTCATGACTTTTTAATATTCCGGCTTCGGAAATAATCTGAATATTTTGGGAGTAGGGAACAAAGTCGAAAGCCGGTGTATAAAACTGTAGCTTTAAAGGAGCATCAGGCCAGATCTCACTGCTCTGCCTATGTTCAAGGAGCTCGTCAGAATAGGGACGCGGGTCAAATTTAAGAAGAATACTGGAACAGTAAACCGGGATGTGACTTTCATTGGCCATATGGGCAATCCCGAGGCTTCCCACTTTATTGATAAAACCGTCCTGTGAGAGAAGATCAGCGCCAATAAAGACGCCTGAAATCTTCATTTTATTCTGTAACAGAAGCGAAGTAGCCACATCATCTATGATCATGGTAACATCTTTAATTCCGGCATCAATAAGCTCATTGGCGGTGATTCTGCCCTGATAAAGAGGTCTGGTTTCGGTCAGAATAACTCTAAATTGCTTAGCCTGTTTATGGGCTGATACAAACATATTGCTGACGGTGGATGAGTGGCAATGGGTAAGATAAACTCCGCCGTTGGTTATTAAATCCGAACCGTATTTTCCCATCTTATTTTTGCTTTCAGAAATCATTTTTTTAAATTGTGAGGCTAACTGAAGGTACTCTTCGGGTGAGGGTTGTTTTTTATGAAATATAAATCTGAGGGCATTTTGAGCCAAAGGCTCAGCAGGTCTAGCAAAAGCCAGACGGATTAAGCGTTCCAGAAGAAAGACATACGGATCAGCATTCTTTTGGGTTTTAAGTATCTCATTAGCTAGGTTCAATCCGTCTAAAACTAGCAGAGCGACATTTGTAGCTCCCTGGACTTTCAGGTTTTTGATATCTTCTTCAAGACGGGAAATAGGACTCATAAGATTATTATAGAATAAGATGATGTTATATACACCCCATTTTTTGGCAGGGGCAGTTATTCTGAAATACATTCCTAATCCGGTTATCGGTCTGCCTCTGGCTGTTTTATCGCATTATCTTTTGGATTTGACGCCTCACCATGATTTCGGTTTGCGCCCCGGGATAACCCTGAAGGAATTTTGGCAGACGGAGAAAAAAAGGAGAAATTTGATTATGGCCGCATTACTCTTTGATTATTTATTATGTGCTGTCGCTTTTTTCTGGATTTTCTTTTCATTCAAAAATATTTTTCTGCTTTTGGGAGGGATAGGGGGAGTATTGCCTGACGCTCTGGAACAATTCCTGATGCTTTTTGGAATTGCCCTGCCGGGATGGCAGGACAAACTCCAGTGGCGCGTCTTAGCCAAATACGGCTTTATTTCCTATCCGGTGATCAGCGGTTTGGCAATTTATTTATTGCTCAGCCCGACATAAACAATTCCGCCTCTTGTCAAATACTGAAATTCAGTATATACTGAATTTCATGAAACCCCAAGTCAAATATGTTAAATCTTTCAGTAAAGGACAGATAACCATTCCTAAAGAATTCAGGCAGACCTTTGGTATGACAGATGAATTCTGGCTCAGGCTGTATATCGATGAGGGAAAGATTATTGCTGAACCGATTGAGAGAGAGAAAGATAAAAAAGAATACAAAGTTAAACTTTTAAAAATAAAAGGCAAGTGGTTTAGTGTTGCTGAGCAGATCAGGAACAGGCAGCAGGTAGAGAAACAGATGGCCAAGCGCAGTTTATGAGCAATTTGCTGCTGGACACCTCAATTATCATTGATTTTCTAAGACGCTTCGATAAAGAAAACTCTTATCTTTATAAACTTGCGGAAGAAGCATTGTCTGTTTCGATTATTACCCACGCGGAACTTTATGCCGGAAAAAGTGTCTGGGAAAAAAAGGAAGCCCGGATGGAACTGGAAACGCTTTTTTCCGGTTTAAATATCTTATCGTTAAATATAGAAATATCAAAAATGGCCGGGCAAATTAAGGCTAAAAATGACAATCTTTCTCTTTTGGATTGTATCATTGCGGCAACGGCAATTTATTTTAAATTTGATTTAGTGACTCTCAATCTTAAGGATTTTGACGGTATTGCCAACCTGAAACTTTTCAAAGAAAAAATCGTTGCATAACAATCCGGTGTTTAAAGAGAAGCGTTTATTCTTCTCCGGGCTCTTCTGAATCAATGACTCCTGCGTCCCCGGGAACGGCTTCAGATTGGCCTTGTTGAGGCGGGTAGAAAAAATTATTTTTAATTAAATCAGCAATTCTGAAAAAGACGGATTTGCTTAAAACCCAACCTTTTTCCGCAGCAGGGCAAGGAAGGTCGCCTCCGTCTTGCCGAAACATTAAAGGGCACGCAACAGGTTTTAACTGATAAGAGGGAATCGGCAGAAAGAGAAGTGCCAGAATAATTAAAATTATCAGCAAGTTTATCTTGGAGATGGAAAATGTTAATTTATCTTTAGCCATAAATCTGTCTTAATTATGATTTGCCAGTACTCTAAAAGTCAAGTTAAAAAATACCAGTGTCACCGGCTTAATTTTTTTGATAAAATAGACAGGTTATTAACTTTCTAAGAGATTGGAGAGATATGTCTGAAGTAACAGTTACCGACAGTACTTTTGATGATTTAGTTATCAAGGCTTCATCGCCGGTACTGGTTGATTTTTGGGCAGTCTGGTGCGGACCATGCCAGATTCAAAATCCCATTTTAGAAGAATTGGCCCGCGAATATGAGGGCAAAGCGACCATCGCCAAACTGAACGTAGATGAAAATCCGGCTTCCGCCGGCAAATTCAGCGTCATGAGCATTCCGACACTGATACTTTTCAAGGGAGGCCAACCTGTCAAACAATGGATCGGAGTTCAGGGCAAGGATACTTTGGCGGCTGAAATCAAAAAGGTCCTCCATTAATTATCCATGACAGAGATCCTGTATGACGTCATTATTATAGGTTCCGGACCGGCCGGCTTCTCGGCGGCCATCTATGCTGTACGCTCCGGCAGGAAAACACTTCTGTTAAGCGGTGTGCGCTGGGGGGGGCAACTGATGCTGACAACTTTGGTTGAGAATTATCCCGGCTTTCCGGAAGGAATACAGGGGCCGGAACTTATGATGAATATGCGAAAACAGACGGAAAGATTGGGTGTTGAGATCGTAAATGCCGATTTTGAGAAAGCTGATTTCAGCAAGAAACCTTTTAGCGTGACCGCAGAAGGAAAGATATACCGGGGAAAATCAGTCATTATCGCCACCGGCTCCGACTCAATCTGGCTTAATGTCCCGGGGGAGATACAGCTAAGGGGCAAAGGCGTTTCGACTTGCGCCACCTGTGACGCTTTCTTTTTCCGGGGTAAAAATGTCGTCGTCGTCGGAGGCGGGGACAGCGCCATGGAGGAGGCTTTATTTTTAGCCAATGTGGCCAAGAGCGTGACCATCATCCACCGCCGGGATAAATTCCGGGCATCGCACGCTATGCAGCAGAGAGTTTTGGCCAATGGTAAAATCAAAGTTTTATGGAATAAGGGAGTGACCGCCTTTTTGGGGGTTGAGAAAGTCAGCGGAGTAAAACTGAAAGATACGGTTACAGGAAAAGAATCTGACTTTACCACCGACGGAGTTTTTGTAGCCATCGGTCATAAACCCAATTCCGACAGATTTAAAGGTATTGAATTGGATAAAAAAGGCTATATTGTCCGCAAGGAAATTCCAGATGAGCAGGGACTATTGAAATTCCGAAGCGCAACCAGTGTTCCAGGAGTATTTGTAGGAGGGGATGTCCACGATTACCGTTACAAGCAGGCAATTACAGCGGCTGCCTACGGCACTATGGCCGCTTTGGATGCCGATAAGTGGCTGATGGAAGAAGGTGATTAAATATGCCGGCAAAGAAAAAAATAACAGCAGAAAAAAAACAAACGAAGACTGATAGCTTTCAGGTAAAAGGAGATGAGCTTTTGAAAAAGGTAAGAAGTTTAATCCATGAGAGCAATATCCGCAAGATCACCATTACCAACAAAGAAGGCAAGATTATTTTGGTTTTACCCCTGACTATCGGAGTGGTAGGAGCGGTTTTAGCACCGATGCTGGCAGCGGTTGGCGCCATTGCTGCCATGGTTACAGAGTGTACGATCACCGTCGAGAGGGAATAGTTATTCCTTAGGTTCAAAATTGAGGGCAGCGGAGTTGATGCAATATCTTTGACCGGTAGGTTTTGGTCCGTCCTCAAAAAGATGCCCCAAATGAGATCCGCATTTTCCGCAGACAACTTCAGTCCGGACCATACCGTGATTTCGGTCTTCGACCAGTTCCAGATTGCCTTTTTCAACTGCTTTATAGAAACTCGGCCAGCCTGTACCTGATTCGAATTTGGTTTCTGATGAGAACAGCGGTTTATCGCAGGCTATGCAGTGATACATGCCGGTTTCATGATTATCCCAATACTTGCCGGAAAAGGGGGTTTCCGTCCGCCCCAGGCGGCAGACCTGATACTGTACTTCTGACAGTCTCTTTTTCCAATACTCCTCGTTTTTGTTTTTCATATTCACGATAATCAATATTATACTATCTAATTTCGAAGCAGAATGGTAGCCTATAGTTGACAAAAAGAGAAAAAGTAGCATAATATCGGGTTAAATAAATGAGAGAAACACTTATAACACCAGAAGTATTACAGTCACAGGCTGAAATTAGACCGCGTGTTTCAGCTATTTCATTATTGAATCTGGCGTTACAAAAACTCGAAGAAGAGAGAAGCGGTGAAACTTTGGATGCTCAAACTATTGAAGAAAGAGATAATTTATGGACGACCACAATTGGAGATATTGAGAGTCCAAATTTACGAATTCTTCTGCAATATGTATATGAAGGTATATTCTACTTCTGGAACGATCCAAAAATAATTCAAGAATATTATGGAGAGCTAAAAGAGGATTTTAATCCATTTTTTCAAACCTATATTAGGGGTTTCTGTCATGATTTAATTGGTAAAGCTAATCCAAAGAGCGGTATAACTATATACCGAGTTGGAGATGGATTTAGAGGGTCGGGTGAATATACTGATAAAGTACTCGGTTTTCTCGATGGTATGGAACCATCTGCTTTTAATGATCATGAATCATTGTCAGGCAAAATTCAGAGCGACTTATTACATACATTTGAATTAGAAATCCCGGAAGTTATTGCCGCGTATAGGCAAATTTAGACTATTGACACCACATATCTTTCTGATAAACTTGCGTGAAAAGTTGTAAAACGCAGATGCCGGAATTCCCCCGGCAGATTGCTTGAAAAAGCAAAGCGTGCCTCCGAAAACATGACACCAGGCATGATTAAGGAGAGGGACGTAACATCCCAAGCCGGGAATTCCCGTTATAGAATTGACGAGATGTCCCGATACATCGGGATAAAATAGGTGGCACCACGGTACCAACCGTCCTATATCAAGGACGGTTTTTTTATGGAAGGAAAATATGGCTTTTGAAACTGATTACGGAAGTTTTGAAACTTCAAATTCTGAAGTAATAGCTACACTGGGGATGGAATTTGCTGTGGAAGATTTAGAAAGTAATGGTTCAGGTGCTGAATTTTTGTCTGTTAATGGTGAAGCAGCGGAAATAACTGACCTAGCGATGAATGGAGATATGCCATTCCAAGCTGCGACTGAAGAAAGGTTACACTTGGTTCAACCGACAGCAGAATATATTCAAGAAACAGCTTGGAGATATGTCGATCAATTGACACCCGGTTTTGCGGAAACTATGAAAATTTCAAATCTTGCCGGCATAAGAAATGTTGTGGTAACTTTGGGATTTAGACAAGCATTAGCACTTCTGGAACAAGAAATTGATGCCGATTACTATGCTCTTGACCTTTATCAAGACAGAAGAACTGGTAAATTTACCAGATTAGGAGACCAAAGTATTTTGCTGCTACCAAACGGAAAAAGACTGTTGATGCAAAAGCTAATCAACGAAGGAAATATAAGGTTACCATATTCCGGAGAAGGAGACGGAGTCGGCGATATTAGAATGGGAGGGACTGTAAAAATTGCGATGACGGGTCATGTCCGTAGACCGGCAGCCTTAGAGGAATGCTGTGTTGAAACTCCAAATCCTTATGGCTCATTGCCGATAAAATTAGGTGAAGTAAGGTGGAAAGGGTGGAACGGGCAAATTCAACCTATAGTCGATTATGGAGTGGGATTGATTGCTAATGGGGTAGTTAAATTTCATGATTCCAGGTTAGAGGAGGCATTTGTGCCAAGGGCACAATTTCATTTAGATCATAATAGAGACAGAGACAGTATTATTCCTTTACCGAGAAATGGGACCATTTTTAACAGAAAGAGATGATGTCTAAAATAACAAAATTACTAGTCGCTGACAAAATTAATGAGGAAGGTTTGAAGCCTCTCCGGAAATATTTTCAGATTGAGGTCAGGACCGGTTTGACTGATGAGAAGCTGGCGGAAATAATCGGAGATTATGAGGTGATTATAACCCGTTCATCGACCGCACTTCCGGAAAGAATCATTGCCAATGCTTCAAAACTTAAAACCATCGCCAGAGCCGGGATTGGCGTGGACAACATTGATATTGAGGCGGCCACAGCCAGGAATATTGCGGTTGTCAATGCTCCCAAAGGCAACGCCCGGGTGACGGCGGAACACACCATCGGTTTGATGTTTTCTCTAATGCGTCATATCCCTCAGGCCAATAACGAACTCAAACAGGGTATATGGGCAAAATCTAAATATACCGGCAGTCAGGTTTTCGGTAAAACATTAGGGATAGTCGGCTTCGGTAATGTCGGCAAGGAAGTTTTCCGGATGGCCAACGGATTAGGGATGAAAGTGGTGGTTTGTGAACCGTATACTAAGCTTTCCAAAAACGTGAGCAAAATGACTTTTGAAGAATTACTGAAAGTATCTGACGCCATAACCTTTCATGTTCCCCTGACTTATTTAACCAACAGCATGCTCAACTTATACACGCTTAAACTTTGTAAGAAAGAAGTCTATATCATTAACTGCAGCCGGGGAGGAGTGGTAGATGAGAAAGCGGTTTTTCAAGCCTTAAAACAGGGACAGATTGCTGGTCTGGCCATTGATGTTTTTACCAAAGAGCCGCCGATTGACAAAAGACTTCTTGATTTACCTAATGTCATTGCCACGCCCCATATCGGCGGCTCGACCTACGAATCACAAAAACAAAGCATCAGCGAAGCAGTCACCGCCATTTTGCAGCTTAAAGAAGGAAATGTCCCAAGTAATCTGTTGAATCCCCAAGTCTTTAAAAAGATAAGGCAAAGGAGGCTAGTCGGCGGTTTTGACACGGTGATTTTTGACTGTGACAGTACACTTTCAGCGATTGAAGGCATCGATGAGTTGGCCGGTCTTGTCGGCAAAAAGGAGGCGGTGGCAAAGCTTACCAGACTGGCTATGGAGGGTAAAATTAAGTATGTTGACGCCTTTGAGAAAAGGTTGGCGTTGACCAAACCTAAAAAACAGGACTTGGAAAAAATAGGCAGGCTGTATATGGACAATCTGCTGGAAGATGCCAAAGGAGTACTTGAGGCGTTGAAGTTTTTAGGAAAAGAAATCTATATCGTTTCCGGCAGTTACACTCCGGCTCTGACTTTTTTCGGCAGAAATTTAGGCATCCCTGACAGGAATATTTTCGGCAACGATTTATTGTTTGATGAGAAAGGCAATTACCGGACTTTTATCGGAGGACCTCTAAGGCGCAACCACGGCAAACTTCAGGTTATCCGGCAAATAACGGGACGGAGAATTATGGTGGGTGATGCGGTGACTGATCTGGAAAGCAAAGAAGTTGTCGATCTGTTTATAGGGTTTGGCGGAGTAGTTAAAAGGGAAATTGTCGAGAAAAACAGTGAGTTATTTCTGTATTGCAGGAGTTTCGCACCTATTCTGGTCATGGCAGCCGGGTTTGAGGGATCGGTTGAGCTTTTAAAGAGCAAATACCGGAAATATGTGGGTAAAGGCCTGGATTTATTGTCCAGCCAAAAACATGTCAAAGCAGAAGGAAAATTACGACGGAAATTAAATGATTATAAAAAATTGGCTTATCTTTAGTAGAATATAAGAAGGAGATATTATGTTTGATATTAAATTCATCAGGGAAAATCCCAAGATCGTCAAAGAAGCGGCCAAGAATAAAAACAGGAAAGTCGATATAGACAGGCTTTTAAAAGTAGATGAGGAAAGAAGGAGATTGATCGGAGAGAGTGAAAATTTGCGGGCTGAACGAAATAAACTGGCTAAGGAAGCCCAAAAAGATGCGGCGGCCAGGGAAAAGGGCAGGGCGCTTAAAGAAAAGATTGCCAAAATCGATGAGACATTAAAAAAAGCGGAGGAAGAATTTAAACAGTTGATGTATCAGGTGCCGAGTGTACCTGATGAGAGCGTCCCAATTGGCCCCGATGCCTCATTTAATATTGAGGTTAAAAAATGGGGAGACGTTCCCGAATTTACCTACACACCCCGCGACCATATTCAACTTGGATTACAACATGATCTTTTTGACATCGAAAGAGGGGCAAAAGTTGCCGGTTTCCGGGGTTATTTCCTTAAAAATGAAGCAGCCCTGATGGAGATGGCTATCCTTTCTTATACTTATAAAAAGCTTGTAACAAAAGGCTATATTCCCTTAATCGCTCCCAGTCTTACCAAAGAATTTACTTTTTACGGTGTTGGGCAATTTCCCTGGGGCAGAGAAGAGGTCTATCATCTTGAAAAGGACAGTCTTTATCTATCAGGTACTGCTGAGGTTCCGGTTACATCGTATTTTGCCGGTGAAGTTTTAAATGAGGCTGATTTGCCTAAAAAATTCGTGGCCTTTTCTCCCTGTTTCAGAAGGGAAGCCGGCAGTTATGGCAAGGATACCAAAGGGCTTTACCGCCTCCATCAGTTTAACAAGGTCGAGCAGGTCATTATCAGTAAAAATGATTATCAGGGATCTTTGAAACTCCATGAGGAACTATTACATAACAGCGAAGAAGTTTTGCAAGACCTCAAGTTGCCTTACCGGGTGATGCTGATGTCCACTGGAGATATGGGTGAACCTCAGGTTAAAAAGTATGACATTGAAACCTGGATGCCCTCAAGAAAAGCATACGGGGAAACCATGTCCAATTCTTTTATGGGTGATTTCCAAACGAGGAGGTTAAATATTAGGTATAGGAATAAAAAAGGGGAAATCGAATACACCCATTCCCTGAATAACACGGCCATAGCCTCACCCCGGATTCTGATTGCCATCCTGGAAAATTACCAGCAGGAAGACGGCTCGATTGCCGTACCCGATATACTGCAGGATTATGTGGGCAAAAAAATAATCAATGGATAATTTATATGATTTGATTATAGTAGGAGCAGGACCGGCCGGACTGACTGCCTCAATATACGCTTCCTGTTTCCATCTGAAACATATCGTCATCAGTACAACTCTTGGCGGACAACTGCTTTTTGCCCCCCATATACTTAATTACCCCGGATATATAAATATTAATGGTAAGGAACTGACTGAAAAAATGGCAGGGCAGGTAAGAGAGCGGGGAGGAAAAATTGTCACCGGCAGCGTGACGAATATTTCAAGTTCCAAAACAGGCAGATTTAAACTGGAAACAAATGACAGGCAGAAATTTCAGGCAAAAGCGATAATTTTGGCAACCGGGACGGAAAGAAGAAAACTAAATATCCCCGGTGAAGTGGAATATACCGCCAAAGGCGTGCATTATTGTGCAACCTGCGAGCAATTTGACTACGAAGGGAAAATTTGTGCTGTCTTTGGCGGGGCTAACAGTGCGGTTCAGGCTGCAGTTGAACTAGCCCAAGCGGCTGGGAAAGTTTATATTATTTATCGGGGATCGCAACTTCGGGGCGATCCGATTTGGCTCATCCAGATCGAGAAAAATCCTAAGATTGAAGTAATTTATGCAACAGAAGTTTTGGAGATAAAAGGAGATGGAGAAAAGCTTACGGGAGTCGTTTTAAAATCAACCGGGGAAAAACTTCTGTCTGTCGACAAAGTTTTTATCGAAATAGGAGGAGTACCGGGGACAGCTTTGGTTATCCCGTTAGGAGTAGCCATGGATAAAGGCGGTTATATTAAAGTTGATGATAAGCTGGCAACTAATATCCCGGGGATTTTTGCCGCCGGAGATCTGGTCAGTTATGGTTTGTCAATCGAACAGATTTCAACGGCGGTGGGTTTGGGAGCCAGAGCGGCTGCCTCCGCTTTTGCCTATTTAAAGGAAGAAAAAGCGCCGATACTCTGGGGTCAAAGCCTGATAAAAAGATAAATATGGATTCTAAAAAAGAAAAAGATAAAAAACTGCATATGGCGATTTTGAGGCAGATGGTGACTCTGGCAACCTCCGGATTCGGGCTAGTGGCAGCTTTGGCGTGGAATAATGTCATCCAGCAGTTCGTCAAAGACTATCTGGAGCCATATTTGTCCAAAGGCAGTTCGTTGTTATCCCTTTTCATCTACGCCATCGTAATCACTGCTTTGGGTGTTTTTGTGACGCTCCAATTATCCAAAGCAGTCAGGAAAGTGGAGGATTTGACAAAGAAAGACTGACGCCTATAAAATTAGGCACTTAATGCAAAATTTTAACTTTATCTCCCTTATTGCCTTCCAATTTATTGTTGGAGGGTAAAGAGTGGGAGATTGAGAATAATAACAAAGAAGTTTATAAAAGTAGGATACAAAGAAGTCTCCCACAAAATGGGAGATTTTTTTTAGAAAAAAATGAGAAGAGAAATATTAGTATTCACTCCACCGTTTCCCACTCATACAGCAGTTCACGGTAATTTAGTCAAAAGATACGGAGACTGTTTTGATATGGGATTGGTTGTGACCGGATGGAGAAATGTTCGTCCTGATTTGAGAGGGCTAGATGGTTATTCCATTGTTTTGGCAAAATCTGATCTTAAAGGAGATCATCCAGCTTTATCGACTTTACCCAGAGCAGCAGAATTACTGGGTGACAGTTTGCGAGTTGTAGATGATGTTAAACCGAAACTGGTTATTTCAGATTATTGGTCTATTGAAGGGTCTTTAGCAGCTCGAATGCGAAGAATACCTTGTATGATTTCAATTCCATCAGTCATTGGCCCTTTTAATTCACCAGACGTTCTGAGACGAAAATTAGCAAATGAAGAAAATGTTCGAGCTTTGGAATATATGGAGCAGGAACATGGAATAACAGTTGATCTTGGAGAGGCAGAAATGATTTTCGACAGTATTCATTTTCCATCCCCAAAAGGTAATCTAGTTTATACGTATGAAGGTATACCTCCACCTAATTACTTAGATAACCGACTTCCGGCACCTTATTATTTAATAGGAGGACCCATTAGGACTGAAAATTCAACCAGAAATGAACATCTAAGAGGATTTCCAACTATAATAATTTCGTTTGGAAGAAAAGCGATGGGTTCTTTTGAAAGACATATTGAGGATCGGGTCAAAATTCAAGAATTCATGGGCAGATTGACCGCTCTACTTAATGGAAATTACCCCAAAGTAATATTTGATAGCAAAGGAACTCAAGTTTTAAGAGAGTATCCGGAAAACTGGGAAGTACAGGAAATGATTGGGTTAGAAGGTCAGTCACCTAATCCTGTTCTGATCACTGATGGCGACTATACAACTTTCCATGACGCATTAAAAAGAGAAATACCAATGGTAGTAATTCCTTTTACTGATCGTAATCAATTAATTGGAGAACGGGTTGAGGCACTTGGTGTAGGTGTAAATATAGGGAAGGGATGGAATCTTGACAGAAGAGTTAATGCCGATAATCTATCAGCTTCTTTAGCAGATGAAGTGAGTTTGGCGGTAGAAGCAATACTTTCAGATCCGAGGTACAGACAAGCATATGAAGGAATAGAATTGACGTCAACATCGTTGTATGCCCTACTTAAATCTACTTTAAATAATGAAAATCTGTCTGTAGAAAAACCTGGACCCAGACTTATACAAGGTCAAGAATATGCAAATTCACCAATGGTATTTTCTCTTAAGCGAGGTCAAATTGTTTGTGGAACGGATGATGCGCGGGTTAGATTTGAGGAGGTAGCGAAATTACCCCAACTTCATATATGGCAAGGTGAACCTTTTTCTGAACTTGCAAGTAAGCAAGACGAATTACCTGTTACTCTTGATAAATATCTTGATGCTTTGCGATACTATGAAATCGAGCAAATAGATTTAAATTCTGATATGCCTGCTTATACCAGACTTCTTCAGGCATTAAAGATTTTTTTGAATGGAGAGACGGATACGTGTTGGATGAGCGTAAAGGGAATAGATTTTTTTGCTGAGTTATTTGGAGTACGGTTTTTAGTTGACCATTTTGATCCAAATTCAAATTATATTACGGCAAGAGAAATGGCTCATATTTTAAATAGAAAAGAACAATTTCAGGGAAATACAATTTTTTATCAAGAAAGTAGTGAGGGCTGGCAAGAAGTATCATTTGAGGAAGTTGAGCAATTTATCTCAAATGAAGATGTGGTTGAGCTTAATGTAATAGAAAATGTAATAGAATATTCAGACGGAGATCCAATTCCATGGGAGCAAGGGGTGTATATAAATACAAGTAGTCCTGAAACGGCGGAAGCATTAAAAGAAGTATTAGTAGAGAATAAAGTCGATTTATCTCTTGTGCAGGGAGTAATACCGATTTGCGAAGAGAATAGTGAGGATATTGGAATGGAGGAGGCTGTTTTAGTAAGTGCACAAAATTTATTAAAACTAAAAGAACAATTTAAAGATAGTCAAACATTTTATGGACTTCTGGTGAGCGCTGCGAAGGGAGTTTTTGGACAGAATAGTGGGAAGAATGTAGTAATTGTGATGTTGATGGATGTAAAAGGTAGGACTGCTATCGGAAAATGTGATGGAATTCAATTCCCAAATGCAGATGAGAGCGAATTGTTTCGAAATGCTTTTAGCCGTGCAATGAGACAGATAGAATAAGTCATTAACTTAAATGAACGGAACTATTCAATCAACACCAGCATTAATCGATGTCTTAAGAAGAGGTATTGTGCCCAGATTCCGGACAGCACCCCTAGAACTAAGAGAATTGGAACGATTTGGAAAATAAATTATTGGGATCTGTTTAAAGAAATTATAGAATTTCTTGTTGTTGCGATGTATTTGTTACCGGAATTTTCAGGTGATGGTAGGCTTTGTCGGTGACTTGGCGGCCGCGGGGAGTTCTTTTTAAGAGGCCGATCTGCATCAGGTATGGCTCGATGACTTCTTCAACAGTGCCGATATCTTCAGAGAGGGTAGCGGCCAAGGTTTCAATGCCGACAGGACCGCCTGAGTGTTTTTCAATTAAAGTTAAAAGCAGCCGGCGGTCGGATTCATCCAGTCCCAGATGATCTATTTCCAGAAGACCGAAGGCTTCATCCAAGACATCATCATCAATTTTTTCTTTGCCTTTAACCTGGGCAAAATCGCGCGTACGCTTAAGAAGTTTGAGGGCAATCCGGGGAGTGCCGCGGGCACGGTGGGCAATTACCGAGGTAGCATTTTTATCCAGGGCAATCTTAAGTTTTTTAGAAGCATTCAGAAGAATCTTTTCCAAATCCTCAGGCGGATAGAAGTTCAAGCGCTGGATAATGCCGAAACGGTCGCGCAGTGGAGCCGACATTAAGCCGATCCTGGTAGTTGCGCCGATGATGGTAAATTTCGGCAAATCCAGCCTTAAGGTTCTGGCAGATGGACCTTTGCCGATGACAATATCCAAAGCGTAATCTTCCATGGCCGGGTAAAGTGTTTCCTCGACGACCTTATTTAGCCTATGGATTTCATCGATAAATAAGACGTCGCCTTCGGCAAGATTGGTCAATATGGAAGCCAAGTCGCCTGACCTTTCTACCGCCGGACCGGAAGTTATGCGGATATTGACACCCATTTCTTTGGAGATTAAGTAGGCTAAAGTAGTTTTGCCTAGGCCCGGGGGTCCGTAAAAGAGAACATGTTCCAACGTCTCTTTGCGTTTGTTGGCCGCGGTGATTGCTACCATCAGCGAATGTTTGACCTTTTGCTGGCCGTGGAATTCATCCCAGCGGACAGCCCTCAATGACGTAAAAAGTTTTTCTTCTTCAGGAGAACTTTTTTCAATCGGTAACGGCTCTTTTTTTTGATCCGCTTTCATAAGTTTACTTTTTGCCTAAAAATTTCAAAGCCTGCCTGATTTTATCAGAAGTCGTGCCTTCGAATTCTCTGATTGATTTTAAAGATTCGCGGGCTTCGGTTGCGGAAAAACCGAAAGATTTCAAGGCATCGGTAATTTCTTTGCTTTCGCCAGATTCCGCCGCCAGGTCCAATTCTCCCAGGGAACCCAATTTACTTCGAAGTTCAATGATGATTTTCTGGGCATTTTTTTTGCCGAGGCGCGGGACTGACGAGAAAAAGGTTACGTCGCCTTTGATAATGGCTTCTTTTATCCTGTCAATTTTTCCCACCGAAAAAATCGAGACGGCTGTTTTCGGGCCGATGCCGGATACAGACAGAAATAATTCGAATATGGCCAGATTTTCCGGATCCTTAAAGCCGTAGAGATCCAAAGCATCATCTTTGACATGGGTATGGATATAAAGAGACAGATTTTGAGATAAAGCCATGGCGGAATTGATATCAGCCGGCACGTAAACTTTATAACCAACACCGTGAGTTAGGATTATCAGATAATTAATTGCTTTAAATTTAACCTGTCCTTCCAGATAGGCGATCATAGACTTTTTATATTTTCCGACATTTTATAGGAAAAACAATGGGTGAGAGCTATGGCGGCGGCATCAGCTACATCATCAGGAGAAAGTATTTCCGGCAATTTGAGTATATTTTTTACCATCTGCTGAATCTGGTTTTTATCAGCTCTGCCATAGCCGGTAATGGCGATTTTTACCTGAAGGGGTGTATATTCCGTAATATTTATTTGATGTTTTTGTAAAGCCAGTTGGATGATACCGCGTGCTTGTCCGACAATCATGGCTGTTTTGGCATTGGTGTTGAAAAAAAGATTCTCCAGTACACTTTCAGCCGGTTTATATTTTTCGATTAAAGTATTAAGCCTGTCAAAGATCAGGGCAAGCCGGTTGGCTTCTGAATTACCGGCAGCGGTTTTGATGGCTTCGGCATAGAGGAGTTTTTGACCGTTCCGCTCATCTTCTAAAATAGCGCAGCCGGTGGTGGCGATACCGGGGTCAATACCTAAGACAATCATATCAAAGAGATTATAGCATCAGGGGATAACATATAATAATGTATAAGATAACCAGATTATGCCTAGTGATCTGACTGATTATCAGGATGAACTGTTCGATATCGTCGATGAAAATGATAAGGTTATCGGGCAGGCAACCAGAAGAGATGTCCATCAAAATCCGAAGCTTATTCATAGAAGCATCGGTATTGTCATCTATTCCACTGACAAGCGGATTTTCCTTCAGCAGAGAAGTATGGGCAAGGATACTGATCAGGGGAAATGGACAATCTCCTGTTCCGGTCATGTAGGATCTGGTGACAGTTACAAAAAAGCAGCAGAAAGGGAGTTGCAGGAGGAGCTGGGGATTAAAATTCCCTTATCACAATTAGCCAAATATCTTGTCCGTTCGCCTCAGGAAACAGAAATGACGGTTCTTTTTACGGCTGTTTCCGACGGGCCATTTTCTTTAGCTACAGAAGAAATAACCGGCGGTAAATTTATGGGAAAAAAAGAATTAGAGTTGGAGTTAAAAATGGGCAGAATAGAACTTAGTTTTTCCGGAAAAAGGGCGTTAGAAAAAATAGGCTGGCTGAAGTGAACGATATTTTACTTCAAAGAGCTTTAGGATATAATTTAAAACTATTAAAATATGTCATATGAATCCATTTGATAATGCTTTAAGCCAGCTGGATAAAGCTCTTAAATTTTTGAAGCTGGGGGAGGATCAAATAGCTAGGCTTAAGTTTCCGGAAAAAATTATTTCTGTCAATTTTCCGGTGGAAATGGATAACGGTCAAAAAAAAATATTCCACGGCTTCCGTGTCCAGTATTCGTCAAAAAGAGGGCCTTATAAAGGCGGTATCCGTTACCATCCCCGGGTCGATATGAACGAAGTCAAAGCCCTGGCTTTTTGGATGGCTATAAAATGCGCGGTTGCCGATATTCCCATGGGCGGAGGTAAAAGCGGAGTCGAGGTAGATCCGAAAAAATTGTCGGAAAAAGAACTGGAAAATTTAAGCCGGGCCTATGTCAGAGCCATTGCCCAAGATATCGGTCCTTTTAGCGATGTACCGGCGCCTGACGTCAACACCACCCCCCAAATCATGAAGTGGATGACGGATGAATTTATCAAAATCCGCAGCAAACAGGGTACTCTTTCTGTTGAGGAAAAGAGTAGTTTAATGGCTACTTTTACCGGCAAACCTTTGGATTACGGAGGGTCGCAAGGCCGTACGGAAGCAACCGGCAGGGGAGGTTTTTTTGTCCTTCAGGCTCTTTTGGAAAAAATAAAAGCCATCCCTTCTCATGGTAAAAAGTTAACGGCCGCAATCCAGGGTTTCGGCAATGTCGGATTTTACATAGCCAAGTTTTTAGCTGAATCCGGATATAATATTGTCGCTCTGTCCGATTCAAGGGGCGGGATTGCCGTTAAAAATCCGGAAGCAGACAGCCTGGATCCTGTTTCGGTTTTAAAATGTAAAAAAGAAAAGGGCACCTTGAACGGATGCGGAGCAAATATTACCAATAAAGAGTTATTGGAATTGCCAGTTGATATTTTGGTGCCGGCAGCCTTGGAAAACCAGCTCACTTCTGAAAACGCCGGGCAAGTTAAGGCTAAAATTATCTTAGAAATGGCTAATGGACCGACTACCCCCCAGGCTGACGAAATATTTTTTAAGAAGAATGTCACCGTGATTCCTGATGTTTTAGCTAACTCGGGCGGGGTGACTGTTTCATATTTCGAATGGAAACAGAATTTGGAAGGGGAGAAATGGACAGAAGATAAAGTCAACACCCTGCTTAAGGATAAAATAACCAAAGCCGCACTTGAAATACTGGCAACCAGCCGGGATATGAAAACCGATTTAAGATCCGCCGCTTTTATTACCGCCATCCGCCGCTTAATTTGATTATTCCATTGACACCCGACTGTCTTTTTTGATAAGGTGTTATACATGCCGCTAAAAACGCAAGTTAAAAATACACCTGCTGTCAGAAATATCAATAATCCCATGACGATGATACTGGTAGGATTATTGGTCATATCTTCTTTTGTCATTGGCTCCCTCTATCAGAAAGTCAAATATCTGGAAAAGGGATCAACTCCAGTCGACAGCGCTAATAAGCAACAGGCAGCCCAAACAGCTGACGATCAGGCACAACCGGCTGAAGAAAAAGTGGAGATGGAGAAAATTAAAGAGACATTTGATAAAAGCCTGGTCAAGTTCGGTAAAGCCGACAGTAAATTAATATTAATTGAGGTAGCTGACCCCAGTTGTCCTTACTGTCATGTGGCTGCCGGCAAAAACAGTGAACTTAACAGTCAGATAGGGGACAGGTTCAAACTGATTTCCGAGGGCGGGACGTATGTGGCTCCGGTAATTGAAATGAAGAAATTAGTTGATCAGGGCAAAGCCGCTTTTGCCTGGCTGTATACCAACGGACACGGCAACGGAGAGATGGGTACCAAAGCCCTATATTGTGCCAATGAAAAAGGGAAATTTTGGCAGGTGCATGATTTACTGATGACGAACAAGGGATACAATTTATTGAATGAAACAGTCAAGAATGATAAAAGTCAAGCTCAAGCATTAGCTGATTTCCTGTCACCGGCTTTTAAAGCAGGGGATATGAAAAACTGTCTTGAATCGGGCAAATATGACGACAGACTGCAGACTGATTCGGGCTTGGCCTCATCTATAGGAGTGCAGGGGACACCGGGATTCTTTGTCAACACTAGCAAATTCGCCGGCGCTTATAATTTCACCGATATGAAATCCGCAGTGGATACTGCTTTAAATTAAGCCGCGACCATTCCGCTTCTTTTTTCGAGAAAAATCCTTATTGACAGTTGATCAGCAATTACCCTATGTTTAAATTAGAGGAGAAAAATTTTCCTCTGTTTCTCTCATTATAATGATATTCAAAAAATCCATTTTAAAAAATGAATTCAATATTATCTCTTCGGTTCTTGTCGTATCGGCTTTAATTTATACGGTTTTTATTCTCAACAGCCAAAAAAATGTCGCTCCTGGCACTCTTAAAGCAGCCGCCTGCAAAACGGATGAATGTTCTACCGCAACCGGCTGCCAGCTTCCCGGCTATTTATTGGATGGATTTAAGTGTGTCGGCAGCAATCAATGGGAAGCACCTGACGGGGCAATCGTCCCCGGCGGGTCGGACGGACCTCTTCCAACTGCCGCCCCTGCTGCTGACTCAAACCAGGCCATTGCCAAACGAGTCCTCGTCTGGATCGAGACCCAAAGGGATGCCAATGGAAACTACCTTGACAGAGGACCCTGCGATAAGGGACAAGGACAATCCTGTAATTCTCAAGATAAAGAAGATCCAACTGTCGCATTCTATACTATATGGGCACGTTATAATTATTACAAAAAAACCGGCAATCAGGCAGATTATTCTATCATCACCAGAGATATTGACGAGTTATATAATCGTTATGTTGTTCCTGATAACATTAATATGCGGCAATCTAACCAGTGGATGTGCAGAAACCTCTATGATATCGGTCACGACGATGCCTTTTTAGCCCAAAGGCAAAAACTGGAATTTCTCTGCCAAAATACCTGGTATGTGAGTCCGGCAATGGATGATGTTAGAAATAAAGCAGAATCCGGACAACCGCTTCCCGAGCCTGAAGTGGAAAATGTCCGCCGGGGAGAAAAGTTGCCTTATGACCCAATAATTGATCCTGATCGTTATACGCATGGCTTTTACTGGTATACGATGACTGTGTCTAACCTGATAGCCCAAAATAGCTGGTTTAATGACCAGCAGCTTCTCTCTCAAGCCAAACTCATGTATCGTAAAACACTGCAGATCTACAGTAACAAAAAAACTGATCCCGATTTCATGTTTGGCGGTGATGCCCCTGTTGCCATCGCTGCCCTTGACCTCTACAAAGCAACCAACCAACAAAAATACCTGGATTTTGTCAATACATATATTAGTGAGCGGCAGAATCGCCCCTTCACCGGCATAGATGATGCCGCCTCCTACCTTTTTCTTTTAGACCAGGTGTACCCGCTTACCCAAAATCCGCAATACTTATCTTATTTGACAAATACAATCTCACTACTTCAAAACGAATCCTTTAACCTTAATACCGGTTCTTTTCAGGAAATATCCCCGCTCTTAAAACCCTATTTGGACATTTTTGATGTCAGAACAAACAGTCTAATAATTAGTGTCCTTCTCAATCATTTATGAAAAAACTTTTATTTTTTCTTTTATTTTTTCTGATCGCCGCGGTTTTTCCCCTGAAGTCTTCCTATGCTATAGATTGCTCACCTACTGACGATTGTATCGAGTGTAGTGGAGTATATCCTAATTGTACTTCAGAATGTACTGGGGAGTGGCGAGAAAGTCCTCCAAATTGTGACGGAGGACCTTATGACACTTGCAATGCCAGCTGTGCTACATGTAATATTGCTCCCAAATTATGCTATAAATGTAGAAATCATCCGCCTCCGGAAACTCCGACTCCGACTGTCACCCCGACGCCTCCCAGGCAGCATTTATGCGAGAGGTTAACCTGCGAAGTTGGTTCAACTCCCTGTGCAAAAACAACTCTATCTCGCGGGCAATCAGTCACCCTTAAATCTAAATTTACTAAAGCCGGTAACGCTTACTGGTTTGCATTATATAACGCGGATAATCCTTACCCTCCTCCAAACGGTACTTCTCAACCCATGTGCGTATTACCTGGTTTTTCAGGAGATATAAATGAACAAAGCGAAGCCTGCCCTTATATTCCGGGCACCCAAACTCGAATGAATCATTTAATCTACCGTGAAGATTCAAGCACTTCAAATGGTAACGCGCAAAAAAAATTGCCATACGGGAAAATCTTCGTTCCTGACCAAAACTTCAAAGATAATAACGGCCTTCCGAAAATCCCCTCTCAAGTCAGCTTCAATGCCTATATGATTGATGAAAATGGCATATTAACTTATCCTGAGTTTCCTTGTGTTAAATCGATAAGCCGGGCTGTAATAACAGTTACGCCTACCAAAACACCGACACCGTCAGTTCCAACCAAAACTCCCACCAAAACACCGACGCCTGTTCCCCAAATCGTATGCAGACAACTGGAAATAATAGTTACGAACAGAAAAATTCCAAGCGTCACGCCCGTTCCGGTAAAAGTGGGAGACAAAGTTGCTTTCAAAGGATACGGTTCTGCCAAAAATACAGAAATCAGATTTATGAAATTCGATCTGTATTATAAAAGTGCAACTAAACCTGTATTTACAAAAACTGTACCGGTAACTCCTCCGGTTACCAATTCTCTTTATACCGGAGATACCTTAAAATACCCATACGAAATTAAACAAGCCGGCCCTTATAGGGTGACAGTGAAAATGATACGGTAAATATACAAGAAATATGCAAAAAACAGCTAATAATATCCGTAAATCTAACGAATTACGCACCATCTCGCTGCTCCTGTTATTATCTGCTTTAATTTACACTGTCTATATTCTCAATAACCGTCAGAATGTCGCTCCGCAAAGATCTCAAGCAGTTTCGAATGCGGATTCCTGTGAGGCTAATTTTACTGCAGTTGCTTCACCATCACCCACCCCTCCTAAAATCACCCGCACTCCTACTCCTCCCACCGTCGGTTGCATAAATTTGGGTATCGATGAGTACAGTCAAGGAAACTGCTCCAATATTATTAGTATTAAACTGTCACCGGTGAAAGAACTTAACATTCTAGATACTCTCTATTGCAATCAACAAGGTATCTGTGACGCTGAAGGAATGGACAACACCGGACAAACTGCTTACCTGGTTGCCAATAAGAATAGTCCAGCTATTTATAGACTTAAGGTAAATCCGACTCCATCTCCTCCTACTCTCACTAAAGTCGGCAAACTCTCTAAAAAATATGAAGGATTGTCATTCCGGCCTGGAGATAATCATGCTACTACTGTTTGGGGAGGAGCTCGGGACAATACTATTTACAAAATAACTTATCGCACTACTGGAAGTACTGAAGAACCCAAAGCACAAGTATCTAATGATATCAAGTCGATTACCTGGAACAACGCAGGAACTTTTCTTTATGTTTCAACCGGCAACAATTTGCTTAGATACAAATATAAGGCTGATGGTTCATTAACCCAAGACTGTCCTAATGGCGTATGTTTTAATAAATCATTGCCGGGAAAAACTGACGGCATGGATATGACAACTGACGGATACATCGTAGGAGGATATGAATCCGGAAATGACATTGTATTCTATTTCTGCAATCCTCTTAGCGATCCCAATAAATGTGCCGTTGCATCTAGCCAACGAGTATCTTTAACAAACTATAATCAAGCGCTGCAAAAGTTATCGCCCTCATGTTCAAACGCTTTGGATAATCTTGACGGCTTCACCTGGCTCTGCGGTAAAAGTCCCATGTAAATTTCAAAACCTGAACATCCTGAACATATGTCAAGACGATTTAGAAATGTCCGCTTTTTAACGAAATAGAAATGTCCTCTTTTTCATAAATTTTTAATAATCTTTTTTAAACCGGTGCAATGACTGGACTATCTGTTTCTCTGCCGTTTCCGGTCAATACAGTGTCTGCGTTTTCAGCTTCATGGCGCTGTTTTGCCAGTTTTATGGCCAAACGGCCGGCTTGTCTCCAGGGATGATCCCAGGCAGGGATGCGGATACGATCCTCTTTAAAATCCTTTGAGGAGGCAACAACAGGCGGTGCCTTTTGCCTGTGTATCTTCTGGACTGCTGCCGATGAAGGTATCATTTGATCTTTATAGCGGAAAACAATCCTGCCGTTTTGTTTTTCTTCGACGGTCACGGAGGCATGTTTAAGAGTGTATCTGTAGCCGGCCATGGGCAGAAGCTGATACCTGGTATTCTTGTAGCGTACAATCAGATCCTTACTGACCAGTCTTTTTGACTGGATGGTTAAAATCCTTTGGAGATTGTCACTTTTAAGGATCGGCCTGTGCAGATTTGCTTTTTCGCGTGGCACAACTGCAAATTTAGCATTGTGCATGGGAATATATACCTCCCTAAAAAACCTTGTTCCCTCTTTCTGTGTTTTGATGCCTGCCAATCTCATTTCCTTAATCAGCCTGTCCTGGAGTGTCCCGAACAGATTTTCAACTCTACCCTTGGCTTCCGGTGAATTGGCAAAGATGACCTCAATTGAAAGCTCATTCATAGCCCTTGAAAACTGGGACTGCGCCTGTTGGTCTTTTAAATCCTCTTCAATTGTTGCCTGCCTGTTGATCTTGAAGGTGGAATGTCTATCAACATAGAAGGCTAAGGGTTTGCCATAGGCGGCCAGATAGTGTTGGGTTGCCCCAAACAAAGTCCAGGTGCCTTCATAGTCGACAAAAGCTCCATCCATAATCCTGTTGGTGGCATCGTCGATGAAAGCCAGTAAAGTGCAGGGAGGACATCTGCCCTCAAACCAGTCATGGGGAGACCCGTCCGCTTGCACAAGTTCACCCAAACAGGCTCTTCTTTCCCGGTAAGGATGTATGTCTTTGACTTTTCTTTTCCTGGGTTTCCAGAGTCCGGCAATGATCATTTCCTGCCTTAGGGTATCGACACCGAAGGTCATCCCGTGATTGTCCTTCAGCTTTTCCAAAGCAAAGGTCGGACCGAAATCGTAATAGCGCTTCCTGATGATATTAATGGCCCGATCTTTCTCAGTTTGCGGGATGGCCCTGTTGCCTGGCCTTCCCCGTCCCAGGTGAATCAAACCGGCAACCCCCTCTCTTTTATATCGTTTCATGAGTCTTCTTACCTGTCTTACTGATATATCAAGTTGTCTGGATGCATGCTTCTGTTTGATCCTTTTTTCAATCAGATTATCCATAACTGTTATTCTTTCTGCCTCTTTGGCACTCATAGTTAAATATCCTTTCATCGGTTCCTCCTTGATTGGCTACTTTGATAACCAATTAAGTTTGAACCTTAAAACCGGACATTTCTATATCGTACAAAGAGGACATTATCATTTCTTTTCTACAGAGGTGATGTCGGGTGTCAAAAGATTATATGAGTTATTTTCTGTTTCTGCCGGTATTTCTTAAGAATTTCGGTTTCCTCTTAATTCCAGATATAATCATCATAATGAAAATAGTCATACCGGAATACGTTGAAATTGTCTCGGATGAATACATCAGGAAGTTAAAAAAACTGGCAGAGGTGACTGTTTATGCTGACTATCCGAAAACAGATGAAGAAATTATCAGAAGAATCGGCAGGGCAGAACTGATTGCCTTCAATTGGATAAAAATAAATTCCCGTATCATTGACCGTTGCCCTGATCTTAAATACATTATTACGCTTTCAACCGGCATCAATTTTGTCGATTCTAATTACGCTTCCCAAAAAGGAATAAAAGTAATTAACTGTCCCACCCATAATGCTCAGGCGGTGGCGGAACATATTATCGCCCTTATGCTGGCAATTTCCAGAAATATAGTTGAAGCACAAACTTTAATAAGAAAAGGCCGGTGGAAAGAGACACCTTATATGTTTACCGGAACAGAATTGTCAGGTAAAAAGTTGGGACTTGTAGGTTACGGGCAAATCGGAAAGAAAGTTGAGAGATTGGCAAAAGCAATGAGAATGACTGTACTTTTTGCTAATTCAAAAACATCAACAACTGATCTTGATCGGCTGATTGCATGGTCAGATTATCTTAGTTTAAGTCTTCCTCACGCTGAAAAAACACACCACCTGATTGACGAACGAAGACTGAATCTTATGAAAGAGACAGCTTATATTGTCAATTGCGCCCGGGGAGGAATCATTGATCAAAAAATACTCATTCGATTTTTAAAAGAAAATAAAATTGCCGGAGCGGCCATTGATGTCTTTGAGAATGAGCCTGTTGATACTGATCCGTCAAGCGATATTCTAGAACTTGTTAATCTGCCGAATGTTATTGCCACTCCCCATATTGCATTCAATACTAAAGAAGCTGCCGTACGGCTGGGTGAAGAATTACTGAAAAATGTAAAGGCATGTCTTGGGGGTAAGCCGATTAATGTAAAAAATTAATCCCATTACCCCTTATAGTTTTTTAATTTTACTTCAAACTGTTTAAGAATATCTCCCCTATTGTCATGAGGATGAAAACGGAGATACCCTTGACGTATAATTTCCTTTGTTTGGTTTTTTTTGATTTTCCAAAGCTGGATTTTCCGGAAAAATGATTCCATTAAATTACCCTTTGCGTTCATACCTGGTGTGTGATTCATCACATGCCTGGTGTGGTAGACTTCACTATTCGGCAGAAACTGGGCGATCCAGCTGTTGGCCGACCGGAATCTTTGATAATAACCGTCCTTGTCATAGACAGGTTTAAGCTGGATGACTTCATGGGCGCTGTAAAGATCTCTTTCCGCTACGGGTAATTCCAGGTGATTTTCATCGAGATACATATTCAAGCAGATTTTATTGCTGGCTTTTTTATCTTTGGGATTTCTGTATAAACCTAAAACTTTTAAGATGCTGACGATGAAAAAGCGGGTCGTCCAGATGAAGCGGTTGTCAATAACCAGCAAAAGATCAATGTCGTCATCCCTGTCAGCATTGTTCATGGCCAGTGTTCCGGTGAGCGCGATCATTAAAACAAAGGGAAAGAAGGAAAGAAACTTTAATATTTTTTTTAATTTAATCATTTTTTGAGAGGAAAAATACTCTCTTCTTTTGCGGTAATTTACTATTACATCTTTGCCCTTTAAAAAATAAAAATCCGACTTTCGGGAGATTTGCGGTATACTGTCCGCCTTCTTCTTTAACTCCCTTTCTTTCCCCTGAGAATACTTTGCTCCGATCAGATATTTCCTGATTTCGGGAAGTGTTAAGGGATAATCAAAAATATCGGCATAACAAACAGTTCTTAAAATAGCATCCGCTAATGATAGAGGCATAATAGAATTTATTTTGCGGCTGTGGGCTTCGCCAATCCGAATCTGACAAATACCTGTTCAAATCCGGCTTGGGCAGTTTTTAGGGCAGTTTCGCTGGAGCCGCCCTCTTCCAGTGAATTAACGGCATTTTTAAGGTAGTTAATCAGGCTTGTATTTATGCCGGTTTCGCCGTCATTCGTCCGGGATGCCAGGTAAAAAGACTGCATGGTAGGAGCGCTGGCAATGACCGGAGCAATATAAGGATTGTCGGAAAGTTCTTTGCCCATTTCCACCCTGGAATAAGGTTCGCCGAATAATTTCCTGATTTTGACCTCTTCCGCATACAATTTGCGCATTGTTTCGGGTTGGGAAAGGAACTTCAGGAAGTTCCAGGCTTCTGCCTGATTAGCCGATTTGGCGGATACACCTTCTACCCAATAACTGGCCCAATTCACTCCCCTGCAGGGATCCCTGTCGCAAGGCAATTGGGGAATAGCTGCGGTTTTAAAATTCAGATCAGGATTGATGGTATTTATAACTATTGCCTGCCAGCTGGGAGCGAGTATCATGGCTACTCTCCCTCCGGCAAAAGCATTGATGGAATTTTCCAATGTCTGATCCCAGGTATTATTGGGTTCCTGGGCGAATTTGCGGTAAAAAGACAGAGTATCCACAGCGCAGCTGGTCGTAGCGGTATCAGCGCAGGTAAAAAGAGATTTGGCCGGATTAGTGCCGTTCTGAAGCATCATGACCGCCAAAATATCGCTGAAATGTTCTATATTTTCCGCTGTTCCTAAAGCTGCGGCCGCAGTGACAATCTGTTGATCCTGCTTGACGGTCAATTTGGGCAAAGCATTCTGCATATCGATCCAGGTTTTGGGTACGGCCACATTGCTGCCTTCCAGAATATCCGCGTTATAAAAAAGGACTAAACCGTCAATTTCCAGAGGGATCCCGTAATAGTTATTGCCGATTTTCAAATCTTTCAAAACAACCGGATAGAAAATTTTTTCGTAATCACTGTCGGCATAAATTTCTTTGGGGACCGCAAGCGCCTGTTTAGTCAGCATCGGCAGCCAGGTATTATGAAAGCGGAAAATATCCGGTCCCTCCCCGCGGTCAATGGCTGCAGTTAGCCTTTCACGGTACTGCTCCGGATCCTGCCTGACATAATTGATCGTCAGATGCTGATTTTTAGCGGTATATTCATCTATCACCGGTCTTACAACTTCGGGTTCTTCCCATAATCCCCAATAAGTCAGAGTGACTTTTTTTACTTCTGTCGGTTTCTTGGCTTTCCCCCTGATTAAACTACCTACTAAAAGCACCACTAATAGAATCAGGATGATAAATATGGCCAAAAAAAGCAATTTTTTGCGCTTGTCTTCGACAAATGGCGGAGGCGGAAGGCCCTCTTCAGAACCGGAAACATCACTTGGCGGTTGAACTGCCTCAGGATTGATTTGCTCTGATTGCTGGTACGGCTGTTCGGCGGACTGAAGTTCTTCCTCAGGTGCCTGCATGGCCTCCTGGTAAGCTGATTGTTTGCCTCCCCCCGAAAAAATCTCCCCGCTTTTGTCTTTTGCTGAATCTGCCATTCTTATGCTATCATAACCGCAATATTTAACTATGGTCAAGGCTAAAAAGGGGCGTGATGTCACGGCGGAGAATAAATTGAATTTCGGACATCTTCACCGCTTAATCAGTAAAAAAGTCATTTTAAAAACCGTCCTTATTGCTCCGTTTGTGCTGTCATTGCTGATTTTGGTTTTCCTGGGAAGCGCCATTAGGGAATTTGAAAGAATTTATAAGGATAAAATTTATCCGGGGATTACCGTTGATAAACAGTCATTTGGCGGTAAAACAAAACAACAGGTCAAGGATTTTTTTGCCGATAAAAACCTGATCTTTAAGGATGCGGCCGTGGTACTTTTCTATGAAGATAAAACCGCCACCATCTCAGCAAACGAGCTGGAGGTTTCATATGACGGCAAATTTGCGGCAGAACAGGCTTATACTTTAGGCCGTTCGGGAAATTTCCTCTCTGATCTGTATCAGAAATGGCAGGCAGCCACTTACGGCACTGACCTTGATGTCGTATTCAGATTCAACAGCGAAGTTTTGGAGGAAAATTTGGACTATTTTGCCTCCCTGGTTGACCTTCCGGCCCAAGATGCCACCTTTAAATTCGCGAAAGGCGTGGTTACCCTTTTTAAACCCTCAAAGACAGGACGGGCGTTAAACAGAGATAAAACCAGGAAAATGATAATGGCCTATTTTGAAGATTTGGGCCAGGGAAAATCAAAACCTCTCCTTTACCGGTTGGATCTCACAGTTGAAAATATTAATCCGGAAATCACCACTGAAAATTCCAATGACTTCGGCGTTAAGGAACTGGTCGGTGTCGGTACTTCCAAATTCGCTCATTCCATTCCGGGCCGTGTTCATAATGTCGAACTGGCAGCTTCCCGGATCAGCGGCCATTTAATTGCTCCGGATGAAATTTTTTCCTTCAATGATGCTCTGGGTGATGTCTCAGCGGCCACCGGTTTCCAATCGGCCTACATTATTAAAGACGGCCGCACCGTTCTTGGTGACGGCGGGGGAGTTTGCCAGGTTTCAACCACCCTCTTCCGGGCGGCCTTAAACGCCGGTCTGCCGATCGAAGAACGGCATGCCCACGCTTACAGAGTCAGCTATTATGAGCAGGATTCAGGCCCGGGTTTGGATGCCACCGTTTTTGCACCCAGTGTCGATTTAAAATTTAAAAACGATACCGGCAAATACCTCCTGATCCAGGCAACCACCGATAAAACAAATTATTCATTGACTTTTGAACTTTACGGCACTTCTGACGGACGGGTCTCCGAAGTCGGCAAGCCTGTCATTTTATCCCAAGCCCCGCCTCCGGAAGACCTTTATATCGATGATCCCACCTTAAATATCGGTGCAGTTAAACAGGTCGACTGGAAAGCCGCAGGTGCTAAAACCAGTTTTACTTACAAAGTCGTGCGAAACGGCGAAACTCTGATTGATAAAATCTTTTTCTCTTCCTTCCGGCCCTGGCAGGCAGTCTTTATGAGAGGAACAAAAGTCTAATTTCGTTCGTCGCAAATATATGAATAATCTATTGGAAGCTGTTGATGTCATCATGTCCGACCGGAAAATAGTTATATATGCCAAGGAACAATCCTGTAACAGATACCCTCTTTATCCCAGCAAACCTACCCCCGGATGTGCGGAATGCGGCTTGGGGGAAATTTTCGGCCGAAAATATGAACCTGATCAGGATTTTGCTACCTTAGAGAGCGACTATCGGGCTTTCGAACAAAAGGCGGAAGAAGGCGCTGTTTCCATAACTTTGCTCGGCGGCGAAATGTTGCAGGATATCGTAACGAAAACAGACTGGCCAAATCGGTCTGTACTGATTGAAAATTTCGGAATTAAACCCGAGGTAATAAAGAGCATATTCGACTACAGGCAAAAAATCGGAAAACCGATAATAACCGCTGAAAAAATGAAAATGTGGGAGAGGGATGCCCTGATTCCCACAGCGATGATATCAAGTTTAGGAATGATTCCCCATATTACCAGTAATTTTGATCTATTGCGGCAAAAAAAAGGCAAACAGGACAGACTTGAAGAAATAGTTACCCAACTTAAATCAGCAGGTTTGAGCCTATTTAATGTTTCTTGGCATACCAAACCGGGCACAACTCTTGATCAGAATCGGGATTATTTTGAGAGTCTTGTTAAAGCTATCAAGTATTGCGAAAGAATTGCTAAAATCCCCACAAATCTCACTCGTGTCTTCAGAGGTTTCAAAGCTGACCCGGATATTTTTATTTGGCAAAGAGAAGTATCCAACCGTTATATTACCAACGACATCAGTCCGGCAGGGATTCGAAGCGATTCAGCTCAAGCAGTATTTTACGGGAGCAACCAGGAATTAAAGCCGACTCAGGAAGAAATTGAGATTTTGGAAATCTACCATTTGTTAAATGCCATGGCTGGGGATCAACCCAGAACCAAAACCGTCTTCCAAGCTATCTTCGAGGGAGTTCTCTCTGAAACCGGTTGGAGATGTAACCCAGATGAGGAACATTTTGAATTTATCGATGTGACGGATAATGGTGTCCGCAGCGGAGTTTGCTCGGAAGTTCGAGGCACAATAGCAGAATTATTTCCCCAAGATAAAGCTTCAAGAATGCAAGAGCGCGTCAAACTGATTCATGAATTATGCCCGTCCTGTCTGTCACGTTGTTACACTTATTTTGAATGGAGAAAATTTCAAAAAGACATACTGCATATTTGGCATTATGCCCAGGCAGCCGGCAAAATTTGGAGACAAATGTACGGTCGTGAAGTTCCTTTCAGACATTTAGTAATGAAAGCGGATGATTATTTAAATCCGGATTTACTGGAAAGAATTTTACAATTCAGATTCCGTTATTTTGCCAAAACACTGGAAGATCCTGAAGTTGTGGCAATGTTAAAAAGATCCGGGACTGATCCTTTTATACCGCTTAGAAAATACTACCAGCAATCTGTCAATAATCAGGAAATTATCTCCAAACTCCAGTCGCAATTCTCCGGTCTGCCTCCTTTTGTTGATGAAACATCTCCCCAAAGCAGAATTTTAAGGGAAGTTGCTAAAATAAAACTTTTAGACCCAAAAGCAGCCCCCGTTCCCTGGAAATATATTTGGATTTTACGAAAAGAAAATCCCAATAATTTAAGCAGTCATTATAAATTGGCGAAATCTTTTATGGAAAATAAAAAACCACCTGAATTTCCACGGGAAGGTATAATACTCGGAATGTTGAAACTTTATTACAACTTCTTTTTTCCGGAATTTAGTCCTAAATATTCATTTAATTATTTATGAAAAAAATTGTTACGATAAATCAAGCTGTCAGGATTGCCAAGGTTTTACATCTTCGGGGTAAAAATATAACCCTGATCGGCGGCTGTTTTGATATTCTGCATATCGGGCATATTAAATTTATCCGGGAGGCGGAAAAGTTGGGAGGCAAACTCTTTATTTTTCTGGAACCGGATGAAAAAGTAAGCCTTCTTAAAGGAAACGAACGTCCTGTTTTTTCTCAAAAGGAAAGGGCGGAAATGCTGTCTTCTCTCATTTCGGTGGCTTACATTATCAAACTGCCGGTCTTAAAGAATAATGCCGACTATGATGATTTGATTAAAAAACTTCAACCGGATGTAATTGCTGTTACCGATAACGATCCATTAATTGCACTCAAAAAAAATCAGGCGGAAAAAAACGGCGGAAAACTTATAGTATTGCCTTTTCATAAATCACTGTCCTCCTCAAAAATAGCGGAAATTCTGAAAGAAGAGCATCTGTGACTATTTTAGCCATTGAATCTTCCTGTGATGAAACCCCAAAGAACTCTTACCTCGAGCCGTCCCGATAGCTATCGGGAGCGCTCTCGAGGGGCGATTCTTCGGGGCAAGCAGTCTTATGTTAATACTTGGTATTGAGACTTCCTGTGATGAAACGGCGGCTGCCGTCATCTGTGATGGTCGGGAAATTCTGTCCAATATAGTTTCCTCGTCTGCCTCCCTGCATGAAAAATACGGCGGCATCATTCCGGAAAAGGCTGCCCGCGAGCAGGTCAAATGCATCGTACCGGTCATTGATGAAGCATTGAGATTTGCAGATACAAATTTGGAAAAAATAGATGCCATTGCCGTGACTGTAGGACCCGGACTTATCGGATCACTTCTGGTTGGGGTTGAAGCGGCTAAAACTTTGAGTCTTGTCTCCAATATACCCCTCATACCTGTCAATCATGTTTTAGCTCATCTTTACGCGAATTTCCTGACTGAAGACAAACCTCCTGCCTTTCCTTGCCTAGGATTGGTTGTCTCCGGAGGGCATACGGAACTTTATCTTCTGAAAAACCATCAGGAAATCAGCTGGCTGGGTGGGACTTTGGATGATGCGGCCGGGGAAGCCTTTGATAAAACCGCCCGGCTTTTAAAACTGGGATTTCCGGGAGGTCCGGCGATAGCTGCCGAGGCAGCAAAAGTCAAAAGGTCCCTGCCTGCCAGCAGGCAGGAAAATATAAAAGGCAAAATCAGACTGCCGCGGCCGATGATAGGCAACAGTAATCTCAATTTTTCTTTTTCAGGACTCAAAACTGCTGTTTTAAGGGAAGTCCAAAAAGCGGAAAAAGAAGGGATGATGGCAAAACGGAAAACAGAACTTGCTTTCGAAATAGAAGAAGCAATTACTGATGTATTAATAAAGAAGACATTGGATGCTGCCGAGAGGCATCAGGTGAAAAGCATTATAATCGGCGGAGGTGTAGCGGCAAATAAAAGGCTCACTGAAAAATTTAAATTCAAAATTCAATCCAGATTATATCGGGACAAAATTGAATTACATATACCTCCCCCCTCCCTCTGCACTGACAATGCCGCTTATATAGCCTCTTATGCTTTTTTCAGAGACAAACAGGTCAGCTGGCAAAAAGTTGAAGCCCAACCGGGACTGGATGCGGAAACAACGGCTATTTGATCGGAATCCCCCCAGCCTCTATAATTACCTATTGAAAAAGAAAGGAGAAGTCTACGGGAGGTTATGAACCAGGACAGCTATTTGATCGGAATCCCCCCAGCCTCTATAATTACCCCATTACATATGGACAAACGTTATCAACATGAGTCGGTTGAAGAAAAGTGGTACTCTTTTTGGGAAAAAAACAGTTTTTTTACTCCGAATGTTGATCATGGTAAAAAGCAGTTTTCGATAATCCTACCCCCGCCCAATGCCAACGCGGACTTACATCTCGGGCATGTCATGTATACGGTAGAAGATATCTTAATCCGCTACCACCGCATGAAGGGTGATGCCAGCCTTTGGCTTCCCGGGGCCGATCATGCCGGTTTTGAAACCCAATTCGTTTTCGAGAAAAAACTGCAAAAGTCGGGCAAAAGCCGCTTTGATTATGACCGCGACACCCTCTATAAAATGATTTGGGATTTTGTCTACGAAAACCGCGGCAATATGGAAAACCAGCTGCGCCGTTTAGGTTTTTCCCTTGACTGGTCCCGCCAGGTCTTTACCCTTGATCCCGAAATTATTAAAATCGTCCACCGAACCTTTAAAAAACTTTTTGACGACGGGTTTTTATACAGGAGCAACCGCCTGGTTAATTACTGCACCAGGGACGGTACCGGTTTCTCCGATCTGGAAGTGCATTACATAGAAAGAAATGATCCTCTCTACTATCTTAAATACGGTCCTTTTGTATTGGCGACCACCCGGCCTGAAACCAAATTCGGGGATACTGCTGTGGCTGTACATCCTGAGGATAAAAGATATCAGAAATGGATAGGCAAAGAAATTGAAGTCGAGGGATTAATCGGAAAATTCAAACTTATGGTCATTGCCGATCAGGCGGTTGATCCTAAATTCGGTACGGGAATGGTTAAAGTCACCCCGGCCCATGATATGGCGGATTTTGAAATGGGCCAAAGGCATAAACTTCCCATGAAGCAGGTTATCGGATTTGACGGCAGACTGACTAAAGTAGCCGGACCCTACAAAGGACTGAAGGTTGCCCCCGCCAGGCAAAAAGTAGTGGAAGATCTGAAAGCCAGGGGGTTGATCGACCGTATAAACGAAAAATACGTGCATTCCATCGGCACCTGTTATAAATGCGGCCACATCATCGAACCTTTACCTCTGCCGCAGTGGTACATCAAAATCAGACCTTTGGCTGACAATGCCGTAAAGATAATCAAAAGCAAAAAAATTAAATTCTCGCCGAAAAGATTTGAAAAAATTGCCCTGCAGTGGCTGACCAATTTCCGGGATTGGAATATCAGCCGGCAAATTGTTTGGGGCATCAGGATCCCGGCCTGGAAATGCCTTGACTGTAAAAATGAAGAATGGATCGTCACCGACGGCACAGCTGCGGAAAATTGTCCCCATTGTCGTGGCAAAAATTTGGAGCAGGATCCGGACACTTTCGATACCTGGTTTTCCTCAGGTCAGTGGCCATTCGCCACTCTGAAAGTAAAAAATGAAAAAGACTATGAATTTTTTTATCCGACGCAGGTTTTGGAAACCGGCTATGATATTTTACCCTGGTGGGTCTGCCGGATGATTATGCTCGGTCTTTATATTACAGGTAAGGTTCCATTCAAAACCGTTTGCCTGCATGGACTGGTGAGGGACGCAAAGGGGCAGAAAATGAGCAAAAGCAAGGGAAACGTTATCAATCCCCTGACCATGGCCGACATGTACGGGGCTGATGCTCTGCGGATGGCCTTAATTTATGGCACCGCTTTCGGCAACGACGTGCCGATGTCCGAAGACAAGATCCGGGGCATGCGCAATTTTTCCAATAAGCTTTGGAACATCGGCAGATTCATCAAGATGAATCAGGACAGTTTCCAATCCGAGAAAATAAATATTGCCAAGTTATCAATTGAAAAAACAACTCAAACTGAAGATAAAAATATTCTGGAAGAATTAAAAACGCTGACGGATGATGTTACCAAAAGCATTGAAGAATTCCGTTTTGATAAAGGAGCCGACGCTCTCTATGAATTTATCTGGCACAACCTGGCAGATAAATATATCGAAGCGGTCAAACAAAGACTGAAAAATTATGACCAAAAAGCCCTGGCGGTTTTAACTTGCGTATTTATCACATCGTTGAAACTGCTTCATCCCTATATGCCGTTTATAACGGAAGAATTAAATAAGCAGTTATCTTTGAAAGAGGAACAGCCCCTTATCATTTCCCCCTGGCCGAAAATATAACTGTATTGTTAATTTGAGTTAATATTAGCATAACACCCGCTGATTTCTACCAGTCCCCGCAAGAAGAATGGGTATGAATTAAGTCTGTTTTTGTTTATTTCCTGACTACCAGGATTACTTCCAAGTCTGGGAATTCGGAGGAGACTAGGGAGCCGGTGATCTTTTTAAAATTATTAACTGTTAATGTCATTATCTGTAGATATTTTTGCGGTCACCGACAGCGAGAATTACCATGGTGGAATCCTCAACATCAAAAATTACCCGGTAATCCCCGATACGGAAACGGTATTGTCCCAGACTAAAGTTAGTGAGGTGGCCGGCAAAAACCAGAGGATAATCCGTTGAAATAAAATATTCGAGTTTTTTTATTATTTTGACTTGCGTTTCCGGCGGGAGTTTTTTGAGTTGTTTCAAAGCCTGAGGAGTAAATTCATATTTGTACATATCAGAGATTTAACTCTTTTTTGACTTGGGAAAGAGTGTATCGCTTTTTTTGACTGCGGGCTTTTTTAATTCCGGCAAGATAAGCAGGAGATGAGAGGGCTTCCCAATCTTCAACAAAATCTTTCCATAAATTTTCAGGAATAAGAACACCGAGAGGCTTATCGTTTTTCAGAACACGATAGAAGGTTTTTGTTTGTTCGGCTTTGGTAAAAAGTTTGGTCAAACCGGCTTGCGCTTTTTGAATATTGGTAAACTTTTCATCGCTGATTAACTGCTGAATCATATTACAGAAATCATATATGATTCTGTAATCATTGTCAAGAAGACAAGCATTCATCGGTAATAACTATTAGCGGGAAACGGGGTAAGTCAGGATTCTTTGATAGTGACTTTGGTGATTTTGACGGGTTTAAGCGGTGTGGATTTTTCTGCGCCGCTTTCGATGGTTTCGGCGGTAGCGATTTTATCGACTGTTTCCATGCCTGAAGTGACCTGACCGAAAATGACGTAAAGTTTTGATAAATCTGGTTTATCTTTGTGCATGATGAAAAACTGGCTGCCGTTGCTGTCCGGTCCGCGGTTGGCCATGGCGACTATGCCTCTTTTATAATCTCCCTTTATCGATTCATCGGCAAATGTATATCCCGGTCCCCCGGATCCGTCGCCATTGGGATCGCCTCCCTGGATCATGAAGTCTTTGATCACCCTGTGGAAGACGGTTCCGTCATAAAACCCTTCACGTGAGAGAAAAACGAAATTATTGACAGCGACCGGAGTTTCTTCTGCAAACAAATCTACGCTTATTTCGCCGGCCTCTGTTGAAAGGATAGCCTGATATTTGGCTTTGGCTTTCAGGCTGTTTTTAGGAGCGGAAGAATATTTTCCCGTACTTTGGGCCGAAGGCGAGGATTCGGGAGTATCGGCCGTTGATTGCGGTTGCCGTGAAAAAAACATAATCAAAACCAGGGCTGCCGTGCCTATACCAAAAAGATAAAGAAAAAAGTTTTTTAAATTGGGAATATCTTTATCCATTAAAGATTTTTGGTAATTTTGGCATCCTTTTGAATTTCTTCAAACCATTTCTGGTACCGTTCATTCAGTTTCTGCTGATGCAATATATCTTCGGCATCCTTCTCCATTTTAGCCGCATCGGTCGCTTCCGAGAAAAGTTTGCCGTTGTCGGTAATATATTTTTCGATTTCTTGGGCTGAGACTGTCGATTCCTTGGCAAACATCTTTTCAATTGAAAGCTGTATTTCCAGTTGCCTGCGGAATTGAGGCAGCGTCATTCCCTGCAGTTTCAGCGCTTCTGACAATGGCATCTGATCTTTGATTCCGTCTTCAATCTCTTTTTGCCTGGCATTCAATTCTTCGGCAGTTATAAAAATACCCTTTTGTCTGGCCGCGCCGGTGATCAGTCTTTCATTGATCAAAGATTCAAGAATCTGGTTGCCGAATTGATTGTAGAGCCGTCCGCTAAGTTCAAATCTGGAGACGGGTTGCCCGTTGACGTTGGCCACAATCAGATAATTTCTCAAAAGCCAAAAGACAACTACCAGCAATATAATTGCCGCGATCACATAATTTTTCGGGGTTAACAATTTTTTCAGGATATCCTGATATTGGCTGCTTTTTCTCTTTTTCATTTTTATTTAATCCTTTCTTTGACGAGAACGGCAACCCGTGATCCGTCAGCATTACCTTTCAGTTTAGCTAAAACAGCGCCGATGATCTTGCCCGGGTGGTTTTCGCCTGCCTGCCCCGAACCTGCTTGGTTCAGGGACTCTAAAACTTCATCTATAACTATAATAATCTCCCTGTCAGGAATTTGGGCGGGTAAATATTGCTTAATGATATCAATTTCCTTTGATTCTTTTTCAGCCAGTTCTTCCCTTTTGCCTTGGCGGTATAAAAGAATGGCTTCTTGCCTTTTTTTAATTTCTTTGTATAAAAGCTTAATTATCTCTTCATCAGTCAGTTCCCCCCTTTTATCAATTGCCGAATAATTTAATTCGGATAAAACATAGCGCAATACCGAAAGAGTAGTTTTGTCACCCTTTTTCAGGGCAGCGGTCATATCCTCCCTCAATTTGTTAAGCAGCATTGGAGTCAAAAGTATAAATTCAAAATAGCTAAATGTAAAGCCATTATATTATTTCCTGGCAAAGACAGCTATTTCCCGGATTAAAAACTGATCTTTGCTCCGGTATAGAAAAGTGCTGCGGGAGGAGAGCAATCTGAAGTTATTTGAAAAAGGTTCAATATCAAACAACATCAGGCTGCCTTTAACCTGAAAAGCCGGGAATATGAAAACTATCCTTCCGTCTTTTTTTAAAACCGCATTAAAATTTTTAAACGCGGCAATATAAAGCGGCTTAAGATCGGCAAAAATCTGCCTGACCGTAAAAACATCGGGCACTTTGTGCAGAGGCTTGCCTAAAAAAGGTTCTGTCACCACGGCATCTACCGACTGCGGGGGAATTTTTGTTGAGAGTTGTACCACATCAGTTACTAAAAGTCCGACTTTATTTTCTATTTTTGAGCCGGTCAACCAGGCTAAATTTTGCTTGGTATCGCTGACGGCCTTGATACTGATATCACTTCCCAAAATTTTGAAAAAACCCATCTCATAAGCTTCCAAAATAATAGTTCCGGAACCGGAAAAAGGATCCATTATGGTCGAGTTCCGCTCTTTTCCGGCTAAATTCAGCATCATCCTGGCCAGTTTTACCGGCATTATGCCTGACCGTTTATCTTTGGCAGGTTTGAAAAAATCACGGCGGGTAAAACTCTCGTAATCCTGGACCCATAATGTCCGGCCGGCTATGATTTGTTCCTTTCCGGCGAGTAAACTCATCTCAAAACCGTTTTTTAGAACGCCGTTCTTTACCAAAGAAACACTGGAGGTGAAACGGTGTTTGATCTTGATAAAGCCTACTTTGAGATTTTGTGCCTGTAAATTATCTTTTAAGGTGGCATGAAAACCGGTCAGTCTTTTTTCCAGTCTTTTCAATAACAGGGGATCGGAATTTAAATCATAGAGACTGATGGCAAACTTAATTTTCCCTTTGCCGGCAATAAAGCCCGAGTCTTTCAAAAAAGTGGAGGAAAATAAATTTTGGAATCTGTCTTCAGGATCGCTATATAAAACCTTATCGATTAGCCTGCCCGATTTGACAGTACCGCCTAAATCAGCACAAAACTCTTTTAAATTAAATTCCGAGCCTACTGAAAAAACGGCTGCCTCCACAGATCGAAAATCAAGGGAATACGGCAGCTTTTTCAGATCTAAAACAGCTATTATTTCAGCCAGAGAAAGGGAAGGATACCGTCCCAGAATAAAAAAATGTGTTTCCATAATACATAACCAGTATAGCGTACCTTGCCCGAATTGTTCTATTATAAATGTAGGGAGATGAACATCTCCTTGATTGCCTTATGTTATTGCCCGATACACAAATCAAAACTCTCTTAATTCAAAACGCCCTGGCCAAGGAAAGCGAGCTCGACGATATCGCTGTTATGGCCAAAAGCTCCAATGTCAGTTTTTATGATGCCATTCTCGATAAAAATATCGTGACAGATGAGAATATCGGCCAGATGATTGCCCAATTCTTAGGTTTTCCTTTTGTTATTTTGTCCCGTACAGCAATCCCTGAAGAATTGTTTCAGGTAACTCCGGAAAAAGTCGCGCGGAAACTCAAAACTATCGCCTTTGCCAAGGATGCCGAAGGTCTAAAAGTAGCCATGAATGATCCGGAGGATGAAAAAACCATCGAGATGATCTCCAAAAAAACAGGCTCGAAAGTAATTCCTTATTACGCTACCGAAAAAGATATACAAAATGCCTTGAGACTGTTCCGTAAGGATTTGCAGACTGCCTGTGAGAATCTTATCAATAAGGAAATCGACCAAACCAAGGCCCTGATTGTGGATGAAGCGCCTATCTCCAAAATCTTTGATCTCATAGTTGATTATGCTTATGAGGATAAAGCCTCCGATATCCATATCGAGCCGGAAGAGAAAGACTCGCTGGTCAGATTCCGCATTGACGGCCTGCTGCATGATGCTTTGAGATTGCCGAAGAATTTACACGGCCGGATAATTGCCCGTATCAAAGTTTTGAGCAAATTGAGAACTGATGAACATTTGAGCGCCCAGGACGGCAAAATGAGGTTGACCACCCCTTATGAAGTTTTGGATATCAGGGTTTCGGTGATCCCTGTTGCCGACGGAGAGAAAGCAGTCTTAAGACTCCTTTCATCAAAGAAAAAACAATTCAGCCTGACCAATCTCGGTGTTGAGACTTCAGAACTTAAAAAAATCAACAAAGCGCTGGGCAAATCATACGGCATGATCCTGTCAACTGGCCCTACCGGATCAGGCAAAACAACCATTATTTACACTCTTCTTAAACAAATCAATGTCAGGGAAAGAAATATTACGACAATTGAAGATCCTATTGAATACCGTATTCCCGGAGCCAATCAGATACAGGTTAATACCAAAACTAATCTAACCTTTGCCAATGGTCTTCGATCCATATTAAGACAGGATCCCAATGTTATTTTTGTCGGTGAAATCCGTGATAATGAAACAGCCGGTATTGCCGTTAATGCCGCTCTCACCGGACATTTAGTTTTTTCGACATTGCATACCAATGATGCAGCGACTTCCATCCCCAGACTGATCGATATGAACGTTGAGCCTTTCCTGGTAGCCTCCACCGTCAATCTCATCATCGCCCAAAGACTGGTCAGAAAAATTTGCGACATGTGCCGGATGCCAGTTACTTTGACAATGAATGAACTGGCAATGCAGATACCGTCGGACATGCTTCTGCAAATTTTCCCCAACCAAAACAGTCTGATGGTTTACAAAGGCCGCGGCTGCAAAATCTGCCATAACACCGGCTATGAAGGAAGAATCGGTGTTTTTGAAGCTTTGGAAATTTCACCGGAAATCCGCAAATTGATAACTACACGCTGTGATGCTGATCAAATCAACAGGCTAGCCATCAAAGAAGGCATGAAAACCATGCTGGCAGACGGTCTTAATAAAGCCGCCCAGGGCATTACCACCATCGAAGAAGTGCTTAGGGCAACCAAAGTGGAATCCGTATGAAATCATCTTCTATCAGCTTGTCAAACGGTGAGAAGATTTCCTTTATCCAAAATCTGTCTACCATGCTCACTGCCGGCATATCCATTCTGGAAGCAATTGACGCTCTTTTGGAGGATGCCCGTGGCAAGCATAAAAAATTTCTGGAAATTGTCAGGGAAGACATCATCCAGGGAAACCATCTTTACCAGTCATTTACCAGGTTTCCGCTGGTTTTTGACAAAGTGACCGTTAATTTGCTTAAAGCTTCTGAGGAAGCCGGAACGCTGGAAACTACTCTTCATGATCTGAAAAAAAATATCCAGAAAGAGATGGAATTTTCAGATAAAGTGAAATCTGCCATGATTTATCCTTTTTTAATCGGCCTGGTTTTTGCCGGAGTGCTTCTTTTGATGCTGGTTGTCGTCGTGCCCAAAATCTCTTCCGTTTTTTTAAGATTACGCATGGATTTGCCTTTGCCGACCAAAATATTGATTAGACTCTCTGATTTGGTAGTTAATAATACCTTGGCACTGTTAGCTGTTTTGACGGGGCTGGCTGTTATCGTCATTTATCTTTTCAAAAAACACCGCCAAACAATCCTCTCTCCTCTCTATCATCTTCCCATCATCTCCAATCTGGTCAGGGAAATCGACCTGACCAGATTTTCCAGAAGTTTTTCCCTGCTTCTTCATGCCGGTGTACCGATCATTAACGCTCTTGATCTGTCAAAGGATGTGGTCATCAGCCGGGATACTTACAAAGTCATCAGTAATTCGGCAGAAATGGTGGCTTCCGGACAAAAATTATCGGAAGGTTTTAAAGAATCAAAAGGGGTTATTCCTTCAATCATGGTTAAACTGATGGAGGTTGGTGAAAAAAGCGGAGCTTTGGAAAAATCCATGCAGGATATCTCCGAATATATGGACTACCAGGTCTCCAATTCATTGAGAATGTTCACCGCACTTCTCGAACCTGTCATGCTTTTGGTTGTCGGCGTTCTGGTCGGAGGTATGATGATGGCCATTATTGCTCCTATTTACGGTCTTATCGGCCAGGTAGGCGTCAGATAATTTTAATGAAAAAAAAACCTTTCCCGCATCAAAAAGGATTTACCCTCATAGAGCTGGTTATCGTCATGGCAATTCTCCTGGTTTTATATGCAATTTTGTCCGTCAATATTTCCCAAACCCCGGAACATTCATCTCTGACAACCCAAATGACGACACTGGTTTCGGATATCAAAAATCAGCAGCTAAAAGCATTGGCAGGGCAAACAAGCGAAGGTATATCTTCCGCATATGGAATTTATTTTTCCCCGAATTCTTATACCCTTTTTTCAGGGACGTCTTATTCTGACGCATCACCTTCAAACATTACGGTTAATTTAAATGATAATTTGACGTTCGATAATGTAAATCTGCCCCAACAGTCCGTAGTTTTTTCTGCCCTGACAGGTGAAGTGACCGCTTATGATTCCGGACAAAATACGCTTTCTTTATCAAACAGCATTACCAATGACAGACAAACTCTGACATTGAATGCCTGGGGGGCGGTTATATCCGTAAATTAAGATGCTGAAAACCCAAGGCCAGTCGATTATTGAACTTTTAGTAGCTGTGACTTTAATGGCTATTCTCTTTCCCGCCCTTTTTTCCGGGATTATAGCCGGAAGAGACGGCCGAAGCATGCTCGCCCAAAGGTTAAATGCTTTTTCCCTGACTCGGGAAGCGGAAGAAGCAGTCAGAATGATAAGGGAGCGCAATTGGCATGAAATCGAAGTAAACGGCAGCTATCATCCGGCCGTCTCCGCTAACAGCTTTGTTTTAAACAGCGGTCCCGAAACAATCAACGGCTTTACCAGGGCACTTACCATTGAAGACGCTCTCAGGGATAGCGCAGGCGTATTATCTGCAAGCGGCACTAGCGATCCTTCGACGAAAAAAATAACGGTTGACGTCAGCTGGTCTTTGCCTCACTCGGGCAATATTTCCCAAACATGGTATTTAACAAGATTCCTTAATAACGGATCACATACGGAAACTTCGGTGGCTGATTTTGAGAAAGGCAGCCTGACGGGTACGGTTATTTCTGCTGATTTAGGAGGAGAAATTATGCTCGGTTCAGGCGGTATATCCAGCTGGTGTGATCCCAATCTTTCTATCGAAGCTGTCGATTTACCCAAAAACGGTGTCGCCAACGCCGTGTCCGCCATCGAAGGTCAGGTCGTGGCCGGTACCGGCAATAATGCTTCGGGGGTGTCTTTTGCCCGGGTTGATATCAGCAATCCGCCTCCACCCTCATCGCCTTCGGGCACGATTAACGGGACATTTGACGGCTATAAAACCAATGATGTCTTTGGTGAAGAAAATTATGCTTACATAGCTACAGACACCAACAGTAAAGAAATTGTCATTATGGATTTAAATAACCAGGTTAACGGAAAATTTGCCGAGGTCGGTTTTTTTGATGCTCCGGGGATTACAGACGGAGAAAGTGTTTTTACATCGGGCAATATCGGTTTTGCCACTGCCGGCAACACCCTGTATACGTTTAATTTAGACTTAAAAACAGGCTCCAGACTGAAATTAGGCTCTGTTGCTTTAGCCGGAAAAGGTGAACAGGTTATCGTTTTGGGTAATTATGCTTATGTGGCCGTGGAATCCGAGACAACCCAGATGCAAATTATTGAGGTTACAAACGGGGGCCAAACTTTAAACATCGTCGGTTGGGCAAATTTGAATGCTGACGACGGCAAAGACATTTTTGTCAATTCTTCAGCCACCCGGGCATATTTGGCTACGGAAGCATCATCTAACAAGTTTGAGTTGTTTGTTCTTGATATTGAAAATAAAAGCGGGCAAAGGCAGGTTGTGGCAGTTTATGAAGCCAACGGTATGAATCCGCAGGGTATTACCGTTGTTCCCGGAAACAGGGCTATCTTGGTCGGAACCGGAGGCGAAGAATATCAGGTTATTAATATTTCGAGTGAATCGGTTAATCCTCCTCTGTCCAGATGCGGCGGTTTAAATATTGATTCAGGTATCAACGGAGTCTTCTCCGTTCTGGAAACGGACGGGGATGCCTATTCTTATATCATCACCGGTGATTCAACTTCCGAACTTAAAATAATTGCCGGCGGACCCGGCGGTGAGTATTCCTCACAGGGAACTTTTGAATCTGCGCCGTTTGATGCCGGCCAAACCGTTGCTTTCAACCGCTTTGACTTTAATTTTGACCGGCCTACCCAAACCAGTCTCGCTCTCCAGGTAGCTTCTTCAGAAGCTGTCAATAATAACTGTTCGGAAGCGCAATATTCATACGTCGGACCAGACGGAGCGGCTGATACTTATTTTAGCGCGGCCGGTCCCATACCATTGATTATAAATCTACCATATGTTAATCCCGGCAGGTGTTTTCGCTACAAGGCCGAACTGACATCAGCGGATTCATCTTTCAGTCCGGTGTTATATGATGTTTCCGTCAATTATTCACCATGAAATTCAATAAAGGCTCAACCTTAATCGAAACAATTCTCTATGGTTTTCTGCTTTTTTCCTTTCTGATTATTGTCGCTCAGCTGATCGCCTCAGTTCTTGATCTGCAAAAAGAATCGGCTTCCACCTCTTTAAGCTCCCAGGACGCCATGTTTATTATTAAAAAACTGACCAATGAAATATATCAGGCCGATAATATCCAAGTTCCGGCTAATCCCGGAGATGTCGCATCCGATATTTCTCTCGAACAGGCAGGCCAGACACACGATTTTTTCCTTTCAGGATCCAATCTTTTCTATAATAATGGTATTGTCAGCGGAAAATTAAACGGCTATGGTACGGCTTTAAACAGTTTTACAGTCAGAAGAATCGGCAATATTACGGGAAAACCGGCTGTCAAAATAGAATTTGAATTGCAAAGTCTGATTTTGGAAGCGGGAGAGGCGAGAACTGCAAATTACGCTTTAACCGCATCTTTAAGATGAAAAAAAATAATTCGGGCGGATTCGCTCTGGTAATATTAATGTTTCTGATGGTTTTGGCTGTCACCGTTATCACGGCGGCCGTATCTTTAATGATTCTGGGTTCTGCCTCATCGACTTTATTAATTTCAGGTGACAGTGCCAAATCCATTGCCGATTCCTGTATTGAAAATGCCATTATCCGCCTTATCCGCAATCCTGCCTATTCGGGAGAATCACTGGATATCAATGAGGGAAACTGCCAAATCACCGTTACAGGATTAACCGACAAGACTGTTTCAGCCCAAGCCAACTACGGCAATAAGAAAAAAAGGGTGGAGGTAAATCTTAATTTGAATAATAATATAATCAGCCTAATCTCTTGGAAGGATGTTCCCTGATATGAAAAGCCTTCAAAATTTAGCCGTTGTTTTTTTGGACAGAGACAAACTCGTTTATTTTAACTCGGTAAACAACCAAATAGCCGTCTATAATTACCCGGACAAACTGGTTAGGTTTATGGAAATTGTCAACAGTAAAGAGCTGGAAATGCAATTGAAGCTTTTTATCAATTACCACAAACTGCCTCCGGCCAGGCTCATCTTTATTTTATCCCCCCAGATTACCTTTGAAAAAAATTTCAGCGAAGAGAAAGAGGATCTTCAGAAAAATATCATCGAAGATTTCCTTTATCATCTGCCTTTCGAAAATAATGTTCATAAGATTTACAAACTGGAAAAAGGGTTTTTGCTATCGGCCGCCAATATTGATTTTCTGCAGGTATTTATGGAAACTTTCAAAAATCGCGGTTTTACCGTTTTTACAGTCATTCCGTCTTCTGTAACCGGCATGAATCTTACGACTTTAGATGCACCGTCCGTCGGTTTTTTATTGGCCAAAACTGATTACCTCAAAGAGCAGACTATGATCGCCGGTTTGGCAGAGGAAGCACACAAACCGAAAGAACCGGAAAAAAAGGTCATGGGTTTAAACCGGGTTTACCTCCTTCTGGGTGTCTTTGTCCTGCTTTTTTCCTTTCTGCTTTTTATGCTCTACCGTCAGTCAGCCGGATAAAATTGCTAATTCATCTTGACAACAAGCTCAAATCCATAGTAGCCTGGAAATAGAAGGATTTGCCCCGATTAAATCGGGGCGAAGGGGGGTGATTAATTTTGAAAAAATTCTCTGCCCGCAACCGGGGTTTTACCTTAATCGAACTCCTGGTTGTTATCGGAATTCTGGCCACGCTTTTGGCTATCACCTTAATCGCCATTAATCCGGCCAGGCAATTCTCCCAGGCGAATGACACAAAAAGAGCCAGTGATGTTAATACTATTTTAAACGCCATCCATCAGTATGCAGCAGATAACAAGGGAGCTCTACCAGTTGGTATTACAGGCACTGCCCAAAATATCAGTGAAGCCGGTGCCAATATTTGCACGGATCTGATCACCCGCTATATTGCTGCTCTTCCACAAGATCCAGATCCATCTCTTGGAGGAAACAATATTACAGACTGTACGGTAGGATCAGCCTATAACACCGGATATCAGGTTGTGCAAACAGCAGATAATAGGGTAACAGTCTCGGCGCCTTTTACCGAAATACCAGCCGTTGATATTTCTGTAACCAGATAAGGAATTAATTTTTTAAGCAAACTGTTCACACCAGGTGTGTGCTAGCTAGACACACCTGGTGTGTCTTAGTATGTTATGAGAATTCTGATCCAGAGAGTCAGCCGGGCAAAAGTATCGGCAGAAGGAACTCTTTTAGGCGAAATTGCTAAAGGCCTTTTGGTTCTGGTGGGTGTTGCCAAAGATGATAATGAAAAAGACGCTGAAAATTTAGCTGTAAAGACGGTCAATCTTCGAATTATGTCGGATAAAGAAAATAAGATGAATCTGTCTGTTTTGGATGTTACCGGTGAAATATTAGCGGTCAGCCAGTTTACTCTCTATGCCGATACTTCTGCCGGCCGGCGGCCGTCATTTATCAATAGCGCGGAACCGGCCAAAGCGGAAAAATTATATGAGTATTTTATCGAATGTCTTAAAAAACAGGGAGTGAAAAAAGTGGCTAGTGGCCGTTTCGGAGCTTTTATGCAAATTGAACTGGTTAACGACGGTCCGGTAACTCTAATGATCTGTTCACCCCCCGGGTGCACTTGCTAGACACCTCCGGTTATTTAGTTTGGGGGGTAATAGCTGATTGCCCGGAGGGCAATTTCCAGGGTTTGGGTGGGTCCGTTGGTGTAGGTATCAATAACAAGATCATAAAACCGCCGGTTCCAGAAATTAGCCGTTTTATATAACCTTTGCCATTTTTTAAAATTCTCTTCTTCCCGCCTTTTAAGATGCTCTTTAGCCGCATCGATGGTAATATTTTCCCTGTTGACCAACCTGTCCACTCTGACGGAATCGACCGAACAGATGACGAATATTTTAAAAATTCCTGCGATGCCTTGGGCATTAAATCCTGACAACCATGATTCCATGATTAAATTTTTTTCCGTTTTAAGTTTTTCCTTAATATAATTATCCAGTTTTAAATGGTAATCATCCGCTGACAGATCAGTCCTCTCCAAAGGAATATCAGCATCTTTGGAATATTTGCGGTATATTTCCCCGCCGTTCCAAAGGGTCCAATTAAGTTTATGAGCAAGATGCCTGGAGAGAGTTGTGGCGCCGCTGGCTACCCTACCGGAGATGGTGATAATTCTGTGGGCAAGCTTGGCGGGTGTTTTTCCCATAGCTTATTTTAGGATGCCCCTTGAAGCCGTGATGCCAAATTGTCTGTCCAATCTGTCAGTTGAAGGGAACTTTTCTGCTGGTCTAGATAGAATCCGTCAATTTTAAGGGATTCCGTCAGCAGTTCGCCTTTGAGGGATTTGATGAAATCTTCCAAAATTTTTACCGCACCGCAAAAATAAGTATAAGAGGAATCTCCCAGTCCTATGACGGCAAATTTTTTGCCCGACATATCCTTGCCTTTTGCTTTCTCCATAAACGGCCGCCAGTCAGGATGAGGCTGTCCTTCAGCTCCTTCATCATCCCAACTCGGAGAAGAAAGAATCACTAAATCATATCCCGCAAATTCATCAGCCGAAGTATCCCTGACTTCTTTAAGTTCTGCCGTCAGACTGTGTTTGACCAGGGTTTCCTGGACTATCTGGGCGGCCAGTTGTGTCCCGCCGGAATTGGTAGCATAAACAATCAGAATTTTCATATTCTCCATACTACTATACCTGACTTTTTCTGACAAGCGCTTCTTCCCCTTGACAGGTGAACGATCGTTCACTATGATAATCTTGTAAGCTATGAATCTTGAGTCTGCTGTACAGAAAATCCGCCGCTTTTTCCGCAAAAACAAGCGTCTCCCCTCTTATCAGGAAATGTGCCGTCTTTTCGGTTTCTCTTCCAAGGGAGCCAGTTTTAAATTGGCGGCCAAACTCATCGAAGCCGGCATATTGGGGAAGGACTCTACCGGCAAACTTATGCCGAAACAGCTTTTTCCCTCCCTGCCTGTTTTAGGTATTATCCGCGCCGGCAGTCCGACAGCCGCCGAAGAGCAGCTTCTGTCTGCCGTTTCCTTTGATGACTATCTGATTGCCCGCCCCGAAAGATCATATCTTCTTAGGGTTTCAGGGGATTCGATGATTGAGGCCGGCATCCACGAAGGCGATATGGTGATTGTGGAAAAGGGCCGCCAACCTAAAGAGGGCGATATCGTGGTGGCGGCAATTGATGATGAATTCACTCTCAAGTATTTCCGCAAAAAAGATAATCTCGTTTTTCTCTCAGCAGGCAACAGCAAATACAAACCCCTGTATCCGAAAGAAAATCTCATCATTTTCGGCATTGTCATCTCGGTCATCCGGAAATATCACTGAAAAGAGTTACGTGTCATTTTGAGCGATTTTATGAACGAAAAAATCAACGAAAAAATCAGCGTGGTGACGGTTTTTGACCGGGAAAAAAGGACGGTCATGCCCCAAAAAATCAAATGGCAGGGCCGCATCTACATAATTGACAAGATCGGCTACCACCACAAAGTCAAACAGGGCAAAAAACTTCTCCATATTTTCTCAGTCTCCAACAATTCGCTGGCTTTCCGGCTTGAACTGGATACGGAAACTCTTTTTTGGAGACTTGATGAGGTCAGCGATGGACTTGCCTCTTAACCGCAACTTGCCCCTGGTCATGCATATTGACATGAACTCCTGTTTTGCCACCGCCGAACAGCAGGCCAATCCACTGCTGCGCGGCAAACCGGTAGCTGTAGCTGCCTACACCACCGGCAACGGCTGTGTCATCGCTCCCTCAATTGAAGCTAAAAGGTACGGGGTTAGGGTCGGCATGACGGTGCGGGAAGCCCGACTTCTTTGTCCTCAAATAATCGTGCGGCCGCCTGATCCTCCCAAATACAGGGATGTTCATTTGAAATTCAGCCGGATCTTCAAGGAATATTCACCCGACGTTTTTCCCAAATCTATTGACGAGGCAGTCCTGGATTTTAGCGGCTGCCAAATAAAAAATAAAAGCCTTGAGGATGTCGGCAGTGAAATAAAAAAACGGATTAAACGGGAAATCGGCGAGTGGATTAGCGTTTCAGTCGGCATCTCCACCAACCGCTTTCTGGCCAAACTGGCGGCTTCTTTAAAAAAGCCGGACGGGCTTCAGACGATCAACTGGCAAAACCTGGAGGAAGTTTATGACAGGGTAACTTTGATTGATCTTTGCGGCATCAATACGCGCTTTCAGGCCAGACTCAACGCCCGGGACATTTTTACTCCTTTGGATTTTTTGAAAGCTTCACGCGAACTTCTTATCAAAGAGGTTTTCCAGAGCATTGTCGGCCATTACTGGTATTTGAGATTGCGCGGCTGGGAGATTGATGCGATTGAGTTTGAGCGCAAAAGCTTCGGACAGTCCTATGCCTTGGGCAAATTCACCTCTGATAAAAGAGAGCTGGCCCGGTTGTTAATGAAACTGACGGAAAAAATGGGCCGAAGATTGCGCCGCCACGGTTATACAGCTTTGGGCATCCATGTTGCCGTTATCTATACCGACTACACCCATTGGCACCGGGGGGAAACTTTTGCGACCGAAATGTATACCACGGGAGAACTGTTCAAAAAGGTCATGCTGGTCTTTAACAACCAAACGCATCCTTCGAAAAAAGTGGCTAAACTGGCCGTCAGCTGTTTTAAACTCTTCGAGAAAAAATTTGTCCAGGAGGAGCTTTTCCGGACAGAAAAAAGCAAAAACAGGGACGTCACCGATGCCGCCGACAAAATCAATAACCGTTTCGGCGAATTTGTCATTACCCCTGCTTTAATGCTCGGCATGGATGATCTTGTTCTTGACCGCATCGCCTTCGGCGGGGTCAAGGAACTGGAAGATCTGTATGCTAGCCCAATAAATCTTTGACTAAGCGGTAGACATCCCGTCGATGACGAATTATAACAATATAGAAAGAATCAGCCAGCTTTTTATAAACAATTCGGTAATTTCCTACCCTTACCCTGTAGATGCCGGGGAAACCGGACAGTTTTTCTTCCCCTGACTGTTGACTTTGAGGCAAATTGCGGATTTTCTCTGCTATAGCTATCTGGTCAAATTTCGGTAGATTTCTGAGCTGTTTTTCCGTCCTAGGAGATAAAACAATCTTCATATCCCAAGTTCTTTGGCTACTTCTTCTAAGTCTTTTCCGCTTTTGAAGTCTGCCTTTTTAACAGCTTCGGCATCTGCATAATTTTCAATAAATGCAATCATTTTTTCAAAAAGATTTTTACCGATGAGATAGGCTTTGACATCATTCCGGCTTTCGACTGCTACCGGATAATCGGCTGCTTGTTCAATCACAGCGGATGGGTTTGCTTTAAGTTGAGAAATAGATGTTGAAATCATATACCAATAGTTTAACCTATATATAGGTCTTATGTCAAGACCTAAATAATGGTCTTGTAAAAACGCTTTGTTTACCACCGGCTCCTTAAATTCGGCATATTTTGGGGACTTATAATCCTCGAAATTTAACAATTTCGGGGAATCATACCTTTACAGTGAGTTTATACTATATTGACATTTTTAGTCATGTTTGATATAAAATAGTCATGTTACATCCAAGAACGTACACACCGGAACAAGTCGCAGAAATACTCCAGTTGAGCAAAAACACCATTTATGAGCTGATCGGCAGAGGAGAAATTATTGCCAAAAAAATCGGAAAGGTGTATCGAATTCCCGCAAGTTCAATTTCCTTTGTCTTCACCGGGATGGATGAGGATATATTAAAAGCCCAGAAGACGGATGAAGCTGGATTGGAAAAAGTGAATGAAACTATCAGAAATGTCCGTCAAAAGCTATGGCAAAAATCCGGGTCTTTTTAGACACTGATGTCATTATCTCCTCCCTGCTTTCAAAAACCGGCGCTTCCTTTAACGTCATCAAAATTCCCAAAATTGAAAAAATAATTACCAATACCGTTGCAGAAGAGGTAAAAGAAGTGGGAAAAAGACTTAATATTGAAGCTGGGAGCACCGTAAAAATCCTCAACAATCTCAGAACAATCGCTTTTGATATAACCAAAAAAGATTTAATCAAAAATTATGGGGATTATGTCATTGATGAAGAAGATTCACATGTGGTTGCCGGAGCTTACCTATCAAAGTCTAAATTCTTACTGTCCCATAACAGCCGGCATTACAAAGCAAACAAAATCGAAAATGATTTGGGGATTTTAATAATCAAACCGGGAAATTTCCTTCAGTATCTAAGAAGTATCAATGAGTTTTAATCCCCGCTTCCCCGATCTCATCACTTAAAAAAATTGACAGGAATCGATGGAATGAGAAGCGCCTCTGATGGCCACCGATCCCTGTCAGACGACAGGAAAGACGTTTAACTTACGGCAGTAGATCTCGGAAAGTTTTGAAGTCAACTTTAGTTTTGCTCACCCAGGTTTTCGCACCTGAGTTTACAAACCCCGGATCATTGAAACCTCCCGAGAGGCCAATGATGACCGACCCTGGCCTTAAGGCCAAAATCTGCTGCACGCATTGAGGACCTTTCATTTTTCCTGGACCCAAATCGTTGTCAACAATATAGGCACGGCCATGTAAAGCAGGATTAGCCTGTAACGCTGAGATTAAAGACTCGCAATCGTTAAAGACCATTGTAGGTCCTATGATTTCTGCTCCAATTCTTATCCACGTCGGATCATCATCGACATGGATAATCGGATCACTCTGATATTGGCTCACTTTTTCCTCCTCTCCGGCTTTCGCCTGAGCCTCCTCATCAGTTTTAGCATTTTCGGCCTCGGCAGTATCGGCATCTTCGAGGGCGTAAACCCGAATTTCTCCGGTTGCCCGGTTGATGGTTGTTATCTGGCCGTCCCAGTAGAAGGTTCTCGGACCCTCTACCATATCCTGAATTATTCCGGGGCCGACCTCAACCAACCTCTCGATTAGGAATCCGATCACGGTTCCCTGGGTCAGGGAGTAAACGGAGATGCCGCCGCTGACTGCGGTTGCACTGGGCACGAAGTAGTAGTTTCCGGCCTCAAGAATCCCTGCTTGGACAGCCACCATTCCGAAACTTCCCAGCTCGAAGGTCTCCTGTTCATATTCTGCTTTTACAGAAGCAGGGGGTACTTGGGTTGAGCCTGGCGAAGCGCACGAAGTCAGAGTGACCAACACAATCAATAGGATGTAAAGCTTACTGGTGTTCATTTTTTTCCTCCGTTGGAAACTTAGATTTTCAAGTCAGGGCGCATCCTGGCTTGATTGGTTCCTTCCTGTCAAAGAGCTGAACTTCGTCCTTTTTTTTCGGGTCCACCCCGTAAAGAAAGAAATTCAGCCCATAGAGTATAGGAAGAGGTTATATTTTGCTTGTCATAATTTGTCAGGAAAATTTGACTTCCTTACAAAAAAGGGTATAATCCGCCAAAATCCTTACATTTTTACGTTTGGGTTGTTATGACCGTCTAAAATGAATAGAACCGCTCAAAAGAAACAGACTAACATTGGATCGGAGAATGCCAGGCAGTGGTGGAGTATTTTTTCGACTGCCGGCTATAAAGATCCAAATAAGTGTTTAACTGATTTAACGGTTAAAACAATCGAGGCGAATGCTAAGAAGTGGCTGAATATTATCCGTTATACTGAATCGGGAACAATTATCCAACTACAGGACGACTGCGAATACAGTGTGACAGAGGTAATTAACAATAAGCACCTCTTAAGAAAATACTTTGGTCCATATTACCGAAAATACCTCTTAAAATACATCCCCATCGACCAAAAGGATCTCCTCAAAACGATCAATGAATCATTAGTTGAACTTTATCTTTCAAGAAAGATTGGTCACAAAAAATCATTAAATAGCTTATCAAATATTGAGTTATTGAACTTGATTGCCGGAAGCGGTTATGAAGTCGGTTTATTCTTAGCCCATATTGTTCCGGTCTTGAATTATAAAAATTATCAGCCTTTAATCGATTTGGAACTGCTTGTCCAGACCAGTAAAAATCTGTCTGTCATCGTTTTTTCAGAACTGGATATTACCGATGATAAATATAAAGTTTTAGCCGATAAGTGTTCATTCCTCTTTGATCACATCATTAAATACCCTTTGTACGATGAACCGGATGTGCTGCAATTTATCAATTTCTACTGTGACCTCTGGAATGTTACTTTGCCGGAAAAAACAGCCAAAGAAATTTATCGGATATGCGGCGGATACCACTGGCTTGTCCATCAGGCCATCAGAAACCTGAGGGATGATTTCCAACTATCAGTATATGAAGCCTGCACGGATATTTTGCTTTTGAACAAACTGGAAGTAATTTGGGGCAAATTTACAGCTGAAGAAAAAAATATCATCAGAAAGATATATCTGGGCAATATTGAACAGACCGATTCTCTGACTCATGAATATGAATATTTAAAAAGTATTAGGGTCATTATAGAAAAATCGGATCGTATTGAACTCGGACTGCCCCTTCTTTCAAAGATCATTGAAAAGGAAATGAAGCTGGATATTATTCACGTCAAGCATGACCAAATCATGCTCGGAAAAAATAATCTGACTAACACACTGACCAATAAAGAAAAATTACTGATGCTTCTTCTCCTTAATTCCAAAAAGAAAATCATATCCCGTGAAGTGATCGCCCAAACTATTTGGGGTGACTGTTGGGAGGAAAAATATTCCGATTGGGCGATAGATGTTCTTGCCCACCGGGTGAGGAAAAAACTAAATGCTGTCGGAATCGATGAAAACTTATTGAAAACCGTAAAAAAGAAAGGCTTTGTTTTCGGCTAAATCTATGGCAGTTGCGCTTGAACAATTAAATTTGAAAACCGGAATTTCCCAAGAACTTGAGATTCGGGACGGATTCGATCTTACCCTGACTCAACTGGTTGATTCATTTTTCCCTGACGGTTCACCTGTCCAAAAGGATGAAATGAATAAATTACTTCACTTATGCAATGAACTGCTTTCCAGCGCAGACGTGACTTATTATTTGTCTGCTTCAAATATTCTTCCCTTTATTAGAAAGCAATCCGTTTCATCAGGTGAAAATGCAAACAGGATCAATTTATTTGCTGCTGATCCTCAAAGTCAGGCATTTAATCTGCAAATGAAATTATTACAGGGATCCCCTTTAACCTTCTATATAGGATATAAAAACGGGCATAACCATTTTAATAATCTTACACATACAAAAGAAGCAATCCAGGAAAGCCTGGAGAAGCGTTTTGCCGCCAGCCAGCTTGAGCCGGAAAAATACGGATTAAATCCTGCCGCGGTTTTATATAGATTAGCCGGAGATGAAAACTTGTTAAGTGTGAAACCGCTTAGCATGAGCTCCGAATCGAAAAAGATTTCGCCAATTTTAATTTTGGAGAAAACCGCATCTATAACTGATTCAGATCGTATTGAATTAAGGATTGCAGTTGAAACGGATACAGAAACTGGAGCAGTTCAGGAATATTCAAAATTAAGAACTCTATTCACCATTAAATTAAAAGACCTTGTCGGCGAAGCTACGGAGGATTTAATGTTTTCAGATTATTATCATTCCTGTCATAATCCTGCCTTAAGTCCGCGGGCTAGAGTAAACTGGATTTTTGGCGAAGCAGAATCATATGGTCATATATCCGAGGATACCATCAAAATATTAAATTCACCGATTTCCATTTATAGCGTATCAGGGAGGATGCTAGAACGTCATATTCCATATACAACCGATTTTATAAAAAGAGAAGAAATGTTCAGATATTATAGGCCAATTTACTATTTAAAACTTTTGAACTTATCCGCAGAACTGGCAAACTTAGCAGTTGAAAAAGAAGGAAAATTACCTGAAGAGGCAACGTATGAAATTCCAGAGGAACCTGAACTGTCTGTATTATCAGAAGAAACTCGAGGAGATATTGAATACCAATTTCATATTTTGGACAAGGCGTACGGAAACGAAAAATACATTAACACATCTGTATTTAATATATATTCACCGATTGAATTTCTTTTATACGAAAGTTTATGGAGAGATCAAAATACCTGGAAAGATTTAGGTAATTTTATACTTCAATTAACCAAAGCAGTTGAGAAAAACCCGCACAATTTATGGAAATTCATGGTGGCAATAGGTTTAAAGGATGTCTTTCCTGCCTTAAAAGGCATTCAGGATTATCAAAATTTTGAAAATTTACTGTTGTCTTTTTATAGGCAGTCATCAGACGGAAAGGAAGCATTCTGCCGGGCAGTTGATGCTTCTTTACCTGAAGAGAGTAGATATAAAAGGCAATCATCTGAATCTGATATTGGGTATTGGACAAGGCTGATTGATTTGTTACCCGATATTTCCGCAAGCCGGGATTTCCGGCCGGCAAAAGAGAGTAGTCAATCAGATATTTATTATATGAAACTATGCAAAGGGCTGGCTGCCTTTGCCGTCCTTAATCGAGAAGAAGCATCAGCTGCCTTTTTAGTGAAAGCCGGAGCAAAATCATCTTATGCTCATGACAGAGTAAATAAGCATTTTATAAAGAGATTCGATGAGCGTGCTGCTAAAATTGCTCTTTACGAGTTGTACGTTGATACTGCTAATCAGAAAATGGCCGGCTATACCTTATACACTCTCAGGGAACCCGACCCGGCCACTGCCTTATATATCAGGCATTTTCAATTAGCAAGGATTTTCTGTGGTATTCCTTCTGCTTCCTCTATCGGCTCAATAAATATTCTTTCAAGCGATAGTTTAGTCCAAGGATTAAATCCTCCCCCGGATGAAATTATTATCGGTATGCCGGAAATGGAAGAAGAATTATTCAATTTTCTTTGGTATCAGCTGGGTGACAGAAATTTGCCTGATGCTTTAGTACAAAAATATATATCGGGTGAAAAATCTGTCGGCGGTTATGATGCTGAAACTGCCGATATATACACTCAACAAATGGATGCTTTATTGAAGGAAGTCGGTTCGATTGAACAGGAAATCTTATTGGAATGGCTAGGAACCGAACTTAACGGTAAAAAAGTATTAGATGACGGTTGCGGATCTGGTAATGAAGTGCATCTTCTGAATAATAATGGAGCTGATGTATATGGGATAGATGGATCTTCGAAAATGATTAGCCAGACAATAGAAAAATATCCGGAATTAGCTGATCGTTTCCGGGAAAACGATGTGTCTATATTGCCATTTGATGACGAAACCTTTGACATAATAATCAGTAAATATGTCATTAATGAAAATGAAAATATCGATACCATCTTTCGGGAAATTATTAGATGTTTGAAGCCTGATGGAACTTTGATATTTTTTGCTCATCATCCAATGAGCCAAATGGCTTTCAGCGATAACCCTCATGACTATTTTGGCAGGCGTAAAGTAAATACTAAGCTAGGTGAAAAATTGACAATACCTGAACCTCAGCACACATTGGGGGAATATTTATCACAGTACTTCACAGATAGTTTTATCCTTGCCCGGTTTCAAGAAGGTCAAGACCCGTCATTGCGAATGCATCCGGATAAAAATTACCCCGAGATGCTGGTCATTAAAGCCATTAAAAAGAAAAATTAGAGTTAATTCTTCTTCAATTCCTCTTCGACAGAGCGTTTGAGGTCGTCAAAGTTGACCGGATTCAGTTTTTTGCCGTTCAGGAAAAAGGTCGGGGTGGCATTGACGCTGAAACGCTTACCGTCGGCCAGGTCCTTGGAAACTTTTTCCTGATACTTTTTATTTTTGTAAGCCTCCTCGTATTTGGCTTTGTCCAGGCCCAGTTTTTCGCCGGCTGAAAGAAGCATTTCCTCGGAAAGTCCGGCCTGGTTTTCGAAAATATAGTCATGCATTTCCCAAAACTTGCCCTGTTCGGCGGCCGCTTCGGCTGCCAGGGCGGCAGGGACGGCCATTTTGTGCTGATCAAGAGGGAAATGCCGGTAACTTAAGGATAATTTATCCTTATTGGCATTAACTAAAGATTTTACCTGGGGATAAAAAGCACCGCAGGCCGGACACTGGAAATCTGAAAACTCGACCAGATAATCTGAGGCTTCTGAATTTCCTTTAATTTGGCTGCCGGCAGGGATTAACTCGCTTTTTTCCAAAAGCTTTTCCGGTTTGGACATGAAAAAGACGCCGCCGATAATTATGGCAACTGTCGCAAGAATAATTCCGATAAAAAATTTGCTTTCCCCTGTTAAGTTCATTTTTTAGCCTCCTTGTACATTAATAATGAAATTGTAAAGATTACCAGCATATTGACGGCTGAAACAGCACACCAGGTACAGATAGCTTTTATCACAAAGAGTTCCGTATAAGTAAACCAACTGACAAAAACCACGCCAAAGGCCGACATGCCCAAAATCAGCGGAATTAAATTTCGTTTAGATGACGTTGTTCTTAAAAAAGCCAGAACAGACAGAAAAGCATAACCGGCCAAACCCACTGCCGGAACCGGAATACCCAATGGGTAACTCATGGGGCTTTTGCGGACAATCTCGCAGCCGGAATTCAGACAGACAATCGAGGTTTGCCGCAAAAAACTTTGCGTGACATAAGCGGCGATAACTAACCCTATCAGGGAGAATACAAAGACAATCCGGTTATAAACTACTGTTTTTGCTGTACGTGCCATATTTATTTATAGATTGAGATATTATATATTTAGGAGTACTGCAATTCAAATATGTGTTTTACCATTCCCGTTAAAGTATTGAAAGTAGCCGGCAAAAAGGCCGTCATCGAAGGGGGAAAGACGGTTGTCCTGACCGGTGATATATCCGTAAAAAAAGGGGAATATCTTCAAGTGATTGGTGACGCGGCGGTCGCCAGGCTAAACAGGCAGGAAGGCTTGAAAGTCCGCTTATTAATAAAATCTCTTTCATAAAATATGAACAAAGGCATAAAATTGGCTATTCTGACTGCATTTATCTCCGGTGTTTCCATTTTCTACAACAAACAGCTTTTGATAAAGGGTATTGATCCGTTAATTCTCAACATTGTTAAAAACGCAGGGACAGCAATGATTTTATCGCTCTTTATTTTTAAAGGCGGCGGTCTGGCGCGGACTTTGGCGGATTTTAAAAAATCCTGGAAAGAACTATTGGTTTTGGCAGTCATTGGAGGCAGCCTGCCGTTTATTCTTTACTTTAGCGGTTTACAGTCTGCCTCTGCCGTCAATGCTAATTTAATCCATAAATCGCTGTTTATTTGGGTGACCCTCATGGCCATGCCCATTCTGAAAGAAAAAGTCGGATTTTACCAGGTTGCCGGATTTGTCCTGATCGCTCTTTCCAATTTCATTTTGGGTTTTGCCGGATTCGATTTTAACCGCGGCGAAGCACTGATTCTTCTGGCTACCCTTTTTTGGTCAGGCGAGTATATCATCGCCAAAAAAGTATTGAAAAAAACCGGCAGCCTGACTGTTGCCTGGAGCCGGATGTTTATGGGCACTCTTCTTCTGATTGGGATAGCCGCCTGGCAAACAAAATTAGCACTGCTTTTTTCCCTGGATCCGGCGGTCTTAATAGCGCTTTTTCCCTCGATTATTCTGCTGTCACTCTATGTCTTTTCTCTTTTTTCAGCGCTAAAATACGCTCCGGCAATACAGGTAACGGCCATCCTTATTTTGGCTACACCGGTAACCAATTTACTTCAAACGGTTTGGTCGGGATCAATTATCCCTACGGTCCAAATATACAATCTGCTGTTTTCACTCTCCGGTATTTTTTTGGTCTATGTTTTCCGCCACCAACCGAGTCTTAACCGCTGACGGGGTCTTTCTTTGCAGCCGTTATGCTTATCCGCCGAACTCCCTTTCTTTGTGCGGGCCTGATAGACATGAAGAGCTGTCATATTACTCTGCCACTGCCCTCATTGACAAAGGTACAGGGGAAATTCTGCAGAATTTTTCCACCCTTTATCCTTATCTTTGCCTGATTGCCTATCAAAACAATATCCGCAATCCGCTTGACCGGCAGGTTATTGAAGCCTACTGGCTGGGTAATGCCTTATTGGAAAAAGTCAAAACCCGCAATTTCGCTGATCTTTTAAAAGATAAGCTTATGCTGAAAAAAATGAAACCTCGGCAGCTGAAACGTATTTTTAATTTTTTTCCGCAAATTCCCCTACCCCACCATTCCTTCCACGTCTTAGCTGTCTGGCGCAGGACCGGCCATCTTGATATTCCCCACACTCTGGAAACAATGGATGCCTGTCTAATTAATTGGGGGAAAATACTGGGTTTTGACGGAAATCAATCGATTAAAATCGAATCCCAAAAACTGGAATTTTGTAAGGGAAAGATGTGCTTCAAGAAAAAAATAATCAGATCCGTAATCTTCCAGGGCAAAGATGACATTCTCAGGAATAATCTAAAAAAGGGAGATTATATTTCCTGCCACTGGGGATATTTTTGCCAAAAACTTTCACTCAGGCAATTGAATGATCTGAAATATTATACCCGCTATTCCTTGAATGTGATAAACACATGATTATCTTCTGTCTGGGAAATGAGGCCGATAAAAAAGACTCTCTTCCGTCTGAAATCATGCCTCTTTTAAAGAAAAAACTACCTGATTTAAATTTTCAAAAATACGATCCGGCGGAAGAACTTAATTCCCCAAAAGGCAAATTGATTTTTATCGATACGGTTCTCGGGATTAAAAAAATCACGGTTTTTAACTCTCTGTCTGCTTTTGCCGCCTCTCCCTTAATATCTGTTCATGATTATGACCTTTATCTGGATTTATCTTTGAGGAAAAAATTAAAACAGCTGGACGATTTTCTCATCATCGGAGTGCCGGTCCGTACATCTAAAAAAAAAGCGGTGGCCTATATATGTAAAATTCTGGAAAATCAGCTGTAGCGGGTTTTGAGAAAGTGCGAAGCGCAGCTCATGCAGGGGTCGTAAGCGCGGACAATTGATTCAATTTCTTTTTCCAAATCTTCTTTTTCTTTAAATTTCGTTAAATTGTTTTCCAGGTAAAGCCTGATTGATTCTTCTATGCCTATCTGATTTTGGCCGGTTGGTACGACAATTTCACCCTTTATAACCTTTCCCCCACCATCAACTGACAAACGGTAATAAAGAATACCCCGCGGTGCTTCGATGACGCCCGCGCCTGTCCCGGCCTTTCTGTTTATGGGTAGCGGTTTCTCCTCTTTGATAACAAAATTTTTAATAATATCAGCCGCCGAATCAAGACAATGAAGAATCTCTATGGCTTGGGCCAAATTATTATGGTAGATATTATTTGAGGGAAAGAGGTCCAAAATTGAATTCAGGCTTTGGCGGGTTTTGGGGTGGAGCTTGTCTTTGCCTAAATTCAGCCGGGCCAAAGCACCTGTCATATAGGTTTTTCCTTTAAACCTGAAGCCGGAAGCGTGGGAATAAGGAATGGAAACATATTCCAGATTATCCCCGTATTTTCCAGCCCTTTCCCGGCCCTTTGAGTGGTAAATCTCTCCGTCTAAAAATGAATATTCGCTATCCAAAAGCGCGGCAAATTGAAGATCGGGCCTAATTAAAGTTTTATCTTTTTCTTTAAAAAGTTTGATCAGATCAATGACCGTGTTTCTCAAACCCGACAGCTCATCGCTGCATTTTTTCAATTCTTCCCCGTTTGGTAACCTGGTGAAACCGCCAACCACCGCATAAGGCGCGTGTACACTTCTGCCGCCAACGGCAATGCTCAGATGATTGCCGACCGCCTTTACCTGGAAAGCATCGTGCAGAAATTTATGCTCCAGGCTGTCATCTTCCTTAAATTCCAAAATCGAATCATGGCCGAAAAAATCCGGCATGACAAAAATATATAAATGCAAAGCGTGGTCTCTTATTAAAAGCCCGAAATTGAGAAGCCGCCGCAGTTTCACAGTTTGCTCGGAAACATGAATATCTAAAATTTTTTCGCAGGCTTTGATTGCACACAGCAAATGGGCATTGGAGCAGGTACCGCAGATCCGGCAGGTCAGCTGGGGAAGCGCTACTATGTCCTTCCCTTTGATGGCCCGGGTATAAAAACGTTTAAATTCGCTAATTGAAAATTTTACGTCCTCGACTTTGCCATGGCGGATTTTGATATCACAACTGGCTTTGCCTTCAATCTTTGAGATATCGGAGAGTGACAAATCAAGATTATGCATCTATTTTAAATTCCTTTAAATATTTATCCAGAATATTCAGAAAAATTTTCTCATTCATGGGACAGCCGGGCACCTGGTCATCGATTGGGACAACTTCCGATAATTTCAGCACTTTTTCCGAATACTTAAAGCGGGTCAATATAGCCTCAATCTCGGCTTTAGTTTCCGCATTAAAAAGGTTTCTCTGAGCTGAGGGCATGCCGATACAGGCGCATGATCCGATGGCTACCAGTTTTTTGGCTCTGTTTCTGATCAATTTCAATTTATCCGACTGGTCACGGGAGGTTACCGCCCCTTCGACAAAGGCGACATCCAGTGAAGTCATATCTTCTTTTTTCTGTAAAACCAGCATGGCTCTAATATCGAGGAGCTTGCGCCATTGGGCAAAATGCTCATTTAAAAGTTCAGTAAAAATAATGGTCGAATCTTCACAGCAGGAAAAGGAAAACCAGCCTATCCTTAATTTCTTCATAAGAAGAAGATAGCAGATGGATTGGATGTTTACAAATTATGCTGTTTTGACTTATGCTAATTTATGAACCGTCTATATTCCGGGGGGATTGTTTATGAAATTAGCTATCCGTGCCAAAAGTTTTCTTTTATCCTTAATTCTGGTTATTCTGTTAGGCATAATTTCCCTGATAATATATCTTTCGGCCGGTGCCGACACGACTATCTTGTTGGTCGGGGGTGTGGGAAGCCTTTTTATTCTGATTTCAACTTATTTGATATCCTACTTTTACACCCAAGGGGCCAAAAAAATGGCTGCCATCCTGGAAAAACTGGAAAAAGACCAGTTTAATTCCGGCATCGGTGTGGCTGACCATGATTTGGAACATCTGACAAATACTTTTTCCCTGATCACGGAACAAATCCAGCAGAGGGAAGGAAATTTCAATAAACAGGAGAAAAAAATGGAAACTCTTCTGCAGGCTTTATCCGAGGCGGTTATCGCCTTGGACCAGGGCGGTAAAGTGCTTATTTTCAATAAGACCTCCGAAAAATTTACCGGTTTTACCGCCCAAATGGTAGTCGGCAAACATATCGACGAAATCCTCCATATTTACGGCGGGGATGAAAAAATTATTATATCCAACTATCTCGCCAAACCCGATGAACTGGCTACCATTCACCGCGAAAGAGGCCTCCAGATAAGATCACAGGACGGTAAAATTTTTCATATCGCCGTCTCGGTAACGTCCGTTGTCTTCACCGATGAAGAAAATCACGGTTTTATTTTAACTTTCTACGATGAAACCAACCAAAAAGCTCTCGAAGAAATGAAATTGGATTTCGTCTCCATGGCTGCCCATGAGTTGAGAACTCCGCTGACGGTTATTAGAGGATACGCGGAATTGTTAAATTCCGAGCTTGGTGATAAATTATCCCCGGAGCATCAGGAGCACCTCCATCGCCTGGAATTTAATGCCGCCAATTTAGGAACTTTAATTGATAATCTCCTTAACGTCTCCAGAATTGAGCGGGGTTCTTATAAAATTGAACCTCAATCTTTAGATTTGGTTTCATTGGTTAAAAATGCGGTTACTGATTTGCTTGATCAGGCAAACAGTAAAGGGCAAAATTTATCTTTTGTCGAATCTGCTGAAAAAATACCTATGGTTATGGCTGATTCATCACGCATTAACCAGGTTATTTCCAATCTGATAACCAATGCCATAACCTATACTCCGGTCGGAGAATCAATAAAAGTGTCAGTAACCCCCCAAGGTTCTTTAGTCTCAGTTTCTGTACAGGATACCGGCATCGGTATCCCCAAGGAAGCTTTATCGAAGCTCTTTACCAAGTTCTTCCGTGTTTCCAGCGTTCTGGAACAGGGATCAAAAGGAACCGGTTTAGGTCTGTTTATATCCAAATCCATCATTGCCATGCACGGCGGAGAAATCAACGTTGAAAGCGAGGTAGGCAAAGGATCAACATTCAGTTTTACCCTGCCTGTAGCCACGAGTGCCCAGACGGCGCAAAGCGCGGCTCAATTTGGAGGATTAACTAAAACAGGAAAAGGGATTATGATTAATCCGGAGAGATTATCCCAGAGGATGGCCGGCAGGTTCAGTTCAAATTAAGATTAATATGAAAACAATACTTTTAGTTGAAGACGATTTCCATATCCAGGAAATCTACCGCACCACTTTTATTAAAACCGGCAATTATACTGTGGAAACCGCTTCAGACGGGCAGGAAGCCCTGGTTAAACTGGGCAGCCATATTTATGATCTTATTCTTCTGGATATTATGCTGCCCAAAGTTACCGGCATTGATGTTTTAAGGGCGATGAGAGCTCCGACTTCGCCTACCAAAGATACACCGATTATTCTGATAACCAATTTAGGCCAGGAAGATATTATCAAAGAAGCCTTTAAAATAGGCGCGGACGGCTATCTCATTAAAGCCCAATTCACGCCTCTGGATATAGTCAGGGAAGTGGATGCTTTTTTTCAGCAAATGAAAGAAATGCAAAACCAACCTGCAGTACCGTCGGCAGAAACAGCAGTTCCAGCCCCGGCCTCTATCCCGGTTGCTGCAGCAACACCTTCAGTTCCCGTAGTTCAACCACCCTATCAGCAGCCTGTTTCTCAATCATCTTCTTCTCAACCGGCAACAACACCTGCGGCCGAAAATCCCCAATAACCGTACTTTGTCAACTGGCAGGAAATATTTTAGCTGGACTGATCAGGAGAAAACAGCATTAAAAGTGTAATCAATAAAAAGGCTGTCAAAGCCATAAAAGGTATCGAGATAAAACCGAATTCCAAAATAAAAGTCTTGGCACAGTCAACTGAATAACCGACAGTCGAGCAGGGTACCAACGGATTACCGCCCCATTGAAGGTAATAATGGTATGCAGCAATTACCGCTCCCAAGATTGACAAACCCGTCAGATGCCATTTGATGAAAAATTCCCGTCTCAGAATAGAGACTGACAACAGCAATACTTGAGGGTACATTAATATTCTCTGATACCAGCACAATTTGCAGGGTTCATATCCTGCAATTTCCGAATAATACAAACTGCCTAATGTTGCCGTCAGGGACACTATCAAAGCCAGATGGAAGGAATATTTCAATAAAATTTTATTTACCCCTTTCAGGACTTTTTGCCAGTGCCTTGACTGTTTAATTGCCAGATAAATTGCAGCCAGAAAAACCCCAGCTGCCAATCCCATAACAGTCAGAACTGCTAAAATAGCGGTTACTGTCTCAGGGTTCATGGACTATAGTATAGAGAAAAAAACTTTTGAAGGCAATTTCATGTGCCGGTTGCCAAAATACAAATAAATTTAATAAACTGAAGATAAAGTATTAATAGAAAGGAGGTGATTAATCTGAAGAAATATTCTTTATCATCCCGGCAGTATTTTCTACTTGCCGTTGCCGATCTTTTTATCATCTTTTTCGGTCAAATTCTCTATCCGAACCAAATTGTAGTCGGCAACGATAGTACCAGGTTTTATTTCGGACTTTTAATAGCAGCAGCTTTATTCCTTATGTTCCAATATCTTAGCCTGCTAATCACAAAGACAACTCAAGTCAGAAAGTACAAGTCAGAAGCGCTTAACTTATTATTGATGGCGGGGGTAAACACGGCGGGTGTCTGGCTGACGGGCAGATTTTCTTCAATGACGGGTTTTGGCATATCTTCTTATTTGATAGCAGTCATTTTGGGAATTTTTCTGACCACAGCAGTCTATCTGGTTAAACGATCAAACTAATCCTAAGATGTGAAGGATTACTGCAACAATCAATAATAAAAGGAGAACGCTCCCCATTCCGCTAAAAACTAGAATTCCCAACAGGGATAATATCCATAACAACAATAGGAGTATCACTCCGCCTTTAACCGGTTGGGGCAAAATACTGACCACCCAGATTAAAACGGAAAAAACTATTAAATCCCAAAGACCTATCGGGCGTCCGTTAAGATAAAAAAAAGGAGATGTTAAGAATGAGGTCGTGGGTATGGAAATAAAACCAACCAGCCAAAGAAGAATAATAACAGTCAGCAGAATAAGTAGCATCGGTAATTATTGTACTATTTTCTGTTCCCAATTTCAGATGTTATTATTGAATCTATGACTTTCCTTGATTCCGTCGTTTTGGCAGTTGTGGAAGGTGTAACAGAATTTCTGCCGGTTTCTTCAACTGCCCATATGATTTTAACTGCTTATATTCTGGGTATCAGCCAATCCTTTTTTGTCAAAAGTTTTGAAATTATTATTCAGCTGGGAGCAATTTTAGCTGTGGTTGCGGTATATCTCAGAAAATTTACGGACAGGAAAATACTTATGCTGTCACTCATCGGTTTTTTACCCAGCGCTGTTACCGGCCTGCTACTTTATCCTTATATCAGAAGCTTCTTTGACAATCGACCGCTTTTAATCGTTATGCTGTTTGCCGGTGGTCTGGTGATGATAATGATTGAGATGATGGATAGAAATCTGAAAAAGCCTCTTAATAATTTATCGGCGATAACCTTAAAAAAGGCGGCGGCTATCGGTTTGTTTCAAACAATCTCTATGGTGCCGGGAGTTTCCCGGGCGGCAGCCACCATAATCGGCGGACGGTTTTTAGGACTGGACAGGAAAACAGCAGCCGAATTTTCATTTATATTGGCAGTGCCGACGATGGCAGCAGCTTCAGGACTGGATATTATGAAAAACGGCCGGACTTTTACGGCAAATGAATTTTTATTATTGCTGACCGGATTTTCAGTTTCTTTCCTGGTAGCTTTGGCAGTCATCCGTTTTTTCCTCTATTTTCTGCACCGGCATTCTTTTATGGTTTTCGGGTTCTATAGGATAATTTTAGCCGCCTACTTTTTTCTGCTGTTTTTAAGATAAATCCCGGCTTTGTATCAGAAGGACTAAACCCTGATGGACGGCAACTTCCGCGGTTTTTCCTACTATTTCGTTGCTTATCCCTAAAGACGCTCTTCTATTTAGCTTTTTTCTCAAAAGATTATAGCGGCAGCCGGAAACGCTCACTACTGCAGTTGATGAAAAGGGAAGCACGGAGAGATATTTAAACTTATATTTTCGCTTAATAGAAGTTCTTTCTTTAATCAGCCTAAGAGAGTTGTTTCTGTCGGCAATCTCTGCCTTGATTCCATGCTTTAACAATTTTTCCAGAAGAAAGACAGAACCGATCGATTGATCTAAGCGGTCGCCGATTGCCCCGTATATTAAAACATCTTGGGGATTGATTTTTAGAACAAAGTCCAGGGCAAGTTCCAAATCTGTGGCATCTTTCTCCCGCGGATATTCCAGGAGATTTTTAACTTTTAATTTTATTTCTTTTAATTCGGTAGAGGTTACTGAATCAAAGTCCCCTATACCGTAATTAGGCATCAGCCCGTGTTTTATTAACCAAAGTGTAGCTCTGTCAACACCAATAACGATATCATTCTTTTTTAGGGTCTTAAGGTATTCCGCATACAGTTGCCCTGCAGCAAAAATTACCACCCGCTGCCTCTTTTCCATATCTCATATCTTAGTGTCTGTTATCAGAAAAATCTATCCCGGCAGGAATCAACCCATCTGGGGGAGAGAGAAAACGGAAATTAGACTTCCTGTATAATATTTCCTAAATTATAAGATGACTAAACTTTATATTTTTGTTTTACTTTGTCTGTTAACTCTAGGTTTACTGATTCTTAATATACAAAGTTTAAAACGTCAAACTCTCCCTCCCATTCCCACCCGGATTTCTACTGTTCCGTCTGTTATCGAATATACGGTTATAACTGAAACTCCTGTTCCTTCGGCAACTCCCCGCCCGAGCGCAACCGTGACTCCGACTCCTAACAGAATTTCCGCCGGAGATTTGGAAGCCTTTTTCAGCAAATATGCCGAAAAGGAAAGTGTCGACCGGGATTTATTGAAAAAAATTGCCGTTTGCGAATCAGGCTTTAACCCGGCAGCCAGAAACGGAATTTACGGCGGCTTGTTCCAATTTTCGGAAAATTCCTGGCAATCTTTAAGAAGAATAATGAACCTTGATACGAATCCGGCATTGCGTTTCAATGCCGAGGAAGCCATAAAGACCGCGGCGTACAAACTGGCTTTAAATGGCCGTGCTGCCTGGCCAAACTGTTCCCAATAACAGTAAAGTGTTACTCCTTTTAGCTCGTCTTTTCCATCTGTGTTTATCTTTCGTAATGCCGACCATTGACAACTCGTACGTATTATCGTACGCCTAGTTTAGGATGAGTATAATTTTCAACATGAAAACCTATACCGCTTTCTCCCCGAGAATCCCATGATCGGAAAACCGCTTAAAGGAGAACTTGAAGGATTAAGATCTCTGCGTTCATGGCCTTACAGAAATGTTTATGAGATCAAAGGCAAAAAAATTATTATTATTTCCGTTGCCCACCGTCCGTCAGTCTATTAACTCGCATTCCCCTCAGAGCTATCTTCAAAATGAGGTTGCTTTCGGGGTAATCGTGGCGGGATAATATAAATAGATGCTGAATCCGACCAATGCAAATTTCTATATTTTTTTAGGCTGGTGTTTGATTTTGCTTTTGGTAAATTATCTGAGTTTTATTTTTTTACCCGATATCAAAACTTCCGGACGAAATCTGATTCTGTTATCCACTATAAGTATATTCGTAAGATTTCTGATAATAGCCGTATTTCCGTTTGCCGTCGGCTATGATGTGAAAGCTTTTCTATGGGCGGCAGAAAAAATTAAAAACGGACAGGACATCTATTGGAGTCTCAATGTAAGGGAATATTATGCTTTCTTGCCGACATTCGGTATGATAACCGCCCTTTTTTTAAAATTAAGCCGCTTGGATCCTGTCGTTTTCTTCAAATTGTCAGCTTCTGTTTTTGATTCGCTTATTCCCCTTATCATCGCCAAAGTCAGCCGCAATCTCAAGGGGGGTCTCCTCTATGCCCTTTCCCCGATAAGCGTAATCTCCTCAATATCCGGACAATTTGATGCCATCCCCCTGTTCTTTACTATGTCATCTTTATATCTGGCAAATCAAAACTCACTCCCATTCAGCGCTTTACTGCTTGGCATCGGCGTTGCATTTAAACCCTGGCCGCTTATTTTCACACCATTAATTCTTTTTAAAGCCCCCAATCGGCGGGAAGGTGAAAAATTATTGGTACTGGCATTGACGGTACCGCTGGCTGTTTCCCTTTTTTATAAACTGCTGATTCCCGCTTCAAATCTCGCAACGATGGTTTTGGCGATTATACTTTATGAAAGTTCAATCGGCTGGTGGGGGCCTTCGGTTATTTTTTTTCATCTGGCTCAAATCACTTATCATCGGAAAATACTGACTGTACCGGCTTTTTTTTCCAAAATTTTCACCCTGGGAATTCTTTTTTTTATCTTCAGCCGCTTTAAAAATAAAAATATCTTCCTGACTACCCAATGGCTTATCTTGGCCCTTTATCTTTTTTCATTCGGGCTCTCCATCCATTATTTTGTCTGGATACTGCCGTTAATATTGATCAATAAAACTGTCCTTAAAAAGGAATTTTTCCTTGCCGTAGGACTTTTTACTATCCTTAATTCCGCTTATATTTTTAATTTTCACTACCAGCCGCCGGCCCTGCCTCTTTGGCTGAAAGATACAAGTTCAGTCTTATTGTGGATCTTTATGGCCTATTGGGCTATCCGTAATTTCCGGTTTCAAAAACCTCTCAACCGGCTTTTGTAAGAAATGGATAATAAGTTCCGGTAAATTAAAACAGTTAAAAAAGGCAGTAGATGTATCAGGGTAAACCAGAATTTTATATTAGTCATCGGCTCTCTCAATTTATGCATAAACCAAGTCGCCAGAAGAAGAGGATAATGAAAAAGAATTTTCCGGTCGGCAAAATATATGGAGAGCAAATCAGCTTCATCGGAAATAAGTCTGATACGCTGAGAAGGACTATTTTCAGTCAATTGAAATTGAACAGCATATGTTTTGCCTTCGGAATCAAATTGTATGGGAAATCCAAAAGGATGATAGCGGCTGTCAATAATTTCATATGCATTAAAGATGCTCTCGGATATCAGCTGATGATCTTCATTTAACAACTTCATTTTCAATCTGAAGGGAACGAATCCTCCGGTTATTCCAGGAATTTTTTCATTTTTCAAATGGGTCAGAATCATACCCATATTACTTTCTCCGGAAAGAAAATTCATTTCAAGCGGCCGGTCTGTCAGAATTACGGAGATATCTCTTGTGGCGGGTAAAATAGATTGTTGTGAGTGACGTATCACAAAAGTAAATAAAGAAACCGGCGGTTTGAAGGCAAGGTATAACAGTAGCAAAACGCTTACCGAAAATATCGCGGTGGTAACTTTAGCTGAATAGATCTTTTTTCCTCCGACTGTCAATGGAGCAGAAACAGCAGTTCCTATAAAATACCTCCGTTCGGTCAGTATATGCAGGCAATAGGCAAGCAAAACGGACCCTCCCAGGGATAACAGTAATATTTTGGCAGCCGATACAGGATTATCCGGCGTGATAAAACGCAAGACAGTCTGAATAACCAGTGAGTGGACCAAAAAAAGGACATAGCTGTATTTTCCCAAAAAAGTCAGGGCGGGAGCTTTCAATATCTTATTTCCCCCCTCTATGGCCAAGATCAAGACTAAAGCAGCAGGTATTACCATCATTGTTTGGACCTGTACGCTGACAGATTCCGGAATAAAGTCCTGGAAGATGACGGGACTGAACAATAATATTAAAGCCATGCCGAACACCGCGGGATTGATCAATAAATTTCTGATTCCCGCGGTTTTTTTCCTTATCTGGTTGAAATTCCGGCTGATAAGCAAACCTGCGATGAAATAAATAAACAAATGCAGCCGGAGCATGCCGAATCCCAAAATCCTCTCAGTAGCAAGATTAAGGCCGATGAAAAAAGGGAATAAACTCAAAAGTAAAACCACTTTAAGGATTTTTGAGGCTTTTCCGAGCGATGGATATAACGGGATTATTAAAACCGGATAAAGCAGATAGAATAAAACTTCCAAAGCTAAAGCCCAATATATCCCGTCGAGCTGTCCGATATATTGGCCGAAGGGCAATGTCAGAGTAGCATTCACCAGAAAACTGATCAGGGTTTGAAGATATTTTGGCCAAATTTCATAATAAACCGCGGAGGGAATTTTTGTTAGAAAAAATACATAACTTAAAGCTGCAGCTGTCTGCAATACTAATATTATTTTTGTAAACAGGTGGCACCCGTTTCGCTTCCTATCAATTCCCGCCAAAATTCTGTTTACAATAAAGGCTGAAAAAAAGACGGTCAGTATTGGTAAATACGGATAGCGATAACCGCTGAAACGAAGTAAAGTAAAACTCAAAACTATCACTAAAAACGGCGGAAAAAGTCTGTTGTATCTGCGGGATATAAATCCAAAAACAGAAACTTGCCCGGGATATCTCAATCCCATCAGAAAGCCGCTGATGATAAAAAAAATCGTCACCCCGACTCCGCCTCCGCCGATTGCCACCCTCAAAAAACGGTGAAAAAAATCAGGGGTGGATTGATACCAAACAGCCAAAGGCATGTGGGTCAACATCACAGCCAAAATGGCAATGCCTTTCAAACCATCCAAAACACTTAATCGTGGCGGGGGATGAAGCCTATTCATTAGCGCTGATTTCTTTTGCCGATTTTGAATCTGACCAGAATATACAATACAAGGCAAAGCAGCAGTATATAAACAGGAAAAGCATAATGCTGGAAATTCAAGCCCCCGACCAGGCTTAAAAAAACTCCGACAATAATAAATCTTTCATCAATCATGGTTGCTAATTAAACGGCTTCCTCCTTGCAGAAATACAAAATCTGCCGGACCATAGTGAAAGAAAACATATATTGGATAAATCCGGGAATGCCGATTTTCATTCCTTCCCAATAACCCCATTTATGCTGTTTATGGATATTTTGCACGGAAAAGGGCATCCAGAAGACTTTTTTCTTTTTTTCCATCATATATCTGTTAATATAAGATTCCAGTTTATAGCCGTCGATTTTCCTGTCAAAAACTTCTCTTAAATCTTCGGTTTTTAATATTCTTTGGCCGGAAAGAACAATATCGTCCCTCAGCCATGGAATAATAGCAGCTGTTTTATCCGCTACCCTGCGCAGAATAATCATGTCGATATCCGGATTTTTCATGATCTTTCTTATAGCTTTAGTCAGATCCCGAACTTTAATATCGATTAAATCCCCGTCGAGTAAAAGAACATAGTCACGTTTTGCGAAAGTCGAACCAAACCTTACAGCATAAGCTTTTCCTTTATTTTCGGAAATTCTCCTGATAATAATATCCGGAAATTTCTGCAGAAGTTTTTTGTAAGTAAACTGATTCTCAGAGCCGTCATCCACGGCAATGATTTGAGGCATGGGTTTAAGTTTCATCACCGATTCCACCACATGAATAGGTTTGTATGATTCGTTATAAAAAGGGATGATACAACTGATTTTTTTCATCTTTCAGTGGTTTTAAGAAAAAATGAGTTTCTCCAGAATATGGAGGTGATATTGATGCCCCCTGAGGCAAGATTGATGGCTTTTTTCAACTCATATTGGCTTAATCCTTTATCCAAAGATTCCCTCTTGGGAATATTTCCGCTGTAATATTGCCGTAAATAAGACAGAGCTTTCCTGTCTCCCAACTGACCCATAGCCCAGACAGCTGAATTTCTTTCCCTGAAGCTGTTGCTGTCATCATTTAAAACCTTTATTAAAGCGCTGACGCAATCGCCGCTGTTTAACTTTATTGCCTCATGACATTGATTCTTCACCGCCCGGCCGATTATTAAAGCGCTGATGACTAACAGGCTGAAGAAAAAACAGGTAATTGAAAGAATAATAATATTTATTTTTTCCATCTAAATTATTCGACAGTCAGGGAATATTCATCCGACCAGATATTTTTGTTATTGATAACAGCCAGCGCCCGGAAATAAAAGATGCCTGCCTGGGAAAAAGCGGTATTGCCGATAAACCTTAAAGGAACGTCATTTTCAATATGGATAAATTCCGATACCAAAACCTTATAAGGAGTGGCCTGTATATCAATGGCTGATGCCAACCTGCCTCCCTTTGATTCCTTGCCTCCTGCTATAACAGTGTACGAAGTCTTGTTTTTGGGTCCGCTTATCTCCCAGGTAAAAGCGGCGTTTTCATGAAGGCGGACTTTTTCGGGAAAATCAACCACCTTAATTTCATTCTCCAATACCCTTTTAACCGTAAAAGTTTTTTCTTCACTCCAAAAATGCCTGCCGTTGATATTAGCATATGAACGGTAAAAATAGAAACCGGGCAGGAAATTGGCGGCATTACCGACAAAAGTTAAGGGTATTTTATATTGCCCGTCAATAAATTCTTTTACATAATCGCTGTATTCAGTATTATCAGGTGATATACCTGTGACTAATAAATCGGGGATGCTCTTGGGACCGAAATAAACTGATGTCGTCTTTATGGTTGCCGGCAACCCGTTTACAGCCCAGGTGAAGGTGGCTGTTTCGTCTTCAAAAATTTCTTTCGGCCCGTTTATCAAACTTATTGAAAAAGGAACCGGAGTAGAGGTCGGTTCTGGAGTCGGAGAAAGATATTGATTCAAAAATCCTAAAACATGCGGTTTTTCTGACAGGTTCCTCTTGAAAAACACTTCTGCTTTAACAAGAACGACCGCTGCAATCAGCAGTAAAAGTACTGATATGATGAAAAATAATTTTTTATTCTGCCGCATTTATCGGATTTTTTTATTCACTTTGAAAAAAACGAGACCGTACAGAAATGCCTGCAGAAAACCGGTTAATGCCCATACGCAAACCATCAAAAGAGAAATGTTAAAGCTGGTATAAGTAATGAACATGCCCGGAACTGTAGCTATGATAAAATACAGTTTGGCAAACTCTCCTGCTTTGGAAAGTACGTCTTTGCCTTTTAAATTTTTCTCGATTATCGGCCAAAAATATGCCATTGAGAAACCCAAAATATACGGATATAAAAAATAAACAGTCATTAACGGGTCTGTCCATGGACGGAATAAACTGCCGGTCATATATTCCCGGGTGATTGAAGGAAAAATTATAGCGAAAATCCAATTGAGGACAAAACCCAGGATTAAATTAGCAGTGCCTGCCAATAATGCCCTTTTAATCATTAAATTCATTTACTCTCACCTCCTCCTACTTTATCATCATCAAACCCATTTTAAATTTTTTTACTGCTTTCAGGCTGTGGGGATGATTAGCAGGCATCATCAGAATTTGGCCTTCTTTAACCAAATTGGCTTTACCTGAAACAGTAATCTCTGCTTCCCCAGCCAAAAGAATGACAAGGGCGTCATATGGAGTCCTGTGCTCGCTTAAACCCTGTCCCTGGTCAAAAGCGAAAAGAGTGAATGTCCCTCCCGGTTTTTTGATTACTTCCCGGCTGACCACAGAACCTTCCTGGTATTTCACCAAATCCGAGATTAGCGAAGGAGTGATAAGATCATTCATGATCCTCTACCGATTTTTCCCGTGTGTATACTTCCTGATGTTTATCGTCCCGGCAATCGCAAACCATCAAAGGTTGTTTATGCTTGGGGCACCCTTCTGTCTGGCAAGTTCCGGGTATCTCAGCCACACCCCGGCATCCTCCGGTACAAATATAATGCTTCATACTTTAATAATATACCATAATAATTAAACCGACTGTGCTCAAGATGATCCATGCAACAGCCGGGGACACTCCGATTACGGTCAGGAATTTGTTCCTTCTGTAGAGTTTTGGGACGTTATCTAAAATGAAAGCATAAGCAATAATCGGCAGCAAATAAAATATATTGAAGGATAACGGCCGGCTTTTAACGGTGAAAACAAAAAGCAGAGTTGATAATAAACCGACCAGATACCAGCCGAGAAAATTCCTCAGTGGAATTCCGAAATAAAAGCTGCCTTTTTCCCAATGCCAGAGCTTATCATAATTTACGGCAACCGGATCGAGAATAAAATCCATGGAAACCAAAATAAGCGGTACCAACACTATTTCCGCAATTATAGGTAAAGAGAAAGCTGAAACAATTAATATGCCCAGGCAAAATGAAATATATTTTAGGATTACCCAGGCGAATGAAACCTCCAGCGGATAGACTCCCAAAAGAAAAATCTTTGAAGCAAAGAGGGGGTGAACCAGGTTATATCTGTATTTAACTCCGAAACAAGATATTGGAGTTTTAAGACTTATAAGTTCGGCAACGGTCGAGAAAATATAAGTAAAACATAAAAGGGATAAAATCGGCGGTCCGAAAAAATATAAACCGTGGATAATTACACCTGAAAGGAACAAAATCTCCAAATAAATGAATTTCATCAAGGGGACAGGAAGTCTACGGCGTTGGTCAGGAATGATTTTTCGGTAGTTATGACTTCTCCTGTCTCAGATGATACGACCACCAACAATGGTCTTGAAACAGGAATAAGGGCAAAAAGGCGGTATGTTTTTAACCCGTCTATTTCATAAACCGGTTCGTTATTTCTGATTTTAAACTCAAGATTAGCCTTTGTTTTTATACGGTTATTTAACTTGCTGATAATACCGCTCATTAATAAATTGTTAACAGCCTCATCAGGTAAAACAGTTACTATTTTTTGACCGGCAGGAGTATTAACAACGAGCTGTTTTGTACCCACATCAATTGAGAGTGGAAAGTTGGTGGATGCGGAAATCCGGCTGTCTTCAAAAGTAAGCCTGCCGGATCCCTCAGTGGCAATTTTAATACCGTCATCCTCCAATTCGTTCTCAACTTCATCTTCCAGATCTTCCATTTCCTCATTTTCCAGCTCTACTTCCTCTCCCTTTCCGTCTTCGGTTTTAGTAACGACTTGGCCGTTCTGTAATTCATATTTAATCTTATAATCATTGTGTTCGATTTCGATTTTTGAACTGCCGTCATCTTCGACCTTGGTTTTGATTTTCTGCCCGTCTTCCGTTTCAATTTCTGTCTCCCTACCGTTGCCGGTATCCTGAGTCTTCAACTCCAGAGTGCCGTTCTTACCTGAAGAGCCGCCGGCTTTCAGCTTTTCATCCTCTTTATCTTCATTTTCCTCCTCATCCTTCTTTTCTTCCTCACCCAGGACATTTTGACCGGAAGATAGGAAATCCTGCCGGGTTAGATAGGCAGGTTTTGCTTTATTGGTAAAAATAGAGATAAGAATCAATAAAAGTGCCCCGCCTCCCAAATAATAAAATGTTTTGGAAAAGACAAATCTTGGACTGGATCTTTTTTTTCTTTTTTTCATTATAGACAAAGCTTAAAATTATCAGCCAGGCTTGTCAACTTAGCTCTTGGTCATTTCTCTTTCGGATATGAGTAATTCACCATCCACTGCACAGCGAATTTGTCTTTAAAACTACCGTAGTAGTCACCCCACAGCTGATCGGACAGAGCCATTTCCACTTTGCCTCCTTTAGAGAGTGCCTTAAAAATCCGATCCGCCTCTTTTTTACTCTCCGGATGGATTGAAATATAGAAATTGTTGCCCGGAATAAGTTTTTGTCCCAGAGACTCGAGAGTGTCTGTTGCCATCAGCATCTGGTTGTTTCCGAAAGCTAATCCCATATGCATCACTTTATTTCCATCTGTCTTGGGAATTTTCACCCCCTCAATCGGCATATCCTTGAAGCGGACTATCTGGGTCAGATCTCCCCCTAAAACCGACTGGTAAAATTTCATGGCTTCCTCCGTATTGCCGGCAAAGTTCAGATAAGTATTCAGCTTTATCAAATCCGTTCACCTCCTTATCAATTTCATCTATGGGGAACAATTTTTTACATACAATTTTCTCTTATAATTTTTTTAACTTTCCAAAATAGCGACCAGTTTGTCCAGGGATGAATTCCAGCCATCCTTCATGCCGCTTTTCAGCATAGCCTGGAACTCTTTTTCCGATTCCGGTTTCGGGTAAATTATCGACAACATGGTTTTGCCGCCTCCGATATCTTCAAATAAGACTGTGACTGTAGATTCCGTGGGGAAATCGGGGTCTTCCAATCCCGAATCCGCGGGTGAGATCATATTGCCGTTCTCATCCGAAAAATAGTCGGTTACCACCAGTTTTTCATTTGGGATGATTCTCTTATAGACACCGGCGCTGTATATGTCCTTATCCCACTCACTGCCTTTCGGTCCGTGCATGGCAAAAACATATTTTCCGCCTTCCCGCAAATCTATTTTGATGCTTGGTGCGGTAAAATCCTTCGGACCCCACCATTTTTTGGCCGTTTCCGGATCCGTCCAGGCTTTCCAAACCAATTCGCGGGGTGCGTTAAAAATCCGTTCAATAACAATTCCGTTCGTTTCCGTCATGGGTAATCAGCTCCTTTCATCCGGTTTCCCTAAAGACTTTCAAATGCTGGGAGACAGCCGGCGGTGACATATTAAATCTGTCTGAGATTTCCGTGGCGGACAGTTGGTCTTTGCCGGCCAGTATTTCAATAATGTGACGTCTGGTGGGATCAGCCAAAGCGGCAAATAAATCCATAGATGGATATTAATATATTCCGCTTAATTCAGTCAAGACTTAATAAAATGTTAGAAAAGTTTAAGAAATTGGGAATTCACTCCGGGATTATGTGTACTGATGTCAGTTTTTGTATAATATGCTAAATACCGCTTATAAATTATATGCAATTTGTTATATTTCACGGTTCATTAGGTTCAAAAGAAGGTAACTGGTTTCCGGATCTTAAAAAAAAATTATCCGATATGGGACAGCAGGTGATTTGCCCCCAATATCCGGTCGACAACTTCAGTGAAATCACAAAAAAATCAAAAAGTAAACAAAACCTGAATTCATGGATGAAAACTTTCGAAAAAGTAGTTTTGCCTCAATTATCAAAGACTGGAAAAATCTGTTTTATCGGCCATTCTTTGGGAAATCTTTTTATTTTGCATGTTTTAGCGAAACATAAAATAAAATTGGACTGCGCTATTTTTGTTTCTCCCTGTTTAGATAAATTAAATTTGATACCCTGGCAATATGATTTAGTAAATTCGACTTTTTATAAAACTGATTTTGATTTTGAAGAATTGGTTAATCTTGTTTCGACTTCATATGTTCTATATTCGGATAATGATCCGTACATTGAATCGCGGCGGGCTTTACACTTTGCCAAAGTAATGGAAAGTTCACCAATTTTTGTAAGACGGGCCGGACATTTGAATTCCGAAGCAAATTTAAATGAATTCCCATTGGTATTTGACCTTTGTGTTACCAGACTGGATTTGGATTTGTACCAACGCTATATTCTAGGGAGAAGTAAACACTCCCTCGTGGAAAATATAATTAATTCCAGCAGAAAATATATGACCATCACCCCGGAGGAAGGCCAGGCTGAAGGCAGGTTTCACTTTATGAATATCAGTAAATCAGGTTTTGCCACTTTTGTTTCCAACTCTGAAGAGTGGAATCCGGAAAGTGATTATTTTACCAGCGGCAGAAAAGCTCGAATGCGCGGAGTGGATTTTACCCGGGTTTTTATTATCAAGAGTATTAATGATCTGAACAGGAAAGTTTTACAAAAACAGATAGAATTGGATCTTAAGGCCTGTATCAAAGTCAGGTTTATAAAATATGATGTTTTTAAAACTTTATCTACGGAAGAAGATTTTGGTATTTGGGATAATGAGTATGTTTGTATAATTAATAGAAACCAACAGGGAAAAGAATTGGATTTACTTCTGGATTCAAGAATTGAGTCGATTAAAAATGCTCAAGACTGGCGGGAACAAATTCTTAATAATTCAACAGGAATTAAATCCCATATAGAAATCAACCATTGGAAAAAAGGAAATAAGTAATTTACAGATGATGAGCTGTCATCCGACAAAGGTCAGGGCTTTGCCGGATTTATTGGCCCGGCCGGTTCTGCCTATGCGGTGGACATAATCCGTGTAGGATTCCGGCTCGTCATAATTGACCACATGGGAAACATCTTCTATATCCATGCCTCTGGCCACGACATCGGTCGCCACCAGTACCTGCAGCTGGTTTAAGCGGAAAAGGTTGAGCGCTTTCAATCTTTGGTTTTGAGTTTTATTGCCGTGAATGGAGGCCACTGAAAAACCGTTTTCGGAAAGGTGTCTGGACAATCTTTCCACGCCCCATTTTGTCCTGCCGAAAACCAAAACCTTTTTATATTCCTCCCGGCGCAACAATTCCTGCAGTTTTTCAATCTTATCTTCCTTGTTTTTAAAGCGGATTATATCCTGATCTATACTCCTGACTGTTTCCGTCACTTTTACAGAAACCGTCACGGGATTACGCAGAAAGGAGTGAATAATATTGGACACCTCAATCGGAACTGTAGCTGAGAAAAACAGAGACTGTCTGACTTTGGGCAATCGGGAAATTATAAATTTAATTTCATTGATAAAACCGATATCGACCATTCTGTCGACTTCATCAAGAACTATATTTTGAAATGAACCCAGATCAATAAATTGCCTGTTGACCAAATCTTTCAGTCTGCCGGGGGTGCTGATAATAAAATGGGGGTTTCTCCGCAGTTCCGACAACTGACGGTTTATGCTGGCTCCACCGATAACCAGTACGGAAAATATATTCAGTGATTTGGAAAAAAACTTCAGTTCGCTATTTATCTGCACGGCCAGCTCCCTGGTCGGCACCACAACCAGCGCTTTTTCATTATTTCGCTGTATCATTTTATTAAGAAGCGGCACCAAAAAAGCGGCTGTTTTGCCCGTTCCGGTATTGGCAATGCCGATAACATCGCGGCCGGAAAGTATATGCGGTATCGCCTGGTCCTGAATCGGTGTGGGAATTGAATAGCCCCGGTTGAAAATATTCTGTTTCAGCCTTTGATCTATCCGGAAATCAGTGAATTTATTTTTAACTGCAGCCATTTCTTCTGCCGGAGCGATATCGGCTTTACTGATATAAAGCGACGGGTTGACCGTTTTTTTAGAGCGCTGATTGTGTCCGTTTGACAGACGCCTGTTTGAATGGAATTTTTGGTATTTCCGGAATTTTCCCCGGGAGAATGGTCTGTTAAACATAATATATTGAAAAATTTAAACTAATAAATCTGCCTAAATCGTGAAGTTGCTTTAAAAAAAGAAGAAAGATATAAAGAAGGAAAAAATAGGATATCTTTATCTTAGGATTCGTTAAACCAATTCCAATTTAAACAGATTAATTACTTTAAATCTGTTTGTTAATTAAGTCAAGTATACCTTAGCCGCTCCCGGAAGTCAATAAGACTATAGGATATATTATTTCCTTTAGAAGATTTCGACTCTGGTACCATTGGAAGCAAAATTAAAGAGCCACTGGGCTGAAGACAGGGGCACATTGACACAGCCGTGGCTGGCTACCCTTCCGAAATTATTATGCCAGTATGCTCCGTGAATGGCATACCCTTGGTAAAAATACATGATGTTAGGGACATTTTTCAGATGATATTTGCCGCTGGGATAAATTTTCTTATAAGGGGATGGCCCTTTCATATCTTTGACGGGGTATTTCAAATAAATCTTAAAACTGCCTTTGACTGTCGGAGTCAATTTCATGCCTGTTGAGACTCTGGTTTGATGCTGGATTTTGCCTCCTTCCCAGGCAGTCAGAGTCTGTGATCCCAAATCAACGGTAATCAGCTTTTCCGTAGTATAAATTTGAGCCTGAATTGCCGGAGGTTTAAAAAAGAGAGGAAACGTCAGTATAAAAAGAAATATAAATAAACTCCTCATCCCAATTCCAGTTTATCATATTGAGATCGTCACTGGGTTACTTAAGCTAATCACTTTTATCTAGGATCATCCAAAGAGACTGATTTTTTATGGAATAAGGAATACTCAATAAACGGTTTAAAATATGAAGATAATCCTTCAAATAATCCCTTTTTAAATCTTCTTCCTGATACTATTACCGGTGTATTTCTGATGAATACAACTTTACCGAATCTTTTTATTTTTTCACCTAACTCTATATCATCAAAAGTATTTAATTCCGGATTAAATCCTCCAGATTTTAAATAGGCTGATTTTTTTATGGCAAAGTTAAATCCACTCAACCAATAATAGCCGAATAAAACTCTGTATAAAACCATTCCAAACGGTTGAAACTGGTTCATAATAATTTTTATTAATAAAGAACAATCTTCAAATTTACACGGTCCGGTAACAGCTACGACATTTTTATCAATTAATTTGCTGGATAATTCTTCTATCCAATCAGGTGGGACTATAGTATCAGCTTCTGTACCAAGAATTATATCTCCTTTTGCTGTCTGAAATCCCCGGCTTCTGGCAGCACCTCGGCCTTTTTTCTTTTCAATAACTATTTTAAGATTTAATCTGTCTCTGAATTTTTGTATAACCTTAAGAGTATTATCTGTGGAATTATTATCCACAACAATTACTTCCAGGTTTTGAGCAGATTCCTGACGAACTATTGAATCCAGACAATTTGAAATATATTTTTCTTCATTATAGGCAGGAATAACTACAGATATCATATTTTTATTCAGTCATCACTTTTTCACGATGATTTTCCTGTATCCGGAATGGAAAATCTGTTGTTAGTAAGCCACGCAAACTTTATTTTCCAAATAGCATTTTATCAGGTTTTTGGCATCCGGAAATAAATTATCCGGGATCTGATTTATATCAAACCACTGCCATTTTTCCCAGTCTTCTTTTTTTAGATGTTTAATTTCGCCTTTAATCTTCGCAACGACTCCAATACCGATATAGTGATTTCCATATTCATAGTTGGCATTGACGCTGATTATTTCATAAGTTGTCACTGCTACACCTAATTCGTCTTTAATATTTCTCTTGACACCATTTCCGATTGTTTCCTTAAAATGCAAATCTCTGCCCGGAACTCCAAATACCTGTTTACCATGATATAGCCATTTTTTGGTTAATAAACCCAATAATACTTGCTTATTTTTTAGGATAAGTATGTTTAGACCAGCTTTTGGGGATTTTGCATTCATGAGGAAATTATATCAGAGGTCCCAACCCTAGAGTGATTGCCTGTATTTTTTGAAGATTAAACCGCTAGATGAAAGAGTAAAAAAGTACTTGCATTGTTTTCATATATCGTTTTATTTGAGGTATTTATCAAAGAAATCAACTGACCTTTTTAAGGCGGTACTTAAACTATTGGAAAGATTATGGTCGTCTCCCTCATAAGTATATAGTTCTACAGGCTTGCCGACCCTTCTTAACGCTTCATCTAATTTATGGCTGAAAAGAAGCGGAACTTCGTCGTCGATAGTCCCATGCTGGAGCTGGACGGGGCCGGAAATATCTTTGACAAACGCTATGGGCGAGATGGACTGCCAAAACTGGGGATTTGCTTCAAAGCTGCCGTATTTGTCAACGAGAACCTGTCTTCCCGGCCCTCTGGCCGCCTGTTCTCTCTGGGAAGGAACAAAAGGTCGAGGATTAAGATCCGGGTGATGCCAATTATTGGTTAAATCTTGATACGAAGCGACAACTCCGGCCCAGATTTCACCGGCTTTAATATCTTTGGTGACGACCATCGACCTTAAAGTCAGCATTCCACCCATTGAATGTCCCCACATGCCGATTCTTTCCGGGTCAGCATCTTTATATTTTTTCACCGAAGAAACAGCATTTAATACATCAACTGTATATGCCGAAGAATAATACGCTCCCTCCGGTTTTCCTTCTGAATTTCCATGTCCTCGGTAATCAGGTTTAAACAGAATATATCCATTTCGGGAAAAAGCATCGGTGTAAACAAGATATTTCTCGGTTGTCCGGTACTGCTCCGGCTGGATATAGCCGTGATTGAAAATAATGACCGGCCAGCCGGTTTTGGGCTTTTCCCCTTGCGGCACCGTAAGCAATGCGTAAATCTTCAAACCGTCTGAATTGTAAGAAGCAATATACTTATTGTAATTTGTCCCGGATGGCAGTGTTTGTTCTATGTCAATGCCGCTCCCCGGATATGCCTGCCCCCGCATGTATTCAATTGAAAGCGGGTTGGGTTCATTTATTAGCCCACCGGGTTCTGCCGGTTGGGCATTTTGGTCCAAAGCTATACTAGACTTAGAAGCGTATTTGAAAAAACGATTATAAGCCGTAATACCGGCAAGTATTCCAATAGCCATAAGATAAATAATTACTAAACGCCTGTCCATATGGTAGTCTTAATTATTTTTATCAGTTACTTCCTGAAAATATGCTGAAATATCACCGTTTTACTTCTCCCTATGCTTTTTTTATTTATTTTTTTCCATATTCATAAGATACTGGCTAAAGATAAAGTCAACTGATAGAATTTTTAAGGGTATACTATTAAACTGATTTAAAAAAACAATGCCGGAGAATACAACCGTCATAAATAAGGAAGCGCTCGGTCCTGACGATTTGGCAGCCATTCTGGAACTTAACAATCAGCAGCAAAAGTTAAAAAGTAAAACAAACCATTTAAAAGCATATATGGTGAGTGTATTTTTCCTCCTTTTGGACTTTTCTATTTTATTAAGTATTTCTTCTTCGGAGAACGAAGTTTTAATGACAGAAATGCGGCAATCATTTGCCTTGTCCTGACTGATGTTTCAATAGCGGTAAGCGCCTTGACACTCCAATTGTTTTTTAATCAGGCAATTAATCTAAATGACCGGGATTTGAACAGACTTATGGAACTTATTACACCTGAAAACCAAAATACACTCCGGGAACTGTTGCGTTAGTCTTTGTTTTCTTAAAATTATCTGAAAGTACCTGCCATTTATTTTCTTCTGCAAAATGTTCCGCATCGAGGAATTATGGGGTAAGATATTTGTAATATACAAAAATATATCGATTGACGGGATTGACAGTGATAAAGAAGGCAATCGTATAATATATCAGGCCTGCCTATGAAATTGCTTTACTGCTCGTATCTTTAGACAACCTCCGGTTGTCTTTTTTTTTGGCAATGACACTCAATAATTTCTGTTGAAAGGAGGTGATAAATATGAATAAAATAAAACTTTTTTTTACCGTTTTTATAGCTTCAGTTTTGCTTCTTGTTAATTTTGCCATATCAGCTACTGCTGTAGCACCCTGGAATGTGACGGGCAATTACGAAATCACCTTTTTTCTGGATGGAGATCTATCGGCTACACCTTACGTTCATCATGCGACACTAGCCCAGAGCTCAACAACTGTTACCGGGGACGGAGGATTTCCGGCAAGCGGCGGAGATACTTTCCATTGGAATGTCACCTCCGGTACGCAAACAGCAGATACACTTAGTCTTACCGTTGCTTATGATTTGGGCGCAGCGGGAACAATAATGAGTATGACAGGTACTGTAGCTCCTGATGGAACAGTTTCCGGTACTTGGACGGATGATTTCGGCGGCACCAGAACGGGCACTTGGAGTATTACAAAAGGAGTTTCCGTTCCTTTAATACACACTCCCGGAAACGGAGTAACTGTTACACAATCTGCTTTAATAAAAGTTGATTGGACGGATTCTACAGGCTTTAACCCGCCTTTTGAGTATCAATATGAAGCTTTTTCCGATGCCATTTACACAAGTTCCGTATATCTAAGCGGTTGGTTATCTGCTTCTGAAATTCCGACACCGGGGACGCCACCCGGTGATTATTACCTCCGGGTGAAGGCAAAAAACTCTTCTCCTGACGAATCCGCCTGGAGCAATGATGCGATAAATCCTTACCATATTAAAGTTACAGCGGATCCGATTAACCCATTCCCGGTACCTTTAGAGTGCAACCAATCTGTTGCCTATAATTTAATCGAAGGTACAAACGGAAGCGAAATACTCAACGGTACGGGTGGACCTGATTTGATATTAGCCAAAGGCAGCAGTGATATCGTCAATGGCAATGGCGGTAATGATTGTATTGTCGGGGGAACCGGAGGCGATGATTTAAAAGGAGGCGCAGGTAACGATGTCATCCTGGGAGGAACTGACGGCGACAGTCTTAGCGGAAACGCCGGTCAGGATGACTTATACGGAGAAGATGGGAATGACGCGCTTAACGGCAATGCGGGCAATGATGATCTTTGGGGAGGCATCGGGTCTGATTCTCTCAAAGGCGAGACAGGCAACGATATGCTTGACGGTCAACAGGGCAGCGACTATGCGAACGGCGGCGCAGCGACAGATACCTGCAGCGCCGAAGCCGAAACTCAGTGCGAGCTATAAGTTAAGGATGCGTTTAGCCCAATCGCAGGAATAGGACTTGCAGCACATGTTCCGAATATGATCGGAGATAATTTAATGACTTTGGATGGAAAAACGCTGCAAGGGGAACATTTTTAATCGCTTCTTAAATTATTATTTTCGTGCTGGGTTAACAAAAAACTCCAAAATAAAGGCTGCAACAAATAATATTATGCCGAGCACTAATAGCTTATCAATTAAGCCCGGGACAAAATATAAAAGTAAAAAAGCAACAGCAGCTCCCGTAAGTGAATGTACAAGTGCGTGCGGTTTCACACATTCTTTAAACATTGCATTCATATTCATTTAAATCACCTCCTTTATAAATAGTTTGGCAAAACTAGGCATGAAAGTCAATTTATGTATTCTGCCTCAGGCGCAATCCCTTTGCGCAAGAACCAACCTGCTCCCCTCCTGAGGATTAATAAACCCGCGATTTCACTTCACTTATCCGGGCTTTTTAGAATTTGAAGTATACCTGCCTGCCGGCAGGCAGGTTGGAGAGTTTAGGCTAAGATGGGAGGAAATAAAGAAGCTGAAATATTCTAAATTCTAAATGAGCTTTTGGTAGCAATTCTCTGTCTATTTTGTAACTTCTTGACAATACTTACATTTTGTACTAGTATGTAGCCTACAGGAGGATTTTATGACACAAACAGTAAGCGCTCAGGATGCCAGAAACAAGTTCTCAGAGATACTGAATACTGCTGTCTATGGGAAAACAAAAGTGATTATCACCCGCTTTAATAAACCCCAGGCTGTTCTTATAGATTACAAAGAGTATGAATTTTTAACAGATCCCACTAAAAGATTCACCAATGAGGAATGGAAAAAAGGATTTAAAGTTTTTGATAGAATTCGTGCCAGGACAAAAGGCATCCCTGCTAAAGAAGTGGAACGGATTGTAAATGAGGCTGTAAAAGCTGTCAGAAGAACAAAACATGCTAAGAGTGGTTATTGATACAAATCTGGTTATTTCCGGTACCGCTAAATCAAATACTATACCCCATCGTTTACTTGAGGGATGGCGTAAGAAAGAATTTTTATTAATCACTTCAATTCCAATTCTTTCAGAAATAAAAGAAGTCCTGGATCGGAAAGAAATACAATCTCATTTCTTTCTTAAACCTGAGGACATTCAAGATATGATTCAAGCACTATCAACTCAAACAATAATTACTTCCGGAGCTTTAGAAGTTGACATCGTCAAGGATGATCCCGATGATAATAAATTTATCGCAGCAGCAATAGAAGGATCTGCTTCATATATAATTTCAGGAGACAGAGATTTACTTGATATTGGAGATTATGAGGGAATTAAAATTATGAAAGCAAGGAATTTTCTTAAAGATGTACTCCAAAAAGACGTCAAATGAAATTCCGATGAAACCCAAAGAAATCCGTAGAAATTGTTTATACTGAACGAAGTGAATGTGCTCCCCGTCCCTGGGATTAAAAAACCCGCGATTTCACCTTAATTATCCGGGTGTTTCAGGACTTGAAGTATACCTGCCTGCCGGCAGGCAGGTTGGGGAATTACGACAACAGTGGGAGGAGATTAGGAAGCTACTACCTACATATTAAATTTTAAAAGCTATTTTTTCCGCTTTTGTAATTCCATTTCCATTTCATCCGGTTTTATATCAAATTGAGAAAGAAGTACAAGCAAGTGGAAGAATAAATCAGCAGTTTCTTCAATAATTCTTTTCTTCTTATTATTTTTAGCCGCAATAACCGTCTCTGTTGCCTCTTCCCCGATGATTTTCTGAATCATTCTGTCGCTGATATTAAATCTCCTCCATACAACGGACACATTGAAATAATGGATTTGCTAATGATATCCCCCACAAACAGATAAGCATAATAATAAGGATGTACTGACACCGGAGAACAATAATGAAGTTATGAGAATCCCTTTTGGAAACAATCGTGCTGAAATTTAGAATTGCTACCCCGAACTGACTGCAGACTTACATTAGGTAATGTGATTTGGGGACAATAAAAGGCCTAAATTGAGAAATTTCCCTGGCTAAGTTCTGCAAATCGCTGACTGAGATATGCTGTTTGGTATCGGTCGTGGAATCACCCACTTCGACCAATATGCCGGTATAAAGATACGGTCCGTTGTCACCGTTTACCCTCATCTTCATTGTCCTGATTGTTTCGGCGACTATGCAGTCCTGCATGTCAGGTCCATAACTGTGGCTGGGGTCAAAATACCGGCCGGTCTGAGGGGCAGTCCTGGCTAGACTCCGGACTATTTCATGAACCAGCGCATTCCTCATTTTTCCTTTGCCATCTATGTCGACACCCCTGTGTACGAAAGCGATTTCCGCACCCGCAGAAGAGGCAAAATTAGCCAGGCCACGCCAGGTTTTTTCCATGGAACTCATTGTCTGGCATTTGCCTTTTTCGATGTCATCCAGGCTCTGGCCAAGCCACTTAGGATTCTTCAGCCCGACAGTCCAGTCATTTCTGGCTGCGGTGATGCCTATCTGCCTGGCCGGCCAACCGAGTGCGCTTACGGCAGGAGTCCAGGGAAAAAACTTGCCTTTGGAAAGATTCTGTTCATAATAGTACATTTGAGCTTCAGGGATCATGACTTCCGCAGCAGTGCCCATGCCGGTTTCCTTTATGAATTCTTTAGCCATCAGGACACTGGGAGGGGTCTCACCGATATTTTTGTTGGTTATAAAACCGTCAAGGATCTGAAAATCGATACCCATTCCATCACCTGTGGCATTGAATTCCGTCCTTGATTTAAGGCCGACAATCCTGGCTCCGGCCAGGGCGGGCACCCAGTCACCTTTCTTGTTCCTGATCCGGATATCGGCCATCTGGTAAATCTGATGGACATTTTCCGGGTCTATGGAACAGGGTCCCGCTATCAGGGAGACTCCGTCCGGTTGTAATTCGCCTTTGAACATATTTCGTTTATTAAAAAAATCCCCCGACTTACTGAGGGATACATTATTATATTAAATAACCTTATAAATTCTATTATAAGGTTCGTTGATTTTATCATATATTTTCATAAAGGTCAACTAATAATGCTTATTTCCAGATATTAAAGTAATTTCGGGTAATCATTTATAGTTTGACTTATAATATATATATGTGTATATTATAGGTCTATGCTTTCAAGACTGGAGACAGGCCTGCAATCATTGGGTATTGATTTTGTCAATAATGCGGAAGTAAGCTCAACCCTGCTCAAAAGCCGGGCGCAGCTGGTTGTCTATCCCAATACAGAACAGGCTTCCACATTACACCGGCTGCTTAATGATCACCAGCAGACCTTTCATGTTCACGGCGGTGGCAGCAATACGCTTTTAATGGGTACCGAACTGGATCCCATGAAAACTGTCGTAATTGACAGCCGTAAGATGAACGGTATCCATCTGAATATAGGAACCGCACAAATCTGCGCGGGGGGCGGAACTAAAATTTCGGCAGTTTCCAGAGAATCGGCAAGTGGTAATCTAACCGGACTGGAATTTGCCAGGGATATTCCCGGCAGCACAGCCGGGGCGGTAGTGACGGATGCCTGGCATCCGATTCATAACTATACGAAAATCTTCGAAGCGTTTGGGATCACTGATACCGAACTGCCTGAATCTATAAGACAGGTTTTGAGTTGGGTCGAGGTTGTCGATGAAAACGGTGATGTCGTGCGGATGGACACGTCACAGCTGGAAATGCATGACCGCCAAAGTGTTTTTTCGCAACCGGATAATACAAAAATAGTCCTTAACGTGATGTTCCAGCTGGCAGAAGGAGATCCGGAAAAAATCGCCAAAGCCAGAACGGTCATCAATTTAGGCCGTCAGGAAATGAGGAAAAAGAACAAGGAAAAAAACCCGTGGTCGGTCGGCGCAACATTGGGTTATACATTCGTGCTTAACCATCCCGGATACAACGGAATATCGGCCACGCAGCTTATCGGCATGACCGGAAGACTTCCGGAGACTATCATGATCGGCGGAATGGTCCATGCAAAATCTACGGCCAATATTATCGGGAATACAGGCAGCGGCTCGGCAGAGGGTTATCTAAGAGTCGCGGACTTAATCCAGGAAGTAGTATTAAAAGAACATAATATCGAGCTGCCCCTGGAGGTAAGGGTCGTCCGGTAATCATTATCAATATTATATAAAACTCTATGAATGAAAATATTTTAAATACAGTCAGCTCCATTACCGGGTTAAGAGACGAAACCATCAGGGAGGGAATGAGCCCTGCGGAAAAAATTATCGAAAGACCTGATTTTCTCAATGCCCTGCTGACTCCTGTCAGCGAATGGGCAGCCGGTCACCCTACTTTTTACCATCACATCGGCATAACTTATCCCGATAATAAATCATTTGAAGAAGCAACAGGCCAATTCGGTGACAAGCTTATCGCCAATAACCTGGTTGCCGGCGGCGTCACCCATTTCAGAAGATACCTGAGGATTCCGGTTGAGGGCGGCCAAGATATATTCGTTGAATTCCATAGAGCCGGAAAAGAAGGCAATGGCGTGAGAGGGATGCATCTGGATTTCGTCACTGATGACCCGCAGGGCTTGCTGGATAAATTGCTGGAGAGTGCAAATTCTGCAGCGGACAGCCTTGGTGCTAAAGTGGTCACCAGAAATTTCGGAGGCGGAAACAATCCGGTAGCAAAGGTTGGATTACAAGCCAAAGATGATCCGAATTTCGAAGTAGCGGTGATGGCTAGAACCCACTGGTCAGATCCGAAAGACTGGTAAGACAGCTGAGCCCAGCAGTGAGAGACTGCCTATTTCGGCTTCCTATTACGAAATATCAGGTTAACTGTAATTATAGTATAGGGGACGTAGTATAGGGGACGGTTCTCTTTTAGCTTCAAATTTAGTCATTTTCTTTTTCTATTTTCTCCTTAAATAATCCCTCATTCGGGAGCTCACACCATCCTGACTCCAAACAGAGGGATATCAAATGCTCCCCGTACCTGAGGATTAATAAACCCGCGATTTTACCTCAATAATCCGGGTTTTTCAGGACTTGAAGATTATTGGGGAATTACGACAACAGTGGGAGAAGATTAGGAAACTGCAATCCGGACAATAGTTAATTTTTCATAAAGCAACCCTTCGAATTTTTCCGATGGGCTACTTGCAATCATATACGTTGTGTATTCTAATAATTTGGTCTTTAAGCTTTTTTTGCGTAGTCAACCATTCCCTGAAAATCTACCCCAACTACCGGTTCGTTTCCAACCACCCAAGCATCATGGCCTGATGGCAGCAGGGATACACTGCCGGGTTTTAAGTCTGTTTCAGTACCGTCAGCCATTACTACGTGTAATGTTCCCGAAATAAGGTATTGGAAATGGGGAGCTTCGCACCATTCAGTTTTAGCCAGTGATTTTACATGTAAAGACCATTTCCATCCCGGTTCAAAAGTTGCTTTGCCAACCATTGCGCCTCCGATTTTAACCAGTTCTACCTTTCCCTTTTCGAATGTCCTCACTTCATCCGGAGAGGTAAAATTTTTTACTTCCATTTTCTTATCCATTTTATATTCACCTCCTTATCTTTTATTTATGTTAAACCCTAATTTTATTCTTGCAAGTACGCACAAAATTGTTGTATAGTGACATTTTGTATACCAATGGCAAACTTCACTGTCGGGGATAAAAATTACTTCTGCTACATTGCATTTACACTTGAGTTAATTGGAGGCAAGTGGAAAACACTAATTCTTTGGAACCTAGTTGATGGCAAAAAGCGATTTGGAGAATTGCGAAAACTTATACCAGATTGCAGTCAAAGGATGCTGACTCGCCAGCTACGGGAACTCGAAGGAGATAATATCGTTTCAAGAAAAATATATAGACAAATTCCTCCAAAAGTTGAATATTCATTAACACCTGCAGGACAAACTTTAACACCTATTCTAAAACTTGCCTGTGACTGGGGTAAAAAACGCGCTGATGCAATGGCCAATAAAAGGTTATGAAGAGATAAAGAGACTGCAAACCCGGTCTGATTTTCTTAAAAATTTTATCTTAAATCCTTCTTCATTTCTTCAAATTCCTTTTTGTCTACCTCGCCTTTTGCATAGCGTTCTCTAAGAATATCCAGAGGGGTTTTACCCTTATCCGCATTGTGTTGCCCGCTTAAATAACGAATAAGTCCAACTACGCCCAAAATAATCAGCGCCCAGAATAAAATCATAAATACCCAGCCTAAACCAAAACCTCCCCAACCGCCCATCATGTTATTCCAACCATAACCCATCATCGGATTACCACCTCCCTTCGTCCCGGTATAACAACCGCTCATTCTTTTCCCCATTACTACATGCATCTTTTCTTCGCTTGTCTCTCCTAACATTGCCGTCATCATTTGATTCATCACTGCATGCCTGCCGGTATCTCCTACCATTTGACCCATATAGTATTCTCCTAAAGAACCGAAGTTTCCATATGAAAGTTCATTGCAAATTATTTGCTTCGACTGTAATCTTTCCCATATTTCTTTTCCCTCCGCTTCTTCACCGGCTGTATGATCATCAGTAGCAGATTGAAATTGCTTACCTGTCATTGGTTGGGCAAAAATTGCAGAAGGATTAATAAGAAATGCAGCAAGCAAAACGAGTACGATTAACTTTTTCATTCTGTAATTTAAAATGTTAATACTTTGTCACTTGTTGATATAAGAGAATAAAAATCCTCCAATCCTCCCCTAGGACAGGTTTGCGTGCTTTCCTGGTTTCTTAAATTCATACAGGTTCCGCAGGCGACAATTTTTGCTTTATCTGATTTTAGAAAAGTATCAATTTGCTGCTTTATATTAAACCTATCACTACTGGCATTTTCATACTCAACTGCTTCACCTAAAAGAAATAAACTCACCTCATCTCCCTTTTTCAAAGCCAGATTGGCTAGTCTTAAAGCATTCCAGTTGGTTTCTGTATGAGTTGTGGAAAGCACAATTGTAAGCTTCATACAGTTACTCCATTATCATAAATCCTGTTATAACCATTTCGAAACCGGGAGAGAAGACGCTGTGCGGTTTTAAGCGATGAAGCCGCTTCGTGTAATATCGTCACTCCGTTTGGAGAAATTTTGTATGTCCGTTTATCAGGTCCTATCTTATTCTTTTGCCAGTCGGAAACTATCCATTTATTTTTCTCCATCTTACGTAGCGTGCGGTAAAGATTGCCGATATCAACATTGTGACCGCAATGTTTCCCCAAACCATCCATGAGACCATACCCGTGAGAGGAATCTTTAGATAAAAGAAGAAGAATACAAGGCTCAATAAACTTTTCAACATTACCAAATGATCTTGGTTTTGAAATTGTTACTTTTGGCATATCTATATGTAAATATCATATAGTATGTCCACTATGATGTCAACAAGGTATATAGGAGAATTGAGACTGAGAAGGGATGGGGTTAAAAAGACAAAAAGACCGGTATTTATTTGATTTTTATGACAACTTTACCTCGAGGATGAACTTCTTCCTGATATATAAATGCTTCTTTCGCGTTTTCGAACGAAAAAACTTTATCAAGATGCACTTTTATTTTTCCACTATCAACAATTTCTGCGATGCGAGCTAAATGAACAGTATCAGTTCGTGTTCCTTGCCCAATAGCAGTAACTCCATATTTTTGTGCCAACTCTTGATTCGGCTCTCCAAACATAGATACAATTACTCCTCCTTTTTTGAGAACTCCAAATGATTTATCTGTTGTTTCACTACCTACTGTATCAAAAACCGCATCAAAGTCTTTAAGAATATTTTCAAATTTTTGAGTTTTGTAATCAATCGCTTGATCCGCACCAAGATTTTTTACAAACTCCACATCATCTGTCTTTATGGTTGTTGCAACATATGCACCAAACACTTTTGCCAATTGGACCGCCATGTGTCCAATACCTCCTGCTCCACCATGGACAAGGATTTTTTGCCCACTTTTCAATTTGATATGCTCTCCTAAAGCTTGCAAAGCGCTGACTCCAACAAGTGGCAAAGCTCCTGCTTCCTCGAAACTCGCTGTTTTTGGTTTAAGAGCGGTATTTTCGGCATTTGCTGAAACTTGTTCAGCAAATGATCCGGAACCACCATTTAAAATAATTGCTTGCCCGTATACCTCGTCACCTACCTTAAATTCAGAAACACCTGTTCCTACTTCTGAGATTTTGCCTGCAAAATCCCCTCCAAGAGTAACCGGCAAAGGAACCGGTGCCATTTTCTGCAAATATCCTGCCCGGAACTTCCAATCAATTGGATTTACGCTGGCTGCGTAATTTTCCAGTAATATTTGCCCCTGTTTTATGGTGGGCTTTGGAGCATTATTGTTAAGTTCCAAAACATCGTTTCCGCCGTATCTATTAATCTGTATAGCTTTCATAAGAGTTAGACTATTCCTAAAATTTAGTATATAATTTATAGCAGTCTAAAAAATAGAGTACTACACTATTTATAGTATGTCAACAAGTAATAATCGCCATATTCCGGAAGAATTAAACAACGCAATCAATATGATTGGTGATGCGTGGATTTTATGCATAATAAGCAATTTAGGTAATAGCTCAATGCGGTTTAATGAAATTCAACGGTCGATATCTGGCATAAACCCCACAACTCTGGCAGACAGATTAAAAAAACTTGAAAAAGAGCAAATAGTCATTAGAAAAGAAGAAACTCTTGATAAAATTTCAGTTGTTTATGAACTAACTAAAAAAGGGCGTGGCATACTCCCCATTATTAATGAGATCGCGAAATTTGCTGAGAAGTACTATAAAAGTGAATTAAAAAGCGGTTGAAAAATTCGAATAAATCCGAAGAAACCCAAAGAAATCCATAGAATTTGCTCCCCGTCCCTAGGATTAATATAACCATCGACTACACATCTATTATCCATACCTTGACATGAGGCTAAATGTATTGTACCATTGTATACATAAATAGCCTATGAGTAAAAGTTTTGATTTAAATAAGTTGCATGGTTTTGATTGGGATGAAGCTAATATTAAAAAAAATCAAGCAAAACATAATGTTGAGTATCGGGAATGTGAAGAAATTTTCAGTAATAACCCACTTGTTTTCATTGAAAACAAACAACATTCACAGACTGAAAACAGGTGGGGTGCATTGGGTAAAACTAACAAAGGCAGACAACTAGCTGTATATTTTACAATTCGAAAAGACAAAATCAGAATTATTTCGGCAAGGGATCAGGGTAAAAAAGACAAACTGGCTTATAAATTAGCTGAAAGTTTAAACAATAAACAAATTAAGAAAAGAGGTGATAAATCAAAATGAAACAAATTAAAAAATTACCTAAATTTAAAAATGAGGATGAGGAAAGAGATTTCTTTGCACGCCATGATTTAACTGATTATTTTGATATGAGTCAGGCTATTATTAATCCGGTCTTACAAAATCTTAAACCGTCAACCAGAACGGTTTCCATCAGATTACCCGAGTCGCTTATTGCGGCTCTTAAAACTCTGGCTAACAAAAGAGACGTTCCCTATCAATCTCTGGTGAAAATTATATTAAGTGAGAAGGTAAAACAGGAACTTGGCCTGAATCAGTAAAATATTGCATCAGTTGAAAATTTACTTATTCAGTTTTTCTCTTTCCTTAAAGAAAGATTCCGGACGGCTAAACTTCCAGGGATTTTTAACATTGCATTTATAAACTTCCACTGTTTCCCAGACTTTACCAGTTATATAAGGCTCACGCTTCAGCCATTCATATAACTCTTTTTCAGAAGGAAAATCCATCACTGCCAAAGACCCTATCATTTTATTGTTATCGTCCAAAAGAACCGCTCCATACCATCGATCACCTGATTTCTCCATCTCATCACCCAACTTAATATGAGCTTCTCGAGCTACCAGTCTTCGCTCCAGCGCCTTTTCATCTTTGCCGTCTTTTCCGATTACAAGAAATTGCATAAGTTTTTGAAGTTAATAATAAGGTGATTATATCAGGAAGTTAAAAATTAGAAGCAATCTCCATAGTAAATTCGTAGAAATTGCTCCCCGTCCCTAGGATTAATAAACCCGCGATTTCATTCAGTTTAATTATCCGGGTTTTTCAGGATTTTCGGTTTATTGGAGTGCAGAGACAGAGGTGGGAGGAGATTAAAAAACTTCAACCTGAAGGCACTCTTTAAATAGTGAAATTCTTTAAGCGCTTTTTTTCTTTTTTAATGCTAATACAACAGCGATTATAGTAGCTAACAGTATTATCGGAATTACTAAGATATACAGATAGTTTTTTTGATTGGTACCTGTTTTACCTATTTCGTCTGTAAAATCCTGCCACTTTTCGTTTTCAGCGTTGACATCAAAAGCCTGTACCTCGCCGATGCCTGTATCCGTCGCGGCAATCATCTTACCCTCGCTTATCTCAACTGTTTTGCCAGTTTGTATGTCCGTGACTTCTGCCACACCTTCGATCACTTTTATGCTGCTGGTTTCTCCATCTTCTTTTACGACTACTGTCGTGCCTTTCAATTTTGCACTGAGCTTGGCCATCTGCATTTCAAAACTGTCGTACTCTTTATTAAATCCAGATTTTGGATCCTTAGTCCCTAGCATTAAGAAGCATTTATCAAGTATTATAACAATACCCAAGTTTGAACCCTGTGAAAACCGAATGGAGTTTATGAAAATAAAAAATCCGCAGAAATCGGTAGAAAGTGCTCCCCGTCCCTAGGATTAATATAAGCGCAGATTACAGTTCAATTACCCGGGTATTTCAGGATTTAAGATATATTGGGGAATTAAGACAGGGATGGGTGGAAATAAGGAAATTATTGCGCGCCTCCTCTCTCAAGCTCGCTTAGTTTTCCTAACTTTTAATATAAGGAAACCAATTATTGCAGCAGCAAAAACAATTCCCACTACTATATACATACTATTGTTATTACCGGCAATAGAAGTATTTGTTTTCTTAAAATTATCTGCAAACTCCTGCCATTTCTTTTCTTCTTCAACCGGATCAAAGATTGTTTTTTCTGACAGACCTTTGGCAGATGCAATTACTGCTTCTCCTCTGGATACATCCACCGATTTGCCTGTACTCTTGCTGGTGAATTTAACAGTTCCTTCGGTAACCCAAATTGAAGACTCTGTCTTTGTCTCATTTAAGATAAATTGGGTTCCTTTAATTCCCGCAACTGCCTGGCTCATTTCTACTTCCATTGATCCGTCCTTCATCATCTTTTTGACATTGGCCTTCAGATTCCCCCACAGCAGTTTAATCACGGTATCTTGCGGTTCCACTGCAACCAGCACGATTTCTGTTTCCGGTCCTACGGTAATATTTGTTTGATTATCGGTGAATGCAAGCATCAAACCGCTTTTTTCACTCACTTTAATGCGCGTGCCGGGTGGCAACTTCATGTCTATTTTAGCTAGATTCCATTCCTCTTCATCATAGGTTCCGTCCGGACGAGGAATATTAACTTCCACCTGCCCATAAAGATCATTAAATACTGCAGCACCGGCGGTTTCTACCTCATATTTCCCTTCCTTAATTTCGGGGATCGGAACCGATTCATCCATACTCCATCTGTATTTTGAAAATATTTCAGGATTCTCTACAGTTGCCTGGAATGTTTTATCAAGATTAGATTTAAAATAAGTTCCATTAACCAGTTGGATGCTTGTTTCTCCGTTTATGGTAATTTCCCCATTAGGCCCACCGCTAAAAGTTCCAATTTCAGGAGGCTCATCATCTGCTACACATTGCCACCCATCACCAATAGTTTTTTGCGTACATCCGAGGTCAACTATGACTTTCCCGTAATCACCGCCGCCCACCACCCCCACATTCCAAAAGTCGATGGTGACGTTTAGCTTGTCATCATCCCCGATTCCTAGCGTACCGGATGCTCTTCCCTGTTCCGGTTTGACCTCAGGCGGCCAACTAACAGCCTGAACAGGAGTTGTAATAAGTAAAAATAATATCAATGGGAATACTTTTCTTAACATTAAGGGTTATTATAGGTGATAAGTATATAATTGTATATTAATTTATAAAATCCGAAGAAAAACGGAGAAATCCGTAGAAATTACTCCCCCAATCGGTCATTATCAGAACTGAAAACTACTTGCGAGATTATCTTTTCCAAAACAGTCTAACTTTCAATTTTTTATATTCTTAGATTTTTTGGTATTTTACTTCTTCTTTTCCAAAAAATAAGAATAATTTAAGTAGATTAGTAAAACCGATTGAGTAAATATCAGCTATCTTTTTCTTATGATATTTAAAATCCGCTTTTATGCCCCATTTCCAATGAGTATTAATCCCAGAATGTGGAAACCAGTAAACTTTCTTATTATTATTAAACATAAACAGATTTATTTTTGATTCAAGCTCCCATCCTTTCGTTGAATTTTTTAAAACATTCATCAAGTAATTTAATTTAACAATTCTTTCTCCTGATGCCAAAACATCACCTCGAGTAAGTTTTACAAATAATGGTGCTTTAATTCTTCTTAAGATAAGCATGTCTACGTCTGGATTTTGTTGGACAATTTTTATTGCTTTTTCAATTTCATTATGATTAAGGTTACGAATGTCGGCATCGAGAAGTAAAATTAAATTACCCTTTACTATCTTTAATCCTTCAAGGATAGCACCGGACTTTCCATAGTTCTTTTTTAGCCGAAGAAGTTTAAAATTAGGATAGTGTTTTCGTATTTCATCTGAATTATTTTCATATGAAGCATCATCAACACAAATTACTTCAAAAATATTTTTAGTTTTACTTACCTCATCTAGTACTGCATAGAGACGAGAGCCTTCATTCCAAAAAGGAATAACGCAAGAGATTAGAGGTTTAGCATTAAGAAGCATTTATCAAGTATTATAACAATACCCAAGTTTGAACCCTGTGAAAACCGAATGGAGTATATAAAAATAAAAAATCCGAAGAAATCCGTAGAAATTGCTCCCCCTGTGGGATATTATCCGAACTTTTAAGAAATGAACCCTTCTTAACCTAATTCGGATTTATTGAGAAGAAAAAACACCTTTTTGAATATACTGTTTAATTAATGTCTGATAAGGAATATTAAGTTCATTTGCCTCCTCTTTAACTCTGTTGAGTAAATATTCAGGAATTCTGATTGATACAGGTTTAGTTGTCGGTTTTAAATTAGGAAAACTGACTAACTCTAGATCATTAGCATCATAATATTCAGACAAATCAACTTTCGCCCAGAATTTTCTTTCTTCGTCTTCGTTTTTAAAGACGGGCAGTTTAAGCCTTTTCTTCATATAGATACACCTCCTTTTTATTTATATCACGAGCAGATATTATCCTTATTCTGTTTTCTCTTATGGTAAATACTATAAATAAAAGTCTCCCTTTTTTTGTTTTACCTGCAATTCTGTTTCTTTCTTCACCCTTAGAATGCAGCTTGTCCTTGAAGATTTTATGTCTTTTATCAAAAAATGGCTCTTCCGCTTCTTTGTCTTTTACTTTATGTTTCTTATAACTTTTTCCTACGTTTCCTTTGTCCCACTGAAATTCCAATGGCTCTTTAAGAATCCTCATGTATATACTGCATTATACAGATGAATTTGTCAGAATGTCAATATTGAGGTTATTAATTATTATTTGTTTTACTCCCCATCCCTAGGATTAATAAACCCGAGATTTCAGTTCAATTATCCGGGTTTTTCAGGACATAAGGTATACCTGCCTGCCGGCAGGCAGGTTGGTGAATTGAGGCAGAGGTGGGAGGAGATAAAGAAGTTACAAAATAACGATTTTTATTTCTGAAAATGTTAGTTATGAAGTCTACTCTCCCAGAGCTACAAGTTTTAGGGTGTTGGGTTCAAATCTCTCGCAAAGTTCTTTTGCTTTTTCTACAAAAAGTTGAAACTCTTCCGTTTGCCGCCATTTTTTGATTGTTTGTACATCAGGCCAAGGACCAAAAGAAATGAAGTGTCTTACATTGGTAATATCTTGGAGGAGATATGGAGTATTAGATCCTAGTTTATTTCGTATACTCCAGTCCGCAAACTCTTTCCATTCCTTCTTAAAATCTTCTTCCTTGCCTAGTTTCACAAACCAATTTCCAAAGGTGAATAACTGATCTAGGGTATACATAATTATTATGTATTATATCAGGATTTTATACTTTTATTAATAAAAAGTTACAACAAGGAATTTTATGGGTCTAACTTGCTCCCCATCCCTAGGATTAATATAACTATTGATTACGCCTCAATTATCCATGCTTTTCAGGACTTACGATATATTGGAGAACTCAGACAAAGATGGAATGAAATAAAGAAGCTAAAAGCTAATACAGTGGAAATCCCTATTTTAAAACTTTGTATCTAATGTGTGTCACCATACTGGTCCCACTCACTTCAATCGGTTCGAGATTGAGAGGAGGCACTTCCTCAAAAAGTCGAGTGCCTGCGCCAATGGTTACGGGAACTATATGTAACCATAGCTCATCGATAAAGCCAGCTTTTAAATATTGATTGACGGTATTTGCTCCTCCATTAATCTTTACATTCCGATTACCTGCTGCTTCTTTCGCTTGTAAAAGAGCAGATTCAATACCGTCAGTCACAAAAAAGAATGTCGTTCCGCCTTCCATTTCTATCGGTTCTCGCTCCTTGTGGGAGAGCACAAAAACGGGAGCGTGATACGGGGGATTATCACCCCACCACCCTTTCCATTCTGGATTGTCTCTTCTGTCTTTAGGGCCAAACATATTATTACCCATTATGAACGCACCTGCATCCAAAATAGCGTCGATTTCTTTTTTATGTTTATGCTTTTCCGGCTCAGCAAACATCCAACGCTCCAGTAAGTCTAAATCGAAATTGTCTCCAAATGGTTTTTCGAAACTTTGATTTAGGCCAGCAGTGAACCCATCAAGGGACATTGCCATCCCAGAGGTAACTTTTATTTTGTTCATATTGTTATTTTAACAAATTATTCACGGATGAAAATGTGGTAAAAAATAAAATCCGAAGAATTCCATAGAAAACCGTTGAAATTGCTCCGAGGGATGGACGATGTTTGAATTTTTTATACTCAGGTTTAGCTTCCGGGATGGGTTTACAAAGAACTTGATTCTTTGACGATTTTCGAACCACTTTTGAATCCTGGTAATTATTGTCATATTGTGAGTTTTGAATTATAAATAGATTAAGTAATAATTTTGAAATATGTTAAGTTCATCACCAGAAGGAAAAGTAGAAGTCCATTTTGGACAACAAGGATTAAAAGCGTTAAGAGAAGCTGCTGATGCAAAAGGAAATGGATTCAGCAACTGGATAGGTAAGGCATGGGAAGAAAGAGTGTGCCTTCCTCGACTGGAAGAATTTCGGTCACAACCAGAGCTTGCTCGATTTGCTCTTAGATTAGAAGGTGATCATGAAATAAGCCATATAATTTCGTTGGATGTAGATCAGGCAGTTAAAAAACAAGCAGGATCCTTAAAAATACCAGATGCTCTCCTTGTTGAGACAAGTAAGTCCGATCCGGAACATATCATACTGAGAAGTTGTGATTTTAAATTTAATTTGGGAATGGCGACCTATTTTCAAGTTCACCCAAGAACACTTATAGAATTACTAAATAATTCTCCTCTTGCTCGACAAAAAGTTCAGCAGGTAATTGATCAATTAAAAGATGCCGGAGTGCTTAAAGGTGATTTTAAAATTGCGGAAAATGTACCAACTGAGCAACCGAGAACCAAATCACGATTAACTTTGGATCAACTTGATAAAATTCAGCTGGAAACCGGACGGTTTATATCTCCTGCATCTGAAGAAAATAACAGCTTGTTAAGTTCACCTACTGCAAAAATAAGAAGGGATGTTGTATGTAATGTTGAACTTGTACATGATCAAATCGCAGCATTTCTGAATGGATTTCCTGGATCAGAAATGCAAGAAGAAGCATCAAGAATGGACTTTCCTGATGTTTTAAATCCCATGGATAAGGCATTAATGACAGCAAGGGTTGCAGCAGCATTGTCGGTCAATCCTGATTTTAATACTGCGGAAAAACTGCGAGATTTTATTGCTTCTAAAGATTGACTTTCTAATATACTAGATCGTTGTGACAATCTATACTTAATTCTCGCTTCCCCTAGCTGAAGCAATCCGAACTTTAATTCGTTAAGCAGCTAAAAGAATACCTTCTTCTTTCTTTGGTGGTTCCCAATATTTTAAATATTTATCAAACATTTCTTCATTTATTTCAAATGAATCTTTTGTGGGATTATTGCTTCGGTTAATAACCCTTTCTTTCATTTTCTCTACCGAGGTTTTGACGGGTACCTGGTAAACTAGACAGTAATTCTCTTTCGAAATCCGAAAGAGAACCGTTATTAAAATTAAAATACTGTCACTATGCCGGGAAAATATTA
>Ga0209211_10000224_pt1 | contig 126465 bp, 105 predicted proteins | sample RifGroA2_FD_183992 | JGI IMG/M metagenome (GOLD analysis project Ga0209211, IMG submission 183992) | Groundwater microbial communities from Rifle, Colorado, USA - Groundwater A2 (SPAdes) (version 2) | ecosystem: Environmental > Aquatic > Deep subsurface > Groundwater | place: Rifle, Colorado...
TGGTGACAACGTGTCGATCACTGTGAAGCTGATCAACCCCATCGCAATGGAAGAAGGCCTGCGTTTCGCGATCCGCGAAGGCGGTCGTACCGTGGGCGCTGGCGTGGTTGCAAAAATCATCGCGTAAGGGACTCTAGGGGTATAGCTCAATTGGCAGAGCGTCGGTCTCCAAAACCGAAGGTTGTAGGTTCGATTCCTACTGCCCCTGCCACCTGGGAATAGGTGGCAAGTAAGCCCGCTACGGTGTAGCGGGCTTCAGCGTCTTGAGGATGCTGAAATTTAGTACAAGTGAGACGCGAATAAAGACTATGGCCACGACACAAGTTCAAACTGTCAATACCGGCGCAGACAAAGCCAAACTGGCGGTTGCTGCACTGCTGGTGGTTGGCGCCCTTGCTGCTTTCTACTTGTTGGGCAAGCAGGGGGCTTTGGCGCAGTGGGCGGCCCTGTTGTTGGGCTTGGGCTTGGCGGCTGCGACTTTTTTTGCTTCTGAGGCGGGTCGGCAACTCATTGCGTTCGGCAAGGATGCTTGGCGCGAAGTGCGCAAAGTCGTGTGGCCTGCACGCAAGGAAGCGATTCAAATTACGGCCTATGTTTTTGGTTTTGTGCTCGTCATGGCCTTGTTTCTGTGGCTGACGGACAAGACGCTTGAGTGGCTTTTTTACGATCTGATTCTGGGGTGGAAAAAATAATGACTGATGATGTGGTGATTTCCGCTGCAGAGCAGCCTGTGTCCGCACCCGTGAATCCAGATTTGCGCTGGTATGTGGTGCATGCCTACTCTGGCATGGAGAAGGCTGTGGAGCGCAATATTCTGGAACGCATCAACCGTGCCGGCATGGAAAGCAAGTTCGGCCGCATCCTCGTTCCCATGGAAGAGGTGGTTGAAGTCAAGAATGGTCAGAAAAAAACGACCGAACGGAAGTTCTTCCCCGGCTATGTGCTGGTGGAAATGGTCATGGATGATGACACTTGGCATTTGGTGAAGCACACCAACAAGGTGACGGGCTTCGTTGGTGGTGCCAAGAATCGCCCTGCACCGATCTCTGAAGCCGAAGTGATGAAGATCGTCAACCAGATGCAGGAAGGCACTGACAAGCCACGCCACAAGATTGAATTTGTGGTGGGGGAGTTTGTGCGCGTCAAGGAAGGTCCATTTACCGACTTCAACGGTTCGGTGGAAGACGTCAATTACGAAAAAAGCAAAGTGCGCGTGTCGGTCACTATTTTTGGCCGTTCCACGCCGGTTGAATTGGAGTTTTCTCAGATCGAGAAAACCTGAGATTTGCCAGCCAGTGATGGCTGGTATTGCATTTGCGTTGTCCGACTCGGCGCGAATGGGTGATAAGAGTCGTTAACCCCGGGGAGCCACGGTCTGAGTTGTTCAGAACCAAGGCGCTATTACCCGTAAGGAGAAATCATGGCGAAGAAAATCGTTGGTTTCATCAAGCTGCAAGTGCCAGCTGGTAAAGCCAATCCATCCCCCCCTATTGGCCCAGCTTTGGGTCAACGTGGTCTGAACATCATGGAGTTCTGCAAGGCATTCAATGCGCAGACTCAAGGTGTCGAGCCCGGTCTGCCTTTGCCTGTGGTGATCACAGCATTTGCTGACAAGAGCTTCACGTTTGTCATCAAGACGCCTCCAGCCACCGTGCTGATCAAGAAGGCCATCAAGTTGGACAAGGGATCCTCCAATCCTCTGAAGGATAAGGTTGGCAAGATCACCCGTGCTCAGCTCGAAGAAATTGCAAAGACCAAGATGAAAGACATGACTGCCGCCGATCTGGATGCAGCCGTTCGTACCATCGCTGGTTCTGCCCGCTCCATGGGCGTGAATGTGGAGGGCGTGTAAATGTCCAAGCTCACTAAAAAGCAAAAAGCCCAAGTTGGCAAGATCGACAGCAACAAGCTGTATGCACTGACCGATGCCCTGGGCCTGGTCAAGGAATTCGCCAACGCCAAATTCGATGAATCCATCGACGTGGCTGTGCAGCTCGGCATCGATGCCAAGAAGTCTGACCAGGTGGTGCGTGGTGCTGTGGTGCTGCCTAACGGCACTGGCAAGACCAAGCGCGTGGCTGTGTTCGCCCAAGGTGCGAAGGCTGAAGAGGCCAAGGCCGCCGGTGCGGACGTTGTGGGTATGGACGACTTGGCCGCCATGGTCAAGGCCGGTGACATGCCTTTCGACATCGTGATTGCTGCCCCTGATGCCATGCGCATTGTGGGTACCTTGGGTCAGATTCTGGGACCACGTGGTTTGATGCCTAACCCCAAAGTCGGTACCGTGACTCCTGATGTGGCTACTGCCGTGAAGAATGCCAAGGCTGGTCAGGTGCAGTTCCGTGTCGACAAGGCCGGTATCGTGCACAGCACCATTGGTCGCAACTCCTTCGATGCTGCAAAACTGCAAGGTAACTTGGCTGCGTTGGTGGATGCTTTGAACAAAGCTAAGCCTGCTTCCAGCAAGGGCTTGTATTTGCGCAAGATCGCTGTTTCGTCGACCATGGGCGTTGGTGTCCGCGTGGACCTGCAAACCATCTCGGCGTAATCGCAAATTTAAGCCTCCGGAAACGGCGGCTTAGGGTGGTGGGTCGTTCAGCCAGCTGGCTGAACGAGCCATCCAAGACCGTTGGTGTGCAGGCAACTGCACTTAATAGTTTGAAGCCAACGCAGATGGCGATCCCGCTGCAGATGGAATGTGAATTCTGTTAACAGTTGGTCGCTGCAATGTGGAGCACCGCGTAACGCAAGTTGCAAGGTGCATTTAAAGGAGTAGACCTTGAGTCTTAATCGCAGTGAGAAAGAAGCGGTCATCAGTGATGTGACCGGCCTCGCCGCTAAAGCTCAAACGCTCGTGATCGCGGAATACCGCGGCATCACGGTCGCTGACATGACCAAACTGCGCAATACCGCGCGCAGCGCTGGTGTGAGCCTGAGTGTGTTGAAAAACACCTTGGCCCGCCGTGCTGTCGCTGGTAGCCAGTTCGACGTCGTGTCCGGCCAGATGACCGGTCCTCTGATCTATGGCTTTTCCGAAGACGCAGTCGCCGCCGCAAAAGTGGTGGCCGAGTTCGCGAAAACCAACGACAAGTTGGTGATCCGTGCTGGTGCGTATGGCGGCAAGGCCCTGGACGTGAACGGCGTGAAGCAATTGGCAAGCATCCCTTCCAAGGAAGTGTTGTTGGCGCAGTTGTTGGGCTTGATGCAGTCCCCCATTTCCCGTACCGCACGCGTGCTGTCGGCTTTGGCGGAGCAACGTGGCGCAGGTGCAGCAGAAGCTGCCCCCGCAGAGGCAGTGGCCGCTTAATTGCGGACTGCCTGTAGAAACCAATATTGTTAGGAAATCAAAATGGCATTCGATAAAGACGCATTTTTGACCGCGCTGGATAGCATGACGGTCATGGAACTCAACGACCTGGTGAAAGCCATCGAAGAGAAGTTTGGTGTGAGCGCTGCTGCTATGGCAGCACCCGCTGCCGCTGGTGGTGGTGCCGCTGCCGCTGCTGAAGAAAAGACTGAATTCAACGTGGTGTTGACTGAAGCCGGCGCTAACAAAGTGTCCGTCATCAAGGCCGTGCGCGAAATCACAGGTCTGGGCTTGAAAGAAGCCAAGGATTTGGTGGATGGCGCTCCCAAGGCTGTCAAGGAAGGTGTTGCCAAGGCTGATGCTGAAGCTGCCAAGAAGAAGCTGGAAGAAGCTGGCGCAAAGGTCGAACTCAAGTAATCGACTGCTTTGCCTGGGCTGGAGGTTCTTTAAAGGGCCTCCAGCCTTTGCTGCTTGTGAGCTTTGAAATTAGTGCGCACTCAAAAACGGTTTTCAAACTGTTTTTGAGTGTCTTCTGATCCGACTGCAGAAGATGCCTTGGTTCGGGTTGCGTGCAATGCGCGACCGTCCGCCAATGATTGGTAGTGGCCAATCACCAAGCCTGTTGAGAGTGGTGCTCAACACGACAGTCGCCTAGGACCCCCAGGATTCCTCAGCCTTTGCCCGGAGATCTAATGGCTTACACATACACAGAACGCAAGCGGATTCGCAAAAACTTCGGTAGTCGCGATAGCGTGCTCGAGATTCCCTACCTGCTGCAGATGCAAAAAGACGCGTACACCGCGTTTCTGCAGGCCGATGTTGCCCCCAAAAAACGAACTGCAGAAGGTCTGCAGGCTGCGTTTGAAGCTGCTTTCCCCATCGTCTCTCACAACGGTTTTGTGGAGATGAAGTACCTGGAGTACAACCTCGCCAAGCCTGCGTTCGATGTGCGTGAATGCCAAACCCGTGGGTTGACCTTCGCCTCCGCTGTGCGTGCCAAAGTCCAACTGATCATTTATGACCGCGAGTCGTCGACCGGTCAAAACAAGGTGGTCAAGGAGGTCAAGGAACAAGAAGTCTACATGGGCGAAGTGCCCCTGATGACTGGCAAGGGCTCCTTCATCATCAACGGCACGGAACGCGTGATCGTGTCCCAGTTGCACCGTTCGCCTGGTGTGTTTTTTGAGCACGACAAGGGCAAGACCCACAGCTCGGGCAAGTTGCTGTTCTCCGCACGCATCATCCCCTATCGCGGTTCCTGGCTTGACTTCGAATTCGACCCCAAGGACCTGCTGTACTTCCGTGTGGACCGCCGCCGCAAGATGCCGGTCACGATTCTGTTGAAGGCCATTGGCCTGAACAACGAGTCCATCCTGGCAAACTTCTTTGTCAACGACAACTTCCGTTTGATGGACAGCGGCGCGCAAATGGAATTTGTGGCTGAACGTCTGCGTGGCGAAGTAGCCCGTTTCGACATCACAGACAAGTCTGGCAAAGTCGTGGTCGCAAAGGACAAGCGCGTGACGGCTCGTCACACGCGTGAGCTGGAGCAATCTGGCACCTCGCATATCAGCGTACCCGAAGACTTCCTGATTGGTCGTGTGGTGGCCCGCAATGTGGTCGACGGTGACACTGGTGAAATCGTGGCCAAGGCCAACGAAGAGCTGACCGAGGCCTTGCTGAAAAAGCTGCGTACTGCAGGCATTCAGGATCTGGCCTGCATCTACACGAACGAACTGGACCAAGGCGCCTACATTTCGCAGACTCTGCGTACCGACGAAACAGTCGATGAGTTTGCTGCGCGTGTTGCGATCTACCGCATGATGCGTCCTGGCGAGCCACCGACAGAAGACGCAGTGCAAGCGCTGTTCCAGCGCCTGTTCTACAACCCCGACACCTACGATTTGTCGCGCGTGGGTCGCATGAAGTTCAACGCCAAGATGGGCCGCTCGGAATCGACCGGCCCCATGGTGCTGACCAACGAAGACATTCTGGCTGTGGTCAAGATCCTGGTGGATCTGCGCAACGGCCGTGGCGACGTTGACGACATCGACCACTTGGGCAACCGCCGCGTGCGTTGCGTGGGCGAACTGGCGGAAAACCAGTACCGTACCGGTTTGGCACGTATCGAAAAGGCTGTGAAGGAACGTCTGGGCCAAGCCGAGCAAGAGCCTCTGATGCCGCACGACCTGATCAACAGCAAGCCTATCTCGGCCGCGTTGAAAGAGTTCTTCGGTGCCTCGCAGCTGTCCCAGTTCATGGACCAGACCAACCCGCTGGCCGAAATCACCCACAAGCGCCGTGTATCGGCCCTTGGCCCGGGTGGTTTGACGCGTGAACGTGCCGGCTTCGAAGTGCGTGACGTGCACGTGACCCACTACGGTCGTGTCTGCCCTATTGAAACGCCTGAAGGTCCAAACATTGGTCTGATCAACTCGCTGGCTTTGTACGCCCGCTTGAACGAATACGGTTTCATCGAGACACCGTACCGCCGTGTGGTAGACAGCAAGGTGACGAACGATATCGACTACCTGTCTGCCATCGAAGAAGGCAAGTACGTGATTGCCCAGGCCAACGCTACCCTGAACAAGGATGGCGTGCTGATCGGTGACTTGGTGTCGGCCCGTGAAAAGGGTGAATCCATCCTGGTGAGCGCGGACCGCGTGCAGTACATGGACGTGTCGCCCGCGCAGATCGTGTCCGTAGCGGCGTCCCTGGTGCCGTTCCTGGAGCACGATGATGCGAACCGCGCTTTGATGGGTGCCAACATGTCGCGCCAAGCTGTGCCTGTGCTGCGCCCTGAAAAACCCATGGTGGGTACCGGTATTGAGCGCGTTGCTGCAGTCGATTCGGGCACGGTGGTCACCGCTACCCGTGGCGGCATCGTGGACTATGTGGATGCGACCCGTGTGGTGATTCGCGTGAACGACGCCGAAGCGCAAGCCGGGGAAGTGGGCGTGGACATCTACAACCTCATCAAGTACCAACGTTCCAACCAGAACACCAACATCCATCAGCGCCCCATCGTCAAGAAGGGCGACAAGCTCTCCAAGGGAGATGTAATTGCCGACGGTGCTTCCACCGATTTGGGCGAAATCGCCATCGGTCAGAACATGCTGGTGGCGTTTATGCCTTGGAACGGCTACAACTTCGAAGACTCGATTTTAATCAGTGAGCGCGTGGTGGCCGAAGACCGCTACACCTCCATCCACATCGAAGAGCTCGTGGTGATGGCGCGTGACACCAAGTTGGGTGCGGAGGAAATTACCCGCGACATTCCCAATCTGAGCGAGCAGCAACTGAACCGTTTGGATGAGTCCGGCATCATCTACGTCGGCGCAGAAGTGCTGCCTGGTGATACGTTGGTCGGCAAGGTTACGCCCAAGGGTGAAACCACGCTCACTCCAGAAGAGAAGCTGCTGCGCGCCATCTTCGGCGAAAAAGCCAGCGACGTGAAAGACACTTCTTTGCGTGTGGATCAGGGCAGCTCCGGTACCGTGATCGACGTGCAAGTTTTCACCCGTGAAGGCATCACGCGCGACCGCCGTGCGCAGCAGATTATTGACGACGAACTCAAGCGCTTCCGTCTTGATCTGAACGACCAGTTGCGTATTGTTGAAGCTGATGCATTTGACCGTATTGAGAAGTTGTTGACCGGCAAGGTTGCCAATGGCGGACCTCAGAAGCTGGCCAAGGGCACCAAGCTGGACAAGGCCTATTTGACTTCTGTCGAGAAGTTCCACTGGTTTGACATTCGTCCTGCCGATGAAGAGGTGGCAAGCCAGCTGGAAAGCATCAAGAACTCGCTGGAACAAACCCGCCACAGTTTCGACCTGGCATTTGAAGAAAAGCGCAAGAAGCTCACCCAGGGAGATGAGTTGCCTGCGGGCGTGCTCAAGATGGTTAAGGTCTACATCGCGGTCAAGCGTCGCCTGCAGCCTGGTGACAAGATGGCCGGTCGCCACGGGAACAAGGGTGTTGTTTCCAAGATCACGCCTGTCGAAGATATGCCCTATCTGGCGGACGGCACCCCGGTGGACATCGTGTTGAACCCGTTGGGCGTTCCATCGCGTATGAACATCGGCCAGGTGTTGGAAGTGCACTTGGGCTGGGCTGGCAAGGGCTTGGGTCAACGTATCGGAGATATGTTGCAGCGCGAAGCTGCGACAACGGAAATCCGAGGTTTCTTGGAGCAGGTCTACAACAGCGCCGGTCGCAAGGAAGACTTGGCACAGCTGTCTGATGCAGAGGTGCAGGAAATGGCCCAAGAGCTCACCAGTGGTGTGCCATTTGCGTCCCCCGTGTTTGACGGTGCGACGGAAAAGGAAATCGGCGACATGTTGCAGCTGGCGTACCCGGACGATGTGGCCAAGGCCAAGGGGCTGACCGCCACACGTACGCAAGCGCAGCTGTATGACGGTCGCAGTGGTGATGCCTTCGAGCGCACGACCACCGTGGGCTATATGCACTACCTGAAGTTGCACCACTTGGTGGACGACAAGATGCACGCCCGTTCTACCGGTCCTTACAGCTTGGTGACCCAGCAGCCTCTGGGTGGTAAGGCCCAGTTCGGTGGTCAGCGCTTCGGTGAAATGGAAGTGTGGGCGTTGGAAGCCTACGGTGCTTCCTACGTGCTGCAGGAAATGCTGACGGTCAAGTCCGATGACGTGCAAGGTCGTACCAAGGTGTACGAAAACATCGTCAAGGGCGAACACTCTATTGAAGCCGGCATGCCGGAATCGTTCAATGTGTTGGTCAAGGAAATCCGTTCCTTGGGCATCGACATTGAGCTGGATCGTTCTTAAAGACAAGGGAAAGAGTCACATGAAATCTTTACTCGACCTGTTCAAGCAGTTCACGCCCGATGAGCATTTCGATGCCATCAAGATCGGCATGGCTTCTCCTGAGAAGATCCGTTCTTGGTCTTTCGGCGAAGTCAAGAAGCCTGAAACCATCAACTACCGCACCTTCAAGCCTGAGCGTGATGGCTTGTTTTGCGCCAAGATTTTCGGACCTATCAAGGACTACGAATGCTTGTGCGGCAAGTACAAGCGCTTGAAGCACCGTGGTGTGATCTGTGAGAAGTGCGGCGTTGAAGTTACACAGACCAAAGTTCGCCGCGAACGCATGGGCCATATCGACCTGGCTGCGCCGTGCGCACACATCTGGTTCCTGAAGTCCTTGCCCAGCCGTTTGGGCTTGGTGCTGGACATGACGCTGCGTGACATCGAGCGTGTGCTGTATTTCGAAGCATATGTGGTCACCGACCCCGGCATGACTCCGCTGAAGAAGTACAGCATCATGTCGGAAGATGATTACGACGCCAAGTTCCAAGAATATGGCGATGAGTTCATTGCCAAGATGGGCGCCGAAGGTATCAAAGACCTGTTGGAGAGCATTGACATCGACGGCTCAATCGAGAAGTTGCGCAATGACCTGACCGGTTCTGAGCTCAAGATCAAGAAAAACGCCAAGCGTTTGAAGGTTCTGGAGGCGTTCAAGAAATCCGGTATCAAGCCTGAATGGATGGTGTTGGATGTGCTGCCCGTGTTGCCACCGGACCTGCGTCCGCTGGTTCCGCTGGACGGCGGCCGCTTTGCGACCTCCGACCTGAACGACTTGTACCGTCGCGTGATCAACCGCAACAGCCGTTTGCGCCGTTTGCTGGAACTCAAGGCGCCGGAAATCATTGCACGCAACGAAAAGCGCATGTTGCAAGAAGCCGTGGACAGCTTGCTGGACAACGGCCGTCGTGGCAAGGCGATGACAGGTGCCAACAAGCGCGCGCTCAAGTCTTTGGCCGACATGATCAAGGGTAAATCCGGTCGTTTCCGCCAGAACTTGCTGGGCAAGCGCGTGGACTACTCTGGTCGTTCCGTGATTACCGTGGGCCCCACACTCAAGCTGCACCAGTGTGGCCTGCCGAAATTGATGGCTTTGGAATTGTTCAAGCCCTTCATCTTCGCGCGCCTGGAAGCCATGGGTATTGCCACCACCATCAAGGCCGCCAAGAAGGAAGTCGAATCCGGCACGCCAGTCGTGTGGGATATTCTGGAAGAGGTCATCAAAGAGCATCCCGTGATGCTGAACCGTGCGCCTACGCTGCACCGTTTGGGTATCCAGGCTTTTGAGCCCATCCTGATCGAAGGCAAGGCCATCCAGTTGCACCCCCTCGTTTGCGCGGCGTTTAACGCCGACTTCGACGGTGACCAAATGGCTGTTCACGTACCTTTGTCGGTAGAAGCACAAATGGAAGCACGCACTTTGATGCTGGCTTCCAACAACGTGCTGTTCCCCGCCAACGGCGAGCCATCCATCGTCCCGTCCCAAGACGTGGTGCTGGGTCTGTACTACACCACCCGTGACCGTATCAACGGGAAGGGTGAGGGTCTGATTTTTGCCGATACCGGTGAAGTCCAGCGCGCCTTTGACGGTGGTGCAGTTGAACTCAATGCGCGCATCAACGTACGCTTGACCGAGTGGACCAAGAACAAGGAAACCGGTGAGTTCGAACCCTCGACCAAACTGTGGGAAACCACGGCCGGCCGTGCGTTGCTGTCTGAAATTCTGCCCAAAGGCCTGCCTTTCTCCAACATCAACAAGGCGTTGAAGAAGAAGGAAATCTCCAAGCTTATTAACGTTTCTTTCCGCAAGTGCGGATTGAAAGAAACGGTGGTATTTGCTGACAAGCTGCTGCAAAGCGGGTTCCGTTTGGCAACCAAAGCTGGTATCTCCATCTGTATCGACGACATGTTGGTGCCTGCTGAAAAGCATGACATCATTGGCCGCGCGCAGAAGGAAGTCAAAGAGATCGAACAGCAATACGTCTCGGGTCTGGTGACTTCTGGCGAGCGTTACAACAAGGTGGTGGACATCTGGGGCAAGTCGGGTGACGAAGTGTCCAAGGTGATGATGGCCAAGCTCTCCAAAGAGATGGTGATTGATCGTCACGGCAAGGAAGTCGCCCAAGAGTCCTTCAACTCCATCTACATGATGGCTGACTCTGGCGCCCGTGGTTCCGCAGCCCAGATCCGTCAGGTTGCTGGTATGCGTGGTCTGATGGCCAAGCCAGACGGCTCCATCATTGAGACACCCATCACGGCGAACTTCCGCGAAGGTCTGAACGTGTTGGAGTACTTCATCTCCACCCACGGTGCCCGTAAGGGTCTGGCCGATACGGCGTTGAAGACTGCCAACTCCGGTTACCTGACCCGCCGCTTGGTTGACGTGACGCAGGATCTGGTGGTGACCGAGCAGGATTGCGGCACTCACAATGGCTACCTGATGCGTGCCATTGTTGAAGGTGGTGAAGTGATTGAGTCCCTGCGCGACCGCGTGCTGGGCCGTACCACTGCCGACGATGTGCTGCATCCCGAGAACCGTTCGGTGTTGGCCAAGGCCGGTGACATGCTGGACGAAGACCTGATCGAAGAGCTCGAAGCTGCAGGCGTGGATGAAGTCAAGGTGCGTACCGCGTTGACTTGCGAAACACGCTTTGGTATCTGCGCCAAGTGTTATGGACGTGACCTGGGTCGTGGCGGCCTGATCAACGGCGGTGAAGCCGTTGGTGTGATTGCTGCCCAGTCCATCGGCGAGCCTGGTACCCAGCTGACCATGCGTACTTTCCACATCGGTGGTGCTGCTTCGCGTGCGGCCATCGCCTCCAGTGTGGAAGCCAAGTCCAATGGCGTAATCGGCTTTAACGCCACGATGCGCTATGTCACCAATAGCAAGGGTGAGTTGGTGGTGATTGCTCGATCTGGCGAAATCATCATCCATGATGAGCATGGCCGTGAGCGCGAACGCCACAAGGTGCCCTATGGCGCGATCCTGACGGTCAAGGCCGATCAGTCCGTCAAGGCCGGTGCGATTCTGGCGAACTGGGATCCCCTGACACGCCCCATCATTACCGAGTTTGCCGGCAAGGCGCATTTCGAAAATGTGGAAGAAGGCCTGACGGTCGCCAAGCAGGTTGATGAAGTTACTGGCTTGTCCACTCTGGTTGTGATTGACCCTAAGCGCCGCGGCGCAGCCAAGGTCGTTCGCCCTCAGGTCAAGCTGATCGATGCCTCCGGCCACGAAGTGAAGATTCCTGGTACCGACCACTCGGTGACTATTGGTTTCCCCGTGGGCGCCCTGGTGCAGGTGCGTGACGGTCAGGACGTGGGTCCAGGCGAAGTGCTGGCGCGTATCCCGATCGAAGGTCAGAAGACCCGTGACATTACCGGCGGTCTGCCGCGTGTGGCCGAGTTGTTCGAAGCCCGTTCGCCCAAGGACAAGGGTGTTTTGGCTGAAGTGACCGGCACCGTGTCCTTCGGTAAGGAAACCAAGGGCAAGGTCCGTTTGCAGATCACTGACCCTGAAGGTAAGGTCTGGGAAGAGCTCGTGCCCAAGGAGAAAAACATCCTGGTGCACGAAGGCCAGGTGGTTAACAAGGGCGAAAGCGTTGTGGACGGCCCCGCCGATCCGCAAGACATCCTGCGCCTGCTGGGTTCCGAAGAGCTGGCCCGCTACATCGTGGACGAAGTCCAGGACGTGTACCGCTTGCAAGGCGTGAAGATCAACGACAAGCACATTGAAGTGATCGTTCGCCAGATGTTGCGTCGCGTGGTGGTTGAAGCCGCGGGAGATTCTGGCTACATCAATGGTGAGCAGGTGGAGCGTTCTGAAATGCTCAACACCAATGACGCCTTACGTGCAGACGGCAAGATCCCGGCGACCTATACCAACCTGTTGTTGGGTATCACCAAGGCGTCGTTGTCCACCGACAGCTTCATCTCTGCGGCGTCTTTCCAGGAAACGACCCGTGTTCTGACCGAGGCAGCCATCATGGGCAAGCGTGACGAGTTGCGCGGTCTGAAGGAAAACGTCATCGTGGGTCGTCTGATTCCCGCCGGTACCGGTCTGGCCTACCATGAGGCCCGCAAGGTGCGCGAAACGATGGACGACGCCGAGCGCCGCGCCATTGCTGAGGCCGAAGCTGCTGAGCTGGCCGGTGGTGCCGATGTTGCTGGCGAACTTGAAGCCAATGAGGGCTCTTCGGCTGAATAATCCGTTGGTCTTGCGTTAGTGCAAATGCCCCAAGCATGTGTCTGCAGCTTGGGGCATTTCTTTTGAGGGCGTCATGATGGATCTGTCATTGCTGATGTGGTTGGCTCTGGCCCTTCTCCTGTTTTGGGGCGTAGGCCTCTACAACCGCCTGATGCGCTTGCGCGCACGTGCGCTGGAAGTGTTGGGGGTGGTGGAAAAGCATGCAGGTACTTGCGTGCGTTTGGTTGAGCAGTATGCAGCGGCCTATCAGGGGCGTGGGGTGGCGCTGGCAGCAACCCCATGGACTGAAGTGCACGCAGCAGCAACTCGTTTGGAGCAGGTGCTGGCACAGCCTCGGTCGGCATCCTTGCAGCCAGATGTCGTGGCTGCATTCGCTGCGGCGTGGACCGCACTGTACGCAGCATGGGGGGATGCCAGTGACGGGGCCATCGACTTGGCGGGGCCGGTGATGCCCGAGGAAATGCAGGCAGCTTGGGCGGCCGCCAGTCTCAAAGTGCAAAGTGCCAGTGGGGGCTTCAACCAGATCATTGCGCGTTACAACGAAGCGATTCAACAATACCCGGCCCGCTGGGTGGCGGCCTTAATGGGCTTCCATGTGGCCGGACAACTTTGACTTATGACTCAATCGGTAAATGCGCCTCCTTTGTGGCGCCAATTGCAGCACGTTGCGCGGGTAAACCAAGCCGTGATGTCGGGCGCATCAGGCACCACGGCACTGGAGGCGGTGGACGCCGCGTTGCGCGGAGGCGTTCAGGCCTTGTGTTTCCATGTCTGGCGGCATTGGGGGCGTGCGCAGGCACTGCGGGCTCAACTGGTTCGCAAGGCACCACCGCCCATGGCCGATGCGCTGTTGTGCTCGGCGCTGGCCTTGGCCTGGAACGCCGACGACAGTGCTTACGATGCGTTCACTCTCGTCAACCAGTCGGTAGAGGCCGCCAAGCGGCAGCCTGAAACCAAGGCGCAGGCCAACTTTATCAATGCGTGCTTGCGGCGGTTTTTGCGTGAGCGCGAAACCCTGCTGGCCGCCACAGATGCGGACCCTGTGGCCTTGTGGAATCACCCACGCTGGTGGATTGCGCGCCTGCAGCAAGACCACCCCCAGCAGTGGATGCAGATTTTGGAAGCAGCCAACCGGCATGCACCCATGACCTTGCGCGTCAACCAGCGTCGTGTGCAGCCACAGGCCTATCTGTCATTGCTGCAGGCCGCAGGTCTGAGTGGGAAACACTTGTCGGCCAGCGCCATCGAGCTCCAGCACCCCGCGCCTGTGCAGGCATTACCGGGGTTTGGTGACGGGTGGGTATCGGTGCAGGACGCAGCCGCCCAGGTTGCCGCACCCTTGTTGGTCGAGGGCTACGCAGCCGCAGGAGCGTGGCGAATTTTGGATGCCTGCGCCGCTCCAGGCGGAAAGACTGGCCATTTGCTGGAGCTCACCGACGCCGAGGTGGTGGCGCTGGAGGTTGATGCGCACCGCGCACAGCGTATTAACAGCAATGTGCAGCGGCTGGGCCTTTGCCCGCAGGTGATTGTGGCGGACGCCAGTGCCGTACCTAGCTGGTGGGATGGTCGTCCTTTCCATTTGATCTTGCTGGACGCACCGTGTACTGCGTCGGGCATTGTGCGCCGTCACCCCGATATACGCTGGTTGCGTCGGGAAAGCGATGTAGCCCAACTGGCAGCCACTCAGCGTCGTCTTTTGCAGACTTTGTGGCCCTTGGTGGTGCCTGGTGGGCGGCTGCTGTTTTGCACTTGCTCCATCTTTCGGGCGGAGGGGGATGATCAAGTGCAAGCGTTTCTTGCACACAACACTGATGCCACTTTGCTGCCATCCCCGGGGCATTTGCTGCCGCGTGGCAGCCATGATCACCCGGTTGTGGCTGACAATCCCTTGGGTGACCACGACGGTTTTTTCTATGCACTTTTTGAGAAGCGTGCGGCCTGAGTGGGCGGTGCGCTGGCTCTTGACCGCCTGTTTTTTGAGCTTCTGCCTGTTGGGTAGAGCCCAAGGGGCTGCAGAAATCGTGTCTTTCGAGCTGGAGCGCAGCAGCGAAGAGCTGAGCTTCTCGGCCCAACTGCAATTTGAGCTGTCCGCTACCGTGGAGGAGGCCTTGCTCAAAGGCATTCCTATGGTGTTCGTGGCAGAAACGGAGCTTTTGCGCGAACGGTGGTACTGGTACGACAAGTCCGTTGCCTCATCTGCCCGCCACTTTCGTTTGGCGTTTCAGCCGCTCACACGCCGCTGGCGACTCAATATCAGTTCGGGGGCCGCGAGCGCAGCCGGCCAGGGCCTCGCCTTGAACCAGAGTTTTGACACTCTGCAGCAAGCCCTTGTCACCATCAAGCGTATTTCGCGTTGGCGTGTTGCGGGCGCCAATGAACTGGATCCCGCGGTGCGCCACCGTTTCGAGTTTCGTTTCCGTCTGGATCTGGGGCAGTTGCCGCGGCCCTTCCAGATTGGTGCGATTGGCCAGTCGGAATGGGATATCTCCGTCGTGCGTTCAGAGCTTCTTCCACCAGAGGTCGTGAAATGAAGCCTGCGCAGAATCTGGTGGCCAATCCTGGGCACCAGACCTCGCGCGCCGTACGGCGAGCAGTGGCACTGGGGGCCGCCGCCATGGTGCTGATTGGCCTGTTGTTGCTGTACCTGCTGACCCAAGCAACCAACAACCGCGAACTCTACGAACAGAACTACGCGCGCTTATTTGTGGTGAATGTGGTGGTGGCAACCCTGCTGGGCGTGGCCATCGCGTGGGTTGGCTATCGGCTGATGGCACGCCTACGACAAGGGCGTTTTGGCAGCCGTCTGCTGGTCAAGTTGGCCACCATCTTTGCGCTGGTTGGGGTCATGCCCGGACTGTTGATCTACGTGGTGTCCTACCAATTCGTGTCTCGTTCCATCGAAACCTGGTTCGATGTAAAGGTCGAGGGTGCGTTGGAGGCAGGGCTGAGCTTGGGGCGTGTGACCCTGGAAACCTTGTCCAGCGACCTCGCAACCAAATCGCGTGCGGCCGCCAGCCAGTTGGTGGAAACCAGTGACTCCGCGACCGGCGAGGTCGCCGAGCGCTTGCTGGACCAATTGGGGGCGACTGACATCACGGTCTGGTCCGGCTCTGGCAAGCTGATTTCCAGTGTGGGGCTGTCTCGGTTTCAACTGAGCCCGGACAAGCCGAGTTCCAGCCAGTTTCGGGCCGCGCGGCAAGAGCGCGCTCTGGCTTGGGTCGAGGGGCTTGAAGACGCCGTTCCCGGGGCCCTGGCCAATGCGCAGATCAAGGCCCTGGTGCCGGTCTCGAGTTCGGTGTTGGGCTTGTCCGCAGAAACGCGCTACATGCTGGTCTCGCGTACGCTGCCAACGGGCTTGGTGGCCAACGCCTTGGCGGTGGAGGCTGCCAACCGTGAATACCAGGAACGAGCCCTGGCCCGTGAGGGCCTCAAGCGCATGTACATCGGCACGCTGACGCTCAGCCTTTTTCTGGCCGTTTTTGGTGCCGTGCTGCTCGCTGTCGTCTTGGGTAATCAGATCGCCAAACCCCTGCTATTGCTCACAGAGGGCGTGAGTCAGGTGGCGGCAGGGGACTTGACCCCCAAACTTGCCATGCAGGGGCGCGATGAACTGGGCGGGCTGACACGCGCCTTTGCGTCGATGACGCAGCAATTGGCGGATGCCCGCCTCTCGGTGGAAGCCAGCATGTCACAGGTAGACGCTGCCCGTGCGAATTTGCAGACGATTCTGGACAACCTGACCTCGGGGGTTGTTGTGTTGGCGCCCGATGGTCGTATCGTTTCGTCCAATCCCGGGGCTACCCGCATTCTGCAGTTGCCACTGACCGCATACGAAGGCCAGCTTCTCTCCGAGGTGCCGGGCCTGCAGACTTTCGGTGATGCGGTGCAAAACCAATTTGCCCAGTATCTGACCAACCGCGCTGAGCATGGGCTGGATCACTGGCAGCAGTCTTTCGAACTGGGTGGAAACACTGCGATCCAAAGTCCTTTTGAACGTGCAGTCACGCTGGTGGCACGGGGTGCGGAGTTGCCCAGTGCCCAGCGCCTGTTGGTGTTCGACGACATCTCCGAAATCGTCTCCGCGCAGAGAGCCCAGGCATGGGGCGAAGTCGCGCGCCGGTTGGCCCACGAAATCAAGAATCCGCTAACCCCAATCCAGCTTTCTGCGGAGCGCATGGAAATGAAGCTGGCCGGCAAGCTGGAGGGCGTCGAACTGGGCATTCTGACCAAATCAGTGAAAACCATTGTTGACCAGGTCGACGCCATGAAGCGGCTGGTTAATGAGTTTCGTGATTACGCGCGCTTGCCTTCCGCAGAACTCAAGCCGGTGGATTTGAATGCACTGGTGCGTGATGTTCTTCAACTCTATGAATCCGATGTCAGCAAGGTGGTCCTGGTCGCTGATCTGGACGAAGCCTGTCCCCCTGTGCGGGGTGACGCGCAGCAACTGCGGCAAGTGATCCACAACCTGGTGCAAAACGCGCAAGACGCGACAGAGTCCGCGACTTTGTCGGGGCCTGGCCGTGTCGTATTGCGCACCCAGCACCTGGCTGTTGCAGACCGTGTGCGGCTATCGGTTCAAGACCAAGGCACGGGGTTCCCGGAGCACATCCTCAAGCGCGCCTTTGAGCCCTACGTCACCACCAAAACCAAGGGCACGGGGCTCGGTCTGGCGGTAGTGAAAAAAATTGCTGACGAGCATGGCACGCGTGTGGATATCACCAACCGCACCACCGAAGGCAAGGTAACAGGTGCGCAAGTGTCGTTATCATTGGCTATAGACCACAGCGCACAAGGTTGAGTGCGGACAAGGGCATCAAAGGGACTGCGCTAACAATGGCAAACATACTGGTAGTAGACGACGAGCACGGCATTCGGGAATTGCTCTGGGAAATTCTCAATGACGAAGGCCACACCGTCGAGCTTGCTGAGAATGCCGCACAAGCCCGTGCCGCGCGCCAGCGTGAGCGCCCGGACTTGGTCCTGCTGGATATCTGGATGCCAGACACCGATGGCGTAACCTTGCTCAAGGAATGGTCGTCTACGGGGGCCCTCACCATGCCCGTCATCATGATGAGTGGCCACGCCACCATCGATACCGCTGTGGAAGCCACCAAAATCGGTGCCCTTGCGTTCCTAGAAAAACCGGTCACCCTGCAAAAACTGCTCAAGGCGGTGGAACAGGGGTTGGCGCGCAACAACTTGCGCAAAACCGTGCCACTGCCAGCAAGCAGTTTCCTGGCCGCCGAGCCTGTCGCTTCACCCGCGGCACATGCCGTGGTCGCTGTGGATGCCGGTCCGGTGTCCGAGCAGCGCTTCATGTTGGACAAGCCCCTGCGTGAAGCGCGGGACGAGTTTGAGAAGGCATATTTTGAGTACCACTTGGCCAAAGAAAATGGGTCGATGACGCGGGTTGCGGAGAAAACCGGCCTGGAGCGTACCCACCTGTACCGCAAGCTCAAACAATTGGGTGTGGATCTGACCCGCGGCAAGCGGAATGGCCCCTAAACTGATGCTATAATTCAAGGCTCAGGCCCGGTAGCTCAGTCGGTAGAGCAGAGGATTGAAAATCCTTGTGTCGGTGGTTCGATTCCGCCCCAGGCCACCAAACCTAAAAATGGCTTCCAGAAATGGAAGCCATTTTTTTTGCCTCCGCTTTTTGCGTGGGTTGCCCAGTAGTCCACATGGGCTATTGCCGGGCTGTATGCCGGAGGGTACGCTCCCTTTCCAAGCACCTCGTTGCGCGCAGGGCAAGGCAGGTTGGCAAAACAAAATGGGCTGGAGTAACATGCAGCCGACAACACGAGGGGGTCTCATGTTCAGCATGTTTCGGGGCAAAGGTGTTACGCCAGATCCCGCCAAGGATGCGCCGGATTCGCGTGGTCTGGAGGTGAAAGAGGATGACCCCGACACGGCGTGGAGCCTGTGGGACAGTGCGCTGGCAGAGCAAGACTCGCGGTTTCTGGATCTGCCGCCCATTACCCGTGCCGTGCCTTTGGCCCCTGAGCCCAGTGCCCGCAGCCTGGCCAAGGCTGCCGAGGCGTACCCTGACCTCGAAATCCCCACCCAGCCGCTGAGCCTGGAGGACGCCAGCCCGGCCCAGCGCATGAAGGCTGCGTTGGACGTTGTGGAGTTGCACCACCATCGCATCGCCAACACCATTCGCACCCTGTGGGGCTATAAAGAATGCAGTGTGTACATCAACAAGCTGATCATGAACGGTGGTGACGGCATGGGCAATGCCCGCATTGGGTTCAACCAGGAAGCAGCTGACGCCATGATGGTGTTGGCCGACTTGCACGACGCCGAATTTGGTTCGGCCAAGGGTGCTGGTGCATTGGGCTTTGCCGACTCCTCCTTCCAAACCGGTTACAACGGCCACCGCTAGGCCGTAGCACCCGCAGAAGCTGCGGGCTTACCAGTCCAGCAACGTCAGCCCCACACTCAGCACGGTGCGGCGGCGGTTGTAGTCCATCAAAGAATCCCCGTAGCCGCTGAACAGCTCGGTATGGAAGCGCAAGCTGCTGCGGTCGCTACGGTTACCGGCGCTGCCAATCTTGTACAGCCAGCCCAGCCGGACTGAGCCGTTGCCTTCGCCCTTGAGGGAGTGGCGCAGCGTCAGCGCCAGGGTGTTGGAGGGGTTCAGATTCCAGGCCGCGGCCACCTCGGCGCGGCCCACCATGTCTTCGATGTCAGGGTTGTCGTCGCTCGAGGCATCTTCGGGCAGCCGTTGCCAGAGGCTGGCGTTGATGGCGACTGTATTGCCCAGCTCCAGTCCGGCGCGGGCAATCACCCGGTTCCAGCTGCGTGAGAGTGGCAGGCTCTGGCCGTTGCTCTGGTGGTTCAAGCTCACGCCACCGTAGCGCAGGCGCCAGCCCGAGGGCAAGGCCGACTCCAGCGGGAAGATGTAGGTGAGTTCGGGCTCGTGGTCGGTGGCGCGAAAGGGGCGTGACAGGTCGGCATTGAACAGCTGCCAGTAGGACTGCTGGCTGTAGGCGAACCAGAGGGAGTCGAGGCGGTTCGGGTCGCCGCCAGTCAGCAGGCCCTGGGCCACCTTGGTGCGCACCGAGAGCTGGATGCGCGTCTCGGTGGTGGTGTAGGGCTGAAAACTGGCCGTATGTCCCGCCGCGGGGGAGCTGGGTGCCGTATTCACACTGTCCGAGCCGATGACCGACAGGCTGATGGGCCGGTAGCCGCGAATACCAAAGGTGCCGCAGTCGCTGGCTGGCTCCAGCTCCCAAAAGCGCGACAGGGGCGTGGCCGCCGGGTTTTTGCAGCTCACCACCTCCACCGGCACCGAGGTGCTCACGCTGGCGGCCACTTGGGGCTCTGACATGTTGCTGGCCATGGCTTCAGTGCCATTTTGTGCTGTAGCCCCCGTGGATAGTGCGCAAGCAGCTATAAAAATAAGAGCATTTATGGTGCGTGAAGTCATTTGTGTGCAGCGGCGTTGGCCGCGTTGGCTTGGGCTTTGGCGGCAAACTCGGCGCGCAGGGCACGCAGCTTTTCGCGCGGGTCTTCGCGTACGGTGGCTTGGTCCAGGCCCATCTCGGCAATAAAGCGGCTGGGCAGGGCGGCCACCATCTCGCGGCCTTTTTTGCGGCGGCGCGTCCAGCTCACGGCCAGGCTGCGCTGGGCGCGGGTGATGCCCACATACATGAGGCGGCGCTCTTCCTGCAGGCGCGTGGCCATGTCTTCGTTCACCGACTCGTCGGCCATGCTGGAGCCGCCCAGGGTGTCGGCGCCGTCGCCCAGCTTGAAGGGCAGCATGCCCTCGGTCACGCCCACCAGCAGCACATGCGGCCACTCCAGCCCCTTGGAGGCGTGCAGGGTGGACAGGGTCACCACGTCCTGGTCCTTCTCGCGCTCGCTGATGGTGGAGAGCAGGGCGATGGTCTGCGCCACTTCCAGCAGGCTTTTGACCTCGCGCGCGGTCACACCCGCTGCGTCTTCAATCTGCCCGCCGCAGCGCTGCGCCATCCAGTCGCAAAACTCCAGCACATTGGTCCACTTGGCCGCGGCGACCTTCTCACTCTCCTCGCCGTCGTACAGGTGTTTCTCGTAGCCAATTTCCTTGAGCCATTCCGCCATGAAGGCGGTGGCGGCCTCCGCGCCTTCGGTATGGCGCGCGCGGAATTCCAGGTCGTTGATATAGCGGCCAAACTCATGCAGGCTGCCCAGCGCCTTGGCGCTCAGGGCCGCGGCCAGGGACGAGGAAAACAGCGCCTCAAACAGGCTCAGCTTGTACTGGCTGGCGTACACGCCCAGCGTGCCCAACGTGGTGTGGCCAATGCCCCGCTTGGGCGTGGTCACCGCGCGCAGAAACGCCGGGTCGTCGTCGTTGTTGCTCCACAGGCGAAACCAGGCGCACAGGTCGCGGATCTCGGCGCGGTCAAAAAAGCTCTGCCCACCCGACACCTTGTAGGGGATGCCGGCCCGGCGCAGCGCTTTTTCGAACGGCTTGGCCTGGTGGTTGGCACGGTACAGCACGGCAAAGTCGCGGAACTCCTTGTACTGCTTGCCCTGCATGTCCGCCAAGCCTTCGGCACGCAGGCTCTGGATGCGGGCCACGGCGCGTTCGGCCTCGTGTTCTTCGTTGTCGGCGTCCACCACACGCACTGGCTCGCCCTCGCCCAGCTCGCTGAACAGCGTCTTGGGAAACAGCTTGGGGTTGGGGCCGATCACGTTGTTGGCCGCCCGCAGGATCGCGCTGGTGGAGCGGTAGTTTTGCTCCAGCTTGATGACCTTGAGCGTGGGGAAGTCCACCGGCAGTTTTTTCAGGTTGTCCAGCGTGGCGCCGCGCCAGCCATAGATGGACTGGTCATCGTCACCCACGGCGGTGAAGCGTGCCTTCTCGCCCACCAGCAGCTTCAAGACTTCGTACTGCGTGGCGTTGGTGTCCTGGTACTCGTCCACCAGCACATGGCCCAGCTTGGCCTGCCAGCGTTCGCGCACCTCGGGGTAGTCGCGCAGCAGTTTCAGGGGCAGGCTGATCAGGTCGTCAAAGTCCACGCTCTGGTAGGCCGTCAGTCGCTCTTCGTAGCGGCCCATCACCGTGGCGATGATGCGTTCGTTGTCGTCCGCCGCCTGGGCCAGCGCTTCGGTGGATGTGAGCCCTGCGCTTTTCCAGGCGCTGATGGTCCACTGCCACTGGCGCGCCGTGGCCGCGTCCACCGTGCCGCCCGCATCCTTGAGGATGCTAGTCACATCGTCGCTGTCCAGAATGCTGAACTGGGGCTTGAGCCCCAGCACCGCGCCGTCTTCGCGCAGCATGCGCACGCCCAAGGCGTGGAAGGTACACACCAGCACGTCTTTGGCGGGGCGGCCAATCAGCTGCTTGGCGCGCTCGCGCATTTCGGCGGCAGCCTTGTTGGTGAAGGTGATGGCGGCAATGCGGTTGGCCGGCATGCCCATCTGGATCAGGCGCCCGATCTTGTGGGTGATCACCCGCGTTTTGCCCGAGCCCGCCCCGGCCAGCACCAGGCAGGGGCCGTGCAGGTAATTGACCGCTTCTTGTTGGGCGGGGTTCATGCCGTGGTTGGCGTTGGGGGAGGGGGCAGACATGGGTAACGCGAGGGAAGAAAGGGGGACCGAGGAAGGCCGCCGGAAGGAGTCGGCCAAAGCCGGAGCGCCATCTTAACGGGTCAGCAAAACCCGTGCCCCGGCTGCCTTGCTTGTCAGCCCGGTGGCAGGCCCGACGCCCAAACCCCGCCACAATGGAGTCCGTGCTGCAAATCCTGACCGTTACTTTCCCCTTCTTCGCCCTGGTGCTCTGCGGCTACCTCGCCGCCCGCCGGGGCATGCTGCCGCTGGCGGCCATTCCCGGGCTCAACGGCTTTGTGCTGTTTTTTGCGCTGCCCTGCATGCTGTACCGCTTTGGCGCCAGCACCCCCATCGCCCAGTTGCTGGACGTGCATGTGGCGCTCACCTACCTGCTGTGTGCCCTCATCATGGTGGGGTTTGTGGTGGCCGTCACGCTGCACGGTCGCATCAGCTGGAACGACGCCGCTTTTGGCGCCCTGGTGGGCGCTTTCCCCAACACCGGCTTCATGGGCGTGCCCCTGCTCGTGGCGCTGATGGGCACACAGGCCGCGGGCCCGGCCATCGTCACCATCCTGGTGGACATGGTGATCACATCCTCCCTGTGTATTGCCCTCTCGCGCCTGGGCGGTACCGATGGGGTGTCGGCTACCCAGGCCGCCAAAAATGCGCTCAAGGGCGTGGCCGCGAATCCCATGCCCTGGTCCATTTTGTTGGGGGCCCTGGTGTCGGCCCTGCAACTGGAGCTACCCAAACCGGTAGTCACCACCGCGGGCCTGCTGGCCGATGCGGCTTCGCCCGTGGCGCTGTTCACGATTGGCGCGGTGCTGGCCCGCTCCCAAATGCTGGCCAAGGACGACAAAACCCACGAAGTGCATTGGCAGGAGTACGTGCCCGTGGCACTCATCAAGCTGTTTCTTCACCCGCTGCTGGTGCTGCTGGTCGGCGTGTCGGCCGTGAGCCTGGGCGTGCCGATCGACAAGTTTGCTCTGACCGTGCTGGTGCTGCTGGCTGCGCTGCCCAGCGCCAGCAATGTGTCGCTGCTGGCCGAACGCTTTGGCGCGGACAACGGGCGCATTGCCCGCATCATTCTGGTGTCCACCGCGGCCGCGTTTTTTACCTTCTCCGGGGCTGTGGCCCTGATGGTTGGTATTTGATTGCTATTGTTTTAATAGCTTCTTGCGCATATCCCACGGGCGCCAGAGCCCTGTTTGGCTTAAAAATGGCGCTGCCCCCAGGTTTGGTGGTGGCTTTGCCCGGCGCTGCACAATAGGGCGATGGACGTTCTTACCCATCTCATTGCCTCCATTAGCCGCCTCGCCCTCAAGCTGGTGCTGCTGGCGGCGGCCCTCATCTTTGCCTTGAGCCTGCTGTGCGTGGCCTTGCTGAGCCTGGCGTTTGTGCTGCTCAAAGCCTTGTTCACCGGCCGCAAGCCCGCGTTTGTGACCACCTTCCAGCACTTCAACCAAGCCCGCCAGCAGTTCAAGCGCGGTGGTTTTGGCGCCGCTGGCGCGACTGCGGCAGGAGGCTTCGGCCACCAGGCCCCGGCTGCGGATGTGGTGGATGTGCAGGCCCACGAAGTGCGCAACGACCAGGCGCTGCCTTACGGGGCTTCGTCCGACAAATCCTGAGTTTTTGGGGCTGGGTTTTTGGACACGGGTGTGAGCGCGTGACGTAGGTGCGTACTCGGCACTCAGCCAAAGTCGTAACGCAGGGACGGATACCCGGTTCACCGTCCCCGCCCACCCCTTGGCTTGCAACGCGGCATTTTCATCCCTCTCGACAGGCCCAGGGCGAGTTAAGTTTGCTATCAATACAATAGCTTCTTGCAAAAGTAGTAAGCGGGCTAGAGCCCTAAAAGACTCTAAATCGCCAGCGGATCCACATCAATTGCCCAGCGGATCAGGCCCTTGCATTCGGGCTGGCTGCGGGTGGCGTGCAGCACGTTTTGCCAGCCATTCAAAAACTGCTGCAGCGCCGCGCGTGAGGGGCTCTCGATCAGCATCTGGGCGCGCTCCACATTGGCTACGCGCTGGATGGTCATGGGTACGGCGGGGTACAGCGTGAGCTGGTCCAGCACCGGAGCCCAGCCGTCCCACGCCAACATCTCGGTTTGCGCAAACGTGCGTGCGGCGTTCAGAAAGGCCTGTGCGGCTTCCTGTGTTTTGGCGTCCGCGCGCACCAAAGCCTGGGCGCTGAAGGGCGGCATGGCGGCCTGCTCGCGTTCCTTGAGCTGCTGCTCGGCAAAGGCCGGGTAGTCGTGGCGCTTGAGTGCGGCGTACAGCGGGTGCGTGGGCTGGAAGGTCTGGATCCACACCTCGCTTTGTGCGCCTAAGGACGCATCACGCCCGGCGCGGCCCGCGGCCTGCATCAAGAGGCTGAACAGGCGCTCGGGCGCACGGAAGTCGCTGCTGAACAGCGCGTTGTCGGGGTTGACGGCGGCCACCAGCGTGATGCGGCGAAAGTCGTGACCCTTGGCAATCATCTGTGTGCCCACCAGGATGTCCACATCGCCCGCGTGCACAGCGGCCAGTTGTTCTTCCAGCGCGCCCTTGAGGCGGGTCGAGTCGGCATCGATGCGGGCAATGCGCAGGTGCTCGCCCTTCGGGTTTTGTGGCGTCACCGATCCCGCGCGGCGCACGTCCACCAGCAGCTCGGCCAGGTGTTCTTCCAGCTGCTCGGTGCCGCGGCCCAGGGGCGCGATGTCCACATTGCCGCAATCCGGGCAGGCACGTGGCACGCGCTCGGTAAAGCCGCAGTGGTGGCAGCGCAGCGTGCGGTCAATCTTGTGGAACACCCGGAAGGCGCTGCAGTGCGGGCATTCGCTTTTCCAGCCGCAGTCGTCGCAGGCCAGCACCGGGGCGTAGCCGCGCCGGTTCAAAAACACCATGCACTGCTCGCCGCGCGCCACGCGTTCCTTGATGGCGTCGACCAGTGGCAGCGAAAACACCGCCTTGCGCGGCTGGTGGTTCATGTCCACCCGACGCACCAGCGGCAGCTTGCTGGCTTCGCCCACGCGGCTGGGCATGTGCAGGCGCAAGTAGCGTCCTCCGTCCTCAGCCGGGCGGCTGTGGTGCCAGCTCTCCAGCGAGGGCGTGGCCGAGCCGAGGATGACCTTGGCGCCTTCGAGCTTGCCGCGGTACACCGCCAGGTCGCGTGCCGAGTAGCGCGCGCCCTCACTGCTTTTGTAGCTGGGGTCGTGCTCCTCGTCCACCACGATCAGGCGCAGTTTGGGCAGGCTGGCAAACACCGCCATGCGCGTGCCCAGCACGATGCGCGCCGCGCCACCGTGGGCGGTCAGCCAGCTTTTCAGGCGCTGGGGGTTGGTCATGCCGCTGTGCAGGCTCACCACCGCATGTTCGCCATACAGCGGCGCAAACCGGGCCTTGAAGCGTTCTTCGAGCTGCGGCGTGAGGTTGATTTCGGGCACCATGATCAGCGCCTGGGCGTCCGGGTCGGCCGCCAGCAGCTTGTGCACGCAGTGCAAATAGACCTCGGTCTTGCCGCTGCCGGTGGCGCCAAACAGCAAAAACGGCCCCGGGTGTGTGGCAATCTGGCCCACCACCGTGGCTTGCTCGTGCGTCAGGGCTGGCACGGCCAGCACGGCGCCGCTGGCACCTTCGGCCGGTTTTTTGCGCTTGAGGCGGCGTGCCATCTGTTCGGGGCTCAGTTCGCGCAGTTGGGGCGGCAGGGCGGCCAGCGCCACTTCGCCCGCCGAGCGCTGGTAGTAGCTGGCCGTGAATGTAAGCAATTGTTGCCACTGGGCCGAGAGCGGTGCAATGCCCTCCAGCGCCCCGGCAATCGCCCGGACCTTGCCCGGATCGAACTCGCCCGTGGCCTCGCCGCCGCCGCTGTCCCACACCACGCCCAGGGTCTCGCGGCTCCCCAGGGGCACACGCACCAGCGTGCCGGCCGGTAGCGGTTGCTCACTTTGGTAGGTCAACACCGGCCCCAGTGCGGCATGCGCAGGTGTGTTCACCAGCACGGGCAACCAGCAGCTCATGGGGTGGTCACCCGTCCGGCAAAGGTGGGGCAGCGATAGTTCGGCACTTGGACTAATTTATTGATGTGAACTGGCGAAACAATGTCTAAGTACTTGATTTCAAAGCGCTTTACAGTTCGTTCACGTTTTCTGTGGATAACTTTGTTGATATCTGTGCTCCGCCCCTGCCGAAGCCTTGTAAATCAAGGGTTTGCTTGCAATGCCCAGAAAAAAAGCAAACTTTAAATTCCTTATGAATCAAGCACTTGCGGGCGCTATTTCTTTTGTAGCGGCCATCCCCCAAGCAGGGGAAGGGATAACCCTAGCCCGCCCATTTTTGTGCATAAGTAAGTTTGCGGAACTTGGGTTTGGTGCATGAATCGTGGTAATGGAATTAGCCGCGCAGGCGTTTGGAGTGGTTGTGCACCGCCTCCACCAGCGCCGCCACATGCTCGGGCGGTGTGTACTGGCTGATGCCGTGGCCCAGGTTAAAGATGTGCGTGGGGCCGGTGCCTGCACCTTGGTAGGGCGTGCCAAAACTGTCCAGCACCTTGGCCACTTCGGTTTGGATAGCAGCGGGTGGCGCAAACAGGACGTTGGGGTCGATATTGCCTTGCAGGGCTTTGCCCGGGGCGTTCTCGGTGCCGCCCACCAGCGCACGCGCCTGGGCCAGGTTCACGGTCCAGTCCAGGCCGAGCACCTCGCAGTCCAGCGCTTGCATGTCCTTGAGCCACAGGCCACCGCCCTTGGTGAATACAATGCGCGGCACCACCTTGCCGTCGCTGCCATGGCGCTTGAGTTGCTTGAGCACGCGCGCGGTGTAGGCCAGGCTGAAGCTCTGGAACGCGCCATCGGCCAGCACGCCGCCCCAGCTGTCAAAAATCATCACCGCCTGGGCACCCGCGTCGATTTGTGCGTTCAGGTAGGCCGCCACCGAGTCTGCATTGATGGCCAGCATGGTGTGCATCAGGTCGGGGCGGCTGTAGAGCATGGTCTTGACCAGGCGGTAGTCGTCACTGCCCTTGCCTTCGACCATGTAGCAGGCCAGCGTCCAGGGGCTGCCGCTAAAACCAATCAGCGGCACGCGGCCTTTGCCGTCTTGCGTCAGTGCTTTGCGGATGCTGCTGACCGCGTCAAACACGTACTGCAGCTTGGCCATGTCGGGCACCTCCAGCTTGGCCACATCGGCTTCGGTCTTGATGGGGCTGGCAAAGCGCGGGCCTTCGCCCTGGGCAAAACTCAGGCCCAGGCCCATGGCGTCGGGCACGGTGAGGATGTCGCTGAACAAGATCGCCGCGTCCAGCGGGTAACGCTCCAGCGGTTGCAGGGTGACTTCGGTGGCGTACTGGGTGTTGGTGGCCAGGCCCATGAAGCTGCCCGCGGTCGCCCGCGTAGCCACGTACTCAGGCAGGTAGCGCCCGGCTTGGCGCATCAGCCACACGGGGGTGTGTGGTGTGGCCTGGCGCATGCAGGCCTGAAGAAATGTGGGGTTGTGCAGGGTGTCAAAAGACAGGGAGGCGTTGGTGTCGGTCATGGACCGATTGTCGCAGTTTGGCCCCACCCGGCCTTTGTCTTGCCTCAAGTCAAGGCGACAGGCGGGCGTGCTCCACCAGCAGGCACTTGTCCTGCACACACAACAGGCCTGCGGCCCGGGCGTGGGCCAGTGCGGCGTCGTGGCGTATGCCCAGTTGCAGCCACAGGGCCGGTGCCCCAATGGCAATCGCCTCGTCCACCACGGGCGGCACGTCCTCGCTGTTGCGGAACACATCCACCAGGTCGATCGTTGTGTGCGCGGCGGCCTCGGTCAGGTTGCGGTAGACCTTTTCTCCCAGGATCTCGGTGGCATTGGGGTTGATGGGCACGATGCGCCAGCCCTGGCGTTGCAGGTACTGCGCCACCTTGAAACTGTCGCGGTGCGGCTTGGGCGAGAGGCCCACCACGGCCACGGTCAGGGGTTTGCGGACCAGTTGGGCAATGGTCTGGGCTTCGGTCATGGCGGCGTCCTACAAAGTGGCAATCGCGCGGCGCAGCTCGCCGGGCGTCAATATTTCAGACAGCACCACCGGCGTTTTGCCGGGGGCGTAGAGCACATACACCGGCACACCGCTGCGGCCCAGGGCCTGCAGGGCCTGGGTGATGGCGGGGTCGCGCCGTGTCCAGTCGGCGCGCAGCAGCGTGACCCGCTTGGCGGCAAAGTCGGCTTGCACGTCGGTGTTGTTGAGCGTGGTTTTCTTGTTCACCTGGCACGTGATGCACCAGGCCGCGGTGAAGTCCACAAACACCGGCTGGCCTTGCGCCAGTGCGGCCTGCACGCTGTTTGGGGCCCAGGGGCGCCAGCTGTCGGCGCTGGTCGTGGAGGCGCTGGCTTCTACCTTGGCATCTGCAAAACCCAAGAGGTAGGGGCCACTGGCCCAGGCGAATAGTGCGCAAGCAGCTATCGAAATGCTAGCAAGCAAGGCGCGGGCGCGACCTTTCAGATTCAGCGACCAGACCAGCATGCACACGCCCAGGATCAGCAGCAGCAGGCTGCCCGCACCGTCCACCCCGCTCAAATGCCCCAGCACCCACACCAGCCAGACCACCGTGGCCGCCATGGGGAAGGCCAGGAAGTGGCGCAGCGTGTCCATCCAGGCGCCGGGCTTGGGCAACCAACGGGCCACGGCGGGTACCCAGCTGGCCAGCAGGTAGGGCAGGGCCAAGCCCAGGCCCAGCGCTGCAAAAATGGCCAGCGCCTGCGCGCCCGGCAGGGTGATGGCGTAACCCAGCGACGCACCCATGAACGGTGCGGTGCAAGGCGAAGCCACCGCCACCGCCAGCACGCCGGACAAAAAGGCCTCGGCCACCGGGTGGCGCAGCTGCAGCGTGGCCAGGCGCTGCGGCAGCACGCTACCTATATGGAGCCAGCCCGCCAGGTTTAGCGCAATGAGGGTGAACAGCAGCGCCAGCGCCACCACCACACCGGGGGTTTGCAACTGAAACCCCCAGCCCAACTGCTCGCCCCCGGCGCGCAGCGCCAGCAGCAGGCCGCCCAGCGCCAGAAACGACACCACCACCCCCGCGGTGTACGCCAAGCCTTGGGCGCGTTGGGCAGCGCGGGACTGGCCACTTTGCGCGGCAAATCCCAGCACTTTGATGGCCAGCACCGGGAACACGCAGGGCATGAGGTTGAGGATCAGACCGCCCAGCAAGGCCGTGGCCAGCACCCACAGCAGGCTGCTCGGCACGGCAGCAGCGGGGAGCTGGGCTTGTTGGGCATTGGCGGCCAGCGCGGCTTGCAGCGCGGCGGGCACCTCGGCGCGGGCGGCCGTGGCGGGCCAGCTGCCTTGCACCGCAGCCTCGGCACGCAGGCGCTCGTCGCCCTGCACCAGCACCCAGGCCACGGTGGTGGGGCCGGTGGTGCGCTGGGCCGAGTGCGGCACCTGGGCGCTCCACACGCCGTCTTGCCAGCCCTGGGTGCCAGCTTGGGTGGCCGTGCCGGACGTCACCCCATCGCCGTCGCCTGGCAGGGCGGGGGTGTGCAGCAACTCGTGGGTTTCGGGGAAGGCATTGACCGCTTTGCCGCGCCAGCTGGCGGGCAGGCCGCTGACACGCAGCGCCATGCCGGTGTCGGACACGGTGGCTTGCGCCGCGCCGGCAAATGGCTTGGGTGCGGCGGCCCAGGCGGCCTCAAAACTGGCCCGGTGCAGCGCGGTGGAGCCGCGCAGCGGCAGGCGCAGCGCAAACACGCCGTCTTGCGGGATGCATTCCTGGCGGCACACCAGCCAGCTGGCCGAGAGGCGCAGCTCCAGATCCTGCGACAGCCCGCTGGGGCGGAAGTCGGGCGCGATGGTCAGCGGCACCGGCAGCAGCACCGTGCCCTCAAAGCCCAGGTTGGCCAGGCTGCCAATGGCAATCTTGTGGGGCGTGGGCCAAGCGATCTCGCCCGCCGTTACGCCGGTGGGCAGCGTCCAGGTCAGCGTGGTGGGCAGTCCGGAGTCGCCGGGGTTCTTCCAGTAGGTGTGCCACTGCGGTTGGTGCTGCAACTGCAGCCCCAGCCACACCTGGGCACCCGGCGCCACGCCTTGGGGCGCGTAGGCCAGCAGTTCGGCGCGTACCTGTTCGGTCTGTACGACCGCCGTGGCAGCGCCAGTTTTTGTATCAAATTGGGCTCTAGCGACCGTGGATGCTGCGCAAGCAGCTATAAAAACAAGAGCAATCTGGGCGCGCCAAAGGGCTGGGCGCAGGAATCGGAGGGACAACAAGTTCATTGCAGGGTGGGAGCCGCGGCGAGTCGAATAGTTCCGGGGGGCGTCACGGAGGTGGGGCCGTGGCGGTGAAGACGGCGGGGAGTTTTTTGGGCGCGCGGATGCGCAGTTGCTTGTTCACATTCTCCTGGCCAAACACCACGGTGATGTCGGCCACGGCAACGCCAAACAAGGGGGCCAGAAAGCGCACCATATGGTCCGTGGCTTTGCCGTTTTGCGGTGCTGCGGTCACGCTCACCTTGAGTTGGGGGCCCTTGGGCTTGCCAATGGCGTCTTTGCTGGCGGCGGGTTTGCCCAGAATATTGACGATCAGGGTGTCGCCATCCCAGGCAAAAAAGGAATCGCCGGTGGCGTTACGGGGGCGCGGGGAAGACATGCGCGCATCATAGAGGGCGTGTACCCTGCATGCTTTTTGCTTGACCACGGCCAAGGTGCGCATGGATACTTTGCGCCAGAGCCCCATCGCCATCACCTTCAGGGAGTGAGCAGTTTTGCCCCAGTCAGCCGGTTTTGCAGCGCGTTTCCCCGTCCTGTCCTTGCGCCAGACGCTGATGCTGGGGGTGGCGCTGGGCATTCTGTTGCCGGCGCTGTTTTTGGCCTATTTTCAGGTCACCGCCAAGCTCAAGACCGAGGTGGCCCTGCGTGTAGAGGCGCCCATGCGGCAGTATGCCGAGGTGCTCTCGCGCGGCATGGCGGTGGCGGTGTGGAACCTGGACCGCGGTGTGGCCAGCGAGCTGGTGGACGCGGTGATGCGCAACCCCGATGTGGTGAGCGTGACCGTGACCGACGAGTTCCAGGACGTATTTGTGCGCAAACACAACGAGGCCCTGCCGCCCGGCACCACGCTGAGCGACCAGCGCGACATCATCTACAACGGCACCCGTGTCGGCCGGCTCACGGTGGAGATGACGGCCCAGCGCATCGAGCGAGAGATGCGCCAGGACCTGCTGCGTTTTGCGCTGGCCCTGGTGCTGCAGATGGCACTGGCCTTTCTGGTGATCTGGCCGCTGTTCAACCGCCGTGTGCTCAAACCCCTGCTGGAACTGCGCGGCGACGCCCTGCGGTTGGCGCGCGGCGAACTGGCGCTGCCCCTGTCGTCCCAGCGCAAGGACGAAATGGGCGAGCTGGCCCATGCGCTGGACACCATGCGTACCGACCTGGCTGCGCTCATGACCGAGCGTGAGCAAAAGACCCTGGCCCTGCAGCTGGAGCTGGCCGAGCGTGAGCGCACGGAGGAGGCGCTGCGCGTTAGCCAGACCAAGTTCAAGGCCATTTTTGATGCCTCGCCGGTGTCCATGTCGGTATCGCGCGTGGAGGGCCATGACACCCAGACCATGGACGTGAACAGCGCCTGGGTGCGGGTGTTCGGCCTGGAGCGCGACGTGGCCATCGGCTCCAACGGTGCGCGCACCGGCATCTGGAAAGACGCGGCCCAGCGCGAGGAGGGCAACCGCATCCTGCGCGAGCGCGGCGAGCTGACGGGCTACCGCGCCTGGATGCTGCACGGCGTGACGCGGGCCGAGATGCTGTGCGAGTTGTCGGGCCGCATGGTGGTGCTGGGCGGTGAGCGGGTGCTCATCATGGCCTTTGACGACATCACCGCCAAACACCGCTACGAGGAAAACATCCTGCAGCTCAACGCCACGCTGGAGCACCGGGTGCAGGAGCGCACGCAGGAGCTGTCCAGCACGCTCGCCCAGCTCACCGCGGCGCAAGGCGAGCTGGTGCGGGCCGAAAAAATGTCGGCCCTGGGTTCGCTGGTGGCCGGCATCGCGCACGAACTCAACACCCCCATCGGCAACAGCCTGACCGTGGCCAGCACCCTGCAGGACCACGCCAACGCTTTTGGTAACAGCATGGCCCAGGGCCTCACGCGCAGCCGCCTGGAGGAGTTTGTGGGCAACACCCGGCAGGGGGCCAGCATTCTGATGCGCGGCCTGCAACACGCCGCCGAGCTGGTGTCCAGTTTCAAGCAGGTGGCGGTGGACCAGACCAGCCTGAACCGCCGCACCTTCGACCTGCAGGCCACGGTCAGCGAAATTCTGCTCACCCTGGGGCCCACCATCCGCAAGTCCAGCCACCTGGTGGAGTGCGACATTGCCGACGGCATCGTCATGGACAGCTACCCCGGCCCATTGGGCCAGGTGCTCACCAACCTGATCAACAACGCCCTGCTGCACGCCTTCGAGGGGATGGAGCGCGGAACGGTGCAGGTCAGCGCTGCCCTGACGAATGAGGGCACCGTGCGCCTGCTGGTGCGTGACAACGGTGCGGGCATTCCCCCCGCGCACTTGCCGCGTGTGTTCGACCCCTTCTTCACCACCAAGCTGGGCCAGGGCGGCAGCGGCCTGGGCCTCAACATCGTCTACAACCTGGTGACCAAGTCGCTGGGGGGCACCGTGCATGTGGCAAGCAACCCCGGCCAGGGCGCCACCTTCAGCATGGTGCTGCCACGCAGCGCTCCGGCGGTCGCGTTTGACCAGTCCGAGCCCGAAACCCTGGCGCATTAGCGTGGCCTAAGATAGGCGCATGCAAAACCCCTCCCGCTTCTGGGCCGACTGGAGCACGCGCGACTTTGCGCAACGGCAAGCCGACGGTCAGCTGAGTTCCACTATCGCCGTGTTGCCCGTGGCCGCCACCGAGCAACATGGCCCACACCTGCCGCTGCGGGTGGACACCGCCTTGGTGGATGGGGTGGTGGCCGCTGCGGTGCCGCACCTTCCAGTCGACCTGCCCGCGCTGTTTTTGCCCACGCAAGCAGTAGGCTTCAGCCCCGAGCACGCGCAGTTCGCGGGCACCCTGACGTTCAAGGCCGAGACGGTGATTCGCCTGTGGACCGAGCTGGGCGAGAGCGTGGCGGCCACGGGCGTCAAGAAACTGGTCCTGCTCAATTCCCACGGCGGGCAGGTAGGCCTGTTGGATGTGGTGGCGCGTGACCTGCGTGCGCGGCTGGGCATGCTGGTTTACAGCGTGAACTGGTTTGGCCTGCCGCTTGCCGGCCCGGCCGGTGAGGATGTCAATGCCTTGTTCAGCGCACACGAACACCGCTTTGGTATCCACGCAGGTGAGATTGAAACCTCCATGATGCTGGCCCTGGCGCCCGAGCAGGTGACCATGGCGCAGGCACAAAACTTTGCGTCCACCTCTGAAGACCGCGCGAAGAAATTTGCGATTTTGGGCAATGGCAAAAGCGCCAAGCTGGGCTGGCAGATGCAGGACTACAACGCCGCCGGGGCCGTGGGCAATGCGGCTGCCGCCACGGCCGACAAAGGCCGCGCCGTGCTGGACGCCGCAGGCCGCGCCCTGGCGCAAACGCTGGCCGAGATTCACCAGCTCCCGGCCGACACGCTGCGCAACTAGCCCCCCACGCTCCACCGCTGTGCGGGTCGCTGCCCCCCAAGGGGGCTAACTCGCCTTGGGGCGGCCCGGCGGCGGGTTGTGGCCCCCACGCTCCGCCGCTGTGGGCGAAATCCTAGTCCGGGTTGCGGCACTGCCGCACCGCGGCATCTCCGCGCTGCCAGCAGGGGCTGGCGGTGCTGGGGTCGGGGGTGGGAATGCCCTGCAGGTCGATGCGGGCCACGCGGGTGTCAAAGGCTTGCACACCCGCCGCGTCCAGGCGCAGGCGCAGCACCCAGCCCACACGCTGGTTGGCGTTGTCGGTTTCCTTCATCACAAAATTGCCCACGCTGTAGACAATCGGTTTGCCCCGGTAGTGCTCCATGTCTTGCGTCACATGCGGGTGGCCGCCAATCACGGCATCTGCCCCTGCATCCACCATCCGGCGTGCCAGCTGGCGCTGGCGGACATTGGCCACCGATTCGTTTTCCCAGCCCCAGTGCATCACCGGGATCACCAGGTCTGCCTTGTGCACGCTGCGTGCGGCGCGTATGTCGGCCACCACTTGCTCGTCCTCGCTCCAGGCGGAACCGGGGGCATCAAAGTCGGCCTCGAAGCTGCGTGGCATGAACTCGTTGTAGCCCAGCAGCGCAATACGTAGCCCCTTGCGTTCGAGGATCAGCGGCGTGTGTGCCTCCTGCAGGGTGTGGCCGCCACCAAAGTAGTCCAGTTTGGCCTGGCGCATTAGGCCCAGCATCTCGGCAAAGGCCTCGCGCCCGTAGTCGCCCGAGTGGTTGTTGGCTAGCGCCATGGCATCGAAGTGGCGCTGGAGCACGGGCAGTGCGCGTGGGTGGGCGCGGAAGGTGTAGTTTTTGTCCCCGGCCGATCCAGTGGTGGCCACCACACACTCCAGATTGCCGAGGCGAATGTCGGCATTTTTGAAAAATGTGGCAAAGCCTGCAAACGGGTCGCCCCCGCGTTCCATCATGCGGCCTGCATCGTCGTCGAGCACGATGTCGCCGGCAAACACCAGCGTCACCGGCGTGGGCTGGGCAAGCGCGGTCGTCACACATAACCAGCCAGCCACCCCCCAGTGGCAAACCCGTAGCAGCGCGCGCATCATGGGGCCACCCCCTGCAAGCTGCATTCGTATTGCAGTTCCCGCTCCACCTCACCGGCATAAACAAACTGTTTGCCCGTGAGGGACGCCGTCGCCGCAAAAGGAGGCAGGTACGTGATCTGCTGTACCAGCACGGGTTGGCGTCGGGTGTCCAGGTAGGCGTAGAGCTTGATGTAGTCCAGCTGTGTGCCGTCTCCCACCATCACGGCCTTGAAGCGAAAGCGCCCGCCCACGTCCACCGCCGCCGCGGGGTAGGGGTTGGCCACGGGTGTGGCTTCCAGGGTTTGGGTGCTGCCGGCGTAGGTGAGCTGGCAGCGCAGGGTGGGCGTGCCGTGGGCCGCCGTCAGGGCACAGGCAACTGCGCAGGCAAAGGCAAGGTGCAGGGTCTTGGGCATGGCGGCATTGTGCGTCACGCCCGCAATGCGCCAACCCGGGGTTGGCGTTTAGCGGATGCCGCGGATGTAGCGGTGCGCGTCCTGCTCGCTGGCACCCATGAGCGAGTCGGAGGCGCCGGGCATGGCTGGTTTGGCCACGCCACCAATCACCCCAAACAGGCTGTTGCGTGTGGTGCGGGGGGTATGGGTCGGCACCATGGCCAATTCCAGCTTGGCGGCCCATTCGGCCAGGTCGGTGTGGCCATCCTCCTCGGCCGCGGCACGGGCAAACCGCACGATCTCGGCGGCGTACTCGGTGTTGCTGGCCATCCATTCGGTGTCGGTCACGCGGCCGGTCTTGCGGCGCAGCAGCACGTGCAAATGGGCGGCAATCGCCAGTTTTTCACTGTTCAACATGCAACACTCCTTTGAGTTTCACCGTTCAGGTTCCCATGTGCTCCCGGTGCTGGGACACATCCAGGCCTGTGAGTTCGGAGTTTTCGTCCACCCGCAGGCCCACTATCACTTGGGTCACCCACAGCAGCACCCAGCTCATGACGCCGCTGTAGACCAGCACCACCAGTACGCCCAGCGCCTGGGTGGCCACACTGCCACTCACGCCCGAAATGTTTTTGCTGGCAAAGTAGCCCGTCATCAGCGAGCCCACGATGCCGCCAATGCCATGCACGCCAAACACGTCCAGCGAGTCATCGGCATTGAGCATGCGTTTGAGCCCGGTGGCACCCCAGTAGCAGGCCAAGCCAGCCACACCACCAAAAATGACTGCAGAACCCGGCGTGACAAAACCCGCCGCGGGGGTGATGGCCACCAGGCCCGCCACCAGACCGGAGCACAGGCCCAGCAACGAAGGCCGCCCGCGCATGATCCACTCGCCAAACATCCAGGCCATGGCACCGGCCGAGGCGGCAATGTGTGTCACCGCCATGGCCAGGCCCGCACGCCCGTCTGAGGCCACGGCCGAACCCGCATTGAAGCCAAACCAACCCACCCACAACAAGCCTGCGCCCGCCATGGTCAGGCCCAGGTTGAAGGGTTCAAACGGTTCGCGCCCATACCCCTTGCGCGCACCCAGCATGTAGGCACACACCAGGCCCGACATGCCGGCATTGATGTGCACCACCGAGCCGCCCGCAAAGTCCAGCACACCCATTTGCACCAGCCAGCCACCGGGCTCCCACACCCAGTGGGCAATGGGCGCATAAACCACGATGGACCACATGCCAATGAACCACAACATGGCCGAGAAACGCATGCGTTCCACAAAGGCGCCCACAATAAGTGCGCCCGTGATGATGGCAAACGTGAGCTGGAACATGGCGTAGACCGACTCGGGGATATTGGGTGCCACATGGCTCACCGCCACCTGGCCGGCCTCTTTCAGGTAGTTGAGGCCTGTGAACCAGAATCGCTCGGTGCCACCCAGCCAGGTGCTGCCAGGGGTGAAAGCCAGCGAGTAACCCACCGCAAACCACAGCAGGCTCACCATGGCGGCAATCGCCACCACACTGGCCATGGTGTTGATCACACTCTTCTTGCGCACCATGCCACCGTAGAACAGGGCAATGCCGGGCAGCGTCATCAGCAGCACCAGCGCGGTGCTGGTCATCATCCATGCGGTGTCGGCCGTATTGAGGCTACTTTGGGCCACGAGCCCAGGTTTGGTGAGTGCGGGGGGCGCCGCGGGTGCGCTGGCAGGGGCGGCCGCCTCGGCGGGTGCGGCCGCAGGGGCCTCCGGGACAGGTGCCGCGGCAGGGGCGGAGGTCGTGGCAGCGGGCGGGGCATCGGCCACCGCGCCACTGGCCGCCGTTTGCGCAGGGGCCGCCAAGCTCCAGGCCAGAATACAAATCCCCAAGCAAGGGGCTACCCACTTCGTTCCGAATCGGTGCATCGTGTTCCTCTGTGCGGTCCAACAGAGGCCACAAAGCACAAGCCGTGCCAGTCGGCACGGGGCCAGGCCCTCGCCCGCTAGGAGTACGTCACCCAGTCCGCGTACGGTGCATCGTCCAGATGCGGCAGGGTGTTGTAGGTCACCAGCATGTGGCGCTTGGGGGTGTAGGCCAGCTCCGTGACCGAGCTGTTGCGGATGCGCAGGTTCAGCTCAATCGTCGTCTCGGGTGTGGTGCCCAGCACATGGCCGACGGCAGTGGAGATGGGCCCGCCGCTGCTCACGATCAGCACATTGCCGGTGTGCTGTCGGCGTACGTGGTCCAGCGCGCTGGTCACACCCTCCACAAACGCATCGTAACTCGGCATGCCCTGCGGGCTCACCACCCCATTCATCCACTGCGTCAGGCCATCGCGCAGCAGGCGGAAGTGGTGGCGGTACATCTCGGGGGTGTCCGGCTTTTCCAGCGGGGCGGGGTGAATGGCGTGGATCACCGCCGCACTGTCATATTCGTTGAGGCCCGGCCATTCCAGTGCCTGCTGCGTCAGCCCGGCGCCCTGGGCAATGCCAGCCCAGGTCTGCGCGTGGCGGCGCAGCGTGCCGACGATGACCGCCTCAAACTGCAGCCCCTTGGCCGCAAAGTACTCCCCCAGTCGCACGCTCTGCCGATGGCCCAGCTCGCTCAGGTTGTCGTAGTCCGCGGCCCCAAACGAAGCCTGCCCGTGGCGTACCAAATAGAGATTTCCCATGGGGAGGATTTAAGCCGAATTGGCACGGGGCGCTTGTTGCACTTGCGACAGCAGCTATGAATTTGGTAGCTATGCATCGGTGTTGATGCGGCGGCTGGTGCGGACTACAAGCTGAGTTGTGTAGGGGCGTGTGCCACAGCATTGACAAACGATTGGCGTGCGCACCTGGTATTGAATACACTTGTCCAAAGTAGTGGGTCCAATCACAGCTACTTGACCGGGGCGATATTCAATTTGTGCGGATAGCGTTATGGATCTTCATGGGTGTAAAAGCGCTTTGATTTCCGAGCAACGATTCCGCCGCGTCGGTGACTATTTGCTTGGCGAGCAAAAATCTATGCGCATTCGCACCAGCCAGTTCTTGCTGGCGGCGATGTTGATGTTGGCCTGTATGGGGGTGCTCTACTTCATGCGCACCGTCGGCACCAAAGGCATGGGTGATGTAGACACATGGGCCCTCATCTGCAGCGCTGGATTGGTGGTGTTCTACGTACTGATCCGCAGCGGGTTTTCTCTGCGGATGCAAGACCCCTCTCTCGCATTTTTCCAGATGCTTTTCGCGATTGCCTGCAATGCCATCGCTTTTGTGATCGCTGGCAATGGGCGTGGTGTGGCCTTGCCCATACTGTCAGTGATATTGATGTTTGGCATGTTTGGTTTATCCATGCGCCAGGTGATGCTGGTGGCGGTATATGGTTTGGCCCTGTTTGGCGCTGCAGCTGTCTATACGTGGCACTACGTGACCACTGACGAACCGGCTGGCATCTTCGTCGCTTATGTTTGCATGCTGTTCATCGTGTTGTCAGCGACCACTTTTTTAACGTGGCGGTTGCAGCAAATGGGCGCGTACATGCGCAAACAAAAAAACCAGTTGGCCTTGGCTCTCGACCAGATCCAACAAATTGCCACGCGCGACGAACTCACAGGGCTGGCCAATCGTCGCTTCATGCTGGAAAAAATGCGGGAAGAAGTACAGCGTGCACAGAGGACATCCTCGCCATTGCTTGTGGCCATGTTCGATATTGATCACTTCAAACGCGTCAACGACAAATATGGACATCAAGTTGGAGATCGTGCCTTGCAGGTGTTCTCTTCCGTCGTACAAAACAACCTGCGTGCCAACGACACACTAGCGCGCTGGGGCGGCGAAGAATTTGTTGCGTTGCTCACAGACACCGATGTTTCGGTGGGCAAGACGTGCTTGGAAAGAGTGCGCGTCAAAGTGGCCGACATAGCGATGTCGGTTGGAGACGATTGTCTGAAAATGACAGTCTCCATCGGCACAACCCCCCACCGCATTGGGGACACGATAGAAAAAACGCTACTGCGTGCAGACGTTGCGTTGTACGCTGCCAAAGCCCAAGGTCGCAATCAAATTGTGTGCATCGATTCGGAGCCCACCTCAATGGCTGGACGCTCCGAAAAGTCTGAGCAGAGAGGCAAGCCTTAGCCTCTGAGCACCTCGGCAAACACCGCCGAGTCCACATTCCCCCCGCACAGCGTGATCCCCACCGTCTGCCCTTGCAGGCTGGTACGTTCTTGCATGGCCGCCGCAAAGCTGGCGGCGCCGGCGCCTTCGGCCACGTTGTGGGTGCAGGCGAAGATGTCGCGCATGGCCTGGGCCACCTCGGCGTCGGTCACCTGCACGATGTGGTCGATCTCGCCCATCAGAATCTGCAAGGCTTCGGGGTCGGCCACGCGGCAGGCCATGCCGTCGGCCAACTGGGTGGTGACCGGGGCCTCTACGACTTTGCCGGCCTTCAACGAATCCGCATAGGTGGTGGCGTGTGCGCTCACTACACCGACGATGCGGGCCTGGTGGCCCAGCGCGCGTTTGGCGGCCACGGCGCTGCAGGCGCCTGAACCCTGGCCGATGGGCACGTAGACCACATCGATGTCGGGCGCTGCCTTGAGCAGCTCCCACCAGTAAGTGGCCACGCCGCGCAGCAGGTCGGGGTGGAAGCTGGGCACCATGTGGGCGCTGCGCTCTTGGGCCAGGCGCATGGCGTGTTCGCGGCTCTCTTGAAAATCGGTGCCGTGTTCGACGAGCGTGACGCCCAGTGCGCGCATGGCGGCGTTCTTTTCCACCGAGTTGCCGTGCGGGACCACGATGGTGCAGGGCACGCCGTGGGCCCGTGCAGCCCAGCCGATGCTCTGGCCGTGGTTGCCGCGCGTGGCGCTGACGACCTCTGCGGGCAACGCGCCGCGCTGGGCCAGTTGGTCAAAGTAGGTCAGGCCGCCGCGGATCTTGAAGGCCCCCACCGGCGTGTGGTTCTCGTGCTTGACCCAGCAGGCCGCCCCCAGCCGGTTGGCGAGCTGGCCCCAGCGGTACTGCGGTGTGGGGCCGAATTCACGGTAGATGACGTGTGCGGCGGCTTCAATGTCGTGCAGGGTGGGGAGCAGGGCGTTAGTGGTCATGAGGGTTCCAAACAAACGAGAGATCAATGCGCGTGGGTGCTGGTGCGCAGCAGCTGCAACCCGGCCAGCCCGAACACGGCCGCCAGTAGGCCCTCCATCCAGCGGCGCGATGCGGCATACACGCGCCGTGCGGCCGGGGTGGAAAACGCCAGTGCATAGCCCGTGAAGATGCCCACACCCATCACCATGCAACCTGCCACCACCACCCAGGCCAGGTGGGGCGACGCGCCGGCCGGAATGCCCACGGTGACGGTAGACATCCATGCCAGCACCGCCTTGGGGTTGGTGAGGTGCATGCCCAGGCCGCGCAAATAGAGTTGGCGCGGCGTGGCCTTGGCCGCCTGGGTGGCCTGCAGATCGGCGTGCGGCGCGCAGGCCACGCGCGCGGACTTGAACGCCAGCCACAGCAAATAGAGCCCGCACAGCACCTTCATGGCGATCAGCCCGGTGCTGAAGCTGGCCAGCAGCTGCGAGATGCCCAGCGCCGCCAGCACGCCCCAAAACCACGAGCCACACAAAATGCCCGACGCCAGCCACAGCGCGGGGCGGCGACCGGCGTTCATGGCCATGCCCATGATGGCCATGTTGCTGGGGCCGGGGCTTCCAGCGCCAATCAGGTAGGTGGTCCAGGCGAGTGCAAGTTGCGCCGCCAGCGGGGCGTGCAACCAGGCCTCCAGCGCGGCCATCACAGCGTCACCTGGCCATCAATGCAGGTGACCGAATCACCGCCCACCCACACCTGGTCCTGCGCATCCTGCGTGATGAAGACGCGCCCGGCGCGGCCTATGCAGGTGCCTTGGGCGGCCACGTAGCGGGCGGGGGCGATGCCATCGGCAATCAGCCACTGCGCGAGGCTGGCGTTGAAGCTGCCGGTGACCGGGTCTTCCAGCACGCCGATGTCGGGCGCGAAAAAGCGCACCTCTACCGAGGGCGTGTCGTCATCCGCGGTGCTGGTGCCAGCGTCACGGGCACCGAAGGCGCGCGCCTCGCGGTTACTGCGTACTATCAAATCAGGAGCTGCTGGCGCAGCATCCATGCCGGCTACACCCACACCAGGCGCCAAACCTTTGAGTGCGGTCGCATCGGGCTGCAGCGCCAGCACGGTGTCCATGCTGTCAAGCAGCAGGCCCAGCCAGGTGGGGCCGTTGTTCAGCCACTGCGCGGCCCGTATTTGCGCTGGCTGCAGACCCAGCGCCGCAGCCACCCGCGCGATCAGCGCGGCATCGGGCGCGCTGCGTTGCAGGCTGGGCGCGGCAAACGCCAGGCGCGTGCCATCGCGGCGCAGGGGCACCAAACCCTTGGCGCACTCTTGCACGATCAGGCCCTCGTTCTGCGGCACACCGCCTGCCTGCAGCCAGGCGTGGCAACTGCCCAGCGTGGGGTGGCCGGCAAACGGCAACTCATCGCCCGGCGTGAAGATGCGCACCCGGTAATCGGCGCCCTGGGCGGCGGCTTCGGGGCTGGGCGGCAGCAGAAAGGTGGTTTCACTCAGGTTGGTCCAGCGGGCGAAGGACTGCATCTCCTCGGTGCTGAGCTCGCTGCCATCCAGCACCACAGCCAGCGGGTTGCCGAGGTACGGCTGGGCGGTGAACACGTCCACCTGCTTGAAACGGCGTTGGCGCATGGAAGCTCCAAAAACTGAAGTTGGGTTTTAGATAGTGGCCGTGCCACGGATGCAGGTGACCGAGTCGCCCCCCACCCAGACCTGGCCGCTGGCGTCCTGGCGGATGTGGATGCGGCCTTCGCGCTGGATGCAGGTGCCCTGGTGCACCACGTAGCTGGCGGGCATGTATTCGTCCGCTATCAGCCACTGGGCCAGGCTGGCGTTCAGGCTGCCGGTCACCGGGTCTTCCTGGATGCCGTTGAGCGACGCAAAGGCGCGAACTTCCAGTTTTGATGCTATTAAATCAGGAGCTGCTCGTGCAGTGTCCACGGCCGCAACGCCCACTTTGACCCCTAAATTCTTGAGTGCAGGGTGGTCGGGCTGCAGCTGCAGCACGGTCTGCCGGTCGTCCACCAGCACACCCAGCCAGTCGGTGCCGTTGCTCAGGTGCTGGGCCGAGATGATTTGCTTGGCCGTCAGGCCCAGCGCGTGCGCCACCTGCGCCAGCAAGCCGGGGCTGGGGTTTTTGCGCTGGAACGTGGGCGCTGCAAAGGCCAGGCGCGTGCCGTCGCGGCAGATCTGCACCAGGCCCTTGGTGCACTCCTGCACGATGCGGTCCTGGGCCTGGGGCGTGCCACCGGCCTCCAGCCAGGCGTGGCAGCTGCCCAGCGTGGGGTGGCCGGCAAAGGGCAACTCACCACCGGGGGTGAAGATGCGCACGCGGTAGTCCGCGCCCTGCGCCGCCGCCTCGGGGGTGGGCGGCAGCACAAAGGTGGTCTCGCTCAGGTTGGTCCACCGTGCAAAGCCCTGCATCTGCGCATCGTTGAGTCCCGCGCCATCCAGCACCACGGCCAGCGGGTTGCCCAGGTAAGGCTGGGCGGTGAACACATCGACTTGGGCGAACGGGCGTTGCAGGGGCACGAGAGACCTTTCTGGGGAGGAGCGTTATGAAAGCGGAAGATCAAGCACACCGCGCGTGGCGGGGCGGGCCAGGATGGCTGCAAACCAGCGTTCCAGGTGCGGCCAGCTCGGCCGCGGCTGGGGCAGGGCAAACCAGCGGTGCACATCGCAGGCCACGGGAATGTCGGCCATGCTGAAGTGTGCGCCGCACATCCACGGACGGTCGGCCAGGTGCGCGTTGAGCTGGGCCATGGCCGGCTCGGTGGCGGCGGTGGAGCGGGCAATGACGGCCGGGTCGCGCTGGTCCGCCGGTGTGCGGAACCACTGCACAAAGGCGGCGCCGCTTTCGCGGTTCAGCGTGGTTTGCTGCCAGTCCATCCAGCGCTCGGCGTCAAAGCGTTGCGCCAGGTCCTGGGGGTAGAGCGTAGGGGCTCCATATTTGGCGAAGATGTAACGCACGATGGCGTTGCTTTCCCACAGGACAAAGTCACCGTCCTGCAGCGTAGGCACCAGCGCATTGGGATTCATGGCCAGGTACTCGGGCGTTTTGACCACGCCGTAAGCCATGCCCGCATCGCTGCGGGTGAAGGCCATGCCGGTTTCCTGTGCGGCCCACACCACCTTGCGTACGTTGAGCGAACTCAGGCGCCCCCAGATATGCACCGCCATGGTCAGTTCCTTTGGGCGTGGATGGCTTCGGCCAGCGCGGCCACACCGCGGTGGATTTCTTCCACGCTGGGGGTCACAAAGCTCAGGCGCATGGAGCGGGCGTCGGCGTTGTCGGCGTAAAACGGCGCACCGGGCACAAAGGCCACGCCCTTGTCCACCGCATGGGGCAGCAGGTCCACGGCGTTCATGCCCGCAGGCAGGCGCGCCCACAGGAACATGCCGCCCGCGGGGGTGTTCCAGGTGAAGGTGCTGTCGGCGTTGGCGGCGTGTGGCCCTTGCGACTCGGGGAAGTGCTGGGCCAGTGCCTGCAGCATGGCGTCGCGCTGGGCTTTGTAGAGCGCGCGGATGGTGGGCACATGGCGGTCCAGGAAGCCGTTTTGCATCACCTCAAAAATCAGGCGCTGGTTGAAGCCGGGGCTGTGCAGGTCGGCCGCCTGTTTGGCTTGCAGCAGCTTGGGGTACACCGCCTTGGGCGCCACGATAAAGCCCATGCGCAGGCCGGGGGCCAACACCTTGGAGAAGGAGCCCAGGTAAATGCCGCCCTCCGGGTTGCGGGCGGTCAGGGGTGCGGGTGGGGCCTGGTCAAACCACAGGTCGCCGTAGGGGTTGTCTTCCATGAGGGGCAGGCCGCTGCGCGCTGCCTCGGCGCTCAGCGCGGCGCGGCGTGCCTCGGTCATGCTGCGGCCGGTGGGGTTCTGGAAGTTGGGCAGCACATACAGAAAGCGCGCGTCTTTGGACTTGGCGGCCAGGTCGGCAATGTCCACGCCTTCGTCGTCGCTGGCCACGCTCACCACCTTGGGCTCCATGGGGGTGAAGGCCATCACCGCACCCAGGTAGGTGGGCGACTCCACCAGCACCTTGCTGTCTTTGTCGATCAAAATTTTGGCGACCAGGTCCAGGCCCTGTTGGGATCCGGTGGTGATCAGCACCTGGGCCGGGTCCACATTCCAGGTCACACCGGCAGCGGCGCTCTGCGCCTTGAGCTGGGCGGCCACCAGTTCGCGCAGCGGGCCGTAGCCTTCACTGGCCGCGTACTGCAGGGCGCCCGCGGGGTCGTCTTTGAGCACCTTGGCGCTGGCGGCTTCAAACTCGGCCACCGGAAAGGTTTTGCTGCTGGGCAGGCCACCGGCAAAGCTGATGATGCCGGGCTTCTCGGTCACTTTGAGGATCTCGCGGATCACCGAGGGGTTCATCTTGGCGGCACGTTCGGCCAGGGTCCATTGCGTCATAAAAGCTCCAGAGAAATTCGGGGTCGTCTTGTCAGTGTTCGCTCAGTCCACCACAAACAGGGTGGCACCCAGGGGCGCGGTCGAGCGATGCGGTTCCGCATTGTCGGCCACTTGGTAGCTCATGCCGGGGCGCAGGGTGAAGGTGCGGCCGTCTTCCAGTTCGGTGTGCAGCTCGCCCTGCAGGCACAGCAGGATATGGCCTTTGACACACCAGTGGTCGGACACATAACCCGGCGTGTACTCCACCATGCGCACCCGCACGGTGCCAAAGTGTTGCGTGCGCCACAGCGCGCGGCCGGCCTGGGCGCTTTTTTCCTCGGTAGGGATGGTGGACCAGTCAGTGGTGCCAAAGGGAATGTTGTGCAGTTCCATCACTCGGCTTTCAGCGTGTCAGCATGGGATAGAGCGAGGCCACCAGGGCCAGCGCCATGGTGATGTTGAAGATGCGCAGGCGCAGCGGGTCTTGCAGCAGGCCGCGCATGGCTTGGCCAAAGCCTACCCAGACCGCCGAGCAGGGGCTGCCCAGCACCAGCGACATCAGGGCCAGCAGCAGCACCTGGGGCACGCTGGCGTCGGGCGGCAGGTAGGCGCTCATGGCCGTGACGATCATCACCCAGGCCTTGGGGTTGATCCACTGGAAGGCGGCTGCGCCCCAAAAGCCCAGCGGCTGTGCGGCTGGCGCATCGGGGTCGGCACTGGCGGGGCGTGCTGTTGCCAGCTTCCAGGCCAGCCACAGCAGGTAGGCCGCGCCGCCCCAGCGCATCAGCTGGTAGAGCGCCGGAAAGCGGTCCAGCACGGCGTGCAAGCCCAAGCCCACGCACAGCAGCATGACGGTAAAGCCGATTTGCACGCCCAGCAGGTGCGGCAGCGAGCGGCGTACGCCAAAGTTCACCCCCGATGCCATCAGCATGGTGTTGTTGGGGCCCGGCGTGATGGAGCTCACGACGAGGAACAGGGCAGCGGCGATCAACAGGTCGTGGTTCATGCGGGGGCCACTTTCAGCGCAGCATGCACCGGCATGCGACGGCCAACAAACACGGTGGCAATGACGGCCACGCCAAAGCCCACGGTCACTGCGTCCAGCCGCTCACCCAAGAGCGGCACGGCAAACAGCATGCCCAAAAACGGCTGCAGCAGCTGCACCTGGCTCACCCGCACGGTGCCGCCCAAGGCCAGGCCCTTGTACCAGGCAAAAAAGCCCAGCCACATGGAGAAGACGGACACATAGGCAAACGCCACCCAGGCGCTGGTGGGCAGCGCCACGCTGGGGAACTGCCACACGGCCAGCGGCAGGTTGATGGGCAGCGCAATCACCAGCGCCCAGCAAATCACATGCTCGGCCCGCATGCGCTGCGAGAGCCGCCCGCCATGGCCGTAGCCCACGGCCGCACAGGCCATGGCCAGCAGCAAGAGCACATCGGCCATTTGCAGCGACAGGCCGCTGTGGCCCGAGCGCAAGACCGCAAACGCCACCACCAGCGCGGTGCCGGCCAGTGCGCAGACCCAGAAGCCGGGGGACGGCCGTTGTCGGTTCAAGAACGCCCCCACCACCGCAGTGGCCAGTGGCAGCACGCCCACCATCACGCTGGCGTGCACCGCCTCCACATGGCGCATGGCCAGCGAGGTAAAGATGGGAAAGCCAAACACCACCCCCAGCGCCACCAGTACCAGCGGGCCCCAGGTGTCGCGCGGCGGCAGCGGCGCACGGCCCCACCACAGCAACAGCGCGGAGAGCAGTCCTGCGACCACGGCGCGCCCCACCGCAATGAACAGGCCCGACATCAGCGGCGCCTCGGGCGTGCCCACGGCCAGCCGTGTCATGGGCAGGGTCATGGCAAAAATGGTGATGCCCAAGAGGCCCAGCCACAGGCCTTTTTTGAGGTTGGCGGTGTGTGACGTGCTCATAACGACCCCATCCAGGCGGCTGTGGCCACCAACACGGCAGCCATGCCGCGGTTGAACCAGCGCAGGCGCTGCGCCGTGGCCACACCGGCCACCACCGGGCCACCCAACCAGTCGCGCAGCAGCGAGCCAATGGCTGCATAGAGCAGGTTGCTGAAGAAACCAAAGGCCAGCATCAGGGGCAGCGTGATGGCAAAACGCGCCAGCACATCCTCGCGCCCGGCCAGCCAGCCGGCGGTCACCGTCAGGCCCAGCATCCAGGCCTTGATATTGAGAAACTGCAGCGCCACGCCCTGCCAAAAGGTCACGTTGAGGCGGCTGGCATCGGCCTCCCCCAGGCTGCTGGCACGGGCTAGCTTGACGGCCAGCCACAGCAGGTACGCAATGCCCAGCCACTGGATGGCACTGCGCAGCAGCGGCAGGGCCACCACCAGCGCACCCAGGCCACCGGCACACAGCGTGAACAGCAGACCCCAGCCCAGCGGCACCGCCAGCACAAAGTGCAGCGCACCACGCAGCCCCCGGTTGGCTGCCAGTGCGGTGGACAGTGTGGTGTTGGGCCCCGGCGTGAAGCTGGCTGCGGTGGAGAGCAGCAACAGCGCCGTGAATTCGGCAGCGGTAAACGTGGTGAACATGCGATTCACTGTACTTGGAAAAACAACACACTTGCAGTACAGTTTATGCAAACAGAAACCAAACTGTACTGCTGGCACGGCCAGCACAGAGGACAGCCCATGCTCATGAAAACCGCGGCCCAAAGCCTGGCCGAACAACTGGCGGCGCTGTTTGCCCAGCGCATCCGCGACCGCCTGCTGGCGCCCGGCGCGCGCCTGCCCTCGGTGCGCCTGTGTGCGCAGCAGCAGGGCGTGAGCCCGTCCACCGTGGTGGGCGCCTACGACCAGCTGCTGGCCCAGGGCCTGGTGGAGGCACGAAAAAACCGCGGCTTTTATGTGCGCGAATTGCCCTCGGTGGCCGTGGGTAGTGCGCAGGCTGCTATCGAATCAGGAGCGAATGGCGTTGCCCACCTCATGCTCACCGTGCCCCAGCGCTACGCGCCACTCAACGCCACGGCGCTGATCCGCGGCATGTTCAAGGGCGTGAGCAACAAGCCCCAGCCCGGCATGGGCGTGCTGCCCAAGGAGTGGCTGCAGTCCACCTTTTTGGCCACGGCGGTGCGGCGCAGCTGCAGCGTGGAGGCGCTCAACGCGTTCTCATTGCAATACGGCGAGCCCGCGGGTGACATCGGCTTGCGCCGCGCGCTGTCCACCAAGCTGGCGGGCCTGTCGGTACATGCTGCGCCCGAGCAAATCATCACCACCGTGGGTGCCACCAACGCGCTGGACGTGGTGAGCCGCACCTTGCTGCGCGCGGGTGACTACGTGATGGTGGAAGAGCCCGGCTGGGCCATCGAGTTTGCGCGGCTCGATTCGCTGGGCATGCGCATTCTGCCGGTGCCGCGCCGCGCCGACGGGCCGGACCTAGAGGTGATGGCGCGCTATTGCGAGGCGCACCGCCCCAAGCTGTTTGTGAGCGTGAGTGTGTTCCACAACCCCACCGGGTTTTGCCTCTCGCCCAGCAGCGCCTACCGCATCCTGCAGCTGGCCAACCAGCACGACTTTCACATTGTTGAAGACGACACCTACAGCCACTTTGCCCCCGAACACGCCACCCGCCTGTGCGCGCTGGACGGCCTGCAGCGCACCATCTATGTGGGGGGCTTTGCCAAAATCTTGGCCCCCAACTGGCGCGTGGGCTACCTGGCCGCGCCCAAGGACCTGGCCGAGCGCCTGCTGGACACCAAGCTGCTGTCCACCCTGACCACGCCCGCGCTGCTGGAGAAAGCGCTGGCCTGGTGCATCGACCAGGGCCAGCTGCGCCGCCATGCCGAGCGCATCCGCACCCAGCTGGACGGCGCCCGCGCCCGCAGCGTGAAGCTGGCGCTGGCGCATGGCTGCACGTTTGCGTCCGACCCCGTGGGTCTGTTTGGCTGGGTAGAGACGGGCGTGGACACCGACGCCCTGAGCCAGCGCATGCTGGACGAGGGCTACCTGCTGGCGCCCGGCGCGCTGTTCCACGCCCAGCGCACGCCCAGCAGCCTCATGCGCATCAACTTTGCCAGCACACAAGAGGCGCAGTTCTGGAAGACCTTTGCGCGCCTGCGCGACGAACAATTGGGCAAAGCCACATCGGTGGCGAAGTAACCCACCGTATCCACTCACCCCACCCCACTGTCAAGGAATTCACCCATGGTGACCTGCTATCTGCGCTACGTGATCGACCCTTACAAGCTCGCCGAATTCGAGCATTACGGCAAGCTGTGGATTCCGCTGGTAGAACGCTTCGGCGGCCAGCACCATGGCTACTTTTTGCCGTCCGAAGGTGCCAACAACATCGCCTTGGCCATGTTCAGCTTCCCCAGCCTGGCGGCCTACGAGACCTACCGCCAGCAGTCCTTCAACGACGCCGAATGCCAGGCCGCATTTCGGTATGCCGAAGAGACCCGCTGCATCGTGAGCTACGAGCGCACGTTTTTTCGCCCGGTGTTTCGTTGAACATGGTTCTACAGATCCGCCCTGAAACGCCGGAAGATGTGGACGCCATCACGGCGCTCACGGCCCAGGCTTTTCTAAACGCACCGCACACCAGCCACACTGAGCACTTCATCGTGAACGCGCTGCGTGCGGTAGGCCAGCTCAGCGTGTCGTCGGTGGCAGAGGACGATGGCAACCTGCTGGGCCATGTGGCGCTGTCGCCGGTCACCGTGTCCGACGGCAGCACTGGTTGGTACGGGCTGGGGCCCATCTCGGTCGTACCCGCGCAGCAAGGCAAGGGCATTGGCAGCCAGCTCATGCAGCACGCCCTGGCAGCGCTGCAGGTGTTGGGGGCGGGCGGCTGTGTGGTGCTGGGAGACCCCGGCTACTACCGCCGGTTTGGGTTTTCACCGCAGCCCGGTTTGGTGCTGGACGGCGTGCCGCCCGAGTACTTCATGGTGCTGCGCTTGCATGGCCCCCTGCCGCAGGGCGGTGTGCAGTACCACGCTGCATTTGAGGCAACTGAGTAGAAATCGATTGCTACTTATTTGATAGCTACTTGCGCAATATCCGCGGGGGCTAGAGCCCTAAAAGGCTTAAAAATCAGGCCGGTGCGGTCAGCGAGCGCAGCAGGGCGCGGTTGACCTCGTCGGCTTCCAGGTCGTGGGCGCGGCAGACGTCGCGGATGACCTTGGTGTTGCCACTCTCCAGGGCGCTGGCGGTTTCCAGCCAGGGGGCGTAGGGGCCGGTTTGGCCCAGGATGGCGGAGGCCACCCGGCCGGGCAGGGGCAGGCGGTGCAGGGCGGCGCCCAGGGTTTCGCCCAGCAGCAGGTCCACCTGCGAAAAGATGCCGCATAAAAACACTTCGCGGCGCAGGTCGTCTTCTATGCCGGCGTCGGCCAGCCGCTCCATGATGCGTGCCCGCAGCACGATGGATGCGCGGATGGGCTGCAGGTTGGCATCGCTGTTGGCGTGGGGCATTTGCTCCATGAGCCAGGCGCGCAGGCGGCTGTAGCCCAGGGTCATGAGGCCTTGGCGCACGCTGCCGATCTCGGTGCGCAATGACAGGGCGGCGGAATTGGCGTAGCGCAAAAAGCGGTAGGTCAGCAGCGGCTCGTTGCCCATGCGGTGTTCCAGCGCTTCCAGTGATTCGTCGGCGTCGATGGCGTGCACCAGGTCCAGCAGCAGCTGGCGTCCTGGCTGGATTTGTTTGTAGCGGTAGCTGTAGAGCATTTCCTCGGTGGGCCAGCCGGCCACGCCCCACACGGCTTGGTGGTCCAGGGCATGTTCTACCAGGGCTTGGCTGGCCAGGCCCTCGTACAGCGCGCCGGGCAAGATGGGGGAGGTCCAGTTGTTGTGGGAGCCGCCGCCGTCGTGGGTGCGCTGTAGCGCGGCGCGCAGGGCGGCCAGTGCTTCGTGCGGGGTGATGCTGCGCAGGGTCTTGTGAAACAGGTCTTGCAGCTCGGCGGCGGGTGGTTGGCCGGTATCGCCGCGCCAGAGCAGACGCACGCCGCGTTGCCGGGCCTTGCGGATACGGCCGGCCAACAGGGCATCACCCAGCCAGGTGTCCGGAATTTCCAGCCACAGGGCTTGCGCTGGGGCGTGGTCCAGCAGGTCGCTCAGCAGGGCGGGGGTGCGCGCCACCAAGATCTGGGCGTCCAGCCCGGCCGGCCAGAGTTCGTGCAGGGTGTGCAGCAGGTGTTGGGCGTCCACGGCGCCGCTCAGGTGGGGCTCGACCAGCAGGCGTGTGGCGCAGCGCTGGCGCCACGCGTTCCACACCAGTTGGTAGCCCAGTGTCACGCTGCCCAAGACGGAATTGCTCATGGCTTAGCTTATGAAGTTGAACAGCGAGAGCTTTTGTACCTGGGCGTAGGACTGCAGCGCCGCGGAGTAGCCGGTTTGCTGGTTCTGGAAGTCGGCAATGCCTTTGATCATGTCCAGGTCTTCGGCGCGGGAGCGGTCGGCCTCGAGCTGGATGCTGCGCGACTCTTGTGTGGAGGTGATGCGGTCGGCCCGGTTGAGCAGGTCACCGGCCTGGCCGCGCACGGCCGATACGCGCTCCATGCCAATGTCCAGATTGCCCAGCGCCTGGGCCACGGCTTGCGAGGCGGCATTGGCGTTGACGGCGGTGCCGATGTCGCGGATGGCATCGTCCATGACGCTGAAGATGCTGGGGCTGGTGTCCACGGTGATGCTGTCGCCGGCCACCGGCAGACCGTTCACGGTCATCGACAGGCCGGGCATGGCCGTGATGGTGAAGCTGGGGGGCAGGTTGGACGGGAAGGACGCGGTCAGGCCCGACTGGGTGGGGCCGGCCACGGGCGGGCCTTCGGCCACGCTGTAGGTCACGGTGGTGGTGCCGGCCACGGTGGACACGGCATCGATGGTGATGGAATAGCTGGAGCCGTTGACGAGGGTGGGGTCGACCACCGTGACGGGGCCAGTTTGCAGCGTGCGGTCGGTCGGGATCTGGGACAGGGTGACGTTGTAGGCGCCGTCGCGGCGGCCTTGCAGCATGAAGGCGCTTTCACCATCGAGCGTGCCGGGGATGGCGTTTTCGCTGGCGGCCGCCTGGCCGGGCAGGCCCACAAAGCTGTAGTCGGCAGGTGGCGAGTTGGGGCCGGCAAACGGCACCTGGCCGCTGCCCAGCGCGGCGAACAGGGGCAGGCCGTTGTTGTCCTTGCGGTTGGCCATGGTGAGCACCTGCTCGCGCAGGCCCTGCAGTTCCACGGCAATGGTGCGGCGCTCGGCGGGGGTGTTGTTGCCGTTGCCGGCCGACACGGTCAGCTCGCGAAAACGCTGCAGTGCGCTGGTGATGTCGCCCAGCGTGCTCTCGGCCGATGCGATGGAGTTTTTTTGCGCCTCCAGCGCGCGCTGGTCGGTGGCAATGCGGGCCAGGCGGGTGAGCGAGCGCTCGGCCTGGGCGGCGCCGGTGGGGTCGTCGCTGGGGCGCACCACGCGTTTGCCCGAGGTGAGGTTTTCTTGCAGGTCGGCCAGCTTGGTCTGGCGCGCCGTGAGGTTGCGCATGGCCAGGTCGTAGGTGTTGGCCGTGCCCAGGCGAGATAAAGAAGTGGCCATGGTGGTCGTCCTCCGGTGCCTCAGCGGTTGAGGCCTTGCATCAGGGTGTCAAAAATGCTTTGCGCGATCTGGATCATTTTGGCCGAGGCTTGGTAGGCCTGCTGGTATTGCAGCAGTTTGGCAGCTTCTTCGTCCAGGTTCACGCCCGATACGCCAGTGCGGTCTTTTTCCAGGTTGGTGGCAATGGAGCTGGATACTTCGGCCGCGTAGGCGGCGCTCTGGCTGCGAATGCCGATTTGCGAGATCAGGCTGGCGTAGCCGTCGGTCAGGGCGGCGCCGTCAAACATGGCCACGTCGCGCAGGTTCATCATGGCGGTGGCGTTGCCGGAGTTGAGCTTGTAGTCCACGCCGTAGGCTGGGTCTTTGATGTCGATGACCGTGAAGGTGTCGCCCGGCTTGGGCGAACCCTGCAGCGTGAAGGTCCAGCCGGTCAGCGGGTCGTTGTAGGTGGGCGGCAGCGTGGGGTAGTTGTTGGGAAACTCCGCCTCGATGGCCTGGCCCGGGGTGTAGGTGAACACGGTGGTGTTGGCCACCGGGGTTTCGTCGCTACGGGTGTAGGTGTTGGTGCCGGTGAAGGTGAACACCACGGGTGTGGCCAGCGACATCGGCAACGTGCGTGCGCTGATGGACACCTGCTTGAGGCTGCCCTGGTTGGTGCTGCCCATGGAGCCCGCAATCGGGCTGGCTACGGCCAGGTTGCGCGGGGTGGAGAACACGCTGTCGATGTTGCTGGCCGAGGTGCTGAAGGGCTTGAGCAAGAAGCGGTCGCCCACGTTGGGCGTACCCGACACAAAAATGTCCAGCCCGTCCACATTGGCCAGCGCACCGGAGGTGGGGGCCGGCGTTTGCGGAAAGCTCACCACCAGGCCGTCGGAGCGGCGGGGGATGGAGCCCGAGGTGGCGGAGCTGAAGCTGATTTCGTAGTCTGAGGCGGCGAACTTGCTGACATCGGTGATGGCCAGGGAGAGGTCGCCAGTGCCGGTGTTCAGCGTGGCCGGCGGCACGGGCTGGCGGATGTTTTGCCCATTGAAGGTGGCCGGGGTGAACAGGTTGCCACCAAAGTTGCCATCCAGGTCCAGGCCCAACTGGTGCTGCGCGTTCATGGCGGTGCTCACGGCCATGGTCAGGCGGCCCAGCAGGTTGCGGCCTTCCACCAGGTCGCTGTTCTGGAAGCGCAGCAGGCCTGCCACTTCGCCGCCACCCAGAGCGTTTTCGTCCAGCACCACGGTCAGGCCGTTGCGGGTGATGGCGAGTTTGTTCTTCAGGGTGTCGCCAAAGTCGTCACTCACGATGGACACGGGTGACACCGTGGTGCCCAGCACCAGGGCCTGGCTGCTGGCCAGAAAAATGCCGACCGTGCCGTCGTCCGCCGGGATGGAGGTGGTCTGCACGTACTGGTTGAGTTCGCGCACCAGTTGGTCGCGCCGGTCCAGCAGGTCGTTGGGCGGCTGGCCGGTGCCTTGGGCGCGGGCGATCTCGTCGTTCACCTCGGCAATGCCGCGCGCCAGGGTGTTGATGGCGTCGGCCTTTTGGCGCAACTCCTGGTCCACACCCTGCTGCAGGTCGTCCAGCGATTGCGAGGCTGCACGCATGCGCGAGGCGGTTTCGTCGACCCGGGTCAGGGCCACGGTGCGGGCGGTCAGGTCGGTGGGGGCACTGGCTACGTCCGAAAACGCGTTCATCATTTCACTGATGGCGGAGCCCAGGCCGCTGGCGCCACCGGGAAAGATGCCTTCAAGTTGGCTGAGCTTGTCGGAACGGGTCACGTCGGCGGCCTGTACCGAGCTGGCTAGGGTGGACTGGCGTGTCAAAAAGGCACTGAAATTGCGCTGGATGGTTTGCACATCCACGCCTTTGCCGATGTAGCCACCGCCCGTGAACTGGCCCTCCACGGTTTGCAGCGTGACGGTCTGGCGCGAGTAGCCAGGCGTGTTGACGTTGGCAATGTTGTTGCCCGCCGTCTGCAGCGCTACCTGGTTGGCCTGTAGCGCGCGTGTGCCGATGTTGAGAATGCTCATGGTGGCGTCCGGTTACACCTGCAGGCGGCGCAGATGCAGGGTGGTGTTGATGGCGCGGCTCAGTTTGGCAGCGTACTCGGGGTCGGTGGCGTAGCCTGCTTTTTGCAGGCCGCTGGCAAAGGCCTGGGCCGAGCCCGTCTGGGCACGGGCCTTGGCGTAGCGCGGGCTCTCGGAGATCAGTCGGGCATAGTCCTTGAAGGAGTCTTCATACGAGTCGTAGGCGCGGAACTTGGCCACTTGTTTTTTGGCCACGCCGTTCACGTATTCGGTGGTGGTGACCTCGGCCACCTTGCCGGTCCAGCTGGCACCAGCCTTGATGCCAAACAGGTTGAAGGAGTTGCCGCCGCCCTTGGTCTTGATCTGGGCGCGGCCCCAGCCGGTCTCGTGGCCGGCCTGGCCCAGCATGAAGCTGGCGGGGATGCCGGTGGCCTTCTCTACCTTGCTGGCCACGTCGGAGTGCTGGCGTACAAAGCTGGCCTGGCTTTCGGTGGGGGTGCGCTTGATCTTGACGGGGGGCAGGGTGGCATCTGACGCCGTGGCCCGTGGCGCGGTGGAGGGGGTGGCGCTGCCCAGCGTCTGGGGGCGTGTGGGCGTGGCGGCATCGGTGCCAGGCTCTGCGGTGATGCCCATTTGCCGGGTCAACTGCTGGGCGATCAGGTCCGACAGGCCACCGGGTTGGCCGGACATGCTGACGGCCAGTTGCTGGTCCAGCAGGTCGGTGCCGAGGTCGCTGCCGGGGTTGTCCAGCATGCCGGATTTCATGGTGGCTTCGCGCATGCTCTTGACCAGCTCACGCATGAACAGCGATTCGAATTGTTTGGCCGTTTCCTTGATGGCTTCGGGCGAGTTTTTGCCCGCCTGCAGCTTGAGGGCGCCCAGCGACTGGGTGTCTACCGCCAGGCTTTGCATATTGCCCAGTGAGGGCGTTCCGAGACTGTTGCCGTAGCCCATGTCAGATGACCTCCAGCTCCGCATTCAGTGCACCGGCCGATTTGATGGCTTGCAGAATGGCCAACAAGTCTTGCGGCGTGGCGCCCAGCGAGTTGAGGGCTTTCACCACGTCGGTGAGCTGGGTGGCAGCGGGCAGCTGGATGAGCTTGCCGGCTTCTTGTTTGATGTCGATGGCGGCTTGTTCGCCCACCACGGTTTGGCCGCCCGACAGGGCATTGGGCTGGCTGATGACCGGGGTGGAGGACACGCTGATGGACAAATTGCCGTGTGCCACCGCGCAGGGGCCCAGGGTCACGGCCTGGTTCATCACGATGGAGCCGGTGCGGGAGTTGATGATGACCTTGGCCGCTGCCACAGAGTTTTCCACGGGCAGCTCCTCCATCTCGGCGATGAAGCTGACACGTTCATTGGGGGTGGTGGGGGCCTTGACCTGTACGGTGCGGCCGTCCAGTGCCTGGGCAATACTGCCACCAAAGCGGTTGTTGATGGACTGGGCGACTTTGCGGGCGGTCTGGAAGTCGGAGGCGCTCAGGCTCAGGTTGATGGTGGGGCCCTCTTGCAGGGCGGTGGGCACGCTGCGTTCCACCTGCGCACCATCCGGAATGCGACCGGCACTCAGGTGGTTGACCTGGACCTTGCTGCCCCCTGCGGCGGCACCGGCGCCGGCCACAATCAAGTTGCCCTGGGCGAGGGCGTAGACCTCGCCATCGGCGCCCTTGAGCGGCGTGGCAATCAGGGTGCCGCCCTTGAGCGACTTGGCATTGCCCAGCGAAGAGACGTTGATGTCCATCAGTTGACCCGGGCGGGCGAAGGCGGGCAACTGTGCGGTGACCAGCACGGCGGCCACGTTTTTCATTTGCAACTGGGCTTGGGAGGCTGTGGTGAGCGTGAGGCCCAGCTGCTCCATGTAGTTTTTGAGGCCCTGGGTGGTGTAGGGCATCTGGGTGGTCTGGTCACCCGTGCCGTCCAGACCCACCACCAAGCCGAAACCGGTGAGCTGGTTGCTGCGCACACCTTCGATGGAGGCAACTTCCTTGATGCGGGCAGCTTGGGCCGACCCGCTGCCTGCCATGACAAGTGCCACACACAGACCGCCGAGCCAGCGGCGGCCGGTACTGAGGGGTGTTGGGTTCCAGTGTTTCATGTGCAGAGTCGGTAACGGGGACGGTCCGACTGGACCTGTTACCCCTCGGCACAATTCTGGAGATCTTTAGAAGGGACTAACGTTCAAAAAGAACCGGGATAACCAGCCAACTGTTTGGGCTTCGCCCTGGGCGCCGCGTCCGCGTGATTCGACGCGCACATTGGCCACCTGGGTGGAGCTGATCACGCTGCCGGGTTGCACCATGCGTGGGTCCACGGTGCCCGAGAAGCGCAACACGTCCACGTTCTGGTTCACGCCGATTTGCTTCTCGCCGGTGACCACCATGTGACCGTTGGGGAGCAGTTCCACCACGGTGGCGGTGATGGAGCCGGCAAAGGTGTTGGCGCTCTCGGTGCCGCCCTTGCCTGAAAAGTTGTTGTTGGTGGTCGCCCCGACGTTGAATTTGGCGAGCCCGGACAGGTCGTTAAATGGCAGTGCCGTCACCGCACCGTCGACCGAGGTGTTGCGGTTGACGGTGGAGGTGGACTTCTGACTGGCGGTTACGTTTTCCACAATCTGGATGGTGACGGTGTCGCCCACCTGGCGCGCCCGGCGGTCTTCAAAAGCCGGACGGTAGGCCACTGTTTGGTACAGGCTGCCAGTGTTGGGGCGCGCCGCCACTTGGGTGGTGGCTGGGGCTGCCGCAACGCGGGGCTCGGCAAAATCGACGGTGACTTTTTGCGGCAACTGCTGGCAGGCGCTGGTGAACGCCAGTACGGCTGCCGCTGCGGCGGTGGCGCGCAGCAGGCGCGGCACTTGGGGTGCGTGGGGGCGGTGGGTCATGGCTTACCTCGCAGGTTTAGAGCTGGCCGAGTTTTTGCAGCATCTGGTCCGAGGTCTGGATGGCCTTGGAGTTCATCTCGTAGGCGCGCTGGGTCTGGATCATGGTGACCAGCTCCTGCACCACGTTCACGTTGGAGGTTTCCACAAAACCCTGCATCAGGCCACCCAAGCCGTTTTCGCCGGCATTGCCGGCATTGGGCTGGCCCGAGGCCACGCTTTCGGCATACAGGTTCTGGCCTTTGGGCTCCAGACCGGCGGGGTTGATGAAGCTGGCCAGGGTGATGGTGCCCACGGGTTGCGGTGCGGTGTTGCCAGGGACTTGCACGGTGACTTCGCCGTTTTGTGCAATGGCAAGGCTGGTGGCGTTGGCAGGCACGGTGATGCCGTTGAGCACGGGCAGGCCGCCGGAGGTGACCAAGCGGCCCTGGTTGTCGAGCTGGAAGGCACCGTCGCGGGTGTAGCCCACGGTGCCGTCGGACATGGTGACCTGGAAAAAGCCGTTGCCTTGGATGGCGACGTCCAGGTTGTTGCTGGACTGCTGCAAGTTGCCTTGGGAGAACGAGCGGCTGGTGGCTACGGTACGCACACCCAGGCCGATTTGCAGGCCGGTGGGCAGGACGGCTTGTTCGTTCACCGCGGTGCCGACCTGGCGCAGGTTTTGGTACATCAGGTCTTCAAAGACGGCGTGCGATTTTTTGAAGCCATTGGTGGAGACGTTGGCCAGGTTGTTGGAGATGACGTCCAGCTGCATTTGCTGGGCTTCCATGCCGGTTTTGGAGATCCAGAGTGAATTGATCATGGTGCGTGTCCTGGTGGGTTAGCCTTGCAGGCTCAGCAATTGGCCGGCGGCGCGGTCATTGGATTCGGCGGTTTGCATCAGGCGCATTTGCGCCTCGAACTGGCGGGCGGTCTGGATCATGCCGACCATGGCCTCGATGGCGTTGACGTTGGAGCCCTCCAGCATGCCGGGGTGTACACGTGCGGTGTCTTCCGTGTTGAGTGGGTCACCCGACAGGGCTCGAAACAGGCCATCGTCGCCGCGCTTGAGCGGGTCTTCGGCGGTCGGCACCACCAGCTTGAGGCGGCCCACGCTGTTGGCAGGCTGGTTACCAATTTTGGCGCTGATGTTGCCATCCGGGCTGATGCTGACATCCGCACCGGCTGGCACGGTGATGGCCGAGCCGTCGCTGGACAGCACCTGCAGGCCGTTGCCAGTTGTCAGTACGCCTTCTGCGTTGACTTCAAAGTGGCCGTTGCGTGTGTACGCCTCGTTGCCGTCCAGGCCTTGTACCGAGAACCAGGCATCGCCCAGCGCCATGGCGTCAAGGGCGCGGTCGGTGCGCATGGCCGGGCCGGGTTTGGTGGAGTGGCCGGCCGAGGCTTCCAGTGCGAATACCCGGGTGGTTGCACCTTCGCCCCGTAGGGGGACGGCACGGTAGGTGGCCAGTTGCGCCCGAAATCCGTTGGTCGAGACGTTGGCCAGGTTGTTGGACAGGACCGCCTGGCGGTTTGCCGCCGCATTGGCGCCCGTCATCGCTGTGTAGATCAAGCGGTCCATGGTGTGTCAGCTCCGTTTAGCGCAGGTTGACCAGGGTCGACATGATCTGGTCCTGCGTTTTGATGGTCTGGGCATTGGCCTGGTAGTTGCGCTGGGCGGTCATCATGTTGACCAGCTCGGCGGTCAGGTCTACGTTGGAGTCTTCCAGTGCACCCGCGCGCAATTCACCAAACTTGCCGATGCCGGCCTCACCCAGCACCGGTTGTCCGGACGCAAAGGTTTCGACCCAGTTGCCGCCTCCGGTGGGGGTCAGGCCTTGCACGTTGCGGAAGTCGGCCAGCGCAATCTTGCCCTGGGCCTGGCTTTCGCCGTTGGAGTAGCGGGTCATGATGACGCCCGAGGGGTCGATGCTGATGCCGGTCAGTTCGCCGGCGGTGTAGCCGTCTTGCGTCAGGTTGGACACAGTGAAGGCGGTGCCGTACTGGGTGGCGCCGCTCAGGTCCAGCGTGGCATTGAAGTTGCCAATCGCCACGTTGGGTGAGGTCAGTGTCAGGGTCTGCGGGGCCGCGGGGGTGACCAGGCCGCCGTTCACGTCGAAGGTCATCTGGAACAGGCTGCCTGCAGCCACCGTGGTTAGCTGCGGGTCGGCGGCATAAATGCCGGTGCCAGCGGCAGCGAAGGTGGCGCGTTGGTCTGGTCCCGGATTGGCGGTGTTCCAGGTGCTGTTGGCGTTGTGGGTGGCGTAGGTGGCGGCATTGGTCGCCAGGGCCGTAGTGCCAGCGGCCAGTGTGGTGGAGTCAAATACTTCCCAAGTATCTGCTGCCACAGCGGGGTTGGCGGTCAGGTCGGGCCCGGTTTTAACGAAATACAGGCTCACGGGTACTTCCACGCCCTGGGAGTCGAAGGCGGTGAGCGAGGTGCCGTAGGTGCTGATGGGGGTGGGCGGTGTGACGCTTGCCGCTACTTTGGCGCGTGCATCGAGGTTGAACTCGGCGGTGATTTCGGTGGTGACCTGGGCCGGGATGGGGGCGCCTGTCGGGATGGAAATGATCTGTGGCGTCACGCTGGTGGAGTTGCCCAGCAAGTCCGTGGGGTAGCCCATCACATTGGCACCGGTATTGGTGAGAATGTTGCCATCGCGGTCCAGCTTGAACTGGCCATCACGTGTGAAGGCCGTTGAGCCGTCAGGCATGGTGACCTGGAAGAAGCCGCCGCCGTTGATGGCCACGTCCAGGCTGTTGCCGGTGATGTTGATGTTGCCCTGCGAGAACTGCTGCGCGATGGTGGCCACTGACACGCCGATGCCGGCGCCTTTGGAGGCACCACCGGCGGCACCCAGCGATGAAGCGACCAGGTCGGCAAACTCGGCCCGCGACGATTTCATCCCGACTGTGTTGGCATTGGCAATGTTGTTGCCAATCACGTCCAGGCTTTTGCTGGAGGCGTTCAAGCCGGAGAGTCCTGTTTGAAAGCTCATGGTGTTTCCTCTGGGGTGCGGTTGGAAAGAGTTACAGAATGGATTTGACGTCGGTGTAGGCCACAGCGCTGCGACCCGCCAGTTCCAACGTCATGTTGCCGTTGCTGGAGCCCACGGCCACCACGGTGTCGTGGGCCAGCGCGGTGTTGGTGACTGCAACGCCCTTGAGCGTGGCAGTGACCTTGAAGGTGGGGGCTCCGGTGCCTTGGTAGCTGGAGGCGTCCCACTGGAAGCCATGCATGCCGGCGTCCTGAGCGCCCAGTTCGAACTTGTCGAGGACCTGCCCTCCAGGGGAGAGTACTTGCACGGTCACCTTGTCGGCCTTGGTCGCCAGGTCCACCGCGCCTGCGGCGATACCGTCTTTGATGGTGAGTGTGTTGGACTCGACCAAGACGCCCTTGCCCACCAGTGATGCACCCTGCAGCACCTGCATGGCGCTGAACTGGGTAGACATGCTTTTCATGGTTTCGTTGAGCTGCTGGATGCCGGAGACCGTGTTGATCTGCGCCATCTGGCTGGTCATCTGGGCGTTGTCCATGGGGTTCATGGGGTCCTGGTTGTTGAGTTGCGCCACCAACAGTTTCAGGAAGCGGTCTTGCTGGGCGGCCGCATCGGTTTGCTTGCTGGTGGTGCTGCTGTTCACCAGGGAGTTGAGATCGGTGGAGGATGTGACGCTGGTAACCATGGTGGTCTCCTGGTTTATTGACCCATTTGCAGGGTCTTGAGCAGCAGTGTCTTGGCTGTGTTCATGACTTCCACATTGTTTTGGTAGGAGCGCGAGGCGGAGATCATGTTGACCATCTCCTCCACCGGGTTCACGTTGGATTGGGTGACATACCCTTCCGCATCGGCGGCCGGATGCATGGGGTTGTGCACGCGCTTGAAGGGCTCATTGCTCTCTTTGATGGAGCTGACCTTGACGCCCGACGATGCCGGGGACTCCATGGGCACGGTTTCAAAAATGACCTGGCGGCTTTTGTAGGCCTGTCCGTCCGGGCCTGCCACAGCATCGGCGTTGGCCAGGTTGCTGGCGACAACGTTCAGGCGCTGGGATTGCGCACTGACGGCACTGCCCGACACATTAAAGATGGAGAACATGGACATGGTGTGCCTCTGTGGTCAGGTGGTCGCGTCATTGCCCCTGAATGGCGCTCAAGATCGTCCGGGAAGAGCCGTTAATAAAACGGAGAGTTGCTTCGTAGCGCACTGAGTTGTCGACAAAGCTTGCGCGTTCACGATCCAGGTCCACGCTGTTGCCGTCCATGGCAGGCTGGGTCTGCACGGTGTAGTCGAGCTTGCCGTTGGCGCCAGATCCGTCGGCGGTGCTGCTGGGCAACGGAATATGGCGTGTATGGGTGGTGCCTGCTGGGGACATGCTTTGGCTGGTGCTGGAGGCCAGCGTCAGGCCGGAGGATTCGCCCATCGCTTGGCCCATGGCCTGCTTGAAGTTGATGTCGCGGCCGGTGTAGCCAGGCGTGTCGGCGTTGGCGATGTTGCTGGCAATCACCCGCTGGCGCTCGGCGCGCAGCACCAAAGCTTTCGATTGAAAGTCCAGGGCGTTGGTCAGATTGGCAAACATGGCATACCTCAGCGAAGAGCGTCCTTGCACTACGGTTGTGGGCTTGGGGCGTGCGGCAATTATGGAAAAAGCTTAAATTTTTTAGACGTGGAATAGCGGGGTGAATGGGGCATATTTGCGGCCCTTGTCGGGGGTGGGGCTACCTATAGTGATGGCCTGAGGTGCCCTGTCCCTACTGCTTGGTCGGGGCGTGCACAGGTCCTACCCTGGAGTCCGCCATGCTGTTTTCTTTTGCGTTGAACCACCCAGCCATCGCGCGTGGCCTGAAGGCTCTTGCGCTGGTGTGCGCCAGCATCCCGTTGGCCCAGGCGCAAGACGCGGGGCTGGAGGCTTTGCGGCAAGAGGCCCAGCGCTGGGCCTCTGAGGCTGTATTGAAGTCCCAACCGCCCGGTGCCAATCTGCGCATGCAGGCCGAGGTTGGTGCGCTGGACAGCCGTCTGCGTTTGGCCCCTTGCGGCAATATTGAGCCGCATGTGCCGGCGGGCGCCCGGTTGTGGGGTCGTAGCCGAGTGGGGTTGCGCTGCGTGGATGGTGTGACGCGTTGGAACATTACCTTGCCCGTTGTGGTGAAGGCGACTGGCAAAGCCTGGGTTATGCGTGGCCAGGTGGCTGCGGGGGCCATGGTGACGGAGTCGGACGTGATGGAAGCCGAGGTGGATTGGGCGGAGGAGCCCAGTCCGGTGCTCGCGGACCGTACGCTCTGGGTGGGGCAGACGGCGACCCGCTTGCTCAGTACCGGACAGACGCTTCGTCAGGGTATGGTCAAGCCGGCGCAGGTGTTTCAGGCGGGTGCCTCTGTGCGGGTACTGGCGCAGGGTGCCGGTTTTCAGGTCAGCAGCCAGGCACAGGCCTTGTCGGCCGGGGTGGTTGGGCAGTTGGCGCGTGTGCGCATGGAGAACGGTCGCGTAGCCTCGGGTGTTGTGCTGGATATGCGTACAGTCAAAATCGAGCTTTGAGCGGCCTTATTTGTGCAGAAAGCCCTAAAGTCAGTCATGATGCGGCCGATAACTACCGTACGAGGCTACGCCTACCGTAGTTTTGGAGAACGTCATGAAAATAGGTCAACCCACAGAAATCCCCGCTTCCGTATCGCCCACGGTGTCTGGTGCTGCCCAAAAAGCAGCCCAAAACGCCAACGCGAGTACTGCTGCCACCAGCAAGGCGACACAAAGCACGCGCGCAGCGGGTGTGGCTGTGACCGTCTCCACTTTGGCGCGCTCGCTGGAAAAAACCGAGCGCAGCGATTCTGCAGACATCGACACCCAGAAAGTGGCCAGCGTGAAAGCCTCCATCCAGGATGGCACGTACGTGGTCAACGCCGAAGCCATTGCCGACAAATTGTTGTCCAACGCGCAGGAAATGCTGAACCGCTCCGCGCGGTAAACAGGTCCTGCGCACTTACAGAAGTGCGAGGAACCTGATATGTCACAACCTACCTTGGAATCCACGCTCAGTGCGCTTGAGGCGCAGCTGGCGTTTTTGTCGTTGGCGCTCAAAACTGGGGCCGTTGACGACATGGCGGTGCAGGCGCAAAGCTTCCAGTCCTTGGTGGTAGAGGCCAATGCCTTGTTGGCGCCATGGAAACCCCTGGGCCCCCACCTGCAGAGTGCAGATGCGGCGCGTTTGCGGGCTTTGGCGGCGGGGCTGGCCCAGGCACGCGAGCAGATGCTGCGTCGCCAAGCGCTGGTAGAGCAAGCCTTGCACATGGTGGTGCCGGCCATGTACACACCGGTGTATGCCGCTGCTGCAGGGCCCTACGGCGCGGGCGCCAAGTCGTCTGGCCGTTTTCAGGCCTTCAGCGCCTAAAAATCTGCTCTCAGTGTGCGCGCATCTTGGCGCGCAAGCGGGCAATCGATTGGCTGTGCAGTTGGCAAACGCGGGACTCTGTGACGTCCAGCACGGCAGCAATTTCCTTGAGGTTCATGTCTTGCTCGTAGTACATGCTCATGATGTATTGTTCCCGCTCGGGCAGCGTCTTGATGGCCGCCACCAGAGACTCTCGCAGGCGCTGGTCGCGCAGCATGTTCAGCGGGTCGGCATCGGAGTCGGCCACGTGCCGATCCAGAAATGTGTCATCGTCATCGTCACGGCGTGACATGTCTTCCAGGTACACCAGCTGCGTGCCGCGCACTTTACCCAACAGGCTCTGGTAGTCCGCCAGGCTCATGCCCAGCTCCGCCGCGATTTCGGATTCTGCGGGGCTGCGGCCCAGCTTGTGCTCCAGGCGGCGCAACGCCACTTCAATTTCTTTCTGGCTCTTGCGTGAGCCCCGCGACATCCAGTCGTTCTCGCGAAGCTCATCGAGCATGGCGCCGCGAATGCGCTGGGTGGCAAAGGTCTCGAACTGAACGCCTTGTGAGGCCTCGTAGCGGGTCAAGGCATCGGACAGACCGATCAGGCCGACTTGGATCAAGTCGTCCACCTCGACGCTGGGCGGCAGCTTGGCCATCATGTGGTGCGCCAAACGTCTTACCAAGGGCTGGTACTGTTTGATCAGCGCACTGCGGTCAAGCTGGCCTTTGGCGGTGTACATCAATGGCTCCCCACCATGGCGGCTAGGGGCGGGCGCGTGCTGACGGATCTCGGCGTCGGTGCCCACTGTACGTCCAGGGGCATGGCGTTCTCGAGCAGGCCCAATGCCAGGCGCTCCGTGTTGGCGCTGGGGCGGTCGTCTACCCCGGGAGCGGGGATCGTCAGTGCGTTCACTTCGTAATCCAAAAAATACTTGGCGTAGTCCCGCAAGCCGGTGCTTGCGGTCTGGGTGCCAGACCGTGAGGATACGGTATGTTGGGCTGGGAGCACATTCACAATGGTAGGCTCAAGCCTGCCTTTGAGCAACAGGCGCTTGAGGGCCAGATAACTGGTCAGCAGTGAGGCTTTGGCCGTGGATACGGTGAGGACCGGGCGAACACTGCTGCCCTGCAGCAGAGGCACCAGCATTTGCGCAGTGCCATACACCACCACCACGCTTTCATGGGGAAACATCCACCCCGTGTCTGCCAGTGCGTTATGTTCGATTCGCGGCTGGCTGGCCAGGGTTTGCAGGCCCCAGGCGGCGGGAACCACCGACCAGGAGGGTGCATCCGACAGCGGGGCCGGTGCGTAGCTGTAGTCCAGCAATTGTTCCAGGCCGGGATTGTCGGCACTTTCGCGGACGGTGCCATCCAGCACGGTGACCGGATACCCAAACCCTACCCAAGCGGCGCACATGCGCAAGAGCAAAGGCAGCTCGGCCTGCTCATCACCATGCGCGACCATGGCCGTGAGTTTGGGGCTGGGTATGGCTGCCAGGTCCAGCAAGCCGGCGGCTTGGTTGTTGGTGCGTTCACGCATCCATGCGCCCCTTGGCGGCGCCCTGGGTGCTGGTGGGCTGGCTGAAGAAGAATCCCAAATCGCTGACCTTGGGGTCATAGGCCGAAATGCCTGCCGTACGCATGGACATCCGCACCAGCTTGCTGGCCACTGCGGACTCCCAGTCTTCGGGGACCCGTTGCCCGGTGGTGATGCCACGCAGCAGCAGTTGGTGGCGAATGGCGGCATCAATGGCCGGACCCAGTTTCACGGCCTCGTCAATTTTGGAGAAGATGGCCTGCTGCGAGGTGTTGGTCTTGAAGCAGTTGACCGCTTCGTCCAGTGTGTCCCCGTGGCCGCCGGCGTTGAGCACCAGTAGACGTTTGATGGCGGGCAGGTCCAGCAACTCCATGAGTTCGCGCTTGCGCGGGTCCCGCGGGGCAATGCCGGTGGTATCGATGAGCACCATCTTTTTGTTGGACAGCAGGCCCAGCAGGTCTTGCAGGGCTGCTTTGTCGTGGGCCAAATGGGCTACCACACCCAACATCTTGCCGTAGGCGCGCAACTGCTCGTGGGCGCCTATGCGGTAGGTGTCCAGCGTGATGAGTCCCACACTGCCCGGGCCATGGGTGCGAGCGCACAGGCCTGCCAGCTTGGCGGCGGTGGTGGTTTTGCCAACCCCGGTTGCGCCAATCAGGGCAAAGACACCACCTTCTTCATGCAGGGCAGGGGTCCCAGCATCGGTGTGCAGATTGCGTTCCAGGACGTCCATGACCCAGCGGACCGATTCCGCGGCATCCATCTCCTCAGGCATGCGCTCCAGAATGGCGCGCGACAGGGTCGGTGAATACCCGGCGCGGATCATCTTGAGCATCATGTTGGATTGAATGGGGTTCTGGCGGGCCTGCCCCAGCCAAGTCAGGGTATTGAAGCGGTCTTCAATCAGCTCTTTCATGGCATGGAGTTCATCCATCACGCCCTTGCTGACCGCCGCGGTTGCGGGCAGGGTTTGGGGCTTGCGTGCGGCGGCCGGTTTGGGCGCAGGGGGGGCAATATCCACGGCAATACGTTGTGTCAGCGCGGGAGGGCGGGGACGCTCTGGTGCGGCCGGTGCTGGCGCTGGCAAGGCCTCTGGGGCACCTTGTGCTGCCTCGTGCCGGCGGCGCAGCATGCGTTCGCGCACATAGTCCTGGAACGAAAGCGTGCTCATGGCCAGCTGCTCCGCATCTTCTTCCACTTTGCTGGCTACTTCTTGGTAGCTGGCGGGGGGGCTGGGGCGGCGTGGTGCTGCCTGCAGCTTGTTGGCCGCAGAGGCGGCGCCCCGGTCCAGGCTGGCCAGGGTGTCCTCGGCGGTGGCCACTACTTCCACACCGTGTTCGGTGGGACGGTTGGACAAGATCAGTGTGCCCTCGCCAAAGGCCAGTCGGGCCTTGGCCAAGGCTTCACGGGAGGTTGCTGCGGTAAAGCGTTGGATGTTCATGGTGTGGCACCTCGGAGAATCGGACCAATGCGGATGGTGTGGGTTTCAGGAATTTCGCTGTGGGCAAGCACTTGCAGGCGTGGTGCTACGCGGCGCACCAGGCGAGAGATAGCACCGCGAATCGGATCCGGTACCAGCAGGCAAGCGGGGACGCCGATTTCTTCTTGCTTCAACGCGGTTTCGGCAGCGGTACGGGTCAGCATGTCGGCGACGCCGGGGTCCAGTGCCGGGCCGGAGGCGCTGCCCAAGGCTTGCACCAGCAGCCGCTCCAGGCTGGGGTCAATAGCAATGACATTGAGTTCGCGGGTGGGCCCATAGATCTGTTGCACGATGGCTGGCGAGAGCGCGATACGCACGCGTTTGGCCAACTCCACGGGATCTGTGGTGGAGGTTGCGTGTTCGGCGATCGACTCGATGATGGTGCGGATGTCACGAATGTGGACAGACTCGTCCAGCAGCAACTGCAAGACCTTTTGGAAGACGGCGACCGAGACCATTTTGGGTACCACTTCTTCGATCAGTTTGGGGGCCAGTTTTGCCACGTGTTCCACGAGTTGTTGTGTCTCTGTTCGGCTCAGCAGCTTGGAGGCCTGAACTTGCATCAAGTGTGACAAATGGGTGGCCATAACAGTCTCAGAATCAACCACCGTAAATCCCGCCATTTGCGCCGCTTCCTTCTGGCGTTCGTCGATCCAGTGCGCTGGCAAACCAAATGCCGGGTCGGTGGTTGCTGTTCCAATCAACGGGGTGGTGATGCCGCCGGGGTTGATGGCCAGGTGCATGCCAGGGAATGCCTCGCCTTCACCCACAATCACGCCACGCAGGGTGATGCGGTAGGCACTGGGTTTGAGTTCCAGGTTGTCACGCACGTGCACGGCAGGGGGCAGGAAGCCCACTTCCTGCGCAAACTTGCGCCGCACGCCTTTGATGCGGTTGAGCAAATCACCCTGGCGTGTTTTGTCGACCAGGGCAATCAGGCGATAGCCCAGCTCCAGGCCGAGCTGGTCCACCGGTTGCAGGTCGTCCCACGAGGCTTCGCCATCTCCCACCGGTGCGGTTGCCTGGGTTTGTGGATCAACCGGGATGGGCTTGTGGGCCAACATCCAGGCGCCATAGGCCAGTACCGCAGCGATGCTCAGAAACACCAGGTGCGGCATGTTGGGGATGATGCCCAGGATGAACATGATGGTCGCTGTGACCCCCAGCACCTGTGGCGATACAAACATTTGCCCCACGATTTGTTTGCCGATGTCCTTGTCTTTGCCCACGCGGGAGACCACCATGGCCGCTGCCACCGAGATGAGCAAACCGGGTATCTGGGCGACCAGTGCGTCACCGACTGCCAGCAAGATGTAGGAGTTGGCGGCCTGGCTGGCGCTCAGGTCGTGTTGCAAGATGCCAATGGCAAAGCCGCCAAAGATGTTGATTAGCAGAATCAGGATGCCGGCGACTGCGTCACCGCGCACAAACTTGGAGGCACCATCCATCGAACCAAAAAACTCCGCCTCTTCGCCAATTTCAGCCCGGCGGCGCTTGGCTTCCCGCTCGTCAATCAGGCCGGCGTTCAAGTCGGCATCCACTGCCATTTGTTTGCCTGGCATGGCGTCCAGGGTAAAGCGGGCCGAGACTTCAGCAATGCGCTCCGACCCCTTGGTCACCACGACAAAGTTGATGACCACCAGAATCGCAAACACGATCAGACCCACGGCGAAGTTGCCGCCAATCAGGAAGTGGCCGAAGGCCTCAATCACCGCGCCCGCTGCGCCGGGGCCGGTGTGGCCCTCTAGCAGCACCACCCGGGTGGAGGCCACGTTGAGCGACAGACGCATCAGGGTGGTGAGCAGCAGCACCGAAGGAAAGGCGGCAAAGTCCAGCGGGCGCACCATATAGGCTGCGACCATCATCACCATCAGGGCCACTGCAATGTTGATGGTGAAAAATGCATCCAGCACCAGGGGCGGCAGCGGCAACACCATCATGGCCAGGATGGCCACCACCAGCATGGGGGCGGCAGCCCCCTGGACCGCGGCGGAATTGCTACCGAACCACTGCTGCAGTGTTTTGAGTTGCGCGTTCATGCGGTGGCCGCCTTCAGGGTTTTGGATTGCGGATCCAGTTCAGGAGGAACGTACGGTTGTGGTACGTCTTGGGGCATGCTGCCCTCGCCACGCAAAGCGGCGCGGACGCGGTACACATAGGCCAGAACCTGTGCGACGGCGGTGTAGAGCGATGAGGGGATGTCCTGGTCCAGTTCGGCGTTGGCATACAGCGCGCGGGCCAGCATGGGCGACTGCAGAACCGGAATGGCGTGTTGCTTGGCAACATCCCGAATCTTCATGGCCAACAGGTCGGCCCCCTTGGACACTACACGGGGCGCATGCATGGTTTTTTCGTCATACCGGATGGCCACGGCGAAGTGGGTAGGGTTCATCACCACGAAGTCGGCTTTGGGCACCGCATTGACACTGCTTCTCTGCGCCAGTTCGCGTTGTCTTTGGCGAATTTTTCCCTTGAGTTGGGGGTTGCCGTCGGATTCCTTGCTCTCTTCTTTCACCTCCTGGTGGGACATCTTCATTTGGTCTTTGTGCAAAAAAGACTGCAACGGGACGTCCACCATCGCCGCAAGAAACACCACCAGCAGCAATAAGCCAATCCCTCCGGTGATCCATTGGGTCAGGTGTGCAATGGCGGCGCTGGAAGGTTGGCGAATGAGCGCTGCCATGGTTTGCAGGCCGGAGACCAAAAACCACGCGGCGATGGCAAAGAGGATGCTGGTCATCAGCAACATCTTGAGTGTGTCGACCAGCTTCTTCTTGGTGAACATATTGGCCAGTCCGGACAGCGGGTTGAGGCGGCTGAAGTCCGGCATCAGGGGTTTGAGGCTGTTGACCCAGCCGCCAGAGGCCACCGCAGCCAAAATGGCAGCGGTCATCACAATGCCCGCAAACGCTACGCAGCCTGCCAGGCCGACGGTAGACGCCTCGCCCAAGCGCTGCAGCATGTTGCCAGGACGCATGACGGTGGCCGCATCAAAGGACAATTGCTGTCCCATGCTCTGCTTGAGGTGGTCGAAAAGAATGGGGGCCAGCACCAGCACAGCCATGGCGCCGGAGCCCAATACCGCGAGGTGCGAGAGGTCTTGGGAACGCCCTACCTGGCCGTCATCGCGCGCTTTTTTGAGCTTGCGTTCCGACGCGGGTAAATTGCGGTCTTGGCTGCCTTGGTCCATGGTGAAGAAGCTCTTGAGTTCTCACCATTGTCGCGACCGACCCCTGAAACTAAAGTGCAATAAGCGGGGCATTCCCCCCGCTTAATTGAAAAGGTTTAGAAGCCCAGGCTGGCCAGCAAGTCGTCGACTTGGGACTGGTCGGTCACCACGTCCTGGTTGGCCTGCCCATCGACCACCGGACCGGCCAGTGCAGGGACGTACTCTTGCCCGCTAGGGGCGTTGACCTTTGCGTCTGCCGGGGCAGTTTGCAGCAAGAGCAAAACGAGTTGCTCTTCGATGGTGGCCGCCAGCGTGACCACTTTGGCAATCACTTGTCCGGTGAGGTCGTGGAAGTCCTGGGCCATCATGATTTCTGTCAGGTGGTCATCGACCTTTTTGCTGGCCTGCTCCACATCGGTGATGAAGTTCATCACATGGCCTTTGGCAACTGCCGCCACCGGATCTTTCACGATCAGTTCACCGATACGACGTGTTTCTGCGGCAATGTGGTCGTGCTGTGCCTTGGCTTGGTCCACCTGGTTCAGCACTTTTTCAGCCGCCTGCCCCGTCAGTCGGGCGATGTAGGAGAGGCGGCTTTTCGCGTCCGGCAGTTCGCCTGCCCAGTCTTTGACTTTTTCAGCCAAACCCAGTCCGTTCAGGGAGTCGTGCAACTGGCGGGTCAGGGCACCCAGCTGTTGGTGAACCTGAACTGTGGTCAGCGAGCTTGGGGTGGGGGCTTCAGACATGCTCACTTCAAGCCCATTTTGGTCAAAATGTGGTTGACCTTGTCTTCCAGCGTCGCCTTGGTAAAGGGTTTGACGATGTAGCCTGCAGCGCCCTGTTGGGCCGCCAGCACAATGTCTTCCTTGCGGGCTTCGGCGGTGACCATCAGGACGGGCAAGTGCTTGAGTTTGTCATCCTTTTTGATCTCGGCGAGCAGCTGAAACCCGTTCATATTGGGCATGTTGATGTCGCTGACGACAAAGTCAAAACTGCTGTTGCGAAGCTTTTGGAGCGCGGCTACACCATCTTCTGCTTCATCCGCATCGGCATAACCGCTTTCCTTGAGCAGGTTGCGCACAATTCGCCGCATGGTGGAGAAGTCATCAACGATGAGAAAGCGCAATTCTTTGGACATAGATAACCTTTAACCGGGCGATTTTCGAATTTCTGCAAGTATGACGTAATTTTTGCGGGGTCAAGGACCAGATTTTGCCTCTGGTGCGCTTGCGTTGCCAGCGCTTTCTTCCCCCGCGTCCAAGGCCACTGTTTTGTTGCCGAGCAGGCGCTCCTCAGCGTCTTTGGTCATGACCAAAATGCTGATGCGCCGGTTGCTGGCGGCCAGCGGATTCTCGGGCTCCAGTGGCAAACTGGAGGCCATGCCCACCACCCGCGCCAGCTTGGCCTCGGGCATGCCCGCGGCAATCAGCTCGCGGCGTGATGCATTGGCGCGGTCGGCGGAGAGCTCCCAGTTGCTGTAGCCACGTGCAGCATTGCCATAGGCTTGGCTGTCGGTGTGGCCGTCCAGGCTGATCTTGTTGTCTACATCCAGCAGGGCACGCCCGATTTCGGTCAGGATGTCGCGCATATACGGTTTGACGGATGCGCTGCCGCTGTCAAACATGGGGCGGCGCTGGTCATCCACGATCTGGATTTGCAGGCCGTCCGGCGTAATCTCCAGTTTGATCTGTGAGCTGAACTCGGCCATTCTGGGGTTGTTGGAGATGGCACCAGCGATCTTGGCAGCCAGCGTGGCCAGGTCTTTCGCATCTTTTTTGGCCCGTTCCACTTTGGCCTGGTCACCCGACATCTTCTTGGCGGATTTCTCTTCGCCGTCGCCGCGGCGCGACTGGCCGGCCTGTTGCGTCAGGTCATTGCCGCCACCGGTGATGATGCTGTTGCTCGCGCCCGCACCTGCGCCCCCCTGCAGCGCCACTTTGAGGGGCGTCTGGAAGTAATCGGAGATGCCTTTCTTGTCGCCTTCGGTGGTGCTGCCCAGCAGCCACATCAGCAAAAAGAAAGCCATCATGGCGGTCACAAAGTCGGCGTAGGCGATCTTCCAGGCACCCCCGTGCGCCGAGTGGCCGCCCTTCTTGACCCGCTTGATGATGATGGGCTGAAGTTTTTTGGCGTCTCCAGCCATGCTCAGGCGCTCCTGCGCTTACTTCTTTTTGACATAGGCTTCCAGCTCGGAGAAGGTGGGGCGCTCGGTGGAGTAAAGCACTTTGCGGCCGAATTCGATGGCGGTGGAGGGGTTGTAGCCTTGCATGCTGGCCAGCAGCGTGGTCTTGATGCACTGAAACTCTTTGCTGCCTTCTTCGACTTTTTGCTCCAGCAGGCCGGCCAGGGGTTCTGCAAACGCATACGCCAGCAAAATGCCCAGGAACGTTCCCACCAGCGCCGAACCAATCATGCCGCCCAGCACGGCGGGGGGCTGCCCCACCGAGCCCATGGTGTTCACCACACCCAACACGGCGGCCACAATACCGAAGGCAGGCAAGCCACCCGCAACGCGCTGGATGGCCGCCACCGCAGCGTGTTCTTCGTGGTGGTGGGTTTCGATTTCGCTGTCCATCAGCGATTCAATCTCGTGGGCATTGAGGTTGCCAGACACCATCATGCGCAGGTAGTCGGTGATGAACTCCACCACATGGTGGTCGGAACCGACGGTGGTGTACTTCTTGAAAATCTCGGATTGCTCGGGCTCTTCGACGTCTTTCTCAATCGCCATCAGCCCTTCCTTGCGGGCTTTCTGGAGGATGTCAAACATCAGCGCCATCAATTCCATGTAGCGCGCCTTGGTGTACTTGCTGCCCTTGAAGCAGGCGCCCAGGCCGGCCAGGGTCTTCTTGATGACCTTCATCTGGTTGTTGGCCAGAAAGGCGCCCACCGTCGCCCCCCCGATGGTCAGCATTTCCCAGGGCAGGGCCTTCAGAATCACGCTGATATTTCCGCCGTGGATGATGAACACGCCGAACACGCAGCCCAAACAGACAAGCCAACCAACGATTACAAACATAGGCGCATTGTGACAGGGAGGCTGGGAGCCTCAAGGGTGGAAGAAGCGGGCCTTTTCGGCCCGTCTCTATCATATCGTCGCAAGCTCGCCTGGCTTGAATTTATTGCCAAATCGGCCTGTAGCCTCCGTAGATATTGCGCGAATAGCTATGAAAATGATAGCGTTTAGTGAAGCAAAATTCCACCCGCCGCCGATCCTTTGCCGGCTCGGGCTGGGGGGGCGCACAGGCCGCACTCGAAGTGGCGGGAATTTTCGTAGGCCTCAGACACAAAGTGACCGCCACACTTGGAGCACTTGGTCATGGACAGCATGTTGTTGTCGATGAATTTGACCAAGCGCCAGGCGCGGGTGATGGACAACAGGGGCTCGACGCCGCAGGCAGCAATTTGCTCCGTGTACAGCCGATAGGCGGCCATGATGGCGTCGATGTCCTCCATGGCGCTGACCTTGGTGAGGTACTCATAGGTGTTCTGGAACAGCGAGGCATGGATGTTGGGCTGCCAGGTCAGGAACCATTCGGTGGAGAAGGGCAACTGCCCCTTGCTGGGCGAGCGGCCCGCCACTTCCTTGTAGAGACGCAGCAGGCGCTCGTAAGACAGGTCGGTTTCACTCTCCAGCACCTGCAGCCGGGCACCCAGCTGGATCAGGGAGACAGCGCGCTCCACTTGCTTGGAGTCGTTCAAAACACTTTTTTGGGTGGCCATGGTGTGCTCCTGTGCTGCGTGGGATCAGACGGCTTCGGCAAAACGGCCGGCCATCAGGATGCTGGCGTGCAGCTTGGTGGTGGCGTCGTTGTCCACTTTGGTGGCCGAGTGGTTGGTCAACAGGTTCCAGACCATGTCATCGTCCACCCGGAAGCGGCACAGCAGCATGTTGGTGGATGCAATGCGCATGATCTGGGCAGGAGACAAGGCGCTGATCATCTCTGCTGCCTCTTCGGACATGCCCAGGCGGAACAGTGCTTCAGCCTTGTCCTGGCGGATCAGGTTTTGGGCCAGCATCAGGTAAGTCATATTGGCTTCCCGGATCTCGGCGAGTAGTTGTTCCTTGCTCATGTTCGACTCCTGTTTGGGGGCAATTCATGTGAATCACCATGGAGCGAATTCTGGTTGGCAGGCGCAAAAACTTGAATTGGAAAACCGCTAATCCGCATGTCAGAAACGCAAACATCGCCTGTAGGGCGAATTCCTACATGCGTGGAGGCACTGACTGAGCTTGCGCAAAATAGCCTCGCGCCCTGGCGCATCGCCGGGTGCAAAGATTTGCAGTAACCGATGACTTATCGGCAGCGCGTGCCGAAACTGAAGAGGTAACGCCAACGATTCGACGGCAGTGATGCTCCCGCCTCACGCAAATGCGTGTTGGCAGCGCGGTACCGACGTGCGTGCTTACTGGCGCAGCAGGGCGAGCACGCCTTGTGGGAGCTGGTTGGCCTGCGCCACCATGGCAGTGCCGGCCTGTTGCAGGATCTGGGTGCGTGACAGGTTGGCGGTTTCCAAGGCAAAGTCAGCGTCCTGAATCCGCGAGCGCGAGGCACTCAGGTTCTCAGCCATGGTCTGCAGGCTGGCAATGGTGTTTTCAAAGCGAGACTGCAAGGCACCAAATTTGGCCCGTTGGCCAGCAATGACCTGGATCGCGGCATCGACCGTGCTCAGGGTACGGGTGGCCGACTCGACGGTGGCGACATCCAAGGTGTCTACGGTTTGCAGCTGGCTGGCGCTGGTCGCCGCCAAAAAGAAGTCGGTGACGGGAGGTGGGCCCACCGGGTCGTTGACTGCTGCATTGACCATGCCGAACGACTTGTCAGAGTCCAGAGTCAAAGTGCCGGTCACGAAGGCTGCATTGTTGGGGGCATTGGGTATGGTGACTCCACCCACAGCGAGTGCCGTCGAAGCCGCTGGGACCTCAATGACGATGTCTTCGCCGGCTGCATTCGTCAAGGAAATTCCAGTGCCCGCAGCGTTGAGTTTGGCGGTCACCCCTGTGGTGGAGCTCTTGTCGTTGAACGCGGAGACAGCGGCGGATAGGCCATCTCCATCCAGTGTGCCCACGGTGAATGCCACGGTGGTCGCCACTGTGTTGTTGGAGCGGATGGTGAGCGAGTAGCTCGTATTGGCAGTAAAGCTGCTCAAGTCAATGTCGGTACGTGCCGTTGCGGTTACGCCGGTGGTTCCCGACTGTGCATTGATGGCCGCTGCCAAGCTTTTTGCCGTTTGGCCAGCCGTAATGCCAATCGTGGCTGAGCCGGATGACCCGTCAATGCGGAACGTGGCATCTGCCGCGATGGGGCTGGTGGCGCTGATGTCTGCCGCGGGGGTAGCTTGGGAGGTGCGGGTTCCTGCTGTCGAACCGGTCACCAGGTCGCCGGGGCCGCCAGCCGTGGCCGCGACTTGCGAGCCGATGCGGTGGTTGCCGTACTTGTTGGTACTGAAGTTGCCAGTGGTGGCGATGATGGTCTGGTTGGCGTTGGCGCCGACCTGGAAGGTGGCTGAGGTGAAGCTGCCGTCCAGGATGTTCTGGCCGTTGAACTGCGCGGTCTTGGCAATGCGGTCCAGTTCGGCGGTGAGCTGGCCGACTTCGGCGTTCAGCGCGGCGCGGTCGCTGGCGCTGTTGGTCGCGTTGGCAGACTGCACCGCCAGTTCGCGGATACGTTGCAGTGTGGCGGATGCGCTGCCCAGTGCGCCTTCAGCCACCTGGGCCAAAGAAATACCGTCATTGGCATTGCGGGCAGCCTGGTTCAGGCCGCGTACCTGGGATGTCATGCGCTCTGCAATGGCCAGGCCAGCGGCGTCGTCTTTGGCGCTGTTGATACGCAGGCCCGAAGACAAGCGCTGCATGGACGTGCTCAAGGAACTTTGCGAGGTCGCCAAGTTCCGCTGCGCATTCAGCGACTGAATATTGGTGTTGATGGTTGAGGCCATTGCGTAACTCCTAAAAAGATATGAAATCAGCGTCGCCGCCGATTGCAAAGCCTGCTGACCTGCAGACAATCAGTAACGATGGGTGAATTCTGGAGATGCCCGTCTGGGCTATTTGGCAGATAAGCGCGGAAAAAACGGCCCAAATTGCCAGTGGATGGCAATTCTTAATAGGGGTAAACCCTTATATCTATGGATTGCGGTACGAATCCCCTGCTTTTGTGTTTTCTGGGGTCGGATCGCTGTGATATTGCGCGTGCATTTTGCAAACGCCCTAAAGTTTTCCACGTACCACCCGAAAACAATTGCAACGGGCTCATAGCGGGCTCGTCGTCCGGAAGGCGTCAAGGTCGGCGCACCGGTCATGGCGGTCAGCAGCAATGCTGACGTTGAGATCGGCATTTCGCCGGAGTACGTGAGTTTTTACTAGGAGTTATCAAAATGGCAGCCACCATCAATACCAACATCAACTCGTTGACAGCCCAGCGCAACTTGACAGCCAGCCAGTCTTCTTTGAGCACTTCGATCACACGCCTGTCCTCTGGCTTGCGCATCAACAGTGCCAAGGACGACGCCGCCGGCCTGAGCATCTCCGAGCGTTTCACTTCCCAAATCCGCGGTCTGACGCAAGCAGCTCGCAACGCCAACGACGGCATCTCTTTGGCGCAAACCGCTGAAGGTGCATTGGGTGGTGCCGGTACCATCCTGCAACGTATCCGCGAACTGGCTGTGCAGTCTGCCAACGCGACCAACAGCGCCAGCGACCGCTCTGCTTTGAACCAGGAAGTCTCGCAGCTGACATCCGAACTGAACCGCATTGCACAAACCACGCAGTTCAACGGCCAGAACCTGTTGGACGGCAGCTTTGCCAGCGCCACCTTCCAGGTCGGCGCCAATGCCCACCAAACCATCACCGCCACCACAGCGAATTTCACTACAGAAAAGTACGGCAACAACCGTATCGGCTCTGTGGTGGCCGCTTCTGCTGGCGCCGCAGGTGATTTGGTGGTTGGCTCCACCGCTGGTGCCAACGCATCCACTGCAACTGCGACAGACACCATTGCTGGGGATACTGTTACTGTGAACGGTGCCTCTGGTACGACGACCGTGACCTACGCCGCAGGTGCCAGTGCCAAGACGGTGGCCTCCCTGTTCAATGCGCAATCGGGCATTACCGGCGTGACTGCTACAGCACGTACCGAGATCGATCTTACGGCGCTGAGCACTGCAGGCTCCTTCTCGATCAATGTGACCTCTGACAACGGTACTGCTGTCGCGGTGTCGTTCAGCACTGGCGCCGCATTGAATGCGGATGGATTGGCCTCTGCTGTCCAAGCCTTCAACGAGAAGACCTCTCAAACTGGCGTGACGGCCAAGCTCAATGCCGCCGGTACAGGCTTGACACTGACCAATGCCAGTGGCAATGACATCATCCTGGAAAACAATTCTGCGACGGCAGTCGTGACCGCAGGCGCAGTCGCGATGGCTGCTGCAGGCGGCGATGCGGTTGTCAAGGGTGCTGTGACACTGGACTCCGACAAGTCGTTTGGTATTGCCAACGCAGCGCAAGCCGCAGGTATCGGTTACTTCACTGGAGCCACCTCTGCCAGCCAATTGCAAGCGGTGAGCACACTGGATGTGTCTACGGTGGAGTCCGCAACACGTACTTTGTCCACAGTGGATGCTGCCATCGGTGCGGTGGCCAGCCAGCGCGCCAAGTTTGGTGCTCTGCAGTCTCGCTTTGAGACCACCATCGCCAGTCTGAATACCACTTCTGAAAACTTGAGCGCATCGCGTTCACGGGTGCAGGATGCGGACTTCGCGGTGGAAACGGCCAACCTGTCCCGCGCCCAGATCCTGCAGCAGGCTGGTACCGCCATGGTGGCGCAGGCCAACCAGTTGCCCCAGGGTGTGCTGGCCCTGTTGCGTTAAGACTGGTCACACAAGGCTTCGCGGGTCATACTGCGAAGCTTGGGAGCGGCGACGGGCTTGGGCCTGTCGCCGCTTTGGTTCTGGAAATTGGCCTTTTTCCGGGCTTTGGGGTGGTGTAGAAGACGCAAAATCCAAGGCTACAGACAGAACAAGGGGTTCCTATGGCTACCATTTCATCCCTCGGCATCGGCAGTGGCCTGGACTCTGAGGCCATCGTGACCAAATTGGTGGCCCTGGAGAAGCAGCCTCTCAAGGCGCTGGAAACCAAGGCCACGTTTATTCAGCAGCAGATTTCGGCTTTCGGCCAAATCAAATCCCAGTTTTCAGCCTTGGCGGATGCCGCTGCGGCCATGTCAACAGCCAGCGCCTGGGCGGCCCGCAACGGCTCGTCGTCCAATACCAATGCTGCGGCGATCACCGTTACCTCCACCGCAGCGGCAACTTCGTTCACGCTGGACGTGGACCAGTTGGCCAAGTCGCAGTCTGTCGCATCTGCCCCTATCACTGCCGGTTCGGCTGTGGGCGCGGGTACCTTGGTGCTGCGCCTGGGCAAGTGGACGACGGGCCCGGCTGATTTCACGCCATCCGCCTCCAGTGCGGATGTGAGCATTGATGTCACTGCCTCGGACACGGTGGCCACCATTGCCGCAAAGATCAATGCCACCAACTCGGGTGTGGTGGCCACGGCCTTCAACGATGGTACGCAGGACCGATTGCTGTTGCGATCCAAGGAAACCGGGGAGGCTTCCGGCTTTCGTGTGCAGACCACCGTGGACGCTGACGCGGTCACCAATGACGATGCGGGTCTGTCCCGCTTGTCTTTTGACCCGGAGTCGGGCGCTTTTGGCATGGCTGGTGCTTCGGCCGGTGCTGTTCAGTACGGCACAGACGCCAAGGCGCGAATCAATGGACTGGCAGTGACCTCCAAGAGCAACACCCTTACGGGCAATATTCCCGGGGTCACCATCAACCTGTTGGCCACGACCACGACCAACTATGGGCTGCCTGGCGAAGTGCTGGCACCTGCGACCATGACCGTGAGTGAGGACGTGACGCTGGCCGTCAAGAATGTTCAAAACTTTGTGACGGCGTACAACGCGCTGGCCAAAACCCTGGCGGACATTACCAAATACGACGATGCCACCAAGACGGCTTCGTTGTTTCAGGGGGATTCCACCATTGTGGGTATGCAAAGCGTCTTGCGCAGCATGGCGAGCTCTGTGAGTGCTGGCAGTGCCTATCAGCGCTTGGCCGACGTAGGGCTGACGCGTGAATTGGATGGAACATTGTCCATGAACACCACCAAACTGGCGGCAGCGGCCAACAACGGGACTGAGCTGCAGAAACTCTTCATCACCGACAACAAGAACGCCCAGACCAACGGTTTTGCATTGAAGTTCAAGGAGCTGGCCCAGGGCGTGCTGGCCACTGGTGGCGCGGCCAAGAACAAGGGGGAAGCACTGGAGGGTGTCCTGAAGCGCAATATCGAGGAGCAAACCCGTGTAACCAACCGGGCCGCTAGCTTTGAAGCCCGCCTGCGCAAGCAATATAGCGCACTGGATGCCAAGATGGCCAGTCTGTCCGCGCTGGATGCCTACGTGAGTCAGCAGGTGGCCACCTGGAACAAGTCCACCAGCTGAGTGGCGCGTCTGCATAGCGCAATGATCTGAGAGAAGGTCTTCAGTTGGTCCACAGACTGCCGATACTAAGTACAAGAAACTAAGGATCTGCACCATGTTTACCTCTGTTCAAAGCCGCACCGCAGCCGCCTACAAACGGGCCAGCGTAGAGGCGAGTGTGGAAATGGCTGACCCCCACCAGCTCGTGACACTGCTGTTCGAAGCGCTCCAGCGTCATATTGCCGCCGCCAAGTTGGCCTTGCAGGCCAAAGACGTGCCCCAGAAATGCAAGCAAATTGGCGCTGCCGTGCGCATCTTGGAGGAAGGCTTGAAAGCCCCTCTGGATTTGGAGCGGGGTGGCGAAATTGCGGCCAATCTGAATGCCTTGTACGACTACTGCGTGAACCGCCTGGTGATGGCCAATGCGCGCAACGACGAGGCCGGTCTGGATGAAGTCGCAGCCTTGATTGAGCCCGTGGCCAATGGATGGAAACAGATCCAGGGGAAAACACCCGCCTATCTGCGGCCAGTGTGAGTAGGGAGTACGCCACATGCCTTTGATGTTGATTGATTACTACAAAGCCATTGAAGACAGCAGTGCCAAGATGCTGGAAGCCGCCAAGGCGGAAGACTGGGATGGCGTGATGCGCTTTGAGGGGGCCTGTGCGGTCCTGATCGAGCAGTTGCGGGAGCGCGCTCGCTCCGAAGAGCTGGACGTGCATTCCCGGGCAGAGAAGTCCAAAATCATGCGACGCATCTTGCACAACGACGCGCAGATTCGCTATTTGGCAGAGCCCTGGTTGACACACTTTGAGCACAAGCTGGAAGGTCAGCCCGCCTTTTTGCACTGACCACGCAGGCATGCAAAGCCGTATTCAAAGCGGCATAACCGGGGTTTTTGGGGTGTTGTTCGGAGGCTCTGCACGCAGGGGCGTCCGTAAGATGGTGGCCGATACGGCTCTATCTCTACACCCTGCACATGGTTGCCCCGCCCTCGTTACCCCCTGATGAACTGAAGCTGGCTTTGCGCCAGTTGCGGGCGGCGTTCGTCACGGTTGCGATCTTCAGCGGTTTCCTCAACCTCATGATGTTGGCGCCTTCGCTCTACATGATGCAGGTCTACGACCGGGTGCTCAGCAGCCGCAACGAGACGACGCTGGTAGTCCTGACGGTTTTGATCCTTGGGGCCTACCTGTTTATGGGGGCGTTGGAAACGATCCGTTCTTGGGTCCTGATCCGTGTGGGGGCACGCCTGGATGACGTGTTGGGCCTGCGGGTATTGGGCGCAACCTTTGAGCGGGTGCTGCGCCAGCCTGGCAACAGCACGTCGCAGCCACTGGCGGACCTGGCAACCCTGCGGCAGACCTTGACGGGCCCTGGGCTGATTGCGGTGTTCGATGCACCATGGGCGCCTGTCTATTTGGTGGTCATTGCCTTGTTTTCGTCGGAGGTGGCGGTTTTTACCCTTGTGGGGGCGTTGGTGTTGGTGGCGCTGACTTTGCTCAATGAAAAACTGGCCAAAGGCAGCTTGGCAGAAGCCCAGAAGTTCAGCATGCAGGGGCAGCGCGAGCTCAGCAGCCATTTGCAGAACGCCGAGGTGATAGAGGCCATGGGCATGCTGGGCAACATCCAGCGTCGCTGGCGCAAGAGTCACCAGCAGGAAATTGCCCTGCAAGCCAAAGCCAGTGACCGGGCCGCGGTGATGGGCAACGCCTCCAAATTTGTCCGCGTGTCCATGCAATCTTTGGCCTTGGGTTTGGGAGCGTTGTTGGTGCTGGAGGGGCGTTTGACCCCGGGCATGATGATCGCGGTGTCCTTGCTGACGAGTCGGGCGCTGGCGCCAGCGGAGTCGGTCGTGGCCCACTGGGCAACGTTGGCGACCGCCCGTTCTGCCTACCTGCGTTTGCGCGAGTTGTTGGGCAGCTTTCCCGCACGCGCAACGGCCATGCCCCTGCCGGCACCGACGGGACAGGTCGCGTTTGAGGGGGTTGCCACCGCCGCCCCGGGGTCTCGCCAAGCCATCATCAAGCAAGTCAGCTTCACTTTGCAGGCGGGTGACTCGGTGGCGGTCATTGGGGCAAGCGGAGCAGGAAAGTCCACGTTGGCGCGCTTGCTGGTGGGGGTGTGGCCTGCGTTGGCCGGCACAGTGCGTTTGGACGGTGCAGACCTGTTTCGCTGGAGCAAGCAAGACCTGGGGCCACACATCGGTTATTTGCCGCAAGACATTGAGTTGTTTGACGGCACGGTGGCGGAAAACATTGCCCGGTTTGGCGATGTCAACCCGGAGTGGGTGGTGCTGGCCGCACAGCGGGTGGGGTTCCATGAGCAGATACTGCGCCTTCCCCAAGGGTATGACACCCCTCTGGGGCCGGGCGGGGCTTCGTTGTCGGGGGGGCAGAAGCAGCGCATTGCGCTCGCGCGGGCCTTGTATGGGGATCCGGTGCTGGTGGTGCTGGACGAACCCAACTCCAATCTTGACGACGCGGGCGAGAAAGCCTTGGCGGATGCCATTCGGGACCTGTCCAGCCGGGGGAAAACCTCCGTATTAATTACGCACCGCCCCTCCGCATTGACCGTAGCCAATAAATTGATGGTGTTGCGGGATGGTGTGGTTGCGGCGTTTGGTCCCAGAGAAGACGTATTGGCTGCTGTCAACGCCAGGGCTGCGGAGTTGCCGCCCAGCACGCCACCGCCTGGCCCTCCCAAAGGGGCTACGCCTCCTGTGTTGGTTGACAAACCGCCACCTGCCCCAGCCGGTGGTTTGCCGCCTTTTAACCTGAAGTTCAACGACTGACATGAGCGCCGTGCTGGACAACACGCCCTTTGGTTCCGCCCCCGTGGTGGACCTGAATGACGCACGCCCCCGTCGTTGGGGGTGGTGGCTGCTGGTGTTGGGCTTGGGCGGTTTTATGGCGTGGGCCACGCTGGCGCCGCTGGATGCCGCGGTCACATCCAGTGGGTCGGTGGTGGTGAGCGGCAGCCGCAAGCTGGTGCAGCCGGTATCCGGTGGCAAAGTGGCCGCCATTTTGGCGCGGGACGGTGACCAGGTCGTCGCAGGCCAGGTGTTGTTGCGTTTGGACAGCACGCAGAGCCGCGCCCTGCTGGACATTGCGCGTGGCCAATGGCTGGTCGCTATGGCCACGCAGGCACGCTTGAGTGCCGAAAACCAAGGCTTGGCGGCAGTGGACTTTCCTCCCGAGTTGCTGGAGCTCGGAAACGATGCGCGTGTGGCCGAGGTGATGGAGTTGCAGTCCCGATTGCTTGAATCCCGAAGGCAAACCCGCAACAATGAAATGCAGAGTCTGGAAGCTACTTTGCGGGGGCTGGAGTACCAGGCCCAAGGGCATGAGGCTGCCCGCCAGGCCAAAGAAACCCAAAGTCGCATGTTGCGTGAGGAGTTGCGCAACCAGCGTACGCTGGCCGATGAGGGATTTTTCCCGCGCAACCGGGTGTCCGAGCAGGAACGCTTGTTTGCGGGGATACAGGGGGGCGTAGCGGAAGACTCCAGCAGTGTGGGGCGGACCCGGCAGGCGATTGTCGAAGTGCGGGCTCGTATTGCCACCCGGCAACAGGAGTTTCGCAAGGACATTGAGTCCCAGCTCTCGGATATTCAGCGAGAGACATCCGGGCTGGAGAGCCGCATGCGGGGACTGGAGTTTGACCTGGCGAACACCGAGGTTCGTGCACCGGCCACCGGGACCGTGATGGGGGCCTCTGTGCATACGGTGGGTGGAGTGGTGAGTGCCGGCACTCCGCTCATGGAGTTGGTACCCAAAGACGATCCTTTGCGGGTGGAAGCCCAGTTGCCCGTGCACATGGTGGACAAGGTTCGACCGGGCTTGCCAGTGCATGTGTTGTTTAGTGCCCTGAATCAGGCCAGCACTCCGCATATTGAGGGGCGCGTGGTCCAGGTGTCTGCCGATGCGCTGGCCGATTCAAGGCAGAATACCAATTACTTCAAGGTGGTGGTTGAGGTCACCCCCCAAGGCATGACGCAGCTGCAGCACCAGGAGATCCGGGCGGGCATGCCTGCCGAGGTATTTATCAAGACTGGAGAGCGCACTTTCATGAGTTATCTGCTCAAGCCCCTGTTGGACCGCATGAATCGCGCGTTGATAGAGCCATGAAGCAATGGCCGCTTGTGCACCGCAGAGTGTTGGTGCTGGGGCTCGTTTTTTTTGCCAACGCCAGTTTGTATGGCGTCGCTTGGGCGGGTGACTTTGAACGGGCGTATCTGGCCGCCTTGCAAAATGACGCGCGCTACCAGGCTGCCAAATATGCGTTGACCTCGGCGCAGCAGGCATCTCCACTGGCCTTGAGTTCTTTGCTGCCGAGCGTGTCGGCAAGTCTGTCCGAAACCGCTGTGCAAGGTACCCGAAACACCGATGTGGCGGGTGGTGGCACTGTGTCCAGTGACCTGGATTACCGTGCGCCATCCCAAAGCATCAACTTGCGAGCTCCCTTAATCAACCTGGAGGCGTCGGCCCGCTACCGGCAGGCCAACGCACAAGTAGGGTCTGCGGAAGCCGCATTTGCCGGCCGCAAAGCGGAGTTGGTGGACCGGCTGGCGCTGGCCTATCTCCAGCGCATGTTGGCGGAAGATGCATTCCTGTCCATCCATGCCCAGGTTCACGCAGTGGTCGAGCAGCGCAACCTGATGCGGCGCCGGTTTGAGCAGGGCGAGGGTACCAGGACCGAGGTGGCCGAGGCCCGCGCCAACCTGAGCCTGGTGCTGTCGCAATGGGCAGATTCCCGCGACCAGATGAACAACGCGCGTAATGCGCTGAACTCTCTGACGGGCCAGCCGCAGGACGTCATCACCCGCTTGCCCGCTGGTTTCTCGCCGCCGCCCCTGGTTCCCAACGCCTTGCAGACGTGGCAGGACATGGCCTTGAACAACAACCCCGATGTGGTGGCACGCAAGTTCGCCGTGGATGCGGCTGTGGCGGGGGTGTCGCGCAGCAACGCTGGACATATGCCGCGGCTAGACCTGGTGGCGAGTGCCTCCAGCAGCCGTAACGAGTCGGTCAGCAGCCTGAACCAGTCCGTCAACCAGGGAAGTCTGGGCGTTCAGCTCAATATCCCCATCTACAGTGGCGGGGCCGTGAAGGCCGCGGTGACCCAGGCCGTGGCGGAGCAATCCCGGGCCGAGGCCGAGCTGGAGGCTGAGCAGCGCGCTGCCGAACTGGAGGTGGGGCGCTTGTTTCTGGCGGTGTCCTCCGGGGGGGCTCGACTCCTGGCGTACCAAGATGTGCTGGAGTCCAGCCAGATCGCTTTGGAGGGAACCCGGCGCGGGCAAGCCTCTGGCCTGCGTACCAACGTCGACGTGCTGGAGGCCGTGCGCAAGGTGTTCCAGGCACAACGCGACTTGGCACAAGCCCGTTACGATCATATTTTTCAGCGTCTGCGCCTCTACAACAAGGCTGGCATCGCACCCGAGGCGGTGGTTTCTTACATCGACGAACTGCTGGGTTCTGCCGAAAGCAGCGCACCCTGAGTCATGACCCAGGTGGCCACGGATTCCTTTGCTGCAGCCTGGTCGCTGTACACGCAAGGACAGGTGTCACAGGCTGAACAAGCGTTCACCAAGCTAGTGCAGGCGCACCCCGGCTGGGGGGAGGCACTGCATATGCGCGGTGTGTGCCTGTTGCAACTCAAACAACACGGCGCTGCCTTGCCTGCCTTGCAATCCGCAGCGCAATACACGCCGCAAGACCCGTCAGTGCACTCCAACCTGGGGCTGGTTTTGCGGGCCCTTCATCGGCATGCGGAGGCACTGGCGGCCTATGACAAAGCCCTGCAGCTCAAACCGGACTTTGCCCAGGCCTGGGCCAACCGGGGCAATGCCCTGCGCGATATGGGCCAAGGGGATGAGGCCATTGCGTCTTACCAGCAGGCCCTGCAGTGCCAGCCCCACTATGCCCAAGCCTGGCACGGCCTGGGCTTGGCCTTTGGTGATGTGAAGCGTTGGACAGATAGTCTCGCTGCGTTTGACGCCGCCTTGGCGCAGAAGCCAGATTACGCGGTGGCGTATATGGACCGCGGCAATACTTTGCGGGAAATGGAGCGCGTGCCAGAAGCCTTGCAAAGCTACGAGCGCGCTCTGCAGCTCCATCCACAGTACGCGCAGGCCTGGTCGAACCGCGGGGTGGTCCTGAAGCGGCTGGGCCGCATGGATGACGCCGCGGCGAGTTACGAACGTGCCATCACGCTGGACGCGGGGTTTGTCGATGCCATCGTGAATTACGCCACCCTGCTCAAGGACATGATGCGCGTGCCGGCTGCCGTGGCCATGAATGAGCGGGCTTTGGCCCTGGATCCGGACAACAGCGGTGCCCACCTGAATCTGGCGATATGCCATTTGGTGACGGGGAACTGGGGGCCAGGCTGGCAGCACTACGAGTGGCGCTGGAAAACCGACCAACTCAAGGATGGTGTCCGCACCTTTGCCCAAGCCCAATGGCGCGGCGAGTCACTCCAGGGGAAAACCATCTTGTTGCATGCCGAGCAAGGCTTGGGGGACACCCTGCAGTTCTGCCGTTTTACGCAGGTACTGGCCGCCCGTGGTGCGCGGGTTTTGCTGGAGGTTCAGGCGCCGCTGCTTGCGTTGCTGGCCCCATTGCCAGGGGTGCATGGTTTGATTGCTCGGGGGCAAACTTTGCCGGCCTTTGATCTGCATTGCCCTTTGCTCAGCGTGCCGTTGGCCTTGGGACTGACCCTGGAAAAAATGCCACAGGCGCAGGCCTATTTGCAGGCTGACGCCGCATTGGCACACACATGGGCGGCCAAAGTTGGCACCGCCTCTGTGTTGCGCGTCGGTGTGGTGTGGTCCGGCCGGCCGGAGCACAAAAATGACCATAACCGCTCCATACCTTTGGCGGAGTTTCGGTGCGTATTCAGGCCGGAGCATCGGTACCATTGCCTGCAAAAAGAGTTTCGGCCGGCCGACGTACAAACCTTGTCCACGTGCAGTGATGTGGCTGTGTGGGATAGTGAGTTGCACAGTTTTTCAGACACAGCCGCGTTGATTGCATCCATGGACCTGGTGGTCTCGGTCGATACCTCGGTGGCACATTTGGCTGCGGCCATGGGCAAGCCGGTCTGGCTGTTATTGCCCTTCAGTCCGGATTGGCGATGGGTCGTCGGTCGTGACGACTCCCCGTGGTATCCCCGTATGCGTTTGTTCCGCCAGCCTGACACGGGCCAGTGGGCGCCCGTGCTGGCCCAAATTCACCAGGCCTTGGGCCTGCTCACCCGATCACAGGAGACCTAGATCATGTACGAAACCAGCAAATCCATTTTTCACCGCCTGGCAGACTCGCGGTACGCCACACGATACTTTGTGGGCCAAGGCATTGACATCGGGGCCGGGCCTGACGCGCTGGGGCAGTACGCGGAGTTTTTCCCCTTGATGCGCTCTTGCCGTGCATGGGACATGCCTGATGGAGACGCGGAGTTGCTGGCCACCGTGGCAGACAACTCCTTCGACTTTGTGCACTCCTCCCACTGTTTGGAGCACATGCGCAATGTAGACGTGGCGCTGGATAACTGGTTGCGTGTTTTAAAGCCCGGCGGCCATTTGGTTTGCCTGGTGCCCGACGAAGACCTGTACGAACAAGGTGTCTTCCCGTCCACGTTTAACAGTGACCACAAACACACCTTTGCGATCCACAAAAAGTCTTCGTGGTCGCCCAAGAGTATCAATGTGACGACCTTGCTGGCCAACACCCGTGCCGACATCCAGGTCAAGAAAATCGAGTTGCTGGATGCGACGTTCCGTTACAGCCTGCTGGCAGCGCTGGGTAAGCGTCTGGACCAAACCACCACCCCGGTGGGCGAGAGCGCGATCGAATTTGTGGTGAAGAAACTGGCCTAGGGGCCGGGGCGCCCCGGTCCCTTATTCAGACAGCTTGCGCAGCGTTGCCTTGAGTTGTGCCAGCTCTGCCTGCGCTTTGGCGGCTGTCTGCTGCGCCTGCACCAGGCGGTAGTCGACAAAGTTGTCCCACACGCACGGGGGGTGTTGAAAGTACTGCTTGAGCTCGGCATGCTCCTGGGCGACATAAAACCGGTTCACCGCATCAAAGTAGACAAAGTCGTAGCCAGTGCGCAGCAGTTCAGGCTCCCACTCGTCAAAATTGGTTTGGGGGCGGTTGGGCAGGGTGCTCTCCAGCACGATCAACCAGGGCCGGAATCGTGTGCGATCCAGTCCTTGCAGCACGGCAAGTTCTGCGCCTTCCACGTCCACGCTGAGCAGGTGGATTTCTCCGTTCGGGCGGTGCTGCAGCAACAGGTCCGTCAAGGTGTATTGCTGCACCGTGTGCTTCTGCACCGGCTTGCCCTCACGGGCATGCATGGCAGCAATCGCTTCGGAGGTGGTCGCATTTTGTTCCCGCTCAGCAATTTCGTAGAACGTGACCTCACCGGTGCTGTTGCCCACGGCGCCACGCACCAGAATGTCTTCGGGGCGCTGTGTTTCCCAGAGCCGGTGGAAACGGGTTTGCGGCTCTACCACCATGCCGCGCCAGCCGCGCTGGTAGAGGCAGAAGGTATTGCTGTCCGCCATCGGCTGGTAAGCCCCCACATCGATGAAGAACCCCTGGGGAACCTGGCTCAGGGCCCGGTTGATCATCACGTCTTCGAAGTTGCGGGTGAATGAGAGGTAGGCCATGCGGCACTTTCTTCAGGGCGAGGAACGGCGACGCAACTTGCTGGCACGGGTGGCCTCGCTGCGCACCGATTTCAGCAGGTTTTTGAGGGGTGCACTCCAGTCGCTTCGCTGGGTTTGGCGGTACAGCTGTGCACTGGGATACCACGGTGAGTCTGTACGAGAAAGCAACCAGCGCCAATCCGGAATAAGGGGCAAAAGTACACGTACTTTGATGCCCAGTCCACCCGCCAGATGCGCTACGGAGGTGTCGACCGTCACAAGCTCGTCGACCAGCGTCAGGATGGCGGCAGTGTCTTCAAAACTGTGGATTTCGGGGCTGAGGTTGGTAACTTTGCTGCCAGCGGGCAACGCTGAGAGTTGTGTGGCCGCATCCCCTTTTTGCACCGAAATGTATTCCACCTGGTCCAGTTGCATGAGGCCTTGGAGCTGTGCCAGTCGCAAAGATCGGTTGACGTCATTGCCGTGGGTAGGGCGCCCGGCCCAGACCAAGGCGACGCGGTATTTGCCCTTGGGGCCCAGGCGCTGCTGCCAGTGCGCCACCTGGGCAGGGTCTGCCTGCAGGTACGGAACTTGTGCCGGAATGGTGTCTACGGTGGTGCCGAAGCCGACCGGCAGGCTCAGCAGCGGACACTGGTAATCAAAGGGGGGGAGTTCAGCGCCGCTGCGCACGATCTGGCCCAGGCCCTGTACCCGCGCAGCAATGCTGTGTACCTCGGCCTGCACCACCAAGATCACATGGGCACCGCGCTGTGCGAGCAGGGGGACAAACCGCAGGAATTGCAGGGTGTCACCAAAGCCCTGCTCGGCATGCAGCAGGATGCTTTTGCCTTGCAGATTTTGGCCAGTCCAGAGGGGCTGGGTGAACGAACGTTTTTCCTTGGCATCGGGTTGCTGCCAGCGGCTTTCATAGTGCGGCCAGCCCGCCTTGAAGTCGCCAGTCAGCAACTCCAGCAGGGACGCGTGCAAGGCCGCCTTGATGTGACCTTGGGGCGCGCTTTGTGCTTTGCGAAAAGCTTGCTGCGCCAGCACAAACTGCGCGTTTTCCTTGAGGGCAATGCCCAGGTTGTACTGGTACTCAGGGGAGTCTCCGGTCATGGATACGGCAGCCTGGGCTGCCTTGAGCGCCTCATCCCAAAGTCCCAAGGCCCCCAACGTATTGCCCAGATTGGACTGTGCCTGGGCATTGGTTGGCGCCACTTTCACAGCGGTGCGTTGGTAGTGCAAAGCCTCCTGTAGCATGCCGGCCGATTTCATGAAGGCCCCGCAATTGGACCAAGCTTCGGGGTCGAGGGGTGCTTGTCGGCATGCACGCTGACCGAGCATGACGGCGGCCTGGGTGTGGCCGGTGCGAAACGCAACGATGGCCAAGGCACTGGCCGCGCGGGCGTGGGTGGGGCACTCGCGCAAGGCGCGCCAGAACGCAGGCGAGGCAAGCGCGGGTTCATTGCGCTCCAGCAGCACACGGCCCTGCTCCACAGACTCATGCGCCTGTGCAGCACGCCGTTTGCCACCGGCTGACTGCGGGCTGGCCAAATCCTTGAGGTCTTTGGTCAGGGTGCTCACCACACTGCCCCAATCGCGGTAGCGCGGCTGGCGCAGGATGCGCACACTGGGGTACCAGGGGGAATCTTCCCGCTCCAGCAGCCAGCGCCAGTCGGGCATCCAAGGGATCAACAGCCACACCGGCAGCCCCAGGGCACCGGCGACATGGCAGATCGAGGTGTCTACACACACCAGTACATCCAGATGCTGCAGGGCGGCGGCCGTGTCGCCAAAGTCATGCAAATCGGCTGACAGATCCACCACCTTGGATTGCAGCTCGGGTGGCAACTGTGCCAGATCAGCGCTGCGTGCGCCGACCTGGAAGGAATAGAAGGTTGCGCCTTCGAGTGCCAGCACGGGCGCCAGAGCGTCAAGTGCCAGCGAGCGGTTGGCATCGTTCTTGTGGGCCGGATTGCCCGCCCATACCAGGCCCACCCGCAAACCGGGGGCGGCAAAGCGGGGCGCCCAGGCGGCGCTGCGCGCGGGCTCCATGCGCAGGTAGGGCAGGGTGGGTGGGGCGTTCTGGGACAGGCCCAACAAATGCGGCACGCTCAGCAGCGGGCAAACCCAGTCGTAGGCGGGCGGGCGGGAGCCTTCATGCACCAGCTCTACATTGGGCGGCAACACCACCAGCGGCGTCAAAGACTCCTGAATTAATAGCAGCACGCGCAGGCAGCGTGAGGCCAAGAGGTCGATATAGCGTAAAAACTGCAGGGTGTCGCCCAGCCCCTGCTCGGCGTGGACCAGCAGCGTCTGGGTGGGCAGGGGCTGGCCATTCCACAGGGGTTTGGTGGTCTTGAGGCGCTTGGAAGGGAAGTCCGGGACGTCAAAGCGCCGCTCGTAGTCGGCAAAGCCACCGGCCAGGTCGCCAGCCAGCAGCCGGGCCAGACCGCGGTTGTAGATCAGCCCTGCGTAGTCCGGCCTCGCCTCCAAACCTCGCTCGAAACACTGCAGGGCGCCGGCCACATCCCCCACGGCTTTGTAATAAGCCCCGCAATTGGACCAAGCTTCGGGGTCGAGGGGTGCTTGTCGGCATGCACGCTGACCGAGCATGACGGCGGCCTGGGTGTGGCCGGTGCGAAACGCAACGATGGCCAAGGCACTGGCCGCGCGGGCGTGGGTGGGGCACTCGCGCAAGGCGCGCCAGAACGCAGGCGAGGCAAGCGCGGGTTCATTGCGCTCCAGCAGCACACGGCCCTGCTCCACAGACTCATGCGCCTGTGCAGCACGCCGTTTGCCACCGGCTGACTGCGGGCTGGCCAAATCCTTGAGGTCTTTGGTCAGGGTGCTCACCACACTGCCCCAATCGCGGTAGCGCGGCTGGCGCAGGATGCGCACACTGGGGTACCAGGGGGAATCTTCCCGCTCCAGCAGCCAGCGCCAGTCGGGCATCCAAGGGATCAACAGCCACACCGGCAGCCCCAGGGCACCGGCGACATGGCAGATCGAGGTGTCTACACACACCAGTACATCCAGATGCTGCAGGGCGGCGGCCGTGTCGCCAAAGTCATGCAAATCGGCTGACAGATCCACCACCTTGGATTGCAGCTCGGGTGGCAACTGTGCCAGATCAGCGCTGCGTGCGCCGACCTGGAAGGAATAGAAGGTTGCGCCTTCGAGTGCCAGCACGGGCGCCAGAGCGTCAAGTGCCAGCGAGCGGTTGGCATCGTTCTTGTGGGCCGGATTGCCCGCCCATACCAGGCCCACCCGCAAACCGGGGGCGGCAAAGCGGGGCGCCCAGGCGGCGCTGCGCGCGGGCTCCATGCGCAGGTAGGGCAGGGTGGGTGGGGCGTTCTGGGACAGGCCCAACAAATGCGGCACGCTCAGCAGCGGGCAAACCCAGTCGTAGGCGGGCGGGCGGGAGCCTTCATGCACCAGCTCTACATTGGGCGGCAACACCACCAGCGGCGTCAAAGACTCCTGAATTAATAGCAGCACGCGCAGGCAGCGTGAGGCCAAGAGGTCGATATAGCGTAAAAACTGCAGGGTGTCGCCCAGCCCCTGCTCGGCGTGGACCAGCAGCGTCTGGGTGGGCAGGGGCTGGCCATTCCACAGGGGTTTGGTGGTCTTGAGGCGCTTGGAAGGGAAGTCCGGGACGTCAAAGCGCCGCTCGTAGTCGGCAAAGCCACCGGCCAGGTCGCCAGCCAGCAGCCGGGCCAGACCGCGGTTGTAGATCAGCCCTGCGTAGTCCGGCCTCGCCTCCAAACCTCGCTCGAAACACTGCAGGGCCTCCGGCATGCAGTGCCGCTCCGTCCACAAGCGGGCCAACGTGCCCCAAGCATCGGCATCTGTCGGGTTGTGGCGCAGCACCAGTCGCAGTTCAGCTTCTGCGCGCTCCATGCGTTGTAGCTCCAGGAGGCATTTGGCCAGCATGAAGCGGTACTCGTCAGCCAGGGGCTGCAGTGCGGCGGCAGTTTCAAAGTGAGGCAAGGCGCGTGCAAAGTCGCCTTGGCCATAAAACAGGTTGCCCAGGTTGTTGTGGGCCGTGTGAAATTGCTTGTCGCAGGCGAGGGCGGCTTCGTACGCGGCAATGGCGTCGTCCGAGCGTGCCAGGGCTTTGAGGGCCACACCGCGATTGGCATGTGCACGAGGATCTTGTGGTGCCAGCGCCACTTGCTGGTCGAAGCGCTCCAACGCCTCGGGGTAGTGGCCGCTGCTATTGAGCAGCACGCCCAAGTTGTTCAGGGCATTGGTGTCCTGCGGTGCCTCTGCCAACACGGCTTCGTAGGAAGCCCGGGCCAAGTCCCAACGCCCTGCACTTTGGTGTGCAAGGGCTTGGGTAAACAGATCAGGAGTTTCTGTACTTGGCTGCCGTCTTGGCATGGGGCGTGGTTAGGTCCATTGGAAATCAGAAGCACTGAGTCCATCAGACGTAGCGGCCACCAAAGTGAGCTTCATTTCAGCGACGCCGTTACCGTCTGTGTCGACCAACAGTATATTGGTCGCGGCGTCCCATTTGGCTTGCGCATCGCCAGTGTTGGTGAAAGTACTCACCATGCTGAAGTTTCCGTTGCCAAGCCCCTCGAAAACCAGCTTGTCCTGGCCTACGACAAAGTCGGTAATGGTGTCGAAGACGGTGGCGCTGGACTGGGCGGTATCGCGGAACACAAAGTAGTCGGCACCACTGCCACCAATCAAGGTGTCCGCGCCATTGCTGCCTATCAGCGTGTCATCACCGCCACTGCCGCTGAGTGTGGCACCAACGGTAGACAGCACCATGGTGATGGTGTCGTCGGATGTACCACCCAGTATGGTTTCGATGGAATTGACTGTGACGTTGTTGTTGCCAGCGCTTGAAAGCTGCAAGGTGTCCGTGCCGCCTGCCAGGTTGTAGGTCACACCCACGGCTGCTGCGCCCAAGGTCACGGTGTCGTTGCCAGCACCGGCCACCAGGGTTTCCACATTGGTGATGGTGAGGCTGTTGGGGCCAGATGCCGAGAGTGTCAGGCTGTCATTGGAGCCCCCCAGGTCAATCACGGCATTGGTGATCGCACTGGTGAAGGTGATCCGGTCACTGCCGCTACCACCGTTGACAGTTTCGACGCTGCTTAGCGTGAGGGTGTTTACGCCACTGGCCAGGTTGAGGGTGTCGCTGCCACCATTCAGGTTGATCAGGCCTCCCGACAGTGTGGTGGTCAGGGTCACTGTATCGTTGCCCGACGAGCCTGTGACTGTCTCTACGCCTGAAGTGGTGACTTCGTTGGCGAAGTTGCCCAGAGTCAGGATGTCGACACCCGCGCCCAGGTCAAAGGTGTTGCCCGTTGCCTGCACGGCCATGGTGATAGAGTCCGCGCCCGAGTTGCCCGTGACCGTCTCGATCGTGTTGCTCATCAGCGTGAACGTATTGGCTGCGTTGAACAGTCGCAGCTGGTCGGCTCCATCCCCGAGGTTGAAGTTGGTGGTGCCAATGATGGCCGCCCCCATGGTGACAATGTCTGCCCCGGTGCCGCCAGTGATGGTCTCCACATTCAGGGCCGTGAAGTCGTTGTCATCGTTGCTCAAGATGAGCGTGTCGTTCATGCTGCCAAGGTCAATGCGCGTACCGGTCTGGCCTGCCGTGACCGTGATGGTGTCCACACCGCCGGCGCCAACAATGGTTTCGGCATTGGCCACCGTCAGCGTATTGTTGCCTGCTGTGGCCAGAACCAAGCGGTCGGTGCCCGCGCCCATGTCGTAGTTGCCTGCAGTCTGGGCCACGCTCAGGGTGACCACGTCGTTACCCGTACCCGCCACCAGGGATTCGACTCCGGTGAGGGTGACCGTGTTGCTGAAATCTGCCAGCGTCAATTGGTCCGCCGTGCCGGCGCCAAGGTTGATGATGCCGCCCGAGCTGAGGGTGGTGAGGGTGACGGTGTCGTTGGCAGTGCCACCCACCACAGTCTCCACGTTGGTCAGCGTGGCCACGTTGGCAAAGTTGCCCATCGTCAGCTTGTCCGCGCCTGCACCCAGACTATAGACATTGCCGGTTGCAATGTTCGTCAAGGTGATGGTGTCGACGCCCGAGTTGCCGATCAAGGTGTCTATGGTGTTATTGACAGACAGGGTATTGGCCGCATTGAAAAGGCGCAGGGTGTTGTTGCCTTCGCCCAGTGAGTAGTTGCCACCGGCCGCGGCAGACCCCAGCGTAATGTCATCGGCTCCGGAGCTGCCCACAATGGTTTCCACACCGGTGGCGGTCAGGGTGTTGTCAAAGTTGGCCAGGGTCAGGGTGTCAACCAGGCCCGCGCCAAGGTTGAAATTGCCTGCGGTCACCTGGGTCAGGAATGTCAGCTTGTCATCTGCCGCCCCGCCCACCACCGACTCCACATTGGAGACAGCCGTCAGCGTGTTGGCAGCCGCAGCCAGCACCAGCTTGTTGGTACCACCGCCCAGGTTCACCGTGCCGTTGCTGATGGCCGAGGCTAGTGTGATGGTGTCGTCAGTCGCGTCCGCCACGATGGTCTCGGTATTGTTGACCGTGACGGTGTTGGCTCCACTGCTGGCGGTGAAAGTGAGCACGTCACCGGTGCCACCTGCCAGGTTCACAATGCCGCCGGTGAAAGCGTCGGTCAAGGTAACTACATCGTTGCCTGTGCTGCCGACCACGGTTTCGATGTTGGACAGCGTCACCGTATTGCCGTTGCCGACCAAGGTCAGGTAATCAGAACCTGCGCCCAAGTCAAAGCTGCGGCCAGACACTGCGGCACTGAGCGTGATGCGGTCGATGGCGGCTCCGGCGGTCAGGGTTTCGATGTCCGTGTTCAACACCAGGGTGTTGGTGCCCGTGGTGGCCAGTACCAGCGTGTCGGCCGTGCCTGCCCCCAGCGAAATGCTGACGCCTGAGACGGCTGCAGCCAGCGTCACCGTGTCGTCGCCGCTGCCACCTACAAGGGTTTCGGTGTTGGCCACGGTCAGTACGTTGGCATCGGTGCCTGTTGTTTTCAGCACCAATTTGTCGATGCCGCCAGCCAGATCAAAGGTCTGGTTGGTGACCGAGGAGCCCAGGGTAATCGTATCTGCGCCTGCATTGGCAACCAGGCTTTCCACATTGCTGAGCGTGAGGGTGTTCACACCGTTGGCCAGTACCAGCCTGTCAGCGCCGTCGCCGAGGTCGATGGTCCGTCCAGACACTGCGGCAGTCAGGGTAATGCTGTCGTCCAATGTGCCGCCGATCAGCGACTCAATGCTGCCGTTCAGTGTGAGGGTGTTGGCTGCATCCGCCAGTTGCAAGGTGTCGTTGCCCAGACCCAGGTCAATATTTGCGCCCGAGGCTGCGGTTGTCAGCGTGATGACATCGGCACCCGATCCTCCCACCAGTGTCTCGATGTTGCTCAGGGTCAAGGTGTTGCCGGCGCCATGGGCAAGGGTCAACTTGTCCACACCGCTGCCAAGGTCGACAGTGGCGCCCGAAATGATGGCACCGAAGGTGATGGTGTCTGCCCCCGTGCCGCCGGTCAGCGACTCCACGCCGCTCAAAGTCAGGGTGTTCAGGCCGTCTGCCAGTGTCAGTACGTCAGCCCCGGCGCCCAGGTTGTAGGTCCCTGTGCTTTGGGCAGTTGTGAGTGTGACCAGGTCCGCCCCTGTGCTGCCCGTGAGTGTTTCCACACCGCTGGCAGTGACCGTGTTGCCTGCACCCGTCAGGGTCAGTGCATCCGTACCAGCCCCCAGGTTGTACACATTGCCCGACACCGCTTCGCTCAAAGTGATGGTGTCGGCCCCAGAATTGCCCGTGACGGATTCGATGTCACTTGCCAGGGTCAGCGTGTTCACGCCGTTGGCAAGGGACAGGCTGTCCGTGCCGCTGCCCAGCACGATGCTCAGCCCGGTGCCGGACAGGGCGGTTGTCAGCGTGACGGTGTCATTGCCGTCGTTGCCGACGATGGTTTCGGTGCCGCCCACACTGAGGGTATTGTTGCCGCTGTCGTTCAGCGTGATCTTGTCACCTGCGCCAGCACCCAGATCAAACACTGCGTTGTTGGCCAGAGTGCTCAGCACCACGGTGTCCGCACCAGAGCCGCCGACCAGCGATTCGATATTGGACACGGTGACGGAGTTTGCTGCCGTGCCGGTTACCAGTAGACGCAAGGTATCCGTTCCGGCGCCCAGGTCGTAGATGCCACCTGTGACCGGCGCAGTCAAGGTTATGGCGTCTGCCAATGTGCCGCCGACCAGCGATTCGGTGCTGCTGTCGATGGACAGCGTGTTGTTGAAGTTTGCCAAGGTCAGGACGTCAGCGCCAGCCCCCAAGCTGATGTTGGCACCCGATGCCCCCGCCAACAGGGTCACACTGTCTGCGCCCGTGCCGCCCACCACGGTTTCGATATTTCCCAACGTGACGGTGTTGGCTCCATTTGCCAGGGTCAATTTGTCAATGCCGGCCCCCAAATCGAAGGTGCGTCCGCTGACTGCAGTTGTCAGCGTGATGGTGTCTACCCCCGAGTTGCCGACCAGGGTTTCGATATCGCCACCGATGGACAGGGTGTTGGCAGCATTGGCCAAGCGCAGGACGTCGTTGCCATCACCCAGACTGAAACTGCCGGATGTGACGCCAGCGCCCAGGGTAATGTCATCGTCACCGCTGTTGCCGGTGATGTTTTCGATGTTCTGTGTGGTCAGGGTATTGTTGAAGTTGCCCAACACCAAGGTGTCGTTGCCCGCGCCCAGGTTGTAGGTGCCTGCGGTCACGGCCGTCGCCAGGGTGACGGTGTCTGCCCCCGAACCGCCGACCAAATTCTCAATATTGGACAGGGTGACGGTGTTGGCCCCCGTGCCGCTGTTCATGAGCGTCAGGGTGTCGGTGCCATCGCCCAGGTCGTAGCTGAAGCCAGTCACCGCGCTGGTGAGGGTGACACTGTCGTTGGCCGTTCCGCCCACCAGACTTTCGATACTGTTGTCAATGGACAGGGTGTTGTTGAAGTCTGCCAGTGTCAGCACGTCGCCGGTGCCCGCGCCCAGAGCGATGGAGCCACCCGCAATGGCGGTAGCCAATGTCACCAAGTCGTTGCCAGAGTTGCCCACAATGGTTTCGACGTTCGAGATGGTGATGGTGTTGGCGCCATTGGCCAAGCTGATCTTGTCGCTGCCTGCTCCCAGGTCGATGGAGCCGCCAGTGACAACGCTGTTCAGCACCAAGGTGTCTGCGCCCGTGCCTCCCACAATGGTTTCAATGTTGGCAACGGTCAGGTTGTTCACGCCGTCGGCAAGCTGCAGGGTGTCGGTACCGCCTGCCAGGTCATAGGTATGGCCGCTGACGGCACTGCCCAGGGTGATGGTGTCGGCCGCGGAATCCCCCACCAAGGACTCGATCGAGCCATTGAGGGTCAGGGTGTTGTCGGCCAGGCCCGAGAGGTTCAGGCGGTCGGTGCCTGCGCCCAGTTCGTAGCTGTTGCCGCTCACGCCACCATCCAGGGTGATCGTGTCTGCTCCTGCGTTGCCCACAATCGTTTCTACGGCGCTGCTCGCAGTGAAGGTATTGGTGCCAAGGGCCAGGACCAGCGAGTCTGTGCCTGCGCCCAAGTTGTAATTGCCGGCTGTGATGGCGCCACTGAAGGTGACAGTGTCAGCCCCAATGCCGCCGGTAATGGTTTCCACGGTATTGAACGCCGTGATGGTGTTGACACCATCTGCCAAGGTCAGCGCGTCGGCGCCAGCGCCCAGGTCGATCGTGCCGCCGGTCAATGTCGTCAGCAGCGTGACCGCATCGTCACCACTGCCGCCTGTCACGCTCTCCACGTTGGACGTGGTCACGGTGTTGCCACCGTCGGCCAGGTACAGCTTGTCAATGCCTGCGGCCAGATCCAGGGTCGCACCACTGATGGCTGCTGCCATGGTGATGATGTCGGCCCCTGCGTTGCCGGTGACAGATTCCACGCCGGTTAGGGTCATGGTGTTGCCACCTGCGGCCAGTGTCAGATTGTCTGCGCCGGCCCCCAGATTTACGCTGGCCCCAAACGGACTGGCGCTGGAAAGGGTGATGGTGTCGTCGCCCGAGCCACTGGTGGTGAGGGTTTCCACGCCATCCACGGTGGCGACGTTGGCACCTGCTGCCAGGATCAGGGCATCGCTGCCGCCACCCAGGCTCACGCTGCCGCCGGTCAGGATAGTGCTCAGTGTGATGTTGTCGTTGCCGCCCGCACCGACCACAGACTCCACGTCACTCACTGTCACCGTGTTGTTGCCAGCACCCGAGAGGGTCAGGGTGTCATTGCCGCCTGCCATGGCGATGGTTGCGCCATTGATGGCAGCACCCAGGGTAATGTCTTCGTCGCCGGCCGAGCCGGTGATGGACTCCACCGAAGAGGCGGTCAGGATGTTGGTGCCGTTGGCCAGCGTCAGGCTGTCTGCACCACCGGACAGATCGAACACCGCACCCGACACCGCTTGCGTCAGGGTGATGGCGTCGGCGGCAGTGCCCCCGTTGAGGCGCTCTACGCTGGCGTCAAGGGTCAGTGTGTTGCTGCCACTGGAGGACAGGTTGAGTGTGTCGGTACCAGCACCCAGATTGAAGGTGCCACTGGTTTGGGCAGCGCCCAGGGTAATGGTGTCGGCTCCGGTTCCACCCGAAATGGTTTCAATATTGGTGGCGGTCAGGTTGTTGGTGCCATTTTTCAGGACCAACTGGTCTGTGCCGTCACCCAGATCGATATTGCCCCCAGCGATCACGGTATTCAGGGTCACCACATCGGCACCACTGTCGCCCACAATGGTTTCCACATTGCTGGCGGTCACCGTATTGGCGCCATTGGCCAATGTGAGTTTGTCGCCGATGTTGCCGCCCAGGTCGATTTGTGCGCCGCTGACGGCGGTTCCCAGGGTGACGTTATCGACCCCGGTTCCGCCCGTGATGCTTTCCACATCACTGGCAGTCAGGGTATTGTTGCCGTTCGCCAGGGTCAGTCTGTCTGCGCCATCGCCCAAGTTGTAGATGGCTCCGCTCACGGTGGTTGTGAGGGTGATGTTGTCGGCGCCGGTCCCGCCTGTCACGGTTTCTACCGTGCCGTTCAGCGACAGGGTGTTGGCACCATCGGCCAGCACCACGCGGTCGCCCGTCCCTCCGCCCAGGTCCACGGTCACGCCGCTGACCGCTGCGCTGAAACGCACCGTGTCATTGGCACCTGCGCCGCTGATGGTTTCGATGGCATTGACGGTGAGGTCGTTGGCACCTGCCGCTGACAAAATAAGGCGGTCGGCCGCACCTGCACCCAGGTCGTAGATTTGGCCGGAGACCGCACCACCCAGGGTGATGATGTCGTCACCCGCACTGCCCACCAGGCTTTCGATGGAGGTGGCTACGGTCAGCGTGTTGCCGCTGGCGCCCAGGGTCAGGGTGTCGCTGCCGGTCCCCAGGTCCACGCTGCCACCAGAAACGCTGGTGGCCAAGGTGATGGAATCGTCACCGCTACCGGTGGCCGTGATGGTTTCCACATTGCTCAGGGTCAGGGTGTTGCCGCCCGCGGCCAGGGTCAGGGCATCGGTGCCCGCACCCAGGTCAATGGTGCCGGCCGTCAGGGCCGCACCGAGCACCACGTTGTCGGCGGACGAGCCACCGGTGATGGTTTCAATGTCGGTTGCTGTGAGCGTGTTGGCCGCTGCACCAGACAGGGTGAGGCTGTCTGCGCCTGCGCCCAGGCTGTAATTGCCACCCGTTACCGCGGTAGTCAGGGTAATGGCATCGGCCAGGGTACCGCCGACCACGCTTTCGATGCTGCTCAGGGTCAAACTGTTGGCGATATTGGTCAGCGTGAGTGTGTCACTGCCTGTGCCACCACCCACCGATTCGGTGTTGCTGACGGTCAGGGTGTTGGTGCCATTGGCCAGAACCAGACGGTCGCTGCCATCCGCCAGATTGACTGTGGCGCCAGTGACGGTGCCGCCCAGGGTGACCAAGTCGGCGCCCGAGTCGCCGGTGATGGTTTCTGCGCCTGTCACGGTCACCGTATTGGCGCCATTGGCCAAGGTCAGGGTGTCGGTGCCAGTGCCCAGGTTCACCACGGCACCCGAGGTGGCAGCTCCCAGGGTGACGTTGTCATCGCCCGTGCCACCAGCCAGGGTTTCCACACCACTCACTGTGAAGGTACCGCCGGAGTTGGACAGGTTCAAGATATCTGTCGCCGCGCCCAAGTCGATAGTTGCGGCCGTGCTGCCACTGCCCAGGGTGATGGTGTCGGCCCCGGTGCCCCCTGTGAGGCTTTCCACATCGGTGACGGTCAGCACGTTGACGCCGTTAGCCAGGATCAGGGTGTCGGCGCCTGCGTTGAGGTCAACGCTGGCACCCGACAAGGCGCCGCCTAAGGTGACGGTGTCGTCGCCAGTGCCACCCACGATGCTCTCCACCTGCAGGGTCGTGACCGCGTTGGTGCCATCGGCCAGGGTCAGGGTGTCGGAACCAGCGCCCAGGTTGACCGTGGTGTCGGTAATGGCGGTGCCAAAGGTTACCGTGTCGGCCCCCGTACCACCGTTAACCGTTTCCACGTTGGAAATGGTCAGCGTGTTGGCTCCGTTGGCCAGATTCAGGGTGTCGTTACCACCGTTCAGGTTGATGGCGCCTGACACCGCATCGGTCAAAGTGATGGTGTCTGCACCAGCGTCGCCAACCACCGTTTCCACGCCAGTCAGGGTCAGTACGTTGACATCGTTGAACAGTGTCAGGCTGTCGGTGCCAGCTCCCAAGTTGATGGTGCCGCCACTTACGCCAGAGCCCAGGGTGACGGTGTCGGCACCGCTGTTTCCGGTGATGGTTTCTACGTTGCTTACCGACAGGGTGTTGGCCCCGTTGGCCAGAATCAGCGTGTCTGCGCCAGCGCCCAGGTTGGCATCCAGCGCGGTGACGGCCGTGGCCAGTGTCACGGTGTCGGCGCCAGAGTCGCCAACCAGGGTTTCCACACCCGTGATGGTCAGGCTGTTGGGCGAGTCAAACAGATTCAGGGTGTCGGTGCCGGCGCCCAGGTTGATCTGGCCATTGGTGATGCTGTTGCCCAAGGCCACGGTGTCGTTGGCGCCCAGGCCGACAACGGACTCGGTGTTTTTCACGATGACGTTGTTGTCACCGGCTGCGCTCAGATTGATTTGGTCTGTGCTGCCCGCACCCAGGTCATACACACCAAAGGAGCTGGCGTCGGCCAGGCTCAGGGTGTCGTTGCCGGTGCCGCCCACCACGGTTTCTACGCCGGAGGTAGTCAGGGTGTTGGCGCCATTGGCCAGAATCACCTTGTCTGCAGAGCCGGTGCCGAGGTCAATCTGGCCTGCTGTCAATGTGGTGGTGTAGGTCAGTTGGTCCACACCGGTGCCACCGGTGACGGACTCAATGTTGGCCAGCGTCAGGGAGTTGCTGCCGTTGGCCAGGCTCAGGCTGTCGGAGCCTGCGCCCAGGTCCACGCGCATATTCGAGACAGCGGCACTCAGCACAATGGTGTCGTCGCCGGAGCCTGATGACAGGGTTTCTACGCTGTTGCCCAGTGTGAGGGTGTTGTTGCCGGTAGTGGAGAGGGCGAGCTGGTCGTTGGAGCCAGCGCCCAAATCGTAGCTGCCGGTACTTACCGCCGCACTCAGTGTGATGGTGTCGTTGCCGTTGCTGCCCACCAGGGTCTCAACGGTGGTGTCCAGCGTCAGGGTGGAGGCAGCGCCCAGGGTCAGGGTGTCGGTGCCTGCGCCCAGCGAAATCGTGCCGCCCGTGACGGCTGCCGCCAAGGTGACGTTGTCATCACCCGTGCCACCCGTGATGGATTCCACGCCGCTGAGCGTCACCGTGTTGGCTGCGCCATCGGCCAAGATCAGACGGTCGCTGCCACCATTGAGGTTGATGGTGGCACCTGTGACGACGGCCCCAAGTGTGACGGTGTCGTTCAGGTTGCCGCCATTGATGCTTTCAATATCGGTGGCGGTGATGGTGTTATTGCCGGTGCCCGACAGGGTCAGGCTATCCGCGCCTGTGCCCAGCGAATACACATGGCCCGTAACAGCTGCTGTGAGGGTGATGGCATCGGCACCCGTGCCGCCGACCACGGTTTCCACGCTGGCGTTGAGGGACAGGGTGTTGGTGCCGTCGGCCAGCGTGATTTTGTCTTGGGTACCTGCACCCAGGTCAATGGCCGTACCCGAGATGGCGGCGGTGAAGGTTACAGCATCGTTGGCCGTGCCACCCACCACGCTCTCGATACCGATGGCGGTAATGGCGTTGTCGCCCGCGCTGGAGAGGGTCAGGCGGTCCGCACCACTGCCCAGGTCGTAGGTCAGGCCGGTGACGGCGCTGCCGATCGTGATCAGGTCATTGCCCGCACCACCCACCAGGGTTTCCACGTTGCCGCTGACGGTCAAGGTATTGCCGCCAGCCGCCAAGTTCAGCGTGTCGTTGCCGCCCGCCAAATCGAAGTTGCCGCCGCTCACGCTGGTGCCCAGCGTAACGACGTCATCACCGGTGCTGCCGGCAATGGTTTCAACGGCCGACACGGTGAGTGTGCTGCCATTGCCCCCGAGGGTCAGGGTGTCGGTGGCACCGCCGCCCACGACGCTCTCTACGCCGGTAACGGTCAGGTTGTTGGCGCCGCTGGCCAGGGTGATGGTGTCGGAACCGCCCGCCAGGTCATAGCTGGCACCGCTTATGGCGGTGCTCAGGGTGATGGCGTCATTCAGTGTGCCGCCTGTCAGGGTCTCAATACTGCTGATGGTCAGGGTGTTGGCGATATTGGTCAGGGACAAGGAGTCGTTGCCCGAGTTGCCAACTACGGTTTCCACGCCACTCACGGTGAGTGCGTTGGTGGTGTTGGTCAGCACCACGGTGTCGCCCGCATTGCCACCGACCACGGTCTCTACACCCACGGCAGTGACGGTGTTGCTGCCGTTGGCCAATGTCAGTACGTCACCGGTGTCTCCGGCCAGGTTGACGGTGGCGCCGCTGATCGCTGCACCCAAAGTCACCAAGTCGGCAGCAGCACCGCCGGTGATGGATTCGGTGCCCGATACCGTGAAGGTGCCGCCTGCTGCGGCGAGGTTCAAGGCATCGGCGCCAGCGCCCAAATCGACGGTGGCCGCCGTGGAGCCGGTGCCCAGGGTGATCGTGTCGCCGCCCGTGCCGCCCAGAATGGACTCGATATTGGTGGCGGTAATGGCGTTGGTGCCATTGGCCAAAATCAGCTCGTCATTGCCGCCCAGCAGGTCAAAGGTGCCCGCTGCCATGGCGCCGCCCAATGTGATGGTGTCGGCCCCTGCGTTGCCGGTGATGCTTTCTGTCGCGGTGACGGTAAGCGCATTGGTGCCGCTGGCCAGCGTCAGGCTGTCGGCACCCACACCCAGGTTCACTGTGCCTGCGGCTACCGCGGCACCGAAAGTGACGGTGTCCGCGGCCGAGCTTCCGGTGAAGCTCTCGGCATTGCTGACGGTGATGGTGTTGGCACTTGAGCCGTTGCCCAGGGTGACCTGGTCGGTCCCGGCAGCAAGGTCATAACTGCCCCCTGTGACCACATTGGAGAAGGTGATGGCGTCGGTACCACCATCGCCCAAGACAGACTCGACGTTGTTAACGGTGACGGTGTGGTTGCCCAGTGACAAGGTCAGCGTGTCGGTGCCCGCACCAAGGTTGAACGTGGCGCCGGAGATGCCTGCACCCAGGGTGACCAAGTCGTTGCCAGTGCTGCCGGTCAGGCTTTCTGTGCCCGAGACGGTAAGGGTATTGCCGTTGCCTTGCAGGATCAGGGCGTCCGATGCCCCGTCGCCCAGGTCCACGGTGCTGCCGCTGGCCATGGCATCGGTGATGGTGACCGTATCTGCCCCTGAGTTGCCGACGATGGCTTCGATGCCTGTCGCCGTGACTACGTTGGCGCCATCGGCCAAATTGAGCTGGTCGGTGCCACCGCCCAAATCCACAATGCCGCCCGAGATGGCGGCGTTGAAGGATACGGTGTCATCGCCAGCGACGCCCACGATGGTTTCGATATTGGATACCGCCAGCACGTTGTTGGCGTTGGCCAGGGTGATCTTGTCATTGCCGGCACCCAGGCTGTAGGTGCCGTTGGTGGTGACGGTGGTCAGCGTCAGTGTGTCGTCACCGGTGCCACCAATCACGGTTTCCACATCGGTGGTGGTGAGGCTGTTGGTGCCGTTGGCCAGAGTCAGGCGGTCTGTCGCGCCCTCGGCCAGGTCAAAGGCGCCGTTGGTGACGGTGGTGTTCAGTGTGATCTGGTCGGCGCCGGAGCCGCCCACGATGGACTCTACATTGGAGGCCTGGAAGGAGTTGGAGGTGTCCGCCAAGGTCAGGGTGTCGATGCCGCTGGCGGCATCGATCACCACATTGGTCAGTGCGGCGGAGAAGGTGATGTTGTCGGCACCCGCGCCACCCACCACGGTCTCAATGCTGCCATTCAGGGTCAGGGTATTGCCACCAGCGGCCAGGTTCAGTTTGTCGGAGCCTGCGCCCAGATCGTAGCTGCCCGCGGTGACCGCAGCACTCAGCGTCACTGTGTCGTTGCCGTTGCTGCCCACCACGGTTTCGATGGTGCCGTCCAGCGTGAGGGTGGAGGCACCGCCCAGTGTCAGCTTGTCGCCCGTGCCATCGCCCAATGTGATGCTGCCGCCGGTGATGCCGCCAGTGAACGTGATGTCGTCGTCGCCACTGCCGCCGGTGATGGTCTCGATACCCGTGACCGTGGCGGTGTTGTTGGCGGTGCCCGTTTGAAGCAGGGTCAGGCTGTCCTGGCCATTGCCCAGGTTGAAGGTGCCACCTGTGACCGCAGCACCCAAGGTGATGGTGTCGTTGCCAGTATTGCCGGTCACGCTTTCCACGTTGGATAGCGTCAGGTTGTTGGTGCCGCTGGCCAAGGTCAGTACGTCTGCACCGCTGGCCAAGTCGATGCTTGCGCCTGAAAGGGCGGCGCCCAGGGTCACGGTGTCCGCACCGCTGCCACCCAGAATGCTCTCCACGCCTGTGGCTGTCAGGCTGTTGGTGGCGGTGTCGAACAGGGTCAGTTCGTCGGCGCCAGCCCCCAGGTTGATGCTGCCCGCGGCAATGGCGGAGCCCAGGGTGATGGTGTCTACCCCTGAGTTGCCGGCAATCGTTTCTGTGCCCAGCACGGTCAGGGTGTTCACGCCGTTGGCCAGGGTCAGGTTGTCAGTGCCGGCGGCGAGGTCGATGGTTCCGCTGGCTTGGGCGGCACCCAGCGTGATGGCGTCCGCGTCGGCGCCGCCAGTGATGGACTCTGCGCCCGAAATATTGAGGGAATTGCCCCCTGCGGCCAAGGTGACCCTGTCGCCGGTGCCGCCCGCCAAGTCAATCGTCACGCCCGAAGATGCCGTGGATAGGGTCAACAGATCGTCACCCGCGCCACCGGTAATGGACTCGGTGCCCGTTACGGTGACGGTGTTTCCGCCAGCTGCCAGGGTGAGGCTGTCGGCCCCATTGCCCAACCCCACCGTGGCGCCTGAAATGGCGGCCCCAAAGGTGACGGTGTCTGCACCGGTTCCGCCTGTGACCGATTCGGCATTGCTCAATGTGATGGTGTTGGCGGCTCCCGCCAAGGTGATCGCATCGGCATCGTCGCCCAGGTTGTAGTTGCCGCCGGTGATGGCGGCACCCATGGTGATGGTGTCGGCACCAGAGCCTGCGGTCAGTGTTTCCACGCCAGTGGCAGTCACGCTCTGGCCGGTGGTGTCAGACGCCAGCAGCGTCAGGGTGTCCGTGCCCGCTCCCAGGTTGACCACGCCGTTGACCATGGCCTCGCCCAGCGTGATGGTGTCTGCGCCAGAGTTGCCGGTGAGGGTCTCGGTGCCCGACACCGTCAGGGTGTTGACACCGTTGGCCAGGGTCAGCGAATCGGTGCCATCGTTCAGGTCAATCGTGCCGCCTGTTTGGGCGGCACCCAGGGTGATGGTGTCGGCCGCGGAGTCGCCCAGAATGCTTTCGATGTTGGACAAGGTCAGGCTGTTGGTGCCGGTGCCAAACAGGGTCAGTACGTCGGCGCCCGCGCCGAGGTTGATGGTGCCCGTTTGGGCGGCGCCCAGGGTGATGGTGTCATCGCCCGAGCCCGCGGTCGCAATGCTTTCGGCGCCAGTGATGGTGGCGACGTTGGCGCCAGCCGCCAGGGTCAGCAGGTCGGCGCCGGCTTTGAGGTCAATGACACCGGCTGAAGCAATAGCCGAGGTGAGGGTGACCACATCGGCCAGCGTGCCGCCTGTGACGGTCTCCGCACCGGCCACCGTGATGGTGTTGGTGCCGCTGGCCAGGGTGATGGCGTCGTTGCCGGCGCCCAGGTCGAAGCTGCCGGTGGTGACGACGCTGGACAGCAGCAGTGCATCATCGCCAGCCCCGAGGTTCACGTTGGCCGTGCCGATTGAGCCGCCCAGGGCAACGGTGTCTGCGCCAGTGCCGCCCACCACGGTTTCGACACTGTTCAGGGTGATGTCGTTGGTGCCATCCGCCAGGGTGACCTTGTCGGTACCCCCGCCCGCGTAGATGGTGGAGCCGGAAGTGGCCACTCCCAGCGTCAAGGTGTCTGCCAGGGTGCCACCGGTCACGGTCTCGATGTTCGAGATGGTGGCGGTGTTGATGAAATTGCCCAGCGTGAGGGAGTCCACCCCGGTGCCGGAGTTCGCCCCCAGGTCGATCGTCGAATTCAGCGCACTGCTGATCGTGATCGTGTCGTCGCCAGTGCCCCCAATGATCGTGTCGATGTTCCCAGGCAGGGTCAGGTTGCTGTCGCCGCCGGAAATGGTGATCGTGGTCATGTCGAGCCTCTCGAAAATTGGGGTCTGCTAACTAGCCTAGCCTTGGACGTCTCTCGCTGCAAGCTGAGTGCGCCAGGGCGTTCGGAGGCCCGTGCCCCCGAAACTAACAATTCGGCATCTCATGGTTATTACGGCAGTTTTGAAGAAGTCTTTAGGATTTGCCTGTCTGGGCCGATACCGTGGCTGCACCAGGCATGGCTTGGCCGACGCGGCGACGCGTGGGGTTGCCAGGGGTGGGTGCTAAGTTTGGCATCAAATAGGGCTCTAGCCCCCGTGGAATATGCGTGAACAGCTATTATTTTTATAGTAAATAAATCAAACTTGCATATTCATGATGTCGGTGTAGGCCTGCACCATGCGGTTGCGCACATGCAAGGTGGCCTGGAAGCCGATCTGGGCCTTCTGGATCGCCACCATGGTCTCTTCCAGGCTGACTTTTGGGTTTTCCATCTGCACTTCGCGCTGCAGCCGGGTCGATTCGTTTTGGGTGGCGCTGACCGATTGCAGGGCCCCTTTGAGCGCCCCGGAGAAGCTGCCCCCCACCCCTTCTGCCGACGCGGAGGCCGCCGGACGCACCCCGGCGCCGGGGCGAATCGTGGTGGGCATGGTGACGGGGGTGAGTTTGAGGTCCATGGCAGGGTCTCTCTGGTCTTGACGTTGGGGCGATCCTAAGACGCGAGGCCATGCGGCATTTTTTTGAATTGCTGGGTAAAGCGGGTGCTTATTACCCTAATGTTTTTGGGGGTGGGTCGAATAATCAGCCCCATTACGTCCGGCGAGCCACGCCCCACCGCACTGGAACCCATGGATATGCAAGCTGTAGCCACCGTCCCCGTCAACCCCACCATCGGGCAACGTTTTGCCGCGATGGATCAGGGCCAGCGCATGCGCCTGGCCTTGGGGGTGTTGCTGTTTGTGGCGATTGGCATCGTGGGTCTGGTGATGGGGCGACAGGCCGAGTGGCGGGTGCTGTACTCCAACCTGGCGGACAAGGACGGGGGCGCTGTGATCGCCCAGCTCAGTACCCTGAACGTTCCATATAAGTACACCGAGGGTGGTGGCGCCATCCTGGTGCCCGCCGATCGCGTGCACGATGTCCGCCTCAAGCTGGCGTCTTTGGGCTTGCCCAAGGGGTCGGTCAACGGGTTTGAGATGATGGAGGCCAACCGCTTTGGCATGACCCAGTTTCAGGAGCGTTTGACCTTCCAGCGTGGCCTGGAAGGCGAGCTGACCCGGTCGATCCAGGCTTTGTCATCCGTGCAAAACGCCCGTGTGCACTTGGCACTGCCGAACCAGAATGGTTTTTTCCGCGAGCAGCAGAAGCCGTCTGCCTCCGTTTTGCTGAGTTTGCACCCCGGCCGTGCCTTGGACCGGACCCAACTGGCGGGCATCGTGCACTTGGTGGCCTCCAGCGTGCCCGAGATGAGCCCCAGTGCTGTCAGTGTGCTGGACGACTCCGGCAAGTTGCTGTCTGCCATGCCCGATGGCACTGGCGCGATGGGGGCCGACGCGGAGCAATTGCAGTATGTGCAACAAATAGAGCAGCTCTATAGCCGTCGTATTCTCGATATTCTGGAGCCATTGGTTGGCAAGCAGAACGTCAAGGCCCAGGTCACTGCGGAGCTGGATTTCTCGCAAACCGAGTCGACCACCGAGTCGCACAAGCCCAACCAGACGCCCGACAGCAGTGCAGTGCGCAGCCAGCAGTTGGTAGAGAGCACCAATGGCGCGCAAGCCGGTCCACCGTCGGGTGTGCCGGGTGCCACCACCAACCAGCCACCCGCCCAGCCTGCGGCTCCCATCAATGGGCAGCCCCAAACGTTGGCAGCGGCCGGGCAGGCGGGGGGCGCGGCCGGAGCCAACAATTCGTCCAAAAAAGAGTCCATCATCAATTACGAAGTGGACAAGACGGTGCGTGTGGTCAAAGGCGCCACCGGGGTCATCAAGCGCATCAATGCGGCCGTGGTGCTCAACAACCAGAGCAGTACCGATGACAAGGGCAAGGTGACCAGCATCCCCCTGACCGAGGCGCAGCTGGAAAAAATGACCGCCCTGGTGCGTGAAACCGTGGGTTTCAGCCAAGACCGTGGCGATTCGGTCAATGTGGTGAACGCCGCCTTTGCCGCGCCCGTGGTGGACAGCACCGAGATCCCGGTGTGGCGCCAGCCGGAGGTGGTGGACCTGGCGCGCAGCTTGGCGTGGCCCTTGGGCACGCTGGGTTTGGCTGCGCTGGTCTTGCTGGGTGTCATTCGCCCGGCCATGAAGTCACTGACGCAGCCCCCTGCAGCGGCCGAGCCATTGGGTGAGGAGCGTGGCGGCCAACTGGACGCCCTGGAGTCCGAGCAACCTGACCGTCCGCAGTTGGGTGGCCCCATCGCAGAAACAGGAACTGCCGTTGTGTCGCATGGCGAGCTACGCCTGGAAGATGCCCGCAAGCTGACCCGCGACAACCCCGCTGCGGTGGCCAACATTGTCAAAGCGTGGATGAACGGCGAGGCGCCGGCCTGACGGTCAGCGCAAAATAGCACCATGGCAAACGACGACGGACTCCAAGACGCGGCAATCCTCATGATGTCTCTGGGTGAAGCAGAGGCATCGGAGGTGTTCAAACACCTGTCACCCAAGGAGGTGCAGCGTCTGGGCGAGGCGATTGCCAAGACCACCCAACTCTCGCGCGAAAAAGTGGACGAGGTTGTTGAAAAATTCACCGGCGTGGCGGCTTCGCAGAGTCTGCTGGTGTCCAATTCGGGCGACTATGTGCGCTCGGTGCTCAAGCTGGCCTTGGGGGATGACAAGGCGGCCTTGCTGATTGATCGCATTTTGCAGGGCGGCGATGTGTCGGGCATCGAGAGCTTGAAGTGGATGGACCCCTTGAGTGTGGCCGAGTTGCTGCGCAACGAACACCCGCAGATCGTGGCCGCCATTCTGGTGCATCTGGACTATGACCAGGCGGCCGATGTGCTCAAGCACCTGACCGAACGCCAGCGCAACGAGGTCATGCTGCGCGTGGCCACCATGGAAGGTATCCAGCCCACGGCGCTGAAGGATTTGAACGAAGTGCTGTTCAAGGTGCTGGCCGGCGGAGACAAGATCCGCAAGTCCTCGCTGGGCGGTATCAAGACTGCTGCAGAAATGATCAACCTGATGGGTACTGCTATCGAGGGCACGGTGATTGAGTCCATCCGCAGCCACGATGCGGATCTGGCCCAGAAGATCATGGACAAGATGTTTGTGTTCGACGACGTGATCAAGCTCGACGACAAGGCCATCCAAATGGTGCTCAAGGAGGTGTCCTCCGATGTGCTCATCGTGGCTCTCAAGGGTGCCCAGCCTGAACTCAAGGAAAAAATCCTGGCCAATATGTCTTCGCGTGCGGCGGCCACGCTCAGGGAGGATCTGGAGTCCCGCGGTCCCATGCGCTTGTCCGAGGTCGAGGCGCAGCAGAAAGAAATTCTCAAGACGGTGCGCCGCCTGGCCGACGAGGGGCAAATTGTCATTGGTAGTGGAGGTGGCGACGACGCCATGGTCTGATGTCCCGTAACCAAGCACGCTTTATTTCTGGCGAAGATGTCGCCACCGTTACCGAGTGGGACTTTGGCGCCGTAGACCAATCGGCGGTGCGTTTTGCCGCCAAGCTCAAAGCCCAGGCAGAGGCAGAGGAACAAGCCAAAGAGGACGGGGCCCGCCAAGCTGGCTATGCCGAGGGGTACGCCGAAGGGTATGCCCAGGGCCACGCGCAGGCCACGCTGGAGGGGCAGCGCCAGATCAACGAATACATTGCCACCCAGGGCCAGGACCTCACAGCCAACTTTGCGGCCCTGTTCGAGCAGGCCAGCGCCCAGCTGGCGGCCTCGGAGCAGGTGATGGCCCAGGGCGTGCTGGAGCTGGCCTGTGAGTTGGCGCGGCAGGTACTGCGCCATGAACTCTCCACCAATCCCAACGCCCTGCAGCCCGTGGTGCGCGAGGCGTTGGGCATGCTGGCCGTCGATAGCAAAGCTGCCGTAGTGCGCCTGCACCCGCTGGACTTGGAGGTGTTGGCGGAGGTGTTGCGACAGGAGTTTTCCAGCTTGGCCCTGACGTTGCTGCCGGACGCCTCCGTAGCCCGCGGGGGGTGCCTGGTGGAGTCGGCCGGTACGGTGGTGGACGGCACGGTTCAGAAGCGCTGGCAGCGTGCGCTGGCCAGTTTGGGCTTTGACAGCCCCTGGGAGCCACGTGATGACGATGCATGAAACCGGCTCATCTGCGCCCAAGTGGCAGGCTTTTTTGCAGGGCGCACGTCAGCAGGTAGCCCAAGAATCTACGCTGGAGGTCCGGGGGACCCTGACGCGCCTGGCTGGCTTGGTGTTAGAGGCCAGCGGAATTCGCATGCCCGTAGGCTCGCAATGTGTGGTGACCATGAAGGCGCGCGAGCCGGTGCTGGCCGAGGTGGTCGGGTTTTCTGGCGACCGTGCCTACTTGATGCCTGCGGGTGACGTTCATGGCCTTTCCAGTGGTGCCGGTGTGGCCGTTGCGTCGGCCTATGTGCCCGTGCCACGTCTGGGCGAAGCCCCCCTTGCCCGTGATCTGAATGCCGCCGGTCTGTTGCGCCTGCCCTTGGGTGATGGCCTGTTGGGGCGGGTGGTGGATTCTCAGGGGGCGCCTATGGACCGCATGGGGCCGCTGCAAGATGTGGTGTCCAAGCCCATGGACCGCAAACCCATCAATGCCATGGACCGTGCGCCTGTGCGCGACCCCCTGGATACCGGCGTTCGCTCCATCAACGCCTTGCTGACCGTCGGGCGTGGTCAACGTCTGGGCCTGTTTGCGGGTTCGGGTGTGGGCAAGAGTGTGTTGCTGGGGATGATGGCCCGCTACACCCAGGCGGATGTGATTGTGGTGGGCCTGATTGGCGAGCGGGGCCGGGAAGTCAAGGAATTCATTGAAGACATTCTTGGGGCGGATGGCCGCGCGCGTTCGGTGGTGGTGGCCGCACCTGCGGATGCGCCACCGCTGCTGCGCATGCAGGGCGCCTCTTACGCGACGGCGATTGCCGAACATTTTCGGGACCAGGGCCGCCATGTGCTCCTGCTCATGGACTCGCTGACCCGCTATGCCATGGCACAACGTGAGATTGCGTTGGCGATTGGCGAACCACCTGCGACCAAGGGGTATCCACCGTCCTGCTTTGCCAAGCTGCCGCAGTTGGTAGAGCGCAGCGGCAATGGCTTGCATGGTGTGGGGTCCATCACGGCCTTTTACACCGTGCTGTCCGAGGGGGATGACCAGCAGGACCCGATTGCCGATGCCGCGCGCGCGATTCTGGATGGGCACATTGTGCTGTCCCGGCGCTTGGCGGAGGCGGGACATTATCCGGCCATCGATGTCGAGCAGTCCGCCTCGCGGGTGATGCACAACGTGGTGCCGCGCGCGCATTTTGAGCTGGCCCGGCGCTTCCGCAGCCTGTACTCCAAATACGAAAAAGGACGGGATCTGGTGCAAATTGGTGCCTATGCGCAAGGTTCAGACCCCCTGCTGGATGAGGCCATTGCCCTGCATCCGCCCATGCACCAGTTCCTGCAGCAGGACATGTTGGAAGCCTCTGGCATGGAGGAGGCCCTGCTGGGCATGGAGATGTGTACCTCCCTGTCGCGGCCTGGCCCCTAATGCGCTTTCTTGAAACTCACCATGAACCACTCCTTCCACGGTCTGCAACTTGCGATTGAACTGGCTGAGCGCCAGCGTGACGAGCTGGCACAGGTGCTGGCGCGGGCACAACGCCAGGCGCAGATGGGGCAGCAGCAGTTGCAGCAGTTGCAAAGTTATGCCCAAGATACCGATGCTCGCTGGATACAGGGCCATCACACAGCCCTGTCGCCAGAGTTGATTCGGCACCATTACCAGTTTGTGGAGCGCTTGCAGCACGCCATGGGCATGCAGGATGGCGTGATTGCCAATCTGGCGCGGCAGGAGGCCCAATGTCGCGCTTCGCTGGTGCAGGCCGAGATGCGGGTGTCGGGTTTGAAGCAGGTGCTGGAGAAGCGCAAGTTGTCGCTGGCGGCCACCGAGCAGCGTCGCGAGCAGGGGCGTATGGATGAAATGGCTGCCATGGTGCACGCACGCAGGGTGGCAGCTGCCCATTTGGAGGACACACGATGACGATCGAAACAACTTCCGCCGGTCACGGCCTGGCCAAAACGCCCCCAACTGCTGCCGGCGGCAAAGGAAAGGGCGCGCCTGCACTTGCTGGCGACGCGTCGGGATTTTTCGCCATGCTAGGGGCCGCAGACGATGCGCTTACGGTGGCTGCGGATGCATCGGACTTATTGGGCGACGGCAGTGGTGCGTTGGCTGGGGGCGAGCCACAGGATGAGGATGCGCTAGCGTCTGCGACTGATGTAACGGCCTTGGCCGGCTGGGTATTGGGTGTGCCCGTGACCGCAGGGCAGGCTGCGCCAGCATCCGAGGAGCACGCGCCCTCTCAGCAAGGGGCTGCTTTTTTCGGTGTGAAGCGGCCCTCCTGGTCTGCATCGGGCGCGGAGAGTGCCGTTGCTCCCGGACTGTTGGCAGCGGGGCACAAGAGCGCCAAACCGGTCAGTACGGCAGACTTGCAGAAAGCGCAGGCCACCCCCCTGCCAGTCGCGCAGCCCGCCGGCGACGATACCGCGCAAGTACGGGTTGACATGGAGATGGTGCATCTGCAAGAGCTGGTGTCTACCGTGGGCATGGAAAACCGGGTCGTACCCGCCCCGGTCTCCGGCCAGGCGCCCATGGCAGAGCGCCGTCTGTGGGAACCGGTTGCCGGCAAGCCGGTGTCTGCGGATGCGGTGTACTTGCAACCCCAGTCCACATCTGCCCCCATGGGGATGGATGGTGTGGTGGCCACCCAAGCTAGTGGGTCGATCGAGTCTTATGTCGCGGAGCAGGTGACCTATTGGATTGCGCAGGATGTCCAGAATGCTGAACTCACGCTGGATGGCATGGGTTTGAGCCCGGTCGAAGTGAGTATCAGCATGCAGGGAAATGAAGCCCAGGTTTCCTTTAGAACGGATGAATTGCACGCACGGGATGCCATTGAGAAGGCCGCTGAGCAACTGAAGGATTCGCTACAACGTCAGGGGGTGGTGTTGACTGGCATGTCCGTTGGCACTTCGCACAGTGGTGAGGCATCGGGGCATGGGGGGGGGCGGCCACGCCAAGAAGGGCGGCAGGCAAGCATAGCGGTCCAGGTGCCAGTGCTTGCAGACAGTCCGGCGCGGCCCAAGATTCCCCAGGGCAGGGCATTGGATCTCTTCGTGTGAGTCTAGGTTTGTGTCAATAATGGCAGCGGTGGCTGAATATCCCACCTTATTCGTGCTTAGGTGGCCTGTGACTCCATCAATAATCCGACTACCGTTTTTAATGTAAGGATCCAACCGTGTCAGCAAAACCCGATGCCGCAGATGCCGCCAAGGCCCCCGCCAAGAGCAAAAAGATGCTGATCATCATCGTGGCTGCTGTGTTGGTGCTTGTGTTGGGCGGTGCCGCTGCCTTCTTTGTCATCAGCAAACAGCGTGCTGCCTCCGAAGATGGGGAGGAGGTCGCTCCCACAAAAGCAGCGGCCCACGCCGATCCCAAGGCCCCTCCCGCGTATTTGCCGCTGGATGCTATGGTGGTGAATCTGGCCGATCCTGGCGGTGAGCGAGTGGCGCAGATAGGCATTACTTTGGAGGTGATGGATGCCAAGTCGTCGGATTCTGTCAAGGCTTACCTGCCAACCATCCGCAGTGGCATTTTGATGTTGATCTCTCAGCGGACTGCAGAGGAGCTGCTCAAGGCAGAGGGCAAAGAAAAACTGGCCGCCGATATTTTGCAGGTTGCCTCCATCCCCTTTGGCGGGGGTGAAGATGCGCATGAAGAGGAAACTACATCCACCAAAAAGAAGAAAAGTAAACCCGCGCCGATTCAGTACCCTGTGGTCGGGGTGCTTTTCTCCAGTTTCATTGTGCAATAGGGGTGAACAGGACTGAACTATGAGTGAGTCGTTTCTTTCTCAAGAGGAAGTTGATGCGCTCCTGGAAGGCGTTACTGGCGAGAGCCAGAAGACGGTCGAGGAAGCTGCGGAGCACGGCGAAGTCCGCTCTTACAACATTTCTAGCCAGGAAAGAATCGTTCGTGGGCGCATGCCCACGATGGAAATCGTCAACGAGCGGTTTGCGCGTAACCTGCGCGTGGGTTTGTTTAACTTTATTCGCCGAAGCCCTGAAATTTCAGTAGGCCCGGTGGCGGTGCAGCGCTACAGCGCTTTTTTACGCGAATTGGCAGTTCCGACCAATTTCAATATTGTGGCCATCCGTCCGTTGCGGGGGAGTGGTTTGATCGTGTGTGAGCCGGCGTTGGTCTTCGGTGTGATCGACACCTTGTATGGCGGAATCGGAAAATTTCAGACCCGAATTGAAGGACGAGATTTTTCTGCGACAGAACAACGTGTCATCAATCGCTTGGTGGAAGTCATTACCACAGAATACAAAAAGGCTTGGAAGGGCATCTATCCGCTGGAGTTGGAGTACCAACGCAGCGAGATGCAGCCGCAGTTTGCCAACATCGCAACGCCCAGCGAAATTGTGATCTCGACCTCTTTTCAGTTGGAAATTGGGGATATCACAGGCGCAATTCATTTCAGTTTCCCGTATTCGACGTTGGAGCCTATTCGGGATGTGCTTTACTCATCCACCCAGGGGGACTCCATAGAGGTGGATCGCCGTTGGGTGAATGTGCTTACGCGGGAGATTCAAGCCGCAGAGGTCACGCTGGTGGCCGAGTTGGCGCGCGCGGATGCGACGGTGGAGCAATTGCTTGTCATGAAAAAAGGGGACTTCATTGAACTGAACCGTGAGCCACGCATCCAAGCAACGGTGGATGGTGTCCCTATCTTTGAGTGCCAATACGGCACTCACAATTCAAAGTACGCCATTCGCATAGAGAAAGCGCTGCGGGGCAACGACCAAAACTGGTTGGGAGAACGAAATGGCATCTGAAGAAAAACCCGAAGACACTGCTGCCGACGATGGCATGGCCGACTGGGCGGAGGCGCTGCTGGAGCAGAAAGCCACGGAGTCCGGGCCTGAGTCCGGTGGCCCTTTGTCTGGTGAGCCACCCAAACCGTTCAGTTCGGGCGGCGAGGGGCATGCCAACGACATCAATATGGTGTTGGATATCCCCGTGCAGCTTTCTGTAGAACTCGGGCGTACCAAGGTTCCCATCAAACACATCCTGCAGTTGGGCCAAGGGTCGGTGGTGGAGTTGGACGCATTGGCGGGCGAACCCATGGACGTCCTGGTCAACGGTTATCTGATCGCCCAAGGTGAAGTGGTGGTGGTGAACGACAAATTCGGCATCCGACTCACGGATGTGGTGACCCCCTCTGAGCGGTTGCGGCGCGTCAGCAAGAATTAGTCTGGATCGATATGACGCAGCAACTACTTTGGGTTGGCGCATTTTTGGCTGCTCTGGCTGCATTGCCATGGTTTTTGCGTTGGCTGCGTGGGCGCATGGCGTCTGGGGTGGTGGACGCAGGCCGGCAAAGTCGCTTTATTTCTGCAGTGGCGGTAGGCCCCAATCAAAGAGTGGTTACAGTTGAAGTCGGCCCAGATAACGCAAGGGTCTGGCTGACTTTGGGGGTGAGTGTGCAGTCCATTGCCTTGTTGCACACCGCACCAGTCAGCGCCGCCGTGTCCCGTGATGAGGACTCTGAGACGCTACCGCACCCGCGTGCTTGAGCAGTTCGCCTGAAATTTGAAAGAAACGATGTGCTTGGGACGCTTCGGTAATTGGATTCGCTTCGGTCTGGGTGTTGTGTGCCTTGGGGGGGCTGCCGTGGGATTTGCACAGACTCCTGGGCAACTGCCCTTGCTGGTCGGCACTGGCAGCGGAGGGATGAATTTTTCTGTTCCTATTCAGACCTTGCTGTTTTTTACCGCGCTGTCGTTCATCCCTGCGGTGTTATTGATGATGACAAGCTTCACGCGGATTGTGATTGTGCTTTCTCTATTGCGGCAAGCGCTGGGAACCCAATCCTCCCCGCCGAACCAGGTCATCATTGGACTCTCCTTGTTTCTCACCTTGTTCGTGATGGGGCCCACATTTGACCGGATGTATGCCGATGCGTACGAGCCCTACAGCCGAAGCGTCCTTTCGTTTGAGCAGGCGCTTGGCAAAGCGGAGCTGCCTTTGCGTGAGTTCATGGTCAAGCAAACGCGCCAATCTGATTTCTCCTTGTTCGCGAAGTTGGCCAAACTTGATGCCGGCGTGACGGCTGATACTGCGCCTCTGCGGGTGTTGGTTCCCGCTTTTGTGATCAGTGAGCTGAAATCGGCATTTCAAATCGGATTTATGATTTTCATCCCATTTCTCGTGATCGACATTGTGGTGGCCAGCGTGCTGATGTCTTTGGGGATGATGATGTTGTCACCGGTGCTGGTGGCCTTGCCCTTTAAGCTGATGCTGTTTGTGTTGGCCGACGGCTGGAATTTGCTGGTCGGCTCTCTGGCAGCAAGCTTTGTGACCTGAGGAGAGGGTATGAATGCGCAAACCGTTCTGACCATGGGGCAAGAGGCATTGTTGATGCTGCTGATGGTGTCCTCCCCCGTGTTAGGGGCCGCATTGTTGGTGGGCTTGCTGGTAAGCCTTTTTCAAGCAGTGACCCAGATTCATGAGGCCACCTTGGCCTTTGTGCCAAAGTTGGTGGCGGTGATTGCCGTGTTTGCCATTGCAGGGCCCTGGATGCTAACCATGTTGGTGGAGTACATCCGGCGGATGATTGAGGCCATTCCAGCTTCAGTGGTTTGAACGGCATGCCTGGAATTGCGTTTACGGAGGCGCAGATTCTGGCTTGGCTGTCGCCTTTGCTCTGGCCCTTTTTACGCGTCTTGGCTGTCTTTACCTCCGCGCCGGTCTTGTCGTCCAGGGCCGTGCCCATGCGCGTCAAAGTGGCGCTGGCTTTGTTTGTCGCGCTGGCTTGTCAAGCAACCATTCCTTCCTCCCTCAATTACAGCATCGCGTCGCCTGATGCCCTTGCGGTCGTGCTGCAGCAAGTTCTGATTGGCCTGTCGATTGGATTTGCCGTGCGCTTGGTGTTTGCTGCCATAGAGCTGGCTGGTGAGGTGGTCGGATTTCAAATGGGCTTGAATTTCGCATCCTTCTTTGACCCATCGATGAACTCTCAAAGCAGCGCTGTGGCTCGTTTTTTCGGGCAAATGGCAACGTTGCTGTTCGTGGTGCTCAACGGCCACATCATGGTGTTGCTGGCAGTCACCAAAAGTTTTGATGCGTTTCCTGTTAGTCCAAAGTTCTTGGAGTCTCTTGCTGCCATGCAACTTTACCGGCTGGGTACTGATTTGTTTGCCAGTGCACTGTGGATTGCGCTGCCCATGGTTGGCATGCTGCTGTTCACCAATTTGGCACTAGGTATTATTTCCCGCGTTGCACCGCAGATCAATATCTTCGCTGTGGGTTTCCCTGTGACTTTGGTGGTGGGGATCGTAGGGATTGCTGTGACGCTACCTGCATTGGATCAGCCGATGATTGCGTTGATGGAGAGGGCGATTGGCATCTTTTCAGGATCGTGATCGGGCTTAGACCAGTTCGTTTCGGATGGCGTACACCGCTAGCTCGGCGTTATTGCTGAGTCCCAGTTTCTCCAGTAGCCGTGCGCGGTATACGCTGACGGTCTTTGGGCTCAGCATCAGTTCCTCCGCAATGTCTGCCAAGCGTTTGCCAGAGGCAATTTTCAGCAAGGTTTGCAGTTCGCGCTCTGACAGGCGGGAATGAAGGGTTTCTGCATTGGGGTTGGATAGTTGCTCCACCAGCATTTCGGAAACGGATGGTGTGACGTATCGGCGTCCTTGGGCGACCGACCGGACGGCACCAACTAGTTCATCCGGATTTCCCGCTTTGTTCAAATACCCATAGGCCCCCGCTTTGAGGCTGCGGATGGCGTATTGGTCTTCCGAGAACATGGACACGATCAACACGCGGATATTGGGGTGGCTGTCTTGAATGGATGCCAAAACCTCCAGACCGCCTCGACCAGGCAAATTGAGGTCCAGTACCAAGACATCGCATGGACTATCGCGTAGGACGTCTTTCAGTTCAGCGTAGCTGCCCGACTCTCCCGTCACCTTCATATCCACATGCTCCGACAGGGTGTCGCGAATTCCACGGCGGATCATGGCATGGTCATCGCACAGTACAACGTGGATCATGACTTACTCTCTTCTGTAGGATGCGCGGGCCCATTCAATGGGACTGATAGCGTAATCGTCGTCCCATTGCGTGGCGTTGAACTGACGTCCAGCCATCCGCCGACCGACTTGGCGCGTTCGGCGAGTCCGCGTAACCCGTAAGAGTTTTGCTTTTGCAGTGCAGCTTTTTCCATGCCGGGCCCCCTATCCGCAATTTCTATGGTGAGTACGCCACCCAAATTAGAGATATCAATTCGCAGGTTGCTATCAATAGCGTATTTCGATGCATTGGTCAGTGCTTCTTGTGCCGTTCTATAGGCTGTCAACATGACGTCAGGTGTCAGTGTCATGGCCTCCGTGGCTGCGTTTACCTCCACGGTACACATGGTCCTTCGTTCAAACTCTCTTGCCAACCATTGAATCGAGGGAACGAGTCCTTGATCCAGGATGGCTGGGCGAAGATTTTTCATGATGCGTTGGCTGGCGTGCGCTGCGTGCTGGATCATGTCGCTGGCAGAGGCAATATGCTGCAAGCATCGCGTGTCTGTGGTGTGGCGTGCTAACCATCCCAAGTCTAGTCGGACGGCAGCGAGGGCTCCGCCAATGTCGTCATGCACCTCACGCGCTATGGATGCGCGTTCACGCTCGATGGCGGTTTGCAGATGCCCTGCCAGTTCAGAAATTCTTTGTTCGGAGAGTGCTAATTCCTGGTCGGTTTTCTTCTTTGCGGCCTTGATAGCTTGCAGATCCAGAGTCCTTTGGATGATCCTGGGCAATGCAGTGATCTCATCTTTATGCAAATAGTCACTAATACCAATGTGAATAGCCTCGACCGCTGCGGCTTCACCGATGGTGCCTGACAAAATAACGAAGGGGGTATCACTGTGGCGGTCGTCCAGGCAATTCCAGGCATCGATGGCAGTGAAGTCTCCAAGTCGGTAATCGGCAATGATCAACTGGTACTTCCCTTCGGCCATCGCTTTCTTGAACATGGGCAAGGTATCAACACGCACCAAATTAAACGGTGTCTCCGCCTTGGACAGGATCCTTGCTGCCAATTGATGGTCGAGCAACGAGTCCTCTAAGTGGAGGATGTTTACCGCTTTGGCGTTGCTTTTTGCGCTGAATGTTACCGATATCATGGTTCATTATGGTACCGGCGCCATTGGTGTTGAGCCTATGGTCATCACCCTGCGGCGCGTTCAGAATTTTCCTGAGCGGGTCAGATTCCTGATACGCTAGGTGCGTGGTTTGGTTTGGTGATTCACAAGGATGCCGCGGATTGGTATAAAGACAGGCAAAGAGGAAAAAAGACAATGGAACCTTCGTCGATTTCGCCTGCTGCTCCTGCTGTGCAACTGCCGGTTATGCTCGTTGCAGAGGTTCAAGATTCCCTATTGGTGGTCGTACATGATTTAACTCGCTTGGACGGCTTGCTGGCGCATACCATGGAGAACCTCATGGAGCGTTTTACAACCGCTAGTGCGAATCTTGCGTCACCTGCGCTTATGGAGTCCCAAGAGTTGGAATTGGTGCGGAGTACTCTGCGGGCAGCCGTCACTGAGTTGCAGTTCCAAGATATGGCTTCCCAACTGATTGTTCATACTTCCAAAATTTTGCAAGGTTGTGCGTATCGGCTGGCCTCAGAGTCCATGGGGACAGAGGACGGAGAGGCGGTTCCTTTTGTTGAGGAGGTGCCGGAGCGGCCGAATCCTGTGACCCAAGACGAAATGGATGCCGGATCCATTGAGCTTTTTTGATTTTCACCACATTTTTAACGGAATATTTCGGAGCCTTTCATGCCTTTAATCCTTGCTGTTGATGACTCGCCGTCTATGCGGAAAATGGTCTCCTTTACGTTGACTGGGGCTGGTTACCAAGTGGTTGAGGCCGTGGACGGGCAAGATGCCTATGAGAAGGCGCAGGCGCAGAGTTTCGATTTGGTGCTGACTGATCAGAACATGCCGCGTTTGGATGGTTTGGGTCTGACACGCAAATTGCGCGAGCATCCGCAATTCAAGACGGTCCCCATTTTGATGTTGACGACTGAGTCGAGCGACCTGATGAAGCAGGCCGGACGTGCCGCGGGAGCCACCGGATGGTTGGTGAAGCCATTTGATCCCGCGCGACTGCTCGATGTGATCAAAAAAGTAATTCGTTGAAATTCAAAAATTCAACCGGGACGCAGAAAACAGGAGATTCAGATGGCTGAAATGCATACCGAAGGTGGTGCTGGCGGAGATTTTGACTTAAGTCAGTTTTACCAAATCTTCTTTGAAGAGGCTGGAGAAAATCTGGATCAGATGGAGCACATGCTTCTGAATCTGAATCTGGAAACTGCCGATGACGAAGAGTTGAATGGAATTTTTCGGTGCGCACACTCCGTAAAAGGTGGGGCTGCAACATTCGGTTTTGCGGATGTAGCGGAGCTGACTCACCAAATGGAGTCTCTGCTAGATCGTTTGCGTCGCCACGAACTTCAACCCAATGCTGCGATGGTCGATGTGCTGTTGGAGTCCGCGGATACGTCCAGGGGCCTGCTTGCACGGCATCAGTCGGGTGGCGAGGGAGTTGCTCCTCCCACTGCTGATTTGGTTCGGCGCATCAGCGTGCTCGCTGCTGGCGGCGGTCCTGCTCCGACTCCTGTTGCGGCTGCGGTGGCTCCGGTTGTCGCGGCGGCCCCGCTCCCCGCGCCACCTAAACCCGCTGCGCGACCTGATGGCGTACGTGGGTTACAGATCAGCATTGGTCCACTCGATCGACCCGAGCAAGCGGATGCTATTCAAGAGCTGTTCAGAGATATCCCCGGCTTGGGAAGCATTAAGGCGGCCGTGAGCGATCGCTCTGGCGTGCGCGTCTTTGACGTGGATACCACGTCTAGTGATGAGGACTTGTTGGATTTGTTTGCCTTCCATGTTGCGCGAGAAAAAGTCGCAATTCTGGAGCAATCGACGGATCATGTTGAGCCCCCGGTTGTCCAGAGCGGGGGCATTGATCAGATTGGGTTTGGGTTTTTTGATGGTTCACCGGGTGCGCCGCAAACTCCATCCACAACAGAGGTTGTGGCTACCCCTGTAATGGAGCCTGCGCTAATTATTCCCAAAGCTACGCCGGGAAAGGTTGCTTCCGCGGCTGCGGCGTCCCAGCCTGAGGCCGCCACAATACGAGTCGCGATTAGCAAGGTTGATCAACTCATTAACTTGGTTGGTGAGTTGGTGATTACACAGGCCATGCTGGCGCAAAACAGCCGCGCGCTGGACCCCGCTGTGTATCAGCAACTATTGACTGGTTTGGCTGATTTGGATCGAAATACGCGGGATCTACAAGAGTCAGTCATGTCGATCCGAATGATTCCAATGTCCATTGTTTTCAGTCGTTTCCCGCGCATGCTGCGTGACTTGGCGGGAAAGCTCGGCAAGAAAGTCGATTTTGTAACCCAGGGCGAGGCGACCGAGTTGGATAAGGGCTTGGTCGAGAAAATTACGGATCCTTTGACCCACTTAGTCAGAAACAGCTGCGATCACGGCGTTGAGATGCCTGCAGATCGTATTGCGGCGGGGAAGTCAGAAACTGGAACCATCACTTTGTCCGCGTCACACCAAGGGGGCTCAATCGTTATTGAAGTCCGTGATGATGGTCGTGGTTTGTCGCGTCCGAAGATCCTGGCGAAAGCGCGAGAGCGAGGGTTGGATGTGTCCGATCAAATGTCAGATGCCGAAGTTTGGCAACTCATTTTCGCACCTGGTTTTTCCACTGCTGCGGTGGTTACGGACGTTTCTGGACGGGGGGTTGGGATGGATGTTGTGAAGCGCAACATTGCAGCCCTCAATGGCACAGTGGAGATTGACTCTGCTGAGGGCTATGGAATGAAGGTGTCTGTGCGTCTGCCTTTGACGTTGGCCATCATGGATGGAATGTCCGTCGGAGTTGGAGACGAAGTCTACATTTTGCCGCTGTCGTCGGTGGTGGAGTCGTTCCAGGTAAAGGCTGATGCCGTTAGTACGGTTGGGCAGGGCTCGCAGCTGGTGAAGGTGCGTGATGAATACATGCCAGTGATTGAGCTGGAGAAGGTTTTCCAGATCCCGCGCTTCGATTTCGAGCGCTCCAGTGACATCATGGTGGTTGTCGAGGCGGAGGGTATTCGAGTCGCCCTACTGGTGGACGAATTGCTTGGGCAGCAACAAGTTGTTGTCAAAAACCTAGAGTCGAATTATCGAAAGGTGCCGAATGTATCCGGTGCGACCATTTTGGGAGATGGCAAGGTTGCTTTGATCCTTGATACGGGGGCGTTGGTGAGACGCTCACGTCATTGATAAAAGCCTAAGGAGAAGACCATGGGAATGATGGAAAAGCTGAATGAGTTGACGGCCTCTGGCGCGAGGGAGTATTTGACCTTCAGGTTGGATCAAGAAGAGTACGGAATCGACATCCTGAAAGTCCAGGAAATTCGAGGGTATGAGCCGCCGACTCGGGTGGCTAACGCGCCAAACTTCATCAAGGGTGTCGTCAATTTGCGTGGAACTATTGTTCCCATCGTGGATATGCGGTTGAAGTTCAATTGTTCCAAGGCTGAATACAACTCTTTTACCGTCGTAATCGTGCTGAATTTGCGAAGCCGCATCGTAGGCATTGTGGTTGACTCGGTAAGTGATGTGATGGAGCTGCCTCCAGAGAATTTGAAGTCAGCGCCGGACATTGACAGTGTGATTGATAGTGCTGCTGTACTTGGGTTGGGGTCTGTTGGCGACAGAATGCTGATTCTTCTTGATATAGAGCGGCTAATGTCTGCTTCTGAGATGGGACTGGTCAGCGCGTCCGATTAGCCACTTGATCAAATCTTGGAGCGCATTCGCAACATGGCTTTGCCACCCACTCAAGCCGCCGGAGAGATGCAAGGTCGTGAATTCGCGTGGACTAACTCCGATTTCGACCATGTTCAAAAACTGATCTATCAGCGTGCCGGTATCAGCCTGCATGACGGCAAGCATGCAATGGTGTATAGCCGGTTATCGCGACGATTGCGGGATACTGGGCATAACAGTTTCAGAGAGTATTTGAGTTGGCTGGAGTCAACAGACGGGCCCGAATGGCAGGAGTTTGTTAATGCGCTGACCACTAACCTCACCTCTTTTTTTCGGGAGCATCACCATTTCGAAATCTTTTCAGATTTTTTGAAATCTCGTACGTCATCAACCGAGTGCAGGATTTGGTGTAGCGCAGCATCCACTGGCGAAGAGCCGTACTCAATCGCTATGACCGCATCAGAGGTGCTTGGTAAGTCGAAATTCTCATTACAAGCAAGTGACATTGATTCGAAGGTGCTGGCAACTGCCGCGCAGGGAGTCTATCGGCAGGAGGGGCTAAAAGGGGTTCCGGCCGAATTTGTGCGTAAGTATTTTTTGCGCGGAAAAGCGGGCAATGCCGGGTTGGTCAGAGTAAAGCCTGAGTTGCGTCATGCAATTGAGTTCTTGATCGTGAACCTCATCAAGGACGACTGGCCATTCCGAGAACCTTTTGATGCTGTCTTTTGTCGAAACGTGATGATTTATTTCGATAGTGCAACACAGAGGAGGGTGTTGGAGAAAATCCACCGCTTCATGAAGCCTGGCGCCTTGTTGTTCGTTGGACATGCTGAGAACTTCAGTGATTCGCGAGATCTTTTTGTTCTCAAAGGCAAAACTGTTTACGAACGTTGTAGGTGAGAGTCCCTCGGCAGATCAGAAACCAGAAACCGACTCAACTGTTTGGATAGCAACTTCAAATGATTTCAACTTCAAGTAGTTTCGTCTCGGGAGCTCTCAGAGGTGGCGCCGCTGCCCCGTCTACAAAGACATTGGCAAGCGGGCGTGTGTCTCGAATTGAGCATTTAAAAGCTCAACCACGCAAGCCTGGAGAGGCATCTTTCTTTTATGCCGATCATCACTTTCAATACGATGCTGTGAAAGTACTACCTGGTGAGTACTACGTTTCTAATGAAGATCTCGTGATCATGACGGTTCTGGGGTCTTGCATTGCCGCCTGCATTTGGGACGGAAAAGCGCGCACTGGCGGAATGAATCACTTCATGCTGCCCGATGGTGACGGAGCGGATGGCTCTGGGCGGTATGGTTCGTACGCAATGGAGTTGCTAATCAACGAAATGCTGAAATTGGGAGCCCGGCGGGAAACAATGCAGGCGAAGATTTTTGGCGGGGCGCAGGTGATGGCCGGCTTCACCACCATGAATGTCGGTGAGCGCAACACCAAATTTGTATTGGACTATCTTGCCACGGAGCGCATCCCTGTCGTGTCGCAGGATGTTTTGGATATCCACCCTCGCAAGGTTTGTTTCTTCCCGGTGACGGGGAAGGCTTTGGTGAAGCGCTTGGCACATTCGCATCCTGAGACCTTGGCTGTCGAGGAGCGGCGTGGCAATGCGGCTTCCGTTGCGAAGTCTACGCAGGGTGGCTCTGTAGATCTTTTTTGAGTTAGTAGTGATGAAGAAAATTCGTGTCGTTGTGGTGGATGACTCTGCCCTAGTGCGGAGTTTGTTGGCTGAGATCATCAATAAGCAGGCGGATATGCAGTGTGTCGGTGCGGCGAATGACCCGCTTGTCGCGCGCGAGATGATTCGTGAGTTGGACCCCGATGTCATCACACTTGATATCGAGATGCCGAAAATGGATGGCCTCGATTTTTTGGGGCGTTTGATGCGATTGCGCCCCATGCCGGTTGTTATGATCTCCACGCTCACAGAGCGTGGCGCTGAGGTCACAATGAAGGCGTTGGAGTTGGGCGCTGTGGATTTCGTGGCTAAACCGCGTATCGGTTTGGTAGACGGAATCAAGGAGCTTGCGACCAATATTGTTGACAAGATTCGGGTGGCTGCGGCGGCAAAAATCCAGAAAATTCCTCGCGTTGCTTCGCTTCCGGTGGGGGCTGAGCAGTTGTCGAATCTCAATAGCGCACCGATCGCTATTGGCCGCATCTCGACGGAGAAATTGATATTTATTGGTGCGTCAACTGGCGGCACCGAGGCAATCAAGGAGATCTTGATTCGATTGCCGGCCGACTCCCCTGGCGTGGTCATTACTCAGCACATGCCCCCTGGATTTACAACTAGCTTTGCTGCGCGCCTCAATGGGCTTTGTCAAATCACTGTGCAGGAGGCGATCAACGGCGCGCGTGTATTGCCTGGTCATGCCTATGTAGCCCCAGGCGGCAAGCAGTTTTGGGTTGAAAAGAGTGGGGCTAATTATGTGTGCGTGGTTGCAGATGGAGAGCTCGTTAATCGCCATCGACCTTCTGTCGAGGTTCTTTTCCGCTCGGCGGCAAAGGTGGCTGGTCGCAACGCCTTCGGAATCATGTTGACGGGTATGGGCAATGATGGTGCCAAAGCTATGAAAGAGATGAGGGATGCGGGTAGCTACAACTATGTGCAGGACGAGGCGAGTTGTATCGTATTTGGAATGCCGCGTGAGGCCATTTTGAATGGTGCCGCTGACGAGGTTCTTCCTTTGACTGACATCGCACCGGCTTTGCTTCAGCGCTTAAAAGGATCTTCAGATCGATATCGCGTGTAGATGGATTTCTTCTGCTACACTGCGCCCCCCGCTTATGAATGAGCGAAAAGATCAAACAAAAAAACTTTTGCTTGATTTGACAGGACTTCAAAAAGTGTGTCATAATTCAAGGCTTCGCTGATCACAGCAAGGCAAGCGAAACAAAGTAAAAAATGTTTCGGATCATTAAAAATTTACAGCCGATAAGCGTGGGCGTTTGAAGGTAGTTGCCAAGTTCTTTGGAACTAAGTCGCAAGACTTTAAACGCTCATGAAGTAAAAAAGATGTGAAAGTCAGAGATGATATTCACGTCGATTCCAATTTATGAGTTGCTCGAAAGAGCGAAAAATCAAGATCGAACTATAGAGTTTGATCCTGGCTCAGATTGAACGCTGGCGGCATGCCTTACACATGCAAGTCGAACGGCAGCACGGGAGCAATCCTGGTGGCGAGTGGCGAACGGGTGAGTAA
>Ga0209211_10000226_pt1 | contig 125617 bp, 112 predicted proteins | sample RifGroA2_FD_183992 | JGI IMG/M metagenome (GOLD analysis project Ga0209211, IMG submission 183992) | Groundwater microbial communities from Rifle, Colorado, USA - Groundwater A2 (SPAdes) (version 2) | ecosystem: Environmental > Aquatic > Deep subsurface > Groundwater | place: Rifle, Colorado...
CCTGGGTGGCGTCGCCGAGGGTGGCGTTGACCGGGGCGCTGAGCTGGACGCTGAAGTCTTGCGCACCTTCGAAGATGCTGTCGTTGGTGATGGCGACGGTGACGGTCTTGACCGTTTCGCCGGCCGCAAAGTTGAGCGTGCCGTTGGTCGCGGCGTAGTCTTCGCCGGCCACGGCGCTGCCGTCGACGGTGGCGAAGTCAACGCTCGAGGCAAGGTCGGTGGCGCCCGTCTTGGTCACCGTGAAGGTGATGGTGCCGGCGGCTTCGTCGACGATGAAGTCGGTGCCCATGGCGAACACCGGTCGGTCGTCGTCGGCCGGGGTGCCCGGCGGCAGGGTGCGGCCGTCGTCGACGATGGTGCCGACGCCCTGGCCGTCGATGATGACGGCACCGACCGGGTTGGACAGGTTGATGTTGAAGGTTTCGGCGCCTTCGAAGCTGCTGTCGTTGGTGATGGCGACGGTGATGGTCTGGCTGGCGACGCTGGCGGCGAAGTTGAGGCTGCCGGCGGTCAGGCTGTAGTCGGCGCCGGTCGCCGTATTGTCTTGTCCGGCGTAGTCGACCGTGGCGCTCTGGCTGAGGTCGCCGGTCCGGGTGACCGTGAAGGTGACGGTGCCGGCGGCTTCGTCGATGAGCAGGTCGTTGATGCTGAAGCCCGGTCGGTCGTCGTCGGCGGTGCCGCCGCCCGGCAGGGTGCGGCCGTCGTCGACGATGGTGCCGGTGGCGCTGGCGGTGCCGAGGACGGCGTTGCTCGGGTTGCTGATCGCGACGGTGAAGTCTTCGGCAATTTCGTATTGCGTGTCGTTGGCGATGGCAATGGTGATGGTCTTGACGGTTTCGCCGGCGGCGAAGCTGAGCGTGCCGCTTTGCCCGGTGTAGTCGAGGCCGGCGGTGGCCGTGCCGTTGGCGGTGGCGAAGTCGACGGTGACCGGTTGTTCGGTGGCGCCGACTTTGGTGACGGTGAAGGTGACGGTGCCGGCGGCTTCGTCGATGATCACGTCGCTGCCGATGTTGAGCGTCGGCCGGTCGTCGTCGGCCGGGGTGCCCGGCGGCAGGGTGCGCCCGTCGTCCACTATCGTGGCGACCTGGGTGGCGTCGCCGAGGGTGGCGTTGACCGGGGCGCTGAGCTGGACGCTGAAGTCTTGCGCACCTTCGAAGATGCTGTCGTTGGTGATGGCGACGGTGACGGTCTTGACCGTTTCGCCGGCCGCGAAGTTGAGCGTGCCGTTGGTCGCCGCGTAGTCTTCGCCGGCGACGGCGCTGCCGTCGACGGTGGCGAAGTCAACGCTCGAGGCAAGGTCGGTGGCGCCCGTCTTGGTGACGGTGAAGGTGATGGTGCCGGCGGCTTCGTCGACGATGAAGTCGGTGCCCATGGTGAACACCGGCCGGTCGTCGTTGTCGGTGATGTTGCCGGTGCCCGTAACGCCGCCGACGGTCAGGGTGAAGCTCTCCGAAGCTTCATGAACGCCGTCGTCGCTGGTCGGGACGCTGACCGTGAAGTTGGTGACACCAGCCGGAACGCTGATTTGCCCGGTGCCGCTGTCGTAGGTAACGCCATTGCTGAAGCTCATGGCGCCGGAAAAGTCGTCACCCAGCGTCGCGCTGCCAGAGGCCAGGGAAAGGTCGTAACTGGTGGCGCTGCTGCTGGGGTTGGACAGGGTGACGACAAACACCGCGTCGCTGCCTTCCGGCACGGTAACGCTGTTTACGCCCGCGTTGAGCGGGTCGCCGACGCTGGTGACGGTGGGAACGACCGGAGCTTCGACGCCAGCGATCACCGGCGCTCCTTCATTGGTCTCTACCTGCGGAGCGCGTTCTGTTCCAAATTGATAGGCCAGCGGATCAACGGTTTCAACGATCCGGAGGAATTCGACAAAGGTGTGGCCTTCGTTGCCGCCTTGACCTGCCAGACCAGCCGCTGGCGCTTCTTCTTCGAGCAGGGAATCAAGATCACCGCCAGACTGAATGGCCGAGGCGATCTTCTTGAAGCCGTCCGGATTATTGGCAACGGCGCTATCCGTGGCATCCGGCTTGGTCGTTGCGGCGACTTCCGCATCAATTCTCGCCGTTTCGCCCGAACGTACATCAAGCTGTCGTCCGTCAGCCAGCGTCAGGACCACTTGGGCGCCATCGGCGGCAACCACGCTCTCGCCTTCGCGTATCGAATCGCCGAGCTTCAGGCGGCGGGTATTTCCTGCGCTATCGCGCGCAAATGCCTGGCCAGAGAGAACGGAAACTTGGGCGACAACTTGGGCTTGAGCCATGGCGATACTCCAGACACTATTAGCAATACTAAAAGTGTAAGAGCATCAAGGCCGGCAAGCTATTGAACCAAAGTACAGTATCGCCACCAATCGTGAGTTATTTCACGCCAGCCGGTCATTTCAGAAGATTTCAGCGAGACGGCGCCGGGAAATATGCGCACCCCGTAAATTACAAATTTGGCAAATATTTGCAGTTGACCGTAGGAATCGAAGCCCCAGCCCCCAAGACAGAGTGCCGACGCCTTGAAGCCGGCTCCCTCTAAAGCTTGATGCCGTTGATGCGCAGGGAAAGCTGGAGACGATCGCGCACGCCGAGTTTCTCGAAAATCGCCGACAAATGCGCCTTGACCGTTCTTTCGGTTATCGCCAACTGGTCGGCGATTTCCTTGTTGCTGGCACCACCGGCAACCCGTTTGGCCACTTGGGCCTCGCGCTCGGAAAGGAGTGCCGACCAGGTTTCTGCCACGGCTTCGCTACGCGACTCGAGTGCCCGGGAGGTGCTGCCGACCAGCCGTTGCAGCAGGGACTGGCCTATCCACAGACCACCGTTCTCGACGACGAGCGCCACCTGGCGCAGGACTTCAGGTGCCGCATAGCTGTTGCAGCAGCCGGAAGCCCCCAGCGCACAGGCTTCGGCAATGATCGCATCGCCCGGTTCATCGGCCAGGACAACGACTATTTGTGTTGGCGAAATTGTCAAAGCCCCCATGATCGCCGCGAGATCTTCCTGCGGCCGGCAACGGCACCAGAGAATTCCGGCGCCATCGGCAACGGCGACAGGCGCATCCTGACGGCGCGCCACTCGCGCCTGCGGAAAGGCCTCAAGCCACGAAGGCAGGGCCGTTGCCTCACGGTCTACAAACCAGTGAACCATCAACGCTCCGTCAGAGCCACGCTCTTGGCTCGCAGAACCGGCTTGAGCAGATAAGCGAGGACGCTCTTCTTGCCGGTCAGGATATCGACCTCGGCGATCATGCCGGGAATGATGGGCAGGTTGGCGTCGCCGAACCCCGGCTTGCTGGTGCGCACCCGCACCGTGTAGAAGGCATTGCCCTTTTCATCCATGACCGTATCGGCACCGATGTGTTCGAGCGTCCCATCCAGCCCGCCATAGATTGAAAAATCATAGGCGGTAAATTTGACGATCACCGGCTGCCCCGGCCGCAGGAAGGCGATGTCCCGCGGCAGGACGCGCGCTTCGAGCAGCAGCGTGTCTTCCAGGGGAACGATCTCGATCATGTCCTTGCCCGGCTGGATGACACCGCCGACAGTATTGACCAGCAGACGCTTGACCGTACCCTTGACCGGCGAGCGTATCGACGACTGCTTGACGCGATCGGACAGCGCCACACTGCCCTCGGCCAGGCTGTTCAGCTTGGACATGACTTCGGAAAGCTCCTTGCTGGCCTCGTTGCGAAAGGTCAGCTCGACCTCCTCGATCTTGCGTTGCGCCTCGTTGATCGATGCCTGAACCCGGGAAATCTGGGCCGAAGCCATGTCGCGCTCACCGCGATAACGCGAGACATCGCGCTCCAGACGCAGCAACTCGACTTCGGATACAGCCCCCGAATTGATCAGGGGACGCGTCACCGAGAGCTCTTTCGACGTCAGTTCATAACCCTGCGTTGCCTGCGCCCGTTTGGCCTGCGCCTCGTTCAGTTCCTGGTGGCGCTGATTAAGCTGCTGGCGGGCAATTGAAACCGCCGCCGTCAGCTCGTCGTTTCTGGCCTCGTAAAACTGGCGTTCCTGCTCGACGATGGAAGGATCCTCCTTCATGACCTCGGCCGGCGGAACGAATGGCTTGCCTTCCGAGATGGCACGCAGGCGTGCCGCTCTGGCCACCAATCCGAGGTATTGCGCCAGGTTTTCCTTTACCGAAGAAACGAAACGGGTTTCATCGATTTTGATCAGCAACTGCTCGGGTTGAACGATCTCGCCTTCGCGCACGAGGATTTCGGAAACAAGGCCGCCATCGATGCTCTGCAGAATCTGGACCTGCCGGGACGGAATGACCTTGCCCTCGCCGCGCGTCACCTCATCGAGTTGGGCGACAGCCGCCCACATGACAAAGACGGCAAAAACAATCCCGATCGAGCGCAAGAGCACGCGAGCCCGCAATGGCTCCTGGCGCAGCATGGCCAGATCGGCATCGGTGGCGAAATCGACGACCTCGACCTCCTCCCGGCTGGGCAAGCGACCGAGGATGCGCTCGACGTAGGGCACCGTCTTCTGAGCGACGCGCTCCAGCCAGGCATGCGTCGCCGCAAAGATCGCTTTCAGGGACATCATGATGCCCTCCCGATCCGCCCGCTTTGCAACGCCTGAATCACCTGGTCGCGCGGACCATCGGCCACGATGCGACCGTCGTCAACGACCACGACCCGCGTCGCGAGGTCAAGCAAGCTGTTGCGATGGGTCACGATGAGCACCGTCTTGTGCGCCGCCATGACCCGGAGACGCTCCTTGAACTGCTGCTCGGAGGAAAAGTCCATTGCGCTGGTCGGTTCGTCGAGCAGCAAGATCGGCGGGTCCATGAGGAAGGCCCGGGCAATCGCCACGCCCTGGCGCTGCCCGCCCGAGAGGGAATCGCCCCGCTCGCCGATCATCATGTCGAAGCCATCAGGATGCCGATTGACGAATTCGGTCAGGCCTCCCGCCTCGGCAGCGGCCACGATGGTGGCGTCATCGGCATAAGGAGCACCGATCGCGATGTTGTCGCGCAGGGTTCCGTAGAACAAGGTGACATCCTGTGCCACATAGCCAATATTGCGCCGCAGGTCGGCCGGGTCGAGCTGGCGCAGGTCGACGCCATCGATGCTGACCGCGCCGCCGGTCGGCTGGTACAGGCCGAGCAACAGTTTCTGCAAGGTCGTCTTTCCCGAACCGATGCGACCAATCACCACGACCTTTTCACCTTCGTTGATCCGACAGTTCAGGCCCTTCAATGCGGCGACCTGACAATTCGGATAACTGAACTGAACATCGCGGAATTCGATATTGCCTTTGAGCTCCGGACGATGGACAAAATTGGCATCGGCCGGCCGTTCAACCGGGTTCTGCATGATCTGCTCAAGCGAAGTCAGCGCCACCTTGGCATTGTGATATTGCATGAGCAGGCCAACCATTTGCCCCAGCGGGGCAACCGCGCGCGAGGTCAGCATCGTGCAGGCAATCAGGCCGCCCATGCTGAGCTTTCCGTCAGCGATCAGGTACACGCCGCCAATCACCACCACCACATTGACGATCTGCTGGATTTCCATTGCCCCGTTGGTCGCCGCAGCCGAGAGAAAACGCATCTGATTGTTGATCCCGGCAACGAAGGAAACCGTCTTTTCCCACTTGGCCTGCATCAGCCCTTCGGCCCCTTGCGTCTTGATGGTTTCGAGCGCCGTCAGGCTTTCGACCAGAGTCGCGTTGCGCAGCGCACCGGCCCGATAGGTCGACTCCGAGAGTGCGTGCATCTTGTGCTGGAGCACATAGGCATAAATCACCACGGCCACGATGGCCAGCAGTACCGGGACGATCAGTTGCCAGGCGATAAGTGCGATGACCAGGACAAAAAGCAGGGCAAACGGCAGATCGATAAAAGCGGTGACGGAAGCCGATGTTATGAAATCGCGAACCGACTCGAAAGAGCGCAGATTGGAGGCAAACGCGCCAACCGCTGCCGGCCGCGCCTCCATACGCACGCCCAGCACGCGCTCCATGATGGCGGCGGACAACTTCACGTCGATGCGAGCACCGGCCAGATCGATAAAATAGCCGCGCAGGGAACGCATAGCCATGTCGACACCGATGATAAGCACAACGCCCAGGGCGAGAATCCACAGCGTCTCCATTGCCCGGTTGGGCACGACGCGATCGTAGACATTCATCGTGAACAGAGGCATGGCCAATGCCATCACGTTGATCAGCAGGGCGGCACCAAGCACATCGCGGTAGACCGGCATCTGCTCGGCCAATGCCCCCCAGAACCAGTGACGGAGCTTGACGTCGCCAACCTGCGGCGTGCGACTGTCGAAGCGAAAATGCGGCCGGGCAAAAATCGCGATTCCGGTATAGCGCTGCGCCAGGTCGTTCCGCGCCATCTGGTGGGAACCCTGCCCCGTATCCGGAAACAGCAGGCGGGCAGTCTGGCCGGACTCATCCCAACCGAGCAGGACGCAAGCCTCATCACCGTTCAGCAGCAGAACGGCAGGCAGCAACACTTCATCGATACGATCCAGCGAGCGCTTGACCACCTTGGCCGACAATCCGGCACGACTGGCAGCACGTCCGAACAAGGATGGCGTCAGCGAACCCTTTTCCAGAGGCAGCCCCGCAACCAGTGCTGCACGCGTACTCGGACGGCCATGAACACGGGTCAACTCGACCAGGCAGTCGAGTAAAGGATCATGGTGCAGAAGATCCTCCCGCACACCTGAATTGCCGACACCGGCGGAACCGCTTGCAACCTCGCTCATGCCACTCCCTGAATTCTTTTACCGATTCTAACTTGGCTTGAAATTCGCGCCCCAAAGAAATGTAAAAAGGCGGCCGACGGCCGCCTTCTTCAATAACGCACCAAAGATCAGGCGATCAGAGGGACGATCAACAAGGCAACCAGGTTGATGATCTTGATCAGTGGATTGACAGCGGGGCCAGCCGTATCCTTATACGGGTCGCCGACCGTATCACCGGTCACCGCAGCCTTGTGGGCATCCGACCCCTTGCCGCCGAAGTGACCATCCTCGATGTATTTCTTGGCGTTGTCCCAGGCGCCCCCCCCCGTCGTCATCGAAATGGCCACGAACAGGCCGGTCACGATGGTACCGACCAGCAGACCGCCGAGCGCAACCGGGCCGAGAAGCAGGCCGACGACGATAGGAACGGCTACGGGCAGGATGGACGGAATCATCATTTCCTTGATCGCCGCCACGGTCAACATATCGACAGCACGCGAATAGTCCGGCTTGGCCGTCCCTTCCATGATGCCGGGGATTTCCTTGAACTGACGACGGACTTCGACGACCACCGCGCCGGCCGAACGGCCCACCGCCTCCATGGCCATGGCGCCGAACAGGAAAGGAATCAGGCCGCCGATGAAGAGACCGATGATGACCAGGTGATTGGAAAGATCAAAAGTGAAGACCTTGCCTGACACCGCTTCCAGACCATGCGTGTAGTCGGCGAAAAGGACCAGCGCAGCCAGACCGGCGGAACCGATGGCATAGCCCTTGGTTACCGCCTTGGTGGTATTGCCGACGGCATCCAGCGGGTCGGTGACGTTACGCACCTCCTTCGGCAACTCGGCCATTTCGGCGATACCTCCGGCGTTATCGGTGATCGGGCCGTAGGCATCGAGTGCCACGACGATACCGGCCATCGAGAGCATGGAAGTCGCCGCGATGGCGATACCGAACAGGCCGCCCATGGCGAAGGCCGCATAGATCGCCGCACAAACCGAGAGCACCGGCAGGGCCGTTGCTTTCATCGAAACACCGATACCGGCAATGATGTTGGTAGCGTGCCCCGTTTGGCAGGCTGCTGCGACATGCTTGACTGGCGCATAGTCGGTTCCCGTGTAGTACTCGGTGATCCAGACCAGTGCCGCAGTCAGGACGAGACCGACGACCGAGCACCCGAACATGGTCGCGGTATTGATTACCGTACCGTCAGCCAGGGTTGCACCGGCACCGATCAGCCAGGAAGTAACCGGATAGTAGAAAACCAGCGCCAGAACGCCGGCAACGATCAGGCCACGATAGAGGGCTGCCATGATCTTGCCGCCTTCGGTGGCCTTGACGAAATAGCAGCCGACGATGGAAGCAATGATCGAGACGCCACCCAGAGCCAGCGGATAGAGGACGAGGCTTTCGCCGAGGCCGGTTGCCGACTTGATGATCAGCGCGGCCAGCACCATGGTCGCCACCACGGTGACGGCGTAGGTTTCGAACAGGTCGGCAGCCATGCCGGCGCAGTCGCCGACGTTGTCACCGACGTTGTCGGCAATGACCGCCGGATTGCGCGGGTCGTCCTCGGGAATACCGGCTTCGACTTTCCCCACGAGGTCGGCACCGACGTCGGCCCCCTTGGTGAAGATGCCACCGCCAAGACGGGCGAAGATGGAGATCAGCGAGGAGCCGAAGGCCAGACCGACCAGCGGCTCGATGACGTGGTGCAGATCGGCACCCGCTCCGTTGACCGACTTGAGGAAGGCATAATAGCCGGCGACGCCGAGCAGGCCGAGACCGACCACCAGCATGCCGGTGATGGCGCCGCCCTTGAAGGCGACATCCAGCGCCGCGGCGATACCGCTGCGCGCGGCTTCGGCCGTGCGCACATTGGCGCGCACCGAAACGTTCATGCCGATGAAGCCGGCAGCGCCGGATAGCACGGCACCGATCAGGAAGCCAAAGGCCGTCAGCCAGCCCAGTTTGGGAACGAGGCCAATGACGAGAAAAAGAACGATGCCGACCATGGCGATGGTCTTGTACTGTCGGGAGAGATAAGCCTCCGCACCCTCCTGGATTGCCTTGGCAATCTCTTTCATGCGGTCGTTGCCGGCAGGCAACGCGAGGATCTGCTGACTGGAAATCCAGCCATACAGGACTGCCAACACGGCGCAACCAAGCGCCAGTAACAACGCTGCACTCATTACTCTCCCCCTTTGACAGACAAAAAAATCAGACTGTGAATGCCTCCAGCTTTCTTGGCACCGACAGGTTCTTCAAGCGAACGTAATCCGGCAATCCGTGGCGATACGGCGGCGGCTCTTCGCCTTCGATCAATGGTTGCAAATAGGCCCGGCAGGCATCCGTGATATGAAAACCGTCAGGTGTAATGAACTCGGCCGGCATCTTGCGCTCGACGTTGGCAATTTCAGCCAGCGGCGCGTTACCGATTTGCCAGCGATACGGGCTATCGGCCAGGCGCTCGATGGTCGCCATCACGGCGTTTTTCCCCTGCAAAGCCAGGTCGACCGCAGCAACGCCGAGCGCGTGCGCCTGCTCGAGATCGGTGCGTGAGGCCAGGTGACGAGCCGAGCGCTGCAGATAATCGGCTAGCGCCCAGTGATATTTGTAGCCCAGTTTGTCTTTGATCAACTGGGCGACGATCTGGCCGACACCACCCAGTTGGGAATGCCCGAAAGCATCCTTGCCGCCGGACTCGGCGATCAGCTTGCCGGATGCATCCGACAAGCCTTCGGAGACGGCCACCGTGCAGTAGCCGTACTGTTTGACGCACTCATCGGCCCGCGCCAAAAAGCGCTCCGGATCGAACGGCACTTCCGGAAAGAGCAGGATGTGCGGCGGCTCGCCGGCCATCTCCGATGCCAGACCGCAGGCGGCCGTAATCCAGCCAGCGTGGCGGCCCATGACTTCGAGCACGAAAATCTTGGTCGAGGTGCGAGCCATCGAGGCCACGTCGTAGCCGGCTTCGCGAATTGAGGTGGCAACATATTTGGCCACCGAACCGAAGCCGGGGCAGCAATCGGTGTGTGGCAGATCGTTGTCTACCGTTTTCGGCACGCCGACGCAAACGACGGGATAGCCCATCTTTTCGGCGATCTGCGACACTTTCCAGGCGGTATCCATGGAATCGTTGCCGCCGTTGTAGAAGAAGTAGCCGATGTCGTGCGCCTTGAAGACGTCGATCAGGCGCTCGTATTGGGCGCGATGCTGTTCAAGACTCTTCAGCTTGTAACGACAGGAACCAAAAGCACCGCCCGGCGTATGGCGCAGGCGGGCAATCGTTTCGTCGGATTCGAGACTGGTGTCGATCAGGTCTTCGGTCAGGGCGCCGATGATGCCATCGCGCCCGGCATAGACTTTCCCGATCTTGTCGGGATACCGGCGTGCTTCCTGGATCAGGCCGCACGCCGTCGCATTGATCACGGCGGTCACGCCCCCTGACTGTGCGTAGAAGGCGTTTTTCACCGTTGTTGCCTTCTTATTTCAGAGCGTCAAAAACGCTCTTGGTGATGCTATCGACGCTACCGACACCAGCCACCTTGCGTACCTTCGGGGCCTTGGCATCGCCTTCGGCTGCCCACTTGCCGTAGAAATCGACCAGCGGCTTGGTTTGCGAATGATAGATTTCGAGGCGCTTCTTGACGGTTTCTTCCTTGTCGTCGTCGCGCTGGACCAGCGGCTCGCCGGTCACGTCGTCGATGCCTTCGACCTTCGGCGGGTTGAACTTGACGTGGTAAGTGCGACCGGACGCCAGGTGGGCACGGCGACCCGCCATGCGCTCGACGATGTCGCTGTCCGGCACATCGATTTCGAGAACGAACTCGATCGGCACACCGGCATCCTTCATGGCCTGAGCCTGGGGAATGGTGCGCGGGAATCCGTCGAACAGGTAACCATTCTTGCAATCGTCCTGGGTCAGACGATCCTTGACCATGCCGATGATGACGGCATCAGGCACCAGGCCGCCGGCATCCATGTGCTTCTTGGCTTCGAGGCCCAGCGCCGTACCCGCCTTGACTTGAGCACGCAACATGTCGCCGGTCGAAATCTGGGGAATGCCGAACTGCTTGGAGATGAAAGTGGCTTGCGTTCCCTTACCAGCGCCGGGTGCGCCCAACAGAATCAATTTCATGAAAAGTCCCTCGGGTTTGTCAAAAATTCTTTTTATCGGCTTCAGTGGTGGCCGTTCTCTAGAGGCGGAAAATTACTCGCTATTTCCGGGACGGTCAAACAGTTTGCGCATCCGCTCGGCATCTTCGGGCGTATCGACGCCGGGCGCCGGGGCCGCGTCGATGAGCATCACGCTGATGCGGTAACCATGCCACAGGGCACGCAACTGTTCGAGCGATTCGAAGTGTTCGGTGGGTGCTACGGTCAACCCGGAAAAAGCCTTCAAAAACGAAGCGCGGTAGGCGTACAGGCCGACATGACGATAGGCCGGGAAATCGGCCGGCAAGGTTTCGCCCCCGGCCTCCTTGGCAAAATGGTCGCGGGCATAGGGAATCGGCGCACGGGAAAAATACGCGGCGTCGCCATCGGCCCGACAAACCACCTTGACGATGTTCGGATTGAAGAAATCAGCCGGATCGATGATCGGGTGCGCGACGGTGGCAATGTCGGCACCGGAGGCCGCCAGTTGGCGCGCCGTCTGCAGGATGACCTCCGGCTCGATCAGCGGTTCGTCACCCTGGACGTTGACGATGATGGTGTCGCCCTCCCAGCCTCGCTGTTCGACGACTTCGGCCAGCCGGTCGGTGCCGGTCGGATGGTCGCCGCGCGTCATGAGCGCGGCCACCTCGTGCGCCTCGGCCGCGGCCCAGACGTCGGCATGATCGGTCGCCACCCAGATTTCCTCGGCTCCCGACAGGCGCGCCCGCTCGGCCACCCGGACGACCATCGGCTTGCCGCCGAGATCGAGCAGGGGCTTGCCCGGCAAGCGGGTCGACGCGTAGCGCGCCGGAATGACGACCTTGAAGGCGAGGCCGGACATTACTGCCCGTCCGCGTTGAGCTGGCGCGCTTCGTCCTCGAGCATGATCGGGATGTCGTCGCGGATCGGGAAGGCCAGTTTGCAGGGTTTGCAGACCAGTTCCTTCTCAGCCTTGCGGTGTTCGAGATTGCCCTTGCAAATCGGGCAGACGAGAATATCAAGCAGCCTGGCGTCCATGGAGTTTCTCCAAAATCAGTTCAATAAGGGCCGGCGAAAGCTCGGCCTCGACGGGCAGAACCCAGGTTTCACCCGCCGTCAGTCCGGTGCATTTTACTGCATCCTTCTCTGTCATCAGCAGGATGCCGCCCTTGGCGAAAGCCAGATCGGCAGCCGAGTAGCGATGGTGATCGGGAAACGGATGATTTTCGCAGCTCAAACCCAGCGACTCCAGCGTCTGAAAGAAACGCCCCGGATTGCCGATGCCGGCCAGCGCATGCAACCGGCCGCGGCCGCGCAGGCTTTCGGCCGAGCAAGTTTGCTGCGGATCGTCGAGGCGATAGAAGCTGCCGGGCTGCAACGTCATGTCGAAAGTCGGCGCCGAGGCGGCAAACCGGGATTTCAAATTATTGCCAATAATCGCGTCGACCGTAGCAAGTCGCGCCAGTGGCTCGCGCAGCGGCCCGACCGGCAGACGCCAGCCGTTGCCGGCGCCACGCGAATCGAAAACGACCAGTTCGACATCGCGAGCCAGCCCGTAGTGCTGCAAGCCGTCGTCGCAGAGCAGGACATTGACCTCCGGGTGCGCCGCCAACAGGGCCGCCCCCGCCGCCGCACGCTGCCGCCCGACGCAGACCGGCACGCCACTGCGCCGGGCGAGCAGCAACGGTTCATCGCCCACCGCTTCCGGCAACGAATCGGCGCTCACCGACATCACGCCATCGCCGCGGCGTCCGTAACCCCGGCTGATGATCCCCGGCTGCCAGCCGCGCGCGGCTAGTTGTTGCGCCAGCCACAGGGTCAGCGGTGTCTTGCCGGCGCCGCCGACGATCAGGTTGCCGACGACGATGACCGGCACGGGCAGCCGCACCGGCCTGGCCAGCCGCCGGTTGAGTGCGCTCAACGCGCCGTACAGCCAACTCAGCGGCAGCAAAAGCCACAACGCCGGCGTCAGCCGGCGTTGCTCAAACCACTGTCGCTGTAGCCAGCGCGCGAACATCAACGATTCTGGGTGGCGAAGGAAATGTGCGGATAACCGGCCGTCTGGGCCGCCTGCATGACATCGACGACGCTTTGATGCGTCGCCTTGGCATCGGCGTTGATGACGATCAGCGGGTCCTCGCGGCCGCCCGCGGCGCGCCGCAAACCTTCGGAAATACTGGTGACGTCACTGGCTGCCAACGGCGATTTGTTGATCAGGATCTGGCCGCTGGCGGTCACCGCCACATTGACCTCGTTGGGCTGCTCGGCCTGTTTGCTGGCATCGGCCGTCGGCAGGTTGATTTCGAGGCCCGAAAACTTGGCGTAGGTGGTGGTCAGCATCAGGAAGATGATGATGACCAGCAATACGTCGATCATCGGAATCAGGTTGATTTCCGGCTCTTCCCGGCTGCGCCCGCGCTGGAAATTCATCGCTTACTTCCGGTCGCCGTGCATGTATTCGACGAGACGAACCGCCTGCTGCTCCATCTCGACGACGAAACCATCGACCAGTGCGCGGAAATGCCGCCAGAAGATGAGGCTCGGAATGGCAATGAAAATACCGAAACCGGTGTTGTACAGGGCGATGGAAATGCCGTGCGCCAGTTGCATCGGGTTGGCGACGCCGGTCGGCGACTGCGAGCCGAAGATCTCGATCATCCCGACCACGGTGCCGAACAGGCCCATGAGCGGGCTGATCGAGGCGATGGTGCCGAGCGTCGTCAGGTAGCGATTCAGGTCGTGGGAAACGGCCGAGCCGGCTTCCTCGATCGATTCCTTCATGATTTCACGCGAGGCATTGACGTTGCGCAGGCCGGCGGACAGCACGCGACCGAGCGGCGAATGACCGTCAAGATCCTCAAGCAGCTTGTCGTTGTTGGCGCCGCGCTTGAACTCGCCAACCGCACGCTTGAGCAGACCGATCGGGACAACCTTGCTGCGACGAAGGGAAACCAGTCGCTCGATGATCAGCGCCACCGAAATGATCGACGCCAGCAACAAGGGGTAGATCGGCCAGCCGGCCGCTTGAACGATAGCTAACACGTGAATTTATCCTTGATGAAACATTAGCCCGCAATTCTGCCCTGCCCCCCGCCTCAGGGCAAGCGACGAAATGACGCGGTTGGCGCGGCTTATCCCCAAAAGCTGTGGATAAGTCTGTGAATGACGTGTCATCAGTTGCGCTAAACCCTAACCAGCAAAGGATTTTTTATACTCTGCCAAAAAACAAGGCATGTTATTTACATCCTTAAAAATCAAACACTTAACAAAACAAAATGCTGTCAACGACAGACTGAAAAAATAAAGCCACGGGGTACAATTGACCAATGCAAAATGCCACTCCACCTGTCGGCAACGCCGTCCTCAGCGTATCCAGCCTGAATAGACGAGTCAGGGATTGCCTCGAATCCGCCTTCCCGCTGAGCTGGGTAAGCGGCGAAATTTCCAACCTGACCTACGCCGCCTCCGGCCACGTTTACTTCTCGCTCAAGGATGCCAGCGCCCAGGTGCGCTGCGTCATGTGGCGGAGCCGGGCGCAAGTGCTCGGCAGGCGGCTGGAGAACGGCCAGCAGATCGAAGTCCGCGTACTCGTTTCCTTCTACGAGCCGCGCGGCGAATTCCAGCTCAATGTCGAAGCCGTCCGCCGGGCCGGCCAGGGCGACCTGTTCGAGCGCTTCCTGCAACTCAAGGCCAAACTTGAAAATGAGGGCTTTTTTGCCGTTGACCGTAAGAAAGCGTTGCCCAGCTTCCCGCGTCGCCTGGCCATCGTCACCAGCCCGCAGGCCGCCGCCCTGCGCGACGTCCTGACCACCCTGCACCGACGCGCCCCGCACGTCGCCATCACGCTCTTCCCCACCCCCGTCCAGGGCGAAGGCGCCGGCACCAAGATCGCCGAAGCCATCGCCCAGGCAGCCAACAGCGATTGCGATGCGATCATCCTCTGTCGTGGCGGCGGCAGCATCGAAGACCTCTGGGCCTTCAACGAAGAAAGCCTCGCCCGCGCCATCAACGCCTCAGCCATTCCCGTCATTTCCGGCGTCGGCCACGAAACCGACTTCACCATTGCCGACTTCGCCGCCGACCTGCGCGCCCCGACCCCGACTGCCGCCGCCGAACTGGCCAGCCCCGACCGCGACGCCCTGGTCGACCGCCTGACCCAGCTCGAAAACCACCTCGGCCGACGCATCGACCGCCAGCTCTCCGATCAACTGCAACGGCTCGACTGGCTGGCCACCCGCCTCGTGCACCCGGCCGAACGCATCCGCCAGCGCCAGCGCGAAGCCGACACCCTGGGTTCGCGCCTGCACCACGCCCTGCGTCGGCAAACCGAACACTGCGCCGTCCGCCTGCAGTCCCTCGGCCTGCGCCACGCCAGCGCCCGGCCGCGCCCGGCAAAGCTGGCCGAAGGCGTCGCCCACCTGCAATACCGTCTGAGCCGGCAGACCCAATGGGCAATTTCTCAATATTCAGGGAAACTAAATTTGCTCGGCAACAGTCTGACCCAGCTTGACCCCCACGCCGTCCTGTCGCGAGGCTATGCCCTCGCCATGGATGCCGATGGCCGGGCCATCCGCGACGCCACCCGATTAAGCCCGGGCGACCTGCTCAACCTGCGCTTTGCCAGCGGATCGGCCGAAGCCACGGTAAATCAGGTTGTCGCAGGCCCGGAAGCTGACTAGAATTTTCGATTCACCCCTCATCAAACCCCAACGGAGAACATAAATGGAACACCAACTGCCCGCCCTGCCGTTTGCCAAAGACGCCCTCGCCCCGCACATGTCGGCCGAAACCTTTGACTACCACTACAGCAAGCACCATCAGGCCTATGTCACCAACCTGAACAACCTGATCAAGGGCACCGAGTACGAAAACCTCGACCTCGAAGCCATCGTCAAGAAGGCCCCGGCCGGCGGCGTGTACAACAACGCAGCCCAGGTCTGGAACCACACCTTCTTCTGGAACTGTCTGACCCCGAACGGCGGCGGCGCTCCGAAGGGTGCGCTGGCTGCTGCCATCGACGCCAAGTGGGGTTCGCTCGATGCCTTCAAGGCCGCCTTCCAGACCTCCGCCGTCGGCAACTTCGGTTCCGGCTGGACCTGGCTGGTCAAGAAGGCCGACGGCTCCGTCGACATCGTCAACATGGGCGCCGCCGGCACCCCGCTGACCACCGGCGACAAGGCCCTGCTCTGCGTCGACGTCTGGGAACACGCCTACTACATCGACTACCGCAACATGCGCCCGAAATTCGTCGAGACCTATCTGGCCTCGCTGGTTAACTGGTCGTTCGCCGAAGCCAACTTCGCCTGATTCGAAAGGCATTCTCGGGACAGCAACGCCGAATCCAGAAGCGTCAAAACCCCCGACTGCTCGGGGGTTTTGTTTTTTAAGCGCTCAAATCACCAAACGTTGACTGCGGAACTGGCAGCGCAGCGGTGACTCAACGCCGCCCCGACTCCAGCCACTTGAGCAGGGTCATGTACAGGAGTTCCGGCGTGACCGGCTTGGCGATGAAGTCGTCCATCCCGGACTCGAAGCAGCGCGCCCTGTCCTCGACAAAAACGTTCGCCGTCATCGCCAGAACAGGCGTTGCCGAGCATCCGGGCAAGCGCCTGATCCGGCGCGTCGCTTCGAGACCGTCCATGTGCGGCATTTGCATGTCCATCAGGATCACGGCATAGCTGCCTGAACTTGCCTTCTCGACGGCTTCCCGGCCATCCTCGGCGAGGTCGACCTCGAGTCCGACATCCGCCAGCAACTGCTGGGCGATTTCCCGGTTGATCGATTCGTCTTCGGCGAGCAGGATCCGCTTGCCGGCATGCTCGTGCAGGATTGCCCACTCGACCGCATCACCATCGATTCCACCGGGTTTTGCGGCGCTTTGCCCGCCCTTCTTGAGAACCGCCGTGAACCAGAAGGTGCTGCCCTTGCCTTCGGTACTGGTAACGCCCGCCGAGCCACCCATGATTTCAGCGAGTTTCTTGGTGATCGCCAGGCCCAGACCGGTGCCGCCATACTTTCGCGTCATCGAATTGTCGGCCTGCTCGAAGGCGCCGAAGAGTTTGGGGATCACTTCCCGGGCAATGCCGGAACCGGTGTCCTCGACCTCAAAACGCAGCGTGGCCGTCTCGTTGGTGTGCGATTCTTCCTTTACTTTCAGAGTGATGTGGCCAGCCTCCGTGAACTTGATGGCGTTGGCGACGTAGTTGATCAGGGCCTGTTGCAACCGGGTGGCATCGCCATGGAGGTTGTGGGGCAGTGCAACTGTTTCGATATTGAAGGCAACCCCCTTTTCCATTGCCTTCTGGGACAGCATCGAGGTGATGTTGCCAAGCATGGCTTCAACGTGGACGGGGGCATCTTCGAGCACGAATTTGCCGGCTTCGATCTTGGAGAGGTCGAGGATCGCGTTGATGATCTCGAGCAGATGGTTGCTGGCGGTTTCGATCTTGTTGAGCTTGTCGGTCTGCACCGGAGAAAGCCCCGTCCGGCGCAGGATGTGGGCCATGCCGGTGATGGCATTGAGCGGGGTGCGGATTTCATGGCTCATGTTGGCCAGGAAGGCGCTCTTTGCCACATTGGCGGTTTCGGCTGCCTCCTTGGCCTCATGCAGCAGCCTCTCCGCTTCCTTGCGCAGGGTGATGTCGGTGACGAAGCCGATCAATCGCGCTGGGGTATCGCCCTGATCCGCGATGTAATAGGTCGAAATCGCTACCGGAATCAGGCGGCCATCCTTGGCGCGGTTGACCGTTTCGACTTCGCCGTGCCCCTTGTTCCGAAGATTTTCAATGATTTGCTCGAACGCTATCGCCTGACAATTCGGGTCAAAGTCCTGGACGCGCATCGCGAGCATTTCCTCGACGCTGTATCCGAGCATTTCTGCCGCATATTGGTTGGTGTACAGAACGCGCCCCGTATTGGCTTCGATCCAGCGAATGCCAATGCCGGCCTTTTCCATGGCGAACTGCGTATCGAGCAATTTGGCGTGAGCCGATTTCAAATCGGCCGTGCGTAGCTCGACCATGCTCTCCAGATCGTTCCGATAGGCCTCCATCTCCTTGTCGAGGCGCATCCGCTCGGAAATGTCGCGGCTGATGCCAAAGATGCCGACCACCTTGCCCTGCTCGTCGAACAAAGGCCATTTGTTGGTCAGTACATGACCAGGCCGTCCCTGGGTATCGTAGTAGGGGTCGACCTTGTTCAACAGGGGCTTGCCTTCGGCAAAGACCGGCCGCTCCTCTTCGTCATAGATCCTGGCGGTATCCGGCGGAAAGACGTCGATGTCGTGCTTTCCGATCATGTCACGCCAGCTGGCATGCCCGGTAATGTTGGCCAGCGTCTGGCTGCAAAAGCGGAAACGGCTGTTTGCATCCTTGAAATAGATGAAATCAGTAGTCTGTTCGAGAAAAGACTCGAAATCCCGGCTGAACTCGGCCAACTGCTTTTCTGCCCGCCGGCGTGCCGCGACGACCTGATGCAGGCGATAGTTCCACAAGGCAACAAGCAGCAAGACGGTGAAAATCACCAGGCCATAGATCATGACCTTTTCCTTCGAGATGCCTTGTTCTATGCGTGCGCTCATCCAGCGGTTGAGGATGTCGTCCATCTGGTTTTGCGGTATCGCCGCCAGTGTCTTGTCGAGGATGCTGAGCAGTTCGGGGTGACGGTGCGTGACCGCCATGCTGTGGCCACTGGTGAATTCGGTATTGCCTGAAAATCGCAGGTTCAAATCACCGGCTTGCTGAATCAGATAGTTGAGAGACGGCGCGTCGCCGACGTAGGCGGCCGCCTCACCCGCGTTGATCAAATCAAGGGCGGCTGGCTCGTCGACCGTAGGAATCAACTCGATTTTTGGATATTCGCGAGCCAGGACCTCCTGCATGAAATACCCCTGCTTCACCGCTACCCGTTTCCCCTGAAGATTGCCAAGATTGCCGACGTAGCCATTGCTACCATCATTGATGATGACGATGGGCGAACTGATGAACGGCTGGGTAAAGGACAGATAAGCACGGCGCTCCGCCGTACTCACCGCGTCGGTCAGCATGTCGAGTTCGCCGGCTCGCGCCATGTCTAGCGTCTGCTGCCACGTCTTGCCCTTGACCACCTCGAAGCGCACGCCAAGGCGCATTTCGAGCAGGCGCAGGATTTCGGCATTCATGCCGAGGAAGGCTCCCTTTTCGTCAAGCCACTCGTAGGGGGCAAAGTCCCGGTCAATGCCGACCCGGATCACCGGGTGTGCCTTGAGCCATTGTTTTTCCTCGTCGGTCAGCGCCAGCGACTGCCGATTGCCCAGCACAAAATTCTGCAATTGCCGCTCGGACAACCGAGGGGCCAAGCGGTGTTCGGAATAGACGGAGGCCAGCCGCCGCAGGCGGCCGGCATCGATAAAACCGAGCGGGATGCTATCCGGCAGTATCAGTTTGAGGGATTCCTCCGCTTCGAACCGCAAGTGCCCGATATCAAGCGAACTCCCGTATTCATGCTTGATCAGCTGGATTAACTCGTCGGTATGCGTCAGCGCATACGCCCATCCCTTCAGGCTGGCGCGCCGGAAGCGTTCGGCCCGGTCGGGGTGCGCTTCGAGTTCCTTTTCGCTGGTGAACAGCATGTCGCCATAGACATCAATGCCATAGCTTTGCGGGTTGATGATGTCGATCGGTATGCCGCGCTGGCGAAAATAGTAGACTTGGTCGGTCAGATAGGCCGACATCACATCCACCTTGCGGCCAGCCAGATCCTCGTTGTTGTAGGTGTGCTGAACGTAGGTGTAGGCGCCGGGGGTCACGCCGGCCTCGGCCAGCATCGCGCGCAAGGGCCCCTCGTCGCTGCCCTTGCTGTCGAACATCAGGCGCTTGCCCTTCATTTCGTAGGGACTGATGATTTTGGCGTCGCGGTGGCTGATGAAAACCAGCGGATCGTGCTGAAAAACGGCAGCCAGCGCGACAATCCTGGCCCCCTGGGCATAGGCAGCAATGATCCCGGAATCGCCGATTCCGTAATGCGCTGCGCCGGAAGTGACCTGCGCCACCACGGTCTTTTTCGGATCGAGCGGACGAATCTCGACGTCCAGGCCCTCTGCGGCGTAGTAGCCCTGGGATTTGGCCGCGTAGTAGCCGGCAAACTGGAACTGGTGGAACCACTTGAGCTGTAGAACCACCTTTTCCGGCACCGCCGCCGGCACGGAACAGGGCAGGCCAATCAGCATTCCCAGCAACAGGAAACGGAGCGTGCACACAAAAAAGTCAGATCGCATCGACAGTCAATCGGGAAACCCTGATAAAGGTCTATTTTGCATGAAGTTCTATTACTTATGGCATATATCGATTGTCTTGCCATGGAACAGGGGTGGCCGATCAGACAGGCCTCTTCCGATTGAAGCAATCGCCGGCGGCAGGCAAAGAAGAGGGGCTTACCTCCTCGGTGCGGGAGGATGACCAGAAAGGACCGGACACCCGATGGGAGCCAAGCGCTCCTTTCAGCCTTTGCCGGTCACCCGCTTGACTTCCAGCGTGACCAGGAAGGGGAATTCCGCGTCGGCGGATTTGACGACCCGATAGGCCGGTCCGACGGCACGGGCGAGCCAGGCGGTCAGGGCGTCGAGGTTGACCGCTTCGCAGCGCAGGTCGGCGAGGACGGTGCCGCCGTCCTCGTAGACCGGGAAGTCGGTGCAGCCTTCCGGCTTGGCGTCCTGGTCGTAGACCCGGCAGGCACCACAGCCTTGGTCGTAGGCCGGGCAGGGTTTGCTGTGGGCGTAGTAGCGCCCGTTCCCGGCGCGGATTTCCTCCGGCCCCTGGCCGGCGGCAAGGCGCCGGTCGAAGGCCGGACGGGATTCGCCGAGTTGCCAGAGCACCTTGACCTGTTTCCACTCCAGCTCGAGAACGAGCACGTCGAGTCGGCAGCACGGCTTGGTGCACTGGGCGCAATGAGGGATGACGGCGGCGACCTGATAGGCAGCTGCCGCCGCGGCGAGTTCGGTGGCCAGGCGACTGCGGGTGTCACGGGCGCTCATCGAAGGGCGGCCCGAACAAGCGGGGAGGAAGAATGTGTCAGGATCATCGGCCAGTGATAGCACGATCCCCAAGCGGGAGGCAAGGCCCCGGCCCGGATTCGGTGGCGTCGTGCCTTTATCGCCGGCTGGCCGGACAACCGAGCGGGGCATCCGGGCCGCCGCCGGCATTTCATTTTTGGCCGCTTTTTCCGGTTGACCGTAGCATCGATCCGCCGATGAAGCATGGAGCTTGGCATGACACGATCATCGGTCTAAGATGAATCAACGACTTGCATGCAGGCAAGTCGAAGCACAAAAACACAAGTCGGACCAACAGAGGGGCGCACATGAGTCTGCATGTCTTCGTCGCCATGCCGTTCGGGATCAAGGCCGCTGCTGACGGCAGCCTGATCGATTTCGACCGGGTTTATGCCGAACTGATCCGGCCGGCACTCGAGAGTGCCGGGCTGGAAGTGCAGCGGGCCGACGAGGAGCAGAGCGCCGGCGACATCCGCGCCGATCTTTTCCAGGAACTGCTGATGGCCGACCTCGTGGTCGCCGACCTGACGCTGGACAACCCCAACGTCTGGTACGAACTCGGCGTCCGCCATGCCTTGCGGGCGCGCGGCGTGATTCTCGTCCAGGGGCCGCGCGCCGCCCAGCCCTTCGACATTTACACCGACCGCAAGCTGACGTATCACCTGCGGGACGGCGCCCCCGACCGGCCAACCCTGGCCGCCGACATCGCGGCGCTGGCAAAGATGGCGAAGATCACGCTCAACGCCTGGCGCGGCCGCAAGACCAGCCCGGTGTACAGCCTGTTGCCCAACCTGGAGGAGCCGGACTGGACCCGGCTGCGCGTCGGCAATGCGCTGCAGTATTGGGAAAACCACGACGACTGGGCGACCCGCATCGAGGTGGCGCGCAACGCCAACCGGCCGGAGGATATTCTCGTCCTGGCCGACGAGGCCCCGGCCACGCCGCTGCGTGTCGAAGCCCACCTCAAGGCCGGCGAGGCACTGCGCCGCATGGCGCACTTTCATTTCGCCCTCGAACAATGCGACCTGGCCCTCGAATTCGCCCCGGACAACCACGAAGCCGCCCGCCAGCGCGGCGTCTGCCTGCAACGCCTTGGCCGAACGGACGAAGCGCGGGCCGCCTTCAAGACGCTGATCGACGACAACGAGGACGACATTGAAGCCTGGGAACTGCTCGGCCGCCTGGACAAGGCCGAATGGGTGAATGCCTGGCGCCTCGAGGGCCGCACGCCGGAGCAGATGCGCCGCGACGCGGCCTATGAAGATGCCCTGCTGCGCGACACCATCCTGAGCTACAGCCGGGCTTTCCGGGCCAGCCCCGGGCATTACCTGGCGGGCATCAACGCGGTCATGCTCATGCACGTCTACCGCGAACTGACCGGCGACCCGCGCTACGCCAGCGAAGCGGCGATCATGGCCGGCGGCGTGGCGTGGGCCGCCTCGTGCGAGCGCGCCGACGCCAACCGCTACTGGGCGCTGGCCAACCTCGGCGCCCTGGCCATCATCGACCGCGACCCGGCCGCCGTCGGCGCCGCCTTCCGCGAGGCCATCGCCCATGTCGACAACGACTGGCTGGCCCTCGACGCGACCAGCAAGCACCTCGCCCTGCTCGACCTCCTCGGCTTTCGTCCGGACAACGTGAAGGCCGCGCTGGCCACCCTCGAGCGCGCCATGCAGCGCCTCAAGCCGCCGACCGGCCAGCGTCAGCCGGACAAGGTCTTTCTCTTCTCCGGCCACATGATCGACCGCCCGGACCGGGCCGAACCCCGCTTTCCGGCCGACCGGGAAGCGATCGCCGCGGCCCGCATCGGCGAGTTGCTCGACCGCCTCGGCGCCGGCCCGGACGACCTCGCTTTCGCCCAGGGCGCGGCCGGTGGCGACATCCTCTTCGGCGAAGCCTGCATCGCCCGCGGCGTGCCTTTCCAGATGCTGCTGCCGCTCGCCGAGCCGGAATTCATCGAAGCCTCCGTTCTCCCCTCGGCCAACGGCGAGGCCTGGCGCCAGCGTTATTTGGCCCTGCGCGACCAGCTCACCCTGGCGCCGCGCATCATGCCGGACGAACTCGGCCCGCTGCCGCGCGACCGCGACGGGCGTGAAACGAACGCCTTCGAACGCTGCAACCTGTGGCTGCTCTACAGCGCCCTGACCCAGGGCCTGAGCCGGGTCCGCTTCATCTGTCTGTGGAACGGCGGCGGTAGCGACGGGCCGGGCGGCACGGCGCACATGGTACGCGAGGTGAAGCGTCGAACCGGGCAGGTGAGCTGGCTCGACACGCGCCGCCTCTGGTCATCTTAATGTCATTTTTTGGCCTCACCCTTTAGCCCCGCGCAGCACCAAAGGAGACCAGCATGAGCACACGCACGATACGCATTCGCGGCACCCAAATCAGCGCTGGCAGCCGCGGTGCCAGCCAGCCCGGCGGGCCTCAAGCGCTTTACCGCCTGGCCCCGGGCAGCGCCCGCGACGGCGCCGGCGAGGAAATCGAGGTCAGGCCGGAAACGGTCGTCCGCGTTGCCCTTGAGAACGGCTTCGTGCTGTGGAGCCGGGCCGACGACCTGACCCGCGAATACGGCAACCCGCCGCCGCGCGGCACGGGCGGCGCCTGGGAATTCACCCATCTGACGCCGCGCCGCGCCGTCGTCAGCGAACGCGGGGCGGCCGGGCTGGCCATTCGCGTGCTGGAATTTTTCGGCGTCGACATCGGCAAAAAGATGGCCGGCAAAATCGGCAAGGCTTTCGAGGAAAAATCGCTCGAGAACAAGACCCCGGGGCTTTACCGCATCGCCGCCGGCGACCAGCTAAGCCTCATCCCGCTGCCTGGCACCGCCCCGCTGCCCGCCGCCCCCGGGCCGCTCCTGGTGTTCATCCATGGCACGGCGTCGAGTACCTCGGGCGGCTACGGCAAGCTGTGGGATCCGCACAACGCCGACGCCCGCAAGCTGCGCGAGAGCCTGGCCGCGACCTACGGCGAGCGGGTTTTCGCCTTCGAGCACCGGACCCTGACCGAAAGCCCGATCGAGAACGCCTACGCCCTGCTCGAACGCCTGCCCGAGGGCGCCGACGTGCATCTCGTTTCGCACTCGCGCGGCGGACTGGTCGGCGAACTGCTCTGCCTGTCGGGCAGCCGGAAGCTGGCCGAGGTGCTGACGCCATCGCAAATTCAGACCTTTTTTGCCGTTGACCGTAGCATTGCCCCGCAAATGGGCCTGGCGCCGCTCTCCGCCGCCGAGGAGAAGGCGCGCAACGCGGCCTATGCCGCCGACCGCGAACTGCTAGTCAAATTCGTCACGCTGCTCGGCAAAAAGAAAATCCGCATCAGCCGCTTTGCCCGTGTCGCCTGCCCGGCGCGCGGCACGACGCTGGCTTCCGGGCGGCTCGACCGCTGGCTGTCGGTGCTCGATTACCTGAGTTCCGGCACGCTGCTCGTCGGCGGCGCTGTCGATTTCATCCAGGCCGTCGTCGCCGAGCGCACCGACCCGCGCACCCTGCCCGGCATCGAGGCGATGATCCCCGGCTCGGCCCTGACCCGGCTCCTCAACAGCCTGCCCGAGCTGGCCACCGACGCCGATCTGGCCGTCATCGCCGGCGACATCGAGGCCGGCGACACGCTGCTCAACACCCTCAAGGTGCTGGCCACCGACTGGTTCTACAAGGACGAACACGACCTCGTCGTCGATACCGCCTCGATGCTCGGCGGGCTGCCGCGCCTCGACGGCGGTGCCCGCTACCGCAAGGACCGGGGCGCCAAGGTCAATCATTTCCGCTATTTCACCAACGGCCAGAGCATCAACTGGCTGCGCACGGCGCTGACCCGCAGCGACCAGGAGACGGGCGGTTTCCTGCCCATCGAGGCCAGGGCGCCGCGCGCCGCCCGCACCTTCATCCGCCGGCGCAGCGACAGCGCACCACGCCCCATCGCCGTCGTCCTGCCCGGCACCATGGGCAGCGAACTCAAGGCCGGCGACCGGGCGATCTGGCTCAACTATCTCGCCCTGTTCGCCGGCGGCCTCGGCAAGCTGCGCATGGGCAAGCCGGACATCGCGCCGGTCGGCCTGGTCGACGACTTTTATGGTCCGCTCGTCGACTTCCTCGGGCGCAGCCACGACGTCGAGATTTTCCCCTACGACTGGCGCCACTCGATCCGCGACGCCGCGGCGCGCCTGGCCGAAACGCTGGCCCAGCTGGTCGACCGGGCCGAACGCACGCAACAGCCGGTGCGCCTCGTCGCCCACTCAATGGGCGGCCTCGTCGTTCGTGCCATGATCGCCGACGGCGGTGCCGGTGCCGCGCTGTGGCAACGCATCTCGCGCCTGCCAGGCAGCCGCTTTTTGATGCTCGGCACGCCCAACCTCGGCTCCTACGAGGCGGTGCGCTGGCTGACCGGCTTCAATCCGACGCAGGCCAAGCTGACGCTGCTCGACATCACGCACAGCACCGACGACATCATCGGCATCGTCCGCGACTACCCCGGCCTGCTCGAACTGCTGCCCTTCGCGCCGAACGACCCGGACTTCACCGACCTCGCCCACTGGCAGGCGATCAAGCAAGGCACGGCGGCGACGTGGGAGACCGCCAGCCCGGCGACGCTCCGGGAAGCCGCCGCCTCCTGGCAGCGCCTCCGCGCCGCGCCGGCCGATCCGCTCATGCTGTACGTCGCCGGCTGCCAGCCCGCCACCGTCGTCGATTACCAGTTGGTCAGCCGCGACGATGACCCGCCCGACCAGCGCAAGACACTCGAATTCATCGCCACCGCCGCCGGCGACGGCACGGTGAGCTGGGATTCCGGCCGCCTGCCCGGCGTCCCCGTGTGGTACGTCGACAACACTGCGCACGACGCGCTGTGCGCCCAGCCCAAGGCCTTTCCCGGCTATCTCGACCTGCTCGTCAAGGGCAGCACGACGCTGCTCCCGGCAACGCCGCCGAGCCGCGCCCGCGGCGCCGGCCTCGCGGAACGTTTCGTCCTGCCGGCACTGCCGGTGGCCGACAGCATCCCCGGCCCGGACGACATCGGCAGCTTTGGATTTTCGGGCGGAATTCCGGTTGACCGTAGCAATGGCGAAGCAGCCGGCCAGGTCATCCGGGTCGGCATCACCCACGGCAGCCTGGCCTACGCCCGGCACCCGGTGGTCGTCGGCCACTACCAGGGCGACACCATCGTCAGCGCCGAACAGGCGCTCGACCGCCAGCTCGACGGCGCCCTGTCGCGCCGGGCCGATCTCGGCATCTACCCCGGCCCGCTCGGCACCAGCAGCCTCTTTCTCAACGACAACGCCAACGCCAAGCCGGCCGGCGCCCTCGTCGTCGGCCTCGGCGAAGTCGGCAAGCTCGGCCCCGGCCAGCTCGAAGAAGCCATGCGCAGCGCCCTGCTCGACTTCGCGCTGGCCGTCGTGCATTGGCCGGACGACCGTTTCGGCGAAGCCAGCCGGCCGCGCTCGGCCGCCGTCAGTTGCCTGCTCATCGGCACCAGCGCCGGCGGCGTCCCGATCGGCGACGGCATCGAAGCCGTCCTGCGCGCGGCGATTGCCGCCAACGCGCGGCTGGCGGCCAACCAGATGGACGGCCGGGTGGTCATCGACCGCATCGAATTCGTCGAACTCTACGAAGACCTGGCCATCGCCGCCGCCCACGCCATCGCCCGGGCGGTGGACAATGCCGAGCTGGCGACCAGCCTGCGCTGGGAGGCGACCGCCATCGAAACCGGCCAGGCCGGCCAGCACCGCCTGCGCACCGACGAGGCGCCGGAGTGGTGGCACCGCCTGGAAATCATCGAGGACGAGCACAACGACCAGGCGCTGCGTTTCATTTTCCCGACCGACAAGGCACGCGCCGAGGAAACCATGGCCACCGGCCAGTTGTCGCTGGCCGACTCCTTCATCGAACTGGCCAGCCAGGACAGCAGCCGCAACGCCGAGGCGGCCCGGACGCTGTTCGAACTGCTCCTGCCCGTGCGCATCAAGGAGCTGTCGGCCCAGCAGGGCAACCTCGTCGTCCTCGTCGACCCGCGCTCGGCGCGCTATCCCTGGGAACTGCTCGAAGACCGCTGGGGCGCCAGCCCGCGTCCGCCGGCCGTCAGTGCCGGCATGATCCGCCAGTTCAAGACCCGCCACTTCCGCGCCCGGCCGGCCTACGCGCCGGGCAACACGGCGCTCGTCATCGGCAACCCCGACCTCGGCAATTCGCCCGACTTCGCCGACCTGCCCGGCGCCCGCGACGAGGCGCTGAGCGTCGTTGGCACCCTGGCCAACGCCGGCTACGAGGTGACCGACCGCGTTGGCGAGCGGACACCGGCCATCCTCGAGGCGCTGCACCGCGAAAAATGGCGCATCCTGCACCTTGCCGGGCACGGCGTGCATCAATACCAATCGGCCAAGATGGCCGTCGCCCGCTCGGGCATGGTCATCGGCGTGGACACCATCCTGACCCCCGGCGACATCGACCAGATGCGCTGGGTGCCCGAACTGGTCTTCATCAACTGCTGCCACCTCGGCCGCATCGACGGCCACGGCAAGACCGAACCCGGCGTCCTCGCCGCCAACCTTGCCGAGCAGTTCATCGGCATGGGCGTCAAGGCCGTCGTCGCCGCCGGCTGGGCGGTCGACGACATCGCCGGCAAAGTGTTCGCCGAAGCCTTCTACCGCCACATGGTGAGCGGCGGCTTCTTCGGCGAAGCCGTGCGCGCTGCCCGCGAAGAGATTTTCATCGTCTGCGAGAACGTCAACACCTGGGGCGCCTACCAGTGTTACGGCGATCCGAACTTCCGCCTGTCGCACGACGGCGCGGCGCGCCGCGCCGCAGCGCCGCCCTACGTCACGCCCCACGAGCTGGCCATCGACCTCGAGAACCTGGCCAGCGACCTGCGCGACGGCGGCGACAGCACGGACATCGCCGAACGCATCGAACGCCGCCTGTGCCGCATCCCGCCGGCCCAACCGGCGTGGACCAGCCGCGCCGATGTCGCCGCCGGGCTCGGCTTCGCCTGGGGCGAGGCCGGCCATTGGGACAAGGCCATCGCCGGCCTGCGCACCGCGCTCGCCGCGGAACGCGGCCAATGCACCGTGCGCGTCATCGAGCAACTGGCCAATTACGAAATCAGGCAGGCCGGCAGCCGCTGGCAGGCGGCCGACGACAGCCAGCGCAACGACCGCCTGCGCGCCAGCCTGCGCCACGACATCGAGCAGGCGATCAGCCGTCTTGCCGCGCTCGCCGCCAACGGCCTGACCAGCGAACGCCTGAGCCTGCTCGGCGGCGCCTACAAGCGGCTGGCGCTCATCGAGACGGCCGACGGCGGCCGCCGCGAAGCCCTGGTCAACATGGCCGCCCACTACCGCGACGCCTACGCCCGCCAGGCCAGCCCCTACGCCTATACCAACTGGGCCTGCTCCGCCCTGCTCATCCGCCGCCTGTACCCCGACCAGCCAACCGATCAGCCGCCGTTGACCGGGCTGGCCACGCTCAAGCAGGACGTTGCCCGCCTGCGCACGGAACTCGAACGACGCAACGAAACCGCCCCGAATTTCTGGGATAGCGCCAGCCTGGCCGACCTCGACCTGGTGCACGCCCTGGCCGAAACCCGGCGCGGCAAGAAGGCCGCGGCGACGGGCGAAATGGCCCGGCACACCTACCGTCAGGCGATCCTGCGCGGGGCCAGCATGCGCGAACGCTCTTCGGTCACCGAACACCTCGACTTCCTGCGCGCCAATGTCGCCGACGACGCCCCCGTCGCCGGGCTGATAGACCAGATCAAGGAGGACCTCGCATGAGCCCCCGTCCCGCCTCGGCCAAATCCCGCAGCCGGCGCCCCGCGGCGCCCAAAGCAGCGACCCGGAGCACCGCCAAGTCCAGCCCCGGGCCGGCCGCCGCCATCGCCATGGCCATCGCCGCCGCTCCACACAAGCCATCCGCCAAGCCCCGTGCCGGAGCGGCACCGGCCGTTGCCCAGCCGGCCACCCGGTCGCGCACGACCTCGCGCACGGCGATTGCTACGGTCGACCGGAAAAATGAGCCAATTTCGCAATTCACGCTGGCCAACATCCGGCCCGACACGCTCATCGCGCCCAATTTCCTGATCCATGAACTGACCCGCTCGGAACTCGCCGACCGCCGCGGCATCGCCAATGTTTTCCCGTCCGACCGCGAACTGCGCGCCGCCATCCACCTCGCCCGCGAAGTGCTCCAGCCGATCCGCGACCACTTCGGCCGGTTCACGCCGAACAGCGTCTTTCGCGGCCACCCGCTCGAACGCGCCCTGAAGAACAAGCCGGCCAGCTGGCTCAGCACCAGCCAGCACGCGCGCGGCGAAGCCTGCGACATCGAGATCGTCGGCATGAGCACGCTGGCCCTGGCCAACTGGGCGAAGGACCACCTCGAGGCTTTCGACCAGATCATCTGCGAATGCTACGACCCGGCCAAAGGGCCCAACTCGGGCTGGGTGCACATTTCGCTCAAGGCGCCGGGCGGCGGCGAGAATCGCCGGCAACTGCTGAGCTACATCGCCGACCACGGCCGCATGGTCTACGTGCCCGGCCTGCGCGCCACCACCCTCGCCTGAGCCATGGCCTCCGGCAAGATCCTCACCCTGCTCATCATCGCCACGCTGCTCGCCCTGGTCGGCGCCTGGGTGGTCGCCCGCCGCTACCGGAAGAGCATGCAGCGCCTCATGAAGGCGCCGGTCGCCGAGCCGGGCGACGGCAGCCCGCCAATATCCCCGCCGGCCGCCCTGCCCGCCGCCGCTCGCCCGACCCGGTTTCCATCGCTGGCCGACAACGCCGACGCCTACCGTCGGCTGCTTGTCTCCTTCATCGGCCTGACGCTGGTCATCGCCCTGAGCCGCACGGTGCTGACCCAGTTCATCGCCGACGGCCCGATCACCCTGAAAACCGTGGCCACCCTCGGCGCCGCCTATGCCTGGCCGGTGCTGCCCGTGCTCGCCGTGATCGGCCGCTGGTCGCGGCCGCGTTTCGTCGGCGCCATGCTCGGCTGGCTGGTCCTCGCCATCGCCCTGCTGAGCTGGCGCACCAACGAAAATGTCAGCTTTGCCCAGGTCGTCGGCTGGATGCTGTTCGACACCGGCCTGCCGCTCATCGTCGTTACCGCCCTCTGCCTCGGCGGCGCGACGCGCGCCGTCGGCCCCTGGCTGGCGCCGCTGTTCATCGTGCTCAGCGGCTCGTCGCAACTCGGCCTCGACGTGCTGGCGGCGATGGTCGAGGCGGAAAGCCCGTTCATCGTCTGGCTGGCCGGCCGGCTGGGCGCCACCAGCGCCATCACCCTGTTTGCCGTATTGCCCTGGCTGATCGCTTGGTGGCCGGCCCGCGCGCTTGGCCGCTGGCTCGCCCAAAGCTACCGGGAACGTCGCATTTCCGAGCTTTTCTACCTGTTCACCGCGGTGTGGACCATCGCCCTGATCGGCCCGGCCCTCGGTGCCATCGGCGATCTCGGCTGGGGCGCCGTGGTCTGCTTCACGCCGCTCCTGTGGATACCGCTCGGCGCCGCGCTCATGCAAGGCTTCGCAGGCCCGGCCGGCGCCGGCCAGCCACCGACGCTGCTCGTCCTCCGCGTTTTTCAGCAGGACGCCAATGTCCAGGCCATTTTCGACCGCGTCATCGAGCGCTGGCGCCTGAGCGGCAACACCGTGCTCATCGCCGGCACCGACCTGGCCGACCGCACCATCGACGCCGACGACATCTTCACCTTCATCGACGGTCGGCTCGGCGAGCGCTTCATCAACCGCGCCGCCGAGATCGAACCCCGGCTCGGGCAGTTCGAGCTGAAGCCCGACGTCGATGGACGCTACCGGATCAACGAATGCTATTGCCACGACAACACCTGGCAACAGGCACTCGACCGGCTGGTCGGGATCAGCGACGTGGTGCTCATGGACCTGCGCAACTTCAAGGCAAAAAACGCCGGCTGCGTGCATGAACTCGGCGTCCTGGCCAGGGCCGGCAACCTCGCCCGCGTCGTCATCCTGAGCAATCCGCAGACCGAACGCGGTGCCGCCCTCGCCGCCACCGCCGGCGCCCCCGCCGGCCGATTCGTCTGGCTGGAAGAAAACGACAAGGCCGGTCTCAAGCCGGCCGAGGTGCTCGCCGCGCTGTTTCCCGCCGCCGCACCCGCTGCGACCTGAGCCGCCGGCCTAAGTCCGGCGCACCCCGACGGCGCGCTGCAACTGGAGGAGCAGCGCCAGGGTCGCGTCGCGGGCGGCGAGCAGCTCGGGAACCAGCGCCCGCGATTCCTGGATGCGGCCTTCGCGCCAGCGCTGGTCGATCTGGCCGGCAATCCGGTGCAGGCGCCGGTAGGGTCCGTCGATTTCGGCAAAGACCGGGTGGCTTTCGTAATCATGCTGGTGGTCGCCGTAGTACCAGGCGCCGAATTCACTGGCGGCCGGGTCGTCGATGCTCCGGCACGACGCCGCCAGTCCTTCGTTGCTGGCATAGACGATCTGGCTGACCCAGTTGCGCAGCTGGATTTCGGCGATGAGCATGGGGTAATCGGCGGCGTCCCAGTGCAGGTCGCTGATCGCCTGCCACATCGGGTCGGGCCGCCACTCCCTGACCCAGTCGACCACCATGTCGGCCGGCATGGGCTTGGCGATGCCGTAACCCTGGGCATGATCGCAGTTGAGCTGGAGCAGCAGGCGGCCGTGTTCGGCACTCTCCACGCCTTCGGCGATGATTTCGCGCTGGAAGGCGCCGGCCAGGCTGATGACGCCCTGGACGATGACCAGGTTGTTGTAGTCGCTGAGAATTTCGCGGACGAAGCTCTGGTCGATCTTGATGATCTCGGCCGGCAGACGCTTGAGGTAGGTCAGCGACGAATAGCCGGTACCGAAGTCGTCGAGCGAGAAACGCACGCCGAGGGCACGACATTCGTCGATGACCCGCGAGGTCTTGGCAACATCCTCGAGCGCGGCCGTTTCGAGGATTTCCATTTCGAGCAGATGGGCCACTTCGGGATGCACGAACAACGCAGCCTTGAGCTTTTCAACGAATTCCGGCGCCTGCAACTGCTTGCTGGCGACATTGACGCTGACCGTCAGATCGAGCCCGGCCGCATGCCAGGCTTGCAACTGGCCGAGTACCGCCTCGATGACCCAGTCGCCGACCAGCTTGATCATCACGTCGTCGTTGATCAGCGGCAGGAACTCGCTCGGCGCCAGAATGCCGCGCTCGGGGTGGTTCCAGCGGATCAGCGCCTCGGCGCCGATGACCTTGCCCTGGCGCATGTTGACCTTGGGCTGGTAATGGATCACGAATTCGTGGTCGTCGAGGGCCTGGCGGATGCGATTGACGTGGTCGCGCCGGCTGCGCGTGTGGCGATCCTGCTCGGCGTCGAACACCTGGAAGCAGTTCTTGCCGGCCTGCTTGGCCCGGTACATGGCCTGGTCGGCGTGGCGCAGCAGGGTGTCGGGGTCTTCATTGTCGTGGGGGAAGAGCGTCACGCCGATACTCGCCGAAACGCTGACCGACTCGGGCAGGACGGTCAGCGGCTGGGCGATGCGGATGAGCAGCCGGCGGATCGCCTCGAAGCATTCGGCTTCGCTCGAAAAACCGAGCAGAAGCATGACGAACTCGTCGCCCCCGAGGCGCGCCACGGTATCGCCGCCCCGCACCATCTGGCGCAGACGGTTGGCGATTTCGACGAGCACCATGTCGCCAGCGCCGTGGCCCCAGGTGTCGTTGACCGGCTTGAAGCCGTCGAGATCGAGGTAACAGATGGCCATCAAGGCATCGGCCCGACGGGTCTGGGCGATGCCCTGAACGAGGCGGTCGGCGAGCAAGGTGCGGTTGGGCAGCTCGGTCAGCGAATCGTAGTAGGCCATCTGCGTGAGCTGCGACTCCTGCGCCTTGAGGCGGCCGATGTCGGAAAAGACGGCGACGTAGTTGGTGAGATTCCCGTCCGCGTCGCGCACGGCCGAGATCGACAGCAGTTCGGGGTAGATCTCGCCGTACTTGTTGCGATTCCAGATTTCGCCGCGCCAGCTGTCGGTTTCGTTGATGCTTTTCCACATCGCCTGGTAGAACTCGAGATCGTGGCGACCGGACTTGAGGACGCGCGGATTGCGGCCGATGACTTCGCTGCGCTCCCAGCCCGTGATGCGCGAGAAGGCCGGATTGACGTCGAGGATGTTGCCGGAAGCGTCGGTCAGCGTGATGCCGTCGTGGGCACTGCGGAAGGCCGTCGCATGCAGGGTCAGCTGCTTTTCGACGGCGAGTTGCGCGGCGTAGCGCTCGCCCAGCTCACGATTGGCCCGGGCCAGCGAACGACGGGCCAGAACGAGCCGGAAGAAGAGGAAGGCGAGGAAAGTCGTCAGCAGGATGGCCAGCGCGTAAAGCGCCGTGCGGTAGCGGGTGGCCGTGCGGTGCGCCCGGGCATGGCCGGCCGCATAGTCGCTGCTCAGCCGGTCGAGCCGCGCGCTGCTGGCCTGGGCGGAAATATCGCTCATCAGGGCATCGAGCGAGCGGAGCCGGGCAGCGATGTTGTCGCCGTGACGAATGATGTTGTCGACGAGCTTCCCGTCCTTCGCGCCTGGCGCCAGCGCAGCCAGTTCATCGCGCACGGTGCGGACACGCCCGCCGCCTTCTTCGCTCGGAGCGTGGGCGTAGGCCAGGACTTCGCGCGCATATTTGCCCATCAGGTCGCGCAGCTTGCCGGGCTGCGGGGAGCGCAAGTCGCCTTCGAGGAAGGCCGAGGTGGCAACCGGGAAGAAGGAGATCGAATTGCGCAAGATGGCGTTTTCGCGCTTGAACCGGTCGACCAGCGCGGCCTTGTGGCCGAGCGCCTCGACCAGCTCGCCGGCCGCGGCCGCCACGGCCGAGCGGTCTGCTGCGGCGAGGAAGGCAGGGACTGAACTGACCTGCCTGCCCAGTTCGTCGAGGCGTTGGATATAGCGGGTCATTGCGTCGAAATTGCGCACCTGTTCGAGGCGATTGGCCAGAATTTGCCCGTCGACACGGGCATCGAACTCACCGATGTCGCGCAGCTTCTGCGTGTAAGCGAAGTGCGCTTCGGGTGAGACCTTTTCGGCCAGGAAAAACAGCCCGCTCAGGGCCGCAACAAAAATACCGACGAACAGGACAAGGCCGAGCCTGAGATGCCGTTTCGTCATGCCCGGCGAGGGTTCGGGAAGATTCATTGCAGCCGCTTTCCTTCCCATTCGCCGGTCAACGCCCGCAGGAAGGCGGTGAGCGCCTTGACGTCGTCGGCCGACAGTTCGCGCCCGAGCTGGTAGCGGCCCATGACGATGACCGCTTCGTCGAGCGAGCTGGCCGAACCGTCGTGAAAGTACGGTGGGGTGACGGCGACATTGCGCAAACTCGGCACCTTGAACACATTCCTGTCCTGGTCGAGGCCGGTGACATTGAAGCGGCCGAGGTCGGATGGCCGGTTGGCGCGCTCCTTGAGATAATCGTCCATCACGCCAAAGCGCTGGAACATGTTGCCGCCGATGCCGGCGCCCTGATGGCAACTGGCGCAGCCGTAGTCGAGAAAGCGCTGGTAGCCGGCGCGTTCGAGCGGATCGAGCGCCGTCTGGTCGCCGGCCAGGAAGCGGTCGACCGGTGCGTTCGGGGTAAGCAGGGTTCGTTCGAAGGTGGCGATGGCGTCGACGATGGTTTCGCCGGTGATGCCCTGCTTGTAGAGGCGGCCAAAGGCCTCGCGATAAGCGTCGTCGCGGTCGAGCTTGGCAATCACCTCCGCCCAGTTCGAGTCCATTTCGAGCGGGTTGTGTACCGGCCCGGCGGCCTGCTCTTCGAGACTGGCGGCGCGGCCATCCCAGAACTGGACGAAATTCAGGCTGCTGTTGAACACCGTCGGTGCATTGATGCCCCCCTTCCGGCCTTCGATGCCGACCGATACCAGCAGACGGTCGCTGCCGCCGCTGTCGAGCCGGTGGCAACTGGCACAGGCAATCGTGTCGTCGCGGGAAAGGCGGCGGTCGAAAAAAAGGCGCTTGCCAAGCGCGACCTTGTCGGCCGGCAAGACCGGGGCCGCCGGCAGCGGCAACAAGGCGGCGGAACCCGAGAGAAGGCTCGAATGCGAAGAAACGGCGAGGCCGGTCTCAACCGGACCTGAATCAGCATCGCCGTGCATGCCCCAATAGCCGGCGGCGGCCACCGAAGACACCAGCAAAATCGCCAACAACTCGCGAAGGTTCATGGCTTGATTATAGAGGTGACAAGGGTTTTGTGGCGGTCAACCGGGGCTGGCCGCGGGCAATGGACAAACCCGGATCAGCCACCCAGCGAGGCCACGGCCGGCAGAAAAACCTCGGTCACCAGCACCTGCTGCGCCCCGAGGCGATGCAGCGAACGGCGGGCCCACAGGGTGTCGCCGGCAACGCCCAGCGCGGCGGCGCGCAGGAACAGCGGGTGACGCCGGTCGAGCCGGCGATACTCGATGGCGCCGCGCTTAAATCCGGGATGGGTGAACAGCAGCGAACCGAGCGAGTTGCAGCCGAGGCGCGCCAGCCAGCGATTCAGGCGGCCATTGCTGACGGTCGACAGCGTGGTATGGGCAAAAATGACCGGCACGCCGTCGCATTCCAGCGCCACCTCGCGAATCCAGGCTGGCGCTCGCGAATGCTCGAGGCGCAAGCCTTCGTCGGCCAGCGCCCGGCCTTTTTCGTAACGCAGCAGGCGGACGCGAAACTGGCGGCTGTTGCGCTGGCAACGCGCCGTCAGCGAACCGGGTTCGGTCAGCCAGGCGGCCAGGGCAGCATCGAGCGGCCCGCCAGTCGGGCGGGGGCGCCATTTGTTCTGAAACATTATTGGGGGCGCGGCGCCTTGTCGAGGCCGCCGAGCTTGACGCCGGGCTTGATGCCGCGCTGGGCGAACCAGCCGAGGTTCATTTCCAGCGCGTAGCGGGCCGGACGGCGGGCGCAGTGGTTGTCTTCGGTCTGCGGCTGCATGTCTTCGATGTTGATGATCTTGCCGTCGCCGTCCATGAAGGCGACGGAGAGCGGCAGCAGCGTGTTGCGCATCCACATGCAGTGGGTGTTGTCCTGAGTGAACACGAAAAGCATGCCGCGCTGGGTCGGCATGGCCTTGCGGTTCATCAGGCCGAGCTGGCGGTTCTGGTCGGTGGCCGCCACTTCGGCCTCGATGCGGTGGAAGCCGGCGCTCAGTTCCATGACCGGCATGGCGTTCTGCGCCTGGGCGGCGGCGCTCAAGGCCAGACCGGCGAACAGGCCGGCGAATATCTTGTTCATTGAAATTTTCCTTGCAAATCCGGGTAACTGCCGTCGATCTTTCGCCATTCGCCAGGCGCCAGACCATCCAGCGTGGCCGCCCCGATGGCGGCCCGTATCAGACGGAGCGTAGGATAACCGATGGCCGCCGTCATGCGCCGCACCTGGCGGTTCTTGCCCTCGGCGATGCGGATTTCCAGCCATGAAGTCGGGATCGCGGCGCGGTAACGGATCGGCGGTTCGCGCTGCCAGAGGCCGGGCGGTTCGGCGATGAGCCGGACTTTCGCCGGCTTGGCGGTGAAGTCGGAGAGTGCGATGCCGGCCCGCAGCCGGTCGAGCGCCGCTTCGTCCGGCACCCCCTCGACCTGCGCCCAGTAGGTCTTTTCCAGCTTGTGCTTCGGATCGGCGATCTTCGCCTGCAACTGGCCGTCGTCGGTCAGGATGAGCAGGCCTTCGCTGTCGGCGTCGAGCCGGCCGGCGACATACACCCCCTTGACCGGGATGAACTCGGCCAGCGCCCGCCACTTGCCTTCCGGCGTGAATTGGCTGAGTACGCCGTAAGGCTTGTTGAAGAGGACGAGGGAGGACACGAGGGCTGTTTGGCGGAGTGGCAGGGTTTCAATTTTCGCCGATTTTTCGGGTTGACCGTAGGCGTGGCCGGAAAAAGGCGGAACCGGCAAGGGCCAACCGCCGTCCAACTATTGTCCCGCGACTGCCTTCGCCGGCCCCCGGCTTTTGGCACTTTTGGCGGCGACAAGGAGGTTCATCATGTCCCTGACTCATTTCCCGGCGATGCTGGTATCGGAAACCGAGGGCTGGTCCGATATTGAACGCAGCCATATTCCCTCCCGCTCCCTGTTCTTCGGCCTGGTCATGCCGCTCTCGATCATTCCCCCGGCGATGTTTGCCTTTGCCGAACTGGCGTACCCCGGCGCGATCTTTCCGCTCTCCGTGCCGGCGATGACCAGCGGCCAGTTGCTGGCCAGCGGTATCGTCCTCTTCGCCGTGCAACTGGCCATGGTGTCCTTCATGGCCATGCTGATCCAGCGCATGGCCATCGGCCAGGATCACGACCCCGGCTACGAGAATGCCTACCGGCTGGCGGCCATCGCGCCGGTACCGCTGTGGCTGTCGTCACTGGCGCTGCTGGTGCCCAGCCTGACCGTCAATCTGCTGGTCGTGGCGGCCGCCTGGCTGGCCTCGGCGGCGCTGATCCGACACGGCGTGCGGCCGTTGCTCAAGGTCGACGATGCACGCAAGGCACACTACATCTCGAACCTGGTCACGGCAGGCGGGGTCATGGCCTGGGTCGGGCTGATGATCGTCTCGGCCGCCCTGCTCAGCGTCCTGCAGGGGCTGGTCGCGATGTTCTGAAGCGGCTTTAGCCGCGCAGTTGGCGAAAGCTGTCGAGAAAGGCCGACTTGGCATCCACCGGCATGAGCGGCCGGATGCTGTCGGGTAACGGCCGGATGTCGCGAAGATTGGCCCAGGCTTCGGTCGAGTGCGGCATGAGGTCGCGCTTTTCGGTGGCCAGGGCAACCAGGTCGGCGGCCTTGATCGCCGGGTCGAGGTGCTCAAGGTCGACCGCAAAGCGCGCGCCGATGATCTGCATGACGCGCGCTTCGATGACGCTGAATTCCGGAAACAGGTTTTTCAGCGGCTTGACCATGTCGCCGAGATAGGCCTCGGCGGCGTCGTGCAGCAGGGCGGCCAGGCGTAGCGGCGCGGGCACCAGTTGCATGACCATCAGGCTGTGCTGGGCGACCGAATAGAATTCCCGCGTCTGGCCGTTGAAACGGCATTGGTAGGCCAGGCCGTGCGCGATGTCCTCGATGGCGACATCGTCGATATGCGGGCGGGTCAGGAAAAAACGGTGGCCGAGAAAGGTCGAAACGTAGGGGCTGTCGATCATGGCCGCCAGTTTACACGCCGAGCAGGCTGCGCTCGATCTTGGCGGCACAGATGAAATCGTTTTCCGACAGGCCGCCGATGGCGTGCGTCGTATAGCGGACCCGGCACTGACGGTAGCCGACTTCGAGATCGGGGTGGTGATTTTCGCGATGCGAGATCCAGGCCGTCGCATTCACGAAGGCCATGGTCTCGTAATAGTTGCGAAACTCGAAAGTCTTGCTGATTTCGCCCCCCGTCTGCACCCAGCCATCGAGGCCGGCCAACAGCCGCCCGACTTCCTCCGGCGCCAACGGCGGCGTGCCGCCCTCGCAGGGTATGCAGCTCTTTTCACTCAGATTGCAGACGGTGTCCATGAGACGACTCCTCGCTAGCCTGGCGACGCCTGACAAAGCCGCTCAGGCCCGGCGCCATCGGTCATTCAACGATGATTGCCGGCGGGCAAATTCGCGGGCCGCCTGACTGTAATCGGTGACCGCGTCTACCCGGTCCACCGGCAGAACCGGCTCGGGAATCTCGACCGGGATGGCATTCGCCCGGACCTGCGGTTGCGGCGTCATGAAATCGGCCTGATGCGCGGCAGCGAGAAGCGCCGAGTAAACCGGATTGAAACGGCTGTTGGCGATGGCCCGCTGCGCCGGGTTATCGATCAGCGATTGCAGGGAAATGCGGGCGGCCAAGGCTTCCCGCCGGGCGGCCTGACTATCGCCGTCCGCGGCACCGGCCTGCCGCGCCACCGAAATGACCAGCGTGTCCAGGCTGGTGGCCGCCTGCAGCGTGCTGCCGGTTGGTGCCGTTGCCGCCAGGAGGCGGCCCTGCGGCGACAGGCTGACGATGGTGGACGGTGTATCGGCGACGGTCGCGCTCGGCGTTGCCGTCGTCGCCAACGGCCGGGCGACCGAAGGGGCGATGGTGCTCACGCTGCCGAGCGAGACGGGCTGGAAACTCAGGCTGATGGCCATGGTGACGGTGTGCCGAAGTAAGCCGAATGCGCGCCTAATGCTTCATGGCCCGCCAGGCCGAGCTGTAAAACCCGTAGCCATCATCCTCGGCATGGTCCTGCTCGGCCTTTTCCTGGTCCGCCAGATCGACTTTCTTGTCCCAATAGAGCAGACGTCCGTCGTGCTGGTCGACCAAGGCCTCGGGATGATCGACGAGAAACCGATCGATGAAATGCGTGTATTCCGAAACATAGCCTCGGTCGATTTCGCCGGCTGGGGGCTGGGCGCTGTCCGCATTGAACAGCCTGCTGAGGAAATTGCTCATCGTCCCTCCTTTCACGCCAGAAGGCCGGATGCTCGCCTCCTGACTTCAGGCGGCCGCGAATTCCGTGATGGTCAGGGCGCCGCCCATGACATGAATGGCCGTGTTGCTCGCCTTCAGTCTTTCGAGTCCGCAGGAACGACAAGGTTCCCGCCGGCGACGCCTGGTCGAGCCATGGACCCGATCAGCGGCGGAACAGGGACGAGCTGAAAATGAGGTACTGCGGAATTGATTCCGAGCGGATTCGTCAGAATCATTGGTGCTTGGGCGGGAATGGAACTAATCGCCAAATCAATTGTGCTGCAACGATTTCGCATTTGTAAATTTCCGAGTTACCCCGAAAGTTACCCCTACTAGAGCATTGCTGCCTCCATTTGAATTATTTCTGGGGGAGGATTTTTTCTCTGCGTGAGATGCCACTCGGTGTCCAGACAAACGGTCTCAGGACTTTCTTCCGCCCCCCACCTGAGCACTTCCCCAAAATAGCAAACCAATAGGCTTTCCTTAGAGAACGAGAAGTTATCCACAAACAAAAACGCTGAATCAATGCTAAATTCCTAGGTCGAAACAAAGCGTATTGAATTGGAGTAAGCCATGAAGCCTAAGCAACTTATTTTAAAGTGCCTTGCTAAAGAGCAAGATGGTCAGTGGGTTGCCATTTGCCTTGATTTTGACCTTGTTGCTCAAGCTGATAGCCTTCCTGACGCCAAGCGGCTCCTTGAGGATCAAATAAAGGAGTACGTTTTTGATGCTTTGGCAGGAGAAGATCAGGCATATGCAGATCAATTGCTGTCCCGCCGTTCTCCTTGGCAGTTGTGGGCAGCCTATTATTGGGCGGGTTTCTTGCAGAAGGTTCTTCATATTCGTAACGGCCTTCGCTTCAATGAGCGCATGCCTTTGGTACCGGATAACCATCGATTTGCATGAGTGGCGCTCACCCGCCACTCACATGCAAACAAGTCAAGGATGCGCTTAAGTCTCTTGGCTTTGAGCCACGTCCACAGAAGGGCACCTCCCACGAGCAATGGGTTAAATTGGCTGGAGGTCGAATCTACAAGGTAACCGTTGATTGCCCTAAAGCGCCATTTGGACAAGATTTAATCTCATCAATGGCCCGGCAGGCTGGCATTACCAAGAAACAGCTTTACGCGGCCGCAGGGTATTGAATACATAAGTTTGGTTTTTTCGCTTAATCGTGGTCTTTCATCGTCGATAGACCAACGTACTTCGTGCACACTCCGCAAACAGTTTGAGCCAAGCTCTGGCACGGCCCGCCCCTACCTCAGAAGCCTTCCCAATTCCCGCAGCAAAGACCGTGTGCCGCCCTTGTAGGCATTGGCCGATACCGTTGCCTTACCCTCTGTTGATTTCGGCCCGGTCGATTGTTCCCACGGTTTCCAATTCCTGATCAGCGCCGATTGCCGCGCCCGTCGTTCCGGTGTCCAGCCGTTGCCCATGTTCATGCTCCAAAAGTTTGTTTGGCTCGATTGATGTTTCTCCGCCTACGGGGGCGGGCATAGTGCCGTTATTCACTTGCTGCGGGCCATTACTGATATTGGCTTGCTTGGCATAGATCACGGGCGGGTTCTTGATCGCTGCCAGCGTTTCCAGTGTTGCTCGGCACTGACTTTGTGCTTTCAAGGCAAGACGTAGATAACGATCAGTGGCATTGATGTACTCGCCCATGTTCAAGGCAGCACGCCGGGCCAGTTCGTTGAATATCGCGTCCAAGGTGTGCGCCTGCGTTATCAGCAAGCTATCGGCCCTCGATAGATCGCCATCTCTAACCTTCTCGTTTTGCCTGCCCAATTCATCAACCATTGCTTGCAGGTCAATCTCGCCATAGACCTTGCAGAATGCGTTCGTGGTCAGCGCCCCTTTTACCGTTGGCCCTATGACGTTCCGCGCTCTGGTCGCTGCTTCATCCTCGCCAGACTGTTTGACCATCTCCAAACGATTCGTCCCTTTTTTCTTGGCCGGTGCTTTTGCCTTCGGTTTCGTCGTCATCAATGCACCTCGTTCCAGTTATTTGGTTTTGCAGAGCTGGCCAATTTTTCCTGCCAATGATTCAGTAGGCCATTTTTGCTTTTGGGTCTTGGTCGAATGGGCGTTTGTGATGCTCGGCAGGTGTGTGGATGATTAATCCATGCTCTAAGCAGCGGCCCTTTCACTGCTCTACATGGTATTAATTCATAGTCAGCAGTTTTTGCCTCCCTACTTCCAGCAGTTTCTGCCGGATGTTCAGGGGTGAAACTGCACTTTATGCCGGAGCTATCCAGCAGTTTTTGAGGGGTGCTTTTTTTCTTGGTCGGCACCCAATCACGCCATGCACACGATACGAAACCAGACAGGAATAACTGGTCGCGTTGTTTGATGGGTAGCCAAGTCACCGCATATCTTGCCCATGCACCATTTGCACCATGACTGCGAGTGCGATAAATAAAGCCGTGCGTAATCAGTTCGGCGATGGCAGTGCGCAGCGTGTGCTCGCTACCGATACCAAAACGATTGCACCACTTGAACGAAGCCTGCAAATGGCCGTTGTTATCCTTGGTCAATTGGCGGGCAAGTAGAACAAGCAGGGCTTGCGCAGTAGGCTTCAAATCAGCAAAGGCCGGGCTGTCTATCACCCGGTGCTCAATCGCTGCGTATGGGTGCTTTGTGGTCGTCTTGGGGGCAGACTGACCACGCCGGGATTGTTCCGTGCGGTCAGTTGCCATTAGTTGCCACCTCCAACCATCAGGAAATATTTTGCGACGCGATGCTTTTTGCCGTTGTCGGTTTCCTGCTCGATCCAATACTTTTGAATGTTGTGGCCATGCCGGTGCTTTAGCTCATGAATGCGAGCCGCGGGCATCAGAATATCCAGATCACGTCGGGCCTCGATTGTCGTTACCGGGGAGCAGCGAAGGGCATCAAGTAGCCGTGCTCGTTGCGCTGCTGCTGACAGGTCGGCAAAATAGGCTTTGCGATTCTTTGGGGCTGCCTTCGGGTGGCTCTTTTTCTTGGCCATGTCCGCCCCCTTATGCCGCAATCAAAGCGCGAATATCTGACACGCGCCATGCAGTTGTCCGAGGGCCAAGTTTTACGGGCTTGGGGTAGCGTCCGGTTTTGACGCCCGCCCACCACGTCGACTTACTGACGGGGATAGCGGCTAAGACTTGGGGAAGGCGTGCGTAGCCTTCAGGGGGAAGCGGCGCAGCTTGTTGAACGGTGTTTGCCATGTTTTCCTTGGTCGTCCGTTACTGGACGTGTTGAACATGGTTCGCACCTTATTTTTTCAGTGAAACAGAAAGGCCGAAGTAGGCTTTTCAAACACCGAATTAGGTTTTCTTTCCTTATTTCTTGCGGGTTTCGAGTGCATCTGGGATTTCATCAAGAAATTTCTTAACCGTTTCCTCGCTCACTTCAACGCCAATTTCTTCGATTATTCTTGCGATTTGACCAGACGCTCCACGCCCTCGGTACTCAATGGCCGAATAGTCGCAAAGACCCGCGATGATAGTAAGCAGGGTACGGCGCGGCCTTGTTGTCAGGGGGCGATCAGCTTTGATTGGTTGCTCTTTCTCTGTTTCAACTTCACCGCGATAAACCGTCCTTCTCAACTGATCATTTTCAATAAGAAGCGCCTTGTACGCTGTCGCTAATGTTTCAGGCGATACAGAATCTATTTCGTTCATCCTGATAGGGCCATTTGAAATACATGGAAGGTTCTGGATTGTCCTTTTGTCGGAGCGCCTGCTTAGCGCACGCAAATAATCAAACTCATCTGACAGCTTTCCGATGATCTCGACCTCTTCTTGCTCCCACTCGTTAATCTTGTCACCACTAAGATAGCCGTGCTCCCTCAGCCAAATCTCCAGATCCACTATTCCGACCCTGACAGATTTATGGATCAGGTTTTCGTCAAAATCGCGAATGACATTTTTTGCTTTCAATTTCCCTGAATCAACCGCTTTAGCGATTCGACTTTCCATAGCGCAAATTTCATCGCGAAGTAGAGCCATTACTCTAGGATCTCTTTCGTCCCCATCCCAATCATCCGGCTCATCAATGTCCGGCAAATCACCAGCAACCCACATATCAAGGATTACCAACTCCGCGGCTTCCTTTATATCTAGGCGCCATAATTTGTTCTTTAGCGGAATGTAAGAAAATTCCTCGTCATGTTCGTACATAGCGTCCCTTTCTCGCTCTGCCCTTATTCAAAAGCCGCGCCAGCCGGGTAAAGGTGCCCGGTTTTCCTCCCGTCGGAGTAGGCGCGGCAAACTCGTTATGCGTGCTTGATGCTGCGAACGTAACTCATGGCATCCGCAAACACACTTATTGCACAGGCATCGGCAGTTACATCAAGCGGAACCAAGTCATCATCTACAGGCTTCCCGCAGAGCTTGCGAATCTCGACATCATTCCTGACGCGGGAAATTTCGCCATAGGCTTGCAGTCCGTAAATTAGGGCGGCGTTAATGCACTCAATCGCTTCGTCGTCGAGCGTAAAATTCTGTGTAGCCATGATTTGAAACTCCATTTCAAGTTGTGGTTAGGGTTGCCCGGATGGTCGAATCATCCAGGCTTCCCGCTCTGCCTGATACCGTCAGGCTACGGTGTTGCTCTATGCCGCACTTCCATGCAGCGGTATGACTTCAGCCCCCGCCTTCAGCTTGTCGAGATAATCCGCCCATAGCTGCATCATCGCTTTGCGCTCCTTCAGGAACTTGGTGCGGTTGTAGGCACTGCCAAGGGCATCCCCTACCTTGTGCGCTAGTTGGTGCTCGATCACTTCCGGTTTCTGGTGCAGTTCTTCATGCAGGATCGTCCGCGCCATCGCTCTGAAGCCGTGCCCGGTTATTTCCGTTTTGGTGTCGTAACCCATCCGGCGAAGGGCTGCATTCACCGCTGCCTCGCTCATGGGCTTTTGCGGATCGCGTCCGGGGAATACATAGCCACCATGCCCGGTAAGGTTGTGCAGTTCCTTGAGGATGGCCACGGCTTGCGAGGAAAGCGGCACAAGGTGTTCCGTCTTCGTCTTGGTGACCAGATAGCGCCATTCGGCTTTCTCAAGGTCAAATCCTGCCCATTCCGCTTTACGTAACTCACCGGGGCGCACGAACAGCAACGGGGCAAGGAGCAAGGCGCAGCGGACTACAAACGTGCCTTTAAAGCCATCCAGCGCACGCAATAGCTCAGCTACTTCCTTCGGGTTAGTGATGGCCGGGAAATTCTCACCACGCGCAGGGGGGATAGCGCCACGAAGGTCTGGGCATGGGTCGCGCTCTGCTCTGCCTGTCGCAATTGCGAAGCGGAAACACTGGCTGATTTCGCTTTTGGCTTTGTGTGCCGTGTAACGCGCCCCACGGTCATCAATGCGGCGAAGCACGGTCAGGATTTCGGGGGCGGTAATCTCAACTATCGGCCTGCCACCCATCCACGGAAAAACATCCTTTTCCAGCCGGGCCAGTGCCTTGGTGTATTGAGCAAGCGCCACCGTGCTCCGCTTGTGTTCCAGCCATTCACGGCAGATCACCTCGAAGGAGTTTGAAGCACGTTCTTCCTTGGCCGCCTTCTTTGCCTTGCGATGCTGGCCGGGGTCAATGTCATCAGCCAATAGCTTCCGGGCAGCTTCGCGCCGTTCCCTTGCTTCCTTCAGACCAACATCGGGATAGACGCCAAGTGAAAGGAGTTTTTCCTTGTTGTCGAATTTGTACCGCAGTCGCCACCACTTACCCCCGGCAGGGGTAACTATCAGGAACAGGCCACGCTCATCAAACATTTTGACGGGTTTCGCTCCCGGCTTGGCATTGCGGATGGCGGTGTCTGTCAGAGGCATTGGGGTAACTCCCTTTGGTCATCATGAGTTACCCCGTAGAGTTACCCCTGATAAAGCGTGGATGCTATTGGACTAAGTTACCCCTTGCTGGATAAAAAGGCAATAAAAAACCCGCACTTAGGCGGGTTCTCTGGACTTCAACGGACTGCATAAAACTACTTATTGGTGCCTTGGGCGAGACTCGAACTCGCACAGCTTGCGCCACTACCCCCTCAAGATAGCGTGTCTACCAATTTCACCACCAAGGCTACGGCATCCGGGGATGCTTGCGTGTTTCATACGGCGAGGAGGGGCGGGATTCTAGCGGGAAATCGTTGCCGCGTTAAGCCCCCTGGCGAGAAAAAAGAGGGCGGCTCAAGCATCGCCGGGCCATTTCCTGCCAAGGAAGGCACGTCACCACGCCCCCCGGCATTTCATTTTTGGCCGTTTTTGCCGGTTGACCGTAGCAACCCGTTTTTAGTGATAAAAAGCGTAGCCGATGAGGATGGCGCCGACCAACCCGACGGCATCGGCGATCAGGCCGCAGGCCAGGGCGTAGCGAGTTTTGGTGATGTTCACACTGCCGAAATAGACGGCCAGGACGTAGAAGGTGGTTTCCGTCGATCCCTGGATGATGGCGGCCAGTTTGCCCTGGAAGGAGTCGACACCATAGGTCGTCATGACATCGACCATGAGGCCGCGCGCGCCGCTGCCGGAGAGCGTTTTCATGAGGCCGACCGGCAGGGCCGGGACGAAATCGTCGTTGAGGCCGAGGGCCAGAACAACGCTGCGGATGGCGCCGATCAGGTAATCCATGCCGCCGGTGGTGCGAAACACCGAGATGGCGACGAGCATGGCGATGAGGTAGGGAATGATCTGGACGGCAACGCCGAAGCCCTCTTTGGCGCCGTCGACGAAGCTTTCGTAGACGTCGATGCCACGCCACGCGGCGACGGCGACGAAGAGCGCGATGATCGACACGATCAGCCCGCTGCCGAGCAGGCCGATCATCTGCGCCATTTGCTCCGGCGGCATGCCGGCCAGCCAGAAATACAGACCGCCCATGAGTGCCGCAAAGCCGGCGAAGAAAGCCAGCACGGGCCGGCAGAAGAGGTTGATGCGCTGCCAGACGGCGACGGCGACGAGCCCGGCGCAGAAGGAAACAAAGGTGCCGAGCAGCGTCGGCAGGAAGATGTCGGCGGCGTTGAAGCCGACCAGTCCCTGCTTGAGCGCGATGCTCTGGCGGATGGCGATGACCGTGGTTGGGATCAGCGTGATGCCGGCCGTGTTGAGCACCAGGAACATGATCATCGGGTTGCTGGCGGTGTCCTTGTGCGGATTGATTTCCTGCAGTTCGCGCATGGCCTTGAGGCCGAGCGGCGTCGCCGCGTTGTCGAGGCCGAGCATGTTGGCGGAAACGTTCATGACGATGCTGCCGCTGGCCGGATGGCCGGCCGGAATGTCGGGGAAGACACGACGGAAGAAGGGCGCGACGAGGCGGCTGAACAGCTCAATCAGCCCGCCCCGCTCGCCGATTTTCATGATCCCCAGCCACAGGCTCATGATGCCGACCAGGCCGATGGAAATGTCGAAGCCGGTCTTCGCCGTGTCGAACAGCCCGTTCAGCACGCGCGTGAAGATGTCGAGGTCGCCCTGCAGCAACTGCGCCACCGCCGCGACGAAGCCGACGAGGATGAAGGCGACCCAGATTTTATTGAGCACAGGCGGCAGCGCAGGATGGTGGAAAGGCAGCCAGTCTAGCCGGCCGGCTGGCGACTGTCACCGCACGGCCGCGAAGCACGTTGGCAAACCCCAGGCGGCGCAGCGGGCGGTGTACTCGACCTGCGGCAGTTGTACGAGCAAGGGCGCCGCCGCGGCATCGAGCCAGCCGGCGATCTCGCGCATGTCGGCGGGCGCCATCGCCGTGCAGCCGGCCGTCGGCACGCCCGGCCCGGCCCAGACATGCAGGAAGATGCACGAGCCGGCGCCAGGCACCGGCGGCTCGGCGTTATGGGCGACGACGGCACCGACGGCATAGCGCTCGTCCGACCTCAGCATGTCCTCGCACGACGCCCAGTCGGGCCGGGGCACGGTGGATTGATCGACGACCCGGTTGTAATGCGCCGAAGCCGGGTCGTCGATGGCCTTGAGGTTCGGCGTCGCCGCCAGGTACGGCAGCCTGGCGGCACGGGCAAACGGGCTGTCCGGTGCGGCGTAACCGAACAGCGCCGTGATGGCGAAAATGCCGGCCGGCGCACAAGCATCGCCTTCGCGCTTTTGCCGCCCCTCGACTGCCGGGTGCAAGCCACGCCCCCAGGCCAGCCCGGCACGGCCGATGCTCACCGCAATCGCCGGCCCGACCGGCTGCCAGTTGCCGTCGTTCCCAGCGCGCTCGAAACGCTGCAACTGCGCGTTACCGCCACCCCAATTCGGCGCGACGACGAGGAGCAACTGACGCGCCGATGCCAGAACATCAGAGGAAGGATAGGTAACAGACAACGCCATGTGAGCCATTCGGAGAGTTTTTTGAAAACCGGGAGCGGCGCAATTTCGTTTTTGGCCGATTTCTCCGGTCGACCGTAGCAAGCAAATATTTTATGCCGCAGCTGCCAAGCGCGCCTCGTTTGAACTCAATAGGTTGCCGACACTGAGGCGGCATGCCACCTGAAGGTCTACTTCCTCAATCGACGAATGCGTACTGTATACCCTGAGTCCCCCGTCAAGCAGCCAACGGTTCAGCGGGTGGTTTCATTGTCGAGCAGTCGGCCAAACCGCCACCCCGCCAACTACACGACCGCTCTCACAAGTGGCGAGCGGAACCTTGTTCAAACCCTGATCCTAGGCTCCAGCGGAGCCATCACTTGGTTGTCGAATCGGTAGCCAGATACGAAAGGTAGTGCCGGTGCCGACTTCGCTTTCGACTTCAATACGACCATGATGTTGCTTGATGACGTTGTAGGATACCGTTAATCCCAGCCCACTACCTGCACCCACAGGCTTGGTGGTAAAGAAGGGGTCGAAAATTCGACTGAGGTCTTCTGGAGCGATGCCTTGTCCATTATCAGACACATCTAACCACACGTGATCGCCCTTCACGCCGCTACGCAACGTGATCACGCCGTTGGTTGCAATAGCATGGGCCGCGTTCACGAGTAGATTCAAGAACACTTGGTTCAGTTGTGGCAGCAGGCACTCGACCAATGGTAGATCGCCATACAGTTTTTTGATTTCGCATTTGCATGTGAACTCGTGCGCAGCCACGTTGATGGTACTGTCCAGCCCCGAATGCAGATCCTGCACCGCCCAATTATTTTCCCGATCCACCAGGGAAAAATCTTTTAGATCGTGAACGATCTTGGCCACGCGGCTGATGCCCTGATTGGATTCAGCGATTAGAGAAATTAAGTCATCTCTAATGAATGCGAGATCTATCTGCGCCTTCAATTTTTGAACATTGGCCATTTGCTCACTAGGCTGCAGCTGCGCCGACTCCAAACACTCATATGCGTCAAGCATTTTAATAAAGTCTCCGCTATAGCGTTCAAGAGTACACAGATTGGAGCGTACGAAGCCGATTGGATTGTTTATTTCGTGTGCAACGCCAGCTGCCAGCGCACCGATGGAGGCCATTTTTTCCGATTGTATGAGCTGGCTCTGAGCGTCGCTAAGCTTTGCATTGACGGCCGCCAGCTTGGCGTTAGCCTCGCTTAGCGCTTCGATGGTGGCCTGCTTTTCAGCTTCTAGCTGCTTGGTTCTCGTAACATCATTGAGTACATGAACCGATGACAAATAGCCGCCCTCGGATTTAACAATGGGATAACCATGGGAGACAAAAATTTCACCCGTGTCGAGAACCACTTCTTTAATGAGCATGCCGCCCTTTTCCATTGCGCTTGGGCACAAGGGAAACGGATTTGGCAATACTGGAAATACCTCCCAATAGAGCTTGCCGACTATCTGCTTCAAGTCGACACCGGCCCGACTGGCATATGCGCGATTTGCCCGTAGGATTCGTCCTTCAACGTCGTGCATGAAAATCAGTTCATCCACCGTATCGAGGGCAGCCACCCATTCGTTTAGGGCATTTTCGATATCAATGCGTTCATTAAGCATGGTCGTCGCTCCCATGAGCCATGTATTGTCGGCAGAATTTGTCCCGAGCGGAAATCATGCTTGGCTGTGACCAACGGCGCTAGTTACCTCCAAGGTTTCTCTCGCCGTGGAGAGCAAGCATGTTCACGCACAGTAGTTGCGGATCGTGCTCGCCAGCGGCGGCCAGGGTTTCCAGGCCGTGCAGCACTTCAAAGCTGGCGGCTTCCATCTGACCGATGTCGCTGATGCCTTCTTCAAGACGCTGGTCGAGATAAGCAGCGACAGCAGCTTTTCCGAATTGGTGGACGAGCTTGTGCGGCGGTTCCACCTGCGCATAGCCTGGCAGGCGGGAGAAGCAGGACTGTCCATCGCCATGGTAGTACCAGTTACCGAGACGGCAGGTGGTGTGGGTGGCAAAGTCGTCCGGCAGCTTGTTGGAGACGCCCAAGAAGACCTTGTAGATTTCGAACTTGAAAACCACGTGATCGATCTTGGCAGTTTCGACGAAGGTACGTAGCGCCGCTCCGGCGATGGTGGCCGTCATCTTCTCGGCATGTTCGGATAGCGTGCTCATGGAGCTTTCAGCTTCCCGGCCATCACGCTCGAAGGCTGCCAATTCCCGAGGGTCGACGTTGGCAATCTGCTTGGCCATGGCGGTGCTCTGGTTGACGCGCTGCACCAGGTCGGCGATCTCGCCAGTGGCCTTGGCGGTGCGTTCGGCGAGCTTGCGCACCTCGTCGGCGACCACCGCGAAGCCGCGGCCGCTTTCGCCAGCGCGGGCAGCTTCGATGGCGGCGTTCAAGGCCAGCAGATTGGTCTGGTCAGCGATTTCCTTGATCAGTTGGACGATCTGGTTGATCTGCTGGGTTTGTGTGTTCAGTTCCTCGATGGCATCGCTGCTTTCGCCGATACGCTTGATCAGCCGTTGGATGTGCTGGCTCAAGTGCTGGACATAAACCAGGCTGCTGCCGAGTTCGGTGGAGGTATTGGCGACGCCGATAGCCTCGCTCTTCATCGATTGGGCAACGTTGGCGAAGGAGCCCTGAACTTCCTTGACCGACTCGCCAAATGTCTGTAACTGGTCGAAAAGCCCCTGAAACAACCGCAACCGGGTTTCGTTGTCATTTCGCGACTGCTCGGTGGCGGCCAATTGCTGGCGCATTTGCACCAATTCCGCTTCGAGTTCCTGATTGCGTTGCTGAAGTAGCGCCATGGCGACATCGTTCTCCTGTCGCCGAATGAATCCCGAGAAAAACATATTTCTCCTCCTTATAGCTAAGAGCCTTCAGTGATCACTCAACTTCATTGACTTCATTGACTTCATTGGCCAATTTGAAGCAAATGGTGATCCAAGACGTTCGCAGAAGTCGTTTCAATTCTTTCGGCGGTCGGGCATTCCCTGCCTTACGGCAATAGGCCCCGATCAGCACGCAGAACCCGATCTGCGACGTCAGGTTTTCATATTCACACCAGAAACTCCCTCCAGGCTTTGGTCATCCAGTTTTCTCGAAGCTCGTATCTGCGGCCAGAAATCTGCTTCCTCATTCCGCCCTTACTTACCTACGCTTTTTGCCTGACTCCCAACGGAAAAAGAGTTTGATGTATTTTTATTATTTGCCAGCTTTGGTGTTTTTAATTTACCCCGAAAGCTATAGCGTTGTTCGGTGCATGTCAAGAATTAAAGCGATGCTGGAGCAGAGCATCCGATAGGTTTCTTTGGGGGAGCTATATCGAAGCTGAGGAGGTTTTGAGACACAATGCCTAGCGACCAATAAGTTCGAACAGTGCTGGCCCAATGACAGGGATGGAGAACGATGGACGACGGCTCAGAGCATATTCTGTTGAAAACTCGATCAAACAGCCGAGACCATTGGCTGAAATTCTTGTGAGCGAGGAAATCGAGGTTTTAAAGTGAGTGAAATCACGTGCAAAAGGTGCATTTGTTCGCATATTTGTGCTATTTGGTGTTTTTTGCACACACCTATCCTGCGTGATGACTGTTGGGATGACCAGAGCAACTTGGTTATGTGAAGCAAGTATTGCCCGAGGGCGGCCATCCGACAGGTTTTAGAGTTAACCGGCCTATTGAATGTCTGTTGCCCGGATTACGAGACAGACCGCTCTTGGCCGACCTATGCCTGATGCCCGCCTCATCGCCATTAAATCGAGTTGGTCAGTATCGATGAGAAACGATGGTCAACTCTCGCGATATTCCGCAGCAAACGGCACTAATCGTCGGCGCCGTGGTCTCTGAGCCAGGATCATCTTCAGCGCACGGGGGAAATCATGGGCAAAGGCCGCCTGGAGGCATTCAGCGATGGCGTCATGGCCATCATCATCACGATCATGGTGCTGGAACTGAAGGTGCCGCATGGCGAACGCCTCGATGCGCTGACCGCCTTGATTCCGGTATTTTTCAGTTATGTGCTGAGCTTCGTGTACGTCGGCATCTACTGGAACAACCATCACCACATGCTGCACACGGCGCAAAAGGTGACCGGGCCGATCCTTTGGGCCAATTTGCATTTGCTCTTCTGGCTGTCGCTGTTCCCGTTTGCTACCGGCTGGATGGGCGAAAACCACTTCGCGGCCGTACCGTCGGCACTCTACGGCGGGGTGCTGTTCATGGCTGCGGTTGCTTACTGGATATTGCAGAAAACCATCATTGCCTCGCAAGGCGACGACTCCCTGTTGCGCAAGGCGCTGGGGCGAGACTGGAAGGGGAAATCTTCACCCGCGGTCTACGCCGTTGCGATGGTGGCGGCCTTCTGGTCGCCATCGCTGGCGCAAGGCCTGTACGTGTTGCTGGCCCTGGTCTGGCTGATTCCCGACAGGCGCATCGAGAAGGCGCTGGCGAACACGGGAAACACGGCCGGTTAAAGCAAGCTGCGGCAATCGACATGGCCGGGCACATGCGGCACCATGGGGATGCTCTTGAATTCGCCAGCCTGATCGTCGGGCGATTTGCGCAAAAACATACAAATTCACCGGCCGCCCCGAATGGCCGGGTCATGGAGGAAACGATCGTGACTGCATTGAGAAAATCCGCAGCTGCATTGGGCCTGGCCGGCGCTCTCGCCCTCGCCGGCTGCGCGCCGATGCATGGCCCTGGCTGGGAGCGGGACACCCCGCCGATAGCCTATTCGCGCGACCTTTATCCTGGCCACGGCTCGGTGTACGCCATCGACCTGGTTCGCCCCGAGCAAAACAGCGGCATTGGTGTCGGGGCCGTTGCCGGCGCCGTGATCGGCGGGCTGATCGGCCATCAGGTCGGCGAAGGCAGCGGCAACACGGCGGCGACGGTGATCGGCGCAGCGGGCGGCGCCTTGATCGGACATCAGATTGAAAAGGCGAATCAGCCGCAGGGCGACCGGTTCCGGCTGACCATCCGAATGGACAACGGCAACTACCAGACCCTGATCCAGAACACCGACTTCGTCGATCTGCGCGTCGGCGACCGCCTGCACATCGACGACGGTGGCGCCGTTCGGCGCTATTGATCTACCGGTTTAAGTGGAAAGCCGGCTGGCCCAGGAGCAGCGGGGTTTGATTTTTCTCGCTCTCCCCGGCCTCCTGGCCTTTACTTGTCAGCGCTCAGCTCAATGAACGCCAGCCACGTGCCTGTCCGAGCTATGTTCCTGCTCCTCCTGCCTGGCGTGCTGCATTGCGTAGCGCATGATGTAGACCGCCATGACCAGAATGAAACCGATGGTGATCAAGCTGAGTATGCCGATGTCGGACGTGAATAAGAGTTCCCATGCCATGAGTCTTCTCCAGTAATGGTGAATAGGGATGAATTCGTTTTGCTGCCCGCGTTTATGTGCAAGACATATGCCCGGCGCTTGCCGGGGCAAGATCACCGAGCCGGAGCGACCGGAAAGCGATCAGGCAGGAACCGTGAGGATCGGCCGAAATCGGCAGCACAACGGGATTTCGGGCCACGCAACGAAAGCTTGACGTAGCCGCCACGCCACCTTGGCGCGGGCGCATCGGCAGGCCTCAGGCGCCCGCGCGACTGACATTTCTGTCAATCGACAGAAGCACCCCGCCAGAAATGGCATGAACCGTCATCCCGCCGACCGGCTGGCGGACACGTGAGCGGAGCGGATTCAGCCCCGAACGCCACCTTGCATTCGCCGAGGAGTTGGGTTGGAAGCCGGCTTTTCCCCTGCTGTGGCGCATTCCCGGTTGGCAGTGGGGTCGGGAAAAGGCGTCGAACTTCAATGGCGGTCGTTCGGCGCCGCTTCCCCTGGGAGGGAAGGAAGAGGCGCCTTTGGGTACAACCGGCTTCCGGAGAGCTTTATAGCCAGATACGTGCCAATGGCATGATCGGGTACAAACCAACAAAAAATCAACAACTTGGACAATCACAAGCGAAAGACACCGAGCTTTTGCGTCAAAACTGTCAGCCAGAACTGACAACGCGCACCGCTACGGTCAACCGGGAATTTCGGCCAAAATCGAGATCGCCATCAATGGCTGGTGCCTTCTGACTTGGTGATCTTGTTCCACACGTTGTACTTGCCGTCCTTGGTGAATTCGACGTGGGCGAAGGTCTTGCCCGGTTCCGGCTTGAGTTCGGCGACGATTTCCAGGGTTTCCTTGTCGATGATCTGCATGGTGTCCTTGAATTCGCGGCTCATCATCGAATCGGTCCACGCGCAGCGGCTGTTTTCGTGGCTGCGCATGAAGAATCCCGGACCGCGCGTCCTGACCTACTTGACGGTCTGCCGGGTCTGCATGTCGATGATGCTGATCAGTCCCTGGTTCAAGTTGGGCGTCGCCATCACCGCCGACGACAAGAGCAGATGCGTCGATGCCGGCATGAACGACTTCATCGCCAAGCCGGTCAATCCCGACATCCTTTACGCCACGCTGTTGAAGTGGCTGGCCCGCCGCTGACGAAATAAAGCCCCGGAAGGTCATTCCGGGGCTTGATCGGGGCGCGGGTGCAATCAGGCGGCGACCTTCTTGCACTCCTTCAGGCAGGCGGCCATTTCCTTGTCGCCGTTGCCGAGCAGATACTTCATGCAATCGGCGCTGGCGGAGAAGGCACCGGCCACGGTGGCAGCTACGGTCTTCAATACATCGCGTCGTTCCATGAAATCTCATTTTTGTTCGCTGGGATGCTGCCAAAAATGGCTGGCACGCTGAATTTAGCCCGCCGAAACGATCCTGCCTCGCCATCTGTTTCGTATAAATTGACTTTTGGAATAACCCAAAAATCATTTTATATGCTAAATTTGACAAACTAATCAATTCCCGGTGAGCTCTTTCAACCTCCGGTTGACCGCGAAGGAGAACAGATGCCCGGCCTTTCCACCGCCTCAACGAACACCGCCCCCATCGCCGGCGATCCTTCGCCATGGATTGATCATCCCGCCATTCCGCAGGTCTCGCTCGAACAACTGCTCGACAGCAATCCGGTCCCCACCTTCGTGATCAATGCGGATCATGTGATCACGCACTGGAATCACGCCTGCGAGTTGATTATCGGGACCCCCGCCCATGAAATGGTCGGCACCCGCAACCAGTGGAAAGCCTTCTACCCAGAGCAGCGCCCGGTCCTGGCCGACATCATCGTCGATGACGGGGGCGAAGCGCTGGTCGACAAATTCTACGGGGGCAAATTCCGGCATTCGAAAATAATTCCCAACGCCGTCGAGGTGGAGGACTTTTTCCCGAATTTCCCCGGCGGCGGCCGCTGGCTGTTCTTCACCGCCACGCCGCTGCACGACGACAAGGGCAACATCGTCGGTGCCATCGAAACGCTGCAGGACATCACCGACCAAAAAATCGCCGAGCAGGGTCTCAAACGGGCCAAGGAGGAGATCCTGGAGCGCGAGGCGCTGCTCCATTCGGCCATCGAAGCGATCGGTGAATCGTTTGCCGTATACGACGCCGAAGACAAGCTGGCCTTCTGCAACGAAGAATACCGTCAGGTCTATCCCGCCACCGCGCCCGCCATCGTCGTCGGCAACCGGTTCGAAGACATCGTTCGCTACGGTGCCGAACGGGGTCAATATCTGGAGGCGGTGGGGCGCGTCGATGCCTGGGTGGCGGAAAGAATGGCCCTGCACCGCGCCGATGAAAGCGAATTGATCCAACACCTGAAAGACGGCCGCTGGTTGAAGATACGCGAGCGCAAGACGACGAACGGACACACCGTCGGTTTCCGGGTCGACATCACCGACTTTTACCGCGCCAAGGAGGCCGCCGAAGCGGCGAACCAGGCGAAGAGCCAGTTCCTGGCCACGATGAGCCACGAAATCCGGACGCCGATGAACGGCATTCTCGGCATGGCCCAGATTCTGATGAATCCCAACCTGGCCGAGGACGAACGCCAGGAATACGTCCGTGCCATCCTGCGCTCCGGACAGGTGTTGCTGGCCCTCCTCAACGATATTCTCGACCTGTCCAAGGTCGAAGCCGGCAAGCTGGAAATCCATACCGAGGACTTTTCCCCGGTCGACCTGGTCGGTCGCTCCGTCCAACTCTTTTTGCAGCCGGCGCAAAAAAAGAATACCAAACTGACCTGGGAAAGCAGCCTTGCGGCGAGTACCCAGCACGCCGGCGATGCAATCCGCCTGCATCAAATGCTGACCAACCTGATCAGCAATGCGGTCAAATTCACGTCCGACGGCAGGATTGTCGTGACCGTCGAGGAGTACGCCGCGACGGCGGACAGGCAATTCCTGGAATTTTCGGTCTCCGACACCGGCGCGGGCATCCCGCCCGAGAAAGTGCTGGAACTGTTCAAGCCCTTTTCCCAGATCGACAACTCGGCGACACGCCAGCAAGGCGGCACCGGCCTGGGCCTGTCGATCGTCAAGAAACTGGCCAAGATGATGGGTGGCGATGCCGGCGTGACGTCGGAAGTGGGCAAGGGGTCGCGCTTCTGGTTCCGCGTCGAAGCCCCCCGCTCGGCCCAGGCCACCCCGGCACCAGCGACCACGGAGGCCCGGCAGGAGGTCGTCACGGTCTTCTCCGGACACATCTTGATTGCCGAAGACGATCCGCTGCATCGCAAGATTCTCAAAGCCATGCTGATCAAGTTGGGCGCCTCCGTCACGGAAGTCGAGGATGGTCTCCAGGCGGTCGGTGCCGTCACCCAGGGCCAGCCGTTCGATCTGATTCTGATGGACCTGAGGATGCCCTGCCTGGATGGCATGGACGCCGCGGAGCAAATCAGGCAGTGGCAAACCAGTCAGCACCAGAAAGCGCTGCCGATCATCGCGATCACCGCCAGCGTCTACGACGAGGACCGGCAGCGCTGCGAAGCCGTGGGGATCCACGACCTGATCGCCAAGCCGATCGACTTTGCCACCCTCTCCCAACAACTGGAAAAATATCTGCCGTTCGAACGCCGGGCGAAATCCCAGCCGGTGGCGGTAGCCACCGGCCCGGCCGAAATGCCGCTGGATATTCCCCGGATCGATTCGATTGTGGCCGAATTGAAACCCCTGCTTCAGTATCGAAAATTCGACGCCCTCAGCCGGATCAGGCATTTGAAATCGGCCCTTGCGAACACCCGCCTCGAGCCTGACGTGGAACTCATTGCCGATACGCTGAAGGGGATGAATTTTGATCACGCCCTCTCCTTGCTCAACAAACTGCAAGCATCCCTGCCAAGGTAAATGGACATGGCCGCCAAAGACCGCCCAAAAATTTTGATCATCGACGATACGCCGGAGAACCTGTTTCTCCTGGCCACCGCGCTGGAAGCCGAGTTCGACCTGCAACTGGCCACCTCCGGCCCCGAAGGTCTCGACCTCGCCAAAGCCACACCGCCGGACCTGGTGCTGCTCGATGTCATGATGCCCGAGGTGGATGGCTACGAAACCTTCCGCCGCTTCCGCAAACAACGGAGCCTGGTCCACACGCCGATCATTTTCGTCACAGCCCTCGCCGATCTCGAAAGTGAAGTGGCCGGACTCGAGCTCGGTGCGGCGGACTACATCACCAAGCCGATCAAGGTCGAACTGGTCAGGCACCGCATCCGGAATATCCTGCGGCTCACCCGTATGGAACAGGAATTGAAGTCCACGGCAGAACGCCTGCAACTGGTCATGAATGTCACGGGAGAAGGCATCTGGGACTGGGACGTCGGTACCGGCCTCGTCGAGCACAACCAGACCTGGTGCCGGCTATTCGGGCTGGACGACCAATTCCTGTCGCACCCGGTGGAACACTATGCCAACCGTATCCATGCCGACGATGCGGAGGCGGTGCGCGGCGCGCTCAACGATGCCCTGGAGCATGGCAAGCCCTATCACGCGGAATACCGCATGCGTCATGAAGATGGCTACTTCATCTGGGTATCGGACCGCGGCAAGGTCATTTCCCGGCACGCCAACGGCAACCCCGAGCGCATGCTGGGCAGTGTCGCCAACATCGACGAACGCAAACACAACGAAGCGGAAATCCGGCAGTTGGCGTTTTACGACGCGCTGACCAGCCTGCCCAACCGCCGCTTGCTGCTCGACCGGTTGAGGCAGGCCATCATCAAGAACCAGCGCAGCAAATGTCACGGCGCACTGATGTTCCTGGACATGGATCGCTTCAAGCAGCTCAACGACTTGCATGGACACGACATGGGCGACGCCCTGCTCGTCGAGGTCGCGTCGCGCCTGTTGAAATGTGTCCGGGCGCAGGATACGGTGGCCCGGCTGGGCGGCGACGAATTCGTCGTGATGCTGGAAAGCCTCTCGGAAACTGCCGAAACCGCGATTGTCGATGCCCGGCGCATCAGCCAGAACATCCTCGAAAGCCTCAATCGGCCGTATCAGCTCCGCGACCTGAGCTACGTCAGCACGCCGAGTATCGGCCTGACCCTGTTTTCCGGCTCGGACAGCGACGTCAATACCGTCCTGAAACGGGCGGATGTGGCGATGTACCAAGCCAAGGAAGCCGGGCGCAACACCATCCGCGTCGCCGGCTACCCGGACGGCATCATGCCCCTGGAGGCGGCCACGGTTTAGTGGCTGGTCCCTTCCGACTTGCTGATCTTGTTCCACACGTTGTACTTGCCGACCGGCTTTTTCATCGGCAGGCGCTTCACTTCCTTCAGCGTCGCCGCGTCGTAGATGATCAGCGCACCATCCATGTCCCACAGGCTGGCCAGCACGTATTTGCCGTCTTTCGTAAACTCCGCGTGGGCGAAGGTCTTGCCCGGTTCCGGCTTGAGTTCGGCGACGATTTCCAGGGTTTCCTTGTCGATGATCTGCATGGTGTCCTTGAACTCGCGGCTCATCATCGAATCGGTCCACGCGTAGCGGCTGTTTTCGTGGCTGCGCATGAAAAAGCCGGGGCCGCGCGTCTTGATCTGTTTCACCGTCTGCCAGCTCTGCATGTCGATGATGCTGATCAGGCCTTCGTTGAGGTTGGGTGTTGCCATGACCGTTTTGCCCTGCCATTGCCAGCTGATGCCGGAACCGAGGTGCGGCATGCCGGGCAGTTCGAGGTCGGCGATTTTCTTGCGGGCGTCGAGATTGACCACCTGGCCGCTGACCGCGCTCTTCGAGTCGTTGCGCGAGGCGCCCATGACCTCGTCGTAGCCCTGGGTGAAATAGAAATCGTCGAGGTAGTCCTCGAGTTGCGTGCGTTTCGGGTTGAGAAAACCGGGGATGAAGGCGCCTTCCTTGTACTTGAAGTCGTGGATCATGCCGGTCGGGATGTCGTCGGCTTTCGGGTTGTACGACACCTCCCAGACCTCTTTCACATCCTTCAGCGCGGCAACGAAGCTTTGGCGCGGACTGGCGTCATAGACGGCGGAAACGCGCGAACTCGTCTTGCCGTCCTTGTCGACCACCGGCAGGATTTTCTTGAGGTTGAGGTCGGCATCGAGAATGACCAGGCTGTGCGGCAGGTAGTTGGCCACCGCCACCCACTTGCCGTCACCGGAGACTGCCGCGTTGCGCGTGTTGATGCCGGCGCGCACTTCGGCGATGACTTTCAGATTCCACAGGTCGAACTTGGTGATCCAGCCGTCGCGCGAGGCGAAAAAGACGTAGCGCCCGTCCGGCGTGAATTTCGGCCCGCCGTGCAGGGCAAAGCGCGACTGGAAACGGTGGATCGGTTCGAGTTTGTCGCCGTCGAGCACGGAGACGTGGTGGTCGCCGGTTTCGACAACGACGAACAGGTTCATCGGGTCGGCCGCGAATTGCGGCTTGTCCGGCAGGCTGCCGGGTGCGAAATTGACGATGCGCGAGGCTTCGATCTCCTTCTCGCCCCAGGCCGGCATCGGCTTGATCGGCGTGTAGGCATAGGCAACCAGCGCCTTGATTTCCTCCGCCGACAGCTTGTCACCAACGCCCGGCATCTGCGTCGCCGGGCGACCGTCGCGAATGACCTTCTCCGCTTCCGGCTTGCGCAGGCGGGCCAGGTTCTCCGGGATCAGCGCCGGGCCGACGCCGCCGAGCCGGGCTTCGCCGTGGCACTCGGCGCAATGCTGCTTGTAGTTGGAAGCGACATCGGCCGCCCCGGCACTGCTTGCTACGGTCAACTGGAAAAAAAGGCCAAAAATAAAAAGTCCTGACGCCCTGATTTTCATATGCCGATCTCCTCGTCGGAAAGGTAGCAACCCGGATCTTCGGCCCAGGCATCGCCGGTCATCTGTTGGGCGCGAACACGGGTGTTACCGTTGCAGATGCCGAGATAAGCGCACGCCCCGCAGCGCCCCTTGACGGCGCGCGGCTGCTGTTTCAAGCCGGCCATCAGCACATCCGAGGTATCCGGCCAGATCTGCGAGAACGGCCGATCCTTCACATTCCCCAGGTTGTGGTGCCACCACATGGTGTCCGGATGCACGTTGCCGAGGTTGTCGATATTGGCGACATTGACGCCCGAGGAGTTGCCGCCCCACTGGCGCAGCTTGGCCTCGACATGCGCCGCACTGTCCGGGAAACGCCGACGCACCCAGTGCAGGAAATAGACGCCGTCGGCATCGTTGTTGCCGGTCGTGAATTCCTTGTTCAGGCCGCGCTGGTTGTACTCCCAGCAGGTGTCGAAAAGGAGGTCCATGGCCTGCCGGGTGAGCTGGTATTGCGCGTCGTCCTTGCGGTTCTTGTTGCCGCGCCCGGCGTAGTTGAGATGCGAAAAATAAAAGCGGTCGATGGCCTCGTCCTCGACCAGTTTGAGCAGGCCGGGCAGGTCGTGGGCGTTGTCCTGGGTCATCGTGAAGCGCACGCCGATCTTCAGGCCGAGATCGCGGCACAAGCGGATGCCCTTGAGCGACGCCTCGAACGCGCCGTCCAGGCGGCGGAACTTGTCGTGCGTAGCGCCCAGGCCGTCGAGCGAGACGCCGACGTAGTTGAAGTCGCACTCGGCGATCTGGCCGATGTTGCTTTCGTCGATCAAGGTGCCGTTCGACGACAGGCCGACATAAAAGCCCTTGGCCTTGGCCCGCTTGGCGATGTCGTAAATATCCGGCCGCAACAGCGGTTCGCCGCCGGAGAGGATGAGCACCGGCACCTTGAAGCCCCGGAGGTCGTCCATCACCGTGTAGACCTGCTCGGTCGTCAGCTCGCCGGGAAAGTTCGTGTCGGCCGAAATCGAATAGCAATGCTTGCAGGTCAGGTTGCAGCGCCGGATCAGGTTCCAGATGACGACCGGGCCGGGCGGGTTGCGCTTCGGGCCGGGCGGGTTGCGCTTCGGGCCGAGCGGCGTCGGCGCGGCGATTTCCTGCATGTACTGGGAGATGCGAAACATGAATTTCCTTGTTCTTGGCTTTCGGCCATTCAACGGCAGCCCGTCGCCCCGTTCCTTGATACGCGTCAACCGTCGGAATATTGGGACGTTAGATGGGCACCCCGGACCCTACGATATACTCCTTAGATGAATCTGAACGCACTGAATTTGGTCGGCAACGAGCCGTCTGTTCCCAGCCGCTGGGCGGCCGATGTGGACGCCAAGCTGGCGGCCGGCGAGAAGCCCCAGGCCTGGCTCGAGATCGACCTCGACAAGCGCCTGCAATTCGCCTCCGGACTGGTCCTCGTCACCGACCGCCGTTTTCTCGCCTACGCCCCGGGCGACACGAACTGGCAGGAATGGCCGCTGCGCGGTGGCCTGACGCTCAATCACCACGATCACGCCGGGGTCGGCGCGCTCGAACTGGTCGACGCCAACGGCCGACTCGCCACCTGGCGCTACACGCTGGCCCGGAACCTCGCCGCCCTGCGCGTCATCGCCGAATTCGACCTGCACCGCGACAGCCTGGTCAGCGGCCAGCCGGTGCTACGGTCAACCGACGATTCATGCCCAAAATGCAAGGCGCCGCTGCCGCCCGGCGAAGACGAATGCCCGGCCTGCAACCGCGAAGCCGCGATCGCCCCGTCGACCTGGACCCTGTTCCGCCTGTGGCGTTTCGCCCGCCCCTACCGCTGGCAATTGTTCATCGGCTTCGCCCTGACCCTGGCCTCGACGGCCGCCCAGCTCGTCCCGCCCTACCTGACCATGCCGCTCATGGACGAGGTGCTGATCCCCTTCCAGAACGGCAAGCCGATCGACTGGCCGCTGGTCGGCATGTATCTCGGCGGCCTGTTCGGCGCCGCCGTGCTGGCCTGGGGCCTGGGCTGGATCCGCACCTACATCCTGTCGCTCGTTTCCGAGCGCATGGGCCGCGACCTGCGCACGCAGACCTACGATCACCTGCTGGGACTATCGTTGGAATACTTTGGCGGCAAGCGCACCGGCGACCTGATGGCCCGCATCGGCAACGAAACCGACCGCATCAACATCTTCCTCTCGCTCGACCTGCTCAACTTCGCCACCGACGTGCTGATGATCACGATGACCGCCGTCATCCTGTTCAGCATCAACCCGTGGCTGGCGCTGGTCACCCTGCTGCCGCTGCCGATCATCGGCTGGCTCATCCATTTCGTCCGCGAAAAGCTGCGCACCGGCTTCGAGAAGATCGACCGCGTCTGGGCCGAAGTCACCAACGTGCTGGCTGACACCATCCCAGGCATCCGCGTGGTGAAAGCCTTTGCCCAGGAAAAGCGCGAAGGCGAGCGTTTCCGCGCCGCCAACGAGCACAACCTGCAGATGAACGACAAGCTCAACAAGACCTGGTCGCTGTTCACACCCACCGTCACCCTGCTTACCGAAGTTGGCCTGCTCGTCGTCTGGGTTTTCGGCATCTGGCAGATTTCCAAGGGCGAATCGACCGTCGGCGTACTGACCGCCTTCCTCGCCTACATCGGCCGCTTCTACACCCGCCTCGATTCGATGAGCCGCATCGTCTCGGCCACCCAGCGCGCCGCGTCGAGCACCAAGCGCATTTTCGACATTCTCGACCATGTCTCCAGCGTGCCCGAGCCGACCAACCCGGTGCATCTGTCGAAGGTCACCGGCCAGCTCGAACTCAAGAAAGCCAGCTTCCGCTACGGCACCCGCTCGGTCACCCGCGACGTTGACCTGGTCATCCAGCCCGGCGAAATGATCGGTCTGGTCGGCCATTCCGGCTCCGGCAAGTCCACGCTGGTCAACCTGATCTGCCGCTTCTACGACGTTTCCGAAGGCCAGGTGCTGATCGACGGCGTCGATGTCCGCTCGGTGCCGGTCGCCGAATTCCGCCAGCACATTGGCCTCGTCCTGCAGGAACCCTTCCTGTTCTTCGGCACCATCGCCGACAACATCGCCTACGGCAAGCCCAACGCGACGCGCCAGGAAATCATCGCCGCCGCCCGCGCCGCCCACGCCCACGAGTTCATCCTGCGCCTGCCGCACGGCTACGACTCGCTGGTCGGCGAGCGCGGCCAGGGCCTGTCCGGCGGCGAGCGCCAGCGCATCTCCATCGCCCGTGCCCTGCTCATCGATCCGCGCATCCTGATCCTTGATGAAGCGACTTCTGCGGTCGACACCGAAACCGAGAAGGAAATTCAGAAAGCGCTCGACAACCTGGTCAAGGGCCGCACCACCATCGCCATCGCCCACCGCCTGAGCACGTTGCGCAAGGCCGACCGGCTGGTCGTCATGGATCGCGGCCGCATCGTCGAAGTCGGCAACCACGACGAGTTGATGGCCATTGAGGGCCATTACTTCAAGCTCTACATGGCGCAGGCCCGCAACGTCGACACCGAGCCGGAACTGCCGCGCTCGACCAGCCAGCCCAAAACTCACGCGGAATAAGTCCATGTCGAACACCCATTTCCAACTGCAACGCGATTCCTACGGTCAACTGGTCTTAACGGCCGAAAATGGAATGGTCCATCAGGGCGTCACGCCGGTGCGCGCCTTCCCCATCGCCGCCCCCGACGAAGGCCTATCGCTGGTCAATGCCGAAGGCCACGAAGTCGCCTGGATCGACAACCTCACCGACCTGCCGCCGGCCGTCGGCCAACTCATCGAAGCCGAACTGGCCAGCCGCGAATTCGTGCCGGAAATCGAGCGCATCGACACCGTCTCCAGCTTCGCCTGCCCGAGCACCTGGCAGCTGCAAACCAACCGCGGGCCGGCCGAGCTGATCCTCAAGGGCGAAGAAGACATCCGCCGCCTGAGCCAGACCCGCCTGCTCATCGCCGATGCCCATGGCATCCAGTTCCTGATCCGCGATCTGAGCACCCTGGACAAGCACAGCCGCAAGCTGCTCGACCGCTTCCTGTAACGCTTTGTCCGGACGCGTGACATTTTTAGACGGCGGTCAGCCACAAGCAGAATAAAGCGTTAATAATGCTGCACTCGAAAACTCATCACCGCAGGCCAACGGAGCCACAGCCAAGAGCATGAAGAACAAGGACATCGTTTTCCGGGACACGATTTCGCTGCGTGGCCCCAATATCTGGACCTACCCCCCGGTCATCGAGACCTGGATCGACATCGGCGAACTCGAGGATTTTCCCTCGAGCAAGATCCCCGGTCTTTACGAGCGCCTCAGCGCCTGGCTGCCGGGCCTCGTCGAACATCGCTGCAGCTACGACGAACGCGGCGGTTTCCTGCGCCGACTTGAAGAAGGCACCTGGGCCGGCCACATCCTCGAACACATCGTCCTCGAACTGATGACCCTGGCCGGCCTGCCCGACGGTTTTGGCCGCACCCGCGAAACCACGACGCGCGGCGTCTACAAGCTCGTCGTCTCCAACTTCCACGAAGAAGTGACACGGATGTCGCTCGACGTCGGCCGCGAACTGCTGCTCGCAGCCATCGCCGACCAGCCCTACGACCTCGACGAAGCCGTCCGCCTGCTGCGCCGCAAGGTCGACCGCAAATACCTCGGCCCATCGACCGCCGCCATTGTCCTGGCTGGCGAAAAACGCGGCATTCCGCACATCCGCCTGCTCGACGACGGCAACCTCGTCCAGCTTGGCTACGGCGCCGCCATGCGCCGCATCTGGACGGCCGAAACCGACCAGACCAGCGCCATCGCCGAAACCATTTCGCGCGACAAGGATTTGACCAAGGAGCTGATCTCCTCGGTCGGCGTCCCGGTCCCCGAAGGCCGCGAAGTCGATAGCGCCGACGACGCCTGGGATGCCGCCGAAGACATCGGCCTGCCGGTCGTCGTCAAGCCGACCGACGGCAACCACGGGCGGGGCGTGTTCATCGACCTGATGACCCGGGAAGAAGTCGCCAAGGCCTACGCCATCGCCGTCGAGGAAGGCTCCGGCGTCCTCGTCGAGCGTTCCATCCAGGGCATCGAACATCGTCTGCTGGTGGTCGGCGGCAAGCTCGTCGCGGCCAATCGCAGCGACCTCATCACGGTGACCGGCGACGGCAAATCGACCGTGCTCGAACTCATCGACAGCCAGGTCAACATCGACCCGCGCCGCGGCACGACCGAACTGCATCCGCTCTCCATCATCAAGATCGACACCGCCGCCCGGATCGAACTCGAACGCCAGGGTCTGACCGGCGACAGCGTGCCGATCAAGGACCGCGAAGTGCTCATCCAGCGCAACGCCAACCACGCCTTCGACTGCACCGACGAAGTCCACCCCGACACCGCCCAGGTCGTTGCCTTGGCTGCCCGCGTCGTCGGCCTCGACATCGCCGGCATCGACCTCGTCTGCCAGGATGTCTCGAAGCCGCTGGCCGAACAGGGCGGCGCCATCGTTGAAGTCAACGCCGGCCCCAGCCTGCTCATGCACATCAAGCCGGGCATCGGCAAGCCGCGCCCGGTTGGTCAGGCCATTGTCGACAACCTGTTCGCCAAGGACGCCAGCGGCCGTATCCCGCTCGTCGGCGTCACCGGCACCCACGGCCGCAACACCGTCGCCAAGATGGTCGCCCACCTCATCCACCTCTCCGGCCAGCATTCCGGCCTGGCCTGCACGGACGGCATCTACCTCGATCGCCGCCATGTCCAGAAAACCAACGCCGCCAACTGGGAAGGCGGGCGCCGCCTGCTCATGAACCGCTCGGTCCAGGCCGCCGTCATCGAAAACGGCGCCCGGGTCATCCTCGGCGAAGGCCTGGCCTACGACCGATGCTCGGTCGGTATCGTCACCAACATCGTTGCCGAAGCCGAAGACCTGTCGCGCTGGGATACCCAGCCGACCGGCGGCGAGTACTACACGACGCCGCGCTCGATCTACCGGACGCAGGTCGATGTCGTCCTGCCCAGCGGCCACGCCGTGCTCAACGCCGAAGACGAACTGGTCGCCGATTTTGCCGAACTGTGCGACGGCGAGGTGATCTTCTTCGCCGTCGATCCGGCCAACCCGACCCTGCTCGCCCATCTGGCCGCCGGCAAACGCGGCGTCACGGTTGCCGACAAGCGCGTCGTGCTGCGCTCGGGCGCCGATGAAACGCGGCTGAGCCGGCTGGTCGACGCGCCGTATATCGGCAAGGCCAGACAGCCGACCCACATCGCCAACGTGCTCGCCGGCATTGCCGCCGGCTGGGCCATGGGCCTGAGCAAGGAAGTGCTGACGACCGGTCTCAAGACCTTCGGTCTCGACCTGGCCGACCCTGCTGCGCTGATACTCCAGGCAGCCAAAAAGTCGCAACCCAAGAAGCCGGCTACCGCCCGGAAATAACGAGGAACAAAGCGTCATGGACGTTTCCCGCATTCGTGCCCTGCGCGGCCCCAACCTGTGGAGCCGGCACACCGCCATTCAGGCCATCGTTTCCTGCCAAGGAGCCGAGGTCGCCATTTCCGAACTACCCGGTTTTGAAGCCCGCCTGCGCGAACGCTTCCCGGAACTCGGCGATCTCATTCCCTCCGACCATCTCGACACCGTGTCGATGGCCCACGCCCTCGAATTCGCTGCCCTCGGCCTGCAGGCCCAGGCCGGTTGCCCGGTCACCTTCAGCCGCACGGCGCAGACGCTTGACCAGGGCGTCTATCAGGTGGTCGTCGAATACACCGAGGAAGACGTCGGTCGGCTGGCTTTCGAGCGGGCCGAGCAGCTTTGTCTCGCCGCCCTCAACGACACGCCTTTCGATCTGGACGGCGTCCTCAAGGAAATGCGCGACCTCGACGAAGACATCCGCCTTGGCCCCTCAACCGGTGCCATCGTCACGGCGGCCCTGGCCCGTGGCATCCCGATCCGCCGCCTGACGCAGGGCAGCCTCGTCCAGTTTGGCTGGGGCAGCAGGCAGAAGCGCATCCAGGCGGCCGAAACCAGCCTGACCAGCGCCATCGGCGAAGCCATCGCCCAGGACAAGGAACTGACCAAGAAGCTGCTGCACGCCTCCGGCGTCGCCGTGCCGATCGGGCGCCCGGTCGAAGACGAGGACGACGCCTGGGCGGCAGCGCAGGAAATTGGCCTGCCGGTCGTCGTCAAGCCGCAGGACGGCAATCAGGGCAAGGGCATTTCGGTCAACCTGACGACCGAAGAGCAGGTGCGCCGCGCCTACCGCGTCGCCGTCGACTACCGCGACGACATCATGGTCGAGAAATTCCTCTCCGGCCACGACTGGCGCCTGCTGGTCATCGGCGACAAGCTGATCGCCGCCGCCCGGCGCGATCCGCCACTGGTCATCGGCGATGGCACGCATACCGTCCGCGAACTGGTCGACATCGTCAACAGCGACCCGCGCCGCTCGGATGGTCATGCCACCTCGCTGACCAAGATCCGTTTCGACGAAATCGCCCTCGCCCGCCTTGAAGAACAAGGCCTGACCGCCGACACCGTGCCCGGCCGCGGCGTTCGCGTCGTGCTGCGCAACAACGCCAACCTGTCGACCGGCGGCACGGCCACCGACGTCACCGACGACGTACACCCCGAACTCGCGGCGGCCGCCGTCGCCGCCGCGCAGACCGTCGGCCTCGACATCGCCGGCATCGACGTGGTCTGCGACACCATGTACAAGCCGCTCGAAGAACAGGGCGGCGGCATCGTCGAAGTCAATGCCGCCCCCGGCCTGCGCATGCACCTCGACCCCTCCTTCGGCAAAGGCCGGGCGGTGGGCGAAGCGATTGTCGGCATGATGTTCCCCGACGGCCCCGACGGCAAACCCGACAACGCTCGCATCCCGGTCGTCGCCATCGCCGGCACCAACGGCAAGACGACAACCAGCCGCCTGATCGGCCGCATTTTCGAATCGAACGGTCTGCGCGTCGGCATGACCAGCACCGACGGCATCTACATCGAAGGTCGGCGCATCGACAGCGGCGACTGCTCCGGCCCGCGCAGCGCCCGCAACGTGCTCATGCATCCCGACGTCGACGCCGCCGTCTTCGAAACGGCGCGCGGCGGCGTCCTGCGCGAAGGCCTCGGCTTCGACATGTGCGACGTTGCCGTCATCACCAACATCGGCCTCGGCGACCACCTCGGCCTCAACTACATCACGACGGTCGACGAACTGGCCGTGGTCAAACGCGTCATCGTCGAAAACGTCGCACCGACCGGCACCGCCGTGCTCAATGCAGCCGACCCGGTGGTCGCTTCGATGGCCCATCACTGCCACGGCGACGTCATTTTCTTCGCCCGCGACCGCATGAACCCGGTCCTCGCCACGCACCGCGCCCAGGGCAAGCGGGTCGTCCACGTCGAGCGCGACACCATCGTCTGCGGTGAAGGCCGCAAGAAACAGCGCATCCCGCTGGCCAACATCCCGCTCACCCGCAACGGCAGCATCGGTTTCCAGGTGGACAACGCCATGGCCGCCATCGCCACCGGCTGGGCGCTCGGCTACGCCTGGGACGTCATCGAGGGCGCGCTGGCCGGTTTCGTCAGCGATGCAGCGACCGCCCCCGGCCGTTTCAACGTTTTCGACTACAAGGGCGCCACGCTGATCGCCGACTACGGCCACAACCCCGACGCCATCCTGGCCCTGGTCGGCGCCATCGACAATATGCCGGCCGTGCGCCGCTCGGTCGTCATCAGCGGCGCCGGCGACCGCCGCGACGACGACATCCGCCAGCAAACCGAAATTCTCGGCGACGCCTTCGACGACGTGATTCTTTACCAGGACGCCTGCCAGCGCGGCCGCCAGGACGGCGAAGTCATTGGCCTATTGCGCGAAGGCCTGGCCAACGCCCGCCGCACCAAGCAGATCGATGCCATCACCGGCGAGTTCATCGCCATCGACACCGCTCTGAACCGCCTGCAACCGGGCGACCTCTGCCTGATCCTGATCGACCAGGTCGAAGAGGCGCTGGCGCACATTGCCAAGCGGATCGCCGAGGCGAACTGACCCACTTGGCTCCCGACAAGGCCCGGCACTGTCCGGGCCTATTTGCAGGGATTCGGAGCGCTCCCCCGACAGGCACCAAAAAGCGGCCGACTTTGTAGCCCGATCCCTCCATCAACAGTCGCTTCGACCACAGATAAACGATACCGGCCACCTTCGTGACCAATCAGACAGGGAGATCGGCCTAGGCTTCCAATCACCAAAATGGTTGAATTCTGTCGGGATTTTTTACATAACCACACAACATATTTTATATGCCATTGATTTTTAATAATAAACTTTAGTGGCATTACTATTGCTCTTGTCGGAACACCTAAACTCTTGCACCTATTCGAGTATCATGAACTCGTTCAAAAATGCGCTTGTTGTCAGCTTGATTTTTGTGGTCACTTCCATATCCATGGCATCGTCAGCAAGTGCCGCCGTTTTGTCCGGTCCGACCCTCGGCAATCACAATATTGGATGGTCTGATACCGGCCTTCAATTTACCGCCTTGCAAAACGTTACGTTGCAAAGCTTTGTTTTTCAGAACTATGGCGCGAATGACACAATCAAGCTAACTGACACCCTCGGCAACATATTGATGTCCTATGCCTTTACTGGTAGCGGCAGCGAACAGGCTGACACAATCTCGGTTAACTGGGCTCTAACAGCAGGCACCACGTACGATCTCATCTCGCAAGACCCCAATAACAGCAAGTGGGCCGTAGCGTCGTTCCCGGTCTCGAATAGCGACCTGCAGGTCAATGGCGGGTACGGTATGGGCAGCCTTCAAACTTCGTACTGGTTCCATTTCAATGACCTTACAACCGGCTCCAGCTCCAGCAACGTGCCAGAGCCCGGCTCCGTTGCATTGCTTGGACTTGGTCTTGCCGGACTTGTCGCCACACGCCGCCGGAAGCAGAAGGCCGGGTAAATCCACTCAGCCCCCTTGCCGACCCCGCTACGGCGGGGTTTTGTTTTGTTTGGTGCGCCACGCACTGACGCAATGATGTGAGCTCAAGTCGGGACACGTGGTTGCGGGCACTTGACAGCCTTATAGCTGGATCTCGTTTTTACCGATTTTTCCGGTTGACCGTAGCAACTCAGCTACCGATTCGCAGTCCCGATTTCTTGAGGATTTTCGTCGAGTAGAGAATGTCGCTCTGTCGGCACGCTTCGCCGAGCAGGGCGCGGATTTCAGCGGCCTTGGCTGAACATTCGTCACGCGAGGCGCCGTGCACCATGGCGAACAGGTTGAAGGGCCAGGCTGGCAGGGCGCGGGGGCGGCGGTAGCAGTGGGTGACGAAATCGAGGGCGCCGATGCGCTCGCCGAGTTGGTCGACTTGCTCGTCGGCGACATCCCACACCGTCATGCCGTTGGCTATCCAGCCGATGGCGTAGTGGTTGGGCACGGCACCGATGCGGCGGATGATGCCGGTTTCGAGCATGATTTTGAGGCGGCGCATGACCTCGTCGGCGCTCAACCCGAGCTGCTCGGCGAGGGCGTGATAGGGACGCGGCACGAGCGGCAGGCCGCCCTGGGTGGCGACGATCAGGGCGCGATCGATGTCGTCGATCACAGGCGCGCTTCCAGCTTCATTTCGACGAAAAACTCGCGTTCCTTGGGGAAGGCGTAAACCGGCAGGCCGGTGTCGTGCTCGATGCGGGCGATGGCTTCGGCGATGCCATCCTTCGTTTCGGTGGCGAGCACGAACCACATGTTGAGCGCGTGTTCGCGGCGGTAGTTGTGGGCGACCGCGGGCAGTTCGTTGACCAGTGCCGTGACTTCGTCGTAACGCGCCTCCGGGGCGGCCAGGGCGGCGAGCACGAAGGCGCCGCCCATTTCCTCGATCTGGAACATAGGGCCGAAGCGGGTCAGCACCTTGTCGGCGAGCAGTTGCTGCAGGCGTTGCAGCAATTCGTCTTCGCTGATGCCGATTTGCTCGGCAGCCTCGGCGTAGGGGCGTTCGCAGATCGGGAAGTCGCCTTGCAGTTTTGCCAGAATTTTCCGGTCGACCGTAGCAAGCTCACGCATAGCGCGCGCCGTTCTGCTTGAAGCGGGTCAGCGAGAAGAGCACCTCGTGGGCGGCCGTTTCGAGGCCGTGGCGCTGGCGCAGGTCGGCGATGATGGTCTCGACCTCGCCGCGTTCGCGACCGTGGATCATGCAGAACAGGTTGTACGGCCAGTCGGGCAGGCGGCGCGGGCGGCGGTAGCACAGCGTGACGGCCGGCTCTTCGGCAAGGGCCCGGCCGATGTCGCCGACCTGCTCGTCCGGGATGTCGTGGACGAGCATGGCGTTGGCCCGGTAGCCGAGTTCATGGTGGCGGACGACGACGCCGAAGCGCTTGATGGCGCCCTCTTCGAGCCAGCGACGGATGCGGCCGAGGACTTCCGGCTCCGAGGCGCCGATGCGCTCGGCGATCAGGGCGAAGGGCCGGATGAACAGCGGCAGGCCTTCCTGCAGCACGGAAACGAGACGCCGCTCGGCTTCGTCGATGGGGGCCGTTGGCTGTACGGGCAGTGCCGTGGCGACGCTTTTCGGCTTGTCGCCGTTCAGGCAGAAACCGAGATCGATGTGAAATTCTTCTTCAAGCGGCAGGGCCAGCAGCGGATAGCCGGCGGCCTTCTCAATGGCGCCAAGGCTGGCTTGCAAACGCCCCTCGCTGGCCGCCGTGACGACAAACCACAGGTTGTAGCGGTGCTCACGCTCGTAGTTGTGATTGACCTCGGGGAAGCGATTGACCGCAGCGGCCACGGCTTCGAGCTTTTCCGGCGGCACGGCCATGGCGGCGAGCGTCGAGGCGCCGATGCGTTTCGGCGCGAAGACGGCACCGACGCGAGAGATCTTGCCTTCGCGCCGAAGGTTTTCGAGGCGACCAAGGACGACCTTTTCACCGACCCCGAGACGCGACGCCAGCTCGGCAAACGGGGCCGGACAGAGCGGGAAGTCGCGCTGGAAGTCGTTGAGCAACTGGAAGTCGAGGCTGCGGTTCATGGCCAGGGCGTTCATCAGAAACCGGTGCGCACGGCGCGCGAGGTGAAGAAAATGCCGGACGGGCTTTCGACGGGGATTTCACCCAGTTTGGCAAAATTCTCGGTGTTGTAAATCAAAACCTTGTTGTCATCGCGCGCCGACAGCCAGACGTTTTCGCCACGCGGCGCGAACTCCATGTGCAGGATGGCCTTGCCTGGCTCGAAGGCATGGACGACCTTACCGGCCAGGGTGTCGATGACATCAACCTTGCCGTTGTCCGGGAAGGCGAAATTGACCCAGATCTGGCGGCCGTCGGGGCGGGCCATGACGAAAACCGGCTGGCCGCGCACGGGGATGCGGCCGACTTCTTTCCAGGTGGCGACATCGACGACCAGCACTTCATGACGACCGATTGCCGGCAGATAGGCCTTGCCCTGCGCCACCGACCAGCCGCGCAGGTGCGGCATCTTGAAGACCGGCAGTTTTTCCTGACCGCGGCCATAGTTTTCGAGAATCTTGCGGGCGCCCTTTTCCGGCTGCCAGAGGTCGAGCATGGCGACGCCGTCCTCGCCGAACAGGCCGGCCAGGTAATAGCGGCCATCCGGCGTGACGAGGCCGTCGTAGGGCTGCTTGCCGGCCGGGAATTTTTGCGTTGTCGGCTGGCGCGGATGGCTGAAATCGGTGACGCGGATTTCGCCGCCGTCGAACAATGCGTAGGCAAACTTGTTGCCCGTCGTGTCGGCCAGGCCGACGACCTTGGAGAAATGGCCGGGGGCGAACTCGGCCGGCACTTCGGAGAGCAGTTCGAGGGTGTCGCTGTCGAAGGCCTTGATGCCGCCCGGCGTGTAGTTCTGGGCGACGACGATGCGGCCGTCCTGGGAGATCGAGCCGCCGATGGCATTGCCGGACTGGATGATGCGCTTGACGATCCGGGCTTCGAGCAAATCGATCTTGGTCAGCCCACCGTCGCGGCCGAAGATGAAGGCGTAGCGGCCATCGCGCGAATAGACGGCAGAGGCGTGCGACAGGTCGCCGAGGCCACCGATGCGGGCATAGGGCTGACGCGCCGTGGTGTTGATCAGCGTGACGTGGCCGCTGGCCCGTTCGATGATCAGCCCGAGATCGCTGGTGCCGCGCAGTTGCGGGCCGGCGCAGGCGTTGAGGAACAGGGCAAAAAAGGCGATCAGCAGCAGGCGCATGGCATTCTCACTGGGGGAATTCGGTCATCAGTTTATCGACTATCCAGGCCGCTTCGGCTTCGGACAGGAAGGCTTTCCAGGGCGGCATCGGCGTGCCCGGGCGGCCATAATAAATCGTCGCGGCCAGACCTTCGGCCGGCTTGTCGCGCAGGTTTTCCGGCAGCAAGGCCGGGCCGAGTCCGCCCTTGAGCGTCATGCCGTGGCAGGAGCCGCAATCCTGGCGCACGAGGTGCACCAGCTCTTTTTGGCGGGCCGCCTCGGGCTCGCCGGCGATTGCTAGCTTTGCACTTCCTACGGTCGCGGTCGACAGGAAAAAAAGGCCAAAAATGAAATTACTCGGCGACACGAATGACCCCCGTCATTTCGGGATGTGGGCCGCAGTGGTATTCATAGCGGCCCGGCTTGTCGAACTGGCGCTGCCAGCTTTCATCGGGAAAAAATCGTTCCGACTCCCGCCCGCCTTCTGCCGGGAAGACGATCGAATGGCTGGTCCGCTTTTCGTGATTGGTCCACCGCACGCTGTCACCCGCCTTGATGCTGACCTCGGCCGGCCGGTATTGGTAGCCCTCGATGCGCACCTCGACCACATCGCCGGCCAGCGCCGAAAAAGAAAAGAGCGCCAGCACGAGCGGCGCCCTTTTCAGGCACAACCATCCGGAATGCAGCAAGTGTCCGGATGGCATGCTGGCTTACTGCTTGGCTGCCTTCACGTCGCCATCGGCACCCAGGCCGATCGTGTGGCCGAAGGAAACGTGATGGAAACGGCCGGCAGCATGGTCGGCGTGGATGGCGATACCGAAAGGCACGGCCTTGCCCGGCGCCAGCACGGCATTGCCGGTTAGCTTGCGGGTGAAGGTCACGGTGTAGGTGTCGCCGGCCTTGGCACCTTCGGCCGAAGCACCGGCCTTGCCGCCGTCCATGTGGCGCTTGTCGGCGACGTAACCATCGACCGACTTGCCGCTGCTCGCCCATTGCACGAGATCCAGCGCACCGGCGGTCACGTACTTGGTCTTGTCCTTGCCCCCCGGCATACCCTTGGAATCCTGGTGACAGGCGGCCCAGCAGCCGGCTTGCTCAGCCAGCGGCACCTTGTCGTTGGGGAACATGATGGTGGCCTTGACGTCGTTTTCCTTGTCGGAATGGTCGAAACCGCCGGCCGGTGCCTTGAAGCTCAGGCGCACGTAAAGGTTGGCCGCGTCGTAGGCCGCCTGCACGGTAACCGGATAGGTCGCCGTCTTCGGGCCGCCCTTGGGTTCCATTTCCTTGCTGACCAGGCGCTTGGTGTCGAGGCTCAGCTTGCCATCCTCGATATGGCAGCCAGCACAGGCTTCGCCCTTTTTCAGGCCGCTCGCCCCGCTGTGCTCACCCTTGCCCTGAATCCACTCGATCGGCGCTGCGCCCGGGTGGAAAACGTGGATCGTACTCTTTGCCGCCTTGCTCCAGTCCGGCGCCGCCATGGCCGACTGCGAACCGAAGGCGACAAAGGCGCCAATGACTGCCAGGGAAACGAAATTCTTTTTCATCGTGCTTATCTCCACCAAAATGATTTGCTCACCGCGCAGACTATATACGCCTGCGCAAATTGCTACCGCTTCATATGCTACGGGGGCTTGCGCCCCCGTAGCTTTAAGTCACATCAAACAATCAGCGGTCGATCAATAGATGTCGTGCTGGGTGTTGTAGACGTTGAACTTGCCGGTCGGCGTGATCATCTTCGGATCGGTGATGACCTTCTTGAGCGTCAGCGTCGCATCGTCATAGACCACGATGGCCGACTGATCGGTCTTGCCGCCCCACAGGGAGATCCAGACTTCCTTGCCGTCAGCCGAGTATTCCGGATGAACGGCACGGCGGGTTGCCTTGGTTTCCGGCAGGCCGGCATCCTTGGCCACATTGATGACCTTGACCGGCTTCGAGAGATCGGAAACATTCCAGATGGAAACGGATTCAGCCAGTTCCCGCTCCGGATTCTGCGGCGAATCGGCCCACAGGTGCTTGGACTTCGGATGGGTCTTGACGAACAGGTTGCCCGGCACGTGTTTGACTTCCTGGACGACCTTCCAGTTGAACTCCTTGAACTTGGCATCCGACTTCTTATCCGACGGCGTGCTGATCAGGGTCAGAACGTCGGCACCGAGGTGACCCGTCGTCCACACCGGACCAAATTGCGGATGGGTAAAGTTGGCGCCACGGCCCGGGTGCGGGATCTTGGCGACATCGACCAGGGCTGCCAGCTTGCCAGTCTTGGTATCGACCGCAGCGATCTTGTTGGAGGCATTGGCCGCCACCAGGAAATAGCGCTTGGAGGCATCCCAGCCGCCGTCATGCAGGAACTTGGCAGAACCGATGGTCGTCGTCTTGAGGTTTTCGATGTCGGAATAATCGACCAGCAGGATCTGCCCGGTTTCCTTGATGTTGATAACCCATTCCGGCTTGGTGAAAGAGGCAACGATGGACGCCACACGCGGTTCCGGATGGTATTCGCCATCGACCGTCATGCCACGGGTGGAAACAACCTTGCGCGGCTTGAGCGTGTCGCCGTCCATGATCACGTACTGGGGCGGCCAGTAGGAGCCGGCCACGGCGTACTTGTCCTCGAAGCCCTTGAACTTGGAGGTATCGACCGAACGCGCATCGAAGCCGATTTTCACTTCAGCAACCACACCCGGCTTTTCCATCCACAGGTCGATCAGCGACAGACGACCGTCGCGACCGATCACGTAAACATAGCGGCCGGAAGCCGACAGGCGCGAAATATGCACCGCGTAGCCGGTCTTGACGATGCTGCGAATTTCCTTCGTGTCGCCGTCAACCAGGGCCACTTCGCCGGTGTCGCGCAGAGTCACCGAGAACATGTTCTTGAGGTTGTACTTGTTCATCTGCTTGGTCGGACGCTGATCGACCGGCACGATGACCTTCCACGAATCCAGCGTTTCCTTGAAGCTGTATTCCGGCGGCACATCCGGCGTATTCTGGATGTACTTGGCCATCAACGACAGTTCTTCCTTGGTCAGGATGTCGTCGAAATTGACCATACCGCCATCGGTGCCGTAGCCGATGATCTTTTCCAGACGCTGCTGGCCGAGTTTGAGCGTGCCACCTTCGGTGACCGTGCCGTCCTTGGCCTTCTTCGTCCAGTGCGGCTCAAGGTTCTTGCCCGTGGCTCCCTTGCGCAGAACACCGTGACAGCCGGCGCAACGCTCGAAGTAAATTTTCTTGGCCTGGTCCTTTTCGGCCGCCGTCAGCGTTGGCGCCGTCTTGGCAGTTTCCTGGGCAAAGGCCGAACCCATGGCAACAGCCATGGCGCTAAGTGCAAGCATCCCCACTACAGTTTTTTTCATCTTTCTATCTCCTGGAACGAAATATTTCGCGCCCAATCTCCCTCAACGCGATGCCCGCAAGGTTGAACCTCAGCCCCCAAGCCATCCTTGATACTCATCAATCTTTTGGCGCAAGAAAACACCATGCATTCATACGGTTATAGTTACTTATAACTACCACTATAATACTTTGGGTGTATATCTGCGACGAATTGACTTCGGGCTATTGGCAGGCGCCCGCTCCCGCATTAGGATGGCCGCCCAAAGGCAGGGATAACGCATGAACAAGCAGAACAAACTCGCAGCCGGCAAAGTCTGGCTGGTCGGCGCCGGCCCCGGCGACCCGGACTTGCTGACCCTAAAGGCAGCGCGCCTGATTGCCGCCGCCGACGTCCTCGTCTACGACCATCTGGTCGGCGACGGCATCATGGATCTGGCCCGCCCAGACGCCCGCCGGATCTACGCCGGCAAGGAAGCCTCGAAGCACACGCTGCCACAGGACTCGATCAACGAATTGCTCGTACAACTCGCCCGCGAAGGCCTCTCGGTCGTCCGTCTCAAGGGTGGCGACCCGTTCATCTTCGGTCGTGGCGGCGAAGAACTCGAAACACTGGTCGCCTCCGGCATTCCCTTCGAAGTCGTCCCCGGCGTCACGGCGGCCGCCGGTTGCGCCGCCTACTCCGGGTTCCCGCTGACCCATCGCGACCACGCCCAGTCGGTCACCTTCGTCACCGGGCACCTCAAGGACGGCACGGTCAATCTCGACTGGCCCTCGCTCGCCCGCCCGCGGCAGACCGTCGTCTTCTATATGGGGATCGGTGCCGTCAGCGAAATCTGTCGGCAGATGATCCACCATGGCCTACCCTCGCTGACCCCGGCTGCCGTCATCCGCAACGGCACGCAGCCCGACCAGCAGACACTGCTCGCCACCCTGGGGACACTGCCGCACCGCATCGCCGAATCCGGCATCAAGCCACCGGCGCTGATCGTCGTCGGCAGCGTTGTCGGCCTGCATGAGAAGCTCAACTGGTTCGAAAAGCAATGAAACTCCTCTGGCTCGTCGCTGCGCTCTTCGCCACGTCGGCCCACGCCTATACCGGGCAGGAACTGCGCGGCGACTGCCAGGCAGCGGATAGCCTGTACGCCGGACAAAAATCCAGCGACCCTATCCAGGCCATCCGCAGCGCCCGCTGCATCGCCTATGTCGCCGGCTTTGCCGACAGTTACGGCGTCAGCGACTATCTGGCCGAACAGGTCGGCGTCAAACTCAACGCCTTCTGCCTGCCGAAAGACCCCGATCTCTCGCAACGCCTGGTCCGCGCCGTCCTCATCCACGTCGAACGCGTCCCGCCGCAAACCACCGTCAGCCCGGCCACGCTGGTCGCCGGCGCGCTGACAAAAGCCTTCCCATGCGCCGATTCACTTGAATCAAAGAAGTGATTCGTGGATAATCCGCCCTCCGATTGCCCCGGTGGCGGAATCGGTAGACGCAGCGGATTCAAAATCCGCCGCCGAAAGGTGTGCCGGTTCGAGTCCGGCCCGGGGCACCAGTAATTGCAAAACGGCTTTCCCTATGGAAGGCCGTTTTTGTTTCCAAGTGGAATTTTGCCCATGTCGTTGACCGTCGACGACTTCGACTTCCCTCTCCCGCCTGAACTCATCGCCCAGCACCCGGCTGCCCAGCGCACCGGCAGCCGCCTGCTGCATGTCGGCGGCGAATGCTACGGTCAACCGGGATTTGATCGCAAATTTGAAGACCTGCCCGCGTTGCTGAAAGCCGGCGACCTGCTCGTTTTCAACGACACCCGCGTGATCAAGGCCCGCTTTTTCGGCTGCAAGGAGACCGGCGGGCTGATCGAAGTCATGCTCGAACGCATCGTCGATGCGACGCACGCCATCTGCCAGATTCGCGCCAGCAAGGCACCCAAGGCAGGCAGCACGATGTTGCTGGGCGACGCCTTCACGGTACGAATGACCGGCCGTGCCGGTACCGATGGCGACTTTTTCGCCCTCGAACTGGTCGAACCCGGCGATTTCTGGGAGCTGGCCGAGCAGCACGGCAAACTGCCGCTGCCGCCCTACATCGAGCACCCGGCCGAAGGCGCCGATGAAACGCGTTACCAGACGGTTTACGCCCGCCAACCGGGCGCCGTCGCCGCGCCCACAGCCGGCCTGCATTTCGACGAGGCGATGCTGGAAAAACTGCGCGCGCAGGGCGTCAACACCGCCTTTCTGACCCTGCATGTCGGCGCCGGCACCTACCGGCCGATGCGCGTCGAGAAGATCGCCGATCACCGCATGCACAGCGAACGTTTCGATATTCCGCAAACCACGGCGGACGCCATCGCCGCCACCCGCGCCGCCGGCGGCCGGGTCATTGCCGTCGGCACGACCAGCCTGCGCGCCCTCGAATCGGCTGGTAACGACGACGGCACGGTGCGCGTCGGCGCCAGCGAAACGAGCATCTTCATCACCCCGGGCTACCGCTTCAAGGTCGTCGACCGGCTGATCACCAATTTCCACCTGCCGAAATCGACGCTGCTCATGCTCGTTTCGGCCTTTGCCGGCTACGACAACATCCGCGCCGCCTACGCCCACGCCGTGGCCGAGCGCTACCGCTTCTTCAGCTATGGCGACGCCATGCTTCTGGAAAAAACCGATGCAATTTGAACTCCTCAAAACCGATGGCGCCGCCCGCCGCGGCACGCTGACGCTGGCCCACGGCGTCGTCCAGACCCCTGTTTTCATGCCGGTCGGCACCTACGGCACGGTCAAGGCGATGACGCCGCAATCGCTGCACGACATCGGCGCCCAGATTTGCCTCGGCAACACCTTCCACCTCTGGCTGCGGCCGGGACTGGACGTCATCAAGGCGCACAACGGCCTGCACGATTTCATGAACTGGCAGAAGCCGATCCTCACCGATTCCGGCGGGTTCCAGGTCTTTTCGCTCGGCGCCATGCGCAAGATCACCGAGGAAGGCGTCAAGTTCAGTTCACCGCACGATGGCGCCAAGCTGTTCCTGACGCCGGAAATCTCGATGCAAATCCAGAAAGTGCTGAATTCCGACATCGTCATGATCTTCGACGAATGCACCCCCTATCCGGCAACGCACGAGGAAGCGGCCAAGTCGATGCGCATGAGCATGCGCTGGGCGCAGCGTTCGCGCGACGAACACAACAAGCTGGAAAATACCAACGCGCTGTTCGGCATCGTCCAGGGAGGCATGTACGAAGACCTGCGCGACGAGTCGCTGGCCGGACTGGACGACATCGGCTTCGACGGCATGGCCATCGGCGGCCTGTCGGTCGGCGAGCCGAAAGAGGACATGGTGCGCGTCCTCGCCCACGTCGCGCCGCGCCTGCCAACCCACAAGCCGCGCTACCTGATGGGCGTCGGCACGCCGGAAGACCTCGTCCGCTCGGTCAAGGCCGGCATCGACATGTTCGACTGCGTGATGCCAACGCGCAACGCCCGCAACGGCCACCTGTTCACCCGCTTCGGCGACGTCAAGATCAAGAACGCCCGCTACAAGCTCGATACCGGCCCGCTCGACCCCAGTTGCAGCTGCTACACCTGCAGCCAATTTACCCGTTCCTATCTGCATCATCTCTTCCGCCATGGCGAGATTCTTGGCGGCATGCTCAACACCATCCACAACCTGCATTTCTATCAGGTCATCATGGCCGAAATGCGCGCCGCCATTGAGTCCGGCACCTTCGACGAGTGGTCAGCCGCCTTTGCCCGGGACCGATCTTCAGGCCAATGATAGAATCCACGTTTTGCTTTTTTTGCTTTCAGGAGTTTCCCGATGATTAGCCTTGCCCACGCCCAGACCGCTGCTGCCTCCGCCGACCCGACGGGTGGCCTGATGCAGATGCTGCCGATGATCCTCATGTTCGTCGTGCTGTGGTTCTTCATGATTCGTCCGCAAATGCGCAAGGCCAAGGAACACAAGGCGCTGCTCGCCGCGCTGGCCAAGGGCGACGAAGTGGTCACCCAGGGCGGCATCGTCGGCAAGGTGACCAAGGTGGGCGACAGCTACGTCACCGTCGAAATCGCCGAAGGCACCGAAGTTGTCGTGCAAAAGCCGTCCATCGGCCTGGTTCTGCCCAAGGGCACGCTGAAGTCGCTGTAATCACCCCAAAAGGCGGCTCCGTGCCGCCTTTATTGCTTTGAAGCCGTCATGAATCGCTACCCACTCTGGAAGTACATCACCATCGCCGTCGCGCTGCTGCTGGGCCTGGTCTACACCCTGCCCAACTTTTTCGGCGAATCACCGGCCGTCCAGTTGTCCAGCGCCAAGGCCACGATCAAGGTCGACGCCAGGGCCCAGGCCCGCGTCGAGGAGGCCCTCAAGGCCGCCGGCATCACGCATGACGGCATCCAGCTCGACACCGTCGGCGTCAAGGTCCGCCTGACCAGCACCGACATTCAGTTGAAGGCCAAGGACGTTCTCGAAAAGACCTTCAACCCGAACGCTGCCGACCCGCAGTACGTCGTCGCCCTGAACCTCCTGACCGCCTCGCCGAACTGGCTGACCTCGCTGCATGCGCTGCCGATGTACCTCGGCCTCGACCTGCGCGGCGGGGTGCACTTCCTGCTCCAGGTTGACATGAAGGGCGCCCTGACCAAGAAGCTCGATTCGACCTCGGCCGATCTGCGCACTGTCATGCGCGACAAGAACATCCGCCACGGCGGCATCAATCGCGAAGGCGAGCGCATCGTCGTCAAGTTCCGCGACAACGAAACCCGCGACAAGGCCCGCTACGCCATCGGCGACAGCCAGCCCGACCTGCTGGTCAGCGAGACCGGCGACGCCAGCGAACCAAAGCTGGTCGCCACGCTGAAGCCGGAAGCCCTGCTCAAGCTCGGCGAATTCGCCCTCAAGCAGAACATCACCACGCTGCACAACCGGATCAACGAACTCGGCGTCGCCGAACCGGTCATCCAGCAACAGGGCCAGGACCGCATCGTCGTCCAGTTGCCCGGCGTGCAGGACACGGCCAAGGCCAAGGACATCCTCGGCCGCACGGCAACCCTCGAAATCCGCATGGTGGACGACTCGGCCGGCGCGCTGGAAGCGGCCCTGGCCGGCAACCCGCCTTATGGCACCGAGGTCTACAACGAACGCGGCGGCCAGCCGCTGCTCGTCAAGAAGCAGGTCGTCCTCACCGGCGACCGCCTGACCGACGCCCAGCCCGGCTTCGACAACCAAACCAACGAAGCGGCCGTCCATCTGACGCTAGACTCGGCCGGCGCCCGCATCTTCAAGGACGTCACGCGCGAAAACATCAACAAGCGCATGGCCATCCTGCTCATCGAAAAGGGCAAGGGCGAAGTCGTCACGGCCCCGGTCATCCGCAGCGAAATCGGCGGCGGCCGCGTGCAGATTTCCGGCCGCATGAGCACCTCGGAAGCCAACGATACCGCCCTGTTGCTGCGCGCCGGTTCGCTGGCCGCGCCGATGGACATCATCGAGGAACGCACCATCGGCCCATCGCTCGGCGCCGAAAACATCAAGAAGGGCTTCCAGTCGACGATGTGGGGCTTCGCCGCCATCGCCGTCTTCATGATCGCCTACTACCAGATGTTCGGTGTCGTTTCGGTGCTCGCCCTGGCCTCCAACCTGCTCTTCCTGGTCGCCCTGCTCTCCATGCTGCAGGCCACGCTGACCCTGCCCGGCATCGCCGCCATCGCGCTGACCCTGGGCATGGCCATCGACGCCAACGTGCTGATCAACGAGCGGATCCGCGAGGAACTGCGCTCCGGCATGCCGCCACAGGGCGCCATCGCCGAAGGCTACGAACGCGCTTTCGGGACCATTCTCGACTCCAACATCACCACGCTGATCGCCGGCCTGGCCCTGCTCATCTTCGGCTCCGGCCCGGTGCGCGGCTTCGCCGTGGTCCATTGCCTCGGCATCATGACCTCGATCTTCTCGTCGGTCTTCGTCTCGCGCGGCCTGGTCAACCTGATCTACGGCCGCCAGAAGAAGCTGACCAAGGTGGCCATCGGCCAGCTGTGGAAACCGGCGACTGCTACGGTCAACGGCAAAAAATAAGGAAAAACAAAAATGGAATTTTTCCGCATCAAAAAAGATATTCCGTTCATGCGCCATGCGCTGACCTTCAATATCATTTCGCTCGTCACCTTCATCCTTGCCGTCGTCTTCCTGTTCACCAAGGGCCTGCACCTGTCGGTCGAATTCACCGGCGGCACGCTCATCGAAACCCACTACCAGCAGACCGCCGACCTTGAAAAGATCCGCGGCGCGCTGGGCAAGGCCGGCTTCACCGATTACGCCGTGCAGAACTTCGGTTCGTCGCAGGACGTGCTGATCCGCCTGCCCTTGAAGAGCGAGCAGAACAGCAATCAGATCGGCCAATCGGTCATGAAGTCGCTGGAAGCCGAAGCGCCGGGCGCCGAACTGCGCCGCGTCGAATTCGTCGGCCCGCAGGTCGGCCGGGAACTCGCCGAAAACGGCGCCCTGGCCCTGCTCGTCGTCATCATCGGCATCGTCATCTACCTCGCCTTCCGCTTCGAATGGCGCTTTTCGGTCTCGGCCATCATCGCCAACCTGCACGACGTCATCATCATTCTCGGCTTCTTCGCCTTCTTCCAGTGGGAGTTCTCGCTGTCCGTGCTGGCCGCCGTGCTCGCCGTGCTCGGCTACTCGGTCAACGAATCGGTCGTCGTCTTCGACCGCGTCCGCGAAACTTTCAAGAAGGTCCGCGGCCTGACCACGCCGCAAGTCCTCGACCACGCCATCACGAGTACGATTTCCCGGACGATCATCACCCACGGCAGCACCCAGATGATGGTGCTGTCGATGCTCGTCTTCGGCGGCGAAACCCTGTACTACTTCTCGCTGGCCCTGACCATCGGCATCCTGTTCGGCATCTACTCCTCGGTCCTCGTCGCCAGCCCGCTGGTCATGTGGCTCGGCGTCTCGCGCGAGCAATTCGTCACCAAGCCGAAAGTCATCGAAGGTGCCAACGAGGACGGCGCAGTCGTCTAGCCGATTGCTACGGTCAACCAGAAAAAAGCCGCCAAATTGAAACTGGCGGCTTTTTCATTTTGGGCGACGGCTTCGTGCCCAATCCACCCATTCGTAGTCTCGGAGTACCAATGGCAGGTTTCTGATTGCTGTTGCCGTTCATGACGAGCGCCACGTGGGAACTGCTCGGCGATAGCGGCCCTTGGCATGACTCACTGAATCGGGCAGCAATCCGCCGCTTACCCGCCGTTTGAATCACGCATCCCGGTACAACTAAACTTACCGTTGATAGTCAAGAAAACGGCTATGCAGCAATACAAGGCTTAATAAATTGGCTGTGCGTTCAAGGCCTGGGTTAGAAATTGCCGCACGAAAATCGCAACGATTTTCCCCTGCTGCTTAGCCTTGCTCAGCTACCGGCATCAGACAGGAATACTCGTTGTGGTCCGGTACTCACCCGGACGCGTGCCAGTCCACTTCTTGAATGCCCGATGAAATGCGCTGGTTTCTGAAAAGCCGAGCATATCGGCAATTTCGGCAAGGTTTTTCGTACTGTCGCTGAGCAGTCCAATCGCCAAATCCCGGCGCAGATCGTCGAGTATGTTTCGATAGGACTCGCCTTCGTCATCCATGCGTCGCCGCAAGGTTGCCTGTGAAAGATTGAGTTGCCTGGCCAGCATGGCGAAATCGGGCCATGCAGTCGGTGATAGCTGCCGCAAACGGCGCCTGATCTGCGCAGAAAGGCTAGCGCTGTTCTTGTACTTGACCAGGAAGTTTGCCGGCGCACAACGAAGGAATTCCTTCATGGTCCTTTCGTTCTGGATATTGCCCATGGCGAGATACTCCGCCGAAAAGGCAAAACCTGAATCCGGCTGGGAGAAATTCAGGGTTTGGGAAAAAAGGATGCGCCACTCACTGCTGTAAGGCGGCTCGGCACAGCGAAAATCGGCGGAAAAAAGCGGGATGCGGCGACCGACCAGCCAGCATGCCAATCCATGCAACACCAGAAGATAGGTGCCATAGGCAAACGCCCGCTTGGGCAAAACCGCCTCACCGGAAATCGGGTCGCACCGATCCTTGAGACGAATCCTGGCGACACCATTCTCAATTTCGAGTTCGCCGTAGAAGTCATCCAACACCAGCTTGAAAAACCGCAAGGCGCGCCGCAGCGCTCTTTCCAGGGTGTCAGCATGAATCAGCGAGTGGCACAGCAGCGTGAAGCTTCCTGCCTTCATGCGGTGGCTATCGAGTCCGAAAAACTCGTCATCCAGCCGCTGCGCAATGCCGTGCCACAGCAGTCCGTAATGCGATGACGAAACCCTGGCTTGCGGCGCAGCGAGTAGCTCGGGCGAGATTCCTGCACGTAAGAGCATCTGTCGTTCGTCGATGCCATTTTCCCGGAGACATACCAAAGCTTCGTGGACGAAGGCGATGGAAATGGTGCCTTTTTCGATGCCTTTGGTATCCATATCCAACTGTGCAGTGTCGGGTCAATTGACAAATTCTATCACCCAAGTTGATCGAATCCGGCATCGGCAGGCCATTCCAATTTACATATAGTGAATCCGTTCATCGTGATGTTCACTGGCTTCCATAACCTTGAGGGATAAATTTATGCAATTCAGCGGTAATGTCTTTTTGGTCACCGGCGGTGCTTCCGGTCTCGGTGCCGCCACGGCAAAAATGATCGTCGGGCAGGGTGGCAAGGTCGTGTTGGTCGACGTCAATCCGGAAGCTGGCGCCAAGGTCGAAGCCGAGCTCGGGCCCAACGCCCGTTTCGTGCAAACCGACGTGACGAGCGATGAAAGCGCCCGCAACGCCTTCGCCGTCGCCCAATCCCTGGGCCAGTTGCGCGGCCTGGTCAATTGCGCCGGGGTTGCACCGGCCGAAAAAGTGGTCGGCAAGGAAGGTGCGCACAAGCTGGACAGCTTTGCCCGCACCATCACCATCAACCTGATCGGCAGCTTCAACATGATTCGCCTTGCCGCCGAGATCATGAGCGCCAGCGCCCCCGACGATACCGGCGAGCGCGGCGTCATCGTCAGCACCGCGTCGGTCGCCGCCTTCGACGGCCAGCTTGGCCAGGCCGCCTACGCCGCCTCCAAGGGTGGCGTCGTCGCCATGACCTTGCCAATCGCCCGCGAGCTGGCGCGCGCCGGCATCCGCGTCATGACCATCGCCCCGGGCATCATGGAAACGCCGATGCTGATGGGCATGCCGGCCGACGTTCAAGACGCCCTCGGCAAGATGGTTCCTTTCCCGTCGCGCATGGGCAAACCGGCCGAATACGCCGCGCTGGTTGAACACATTTTCAGCAATCAATACCTCAACGGCGAAGTCATCCGCATGGATGGCGCCATCCGCATGACCGCCAAGTAATTCACAAGGAAAACGACATGCCTCTGGATCCTGTTGTTATCGTCTCCGCGACCCGCACGCCAATTGGTGGCCTGCTCGGTGACTTCTCCGGCCTGGCCGCCTGGGAACTGGGTGCCGTGGCCATTCGCGCTGCCGTTGAACGCGCCGGCATCCCGGCTGATGCCGTGGATGAGGTGCTTCTCGGTTGCTGCCTGATGGCCGGCCAGGGCCAGGCACCGGCCCGTCAGGCTGCGCTGAAGGCTGGCCTGCCGAAATCGGCAGGTGCCGTCACGATGAGCAAGATGTGCGGCTCCGGCATGCGGGCGACCATGTTTGCTCACGACATGCTGCTTGCCGGTAGTGCCGACGTGGTGATCGCCGGTGGCATGGAAAGCATGAGCAATGCGCCGCACCTGATGTTCGCCCGAAAAGGCGTCAAGTATGGTGCTACGCAGATGTACGACCACATGGCACTGGACGGTCTGGAAGATGCCTACGAGCGTGGCAAGGCGATGGGCGTTTTCGCTGAATCCTGCGTCGAGATATTTGGCTTTACCCGCGAAGCGCAGGACGATTTCGCCATCGCCTCGACAACCCGCGCCAAGATGGCCAACGAAGATGGCAGCTTCGATTGGGAAATGGCCCCGGTTACGCTGCCGGGGAGAAATGGCGATACGGTCATCAAGCTCGATGAGCAGCCGTTCAAGGCCAAGCTCGACAAGATTCGCGGCCTGAAGCCGGCGTTCAAGAAGGACGGAACGATCACCGCCGCCAACGCCAGCAGCATTTCCGATGGTGCTTCGGTGCTGATGCTGATGCGCGAATCGACCGCGCGCAGTCACGGTCTGACACCGATTGCCCGCATCGCCAGCCATGCCGTGTTCGCGCAAGCGCCGGATTGGTTCAGCACAGCGCCGGCCGGTTCCATCCGCAAGGCATTGGCCCGCGCCGGCTGGCAGGTATCCGATGTTGATCTGTGGGAAATCAACGAGGCGTTTGCTGCCGTCACCATGGCGGCGATGAGCGAATTCAAGTTGCCGCACGAGATCGTCAACGTCCATGGCGGTGCTTGCGCGCTCGGCCATCCGGTTGGTGCATCCGGCGCCCGCATCATGGTCACCCTGCTCGGCGCCCTGAAAAAGCGCGGCCTCAAGCGCGGCGTTGCCTCGCTGTGTATCGGCGGTGGCGAAGCGACCGCCGTCGCCATTGAAATGCTCTGATCGGAACCACCATGATTCTTACCCAAGAACAGGAAATGATCCGCGACACCATGCGTGCTTTCGCGCAGGAACGCCTGGCTCCCTTCGCCGCGGAATGGGACAAAAACCACACCTTCCCGGCCGAAGCGCTCAAGGAACTGGGGGCGCTGGGCGCCCTTGGCATGTGCGTTCCCGAGGAGTGGGACGGCGCCGGCATGGACTACATGTCGCTGGTCCTGATGCTGGAAGAAATCGCCGCCGGCGACGCCTCCACCTCGACTGTCATTTCGGTCCAGAACTCGCTGGCCTGTGGCATCACGATGAAATACGGCACCGACGCGCAAAAGGAAGAATGGCTCAAGCCGCTGGCCCGCGGTGACAAACTCGGCTGCTTCTGCCTAACCGAACCGCACACCGGCTCGGATGCCTCAGCCATCACCACACGTGCTGACCGCGATGGCGACTATTTTGTCATCAACGGCGTCAAGCAGTTCATCACGACGGGCAAGCACGCCCAGGTGGCGATTGTTTTTGCCGTTACCGACAAGAGCGCTGGCAAGAAAGGGATTTCCTGCTTCCTGGTGCCGACCGCCACGCCGGGTTTCATTGTCGGCCGTACCGAAGAAAAAATGGGTCAGCATGCCTCCGACACGGTGCAGATCATTCTTGAAAACTGCCGTGTGCCGGCCTCGGCGCTGCTTGGCAAGGAAGGCGAAGGCTACAAGATTGCCCTGTCCAACCTCGAAGCCGGCCGCATCGGCATCGCCGCCCAGTCGATTGGTATGGCCCGCGCTGCGTTTGAGGCAGCCATCCGCTACGCCAAAGAGCGTGTCACTTTTGGCGTACCGATCATCGACCACCAGGCAGTCTCTTTCCGACTGGCCGACATGAACACCCTGCTCGACGCCGCCCGCCTCATGGTCTGGCGCGCGGCGACGCTCAAGGATGCCGGCAAGCCCTGCCTGAAGGAAGCGTCGATGGCCAAGATGTTCGCCTCGGAAGCAGCCGAGAAGATTGCCTCGGACGCCATCCAGATCCATGGCGGCGTCGGCTACACCAGCGACTTCCCGGTCGAGCGCATCTACCGTGACGTGCGTATCACCCAGATCTACGAGGGCGCCAACGACATTCAGCGACTGGTGATCGGGCGAAGCATCGCCGCCGAGTAAAAACCCCATTGCTACGGTCGACCGAAAAAAACGCCCAAAAACGAAATCGTCCGTAGCCCCTCAGGAGACAAACCATGGGACCTCTAAAAGGGATCAGGGTGGTGGAGTTCGCCGCGCTCGGGCCTGCCCCGATGGGCGCGATGCTGCTCGCCGACCTCGGTGCGGAAGTCTTGCGCATCGAGAGAAAAACTACCGTCAGCGGCCGCCCGACCGCCGATCTTTTCGATCCGAAGATCGACATTCTCAACCGCAGCCGTCGCGTTGTGGCCCTGGATATGAAAAAGCCGGAAGCCATCGAAACGGCCTTGCGCCTGATCGATCAGGCCGACGTGCTGATCGAGGGCTTTCGGCCGGGCGTCATGGAGCGCCTGGGTGTTGGCCCCGAGGTTTGTCTGGCCCGCAACCCCAGGCTGGTTTATGGACGCATGACCGGCTGGGGGCAAACCGGCACACTGGCGCATGCGGCCGGACACGACATCAATTACCTGTCGCTGTCGGGTGCCTTGCATGCCATCGGTGAAAAAGGCGGCAAGCCCGTTGCACCGCTCAACCTCGTTGCCGACTGTGGCGGCGGTGCCATGCTGTTGGCCATGGGCGTGCTGGCCGGGATCATTTCAGCGAAAAATACCGGACAAGGTCAGGTGGTCGATGCGGCGATGACGGATGGCGCTGCCGTACTGATGTCCATGATGTACACGCTGAAGGCGATGGGCCAATGGACGCAGCAACGCGGTGACAACCTGCTCGATGGTGGCGCCCATTTTTACGACACCTACCAGTGCAGCGATGGCAAATGGCTGTCGGTCGGCGCCATCGAACCGCAGCTCTACGCCCTGTTGCTGGAGAAAACCGGCATCGCCGACCCGGCCTTCAAGGCGCAGTGGGATCGCAGTCAGTGGCCGGCGCTCAAGGAAAAGCTGGCAGCGGTCATCGCTACCCGGACGCGCGATGCCTGGTGCGCCATTTTGGAGGGCACCGATGCCTGTGTCGCGCCGGTGCTCGACATGGACGAAGCGCCGCAACACGCGCACAACCGCTCACGCAATACCTTCATCGAGGTCAATGGCGTTATTCAGCCGGCGCCGGCGCCGCGCTTCAGTGGTACGCCAGCCGGCCAGCCGACCCCGCCACAACCGGCTGGCGATGCCCAAGTCCTCACGGACTGGGGTTTTTCCGCCGATGAACTGGCCAGCCTGCGCGGGCAGGGTGCCTTTTAAGCCAAACAAAAACTCTGGAATTTCCATGAACAACTTTGAATCGATCCTCTCCGAAGCCGTCGGCAAAGTCGGCTTGATCACCCTGAACCGCCCAAAACAACTGAATGCCCTGAACGACCAGTTGATGAGCGAGCTGGGCGCTGCGCTCGATGCTTTCGAGGCCGATGAAAACATCGGTTGCATCGTCATTACCGGTTCGGAAAAGGCATTTGCCGCTGGGGCCGATATTGGCGCCATGTCCGGCTTCAGCTACATGGATGCCTATCGCGGCGACTACATCACGCGCAACTGGGAACGCGTCAAAACCTGCCGCAAGCCGGTGATCGCCGCCGTAGCGGGCTTCGCACTCGGTGGCGGCTGCGAGCTGGCGATGATGTGCGACATGATTTTCGCGGCCGACACCGCCCAGTTCGGCCAGCCCGAAATCAAGCTCGGCGTCCTGCCCGGCGCTGGTGGCACGCAGCGCTTGCCGCGCGCCATCGGTAAGTCCAAGGCCATGGACATGTGTCTGACGGCCCGCATGGTGGATGCCGACGAAGCCGAACGCGCGGGCCTCGTCGCCCGGGTCATCCCGGCGGCCAATCTGCTGGCCGAGACGCTTGCCGCGGCCGAAAAGATCGCCGGCTACTCGCTGCCGGTGGCCATGATGATCAAGGAATGCGTCAACCGCGCCTACGAGTCGGGCCTCAACGAAGGCCTGCTCTTCGAGCGCCGGGTCTTTCACTCGGCCTTCGCCCTGGAAGACCAGAAGGAAGGCATGGCCGCCTTCGTCGAGAAGCGCAAACCGGCATTCAAGCATCGTTAATAAAACAGGAGGGAGACACCATGCAGTTCGATCAGCTTTATCGTGAAAAACGCCAGTCAGCCGATGACGCCGTTCGCCTGGTTCGCGATGGCGACACCATCGTCGTACCAACCGGCCCCGCAGAAACACCCAACTTGCTGGCCGCACTGTCGGAGCAGCGGCGTGACTTCCACGACGTCAAGGTGGCCCAGATCCTGCCGATCAAGAAACACGCCTATTTCGATCCGGAAACGATTCAGCACGTTCGTCATGTCGCCTATTTCTTCGGCCCGGCCTCACGACCGGGGGGGCAGGAGGGCTGGAACGACTACCTGCCAGCCTATTTCTCGGAACTTCCCGGTCTGATCAAGCAGGGGCTCAGTCCGGCCGATGTGGTTTTCAGTGTCGCCTCGCCGATGGACGAGCACGGCTATTTTTCGCTGGGTCTGGCCGCTGACTACACAATGGCCGCAGTCAGCAAGGCGCGCGCCGTCATTCTTGAAGTAAATCCCGGCGTTCCCTTTTCGCACGGCGACTGCCATGTACACATCTCGCAGGTAGCGGCAGTTGTCGAGAGCGAGCTGCCGATTCCCGAAGTCGGCTTGCCGAGCATCGGCCCGGTGCAGGAAGCCATCGGCAAATACGTGGCCGACATGATCCCGGATGGCGCCACCTTGCAGATCGGCTACGGCGGCATTCCCGACGCAGTGGTCATGCAGCTGACCCACAAGCACGACCTCGGCATCCATACCGAAATGCTCGGCGACGGCATCATGACCCTGGTCGAATCGGGCGCGGTCACCAACCGCCGCAAGAATTATCACCCCGGCAAGATTCTGGCGACCTTCGCCATGGGGTCCAGAAAGCTTTACCGGTTCATGCACCGCAATCCGGCACTGGAGCTTCACCCTTCCAGTTTCACCAACGATCCGTACCTGGCCGGCCAGAACGACAACCTGATTGCCATCAACGCCACCATGCAGATCGATCTGATCGGTCAATGCGGTTCGGAAACGCTGGGGTTCACGCCGATCTCCGGTACCGGCGGGCAGTCTGATTTTGTGCGGGCGGCGAACCGCTCGAATGGCGGCAAGGCCTTCATCGTCATGCCGTCTACAGCGACGGGAAACACCATTTCGCGCGTTGTACCGACGCTGACGCCGGGAACCCATGTCACCACCAGCAAGAACGACATCAACTACGTTGTCACCGAGTACGGGGTTGCCCAGTTGCGCGGCAAAACGGCCAAGCAACGCGCCGAGGCGTTGATCGGCATCGCCCATCCTGATTTCCGCAGTGAACTGAGGGAATCGGCCAGGAAGATGAACCTGTTTTAACCCGGCAGATTTGCTGCCAATCCAGAACCGATTTACCAAGGAGGAAAGATGTCGAATTCAGAAAATATCCAGGAAAAAATATGGGCCGATCCAAGATTTGCCGAGATGGTCGGTAAGCGAACTCGTTTTGCCATCCTGCTTTCGCTGGTTGTCCTGGGGCCGTATTACAGCTTCATGATGGTGTCGGCCCTGGCGCCGACATTCTTCGCCACGACAATTTCAGAGAACAGCGCCATCACCATCGGCTGGCCCATTGCTGCCTTGATCGTGATCGGTGCATGGCTATTGACCGCCGTATATATCCGGCGTGCCAATGGCGAGTTCGATGCCATGAACGACGAAATCCTCCGGGAGGCACGCAAATGAAACGCTCCATCTTCGCACTGTGTGCCGGCATATTGCTCGCCGGACTCGCCGTGGCCGGACCTGGCACGATTGAAGGCGTGCAGAAACAGCCCGTCAATATCAGCGCTATCGCCATGTTCCTGGTATTCGTCCTGGCGACGCTGGTCATCACCTACTGGGCGTCGCAGCGAACCAAGTCCACTGCCGATTTCTATACGGCAGGCGGCGGCATCAGCGGCTTTCAGAACGGGCTGGCCATTGCCGGTGACTACATGTCTGCAGCCACCTTGCTGGGCTTGACATCGATGGTCTACTCGGTGGGTTTCGATGGCTTCATCTACGCCATCGGCTTTTTTATCGGCTGGCCTGTCATCCTGTTCCTGATTGCCGAACGCCTGCGCAATCTGGGCAAGTTTACCTTTGCCGACATCGCGTCCTATCGCCTCGACCAGAGTCGCATCCGTACCTTTGCCGCCTTTGGATCGCTGACGGTGGTCTGCTTCTATCTAATAGTGCAGATGGTCGGCGCCGGGCAGTTGATCCAGTTGCTCTTCGGCCTGGAATACAACTACGCGGTCATTTGCGTCGGCATTCTGATGATGGTCTACGTCACGTTCGGCGGCATGGTGGCCACGACCTGGGTCCAGATCGTCAAGGCCTGCCTGCTACTGGGCGGTGGCAGCCTGCTGATGGTGCTTTGCCTGGCCCAATTCGGCTTCTCGTTGGAAACACTGTTCACCAGCGCCATTGATACGCACAAGGCCGGCACCAAGGCGATGATTCCCGGCAAGTTGATGGCAGATCCGATCTCCGCCATTTCGCTCTCGCTTGGCCTGCTCTTTGGCACTGCCGGGTTACCGCACATCATGATGCGCTTCTTTACCGTGCCCAATGCCAAGGAAGCGCGCAGATCGGTCTTCTTTGCCACCGGCTTCATCGGATTTTTCTTCCTCGTGGTCATGGTTCTTGGCCTGGCCGCCATTACCATCGTCGGCAAGAACCCTGACTTCTTCGTCGGCGGGCAACTGGGCGGGAAATTGATCGGTGGCGGCAATATGCCGGTCATGCATCTGGCCAAGGCCGTCGGTGGCGACGTGTTTCTGGGGTTCCTGTCGGCTGTCGCCTTCGCCACGATTCTTGCGGTGGTATCCGGCCTGGCGCTTGCCGGAGCGTCGGCCATTTCACACGACTTGTATGCACGGGTGATCAAGAAGGGCTCCGCAACCAGCGCCCAGGAAATGAAGGTCAGCAAGTACGCTTCCATCGTTCTGGGTATTGTGGCCATTCTGTTGGGTATCGCTTTCAAGGATCAAAATGTACTGTTCCTCGTTGCGCTCACTTTTGGCGTCGCCTCGTCGGTCAATTTCCCCGTGCTGATTCTGTCCATGTACTGGAAAGGTCTGACCACGCGCGGCGCACTCTTTGGCGGCATCGCCGGATTGATTTCCTCTGTCGGGCTGGTCATCCTGTCCCCTGCTGTTTGGGTCAAGGTGCTGGGAAATCCGCAGGCCATTTTCCCCTACGATCACCCAGCTATCATCTCGATGAGTCTGGCATTTTTCGTCATGTGGGTGGTATCAATCACCGACAAGAGCGACCGGGCAGTGAAAGAAGCCAAAGCCTACAAGGAACAATACATTCGCGCTCAAACTGGCCTGGGCTCGGCAGCGGCCTCAAATCACTGAACGCCAGGAGCGCTAGCACGGAAAGATCATCAACCTTTCAACGTTTGGTGTGTTTAGAGGGCTTTCGGGCCCTCTTTTTTTCAACAAGCCGGGGGAACCGAGATTGAGTTTGGAAAAAAGAGCACTCAGCTCACTGGCAAACAGCCTACCGGCTCATTGCAGACGCCATTTGGTATGCCAATGACCGTTTTGGCCGATTACTGTGAATTGGCCATACGGCAGGTTTCGGAGTGGAGCATCCGTCTCGGTCGTCGCGATCAGCCCTTGGCGAATTTCCGCTCTTGCCCGATTGAAGGCCTGGACGCCCCCCCAGGCAATCACCAGCTCGGCGTTTCCACCGCCGGCGGTGGTGGCGGCTCGGGGAGCCAGATCCCGCTGGCGCCATAAACGGCCAAACCGGCAATGACCAAGGCCACTACCAAGGCGATGATGCCACCGCCCCTGGCTGGCTCGCCGGTCGCCCCTTCCTTCCAGCCGGTCAGCATCGGCTTGACCAGATTGTCTTTTTTGAAGTGGCCATGGAAGATGACGGCACCGACATGGAGGACGACGAGGGCGATCAGGACATTCGAAAACAGGTGGTGGATGCCGCTCAGGCGGTCGCTCAGTGACTTGTCAATCAGTTCGAACAAGGGGCCGACGAAGGCGATGTCGTCGTTGGCGAACAGGCCGCTGGTCACTTGCACGGTCAACAGGAAAATAAGGCTGAAAACGGAAAGGCCGCCGAGCGGATTGTGGCCGAGGCCGCGCCATTCGCCTTTGAGGTAGCCCCTGATTTTGGCCGGCGTCGGGAAGAATTGCGCGAAGCGCGCATAGGTCGAGCCAGCGAAACCCCAGACGAGGCGAAAGGCGATCAGGCCGACGATGGCCAGGCCGATCTTGCCGTGCAGATCGATCAGACTACCGCCCAGTTGTCCGCTGACCACTGCCGCGATGACAGCCACCACCAGCAGCCAGTGAAACAGGCGGATCGGCAGATCCCAGAGACGAATTCGTTGGCGGTTCATGATCGGATCCTGTGATTGCTGGAAAAAAACAGGCACCCGCAGGTGCCTGTGCCGGTTATCGAAACCGTCTTATTTCTTGGCCTTGTAGTCGTCGTGGCAGCCCTTGCAGGTACCGCCCAGCTTGCCCAGCTGCGCGCCGACGGCTGCTGCGTCGCCGGTGGCGGCGACTTTGGCCATTTCGTTGGCTTCCTTGTTGAAGGCCATGGCCAGCTTGCCCACCTTTTCCTTGTCGGTGAAGATGCCCGGCTTGGCGCGGGTGGCTTCCCAGCCGGTGCCCTTGTCGCTGCCCGGCACATAGAGCGCCCCCATGCCGGAATTGGCAATGGCCTGAATGGCGTTGGCCGCCTTGATGACCTCGTCCTTGTTGTACTGGCCGCCCTCGACGTTCATCTTGATCCGGCCCATGTTCCAGGCCATGAAACCGTAGCCGGACTGGCGGAACTTGATGGCGTCTTCAACCTTGACCTGGGCGGCAGCAGTACCGGCCAGGGTGACGGTAAGCAGGGCGAGCAAAAATCTGGATTTCATTGTCTATTCTCCGTGTTCATTGAGGGAAGGTGGGCTGCACCGGGTAAACGTTCGTGCCCCACGATTTATTCCATCAAAATTATAACTTGCTAATATGACAACGCTTCGGATCTTGCCATGCGCATTTTTCACGGCCACGTTGAAGCATTTTGAACAGCCTGAATCAGACCGCGAAAACGTGCTTGACGCGCAGCGCCGGAGCGCCCTGCTCGATGGCGATGAGGCGGGCGATGTTCGGATGTTTGCCCGGATTGGCGCGCTCGTCTTCAGTGTGCTCGGCAAAGATTTCCATGCCCTTTTTGGCCGCCTCGGCGGTGATCGAACCATAGGTTTGCGCCAGATGGTTATATACCGCCAGAGAACCCTGGCTACCCGCCTTGTTTTCGATGGCGGCGACGACATTGCCGTCGGCGTCGAGCAGGTTGATGGCAGCCAGGTGGGAGATGCCCGGCAGTTTCTTGAGGTTTTCGGCAAAAGACATGGGTGACCTTTCGTGGATGCGAGCGGGAACCCAGCCCCGCCCACGACATTTCAATTTTCGGCGTTTTTTACGTTTCACGTAGTAAACCCGGTTGACCGTAGCAATGGGCCGGGCGGCCTACTTCCACTCCCGTTTGGCTTTGACCAGGCCGATGATCAGCCCGGTCGTGAAAGTCACCGCGGGAACGATGAAGGCAATCGCCTTGATGCCGCGCTCGGCACCGAAGTCAAAGAGCAGCCAGACCGTGGGCAGCAGACCGAGGAAAAGGCCTATCGCCCCACCCCGGATGCCGCCCCGGATCACGTCGCGATCCGCGGTCTTGCGCTCGCCGGTGCAATGCGGACAGTAGATGGCGTCGGCCGGCACTTCTTGCCCGCATTTGCTGCACAGCATTTAGATTCGCTTCGCCAGTTCGGCCGCCTTGCCGGTGTAATCCCACGGCGTCAGCTTGAGCAGTTCGGCCTTGGCGGCTTCGGGGATTTCCAGCGTAGCCACAAAAGCCTGCATGCCTTCACGCGACACGCGGGTGCCGCGGGTCAGTTCCTTGAGCTTTTCGTAGGCGTTGGGCACGGCGTAGCGGCGCATGACGGTCTGGATCGGCTCGGCGAGCAGTTCCCAGTTGGCGTCGAGGTCGGCCAGCATGACGTGGGCGTTCACTTCCAGCTTGTTCAGCCCCTTGAGCAGCGAGTCGTAGGCGAGCAGCGTGTAGCCGAGACCGACACCCATGTTGCGGAGCACCGTCGAATCGGTCAGATCGCGCTGCCAACGGGAGATCGGCAGCTTTTCGGCGAGGTGCTTGAGGACGGCGTTGGCCAGGCCGAGGTTGCCTTCGGAATTCTCGAAGTCGATCGGATTGACCTTGTGCGGCATGGTCGACGAACCGATTTCACCGGCCTTGACCTTCTGCTTGAAGAAACCGAGCGAGATGTAGCCCCAGATGTCGCGGTCGAGGTCGATCAGGATGCTGTTGGCCCGGGCGAAGGCGTCGAACAGTTCGGCCAGCGCGTCGTGCGGTTCGATCTGGATGGTGTAGGGGTTGAAGGTCAGGCCGAGTGATTCGACGAAGCGCTGGGCGAAGCCTTCCCAGTCGTAGCCCGGGTAGGCGATCAGGTGGGCGTTGTAGTTGCCGACAGCGCCGTTAATCTTGCCGAGCAGTTCGACGCCGACGATGCGGGCGCGGGCGCGCTGCAGGCGGTAGGCGACATTGGCCATTTCCTTGCCGAGCGTCGTCGGCGTCGCCGGCTGGCCGTGCGTGCGGCTCATCATCGGCACGTCGGCGTTGACGTGGGCCAGCTCCTTCAAGCGGGCGATGACCTTGTCGAGGGCCGGCAGCATGCCCTGTTCGCGGGCGCCCTGGCACATCAGCGCGTGCGACAGGTTGTTGATGTCTTCGGAGGTGCAGGCGAAGTGGATGAACTCGCTGACCTTGGTCACCTCGGCGTTGCCCTTGGTGTTCTTCTTGATCCAGTATTCGAGCGCCTTGACGTCATGGTTGGTGACGGCTTCCTCGGCCTTCACCTCGGCGGCCTGCTCAACCGTGAAGTTGGCGACCAGCGCATCGAGCTCTGCTACGGTCGACGGCGAAAAAGCGGCAATTTCCGAAAAGTGCGGCTCGGCGGCCAGCGCCTTGAGCCACTCGATCTCGACCTTGAGACGCGCCTTGATCAAGCCGAATTCGGAAAAATGCTCGCGCAGGGCGTCAACCTTGCCGGCGTAGCGGCCGTCGAGCGGGGAAAGGGCAACCAGGGGATTGAAGGTCATGGAATCATCCTTTTCAGTAAGCCCGCCATTTTACCCGCCCGGCGAAGGCGTCGCCATACGCTATAATCGAGGCCCCCAAATCAGAGAGCGCACGATGAAGCTGATCGGCTCCCATTCCAGCCCATATACGCGCAAAGTACGCATTGTGCTGGCCGAAAAAAAGATCGATTACGAGTTCGTCATCGATTCTCCGTGGACGGACGTCAGCACGGTCCCCGACATCAACCCGCTGGGCAAGATCCCGGTGCTGGTGCTCGACGACAATACGCCGCTGTTCGACTCCCGGGTCATCGTCGAGTACATCGACAACGTCACGCCCAACAACAAGCTGTTTCCCGCCCCCAATCGCGAACGGACCGAGGTCAAGCGCTGGGAAGCCCTGGCCGATGGCCTGTGTGATGCGGCAGTCGGCGCCCTGCTCGAAAGCAAGCGCCCGAAAAAGGAGCAAAGCGCCGGCTGGATAACCCGCCAGCAAGACAAGGTCGCGCGCGGCCTCGACTTCATGGCGCGGGAACTTGGCGAAAAAAGCTTCTGCATGGGCACCCACTTCTCGATGGCCGACATTGCCGTCGGCACCGCCCTCGGCTACCTGCGCTTCCGTTTCCCGGAAATCGACTGGCAGGCAAGCCATCCGAACCTCGGCAAGCTCCACGACAAGCTGTTGCTCCGCCCACCGTTTGCCGATACCGCTCCACACGATTGAGCAGCCGGATCGCCCGAGATGACAGGGGTGCCCGCGGGCACCCCTTTTTTTGGCCAACGCATTCTGCCCGCTCCCCGAATGAACCACCCGAGCACACCGAGGTCAACGCCGTACTGACCCTTTACTAACGAGAAACAGGCGGGAGGCCGACAACAGTGAAAACTTTCCCAGACAGCATACCGATGGAAAAAGTCGCGCTCTCCCTCGCCACCGCCTTGGGCGCCCGCGACATCCATACCCGGGCGCACTCCGACCGGGTCGTCGAGCTTTCCATCGAACTGGGGATGCAGATCGAGCTTTCCGACGAGGAACTTGAAATGCTGGCCCTGGGTGCAAGATTCCACGATCTGGGGAAGATCGGCATTCCCGACAAGGTGCTGCGTAAACCTACCGCCTTCGAGGAAGACGAATGGGCCTGCATGAAACGGCACGCGGTGATCGGCGAACAGATCGTACTGGCCATCAATGGCAAAAACGCCCCGGGAATTGCCCGCACCGTGCGCCATCATCACGAGCATTTCGACGGCTCGGGTTATCCGGATGGACTCAGCGGCACGGACATTCCGCTTTTTTCGCGGATCATTTCACTGGCCGACAGCTACGACGCGATGATCGAAACCCGGGCCTACCACAAGCCGCGACGGCACGAAGAAGTCATGGCCATCCTGAACAGCGAGGCCGGGAGCAAACACGACCCCGATCTGCTGTACGCCTTCTGCCAGACCATCGAAAAATCACCGATACGCGGCACCGACGCCTGAAGGCGCTTAACGGATAACGCCGCCACCCAGACAAACCCGGCTCTCGTAGAGCACGACCGACTGCCCCGGGGTGAGCGCCCACTGCGGCTCGGCGAAGCGGATTTCGCAGCTTTCGCCATCGACACGTTCGACCTCGCAGGGTTGATCGGCCGTCCGGTAACGCGGCTTGGCGGTATACACCCAGTGCGTGTGCGGCGCCCGGCCGGAAATCCAGCTAAGTTGCTCGGCGACCAGATCATCCCTGAACAGCGCCGGGTGATCGTGGCCCTGCCCGACGTACAACACGTTCTTTTCCATATCCTTGCCGACCACGAACCAGGCATCGTGATCGCCGCCGCCCGGCTGGCCTTTTTCCTTGAGGCCGCCAATGTGCAGCCCCTTGCGCTGACCCATGGTGTGGAACATCAGGCCATCGTGCTCACCGAGCACCTTGCCGTCGTCGAGGCGGCGGATTTCACCTTTTTTCGGCGGCAGGTAGCGGGCGAGAAAATCCTTGAACGGCCGTTCGCCGATGAAGCAGATGCCGGTCGAATCCTTCTTGGCCGCGATGTGCAGGCCTTCGGCCTCGGCGATCTTGCGCACCTCGCGCTTGTAGATGTCGGCCAGCGGAAACAGGGTTTTCGATAGCTGCGCCTGATTCAGGCGATAGAGGAAATAGCTCTGGTCCTTGGTCCCGTCCTCGGCCTTGAGCAGTTGGTATTCGCCGTTGAACTCGCGCACGCCGGCGTAGTGGCCGGTAGCGATCTTGTCGGCGCCGAGCTGCATGGCGTGATCGAGAAAAGCCTTGAACTTGATTTCGGAGTTGCACAGGATGTCCGGATTCGGCGTCCGCCCGGCCTGGTATTCGCGCAGGAACTCGGCGAAGACGCGCTCGCGATATTCGGCAGCAAAGTTCACCACCTCGACGTCGATGCCGATGCGGTCGGCGACGCTCATGACGTCGATCAGATCCTGGCGCGACGAGCAATATTCCTCGGTATCGTCGTCCTCCCAGTTCTTCATGAACAGGCCGATCACCTTCCAGCCCTGCCGCTTGAGCAGCAAGGCCGCCACGGACGAATCAACGCCGCCGGACAAACCGACGACCACAGTTTTTTCAGACATCGGGCCCAGCCCCTTTCTTCCATTCATCCAGCGGCAAAATCACCGCTGGCTGTCCATTATCGACGAACCAGCTATCGACGGCGAAGCGCGCTGCCTCGCCATCCTTTTTTTCCTCGATCACTGCCGACCAGTGCACGAAAAACACCGAGGCAAAATCCCGCACCACCGGCTCGAGAACGCGGTGCCAACGCAGGTAGCCGCGCGCTTCGAGCAGCTTGAGCAGGCGTGTCGTCGAGGTCGAATGGTCGATGCAGTCCATCTTGCCCGGGGCATGGCCATCGGCGTAATTGCCGCCGCGATCGTTGTGGATGTCCGACTGCTCGCCGGCCCAGGCGTAGAGCCGGGCGATGACCCCGGAGATCGTTTTTCGCTCTTTTTCCGGGTCGACCGTAGCAAACAGCAAGCGCCGCACTTCGCCGAGCTGCCCCTCGGTGTAGCGGATGTCGGCCTGCGCCAGGCAGCTGTAACCGTAGCAGATGCGCACCGTTTCATCGCCCATAACCGCACCGGAGAAGGCCAGCAACAAGGCGGGCAGCCAGCAACGCATCAGTCGTAATGGACCAGCAGATCGAGTGGGAACTGCTTGCCCGCGATGAAATCCTCGATGCAGCGCAGGATCAACGGGCTGCGATGCCGGGCCTGCGTCGCCCTGATCTCATCGAGCGTCAGCCAGCGGGCGGCGACGATGCCGTCATCGAGTGAGCGCCCCGCCTCGTAACCGCGCAATTCGCCGGCAAAGGCGAAGCGCAGGTAGGTCGTATCGTCCTTGGTCGGATGCGTCCAGTTGTAGACGCCGACCAGGTGCGTCGGCTTGAAGTGGTAGGCCGTTTCTTCGAGCGCCTCGCGGGCCACGGCAGCGATCAGCGACTCCCCCTCTTCGAGATGGCCGGCCGGCTGGTTGAAGGCCAGTCCGGCCTCGGTTTCTTCCTCGACGAGCAGGAATTTGCTGTCGCGCTGGACAATAGCGGCGACGGTAACGTGGGGTTTCCAGACCATGGCAAGGCTCTATCGGCAAAAGCGTTATTTTAACGTCTGATTTCGGCTAGAATTGTCGGCTTTTACAGGCGCAACACGGAGAATCGAACATGTCCATGTCGGATCGCGACGGCTTTATTTGGCAAGACGGCAAACTGGTGCCCTGGCGCGAAGCCACCACCCACGTCCTTACCCACTCGCTGCACTACGGCATGGGTGTATTCGAGGGCGTCCGTGCCTACAAGACCGAGCGCGGCACCGCGATTTTCCGTCTCAAGGAGCACACCGAGCGCCTGTTCCGTTCGGCCCACATCTTCCAGATGCAGATGCCTTACGACGCCCAAACGCTGATCGAGGCCCAGAAGGAAGTCATCCGCGCCAACAATCTCGAATCCGGTTACCTGCGTCCGCTCGCCTTCTACGGCTCGGAGAAGATGGGCGTCTCGCCGAAGGGCGCCAAGGTGCACGTCATCATCGCCGCCTGGCCGTGGGGTGCCTACCTCGGCGAAGAGGGCATGGAGCGCGGCATCCGCATCAAGACCTCGTCCTTCACCCGCCATCACGTGAATATCACCATGGTCCGCGCCAAGGCCTCGGGCAACTACATGAACTCCATCCTCGCCAACAACGAGGCCACCGGTGACGGCTACGACGAAGCCCTGCTCCTCGACGCCGAAGGCTACGTCTGCGAAGGCTCCGGCGAGAACATCTTCATCGTCAGGAATGGCACGCTGTACACGCCGGACCTCACGGCCTGCCTCGAAGGCATCACGCGCGCCACAATCATCCAGCTGGCCGGCGAACTGGGCATCCCGGTCATCGAAAAGCGCATCACCCGCGACGAAGTCTATTGCGCCGACGAGGCCTTCTTCACCGGCACCGCCGCCGAAGTGACGCCGATCCGCGAACTCGACAACCGCCAGATCGGTGCCGGCCATCGCGGCCCGGTCACCAAGGTGCTGCAGGAAAAATATTTCGACGTGGTCTATGGCCGCTCCGCTGCCCACGCCGACTGGCTGGCCACCGTCTAATCCAGGGAGAAAACGATGTCCGACACCAAAGCTGTTGAAATTACCGCCCACGACCTGCCTCTGCACTGCCCGACGCCGAACGTCGCGCTGTGGAGCCAGCATCCGCGCGTCTTCCTCGACGTCCTGAAGACCGGCGAAGTAACCTGCCCGTACTGCTCGACCAAGTACGTCTTCACGGGCGAAGCGCCCAAGGGGCATCACTAGTCGCTGGTCGCTAGTCATTGGTTGCTGGCGACTAACAACTAGTAACTACCGACTAGCTTTATGAAAGCCCTCATCGTCGCCCCCTCCTGGATCGGCGACACGATCATGGCGCAGCCGCTGTTTGCGCGGTTGCACGCCAAGCATCCCGGTCTCCAGCTCGACGCCATCGCCCCGCGCTGGGTGGCGCCCGTCCTGCACCGCATGGCGGAAATCAGCGAGGTTCTCGACAGCCCCTTCGGCCACGGCCAGCTGTCGCTCAAGCCGCGCTGGAAACTCGCCCGCCAACTGGCCGCCCGTGGCTATGACGCCGTGTACGTCCTGCCCAATTCGCTCAAGTCGGCCCTCATCCCCTGGCTGGCCGGCATCCCGCAGCGCGTCGGCTTCACCGGCGAATCGCGCTACGGCCTGATCAACGTCCGCCACACGCTCGACAAGGCCGCCCTGCCGCTCATGGTCGAACGCTTTGCCCAACTGGCCGAAGCGCCGGGCGGGTCGCTGGCACATTCGGTTTTTCGGCCAAAAATCCGGTCGACCGTGGAAGATCAGCAAAAGGCGCTCGCCGAGCTGGCCATCGAGCGCCCGGCCCGCGTCGTCGCCTTCTGCCCCGGTGCCGAGTACGGCCCGGCCAAGCGCTGGCCAGCCGCCCATTTTGCCGCACTGGCCGAAAAGCTCGCCGAACAGGGCTGCGCCATCTGGCTCTTCGGCTCGCCCAAGGACCACGCCGTCGCCGAGGAAATCTCGCAACTCGCCCCCGGCCTGTGCCGCAACCTGTGCGGTGCCACCTCGCTGGCCCAGGCCGTCGATCTGCTGGCCATGGCCGAACTGGTCGTCTGCAACGACTCCGGCCTCATGCACGTCGCCGCCGCCCTCGACCGGCCGATCGTCGCCCTTTACGGCTCCTCGTCGCCCGGCTTCACGCCGCCGCTCTCCGACCGCGCCGACATCCTCAGCCTCAATCTCGCGTGCAGCCCCTGCTTCAAGCGCGACTGCCCGCTCGGCCACCTCGATTGCCTCAACAAACTGCTCCCCGAGCAAGTCTTTGCCGCCTGCCAGAAAAGGATGACGCGATGAGCGGGCCAACCGTTTATGCCCTGCCCGACGACGTCGAACGGGCCTTTTACGAGGCCATCGTCGAGGGTGATGCCGACCGCATGATGCTGCTCTGGGCCGAAGACGACGAAACGCTGTGCGTACATCCGACCGGCGTTCGCCTGCTCGGCCTCGTCCCCATCCGGGAAAGCTGGCGCAGCATCTTTGCCAATACCCGCCTGCGCGTCCAGGCCGAACCCGTCGCCCACTGGAACGGCACCATCATCGCCATCCATCACCTGACCGAAATCCTCTTCGTCGGCGACGACCCGAGCCCGCACGGCCCGCTCTACGTCACCCACATCTACGTTCGCGGCCCGCACGGCTGGCGCCTGGCCAGCCGGCACGCCTCGGCCGCCGACGACGGTCACCAGGCGATGGCCGAGGCCGTGCCGCACACGCTGCATTGAAGCCGCCCAAGCCCTACCGCGCGCCCAGCTGGTTACCTGGTGGCCAGGCGCAAACGCTGTGGCCACTGCTCATCAAGCCGCGCCCGCTCAAACTGCGCCGCGAAAGATGGACAACCCCGGATGGCGATTTCATCGACGTCGATCACCTTGACGGCCCGGCTGACTCTCCGCTGCTCGTCCTCTTCCACGGCCTCGAAGGCAGCGCCCGCAGCCATTACGCCATCTCGACCGCGCGCGCCTGCAAGGCCGCCGGCTGGCGCCTCGCCCTGCCGCATTTCCGCGGCTGCTCGGGCGAACTGAACCGCCGGCCGCGCGCCTACCATTCCGGCGACGCCGAAGAAATCGACTGGATCCTGCGCCGCCTGCACGCTGCCAACGGCGGCCGCAAGCTCCACGCCGCCGGCGTTTCGCTGGGTGGCAACGCCCTCCTCAAATGGGCCGGCGAACGCGGCGCCGCGGCCAGCGAACGGGTCACCGGCATCGCCGCCTTCTGCGCCCCGCTCGATCTCGCCGCCTGTGGTCATCACCTGGCCAACGGCTTCAACCGGATTTACACGCGCCACTTCCTGACCACGCTGAAAGCCGTTTCGGCCAGCCGCCTGCGGCAGTTCCCCGACCTCTTCGACGAAACGCGCATGCGCCGGGCGATCAATCTCTACGAGTTCGACGACGCCGTGACCGCCCCCATTCACGGCTTCGCCGGTGCCGACGATTACTGGCGGCGCGCCTCGGCCAAACCCTGGCTCAAATCCATCGCCGTGCCGACCCTTGCGGTCAACCCGAAAAACGACCCGTTTTTGCCATCGCGCTATCTGCCAACGGCCGCCGAGGTCAGCCCCGGTGTCCGCCTCGAACAACCGGACAGCGGCGGCCATGTCGGCTTTGTCAGCGGCTCGTTTCCGGGAAACCTGGACTGGCTGCCGCAAAGACTTTTACACTTCTTTCTTTTCGAAACGTCATAACGTGATGACATTTGGGCAATCGGGTGCTGGCGCACAGAGTTTGCAACAATCGCCATGCACCATTCACACCTTCCCGCTCAAACCTTAACGACTGGACAACCATGAGCCAACTTCCCGCTGAAATCTTCAAGGCCTACGACATTCGAGGCATCGTCAATAAATCGCTGACCGCCGATGTCGTTCGCCAGGTGGGTCACGCGCTCGGTTCGCTGGCCATCGAACAAGGCCAGAAAGCCATCGCCGTCGGCCGCGACGGTCGCCTGTCCGGCCCCGAACTGGCTGGCGCGCTGATGGACGGTATTTGCGCCGCCGGCTGCGACGCCATCGATGTCGGCTGCGTGCCAACCCCGGTCACCTACTTCGCCGCCTACGAACTCGGTTGCCACTCCTGCGTTTCGGTGACCGGCAGCCACAATCCGCCGGACTATAACGGCCTCAAGATGGTCATCGGCGGCAACACGCTGGCCCTCGATGCCATCCAGGATCTGAAAAAGCGCATCGAAGCCGGCAACCTCAAGCACGGCCAGGGCCAGCGCAGTTCGGCCGACGTCCTCGGCGCCTATGTCGAAAAAATCGTCGGCGACGTCAAGCTGGCCCGCCCGATGAAGATCGTCATGGATTGCGGCAACGGCGTGGCCGGCGCGATCGCCCCGGAACTCTTCAAGCGTCTTGGCTGCGAGATCGTGCCGCTGTTCTGCGAAGTCGATGGCAATTTTCCGAACCATCACCCGGACCCGTCGAAGCCGGAAAACCTGGCCGACGTGATCAAGGCGCTCAAGGAAACCGACGCCGAAATCGGCATCGCCTTCGACGGCGACGGCGACCGCCTCGGCGTCGTCACCAAGGACGGCGAAATCATCTTCCCGGACCGCCAGCTCATGCTTTTCGCCGCCGACGTCCTGTCGCGCGTGCCCGGCGGCACGGTCATCTACGACGTCAAATGCACCCGTCTGCTGGCCCCGTGGATCAGACAACATGGTGGCGTACCGCTGATGTGGAACACCGGCCACGCGCTGGTCAAGGCCAAGCTGCGCGAGACCGGCGCCCCGCTGGCCGGCGAAATGTCCGGCCACACCTTCTTCAAGGAACGCTGGTACGGCTTTGACGACGGCCTGTACACCGGCGCCCGCCTGCTCGAAATCCTCTCGCGCTCGGCCGATGCCAACGCGCCGCTGAAGTCCCTGCCGAATTCGCCGTCGACCCCGGAACTCAACATCAAGATGACCGAGGGCGAACCCTTCACGCTGATCGACAAGCTGAAGACAAATGGCAAATTCAACGAAGCCAACGAAATCATCACCATCGACGGCGTCCGGGTAGAATACGCAGACGGCTTCGGTCTGGCCCGCCCGTCGAACACGACACCGGTGGTCGTCCTGCGTTTCGAGGCCGACAACGCCATCGCGCTCGAACGCATCCAGGCCGATTTCCGTCAAGCCCTCCATGCAGTCTGGCCAGGGATTCAACTACCGTTCTAAAGGAAATTCGTGAGCGAAAACGCCGCCGACCAGCTATTCCTTGGGCGCCAGCCCATCCTGGACCGCAATCAGCAACTTTTCGCCTACGAACTGCTTTTCCGCAGCGGTAGCCGCAACTTCGCCGATGTCACCTGCGGCGTACAGGCTACCGCCACGGTCATTGCCAACGCCTTCACCGAACTCGGCGTCGAGGCGGCGCTCGGCAATTGCCGCGGTTTCATCAATGTCGACGAGGCCTTTCTGTTCAGTGACCTGCTCGAACTGCTGCCACGCCACGCCGTCGTTCTCGAAATCCTCGAAACCGTGCCGCCGACGCCGGCCGTCATCGAACGCTGCATCGCCCTCAAGGCCGCCGGGTTCACGCTGGCCCTCGACGACGTCATCCAGCTCGCGCCGGACTACGCCGAATTACTGGCGCTTGTTGAAATCGTCAAGGTCGACATCCAGCCGCTGTCGCGCATCCAGCTCATGCAACTGGTCATGAAACTGAAGCCGATGGGCAAACAGTTGCTGGCCGAAAAGGTCGACTCGCGCGAACAGATGGAACAGTGCCTGAAACTCGGTTTCACCTTGTTCCAGGGCTACTACTTCGCCAAGCCGACAATCATTTCCGGCAAGAAGCTCGATCATTCGCAGATCTCGCTCATGAAACTCATGGGCCTGCTACTTGGCGATGCCCCCACCTCGGAAATCGAAACGGCGCTCAAGCCCGAACCTGGCCTGACCATCAACCTGCTGCGCATGACCAATTCGGTCGGCTCGGGCAGCAGCGAAAAAATCACCTCGCTCGGCCACGCCATCACTGTCCTCGGTCGTCGCCAACTGCAGCGCTGGCTGCAACTGCTGGTCTTCTCGGCCGGCACCCCGAGCCGCACCAGCAACCCGTTGCTGCTCCTGGCCGCCACCCGCGGCCGGCTCATGGAACTGCTGGCCACCGAATTGCAGCCGGACGAGATCCGCTTTGCCGACCAGGCCTTCATGGCCGGCATCATGTCGCTGATGCCGGCACTGGTCGGCCAGCCCATCGCCGACATCGTCGCCCCGCTCGGCCTGACAGCCGATGTGCGCGATGCGCTGTGCGAAGGCAGCGGCCGGCTCGGCGCTTTGCTCCGCCTGGCCGAAAGCAGCGAATCAGGCGATATTTCCCGGTTGACCGTAGCACTCGGCGAACTGCCCGGCCTCAGCCCGAAAGCACTCAACCGCGCCCAGACACAGGCGCTGCAATGGACCAACAGCATCGGCCAGGAACAGCCGGGCTAACCTACCGACGGTTACAAAAAGGCGACAGCAGCGGCACAAAACAGCGAGTGCGGTCGTCTACAATCGCCTCATTTCCACGATGAGAGTCCGAGCATGGAACAGTTCAGCAACCCTCAGTTTCGACAAGGCACGCCGCCCGGCCCGCTCGCCAAGCTGGCCGCTTTTGTCCTGAGCGCGGGCTTTCTGGTGCTCGCCTTCATGTTTTCCCTGGTCGCCCTGGCCGTCGTTGCCGTACTCGGCATCGCTCTCGGCGGCTGGCTGTGGTGGAAGACGCGGGCCATGCGCAAGCAGATGCGGGAAATGCGCGAGGCGGCGGCCGAGCAGATGGGTGGCGAGCCAGCGGCGCGCCATGATCGCGTGATCGAGGGCGAATTCATCCGCGAAGTGCCGACCGAGCGCCCTCCGCGCTGATCAGCGCAACTTGGGGTTGAGCGAACCTCGGTTGTAATCCTTGTCGCCGGGCATGACGGTCCGGCCGAACCCGAAAACGCCGCCCTGCGCTTCGGCCGGGCGGGTCTTGTTTTCGGGATATGCGGCGGCCCGCTTCTGCGCCTCGGCCGCCAGCGCGGCATCGACATACTCCCAGCGGCCATTCGGGAAAAGACGCACGTTTTTCCCGTCGACCGTAGCAGCCTCGAGCGGCGTCCGATCCAGTTCGGCGGCGAAGCCCTGCCCCGCCGCCAGCACCAGGATCAGCGCCCAAGCGGCTTTCACAGCTTGCCTTCGACCCAGGCCGCCACCGAAGCCAGCGCCGCCGGCAGGTTTTCTGGTTGCGTACCGCCGGCCTGCGCCATGTCCGGACGACCACCGCCCTTGCCGCCGACCTGCTGGGCAACCATATTGACCAGTTCGCCGGCCTTGACCTTGCCGGTCAGGTCTGCCGTCACGCCGGCGATCAACGTCACCTTGCCGTCGACCACCGAGGCGAGCAGGATGGCCGCCGATTTGAGCTTGTCCTTGAGCTTGTCCATGGTCTCGCGCAGGGTCGCGATATCGGCGCCGTCAAGCGTGGCGGCGAGCACCTTGGCGCCCTTGATGTCGGCGGCCTGATTGACCAGGTCGTCGCCTTGCGAAGCGGCCAGTTTCGACTTGAGGCGAGCCAGTTCCTTCTCCAACGACCGGACATTGTCGAGAATGCTGACGACGCGCTCGGCCAGGTCGTCCGGCTGAGTCTTGAGCAAGGCGGCAACGCCGGCCACCCGATTCGCCTGGGCCTGCACCCAGGTCAGGGCATTGGTCCCGGTGATCGCCTCGACGCGACGCACGCCGGCGGCCACGCCACCTTCGGAAACAATCTTGAAGAGGCCGATGTCGCCGCTCCGGGCGACGTGGGTGCCGCCGCACAATTCCTTCGAGGAACCGATGGCGACGACACGAACTTCCTCGCCGTATTTCTCGCCGAAGAGCATCATGGCGCCCGACTTCTGGGCATCGTCGATGCCCATGACGCGGCTGTCGGTGGCGGCGTTGGCGAGGATTTCCGCATTGACGATCTCTTCGACCTCGCGGATTTCCTCGGCGCTCATCGGGGTGTTCTGGGCGAAGTCGAAACGAGTCTTGTCCGGATCGACCTGCGAACCCTTCTGCTGCACGTGCTGGCCAAGCACCTGGCGCAAGGCCTTGTGCATGAGGTGGGTGACCGAGTGGTTGCGCTGCGTGGCGGCACGGGCGACGGCGTCGACCCTGGCGGCGACTTCCTGGCCGACGACCAGCTTGCCGGTCTTCAGGATGCCGTGGTGACCGAAAACGGCGGCCTGGATCTTCAAGGTGTCTTCGACGGCGAAAATGCCGCCGACACCCTTGAGTTCGCCACGGTCGCCGCACTGGCCGCCGGATTCGGCGTAGAACGGCGTGTGATCGAGGACGATCACACCGAAATCGCCTTCGTGCAGTTCGTTGACCGCGGCGCCGTCCTTGTACAGCGCCAGCACCTTGCCCCTGGCTTCGAGCGACTCGTAGCCATGGAAGGTCGTTTCGGCACCGGCGTAGTCGAGGTTGAGCGCCATCTTGAACTTGCCGGCGGCACGCGCCTGTTCCTTCTGGCGGGCCATGGCGGCGTCGAAGGCGGCACCGTCGACGGTGACGTTGCGCTCGCGGCAGATGTCGGCGGTCAGGTCGAGCGGGAAGCCGTAGGTGTCGTGCAGCTTGAAGGCTGTTTCACCGTTGAAAACCGTAACGCCCTGGGCGGCCATGGCGGCCAGTTCGCCTTCGAGGATTTCCATGCCGTGCTCGATGGTCGCAAAGAAGCGGTCTTCTTCCTGCTTGAGCGTGGCGACGACCTTGGCCTGGTTTTCCTTGAGTTCCGGGTAGGCATCGCCCATTTCGGCGACGAGGTCGGGCACCATCTGGTGGAAGAAGGCGGCGCGGGCGCCGAGCTTGTAGCCGTGGCGGATGGCGCGACGGATGATGCGGCGCAGCACGTAGCCGCGGCCTTCGTTGCCGGGAATGACGCCGTCGGCAATGAGGAAGGAGCAGGCACGGATGTGGTCGGCGAGCACCTTGAGCGACGGCGAATCCATGTCGGCGTCCGAGGTTTCGCGGGCGGCCGCCTTGATCAGGCTCTGGAACAGGTCGATTTCGTAATTGGCGTGCACGCCCTGCAGCACGGCCGAAATGCGCTCGAGGCCCATGCCGGTGTCGACGGATGGCTTGGGCAGCGGATGCATGACCCCGGCCTCGTCGCGGTTGAACTGCATGAAGACGTTGTTCCAGATTTCAATGAAACGGTCACCGTCTTCTTCCGGCGATCCCGGGGGGCCGCCCCAGTGCTTCTCACCGTGGTCGTAAAAAATTTCCGTGCACGGGCCGCAAGGTCCCGTATCGCCCATCATCCAGAAATTGTCGGAGGCGTAGCGGGCGCCCTTGTTGTCGCCGATGCGCACGATCCTCTCGGCCGGCACGCCGACTTCCTTGTGCCAGATGTCGTAGGCTTCGTCGTCCTCGGCATAGACGGTAACCGTCAGCTTGTCCTTGGGCAGCTTGTAGACTTCAGTGAGCAGTTCCCAGGCGTACTTGATGGCGTCTCGCTTGAAATAGTCGCCGAAACTGAAATTGCCGAGCATTTCGAAGAAGGTGTGGTGGCGCGCCGTGTAGCCGACGTTTTCGAGGTCGTTGTGCTTGCCGCCGGCACGCACGCATTTCTGCGACGTCGTCGCCCGCGAGTAGGGACGCTTGTCGAAACCGAGGAAAACGTCCTTGAACTGGTTCATCCCGGCGTTGGTGAACAGCAGGGTCGGATCTTCATGCGGCACCAGCGAACTGGAGGAAACGATCTGGTGGCCCTTGGAGGCAAAGAAGTCGAGGAACTGCTGGCGGATTTCGGCGCTTTTCATAAGCTGACGGCCCTAAATGGCGTTGAATTCGGAATCCGTGATTTTAACGCAGGAGCAGCCCGAACTTGAGTCCCCGAAAAAGGTTTCAGTTTTGGCCTTTTTTCCCGGTTGACCGTAGTAACGAAAAAACCCGCCGACCGGCGGGTTCAGGGCTGGTCGAAAAGCGCTTAGCGACGGCGCGGACGATCGACGCGGCCGTTGTGGTTGAAATCGTGCTGACGGTCATGCTTTTGCGCGTAGATGTGGCGGCTCTGGACTTCCTGCGCCTGATGCAGGCGGGCGCGCTCGCGCCGGGTGACGACGCCATCCGACTTGGCGCGGTTTTCCATGTTGTCGACATGCTGCTGGCCGCGATCCAGACGGTTGGCTTCGCGCTGGGTCAGGCTGCCAGAGGCAACGCCCTGATCGATGCGTTGTTCCTGATTGGCCTGACGCTGATCGACACGCGGCGTGTTGGCCTGGGCAAAGGCCAGGGCTGGCAGAACGAGTGAAAGTACGACGATGGTCTTGACGATTTTCATGATTTCCTCCTGATGGCTAGGGCAAACTCCCTGAGCAAGATTAGAAGGTAAAACGGGGTAAAAATCAGCCGCCCAAATGCAAGCCTTTGTAAGCACTTGTTTCGCTCGCAAAAAGATCAAGACGATCGGTAAAAACGGCATTGACGCCACGCGAGAACAGCGATTTCGCGGCTTTTTCCGTGTTGACCGTGTAGCACAGCACGGCGATGCCATTGGCCTGCGCCTCGGCCAGCACATCGTCGTTCACCAGCCTGGCGGCGCAATGCAGGCTGACCGCCTGCAGATGCCGTACCGTATTCAGCCAGTCGGCCGGCACCCGCTCGAAGAGCACGCCGCGCGGAATCTGCGGCGCCAGATCGCGGGCAATTTCCAGCGCCTCGAGCGAAAACGACGAAATCAGTGGCTGCACCCCGGCGCCTTGCCAAAGTCCGACGCTCAGGCCAGCCACCGTTTCCGCCGTCTGGCGTTCGAACCCTGCCGCCGGCTTGATCTCGACATTGGCCAGCAGGCCATATTCGCGGCACGCCGCCACCGCCTCGGCGTAGCGCGGAACCCGCTCGCCATTGCCGGCATCGAGCGCAAAGAGCTGCGCATCCGGCGTTTCGCAGACCAGGCCACGGCCGTTCGTCGTCCGCTCCAGCGTTTCGTCATGGATGAGCACGGGCGTGCCATCGCCGGACAGCATCACGTCAAACTCGACCGCCGCAAACCCCAGGCGCGCCGCCAGCCGGATGCCGGCCAGCGTGTTCTCGGGGGCCAGGACCCCGCCGCCGCGATGAGCAAACCAGCGCGGCAGCGGCAAGCTCATCAGAAGGGCTGCGCCTTTTTCAACTTCGGTTTGGCGGCGAGCAGCGCGTTGCCACGCAGAACCGACGTATCGAGCGCCGCCTTGGCCGGCTTCAGATCGGCCCAGACGGCCTCCAGCTCCTCGTCGGCAATGAGCCGGACCTGATCGATATTGGCCACGCGCACGGACGGCTTGCTGCCGTTTCCGTTGAGCGAGGCATAGGCGATTTCGATCGTCCTGTCGTCATCCTTCAGCAATTTGCTGCGCGCCGCAGAACGGGCGGCTTCGGTCATCGGCAGACCGCCGTAGACGCGGACCATTTCCAGCTGCATTTCCGGCGACAGCAGGTAGCTGACAAATTTCGCAGCCTGCTTGTACTCCGCCCGCGTGCGACCGGCACCGAACCACAGCGATACACCGTCGGCCAGCGACGACTTGCGGCCACCATAAACGTCATCGTGATGCGGCAGGGCCGCGACGCCCAGTTCGACGCCCTTGGCGTCATGGAAATCGACGTTTTCGCGCGAATCGGTCGTGATCATCGCGCATTCACCTTCGTGGAATTTGGCGCTGGCTTCATTGCCGCGACCGAACAGCTTGAAATAATTGGCCTTGGTCCACGTCGCCATCATCGCCAGGTGCTTGACCTGCGGCAGACCGTTGAACGTCAGCAAGCCCTTTTCGGTCGCCGCCGGCACGCCGGAGATGGCGCTGACGTTATCGACGTGCACCCAGACCGGCCACGACGAGGTGTAAGGACAGGCGTAGCCGGCGTCCTGCAGCTTGTCGAGCATGCCCTGCATCTCGAACCAGGTCTTTGGCGGCTGCTCAGGGTCCAGCCCGGCCTTGCGAAAGGCATTCTTGTTGTAGAACAGAACCGGGGTGGAATAAAGCACCGGCAAGGCGACCAGGCGGCCCCGGGAATCCACGACGCCGGCCTTCAGATCACTGTACAACTGGCCAAACTTCAACGGCTGGCCAGCCTGGGCCATCACGCGATAGAGCGGGGCAAAGGTGTTCGCCTGGCTGAGCACATCGCTCATGTCGTAGCGACTGACCAGGTTGAGTATCGCCGGCTTGTCGCCCTTTTCCAGACGAACCAGTTTCAGCGTGCCGCCGGACTCCTTGTTGTAACGGTCGACAATCACCTGCAAACGGTCGGCCCCGGCCGGACCAAGATTGTGAGCCAACTCGAGTTGGGCCGATACGGCCGGCGCAGGAGCCGTCTTGGCTCGCTTGACCGGTTTGGCCTGCACCACGGAGCAGGCCAGGGCGAGTGTCATGGCGACGGTCAACGGACGAAGGCAATACGACATGGATGCTCCAGCGATTTTCGAGGAGATAGATTATAAAGCCGAGCGACGCGACACGCCCCCCACACTTTTCGCAAATATGCGAGAATCCGGCGCATGATCAAGCGAATTTTTCTGATTCTCGCCATCGTCGGACTGACTGCCTGCGACCAGATAAGCCATAAACTGGGCCTCGTAGATCCGGCCAAAAAGGAAGCACAAGCCGAGGAGGAGGCCAAGGCCGTCGGTGGCGCCTGCCGCCAGTCCGGGCGCGCCATCGAGGACTGCTACGCGATCTACGGCTGGCTGCCCAAGGCCGGGGGTTACGCCGGCTGGCGCGACATGGACGAATACATGCGCGAGAACAAGCTGGAAACGATCGAACCTCAGTTACCACCACCGGAAGGCCCGGCCAGCAAGAAACGCAAGAAGGCTCAGGAAGCCGCAGCCGAAAGCGAAGCCAAGGCAGAACCTGAAAAGAAGGCTGAAAAACACTAATCCATTGGCGTGAAAAGCAGACCAAACACGACCGGAAGACAGGACAAATGAGACTTCCAGCATTCATGGGCGGCATTCGCGGCAAGCTGATCGGCATTTTCGTGCTGATCAAGGTTGTTCCCCTGCTATTGCTCGCCGGATTCGCCTGGTATGCCACCAGTCAGCTTGGTGCCGATGTCTCCACCAAGGCCGGCAGCATGGCCGACGCCATGCTGTCGACGATCAAGAGTGTCGGCCAAACGGTGACCGACGACTCCATCCGCGCCCTTGACCAGCGGTCGCGCGAGGCCATCGAATCCCTGACCACGAACGCGGCCAAGGAAATTGCCGATTTTCTCCATGATCGCGACGCCGACATCCGGCAGGCTGCCAGCCTTGAACCATCGGAGGCCGCTTTCCGCCGCTTTCTGAGCCAGCGCAGTCGGCCGATCTACCAGCATGGTCCGTGGAAACTCGCGGCAGATGGTCGATCCTGGGAACCCGAACAACCCGTCAAGCGCGAAGCCAGGATCACCCGTCCCGTGCTGGCCGACAATGCCAAGGATTTCCACACCCGCCCGCCGGAGTATTTTGGCGAATCCGAGCAGCGACCGCTGTTCGTCGAAATGACCTTTGTCGATCTCGACGGCAACGAAAAGATCAAGGTCACGACCGGCCAGTTGACCGAAAAAAGCCGCAAAAATGTCGTTGACCGTAGGAATACCTTCGTCAAGGCGGAAACCTATTTCCCCGAACTCAAAAAACTGAAGGCAGGCGAAATCTACGTCTCCGACGTCATCGGCGCCTACGTCCCGACGCAAGCCATCGGCCCCTACCTGCCAGCCGCCCTGGAAAAAGCCGGCAAGCCCTTCAAACCGGAGGAGTCGGCCTATGCCGGCACGGAAAACCCGGTTGGCAAGCGCTTCCGCGGCATCGTCCGCTGGGCCATGCCAGTGGTCAGGGGCGGCCAGACGGTGGGATACGTCACGCTCGCCCTCGATCACGACCATATCCGTCAGTTTTCCGATCGCCTGATGCCGACCGACGAACGCTACACGCCGATCGCCGACGCCATCAAGGGCAACTATGCCTTCATCTGGGATTACAAGAGCCGCTCGATCTCCCATCCGCGCGACTATTTCATCGTCGGCTACGACCCGCAGACCGGCCTGCCGACGACCCCCTGGTTGGACGCCGACCTCTACGCCGAATGGCAGGCCAGCGGCAAGCCCTCGCATGAATTCCTGGCCGGCATCCCCTCTTTCCGCGACCAGAGCCTGAAACTCAAACCGGCCAAGGAGCAGGTCAAGGCTGGCACGGTCGGTCTCGATTGCCGCTACCTGAACTTTTCACCGCAATGCGACGGCTGGAATGCACTGACCGAGCACGGCGGCTCCGGCTCCTTCGTCATCTATTTCTCCGGCCTGTGGAAGCTGACCACCGCTGCCGCCATCCCCTACCACACCGGCCAGTACGGTAAATCGCCGCAGGGCTTCGGCTTCGTCACCATCGGCGCCAACGTCGACGAATTCCACAAGGCAGCCACCGAGACTGCAGCCAAAATCAACCTGCTGGTCGAGGAAAAGGACGCCAACCTGACCATCCAGCGCGGCGAACTGCTCGACCATATCGCCGAGAGCCTGACGGCCACCGGCATCGGCCTGTGGACATCGACGCTGCTCATGGTGGCCGTCGTCATCGCCATCGCCATCTGGATGGCCGGGCTGCTGACCCGGCGCATCACGGCGATGATCTCGGGCATCCACGCCTTCCAGGAAGGTGACCGCAAACACCGCCTGGAGGTGGACTCCGCCGATGAAATGGGCGAGCTATCGCGTTCATTCAACCGCATGGCCGACTCGGTCGAAGAGTCCTTCAAGCGCCTCGAAGAAGCCAAGGAAAAAGCCGAGGAAGCCAGCCGGCAGAAATCTGCTTTCCTGGCCACCATGTCACATGAGTTGCGCACCCCGCTCAACGGCATCCTCGGCTTTGCCGAGTTGCTCGGCAACGAACTGGACAACCCCGAGCAGCGCGGCTACGTGGAAATCATCGAGCAGAGCGGCGGCCACCTGCTCAACCTGGTGAATGAAATCCTCGATCTCGCCAAGATCGAATCGGGCGAGATGCGCTTCGCCCGGGTTGCCTTTCCGCTGACCGAACTGCTGATCGAAATCGCCACCGTACATCGCGTCACCGCCGAGACGAAGGGCTTGAAGTTCGAGACCATTCTTGCCGACGAACTGCCCGCCGAGTTCATCACCGACCCCACCCGCCTGCGCCAGATCCTCAACAATTTGCTGAGCAATGCCGTCAAGTTCACCGACGCCGGCAGCGTGGTCTTCAGCGTCAGCCGGATCGATGGTGACATTGCCTTTGCCATTCGCGACACCGGCCCGGGCATTCCACCGGAAAGCCGCGAAACGATTTTCGAAAAGTTCAAGCAGCTCGAAAACTTCCTGACCCGGGAACACGGTGGAACCGGTCTCGGACTGGCCCTCGTCCGGCAACTCGCCGACCACATGGGTGGCAGGGTTACGCTCGAATCCGAGATCGGCGTAGGATCTACGTTTACCGTTTACCTGCCGCTGGACATCAGCCATGACTGACTCTCGTAACGCCCTGGTCGTTGACGACCACCCGACCAACCGCCTGCTCGCCTCGGCCCTGCTCAGGAAGCTCGGCTGGACGGTCATCGAAGCCGAGTCCGGCAATGCGGCATTGACCCTGGCCGCCGAGCACGTATTCAGCCTCGTCATGCTCGACATCAGCATGCCGGGGCTTTCCGGCGAAGACACCTGCACCCAGTTGCGGGCGGCCGAAGCCGGTCGCCCCCTGCACATCCTGGCGTACACAGCCCATGCCTTCCCGGAAGATCGGGAACGCCTGCTCGCCGCCGGTTTCGACGATGTGCTCGTCAAGCCGATCAGCCGCCAGCGACTCGAAGAGCTGCTCGAAAAACTCTAACCGCTGACACCTCACGGGGCCGACCAGTCAGTCATTTCCCGTCCCGGCACAAGCATCCGGGTGCCAAGCCGCCGGTAGGCGTATAATCCGGCCCCATGTCTGAAATCAATACCTTAGCTGGCGACAACGCCATAGTCATCGCTGCCGACGCAGTGCCCGAAATCACCTTTGCCGACCTCGGCCTGGCGCCGGAGCTCCTGCGCGCCGTGCTCGACGAGGGCTACACCAAGCCGACGCCGATCCAGGCCCAGGCCATCCCGCTCGTCATCAGCGGCAAGGACATCATGGGCGGCGCCCAGACCGGGACCGGCAAGACGGCCGCCTTCACGCTGCCCATCCTGCAGCGCATCCTGCCTTTTGCCAGCAGCAGCCCGTCGCCGGCCAAGCACCCGGTGCGCGCCCTGATTCTCGCCCCGACCCGCGAACTGGCCATGCAGGTCTACGAGTCGGTCAAGACCTATAGCAAGCACACGCCAATCCGTGCCATGTGCGCCTTCGGCGGCGTCGATATCCGGCCGCAGATCGCCGAACTCAAGAAGGGCGTCGAAATCCTCGTCGCCACCCCGGGCCGCCTGCTCGATCACGTCGAAAACAAGAGCGTCAGCTTCAATTCCGTCCAGGCCCTGGTCCTCGACGAAGCCGACCGCATGCTCGACATGGGCTTCGTCCCGGACGTCACGCGCATCCTCAACATGCTGCCGGCCCAGCGCCAGAGCCTACTGTTCTCCGCCACCTTCTCGGACGAAATCAAGAAGCTAGCCGACACCATGCTCAAGTCGCCGATCCTCATCGAGGTTGCCCGCCGCAACCAGGTCTCCGACACCATCACCCATCGCGTCCATCCGGTCTCCGAATACGGCAAGCGCGGCCTGCTGACCAAGCTCCTGAAGTCCGGCGAAATCCGCCAGTGCATCGTCTTCATGCGCACCAAGCAAGGCTGCTCGCGACTGACCCGCGAACTGCAGCGCGCCGGCATCAAGGCCGACGCCATCCACGGCGACAAGAGCCAACTCGAACGCATCAAGGCCCTCGAAGCCTTCAAGGGTGGCGAAACGCACGCCCTGATCGCCACCGATGTCGCGGCGCGTGGTCTCGATGTCGACGACCTGCCCTACGTCATCAACTACGAACTGCCGCACACGCCGGAAGACTACGTACACCGCATCGGCCGCACCGGCCGCGCCGGCAAGACGGGCAACGCCATTTCGCTGGTCAGCGCCCGCGAGGTCGTCTATCTGGTCGATATCGAGAAGCTCATCAAGCGGCCGATCGAACAAGTCGAAGTCGCCGGATTCGAACCAGAGCCGGAATACGAATACCCTCCGGGCAACAAGCGCAAGCGCAGCGCCCCGGTCGTCGCCCCGGTCGCCCAGCGGCCGGAACGCGGCGAACGCGGCGAACGCCACGAGCGCAGCGAACGTTCAGGTCGCCCCGATCGGGAGCGCAGCGATCGCCAGGACCGCCGGCCGCCGCGCCGCAATCCGATGATCGCCGCCGACGGTTTCGACTTCAGCAAGCCCTACGAAGACAACTCACCACGCGGCGATGTACCGGATTCAGCGACGGCCGCAGCCAAGGTTGATCCGCACAAACCGAAGCGGGTGGTGGCAGCGTTGTTGGGTGGGCTTGGGCGCAAATAAGGGGTTTGAACCAGCGCTTATCCAGCGCGGGGTTTTCCAGTTAATTGACTAGGGGTTCCGCCTTGCCAATTAACCAGGAAAGCGCCATCCCACGCACGGCGCAGCCAACAAGGCTCAGCCCCGCGCCACCGCCCCCTTGGCCGGCAGCGCCTCGATCAATTTAACGATCGCCAGCGACAGGTTGTCACCGCTGCCTTTGGCCCTGCGCCGGGCCTTGTCGATGAGGATCTCGCAGGCCTGCCGGGCTGAATTCTGGGCGACCAGCATGCCGAGTTCTTCGTCATCGAAATAGGCCCAGAGGCCATCCGAACAGAGCACGAAGGCGTCGCCGGCGACGAGGTCGACCGTTTCGGAGAGGGTTATCTTTGGCTCTTCCTGCCCGCCGAGCGAGGCCAGCAGGATGTTGCGGTTGGGATGGGTCAGGGCCTGTTCGGCGGTGATTTTCCCGGCGGAAAGAAGGTATTCGACATAGGAGTGGTCGACCGAGCGCTCGACCAGTGCGTTGCCGCGAAAATGATAGAGGCGGCTATCTCCGCAGTGTCCCCAGGTGATTTTTCCCGGTTGCAGAAGCAGCATGACGGCCGTGCTGTGCGGGTCCATTTCGTTCATGAAACGCGATGCCTTGACCATCGTGTGGGCTTCGCGCATGGCATTTTCGAGCATCCGCTGCGGGTTTTCGTCAGCCGACGAAAACTGGTCGAGATTGGTTTTGGCGGTATGCACGACCTGCTCGGCGGCCAGCGCCCCCCCGGTGTGCCCCCCCATGCCGTCGGCGACGACGGCCAGGGCGACGCCCCGTTTCCGGGCGTGCGGCAGGATCGCCACGCGATCCTGTTGTTCCTTGCGATCCCCCTGATGCTGCGCCGCGCAGGCGTCGACTGCTATTGCCATCCATCCCCCTTGTGTTGGGAAAGCTTACCACGGAAGGCTTTCGCTACCCTTGACACTGTGTCGGGCGCGGCCATGGTTCGCCGGCTCATGTTTCGATGGTGCTGTTGTAGCGTTCAAGCACGATATCGACGAATTCGAGCAAGGCGTCCTCGCCGAGCCCCAGCTCGGGCAACACTTCGGTCTTTACCCGCTCCCACTCGGGGCTGGCGATGCGCTGATCGCGATAGTAGATATCAACGGCGAGCTGGACGATGGCGACCATGCTGCGCGCTTCGTGCTGGCCGAGTTCGCCGATGGCGTGGTGGTAGCGGATGGCGTCGCAGATGAACTCGGGCAGGTGCCAGTGGCGGGCGACGAGGTAGCCGACGACACAATGATCGGCGTTGAATTTCCGGTCCTCTTCGGCGAGGTCGATCCAGATGCCGGGCGTACCGAGTTTCATCTCGGCGCAATAGGTCGGGAAGCGCTGCATGAGGAGCGGGACGCCGCAATCGTGAAAGATCCCGGCCAGGTAAGCCTGATCGGGAAAGATGTTGCAGACGGCGACGCGTTCGTCGGCGATCAGCATGGCCAACTGGCCGATGGCGTGGGAACGCGCCCAGAAGGCCTCGTACACGCGCCGGTTTTTCTTGATCTCGCCCATCCCGGACAGGGCAATGGCCTGGACCAGGTTGAACGTCTGGCGGACACCAACGGCATGGAGGACCGTTTCGACGGAATCGAAGGGCTGGTGTTGCCGGTAGGCCGAATTGCCGACCACCTTGAAGAGCATCGCCGTCAGCCCCGGGTCCTTGTTGATGACGCGGGCCAGCAGCCGGACATCGAGTTCGCTGCGGTTGATGAGCTGGCGGAGCTCTTCAAGGATGCGCGGCTGGACCGGAAGTTTGACCCCGTTGTCGAGCAGGCGCTTGATGCGGGCGGCATCGTCAGCGCCGAGCGTTTTGGTGATTTCAAATACGGAGTTTGCTGCGCGACTCATGTCATTGCCTCATCGATCAATTCAATCCAGTGCCGGACGGGCAGCGTACTGCCCGCCTGCAGGTGGGTCAGGCAGCCGATATTGGCCGTCGCCGCCAGCGCTGGGCCGCCGGCGTTGAGGGCGGCGAGCTTGTTGGCGCGTAGTTTGTTCGCCAGCTCCGGCTGCAGGACGGAATAGGTGCCGGCCGAGCCACAGCACAAATGGCTGTCGGCGACCGGCGTCAGTTCATAGCCGGCGGCCTGCAGCAAAAGCTCGATGCTGCCGCGAATCTGCAGACCGTGTTGCAAGGTGCACGGCGAATGGAAAGCCAGCTTGCCGCGTTTTTCGGAATGGCGCGCCAGCAAGGACAGCAAGGCCGCTTTTTCCGCTGCCAGAATGTCCGACGGGTCGCGGCACAGGGCGCTGATTTTTGCCGCTTTTTCGGCGTAGACCGTATCATCGGCCAGGATGTGGCCGTAATCCCGAACCTGCACGCCGCAGCCTGAAGCCGTGACGACGATGGCTTCGACACCGGCGTCGATGTGCGGCCACCAGGCGTCGATGTTGCGCCGCATGTCGTTTTTGGCCGTCTCGTGGTCGTTGAGGTGGAAACGCACGGCGCCACAGCAAGCGGCCCTGGCTTCCTCGAACAGTTCGATGCCCAGCTTGTCGAAAACGCGCGCCGTGGCGGCGTTGATATTGGGCGCCAGCGCCGGCTGAACGCAACCGGCCAGCGCCAGCATGCGGCGCTGGTGGCCGGCCGCTTTCGGCCACGGCGCACCGGCCGGCTGGGCGGGCGGCAACTTGTCGGCCAAAGCGGTCGGCAAAAGCGGCCGGACCGTTCGGCCAAGGGCGATCGCCGGGCCAAACAGCGCGGGGTTGGGCAACACCGTTCTGAGCAGCGCGCGCGTCACGCGGTCGGCGAAACGGCGCGGCAGTTTTGCTTCGACAAGCTCGCGCCCGACATCGAGCAGATGGCTGTATTTGACGCCCGACGGGCAGGTCGTTTCGCAGGAACGGCAGGTCAGGCAGCGGTCGAGGTGGGTGCGCGTCTTTTCGCTCACCGGCTTGCCTTCGAGTACCTGCTTGATCAGGTAAATGCGGCCGCGCGGACCGTCGAGTTCGTCGCCGAGCAATTGATAGGTCGGGCAGGTCGCCGTGCAGAAGCCACAGTGCACGCACTTGCGCAGGATTTCCTCGGCAATCTGGCCGGCGTGGGTGGCGCGCAGTTCGGCGGTGATTTTCGTATCCATCAGCCTAAAACTCCGCGTACAGCCGGCCGGGGTTGAGGATGCCCTGCGGGTCGAAGGCTTTTTTCAGGCGGCGATGCAGGGCGAGCATGGCCGGCGGCAGCGACGTAAAGGCACCTTCCAGACAGCGCAAGGATTCCGGCGCCCGGTAGAGCACGGCATGGCCGCCCAGGTGGGCGGCCGCGGCACGCACCGCTGCGTGATCGCCATCGACTTCGCCGGCATACCAGCGCAAAGCCCCGCCCCACTCGATGGCGCGCAGGCCGTCCAATTCGACGGTCGGCGCCGTCGACGGCACAGCCAGTCGCCACAACGGGTTGGCGGCGAAGGCCGGATGCGTTTGTTCGCGTATCGAAATCCAGTGTTTTTCCGGGTTGACCGTAGCATTACCACCCAGCTTGCCGGTGGCCGCCGCGACTGCCGCCCGGGCACCGGAGAGGCGCAGCCAGAGCTGGCCGTCGTACCAGAAGGACGCCGAAATCGGCAGCGGCTGGCCGCCCCAGTCGTTGAGTCGGGCAATGGCCTCGGTCGCATCGCAGTCAAAAACCAGCGTCGTTTCGGCGACCGGTTTGGGCAGCACCTTGAGCGTGAGTTCGGCGATGACGCCGAGCGTGCCGAGGCTGCCGGCAATCACCCGTGACACATCGTAGCCGGCGACGTTTTTCATGACCTGACCGCCGAAATTAAGTACCTGGCCCGTGCCATCGACCAGTTTGACGCCGAGCACGAAGTCGCGCACCGCCCCGGCCTGCTGGCGACGCGGCCCGGACAGGCCGGCAGCGACACAGCCGCCAACCGTAGCACCAATGGAGCCTGCCTTCGTGCCGCCAAAATGCGGCGGCTCGAAGGCCAGCATCTGGCCCTTTTCGGCCAGCGTGGCCTCGATTTCGGCGAGCGGCGTGCCACATCTGGCGGTGATGTAAAGCTCGGTCGGCTCGTAGGCGACGATGCCGCGATGGGCCGAGACGTCGAGGACTTCGCCGGCCAGCAGGCCGCCGTAGAAATCCTTGCTGCCGGCGCCACGGATGCGCAGCGGGGTGTGTGCGGCCTCGGCGTTGCGAACGGCGGCGACGATGTCGTCGAGCGAGTGTGCCGTCAGCATCAGAAGCGCTCCAGTTCGGGGAATTTCACGTCGCCGTGATGCACGTGCATGCGACCGTATTCGGCGCAGCGATGCAGGCTGGGCACGGCCTTGCCGGGGTTGAGCAGGCCGCTTTCGTCGAAGGCGGCCTTGACGCGGTGGAAGGCTTCGAGCTCGGGCGTCGCGTACTGGACACACATCTGATTGATTTTCTCGATGCCGACGCCGTGTTCGCCGGTGATCGAACCACCGAGCGCGACCGAGAGTTCGAGGATTTCGGCACCGAAGGCTTCGGCCCGTTCCCAGTCGCCGGGTTTCGAGGCGTCGTACATGATGAGCGGATGCAGGTTGCCGTCGCCGGCGTGGAAGACGTTGGCGCAGCGCAGGCCGTATTTGCTTTCCATGGCGGCAATCGATGACAGCATTTCGGCCAGGCGCTTGCGCGGGATGGTGCCGTCCATGCAGTAGTAGTCGGGCGTGATGCGGCCGACGGCGGGGAATGCCGCCTTGCGCCCGGCCCAGAAGCGCAGGCGTTCGGCCTCGGATTGCGAGACGCGGATGTCGCTGGCGCCGGCGGCGTTCAACACGGCGGTAACGCGGGCGATTTCCTCGGCGACTTCTTCCGGCGTGCCGTCCGATTCGCAGAGCAAAATCGCCTCGGCGTTCATGTCGTAGCCGGCTTTGACAAAGGGTTCGACGGCGGCTGTCGCAGCCTTGTCCATCATTTCCAGCCCGGCCGGGATGATGCCGGCGGCGATGATCGCCGCCACGGCGTCGCCGGCCCGTGCGACATCGGCGAAGGAGGCCATGACGACCTGCGCCAACTCGGGCTTGGGGACCAGCTTGACAGTGACTTCGGTGACCACGCCGAGCATGCCTTCAGAGCCGATCATCAGCGCCAGCAGGTCGTAACCGGCGGCATCCGACGCCTCGGAGCCGATCTCGAAAACCTCGCCCTCGATGCTGACGACGCGGATACGCAGCACGTTGTGGACGGTCAGCCCGTATTTGAGGCAATGCACGCCACCCGAATTTTCGGCGACATTGCCGCCCAGCGTGCAGGCGATCTGCGACGACGGGTCGGGCGCGTAATAGAGGCCGAAGGGCGCCGCGGCTTCGGAGACGGCGAGGTTGCGCACGCCGGGCTGGACGACCGCCAGGCGGGCCGCCCGGTCGACGCGCAGAATCTTGTTGAAGCGGGCCAGCGACAGCACAACCCCGTGGGCGTGCGGCATGGCGCCGCCGGACAGGCCGGTGCCGGCGCCGCGCGCGACGACCGGCACGCCGAGGCTGTGGCAGGTGCGCAGGACGTCGATGACCTGCGCCTCGGTTTCCGGCAGGCAGACGGCGAGCGGCAGTTCGCGGTAGGCGGTGAGGCCGTCGCACTCGTAAGGGCGCAGATCCTCTTCGCCGAGCAACAGGCAGTGCGACGGCAGGAACAGGCGAAGCCGCCGTTCCAGCGTTGCCAGCTCAATGCAAATGTCGTTATTGCCGTTTTGCGCCATATTTGCCATTTTAGCCTATAAGGATGGCGCGAAAGTCATTGACGTTGGTTCGCGTCGGGCCGGTGACCAGCAGGTCGCCCAGCTCGGAAAAGCAGGTCCAGGCATCGTTGTTGGCCAGTCGGCCGGGCAGGTCGAGGCCGGCCGCCCTGGCCCGGGCCAATGTGTCGGGCGTGACGAAGGCGCCGGCGTTGTCTTCGCTGCCGTCGATGCCATCGGTGTCGGCGGCCAGCGCATCGATACCCGGCGCGCCATCGAGCGCCAGGGCCAGGCTGAGCAGGAATTCGGTGTTGCGCCCTCCACGGCCGTCGCCCTTCATGGTCACCGTCGTTTCGCCGCCGGAGAGCAGGACGCAGGGCTTTTCGGCGGGAAACCCGTGTTGACCGCAGGAACGCGCCATGCCAGCCATGACCTTGGCGACTTCGCGCGCCTCGCCTTCGATGGCATCGCCGAGGATGAGCGGCGTGAGGCCGAGCCGTTGCGCCTCGACGGCGGCCGCTTCGAGCATCTGGCGCGGGCTGGCGACCAGGTGGAAGGCGCTGTTGGCGAGACGTGGGTCGCCCGGCTTGGGCGTTTCGAGTTCGCCCGATTCGAGGCGATGGCGCAACTCGGGCGGAATGGCGATGGCGTAGAAATCGAGCACCTTGAGCGCCTCGGCGCAGCTCGTCGGATCGCCGACGGTGGGACCGGAAGCGATCACCGCCGGGTCGTCGCCGGGCACGTCGGAAATCGCCAGGGTCAGCACCGAGGCCGGCCAGGCCGCGGCGGCGAGGCGCCCGCCTTTTAGCGCCGAAAGATGTTTGCGAACGCAGTTGATCTCGCCGATGCCGGCCCCCGAGCGGAGTAGCGCCGAGGTGAGCGCCCGCTTCTCGGCCAGCGTCACGCCGGGCGCCGGGGCGGCGAGCAGGGCCGAGCCGCCGCCGGAAATGAGCGCCAGAACGCGGTCTTCCACGGTCAACCGGGAAATTTGCCCAAAAATGGAAAGGGCGGCCGCCTCGCCGGCGGCGTCCGGCACCGGGTGGGCAGCTTCGACGATCTTGATCCGTTCGCACGGCACGCCGTGGCCGTAGCGCGTGACGACCGTGCCGTCGAGCGGCCCGGACCAATGTTGCTCGACGGCCCGCGCCATGGCTGCCGAGGCCTTGCCGGCGCCGATGACGATGAGTCGCCTGCCGTCGTCCGGCGGCAGATGCGGCGGCACGCACAGCGCCGGATCGGCCGCCGCAATGGCGGCGTCGAACAGGCGGCGGAGGATGTCACGCGGGTTCAAGCCCCCTCCCCTTCAAGGGGACGGTTGGGGTGGGGATGGGTCATCAATTCGCAGCCCGGAGAACACCCCATCCCCCACCTGGCCTCCCCCTTGAAGGGGGAGGAAGAAAAACATCCCGCGCTCATGCACTTATCCTCGCCAACCAGCCAAGCCCCGCTTCGGTCGTCGTCAGCGGCTTGTATTCGCAGCCGACCCAGCCGGTGTAACCGAGCCTGTCGATCAGCTCGAACAAAAACGGATAGTTGATTTCCCCGGTCCCTGGCTCATGCCGTCCCGGGTTGTCGGCGATCTGGAGGTGGCCGATGCGCTCGAGGTTGGCCTCGATGGTCCGCGCCAGATCGCCCTGGATGATCTGCGCGTGATAGAGATCGAGTTGCAGTTTCACATTGGGGCGATCGATGGCGTCGAGCAACCGGAGCGCCTTGTTCACGTCGTCGAGCCAGTAACCCGGCATGTCGATGCGGCTGTTGATCGGCTCGATCATCACCGTGGCGCCCACGGTGGCAAAACGGTCGGCGGCGAATTGCAGGTTGGCGACGTAGGTCGCTTCCAGCTCGGCCTCGCCAACGCCGGCGGGACGAAGCCCGGCCATGCAATGCACGCGCTCGCAGTCGAGGACCATCGCG